>Ga0180218_1000065_pt1 | contig 207083 bp, 198 predicted proteins | sample eDN3rd37CKraftBY_FD_151334 | JGI IMG/M metagenome (GOLD analysis project Ga0180218, IMG submission 151334) | Enriched backyard soil microbial communities from Emeryville, California, USA - eDNA 3rd pass 37_C Kraft BY (version 2) (version 2) | ecosystem: Environmental > Terrestrial > Soil >... | reverse complement strand
GAGTCTCTTCAGCGCAACCGAACTGGCGAGAGTGCCGTCGTAGACGCCGACGCCGAGGATCACCGGCATCCGGGACAACCGCTCGGCGGCCTCGACCAGCTCGTCCGGGACCAGGTCGGAGAACTCGCGCATGCCGACGTCGACGAGTCCCTGCACGGACGCCGGGTCGGACAGCACCCGCAGGTCGATGCGGCCGTCGATGACACCGTCCTCGACGTCGTGCACCGAATAGGCGACGTCGTCGGACCAGTCCATGATCTGCGCCTCGAGGCACTTCTTCCGGTCCGGTGCGCCCTTCCGGATCCACGCGAGGACCTCGGCGTCGTCGTCGTACGCACCGAACTTCGCGCCGGGCCGGGGGCGGGTCCACGGATACTTCAGGGTCGCGTCGAGGGTCGCGCGGGTGAGGTTCAGCCCGGCGCTGTGCCCGTCCGGGTACAGGATCTTCGGTTCCAGGCTGGTCAGGATGCGCAGGTTCTGCGCGTTCCCTTCGAAGCCGCCGCAGCTCGCCGCGACCTCGTCGAGGGCCCGTTCACCGTTGTGCCCGTACGGCGGGTGCCCGATGTCGTGGGCGAGACCGGCGAGATCGACCAGGTCGGGGTCGGCACCGAGTCCCTCCGCGATGCTCCGGCCGATCTGCGCGACCTCCATCGAGTGGGTCAGCCGTGTGCGCGGGGTGTCGCCGTCGCGGGGCCCGACGACCTGCGTCTTGTCGGCCAGCCGGCGCAGCGCGGCGCAGTGCTGGACACGCGCGCGGTCCCGCGCGAACGGGGTGCGCTCGGCGGCCGCGGCCTCCGCACCGGCGATTCCCGACCGTTTGGGGGCCTCGACGACGCGGCGCTCGAGTTCGTGTTCGGTGTAGCCCTGCATCCACCCTCCTCAGCTGCGCCGGAACTCACTGCGCGGCGGTGTAGGGAAAGTCCGCCGAGCCGTGCGTCAACTGGTACCAGACCAGGGCACCGGTTTCCCGGGCGATACCGTGGATCTGCGATTCGCGGGTGAACACCGCCGGTCCCGTCCGGGTCGGGGCGGTCCACGCCTCGAGCCCGGCGTCGCGCGCCATGGTGCGGGTCCGCAGCGAATGCCACGGATCGCTGACCAGCACCGCCGACGACATGCCCCGCTCGTGCATCTCCCGGCTGACCGCCTCGACGCTGAGCAGCGTGTCGGTGCCTTCCTCGACCGCGAGGATCGCCTCGCCCGGCACCCCGCGCGACATCAGATAGTTCTTGCCGGCCGCGGCCTCGGTGTAGAGGTCGCCTTCCTGCTTGCCGCCGACGGTCACGACCGTGTCGGACACCCCGTTCTCGTACAGCTGCACGGCCTGTTCGAGCCGGGCTTCGAACACCGACGAGGGTGTCCCCGAGTACTGGGCGGCACCGAGGACGACGATCGCGTCGGCGTGGCTCCAGTCGTCGATCCGGGCGACCTGCCAGACCCGCACCGCGGTGCCGGCGACGACCGCGATCGCGGCAAGAATCACGCCGACCACGATCCGCCGGGTCCACCGTGCGAAACCCGCACCGACGCCGCGACGCTGCGAGGCGGGCGGCGGGTTCGGCCGGGATCGGCGGGCTGCGGTACTCACCCCACGATTCTGCCAGCGCCCGCGCCGCGTTCGGTCGACGACGCGCCACGTACGCGCACGCGCACCGCTCCCGCGACCGTTAGATTCGACGCCATGCCCGTGTACTCGTCCGCTGCCGCTGCGGCACCCACCCGACCGGTCCCCCGCCCGATCCTCGCGGCTGTGCCCGCCGTGCTGGCACTGCTGGCGCTGCTGTTGTGGCCCGGGGCCGCGTCCGCCGACACCCCGCTGCGCCTGCCCGGGCAGATCACCGACTCCTCCGGCGTGCTGGACGCGAACGCGAAGGCCGAGGTCCAGTCGGCACTGGACCGGTTGTACGGCGACCATCAGGTGCAGTTGTGGGTCGCGTACGTACCGAGCTTCTCCGGGATGTCCGGCGCCGACTGGACCGAGGCCACGGCGAAGGCGAGCGGATTCGGGCCGAAGACGGCGCTGTTGGCCGTCGCCACCACCGACCGCGATTACAGCTTCTGGGTGTCGAACGACGTGACCGACGTCTCCGACGCGGAGGTCGAGTCGATCGCCACGAACCAGGTGCGGCCGCAACTGGTGGAGGAGGACTGGGCCGGTGCCGCCATCGCCGCGGCCGAGGGCCTGGACGACGCGCTCTCCCCCGCGTCGATGACGCCGCTGATCGTCGGTGGCGGTGTCGTCGTAGCCGGAGCGGGGGGCGTCTACCTGTACACGCGGCGGTCGAAGCGCAAGCGTGCCGAGGCCGGTGCCCGGGCCGCGGCCGGGATCGACCCGACCGACACCGCTGCGCTGGCGGCACTGCCGCTCGACGTCCTCGACGCCCGCGCGAAGGACATCCTCGTCGACACCGACAACGCGGTGCGCACCAGCGCCGAGGAACTCGAACTGGCGCGCGGCGAGTTCGGCGAGCAGTCCGTCGCCCCGTTCGCGACGGCCTTCGCCCAGGCCCAGGCCGCGCTCGCGAAAGCCTTCGAAATCCGGCAGCGCCTCGACGACGCGATTCCCGAGACCCCGCAGCAGCGCCGCGACATGCTCGTCGACCTGATCTCCACGTGCGGGCGCGCCGGGCGCGAACTCGACGCGCGGGTCACCGAATTCGACGGGATGCGTGATCTGCTGCTCGACGCCCCGGCCCGCCTCGACGCGCTCACCCAGCAGGTCGTGACGCTCACCGCGCGGGTGCCCGCGTCCGAGGCGGTGCTGACCGCGCTGCGCGCCGAGTTCCCCGCCGAGACGCTCGCGCCGGTCGCGCAGAACACAGCGCTCGCCCGTGAGCAGCTCGCGTTCGCCGAGAAGTCCATCGCCGACGGTCGCGACGCTGTCGCGTTGCCGGTCGGGAAGCAGGGTCCGGCGGTCGGTGCGATCCGGGCGGCCGAGGGCGCGCTGACGCAGGCGTCGACGCTGCTCGACGGTGTCGATCACGCGGAGGCCGACATTCGGCACGCGATGGCGACGCTGCCCGCGGCGATCGCGGACCTGGAGCAGGGTGTCGCCGCCGCCGAGCAGCTCGCGGCGAGCGGCGGTGCGGACCTGGCGACGGCGAAGGCCGCGGCGACCGAGGCTCTCGCCCACGCGCGTGCCGCGCAGGCGACCGACCCTCTGGGCAGTTTCACCCGCGTCGCCGAGGCCGACGCCACGCTCGACGCGGTGCTCGCCCGCACCCGCGAGGCGCAGGAACAGGCCGAGCGCACCCGGCAGAAGCTGCAGCAGGATCTGACGGCCGCGCAGTCTCAGGTCACGTCCGCGGCCGACTTCATCGGCACGCGGCGCGGCGCGGTCGGCGCCGAGGCCCGCACCCGGCTGTCGGAGGCACAACGGCACCTGCAGGCGGCGCAGCAGCTCGCCTCGACCGACGCGGCGCAGGCGTTGCAGCACGCGCAGGCCGCGACACAGCTGGGCGCGAAGGCGTTGTGGGCCGCGCAGAGCGACGTGCGGCAGTGGGAGCAGCGTCAGCAGCCGCGCAGCTCGGGCAACGACATGACCGGCGCGATCCTCGGCGGCATCCTGATCGACAGCATCCTGCGCGGCGGGGGCGGGGGCGGCCACTCGCGGCGCGGCGGCTACCGCGGGGGCGGCGGTCGCGGACCCGGTTCGTTCGGCGGCCCCAGCAGCTCGGGCCGCATCGGCCGCAGCAGCGGCGGACGTTTCTGACCGAAGTCAGCGAATCCGGTTCCCGTCGGCGACGGTACTGCTAGCCTTCTGCCCATCGCCGACGGGGGGCTGTGGTCGTGACGAACACGGAGCAGGGGAAGAAGCGGTTCCATTTCGATCGGCACGCGCCGGAGTACCGCGACCGGTTCGAAGCGATCACCAAGGAGATGCAGGCGCACTGTCCCCTGGCGTGGACCGACACCCACGGCGGGCACTGGGTCGCCGCGGGCGCCGAGGAGGTCTTCCACCTGGCGCGGTCGCAGGTCGTCTCCAACGACAACGACGTGAACGGGGTCCGGCGCGGCTATGTGGGTATCACGATCCCGCACGCGGAGAACCCGATCCGCTCGGGCATCCTCGAGATGGATCCACCCGAACACCAGGCGTACCGGCAGATCCTCAACCCGTATCTGTCACCGGCTGCGGTCGCGCGCTGGATCCCGTTCGTCGACGAGGTCACCCACGCGTGCCTGGACGAGAAGATCGCGAGCGGGCACATCGATTTCGTCGACGACCTCGCGAACATCGTTCCGGCCGTGCTGACCTTGGCGATGCTGGGGATTCCGCTGCACAAGTGGGAGGTCTACAGCGAACCCGCCCACGCGGCGCTGTACACGCCGCCGGATTCGCCGGATCGCGACCGGGTGCTCGAACTGCACCGGGCGATGGGCACGGATCTGTTCGCCACGATCCTCGAGGTCCGGGAGTCGCCGCGGCCGGGGCTGGTCGACGCACTCGCCCGCGCCGAGATCGACGGGCAGACGCCGCCGGACATCGAGATCCTCGGGATGCTGAACCTGTTGATCGGCGGCGGATTCGACACGACGACGGCCCTGACCGCCCATGCGTTCGAGTGGCTTTCGGAGCATCCGGATGAACGTGCCCGTCTCGACCGCGAGCGCGGCACCCTGCTCGATTCGGCGACCGAGGAGTTCCTGCGGTATTTCACACCGACCCCGGGAGACGGCCGAACCATCTGCGCCGACTACGAATACGCCGGTGTCGACCTCCGCGAAGGTGAGCGACTGTGGCTGTCGTGGGCGATGGCCAATCGCGACCCGTCGTTGTTCGAGGATCCCGACACCGTCGACCTCGAACGGAAAGGAAACCGGCACTTCAGTTTCGGGCTGGGTATCCATCGATGCATCGGATCGAACGTGGCCCGCACGGTGTTCAAGCGGATGCTCCTGGCCGTCCTCGATCGGATGCCCGACTTCCGTTGCGCCGCAGACGAGGCCGTGCACTACGAGACGATCGGCATCATCCAGGGGATGCGGCATCTCCCGGCTGCCTTCACACCCGGACCGAGGCTCGGTCCCGGCCTCGACGCGACACTCGCGCAGCTCCAGGCCGTGTGCGAGGAACAAGGTCTCGCCGAACCGGTGGTCGCTCGGGGTCGCTAACGGCGACGCGCGAGGCGCGCTATCCGCGTGGTGGCGTTGAAGATTGCCTTCGTCACGCGATCCGGAAGCGATCCGTCGGCAGGCAGCATCTTGATCTGGCGGGCGAACTCCATCTGGTCGTAGCGCACCGTGTTGGTGACGACCTTGCCGCCCGCGAGGACGAAGTGGTCGAAACCCTCGAGCTCGACGTGCCGCCCGGTACCGGCGACCCCGAAGAGGGTGCCGGTGTGGCGGCCGCTCAGACGCCAGTGGACCAGGACGTCGTCACCGGACTCGGCGATCGCCGAGATCTCCATGGCGAAGTCGGTCACCGCGGAGTAGACGCGGTCGAAGTAGGCGCCGATTTCGGTGGCGCCGCGACACGACCCGGTCGGGAAGTACACGACGGACTCAGCCGTCCAGAGACGGTTGCGCAGACTGTCGATGTCCTCGGCGTTGATTCGACCGATCGCCCATCGGACGAGATCCGCATTGGAGGCGTCCGTCGGTGGGCCGGTGACAGTCGTGGTCGGGGTACTGCTCGTGGTCGGGGTACTACCGGTATCGGGCATCTCTGCTCCAGGCACGGTGTGCGACGAGGCGGTTGCCTCCTCAGGCTAACGCCGCACGCCGCCGCCCACGTGAGGAGTCGACCATCCGAACCGGGCCGGGAGTGCGATCGCCTCCCGGCCCGGCCGGCACGAAGTCCTGCTCGGCGGGTCAGGCGCCGATCAGGCGCTGGGCGAGGTAGCCCTCGACCTGATCGAGCGCGACGCGCTCCTGCGCCATGGTGTCGCGCTCGCGGATCGTGACGGCCTGGTCCTCGAGCGTGTCGAAGTCGACGGTGATGCAGAACGGGGTACCGATCTCGTCCTGGCGACGGTAGCGGCGGCCGATGGCGCCGGCGTCGTCGAACTCGACGTTCCAGTTGCGGCGCAGCTGGGCGGCGAGGTCCTTGGCCTTGGGACTCAGGTCGGCGTTGCGGCTCAGCGGCAGCACCGCGGCCTTGACCGGCGCGAGCCGGCGGTCCAGCCGCAGCACGGTGCGCTTGTCGACACCGCCCTTGGCGTTGGGAGCCTCGTCCTCGGTGTACGCGTCGACGAGGAAGGCCATCAGCGAACGGGTCAGACCCGCTGCCGGCTCGATGACGTACGGCGTGTAGCGCTCGTTCGTCGTCTGATCGAAGTAGCTCAGGTCGGTGCCCGAGTGCTTCGCATGCGTCGCGAGGTCGAAGTCGGTGCGGTTGGCGACGCCCTCGAGCTCACCCCACTCGCTGCCCTGGAAGTGGAAGCGGTACTCGATGTCGACGGTGCGCTTCGAGTAGTGCGACAGCTTGTCCTGCGGGTGCTCGTACAGGCGCAGGTTGTCCTTGTTGATACCCAGCCCCGTGTACCAGTCCATCCGGTAGTCGATCCAGTACTGGTGCCATTCCTCGTCCTCGCCCGGCTTGACGAAGAACTCCATCTCCATCTGCTCGAACTCGCGGGTCCGGAAGATGAAGTTGCCCGGGGTGATCTCGTTGCGGAAGCTCTTGCCGATCTGGCCGATGCCGAACGGCGGCTTCTTGCGCGAGGTGGTGAGCACGTTCGCGAAGTTCACGAAGATGCCCTGGGCGGTCTCCGGGCGCAGGTAGTGCAGGCCCTCTTCGCTTTCGATCGGCCCGAGGTACGTCTTCAGCATCATGTTGAAGTCGCGCGGCTCGGTCCACTGACCCTTGGTGCCGCAGTCCGGGCACGGAATGTCGGACATCGGCACCGAGTCGGGATCGTCGAGCTTGTTCTTCTCGGCGTAACCCTCCTGCAGGTGGTCCTGCCGGTGCCGCTTGTGACAGCTCAAGCACTCGACCAGCGGGTCGTTGAACACACCGACGTGGCCGGAGGCGACCCACACCTGGCGCGGCAGGATCACCGAGGAGTCGAGGCCGACGACGTCCTCGCGGCTGGTGACCATGTTGCGCCACCACTGCTTCTTGATGTTCTCCTTGAGCTCCACGCCGAGCGGCCCGTAGTCCCAGGCCGACTTCGTACCGCCGTAGATCTCACCGCACGGGTAGACCAGGCCCCGGCGCTTGGCGAGGTTGGCGACGGTATCGATCTTGGATTTGGGTGCCACTCGGGTTCTCTCCATCTTCGATGCGGGGTTCGCAACATACGTCGCCGGTAAGCCTATCGCTCCGCTCCTGCAGGTCGAATTCCGAGCCGGTTGACATGCACATTCGTGCATATCAAAATGGAATCGGTTTGCATTAACACTACCGCCCGTCGAAGGAGAACCGTTGAGCGTCCCCACCGACAAGCACGAATGCCGGGACGAACACCTCACACCTCCGTCGCACCACACGCTCACGCTCGCCGGCGAACTGTTGCGCGCGCTGTCCGCGCCGGTCCGCATCGCCATCGTGCTGCAACTGCGCGAATCCGAACGCTGCGTGCACGAACTGGTCGGGGCGCTCGGCGTGACGCAACCGCTGATCAGCCAGCACCTGCGGGTGCTCAAGTCGGCCGGGGTCGTGCGCGGGGAACGGTCCGGCCGCGAAGTGCTCTACCGCCTCGCCGACGACCATCTCGCCCACATCGTCGTCGACGCCATCGCTCACGTTCAGGAAGGTTGACCTCGCCGTGACCTCTGCCCGCAAGCCCGTCGTCGGGGTCCGTTCCACCAGGCAGCGCAGCGCGATCGTGGCCCTGCTCGAGGACATCGAGGAGTTCCGGTCCGCGCAGGACCTGCACGACGCACTGCGCAAGCGCGGAGACGGCATCGGACTGACCACCGTGTACCGGACCCTCCAGTCGCTCGCGGAAGCCGGCAGCGTCGACGTGCTGCGCACCGACACCGGCGAGTCGCTGTACCGGCGCTGTTCGTCGGGCCACCATCACCACCTGGTGTGCCGCACCTGCGGATTCACCGTCGAGGTGGACGGACCGGAGGTCGAGCGCTGGTCCCACGAGATCGCCGAGTCCAACGGGTTCGCCGATGTCAGCCACACCGTCGAGATCTTCGGCACGTGCCGCGACTGCGCCGCCTCGGACGGCGAGCAGTCGCGCTGAGCCGAACGTATCCAGCCGAGGCTCAGCCGCAGGCGCAGTTTCCGCAGCCGCACCCGGCGTCGGCGAGCAGCTTTCCGCCGACCGCACGATCGGTTCCGGTGGCCTCGACGCCGGTCTCCTGCACGACGCTGTCCTGCATGTCGGTGCCCTCGCCGCCGAACACGCACGCCTCGCCACCGAGGCGGGACGCCAGCACGCGGGCCTCCTCGACGAGCGGCACGATCGCCCCGACCGCACGGATCAGGTGCATCGGGACCAACGGCGACGCGGGGACACGCTGCTCGGCCGTCACCCGGTCCTTGTGCAGCACGAACTTGAAGTCCGGCCACTCGGACTGGAGGTCGCCGAGCACCTCGGCGGCACGGGTCCGTCCGGCGATCCTTTCGACCAGGAACGTGCGCAGTTCCACGACGGCGTCCTCGGCGTCGACGGACGCGTAGGTGATCACGTCACCGAGCCAGATCGGTAGGTCGCCGTCCTCGTCCGGTTCCGGCGCCTCGTCGAGCACGTCCGCAAGGATCCGCCGAACCGCGTCGCGCAATGCGTCGTCGTCCTCGGTGTCCACCGGCACGGCCCACAATTCCTCGAGCGACTGCGCGCCGCCCGTGGTCCCGGTGCTCACAACCTCGGCACCCGCCCGCTTCCTGTTCGCGCTCTTCTTGCGCCCGTTCTTCTTGCTCACCGCTCCCCCTCGGTTCCGGCTTCGGGTTCGACGATCGCGGTGCGCGCGTCGGCCGCACCGCCGAGCACCAGCAGCAGCATCGTCGTCAGAGCCGTGTCGCCCAGTCCGGTCACCGGGAAGGAATAGCGCAGCACCACGTCGGCGTCGGTTTCCCGCTCGACCGCGTGCACCGATCCGAACTGCACCGCGTCCGCCGCGGACGCGATGCGGGCCCGCAGATCGTCGTCGAGGGCGAGGTCCCACCCGAGCACGCTCGTCAGCGACACGACGTCGAGCCCCTCGGTGAGCGTGACCACCCGCAGGGCACAGGGCACGCCCGCGTAGTCGAATCCGAACGAGTCGTCACCGTCGACCGACGGCTCGTGCAAGTCGACGAACGAGGCGAGTGCCGCGCCGATCCGATCCCGCAGTTCGTTCACTTGACTCCACCGAACCTGCGGTCGCGGGAGGCGTACTCGACGCACGCGGCCCACAGGTCGCGGCGGTCGAAGTCGGGGAAGTTCTTGTCCTGGAACACGAACTCGGCGTAGGCGGCCTGCCACAACAGGAAGTTCGACGTGCGCTGCTCGCCGGACGGGCGCAAGAACAGGTCCACGTCGGGCATGTCGGGTTCGTCGAGGTACCGCTCGATCGTCGCCTCGGTGATCTTCTCGGGGTCGATCTCACCCGCCGCGACGCGTCGCGCGATCTCCCGCGCGGCGTCGGCGATCTCGGCACGTCCGCCGTAGTTGACGCACATGACCAGGGTCATCACGTCGTTGTCCTTGGTGAGTTCCTCGGCGATCTCGAGTTCCTTAATGACGCTACGCCACAGCCGGGGCCGGCGGCCCGCCCAGCGCACCCGCACGCCCATCTCGTGCATCTCGTCGCGGCGGCGGCGGATCACGTCGCGGTTGAAGCCCATGAGAAAGCGCACCTCCTCGGGGCTGCGCTTCCAGTTCTCCGTGGAGAACGCGTACGCCGAGAGCCATTTGACACCAATCTCGATGCAGCCTTCGACGGTGTCCATGAGCACGGCCTCACCGCGTTCGTGTCCGGCGGTGCGCGGCAGTCCGCGTTCCTGCGCCCAGCGGCCGTTGCCGTCCATGACGAGCGCGACGTGCCGGGGGATCAACTCGGGCTGCAGGATCGGGGGCCGGGCACCGGACGGGTGGGGGGCCGGTGGCCGGATCGCGCGGTCAGGCGATGCTTGCGGGGCGCGTCGTCGAATCACGGTCTTCATCCTGCCTGACGGCATCGGCGTCGGGCCCCACGGCACCGGCGTCACGCCCTACAGCACCGGCTGCCGGACGGTCGGTGGAACGCTCGACGAGCGGTAGCGTGCGCAGCCGCCGTTCGAGGTGCCACTGCAGGTGCGCGGCGATCAGGCCGCTGGCCTGGCTGCGCACCGCCGGGTCGGCGGTCTCGGTGCCGTCCCACCGCCCGTGGTTCAGGGCGTCCATCAGGGCGAGGACACCCGGTGCCGGGGTAGCCGCGCCGGGCGGCCGGCAATGCACGCAGACCGCTCCCCCGGCGGCGACGTGGAACGCGGTGTGCGGACCGGGCCGGTCGCAGCGGGCGCAACGGCCGATCGCGGGCGCCCAACCGGCGTAGGTCATGGCTCGCAGCAGGAAGGCGTCGAGGATCAGCTCCGGTGGGCGGATCCGGTCGCACAGGGCACGCAGCGCACCGACGGTCAGCGCGTGCAGGCGCGGCACCGGGGCACGTTCCTCGCCGGCGAGCCGCTCGGCGGTTTCGAGGATCGCGCAGGCGGTCGTGTACCGGCTGTAGTCGTCGACGATGTCGGCCGCGAAGGCGTCGAGGGTCTGTACCTGCGTGACGACGTCGAGCGAGCGGCCGGGATGCAGCTGAACGTCGATGTGCGCGAACGGTTCGAGCCGGGCACCGAACTTCGATCGGGTGCGGCGCACGCCCTTCGCGACGGCCCGCACCAGCCCGTGACGGCGGGTGAGCAGGGTGACGATGCGATCCGCCTCACCCAATTTGTGCTGGCGGAGCACCACCGCGTTGTCCCGATACAACCTCACTCCGTGAGTCTTTCATGCGGGGCGGACAGGCGAGGGGTCGTGCGCCTTTCCGGCGCCCGGGACCGCCACAAAGGCACACGGGCGGGCTTGCCCGCACAACTGGAACGCGTTATTGTTCGTTCGAACGAACAGGGGGCGTTCGATGACCACTTCCAGGGAAGACACCCGCGCGGCCGGACTCGCCGCCGAAGCCGCCGCGCTCGCGGACGGCACCGTCACGTCGGTGCAACTGACCCGGGCCGCGCTCGAGCGGATCGAGGCCACGCAGGGCACGCTCAACGCGTTCCGGGTGGTCCGACGCGAAGCCGCGCTCGCCGAGGCCGCCGAGGCCGACCGCCGACGTGCGTGCGGCGACCGTCACCCGCTGCTCGGCGTGCCGATCGCAGTCAAGGACGACACCGACATCGCCGGCGAACCCACGGCCTTCGGCTGCGCCGGCGAATTCCCGCCCCAGGACTACGACGCCGAGGTCGTACGACGCCTGCGCGAAGCCGGGGCCGTCATCGTCGGCAAGACCCACTCGCCCGAACTGGGCCAGTGGCCGCTCACCGGCGGCATCGCGTTCGGGCACACCCGCAACCCGTGGTCGCGCGAGCACACGCCGGGCGGGTCCTCCGGAGGCAGCGCCGCCGCGGTGGCCGCCGGGCTCGTCTCGGCCGCCCTCGGCTCCGACGGCGCCGGTTCCGTCCGCATCCCCGCCGCGTGGAGCCACCTGGTCGGCATCAAACCGCAACGCGGGCGGATCTCGATGTGGCCCGACCCCGAGGCGTTCAACGGGCTGACCACCCACGGCGTCCTCGCGCGCACCGTCGCCGACGCCGCCCTGCTGCTCGACGCGGTGTCCGGCAACCACCCCGGCGACCGCCACCACGTCGATCCGGTCACCGTCACCGACGCCGTCCGTCAGGACCCCGGACGTCTGCGCATCGCGCTGGCGCTGCGCACCCCGTTCACCGCGACACGAACCCGCCTCACCCCCGAGGTCCGCGCCGGCGTCGATTCGATCGCCCGGGCCCTCCGCGACCTCGGCCACGAGGTCACCGTCGCCGACCCCGACTACGGCATCACGTTCGGCCTGAACTTCCTGCCCCGCTCGATGGCCGGTCTCGACGACTGGCTGCACCGGCTTCCCGACCCGTCCCTCGCCGACGTCCGCACCCGCGCCAACGCCCGCACCGGACGCCTGCTCGGCGGTGCACCGCTGCGCGCGGCACGCGCCTACGAACCGCGGTTGCGACGGCGGGTCGGCGCGATCTTCGACCGGTTCGACGTGGTCCTGGCCCCCACCACGGCGATGCCCCCGCTCCCGATCGAAGCGATCGACGACATCGGCGGCTGGCAGACCGACAAGGTCATCACCGCCGCATGCCCCTATGCGTGGCCGTGGAACGTGCTCGGCTGGCCGGGGATCAACGTGCCGGCCGGTTTCACCGACGCGGGCCTGCCCATCGGCGCCCAGCTGCTCGGTCCCGCAAACTCCGAACCGCTGCTGATTTCCCTTGCCGCCCAATTGGAGTCGTCGCTGTGCTGGCACGAGGCGATCCCGGAACGCTGGTGGTGACGGTGTCCACGTCCGTCCGCGACCGCATCGTCGCCTCGACCCTGCATCTGATCGGAACCGACGGCGTCGCCGGAGTCACCAACCGGCGCATCGCCGCGCACGCGAACGTCTCGCTCGGCTCGATCACCTACCACTTCCCGAGCCAGCCCGACCTGCTGCGGGCGGCGCTCGAGACGTTCGTCGCCGAGGAGACGACCCGGCTGCGCGAGATCGCCGAATCCCATCGCAATCAAGGTGTTTCGCTCGCCGAGGCCGCCGGACTCGCCGAACGCGTCGCCGAGGACCTCGCGTTCTCCGCCGAGCGGATCGCGCCGTTCGAGTTGTACGTCCAGGCCGGCCGCGACCCCGAACTCCGCGCCGCCGCGGACCGCTGCTGGGCGGCGTACGACGAGCTGACGGTCGCGATCCTCACCGAACTCGGGCTGCCGGATCCCGTGGCGGTCGCGCCGACCCTGGTCGCGACCGTCGCCGGACTTCAGTTGCGGCGCTTGTCGACCGGCGGTGGCAGCGACCTGTCGACGTCGGTGTTGTTGCTGCTGCAGGGCGCCGTCCTCACCGGCGGGGCTCACCCGCAGTCGTAGCCCGCTGTCGCGCCGGCGCGGCCGTAGATCGCTAAAACGCCGACGCGGTCGCGGGAACGGCCGACCACAGGCGGTCGAAGGCACCCTCCAGCAGATGCTCGTACGCCTCGGGGTCCGGCATCACCGCCTGCTTCGTCGAGAAGGTCAGGTCGAGTGCGTCACCGAGCGTCACGACCGAGTGCATCAGGCCGACGAGCCGGTTGAGGCAGGGCACGCTGAATCCGCCCACGGCGGGACTGTCCCCGAACCGCAGGGCCTCGGCGGAGCCGCGTGGCACGTTCGAGAGGCCGGTGTTCGTCGCCCCGGCACGGCCGCAGGTCGACACGACCGCCTTGCGCACGGCCCGCCACAACGAGTACCGCATGCACAGGGACGGCACCGCGTCGAGTGACGATTCGACGGCGATCCACTCCGGTCGCCACACCCGGCCCTTCTCGCGGGCCACCGACTCGTGGATCAGATGCAGCCGCGTCAGCGGATCGGTCCGGTGGGTGTGCAGATCGACGTGCAGATCGCTGATCTTGTTCTCGGCCACCAGACCGGACCTGGCCCCGACCGAGATCGGAACATGGGCGGCCAGCGAGGCCGCCGGCGTCTCCCCCCGCTCCGCGAGGTAGGTGCCCACCGCGTCCGAGACCACCGCCAGTATCACGTCGTTGACGGTCGTCCCGGTGGCATGCCCGAGGGCCCGGACGTCCCGCAGCTCGAACCGGACCCGGCCGAACAGGCGGGTGCTGTCGTCCACGACGTTGAACCGGGTGCGCGGGCGTGGGGTCCCGGGCTGGGCGATCTCACCGGAGGCGACCAGCGCACGGAGCGACCGCCGGCCCCTCATCCACCGGCGAACGGCCCCCGCGTAGCGCACGTAGTCGCCGGGCAGTTTCCGGACCGCCGCGACCGGGCCGGGAACCGGGACCAGGGTGCCGCCCTGGGAGGGTTCCGCAGCCGGGTCGTCGAACAGAGCGCGCGCGATCTGCACCGCGCCCCTTCCGTCGGCTATCGAGTGGTGGACCCGCAGCACGACGACGGTCGCGTGGTCCGGGAGGTCGCCGACACCCCGCACGTCGGACAGCACGTGGAGTTTCCAGAGTGGGCGGCCGAAGTCGAGGGGCTGTTCCGCGAGCGAGGCGAACAGCCGGTGCAGGTGGGGGCGGGTCGTGTGCCCGATCCGCCGGAAGTCGATGTGGTGATCCGGGTCGACGGCGGCCTCGACCCAGTACGGATAGCCGAGGTCCCACGGCACCCGCTGCAGGCGCCTGCGCAGCGCGGGGGTCCGGTGGGTGCGCCCGAGAATCCAGTCGACGGCCTCGGCGTGGGTCGCGATCGGCGCACTCCCCTGCCGTGTGTCGAAGACGTAGAAATGCGTCATGACGCTGGGAGTGTCTCCCCGGTTCGCGCGGTCCCCGTAGACATACACGGCGTCACGCGCCGCGAGCTCGGTTCCCGATTTCCTGCCCATGTCTCTTCCCCCGTGAAGCGACTTCGGTCACTGATCGGTGTTCTCTCGGATGCGTCAAAATTTAGTGACGCACCCGAACGACCGTACCTTCTCGGGGTTCGAGCGGGCGGGGCGGAGCCGGACCGGGCGTGTCAGAAGCCGAGACGCCCGAGCTGCTTAGGGTCGCGCTGCCAGTCCTTGGCGACCTTCACGTGCAGGTCGAGATAGATCTTCACGCCGAGAAGCTTCTCGATCTGCTTGCGGGCCGCGGTACCGACCTCGCGCAGTCGCGCGCCGCCCTTGCCGATGACGATGCCCTTCTGGCTCGGCCGCTCCACGTACAGCAGGGCGTGCACGTCGAGCATCTCGCCCTGCTTCTCGGTGCGGCCTTCACGTTCGACCACCTCTTCGATGACCACGGCCAGCGAGTGCGGAAGTTCGTCGCCGAGGCCCTCGAGCGCGGCCTCGCGGATGAGCTCGGCCATGAGGGTTTCCTCGGGCTCGTCGGTGAGCTCGCCGTCCGGGTAGAAGGCCGGACCGGGTTCCATGTGCGAGGCGAGCACGTCGACGAGCACCTCGACCTGTTCCCCGGACGCCGCCGACACCGGCACGACCTCGGCGTCGGGACCGAGCAGCTTCGACACCGCCAGCAACTGCGCGGCGACCTGTTCCTTACCGACCTTGTCGATCTTGGTGACGACGCCGATGAGCGTCGTGCGCGGCGCGACGTTGCGCACCTGATCGAGGATCCACCGGTCACCGGGGCCGATCTTCTCGTCGGCGGGAATGCACAGGCAGATCGCGTCGACCTCCGAATAGGTATCGCGCACAAGGTCGTTGAGCCGCTGCCCGAGCAGCGTGCGAGGCCGGTGCAGACCCGGAGTGTCGACGAGGATCAGCTGTGCGTGGTCGCGGTGCACGATCCCGCGGATGGTGTGCCGGGTGGTCTGCGGCCGCGACGAGGTGATGGCGATCTTGCTGCCGACCAGAGCGTTGGTGAGCGTGGACTTACCGGTGTTCGGACGGCCCACGAAACACACGAAGCCGGAACGGAAGTCGGTGTCGGTCATGCAAGCTCCTGGGTGTGGGTCATCGTTCGGATTCCTCGGCGGGTTCGGGCTCGGGCTCGTCGGCCGGGGCGCGCTGGACGTGCACGGTGTTGATCCGCACCCGACCGCGCGCGTTCGGACCGCCTTCGCCGCGCAGGATCAGCCCGCGGGTGGTGACCTCCGAACCCGGCAGCGGCACCCGGCCGAGTTCGAAGCCGAGGAGACCACCGACGGTGTCGACCTCGTCATCGTCGATTTCGATGTCGAACAGTTCACCGAGGTCCTCGACGGGCAGACGCGCGGACACCCGGTAGGTGCCGTCGCCGAGGTCCTCGACATCGGGGGTCTCGTCGGCGTCGTATTCGTCGGCGATCTCCCCGACGATCTCCTCGATGACGTCCTCGATGGTGACCAGTCCCGCGATGCCGCCGTATTCGTCGACGAGCACCGCCATGTGGTTGCGGTCGCGCTGCATCTCCGCGAGCAGGTCGTCGAGCCGTTTCGAATCCGGGACGAAGACCGCAGGCCGCATCACGTCGGCGACCTTGACGCTGCGTCCGCCGTCGCGCGAGTAGTAGGTCTGCTGGACGAGGTCCTTGAGGTAGACGACGCCACGGATGTCGTCGACGTTCTCGCCGATGACCGGGATCCGGGAGTGACCGCTGCGCACGGCGAGCGAGGTCGCCTGCCCCGCCGTCTTGTCCTCCTCGATCCACACCATCTCCGGGCGCGGCACCATCACTTCGCGGGCGGTGGTGTCGCCGAGATCGAACACCGACTGGATCATGCGGCGTTCGTCGTCGGCGACGACGCCGCGTTCCTGCGCCAGGTCGACGAGCTCGCGCAGTTCGATCTCGTTGGCGAACGGGCCGTTCCGGAAGCCGCGGCCCGGGGTGAGGGCATTACCGACGAGAATGAGCAGCCGGCCGATCGGGCCGAACAGCACGCCGAGGAACCGCAGCGGGATCGTCGCGGCCAGTGCGATCGGATAGGCGTGCTGGCGGCCGAGCGTGCGCGGCCCGACCCCGATGACGACGTAGTCGACGACCACCATCACCGCGGCGCTCACGACCAGCGCCCACGTCCGGTCCAGGACCTCGAGCAGCGCCCCGGCGAGCACCACGGCCGCGGTGATCTCGCACAGGATCCGAAGCAGGACCATGAGATTCACGTAGCGGGGGCGATCCTCGAGGATCTGCCTCAGCCGCTGTGCTCCCGGCCGTTCGTCCTTCGCGAGTTCGTCGACGCGGGCAGCGGAGACGGTGTTCAGCGCGGAATCGACGGCGGCGAACATGCCGCCGAGCGGCACCAGGACGACCGCTATCGCCACGAGTGCGAGGGCGCTCATGCGTTTGCTCCCACGACGGCCCCGCTACTGCTCGGGATTGTCGGACAGACCGACCTTGCCGAGCAGCTGCTGGTCGCGGGCGGCGAGCCGGGCCTCGTGTTCGGCGCGGCGCAGCTCCTCGTACCACTCCTCGAGGAGCTGGTTCTGGAGACCGAACATCTCCTTCTCCTCCTCGGGTTCGGCGTGGTCGTAGCCGAGCAGGTGCAGCATGCCGTGCACGGTGAGCAGGGCGAGTTCGTGGTCGAGGGAATGCCCGGCCTTGGCGGCCTGATCCGCCGCGAACGACGGGCACAGCACGATGTCACCGAGCATCGACGGACCCGGTTCGGGTGCGTCCGGGCGACCGCCCGGTTCGAGTTCGTCCATCGGGAACGACATCACGTCGGTGGGACCCGGCAGGTCCATCCACCGCATGTGCAGATCGGCCATGGCATCGGAGTCGACGAGCACCATCGACAGCTCCGCCGCGGGGTGCACGTCCATCCGCGCGATCACGAAGCGGGCGACGTCGAGCAGATTCTCCTCGACGACGTCCATCCCGGATTCGTTGGAGATCTCGATGCTCATCGGTGTCGTTCCTTCTGCACTGCTGACGGGATTCGGAAGTGGGGGTGGCTCATCGGCGCTGCACCCGGTGCTGCGTGGCGCGCCGCTGTGCCCGGTTGCCGAGGGCGACCTCGCCGGAACGCTGGGCTTCGTAGCGGCCGTAGGCGTCGACGATGTCGGACACGAGCTTGTGTCGCACCACGTCGCTGCTGTCGAGCGTCGCGAAGTGGATTCCGTCGATGTCGTCGAGGATCTCGGTGGCGGCGCGCAGGCCCGAACGGGCACCACCGGGCAGGTCGACCTGGGTGATGTCGCCGGTGACAACGATTTTCGAGCCGAAGCCGAGGCGGGTCAGGAACATCTTCATCTGCTCGGCGGTGGTGTTCTGGGCCTCGTCGAGGATGATGAAGGCGTCGTTCAGGGTGTTGTGCGTCAGTAGGAAATCCTCTGTGACGTACAGCGAGTCGGCAGCGGCGACCCTGATGCAGACCGCCTCCTCGGTACCGGCGGATTCGATGCTCTCGATGTACCGCCGAGGTGTCTTGGGGCTGTTCTCCGCGTACTTCTCTGCTTTCCTTCGGAGCCGGAACGGCACGCATCCTTCGGGCAGACGGATGTCGACGATGTGCCCGTCGTGCCGGTACTCGACGTCGCGGCCGCGGGCGTTTCCGGGCTTCCGACCTTCGGCAGGCCGGGTGCGGCTGTATGCGACGCCGCCCAACGACTGCACGAGGAAGAGGACGTCGTCGCGCAGTTGATCCGACACAGTCGCGTACTGCACTCGGCACGTCCGACCGGTCTGAATGACCGGTCCACCATCGGAGTCGAGAAGACCCTGTAAGACGGCGAGGCGCACGTCGGCCGAATTGTGCAGGTACTCCTTCGGCACGAACTTGGTCGGCGACTTCGTGCCCCAGACTGCCTCGACCAGTTCCGGGTCGGCTGTGCTGAAGCTCGGCGTCGCCACGCCGGCCATGCAGCCGTCACCGAGCATCAGTCCCAGCGCATACGGATCCATCGGCACCGGCACGGGAGCGAACTCGACCGGCTCGGCGAGCATCGGAATCTCGTAGCGGTGGTAGTGCGCGGCACGGAGATTGCCGATCATCTCTTTGGCCTCGAGCACCCGCGGCCCCTTGCCGCGCCTGCGATCGCTGCGGGTGTAGACCGACCACAGGTGATCGGTCGAGCAGAGGGTGGACGCCCCGTCCTGGGTAGTCACCCGCACGATGTCCTTGAATCCCTGCGGGTAGACGCCGAGCACTTCGGTCGGCCGACCGTCCGAACCGATCACCTCGTCGCCGACCTTCACGTCGCCGATCGGACGGAACCCCTCGGGCGTGAGGACCTTGGTGGACAACGGCTGCGCCCGGCCACGCATATACGCCAGGGGCGCGACCTCGATGACGCCGGCCTGCATGAGCTTCGGGATCGCCTCCGGATCCATCATGTCGTGCAGCGCGTCGTGCAGCGGACGGAGGTAAGGATCGATCTTCTCGTGCAGGGTGCCCGGCAGGAATCCGAGACGTTCGCCGGCCTCGACGGCCGGGCGGGTCAGGATGATGCGGGTGACCTGCTTGGTCTGCAAGGCCTGCACGGCCTTCGCCATCGCGAGATAGGTCTTGCCGGTACCGGCGGGGCCGACGCCGAAGACGATGGTGTTGGCATCGATCGCGTCGACGTATCGCTTCTGATTGAGCGTCTTGGGCCGGATCGTCTTGCCGCGCCGCGACAGGATGTCCAGGCTCAGCACGTCGGCCGGCGATTCGGACAGCCCCTGGGTGAGCATGCCCACGGTGCGGCGCACGGCGTCGGGGGTCAGCGGCTGGCCACGGCCGACGATCGTGACGAGTTCGCCGAGGACCCGTTCCGCGAGCGCGACCTCGGCGGGAGTCCCGGTGAGGGTGACGGAATTGCCGCGCACGTGGATGTCCGCATCGAGCACGCGCTCGAGCGCGACGAGATTCTCGTCGGCCGCCCCGAGCAGCGGAGCCGCCGCTTCCGGCGGCAGGTCGAGACTGGATCGGACGATGGTCCGTTCAGGTTCCGCGGAGTCGCGGATGTCGTCTGATTCACTCACGTGGACGGTACGGCCTGCTTTCCGTTCGGCTCCCACACGACGGTCGTCGTGATCGTGCCAGTCTAGCCCTGGGCAGTACCGACATTCACCGCATTACCCCCGGGCCTGGTCGGGGGCGTGCTCGTGCAGCCACCGGCGGGCCTGTTCGACGACCCGGGCGGCCCGTTCCGGGGAAACCCCGGCCAGCACCAGCACACCCAGCGCGATGCTCTCGCCCGAGTCGCGGACCAGGCCCAGATTGGCCTGTTCGAGGGTCGCCATCGTGAGGCCTTCCATCATCCCGACCAGCACCACCGACGGCAGATAGTCGGAGAAGATCCCCGCGGCGCGTCCGCGTTCGACGATGTCGAGCGTGCGAGTGCGCAGGGGCGCGACGAGGTCGGCGATACATTGTTCGCCCACTTCCTTGCGGGCGAAGGACAGCAGCAACCGGTACCGGTCCCCGACCGGCCAGGTCCGGAGCGCACCGACCGCCAGCGCCACGTCGGGATCCTCGGGTTCGGCGAGGTCGACCGCGGCGGCCAGTTCCGCGGCGGCGTCGGCGGCGATGCCGTCGACGAGGGCATCGCGGTTCGGGAAGTGCGCGTAGACCGTGCGCCGGACGACGCCGGCGGCACGGGCGACGTCGTCCATGCTCGCGTCGGGATCGGCTGCGAAGGACTCCATCGCGGCGTCGAGGATGCGGCGCCGGTTGGCGTTCGTCCGGGTCCGTGCCGGTGGCGTGTGCGAATTCGCCTGTCGCGCGACGGGTTCCTGCACGTTGCACACCTCTTCCACCGAACATCTGTGACCTCGATCAAGTTTAGTTGCACACCCGTGTGCAGAAATCTAGGTTGCACACAGTTGTGCAATTGGTGTTCGAGATCACCCTGAGGAGAGGTCCATGACGACAGTCACCGGTCACGCGGCGTCCACACCCGCACCGCCTTATCCACGCCGCTTGGCCGGGTTGGCGGTGCTGTGCCTGAGCCTGCTGATCGTCGTCATGGCCAACACCGCGCTCATCGTCGCGGCGCCGAGCATGCTCCGCGAACTCGCCCTCACCAGCGCCGACATGCAGTGGATCATCGACGGCTACACCGTCCCCTACGCGGCGCTGATGCTGCTGTGCGGCGTGCTCGGCGACCGCTACGGCCGCCGGGCCGCGCTCCTGACCGGCCTGGCGATCTTCGCGGCCGGCGCGATCGCAGGCAGCCTCGCCGACAGCGCGACCGCGGTGATCGTCGCGCGCATCGTCATGGGCACCGGCGCCGCCGTGATCATGCCCGCGACCCTGTCGCTGCTGGTGGCCATGTTCCCGGCTTCCGAGCGGGCACGCGCGATCGCCGCATGGGCCGCGACGTCCGGTCTCGCCATCGCACTCGGGCCGCTGCTGGCCGGGTGGCTCCTCGAGAGCCATTCGTGGGGATCGACGTTCCTGATCAACGTTCCCATCGCCGCGTTCGCCGCGGTCGCATCCCTCGCGCTGGTTCCGGCCTCGAAGGCCGACGGCCTCACCCGCGTCGACTGGATCGGCGGCGCCCTGTCCGTGGTCGCCGTCGGTGGCGTCGTCTACGCGATCATCGACGGCTTCCACTTCGGCTGGAGCCTCTCCGCACTCGGGGCGCTCGGGGCATCGGTCGTCGCGGCGGTCGCATTCGTCGCGTGGGAGCTGCGACACCCGCAGCCACTGCTGGACCTGCGGCGGGTCGCCGACCGCGCGGTCGGCGGCGCGTGCATCTCGGTGCTGCTGCTGTTCTTTGCGACCTTCGGGCTCATCTACTTCGTCGCCCAGCAGTTCCAGTTCGTGCTCGGCTACGGACCGCTCGAGACGGGTCTGCATCTGCTTCCGCTCGCGGGGTCGGTGTCGGCCGGCGCCGCGCTGGGCGGTCGCCTCGTTCCGCGGTTCGGTGCCCGCATCCTCGTGGCATGCGGAATGGCCGCGACCTCCGCCGGAGTGTTGCTGCTCGCCGCGCTCGAACCGACCTCCGGCTACGACATCTTCCTGGCGTCGCTGCTGCTCGTCGGTCTCGGCATCGGCCTGGCGACCCCGCCCGCGACCGACCTGATCATGGGCGGATTCCCCGACACCGATCTGGGCGCGGCCGGCGGCCTCAACGACACCGCCGTCGAGTTCGGTGGATCCGTCGGCATCGCACTGCTCGGGTCGGTGCTCGCGACGTCGTACCACGACGAGATCGCCGGATTCCTGTCCGGTCTGCCGCTGAACAACCTCACCGGCGACCTGGCCGACAAGGCGGCACTCGCGCTCGAAGCGGCCGGTGATTCGGTCGGTGGCGCCGCGATCGTCGCGGAGGAACTGGCCGCGAATCCGTTCGCGAAGTCCTACGCGCAGCCGTTGCTCGATGCGTCGAGCGCGGCGTTCGCCCACGCGATCGTCGACGCCGCGCTGGTCGGGGGCATCGCGCTGGCGGTCGGCACCGTCGTCGTCACGGTGATCCTGCCCGGGCGGGTGCCCGTCGGAACCGGTCAGGCCTGATCGAGCAGCAGGTCCAGCGACAGCTTCCAGCAGACGCTGTCCTTGTTCAGGAACGCGAAGTGGTCCTCCCCGTCGACGACGTGCAGGGCCACTTCGTCACCGGCCTCGCGGGCAGCGTCGGCGTAACGCGCCGCGACCTTCGCGGGCACCTGCTCGTCCTCGGATCCGTGGACCAGCACGATCGGCCGGCCGATCGGCACGCGATGCCGCGGCGACGCCGATCGGTACACGTGCGGGTTGTCCTCGAACGGCTCGCCGAACAGGTCCTCGAGATAGTCGACGCGCCGGCCCCGCTCCCCCGCCGACGCCAGGTCCAGGGCCGCGGCCTGACCGACCACCAGCGACGGCCGCACCGCCGTGTCCTCACCCGCGAGCCACACCGCGAGCTGGCCGCCGGCCGAGTGCCCGACGACCCGCACCTGCGTCGGGTCGAGTTCGATGCCCGCGGCGCGGGCGTGGTCCGCCACGAGCGTCGCGGTCGCGTCGAGCGCGGCGACGACGTCGGCGGACATCTCCGGCCACCGTCCACCCGCGCCGAGACGGCGGTATTCGATGTTCCACGCGGCGACGCCGCGCCGGGCCAGTTCCGTCGCGAGGGGCGTGCCCAGGTTGAGGTGGTAGTTGCCGTTCCAGTACCCGCCGTGGATCACCATCACGACCGGCACCGGCCCGTTCCCGGCCGCACCGTCCGGGAGGTAGAGATGACCGAACTGCTGGGGTTCCGAGCCGTAGGCGATGCGGGTACGCGACATGGCCGAAACGCTAGTCGAGCGGGCGTGCGCCCCAGCGACCGGACAGCACTCCGATCGCTCCGAGCGCCACCGCGGCGGCCGTGGACGTGCGCAGCACCGTCGGGCCGAGCAGCACGGGCGTCGCCCCCGCCTCCGTCAACGTGGCGACCTCGTTGTCGTCGAGACCTCCTTCGGGCCCGACGACGAGCACCAGCTCGGACGCGTCCGCGAGCGGCAGCGACGCGAACGGTGCGGTCGCCGACTCGTGCAGCACCGCGACGACTCCGCCGCGCGCGACCGTCTCGCGGACGAGCGCCACGACTCCGGCGGTGCGGGTGACCGGCGCGACGGGCGGAATGTGTGCCCGGCGGGACTGCTTGGCCGCCGCGACCGCGACGGCCTGCCAGCGGGCCACCCCCTTGTCGGCCTTGGGTCCGTCCCAGCGCGCGACGCACCGCGCGGCCTGCCACGGCACGAACGCGTCCGCGCCCGCTTCGGTGGCGAGTTCGACGGCCAGCTCCGACCGCTCCGACTTGGGCAGCGCCTGCACGACGGTGACCGACGGGGACGGTGCGGCCAGCTCCCGGCGATCCAGGACGGTCGCCTCGAGCCGGTCCTTCGCCACGGCACTCACCTCGACGTCGGCGACACCGCCGCGGCCGTCGGAGAGCACGAGCCGCTCCCCGACCGCGATGCGCCGGACCGTCGCCGCGTGCCGGCCTTCCTTGCCGTCGAGCACGGCGACCTCACCGGTGCCGGGCAGGGGGTCCAGATAGAACAGGGTCGCGGCCACCGCCGTCGCCTAGCGGGCGCTGAACGCGTCGCGCAGCCGGGAGAACAGGCCCCCGGAGTGCTGCGAGCTGTTGGACACGACCTCGGCGCGGTCGCGGTCGTTGTGGCGACGCAGGTCCTCGAGCAGCTTGGTCGTCTTGTGGTCCAGCTTGGTCGGCACGACGACCTCGAGGTGGGCGTGCAGATCGCCGCGGGTGCCCGACCGCAGCTTCGGCATGCCGTGTCCGCGCAGCACCGCGACCGAGCCGGGCTGTGTGCCGGCGTCCACCGTGATCTCGGTGGGGCCGTCGAGGATCGTGTCGACGGTGACGGTGGTGCCCAGCGCCGCGTCGATCATCGGCACCCGGATCGTGCAGTGCAGATCGTCGCCGTCACGGACGAACACGTCGTGCTGCTGCTCGATCACCTCGACGTACAGGTCGCCGGCGGGGCCGCCACCGGGACCGACCTCACCCTGCGCGGCGAGGCGGATGCGCATGCCGTTGCCGACACCGGCGGGCACCTTGACGGTGATGTCGCGGCGCGACCGCACGCGGCCGTCGCCGCCGCACTTGCGGCACGGGTCCGGGATGGTCTCGCCTGCACCGCGGCAGGTCGGGCACGGACGGGACGTCATGACCTGGCCGAGGAACGAACGCTGCACGGACTGGACCTCGCCGGCGCCGCCACAGGTCGCGCAGACGACCGGCTTCGAATCGCCGTTGGTGCCCGATCCGGCGCAGCCGTCGCACAGGATCGCGGTGTCGACGGTGATGGTCTTGGTGACACCGGTCGCGCATTCCTCGAGCGTCAGGCGCGTGCGCAGCAGCGAATCGGCACCGGGCTGCACGCGACCGCGAGGCCCGCGCGCGGCGCCGCCGGCGCCGCCACCGAAGAACGCCTCGAACACGTCGCCGAGACCACCGAACCCGGCGCCGGCGAAGCCGCCCGCACCGCCGCCACCGGACGCCAGCGGATCGCCGCCGAGGTCGACGATGCGCCGCTTCTCCGGATCCGACAGCACCTCGTAGGCCGCGGAGATCTCCTGGAAGCGCTTCTGCGCCGACTCGTCCGGGTTCACATCCGGGTGATGCTCACGCGCCAGCTTGCGGTACGCGCGCTTGATCTCCTGGTCGGTCGCGTTCTTCGACACGCCGAGCGTCGCGTAGTAGTCCCGTGCCACGTTAGGTTCTCGTCCTTACTTCTCTACACACATGAACGGTGCTCAGCGTTCGCCGAGCACCTCACCGATGTATCGCGCAACGGCCGCAACCGACGCGATGGTTCCCGGATAGTCCATCCGAGTGGGGCCCAGCACACCGAGGCCGCCGAATACGGTACCGGCGGCGCCGTAACCGGTGGACACCACCGACGTCCCGCGCATCTCCGCGACCTGCGTCTCCTCGCCGATCCGGACGGTCACCCGACCCGCGTCCTGGCTGGCCGCGAGCAGCTTGAGCACCACGACCTGCTCCTCGAGGGCCTCGAGGACGGCACGGAGCGACCCGGGCACCCCCGCGTGACCGTCGAAGTCGGCGGCGTTGCGGGTCAGGTTGGCGGTGCCGCCGAGCACCAGTCGCTCCTCGGGATGCTCGACGAGCGTCTCGACGAGGACGGTCGCGCAGCGGATCACCGCGTCGCGCAGATCGTCGGGGGCCTCCTCGGCCAGTTCCGACACGGCGATCGACGCCGCGGCGAGCCGCTTGCCGCACAGCGCCGAGCCGAGCAGCTCGCGCAGTCGGGACAGGTCCTCGTCGTCGACGACATCGCCGAGTTCGACGATGCGCTGATCGACCCGGCCCGAATCGGTGATGAGCACCAGCAGCAGCCGGGCCGGGGTCAGTGCGACGACCTCGAGGTGACGCACCGACGATGCCGACAGCGTCGGGTACTGCACGACCGCGACCTGCCGGGTCAGCTGTGCGAGCAACCGCACCCCGCGGCGCAGCACGTCGTCGAGATCGACACCGGATTCGAGGAACTGGAGGATCGCGCGGCGTTCGGCTGCCGAGAGCGGTTTGACGTCGGCGATCCGATCGACGAACTGGCGGTATCCCTTGTCGGTGGGCACGCGTCCCGAGCTCGTGTGCGGCTGGGTGATGTATCCCTCGGCCTCGAGTACGGCCATGTCGTTGCGGACGGTCGCGCTGGACACGCCGAGGTTGTGCCGCTCGACGAGCGTCTTCGATCCGATGGGTTCCTTGGTGGCGACATAGTCCGCAACGATCGCGCGCAACACCTGGAATCGCCGTTCCTCGGTGCTCGACATCCCCGCCCACCTCCGTATCTGTCGCCACACTTCACGGTTCGGGCCCACGCGCGACCCGCACGCGGCGCCGCGCGCAGTGTGCCTCGTCGTTCCAGTCTAGTCGCCGCGGCGCACTGTCCCGAGGCGACGGCGGTGCCGTGGGTCCGTCGTACTGTGGATTCATGATTTTCAAGGGTGTCCGGGACGGCAAACCGTATCCCGATCACGGCCTGTCGCTGCGCGACTGGTCTCGGATCCCACCTCGGCAGGTTCGGCTCGACGAGATCGTCACCACCACGAAGGTCCTCGAACTCGATCGGCTGCTGTCGGAGGATTCCACCTTCTACGGCGATCTGTTCCCGCATGCCGTGCAGTGGCAGGGCGTCCTGTATCTCGAGGACGGCCTGCATCGCGCGGTGCGGTCGGCGCTGCGCAACCGCACCGTCATGCACGCGCGGGTGTTCGACTACGACGCGCTGACTCCGGGCGGTTCGCTCGGTCCGGGTGCCGAGATCCCGGGCACGGGGGTTCCGAGCACCGAGGCGAGCTGGATCGACCTCGACACCGGCCTGCCCGACGGGCGAAACGGCAGCTAGACGAGGATCGAGCGGACCACCGCGTCGGCGAGGAGCCGGCCCCGGTCGGTGAGCACCAGGTGATCGCCGCGCAGATCGGCGAGCCCGTCCGCGACGACCGTCCGTGCGGCCTCCCGTTCCGACGCGCCCAGTGCCGCCCACGGCAGGCCGGTGCGCAGCCGGACGGTGAGCATGACGAGTTCGGTGTGGGTGTCGTCGGCGGTGAGCTGCTCGCTGCCGCCGACCGGTAGCCGTCCCTGGGCGAGGGTGTCGGCGTAGCGGGCGGGATGTTTGACGTTCCACCAGCGCACCCCACCGACGTGGCTGTGCGCGCCGGGGCCCGCGCCCCACCAGTCGCCGCCGTCCCAGTACCCGAGATTGTGCGCGCACCGCGCGGACGGCTCGTCGGCTCGCGCCCAGTTGGACACTTCGTACCAGGTCAGCCCGGCTTCCTCGAGCCGCGAATCGATGCGTTCGTAGCGGGCCGCGAGGACGTCGTCGTCGGGTGCGGGCAGTTCCCCGCGGCGCACCTTCCGCGCGAGGGCGGTGCCGTCCTCGACGATCAGCGCGTACGCGGACACATGGTCGACGCCGGCCTCGAGCACGGCGTCGAGGGAGCGGTCGAGGTCCTCGTCGCGTTCGCCGGGGGTGCCGTAGATGAGGTCGAGGTTGACGTGCTCGAACCCGGCGGCGCGGGCCTCCCGGGCCGCCGCGACGGGCCGTCCCGGGGTGTGGGTGCGGTCGAGCACGGCCAGCACGTGCGAGGCGGCGGATTGCATGCCCAGCGACACGCGGGTGTAGCCGGCGTCGCGGATCCGGGCGAAGAACTCGGGTCCGGTCGATTCGGGGTTGGATTCGGTGGTCACCTCGGCGCCCGGGGCGAGCCCGAAGCTGGATCGGACGGCGCCGAGCACGTCGGCGAGGCCGTCCGCGCCGAGCAGCGACGGGGTGCCGCCACCGACGAACACGGTGTTTGCGGCGGGTGCGCCGAGCATGTCCGCGGCGATGTCGAGTTCACGCCGCAGGCCCGCGAGCCAGGACTGCGGGGACGCCGACGACCCCAGCTCTCCCGCGGTGTACGTGTTGAAGTCGCAGTAGCCGCAGCGGGTCGCGCAGAAGGGCACGTGCACGTACACCCCGAACGGCCGGCTGCCGACTCCGGCGCGGGCCGCGGCCGGGAGTTCGAATCCGTCGTCGGTCGCGGTTGCGTTGCCCGTTCTCGTCTCGCTCACGGCTTCCAGTGTTCCAGAGCCGGGCGGGGCGCCGACCGGCCGCGGTGCGGTGACCTCGGTATTTCCCGCGATTTGGGTGGAAATGTCGTCCAGGATTCGGCTTCGCCCCCGTGACATGGCACAATGGTCGCCATGACCGGACTCGGAGTGCGACTCGTGGCTCGCCGCCACGTCGACTTCAAGCGCGTCTGCGCGTCCTGCTGTCAGCCTTGTGCCGTCTGTTCCTGCGCCGACTGTCGGTAGTCAGTCACCTACTGCCGCCGGCCGGCACCACCCCGGCAAGCCCTCAGTTCCTGCCGGGTCGAGGCATGTCTGCGCGAAGTACAGCCCACAGCGACGTCCCCGACCCGGTCCCTCGCCAAATCCCAGGAGTCCCTGCATGTCGTCGACCACCGACGTCTCCCCCGCCGGAGATCCCGCCGCTCCCGCACGGCCGCGGGCGGCACGCCCGGCCAAGCGCCGGGCCGAAGGCCAGTGGGCTCTCGGTTACCGCGAGCCGCTCAACGCCAACGAGCAGACCAAGAAGGACGACAATCCGCTCAACGTGCGCCGCCGGATCGAGGAGATCTACGCGCACCAGGGTTTCGACAGCATCGACAAGTCCGATCTGCGCGGCCGGTTCCGCTGGTGGGGTCTCTACACCCAGCGCGAGCAGGGCTACGACGGCACCTACACCGGTGACGAGAACATCGATCTGCTCGAGGCCAAGTACTTCATGATGCGGGTGCGCTGCGACGGCGGCGCGCTCAACGTCGAGCAGGTGCGCACCATCGGCGGCATCTCCACCGAGTTCGGCCGCGACACCGCCGACCTGTCCGACCGGCAGAACGTCCAGTACCACTGGATCGAGGTCGAGAACGTCCCGGAGATCTGGCGGCGCCTCGAGTCGGTGGGTCTGAAGACCACCGAGGCGTGCGGCGACTGCCCGCGCGTGGTGCTCGGTTCCCCTCTCGCCGGTGAGTCCCTCGACGAGATCATCGACGGCACCCCGGCGATCGACGAGATCGTCCGTCGCTACATCGGCGACCCGCAGTACTCGAACCTGCCGCGCAAGTTCAAGACCGCGATCTCCGGACAGCAGGACGTCGTGCACGAGATCAACGACGTCGCGTTCATCGGCGTCGAGCACCCCGAGCACGGTCCCGGCTTCGACCTGTGGGTCGGCGGCGGTCTGTCTACGAACCCGATGCTCGCGCAGCGGGTCGGCGCCTGGATCCCGCTCGACGAGGTTCCGGACGTGTGGGAAGGCGTCGTCGCGGTGTTCCGCGACTACGGCTACCGCCGGCTGCGGTCCAAGGCCCGCCTGAAGTTCCTCATCAAGGACTGGGGCATCGAGAAGTTCCGCGAAGTTCTCGAGACGGAGTACCTGAAGCGTCCGCTCATCGACGGTCCCGCACCGGAACAGCCCGCGCGCCCCATCGATCACGTCGGCGTGCAGAAGCTGCGCAACGGCCTCAACGCCGTCGGGTTCTCCCCCATCGCGGGCCGCGTGTCCGGCACCATCCTGACGAAGGTCGCCGACGCGGTCGAGCGGATCGGCTCGGACCGGATCCGTTTCACCCCGTACCAGAAGCTGATCGTCCTCGACGTGCCCGACGACAAGGTCGACGAGCTCATCGCCGAGCTCGAACCGCTCGGCCTGCAGGCCCGTCCGTCCGCGTGGCGGCGGAATCTGCTGGCGTGCAGCGGCATCGAGTTCTGCAAGCTGTCGTTCGTCGAGACGCGCAAGCGTTCCCAGGTGCTCGCACCGGAGCTCGAGGAGCGGCTCGCGGACATCAACGCGCAGCTCGACGTCCCGATCACCATCAACATCAACGGCTGCCCGAACTCGTGCGGCCGGTCGCAGATCGCGGACATCGGGTTCAAGGGCCAGCTCGTCGACGACGGCGAGGGCAACCAGGTCGAGGGCTACCAGGTGCATCTCGGCGGCAGCCTCGGCCTGGACAGCGGTTTCGGCCGGAAACTGCGGCAGCACAAGGTGAACAGCACCGAGCTCGGCGACTACATCGAGCGAGTGGTGCGCAACTTCGTCAAACAGCGGTCCGAGGGCGAGCGGTTCGCTCAGTGGGCTGTGCGCGCAGAGGAGGCGGACCTTCGATGACCACCACAGAGACCACCGAGGACCTTCGAATTCTCGCCGCGCAGGGGGCAGCGAGCCTCGAAGGCGCCTCGGCACTGGAATTGCTGCAATGGACCGAGGAGACCTTCGGTTCCGCAGTGAGCGGCGACCGCAGCGGCTACGTCGTCGCGTCGAACATGCAGGACGGGGTGCTCGTGCATCTCGCCGCGCAGGTGCGGCCGGGCGTGGACGTGCTGTTCCTCGACACCGGGTACCACTTCGCCGAGACGCTCGGCACCCGGGACGCCGTCACCCAGGTGTACGGGGTGAATCTCGTCGAGGCGAAGGCGGCGCACTCGGTGGCCGAGCAGGACGAGTTGCTCGGCAAGGATCTGTTCGCGCGTGATCCGAACGAGTGCTGCCGGTTGCGGAAGGTGGTGCCGCTGAAGGAAACCCTGAAGGGTTACCGCGCGTGGGTCACCGGCATCCGCCGGGTCGAGGCCCCGACTCGGGCCAACGCGCCGCTCGTCTCGTTCGACGAGGCGTTCGGGTTGGTGAAGATCAACCCGATCGCCGCGTGGTCGGACGAGGACATGCAGAACTACATCGACGAGCACGGGATTCTCGTCAATCCCCTGGTCGACGAGGGCTATCCGTCCATCGGATGCGCCCCCTGCACCGTCAAACCACTTCCCGGAGCCGATCCGCGCAGCGGACGGTGGGCCGGCCGAGCCAAGACCGAATGCGGGTTGCACTCCTCATGACACTCATCGACACGAACCTTTCGGAATCCCGAATCAAGTTGGACGGCAACAAGTTCGACACTCTCGACGCGCTCGAGTCGGAGGCGATCCACGTCTTCCGTGAGGTCGCCGGCGAGTTCGAACGTCCAGTGATCCTGTTCTCCGGCGGCAAGGACTCGACGGTGCTGCTGCACCTCGCGCTCAAGGCCTTCTGGCCCGCGCCGCTGCCGTTCGCGCTGCTGCACGTCGACACGGGACACAACCTGCCCGAGGTTCTGGCCTTCCGCGACCACGTCGTCGAGAAGTACAACCTGCGCCTGCACGTCGCGAAGGTCGAGGACTACCTCGCCGACGGCCGCCTCACCGAGCGGCCCGACGGCATCCGCAACCCGCTGCAGACCGTTCCGCTGCTCGACGCCATCTCCGAGAACCGCTTCGACGCGGTGTTCGGCGGCGGCCGCCGCGACGAGGAACGCGCCCGCGCCAAGGAGCGGATCTTCTCGCTGCGCAACGCATTCGGGCAGTGGGATCCGAAGCGTCAGCGTCCCGAGCTGTGGAACCTGTACAACGGCAAACACGCCCCCGGCGAGCACGTCCGGGTGTTCCCGCTCAGCAACTTCACCGAACTCGACATCTGGCGGTACATCGCCCGCGACGACGTCGAGCTCGCGAGCATCTACTACGCGCACCAGCGTCCGGTGTACCGGCGCGACGGCATGTGGATGACCCCCGGCGTGTGGGGCGGCCCCGCCGAGGGCGAGGAACTCGAGACCCGTTCGGTGCGGTACCGCACCGTCGGCGACGGTTCCACCACCGGCGCGATCCTGTCCGAGGCCTCGACCAACGAGGAGATCCTGGCCGAGGTCGCCGCGTCCCGCCTGACCGAGCGCGGTGCGACCCGCGGTGACGACCGAGTTTCCGAAGCGGCCATGGAAGACCGCAAGCGAGAGGGCTATTTCTGATCATGAGCGACCTGCTTCGACTCGCTACTGCGGGCAGCGTCGACGACGGCAAGTCCACCCTGGTGGGCCGCCTGCTGTACGACACCAAGTCCGTGCTGGCCGACCAGATCGACGCGGTCACCCGCGCCTCGGTCGACAAAGGCCTCGACACCCCCGACCTGTCTCTGCTCGTCGACGGCCTGCGCGCCGAACGCGAACAGGGCATCACCATCGACGTCGCCTACCGGTACTTCGCGACCCCGAAGCGCAGCTTCGTGCTCGCGGACACCCCGGGCCATGTCCAGTACACCCGCAACACCGTCTCCGGCGCGTCCACCGCGCAGCTCGTGGTGCTGCTCGTCGACGCCCGCAAGGGTGTGATCTCGCAGACCCGCAAGCACGCCGCCGTCCTCGCGCTGCTCGGTGTGCCGAAGCTGGTGCTCGCAGTGAACAAGATCGACCTCGTCGAGGATCCGGCGACGGTGTTCGCGCAGATCTCCGCCGAGTTCAACGAGCTGACCTCGTCGCTGGGCTGGGCGCCCGAGGACGTGCAGGAGATCCCGGTCTCCGCACTACACGGCGACAACGTCGCGACCCGCTCGGAGAACACCCCGTACTACGACGGCCCGACGCTCATCGAGCACCTCGAGTCCGTCCCCGTCGACGCCGACGTGCACGGCCGTCACGAGTCCGGCCTGCGCTTCGCGGTCCAGTACGTGATCCGCCCCCGCACCGCCGAGTACCCCGACTACCGCGGCTACGCCGGGCAGATCGCGTCCGGTTCGGTGCGTCCCGGCGACGAGGTCGTCGTGCTGCCCTCGGGCATCCGCACCACCGTCGAGCGCATCGACACCGCGGACGGCGAACTCGACGTCGCGTACGCGGGTCGTTCGGTCACGCTGATCCTGGCCGACGACGTCGACATCTCCCGCGGTGACCTCATCGCGTCTCCCGAGAATGCACCCGAGCCGCTCGGCGAGTTCGAGGCGACCGTGTGCTGGCTCGCCGAGAAGCCGCTGCGCCCCGGCGCCCGGCTGCTGCTCAAGCACGGCACCCGCACGACCCAGGCCATCGTCGGCGCGCTCGAGGAGCGTTTCGACGAGCAGAACCTGACGTCGATCCCCCACCCGGACACGGTGGAGCTCAACGAGATCGCCCGCATCTCGGTGCGCGTCGCGGAGCCGATCCCGGCCGACGACTACACCGTGAACCGCCGCACCGGCAGCTTCCTGCTCATCGATCCGGCGGGTGGCAACACGCTCGCCGCCGGCCTGGTGGGCAACGGTCTGGCTCAGATCGAGCTCGGGGAATCCGTCCCGGCATGATCCCGGTGATCGCCGTCGCGCACGGCAGCCGTGACCCGCGCTCCGCGCAGGCCATGGCTGCCGCGCTCACGGCGTTGCGGGCGCGACGACCCGGCTGGTCCGTGCGCCTGGCATTCCTGGATCTCAACGCGCCCTCGGTGCGGCAGGCCCTCGACGCCGTCGCCGCCGAGGGGCATCGGCGCGTGGTCGTCGTTCCGCTGTTGCTGGGCAGCGCATTCCACGCGCGCGTGGATCTTCCCGGTATCCTCGCCGACGCCCGCGTCCGGCACCCCCGTCTCGATGTGGTGTGCACCGACGTCCTCGGCGCCGACCGTCTGCTGACCGCGGCGGCACGGGACCACGTGGCCGCGACCGGCGTCTCGCGCCTCGACCCGTCCGTGGGAATCGCGATGTGCGCGGTCGGTTCCCGGCGACCCGGCGCCGACGCGGCAACCGCCGCCGTCGCGCCACGACTGCTCGACGGCACCTCGTGGACCCACGTGCGCGCATGCTTCGCGACGTCGGCCCCCGGTGTCGTCGACGCGCTCGCCGAACTCCGCGAGGCCGGTGCCCGCCGGCTGGTCGTCGCGCCGTGGCTGCTCGCTCCCGGTCTCCTGTGGGACCGCGCCTGCGACGCCGCGCGGTCCGCCTTCCCCGACGTCCGGTTCGCCGCTCCCCTCGCCACCGGCGACGCCGTCGGATTCCTCGTCGAGCGCCGGTACTACGAGGCCCTCGCGGACACCGAGCGCACCCGGGTGCTGCGCAGCGCCTGAGCCCGCGCGGCAGCGTGTCGTTCTACCCTGGTTCATCTGCAACGGTTACAACGGATGCCGTTCCCCGTTGCACCGAGGACCAGGAGACTCCCGTGCAGAGCGAATTGCGCCACTACATCGACCGGCTCCGCACCGAGGGGTTCTCCGTGCGCGACGACCACGGCGAAGACCCCGATCTCATCGATATCGACGGCCGCGCCGTCGACACCTGGCGGGAGAACTACCCGTACGACCACCGCATGGACCGCGCGACGTACGAGGTCGAGAAGTACCTGCTGCAGATCGAGCTGCTGAAGTTCCAGTCCTGGTCGCTCGAGAACGGTTCCAAGCACATCATCGTGTTCGAAGGTCGTGACGCCGCCGGCAAGGGCGGCACGATCAAACGGTTCCAGGAGTACATCAACGTGCGGCACGCCCGGGTGGTCGCGCTGAGCAAACCGTCCGAACGCGAGAGCGGACAGTGGTACCTGCAGCGGTACATCGAGCACTTCCCCACGGCCGGTGAGCTGGTGATGTTCGACCGGTCCTGGTACAACCGCGCGGGTGTGGAACGGGTGATGGGCTTCTGCACCGACGACGAGTACGAGCGCTTCATGACGCAGGTGCCGCTCTTCGAGCAGCTGATCATCGACGCCGGGATCTCCCTGACCAAGTTCTGGTTCTCGGTGACCCGCAACGAGCAGCGCACCCGGTTCGCAATCCGCCAGCTCGATCCGGTCCGCCGCTGGAAGCTGTCGAACATGGACCTCGAGTCACTGGACAAGTGGGACAGGTACACCGCGGCGAAGGAGGAGATGTTCCGCCGGACGGACACCGACCACGCGCCGTGGACCACGATCAAATCCAACGACAAGAAGCGCGCCCGCATCAACGCGATGCGGCACTTCCTGAACAGGTTCGACTACGACGACAAGGACCGGCAGGTGGTGTTCGACCCCGACCCGAAGATCGTGCAACGCGGAAAGCACGCCGTCGGAGACTGATCCGCCTCGCGTGCGGAATGCTGACAAGATCGTGCGATCTGGCTCACACTGGATGGGAGTCCAAGGAGTCACCACCATGAGCACAGCATCGATCAGACGCGGAATCGTGGCGGGCATCGACGGATCGGACAGCGCGCTGGGTGCCGCGCGCTGGGCGGCGTCCGTCGCGCAACGGTTCGGCGAGCCTCTCCACCTGCTCCATGTGCAACCGAACGGATCCGGGGGCGACTACGGCGACCCCGAAGGACTCCTCGACGCCGCCGAGACCGCGGTGCGGGCCGGACCGGGTGGGGTCGAGATCGAACGCGACATCGAACACGGCACACCGCAGAAGGTGCTGGTCGAGAAGTCCGGAACGGCCCGGATGCTCGTGCTCGGTCACCTGACTACCACCGAGTGGCAGTCGATGTTCCACGGCTCCGACGTCGTGTACACGACCAATCACGCGAAGTGCCCGGTCGTGTCGTGGCGGGGCGAACCGCCCCCCGAGGCGGTCAACGGCCGTCCGGTGGCCGTCGGGGTCGACGGCAGTGAACTCAGCGCGAAGGCGATCGAGCACGCCTTCGAGTTCGCGGCGTTCGTCGGCGCCCCTCTGGTCGCCGTCCACAGCTGGACCGAGCAGTCGACCCTCACCTACGGGGAGGGTTCCCGGTTCATCGACTGGGACGACTACGTGAAACAGCAGACCGCGCTGGTGGCCGAGAGCCTCGCCGGATGGCGGAGCCGCTACCCGGACGTCGAGGTCACGCACAGCGTCGAGCGCGGCAAGCCGGAGGAGGCGCTGCTCGAGCATTCCGCGCGGTCGCAGCTGGTCGTCGTCGGCAGCCACGGCCGCAGCCCGATGACCGCCGCGGTGCTCGGATCCACCAGCCAGTCGCTGCTGCATCACGCCCGGTGCCCGGTCCTGGTCGCCCGCGAGAACTGACCGGACCGGGCGGCGATCGTCAGACGCCGGTCACCACGACCTCGTCGAGGGCGGGCGGCCGGGTGGCGCGGGCGTAGACGGTCTCCCCCGGACGCAGCCCCAGGGCCTGCGCGTCGCCGCGCGTGACCTGCGCGGTGAACGATTCGCCGGTGGCTTCGTTGTGCAGCTCCACCCGCACCTCGAATCCGAGGTGCACGACCCGTTCGACAGTCGCGCGGGTGATCCCCAGCGACTCGGCGGTGCCCTCGCTCCGAGCCTCGGCGAGTTCCGGGGTGCGACCGAGCCGGATGTCGTGCGGCCGCACCAGCTGCCCGTTGAGCTTGGAGACGCTGCCGAGGAACGACATCACGAAGTCGTTGTCGGGGCGATCGTAGAGATCCTCGGGCGTCCCGACCTGCTCGATCCGGCCACGGTTGAGGACCGCGATCCGGTCGGCGATGTCGAGCGCTTCCTCCTGGTCGTGGGTGACCAGCACGGTCGTCACGTGCACCTCGTCGTGCAGCCGGCGCAGCCAGGTGCGCAGATCGGCGCGGACCTTCGCGTCCAGCGCGCCGAACGGCTCGTCGAGCAGCAGCACCTGCGGGTCGACGGCGAGCGCGCGGGCCAGGGCCATACGCTGACGCTGACCACCGGACAGCTGCGCCGGGTAGCGCTGCTGGAATCCGTCGAGCCCGACGATCTCGAGCAGCTCCCCCACCTTCTTGTCGATCTCGGCCTTCGGGCGCTTGCGGATCTTCAGGCCGAACGCGACGTTCTCCCGCACGGTCATGTGCTTGAACGCGGCGTAGTGCTGGAACACGAACCCGATGTCGCGCTTCTGCGGCGTCACGTCGGTGACGTCCTTGCCCGCGATGTGCACGGTGCCGGAGTCGAGGGTCTCGAGACCCGCGATCGACCGCAGCAACGTCGACTTGCCGGAGCCGGACGGGCCGAGCAGCGCGGTCAGCGAACCGGAGGGAATCTCGATGTCGACGTTGTCGAGCGCCGCGAAATCCCCGTAGTTCTTGCGGGCCCCGGTGACGGTGATCATTTGTCGGCACTCCTCTTGCGGTCGAGCAGGGTCATCAGCAGCAGCACGAGCACGGCGATGGCCATGAGCAGGGTCGCGGCACTGTAGGCACCGAAGGTGTTGTGGTCATCGATGTACCGGGCGTGCACCAGCAGCGTCAACGTCTGGGAGACACCGGGGAACCCGGACGACACCATGATGACCGCACCGAATTCGCCGAGTGCGCGGGCGACGGTGAGCACGATGCCGTAGGTCAGGCCCCAGCGGATTGCCGGCAGCGTGATCCGCCAGAACGTCTGCCACGCGTTCGCACCGAGGGTGGCGGCGGCCTGTTCCTGTTCCTCGCCGATCTCGTGCAGGACCGGTTCGACCTCCCGCACCACGAACGGCAACGTCACGAAGATCGTGGCGATCACCATGCCGGGCAGGCCGAAGATCACCTTGAATCCGAGGGACTCGAGGCCGCCGAACCAGCCGCCGGCGCCCCACAACATGATCAGGGCGACACCGACCACGATCGGTGACACCGCGAACGGCAGGTCCACGACCGACTGCAGCAGACCGCGACCCGGGAAGCGGCCGCGCACGAGCGCGAGCGCGACGACGATGCCGAAGACGACGTTGAGCGGCACCACGATCGCGACGATGAGCAGCGACAGGTTCAGTGCCGAGATCGCGGCCGGCGTGCTGATCGACTCGACGAACGCCATGATGCCGTTCTCGAACGTGCGGTACAGGATGACGCCGATCGGCACGAGCAACAGGAAGAAGAGGTAACCCAGCGCGACGGTGCGCAGGGAGATCCGGGTGAACGCGGAGAGTTTCACGCGTCGTTCTCCTCTCGGCGCCGGCCGCGGTTCGCGACGACACGCAGCACGAACAGCGCGACGAACGCGATGAACAGCAGAGCGACCGACACGGCGGCGGCGTTGACCGGCCGGTCGATCTCGATCTGCTGCTGGATGTACTGCGACGCCATCTGCGTCTTGTACGGGATGTTGCCGCCGATGAGCACGATCGAGCCGTATTCGCCGATGGCGCGGGCGAATGCGAGACCGGCACCGCCGAGGATGGCGGGCCCGAGGGTCGGCAGGACGACGGAACGGAAGATGGTGAAGTTGTCGGCACCGAGCGACGCCGCCGCCTCCTCGACCTCCCGATCGGTTTCGAGCAGCACCGGTTGCACGGCCCGGACCACGAACGGCAGCGTCACGAACGCGAGCGCGATGATCAGACCGGGCTGGGTTGCGTTCAGGTGCAGGCCGATCGGGCTCATCGGCCCGTACAGCGACAGCAGCACGATGCTGGCGACGATCGTGGGCAGCGCGAACGGCAGGTCGATCAGCGCGTTGACGACCTTCTTGCCCGGGAACTCGTCGCGCACCAGCACCCAGGCGATGAGGGTTCCCATCACCGCGTTGATCAACGCGACGATCACCGACACGACGACGGTGATCCGCAGCGTGGCCAGCGCGGCCGGGGCGGTGAGAGCGTCGACGAAGCCGGACAGCCCGTCGGCGAACGCGTGGGTGGTCAGTGCCGCGAGCGGCAGCAGGACGATGATGCTCAGCCACAGGGTGGCGACGCCGACGCCGAGTGGGCCGACCGTTCCGGTGAAGGCGAACAGCGGCTTCCGGCGGCGCGCCACCGGGGCGGGAGCTGGTGCTCCCGCCCCGGGGCGTGTCTCGGTGGTACTCACGGAACGGGCCTACTTCGTGGCGTTGTCGTAGATCACGGCGATCGAGCCGGTGCCCTGCTTGAACAGGTCGGCGTCGACGGCAGACCAGCCGCCGAGGTCTGCGATGGTCCACAGCTTCTGCGGCTGCGGGAAGTCGGCCGCAAACTCCTCGGCGACGGCCGGGTCGACCGGACGGAATCCGGCCTGCGCCCACAGGCGCTGCGCCTCGGTGGTGTACAGGTAGTCGTTGAACGCCTGGGCCTTGTCCGCGTTCGGGGAGTTCGTCAGCACCGCGGCCGGGTTCTCGATCTTGAACGTGACCGGCGGGGTGACGTGCTCGACGGGGTCCCCGTTGCGTTCGGCGAACAGGGCCTCGTTCTCGTAGCTGAGCAGAACGTCACCGGAGCCCTGCAGGAACGCCTCGGTCGCTTCGCGGCCGGACTTCGGCTGGATCTTGACGTGCTCGGTCACGAGCTGGTTGACGAAGTCCAGGCCGGCCTGGGGGTTGGCCCCGCCCTCGCTCTTCGCGGCGTACGGCGCGAGCAGGTTCCACTTGGCCGATCCCGAGCTGAACGGATTGGGGGTCACGACCTCAAGACCCGGCTGGAGCAGGTCGTCCCAGTCCTGGATGTTCTTCGGGTTGCCCTCGCGGACCACGATCGTCACGACGGAGCCGAAGGGAATGCCGTTGTAGGCACCGGTGTTCCAGTCCGCGTCGACGAGACCCGCGTCGACGAGGCGGGTGATGTCGGGTTCGACGGAGAAGTTGACGAAGTCGGCGGCCGCACCGTCCTTGACCTTGCGCGACTGGTCGCCGGAGGCGCCGTAGGACTGCTGGAAGGCAACGCCCTCGCCCTCTTCGGTGGCGTTGAATGCGGGGATGATCAGGTCGAAGCCGGGCTTCGGGACCGCGTAGGCGTACAGGTTGACGGTGCCGCCGGAGCCGTCCGCCACGCTGTCCTCACCGACGGTGTCGCTCGCGCCGCCCGCGCAAGCGGACAGCGCGGTCGCGGTGGCTGCCGCGAGGGCCGCGAACACGAGGGCAGAACGTTTCTTCATGGAACAGGGGCCTTCCTACAGGAGCGGTGTACGGAGGTGGTGACCCGCAGAAATCGGCACCGGAAGGCTCCGTGCGCACTGCCCGAGGCGTCCGGCGGATACCGGGGATCGGCACACGGAAGATCGATCGAGATTGCCCGGAAGCCGGTGCGGCGATGCCGCGGGTCGGGAAGGATCGATCAGCGACAACAGCTGACGTCGGCAACCGACAAGCTGCCGACAGCGATCAGCGCCAGCTCGTGGCGCACGCGGGGCAGTGTGGTTACGGACACGCCGGAGACTCTAGCAGAGCCGCCGATCATGCCCGACCGCGCGGTCAGCGGGTGAGAAACCAGGCGACGACGACGATGGCGAGCAGCGCGATCAGCGCCAGGGTCACGCGTGAGCGCGGCATGTCAGCGGTCCTTCGTCGTCGGTTCGGTCGTGGCGGGGACGGGCACATCGTGTTCGCGGCGTCCGACGGCCGCGAACACCCCTGCGAGAACGCGGTCGAGCAGCCAGGCCGCGCCGGCGCACAGCGGCACCATCACGAGCAGTACCAGTGCGGCCTGCGGCACGAAGGACAGTCCGGCGAGCCACAGCTCGAATCCGTCCCACCACGATGCCACCCGGTCCACGCACCCACCTTAGACGGCGGGTCCACGACCACCGAATCGTCGGCCGTTCCCCGTGCAGGCGGAGCGCGCCGGACCGAGAATTGGGTGATGGGAGCCACGATCGACTTCGACGACCCCGATCCCGACGACCGGCCGCCGCCGATACTCCACCGGAGCCCGTATCCGCCGATCGACGACTACGCGTTCCTGTCGGACTGCGAGACGACCTGCCTGGTCGCCCGCAACGGCGCCGTCGAGTGGATGTGCCTGCCCCGGCCGGATTCGCCGAGCGTGTTCGGTTCGATTCTCGACCGCAGCGCGGGGCATTTCCGGATCGGCCCGCACGGACACACCGTGCCCGCCGCGCGCCGCTACCTTCCCGGTGGGCTGATTCTCGAGACCACCTGGCAGACCGAGACCGGCTGGATCGTGGTGCGCGACGCGCTGGTGATGGGTCCGTGGCACGCGGTCGACGACCGGTCGCGCACGCATCGCCGGACGCCGCCGGACTGGGATGCCGAGCACGTGTTGCTGCGCACGATCCGCTGCGTGAGCGGCACCGTGGAGTTCGAGATGAGCTGCGAGCCTGCGTTCGACTACAACCGGGAGTCCACGGTGTGGGAGTACACCGGCAAGGTGTACGAGGAGGCGACCGCGCGCTGCCGCCCGGAAACGGCCGGTTCGCATCCGGAACTTCGCCTGACGACCGATATGCGTCTGGGTCTCGAAGGACGTGAGGCGCGCGCTCGCACCCGGATGTACAAGGGTGACAGTGTGTTCGTGGCCCTGTCCTGGTCCGACCACCCGGCTCCGAAGACGTTCGCGGAGGCTGCCGCGAAAATGGCTGCCACCGCAGACTTCTGGCGCGAGTGGATCACCACGGGCCGATTCCCTGATCATCCGTGGCGCAGCTATCTGCAGCGCAGTGCGCTGACGTTGAAGGGCCTGACCTACGCGCCGACCGGGGCGCTGCTCGCGGCGTCGACCACCTCGCTGCCGGAAACTCCCGGCGGTGAACGCAACTGGGACTACCGCTACGCGTGGGTGCGTGATTCGACGTTCGCTCTGTGGGGCCTGTACACGCTGGGACTCGACCGGGAGGCCGACGACTTCTTCTCGTTCATCTCCGACGCGAGTCGTGACCAGCACGGCGTTCCCCGTCCGCTCCAGGTGATGTACGGGGTCGGCGGGGAACGTACCCTCGAGGAATCCGAACTCAACCATATGTGCGGCTACGACGAGGCCAGGCCGGTGCGGATCGGCAACGGCGCCTATCACCAGTCGCAGCACGACATCTGGGGCACCATGCTCGATTCGGTCTACCTCCACGTCAAATCCCGTGAGCACGTGCCCGATTCGCTGTGGCCGTTGCTGAAACTCCAGGTCGAGGAGGCGCTGAAACACTGGCGGGAACCCGACCGCGGAATCTGGGAGGTCCGCGGCGAACCCCAGCACTTCGTCTCGTCGAAGGTGATGTGCTGGGTCGCCCTCGACCGCGGCGCGAAACTCGCTGCGATGCAGGGTGAGAAGAGCTACGCGATGCAGTGGCAGAAGATGGCCGACGAGATCAAGGCCGATGTCCTCGCGCACGGCGTCGACGAACGCGGGGTGTTCACCCAGCGGTACGGGCATCCGTCTCTGGATGCGTCGGCGCTGCTGATTCCACTGCTACGGTTCCTGCCCGCCGACGATCCGCGGGTCCGCGCGACGGTGCTCGCCATCGCCGACGAACTCACCGAACACGGCCTGGTGCTGCGCTACCGGGTCGAGACCACCGACGACGGTCTTGCCGGCGAGGAGGGCACCTTCACGATCTGTTCGTTCTGGCTGGTGTCGGCACTGGTTGAGATCGGCGAGGTGGAGCGGGCCCGCGCGCTGTGCGAGCGGTTGCTCGGCTTCGCCAGCCCGCTCGAGCTCTATGCCGAGGAGATCGATCCGCACACCGGCCGTCACCTGGGCAATTTCCCGCAGGCGTTCACCCACCTGGCGCAGATCAACGCGGTGGTGCACGTCATCCGCGCGGAGGAGCAGATCCAGACCGGCGCGTTCCACCCCGCCCATCTCCACCCGTCCTGATCTCAGACGCCGGCGATCGCCTCGAGCTGCGGCCGGATCGTGTCGAGCGCGTAGCCGATGGACAGCGACGAGGGCGTGTTGAACGCGGCGACGGTCGGGTAGTCGACGACGGCGAACTGTCCCTGCCCGACCACATACTGGGACAGCACTCCGGTCCGGCCCGCGAGCCCCGGCAGTGCGGCCTCCGCGATCTCGGCCTCACGATCGGAGATGATCTTCTCCGCGTCGTCGCTGCGCCCGAGGATCTCGCCGAGCACGCGGACCTGCTCGTCCCAGCGGTCGACACCGGTGTCGCCGAGCGGCGCGACCGTCGGCGCGACGGCGGACAGCGTGTCGAAATCCGTCTCGGGATCGACGAGCCACGATCCGAGTACGAGATCGGGTTGCAGCGAAGCGATCTGCTCGGCGGTGAAGGCTACCTTACATAGCGCTTACATAGCGCGGATGCGGTTATTGCTTGCCGAACCGGGCGAGCAGCGCCTCCGCCTGCGTCGCGATATCCCGGACGACGTCCCCGGCCGGCCTCTGCTCCCGAACGAGACCGGCCGCCTCTCCCGCGTACACGACCCCGACGTTTGGATCGTCGGCGACGTACGCGTCGGCGAGGGTCTGCTCGTCCACGCCGCGACCGTGCCAGTTCGCGGTGAAGTCGTTGGTGAGCGCACGCCCGCCCCACCGCTCCGGCCACGGCATGTGCCGCGCCTTGTCGAAGATGTCGGTGTAGACGGTGTCGCCACTGCCGGCGTCGACCAACTTCTGCCGGGCATAGGCCGGCCCGACGGTCTCCGGGCTCGCCAGCAGGGCCGTACCGACGTACGCTCCCTCGGCGCCGGCCGCGAGCACCGCCGCCAGACCGCGGCCCGATGCGATCCCGCCCGCCGCGAGCACCGGCAGCGACGTCGACTCGAGAACCTCCTGCAGCAGCGGCAGCGTGCCGACCCGGCCGGTGTGTCCGCCCGCCTCGTGGCCCTGCGCGACGACCGCGTCGACTCCCGCCGCCTCGACGACCCGCAGATCGTCGATCGAGTTGATCTGCGAGATGGCCAGTGCCCCTGCGTCGTGCACGCGTTGCACGTAGGGCGCGGGATCGCCGAACGACAGCGACACCACCCGCGGCCGCAGGTCGAGCACCGTACCGAGGAGCGTGGCGTCGTCGGCCAGGGCCCAGGTCATCAGGCCGAACCCGAGCAGTCCCCCACCGATCTCCCGTGCCGTCTGTGCCTCGGCCTCGAGCCACTCGGCGGTGTGGAAGCGGGCCGCGCCGATCAGGCCGATGCCGCCGGCGCGGGTGACCGCCCCGGCGAGGGCCCCACCGGCCCGCCCCACCATCGGCGCCCCGACGAGCGGAACGGTGATTCCCAGTTCACGGGTGAGCCAGGTGTCGAGCACGGCGGGATCCTTCCGGTGGAGTGGCGCCTACTTCTTGGGCTTGTCGGACGAAGCCTCCGACGACAGCGCCGCGACGAACGCTTCCTGCGGCACGTCGACGCGACCGATCGTCTTCATGCGCTTCTTGCCTTCCTTCTGCTTCTCGAGCAGCTTGCGCTTACGGCTGATGTCGCCGCCGTAGCACTTGGCGAGCACGTCCTTGCGGATGGCGCGGATGTTCTCGCGCGCGATGATCTTCGATCCGATCGCGGCCTGCACCGGCACCTCGAACTGCTGGCGCGGGATGAGCTCCTTGAGCTTCGTGGTCATCTTGTTGCCGTATGCGGCCGCGGCGTCCTTGTGCACGATCGCGCTGAACGCGTCGACAGCCTCGCCCTGCAGCAGGATGTCGACCTTCACCAGCGCGGCCTGCTGCTCGCCGGCCTCCTCGTAGTCGAGGCTCGCGTAGCCGCGGGTCCGGGACTTGAGCGAGTCGAAGAAGTCGAAGATGATCTCGGCCATCGGCAGCGTGTAGCGCAGCTCGACGCGGGTCTCGGACAGGTAGTCCATGCCGCCGAGCTCGCCGCGGCGGCTCTGGCACAGCTCCATGATCGAGCCGATGAACTCGCTCGGCGCGATGATCGTGCATTTGACGATCGGCTCGTAGATCTCGCGGGCCTTGCCCTCGGGCCAGTAGGACGGGTTGGTGACGATGTGTTCCTGGCCGCCCTCGAGGACGACGCGGTACACGACGTTCGGTGCCGTCGAGATCAGGTCGAGGCCGAACTCACGCTCGAGCCGTTCGCGGGTGATCTCCATGTGCAGCAGGCCGAGGAAGCCGCAGCGGAAGCCGAAGCCGAGCGCGACGGAGGTCTCCGGCTCGTAGGTCAGCGCCGCGTCGTTGAGCTGCAGCTTGTCGAGGGCATCGCGCAGGTCCGGGTAGTCGGAGCCGTCCACCGGGTACAGACCCGAGTAGACCATCGGGCGCGGCTCGCGGTAGCCGGTGAGCGGTTCGGTCGCGCCGTTGCGCGCGGTCGTCACGGTGTCGCCGACCTTCGACTGGCGCACGTCCTTCACGCCGGTGATGAGGTAGCCCACCTCGCCGACGCCGAGACCGGCCGTCGCCTTCGGTTCGGGCGAGACGATGCCGACCTCCAGCAGTTCGTGGGTCGCACCGGTCGACATCATCTTGATCTTCTCGCGCGGCACGATCTTGCCGTCGACGACACGGACGTACGTGACGACACCGCGGTAGGTGTCGTACACCGAGTCGAAGATCATGGCGCGGGCCGGTGCGTCCGGGTCACCGACGGGCGGCGGGACCTGCCGGATCACCTCGTCGAGCAGTTCCGCCACACCCACACCGGTCTTGCCGGACACGCGCAGCACGTCGTCGGGTTCGCAGCCGATGATGTTGGCGATCTCCGCGGCGTAGCGGTCGGGATCGGCGGCGGGCAGGTCGATCTTGTTGAGGACCGGGATGATGGTCAGGTCCTTGTCGAGCGCGAGGTAGAGGTTCGCGAGGGTCTGTGCCTCGATGCCCTGCGCCGCGTCGACGAGCAGCACCGCGCCCTCACAGGCTTCGAGCGCGCGGGACACCTCGTAGGTGAAGTCGACGTGCCCGGGCGTGTCGATCAGGTGCATGACGTACTCTTCGTCGCCGACCTTCCAGGGCAGCCGCACGTTCTGCGCCTTGATGGTGATGCCGCGTTCGCGCTCGATGTCCATCCGGTCGAGGTACTGCGCGCGCATCGCACGTTCCTCGACGACACCGGTGAGCTGCAGCATCCGGTCGGCGAGGGTGGATTTGCCGTGGTCGATGTGCGCGATGATGCAGAAGTTCCGGATCTTCGACGGATCCGTGAACGTCTTTTCCGCAAAGTTGCTGCTCAAGCCTTGTTCCCTCGTCTCACTCGCACACCGACACCGACCGGGTCGTCGCGACCGGTCCCGTTCTCGTCCCGCTACAGGATCGCATCAGCCACGATCCGCGCCTTCCCATCATCCCCCGGACCCCGCCCGGCAGGCACATCCAGGGTCGCGGCGGGGTCCGCCCGAGACTCTGCTCGGTACTTCGCTCAGGACGCAGACGGCTTCGGGGCGTCCCGTTTGCCGTGGCGGTTGATGCGCACGCGCAGATCGTCGAGCCCGACCTCGGTGCCGTCCTCGCTGCGGATCTGCACCCGGACCGGCGCGCTCGTGGCGTCCTCGACGAGCTGCAGCGGTCCGCCGTCGTCGTGCAGATACTTGTCGCCCCACTGCATGAGCGCGAGCACCGCGGGCAGCAGATCACGGCCCATGTCGGTGAGCACGTATTCGTAGCGCGTGCGCTGCCCCGGTTCCCGGTACGGGCTCTTGGCGAGCAATCCGGCTTCGACGAGTTCCTTCAGCCGCGCCGAGGCGACGGCCTCGGTGATGCCCACCCGCTGCGCGAAGTCGTCGAACCGGGTGGTGCCGTAGTACGCCTCCCGCAGCAGCAGCATCGCGGATCGCGTTCCGACGATCCGCATGGCGCGGCTGATCGAGCAGTGCTCACCGGTTTCCCACGCCGACCGGTCCGCGAGGGGTCCTTCGAGCTTCATCGCCATGCCCTCAGAATACTGACTTTTGGCCGCTATAGTCAGATCCGTCGTTGCTGGGTATGGTTTTGCATAGCTAGATGGTTGCAGTCAGCAGACCGAGCGTCCGGGATCCGACCCGGCGCTCACGAACGAGAAGGACTCCGATGAGAGACGCAGTGATCGTCGAGGCCGTCCGCACTCCCCTGGGCCGGGGCCGGGAAACCGGTGCGCTGCACGACGTCCACCCAGTGGATCTGATGGCCCACAGCCTCCGCGCCGTCGTCGACCGCAGTGGCGTCGACCCGAACCTGATCGACGACGTGATCGGCGGCGTCGTCAGCACCGTCGGCGAGCAGGGCGCCAACGTCACCCGGCGCGCGGCACTCGCCGCCGGGTATCCGGAATCGGTGCCGGCCACCACCGTCGACCGGCAGTGCGGCAGCAGCCAACAGGCGTTGCACTTCGCGGCACAGGGAGTGATCGCCGGCGCATACGACATCGCCGTTGCGGCCGGGGTCGAGTCGATGAGCCGGGTGCCGATGGGATCGAGCATGCTCGGGACGACCGATCCGAGCGGCGTCGCGTTCGCCGAATGCTACCCCGACGGCCTGGTGCCCCAGGGCATCAGCGCCGAGCTGATCGCCGCGCGCTGGGGCATCTCCCGCACGCAGATGGACGAGTTCGCGCTCGGCAGCCACGCGAGGGCGGCGACCGCCACGAAGAACGGGCTGTTCGACGCGGAGATCAGCCCCGTCGGCGAGGTTCGCACCGACGAAGGCATCCGCGTCGGCAGCACCCTGGAAACCCTGGCCGGGTTGCGTCCCGCCTACTTCGACGAGGCGATGGCGCGCAGGTTCCCGCAGATCGAGTGGAACGTGACGGCCGCCAACGCCAGTCAGGTCACCGACGGCAGCGCGGCGCTGCTGGTCACCACGAGCGAGCGGGCCGCACAGCTCGGGCTGACGCCGCTCGCCCGGGTGCACAGCGTCGCGGTCGCCGGGGACGATCCGCTGCTGATGCTGACCGCCGTCGTTCCCGCCACCCGCAAGGTGCTGGCGCGCGCCGGACTGACCCTCGACGACATCGACCTGTTCGAGGTCAACGAGGCGTTCGCGTCGGTGGTGCTCGCCTGGGCGCAGGAGACCGGCGCAGACCTGAACAAGGTGAACGTCCACGGCGGTGCCATCGCGCTCGGGCACCCGCTCGGGGCCAGCGGCGCCCGCCTGACGACCACGCTGATTCACGCACTGCATGAGCGCGGCGGCCGCTTCGGACTCCAGACGATGTGCGAGGCAGGCGGATTGGCGAACGCCACCGTCATCGAACGGCTCTGACCCACCGAAGGAACGAATCATGAACATCCAAGGACGCACCGTGCTCGTCACGGGCGCAACCGGAGGGCTGGGCCGGGAGTTCGTCCGCCAGTTCCTCGCTCGCGGGGCTCACCGCGTGTACGCCGCAGCGCGGCGCGATCACGACTGGCACGACGAACGCGTCGTCCCGATCCACCTCGACGTCACCGACCCCGATTCGATCCGGGCGGCGGCCGCCGCGGCGACCGATGTGGATGTGGTCGTGAACAACGCCGGGATCACCGGTGCACCCTCGCTGCTCACCTCCCCGATCGACGAGATCCGGGCCACGTTCGAGACCAATGTCTTCGGGCCGCTCGAACTCGTCCGCGCCGTCGCGCCCACCCTGGCGCGGCGCGGCGGCGGCGCCGTGATCGACGTGCACTCGGTGCTGAGCTGGCTGGCGGCGCCCGGGGCGTACAGCCCGTCCAAGGCCGCGTTCTGGGGTCTGACGAACGCGCTGCGGCTCGAGTTGGCTGGACAGGGAACCCAGGTGGTCGGCGCTCATCTCGCCTACACCGACACCCCGATGATCGCGCACCTCGACGTCCCCAAGTCCGACCCCGCCGTCGTCGTCTCCCGCATCCTCGACGCTCTCGAGGACGGCGTGGACGAGGCGCTCGCCGACGAGGTGACGAGCGGGTTCAGGGCAGTGCTCTCGACCGCCACCACCGGCCGGGTCCCGACCCGCGCCTGACGAGCCGTCCCGCTCTGTCGATTCACCCCGAAACGACGGTTGGTGTACCGGTATTTCGATGCACCAACCGTCATGACGGGCACCTCTGTGTCAGGCGTCGACCTGCTCGTAGTGTTCGACGGTCGGGAACGGGTCGTAGAAGTGGTGCAGCAGCCGACGCCACTGCTGGTAGTCCGCCGATCCGCGGAATCCCTCGGTGTGGTCCTCGAGGGTGTCCCATTCGACGAGCAGCAGGTAGGCGTCGGGCCGTTCGATGCAGCGGGACAGGCTCAGCCGGCGGAACCCGGGCATCCGGGCGATGATCTGCCGGGCCTGAGCGAAGGCTGCTTCGAACTCGGTGGACATGCCCGGTTTCACCTGCAGCGGTGCGTGTTCGAGGATCACCTGCGCAGCGTAGTGCTCCCGACCGCGCCGGGCGTGTGCAACGACCGTCGGCCCGCTCCGGGCCCTACGCTCGAGGCCGTGTACAGCGACGACACCCCCGCCTTCGACCGCCTCCTCGCCGGCCTGCGCGCCCGCCGCGACCTCGCGGCCCACCGCGCCACCGACGCCGGTCTCGGGGAGCTTGCCGAGTTCGGCACCGTCGAGATCACCGTCGCCGAGCTCGACCAGCTCCTCGCCAAGATCGACGACCTCGACACCCAACTCATGACCCACGAATTCGTCGCCGGCCAACACCTCAAACAGACCCGAGTCACGGCCGCCATGATCGAGGACCTCGAGCAGGCCGTCGCCGGCCAGGACGGCCCCCTCGCCGACGCCATCATCGGCATCCTCGAGGCCCGTACGCGCCGTAAGGGCCGTTGACCTGCCGCCACGGACGTTGTCGCCTCGTCGCCGCTAAGCTCGGCGACCGTGGCTGGTACGTGGAAGAAACTGGGCAAGCAACTGGGCAAGCTGGCGGTCGAGCAGGGTCCTCGGCTGCTCGAGCAACTGCAGCGATCCGGTGCCTTGGACAAGGCCCGCATCGTGGCCGAGGGCAGAGCACGCACCGCCCTCGGCGGCTCGACGCAGACCCGTCGGCCCGCCCCCACACCCGGCCGGCCGGTGACCTCGCGCAGCGCACCCACCGCGCACCGGGCGCGGCGCATCGACTATGCGCCCGACCTCGACGGTCGCGCCGATCCCGGTGAGATCGTGTGGACGTGGGTCGCCTACGAGGAGGACGCGAGCCAGGGCAAGGACCGGCCCGTTCTCGTCGTCGGCCGCAACGGCTCGACGCTCCTCGGCCTGATGCTCTCGTCGAACAGCGACCGCGACGGGCACCGCGACTGGCTCGCGCTGGGACCGGGCGCCTGGGACGCCGAGAACCGGCCGAGCTGGGTTCGGCTCGACCGGGTTCTCGATGTCCCCGAGGAAGGCATCCGGCGCGAAGGCGCGATCCTGGACCGCAAGCGGTTCGACGCGGTCGCCACCCGCCTGCGCTCCGACTTCGGCTGGCAGTGAAGCCGGAGCGCAGCGAGACAGCGGTCGCGCGTTACGCGCGCAGGCCGCGGGTGTTGCCGAACAGCAGCCGGTAGACCAGCGCGCCCAGCGCACCGCCGATCAGCGGGAACACGATGAACACCCACAACTGGCCGAGCGCACCGACCTGGTAGGGCGCGACCGCGAGGCTGCGCGCCGGGTTGACCGAGGTGTTGTCGATCGGGATCGCGATCAGGTGGATCACCGCGAGGGTGAAACCGATCGCGACACCGGCCATGAGCACGTCCGACACCTGATCGGTGGCCGAGAGCACCACGAACACCAGCAGCGCGGTGAGCAGCACCTCGATCAGGATCGTGGCGCCGAGGCCGTAACCCTCCTCCAGCACCCCACCGAGCGGGCCGGTGATCGCCGACGGACTGTGCGCACCCCAGCCGTTGGCACCGAGACCGTCCACGGTCCGGTCGTAGGACGGAAGCGACTGCGCGATCGTGTAGATCACCACACCGGCGAGCAGACCGCCGATGAACTGCGCGACCCAGTAGCCGACGGCACGCGCCGCGGTGATGTGGCCGACGATCAACTGGCCGACGGTGACTGCGGGATTGACGTGGCAGCCCGAGATCGGGCCGATCGTGTAGACGAGGAACAGCAGCGTGAGGCCGAATGCCAGCGCGACACCGAGATTGCCGACCTTCGCCCCGGCGAACACCGCCGTGCCGACGGCGGAGAACACCAGCACGAACGTGCCGATCCCTTCCGCCACGAACTTCTTGACATCCGAGAACGGTTCCGTCTCGACGTATTCCTGGGCTGTCTCGTGTTGGGACGTCATGGGACCACCTAGAGGTTCGCGGCCCCGTGGGGCCGATCCGAGTCGGTTCGACTTCCCCCTGCGTCCGGCACATTACGCAAGCCGGGTGACCTCGACAACAACCTCGTGCGCCGTGGCGCCACCGCCGGTGTAGATGCCCTTGAGCGGCGGCACGTCCGCGTAATCCCGTCCTACCCCGACCGAAACATGCTGTTCACCGATGAACGACAGGTTGGTCGGGTCGTAACCCCACCACGCCCCGGTCCACGCCTCGATCCACGCGTGGGACTCTCCTGCGGCGGTCACCCCGATCTCGGCGTCGACCTGCGGATGCAGGTATCCCGACACGTACCGCGCGGGAATGTCCATGGCGCGCAGCAACAACAGCGTCAGGTGCGCATAGTCCTGGCACACGCCGCTGCGGTCCGCGTACGCCTCGACGGCCGAGGTGTGTACCCCGGTCGAGCCCGGCACGTAGTTCATCTCCTCGTGCACCCACCGCGCGGCGGCGAACACCGCCGAGACCGGGTCGAGTCCGCGGGCCAGGCCGCGCGCGACCTTGGCGAGGTTCTTGTCCGCGGGCACGAACACCGTCGGCACCAGCAGTTCGTCGAACCGGTCGCGGATCGGTTCCGAACGCAGTTCGTCCCAATCGACCACGGTGTCGGGCGGTCCCGACACCGTGGTTTCGACGACGGACAGGCCGGTGACGTCGAGCGAGGTGTGCGGGGCGTGCAGGTCGAAGGCGGTGACCCCGCTGCCCCAGTAGTCGGTGTAGCGGTAGGCCCGTGTCGCCGGCGTGGTGTCGACGCGGGACAGGATCACCGTCTGCCGGCCGTCCGACCGCGGCGTGAGACGAGCCTCGTTGTAGGACGAGGTCACCGGCCCGTCGTAGCCGTATCCCGTGGTGTGCACCACGCGCATCCGCCAGCTCACAGTTCTCCTTCCACCGGCACGCGGTCGAGTTCCACGGCCCTCGCATCGATCCACGCCACCCACGGGGCGGAGTGGAAGAACTGACGCGCAATCGCGTCACCGACCTGCCGGCACATGTCCTGCAGCATCAGCAGACGCTCGGCGAGTTCCTCCACGAGCACCCCCGGCTCGAGGAATTCGAGTTCGCTGCGGGCCCGCCCGAGCAGGCGCTGCGCCGCGTTCCCGGCTCCGAGCCGGTTGTCGGAGGAGTCGAGTTCGGCCAGGCAGCGTTCGGCCTCCTGGATCGCGCTGAACACCGAGCGCGGGAACAGCCGGTCGAGCAGCATGAACTCGACGATGCGGCCCGCGTCGAGCGCCCCCCGATAGGTGCGCAGGTAGGTGTCGTGCCCGCCCGCCGAACGCAGCACCGTCGCCCAGGTCGGGGAGGTCGGACGGTCGCCGGCCCGCGACAGCAGCAGGCGCACGGTCATGTCGACGCGTTCGATGGACCGGCCCAGCAGCAGGAATCGGTAGCCGTCGTCGCGGCACAGGGTGCTGTCGGCCAGGCCCGCGAACATCGCGGCACGTTCCTCGATGTAGCGGAAGAACTCGTGCGGGCCGAGGCGTTTCGACGCGCGTTCACGTTCGGCGAGACCGTTGTAGGTGGTGTTGAGACACTGCCACATCTCCGTGGACGTGACCTCACGGGCGCCGCGGGCGTTTTCCCGTGCAGCGGCGATCGTCGACGCGATCGACGTGCCGCCGTCGCGCCCGAACGCCACGAGGTCGACGACGGACTGCACGTCCAGGGCACCGGCAGGCTCGTCGAACCCGAGAACACGCAGCAACCGGCGGCACGTCTTGTCGGGATCGACCGTCGAGTCCTCGAGAAGCTGGTGGACCGCGACGTCCATGATCCGGGCCGTGTCGTCGGCCCGCTCGACGTAGCGGCCGATCCAGAACAGCGATTCCGCGTTGCGCGCCAGCATCACTGCCCCCTCCCGTTCTGCTGTTGCTGCTGTTGTTGTTGCTGCTGGGTGTCGCTCAGTTCCGGCCCGCGATCGACGGATCCGACCTGCAACGGTTCCGCGACGACCCGGTCGCCGCCGAGTTCGCTCTCCTCGCCCGAGCTGCGGGGCGCGAGCACCCACGTGTCCTTGCTGCCGCCGCCCTGGCTGGAGTTGACCACCAGCGACCCTTCGGGCAAGGCGACCCGGGTCAGGCCGCCCGGCAGAACCCACACGTCCTCACCGTCGTTGACCGCGAAGGGCCGCAGATCCACGTGCCGCGGCGCGAGCGCCTCGCCTGCCCGGGTGGGGACGGTCGACAGCTGCACGACGGGCTGCGCGATCCAGCTGCGCGGGTCGGCCCGGATCTTGCGGGCCATGGTCTTCAGTTCCGCGGCGGAGGCATCGGGGCCGAACACGATGCCGTATCCGCCGGAGCCCTCGACCGGTTTGATCACCAGTTCGTCGATGCGGTCGAGGACCTCCTCACGTTCCTCGTCCAGCCAGCACCGCAGGGTGTCGACGTTCGGGAGCAGCGGTTTCTCGCCGAGGTAGTAGTCGATGATGTCCGGCACATAGGTGTAGACCAGCTTGTCGTCGCCGACGCCGTTGCCGACAGCGCTCGAGATGACGACGTTGCCCGCGCGGGCGGCATTGAGGATGCCGGCGACACCGAGCACCGAGTCGGGCCGGAACTGCATCGGGTCGAGGAAGTCGTCGTCGATGCGGCGGTAGACGACGTCGACCTGCTGCTCACCTTCGGTGGTGCGCATGTAAACGATGTTGTCGCGGCAGAACAGGTCGCGGCCTTCGACGAGTTCGACGCCCATCTGCCGGGCGAGGAGGGAGTGTTCGAAGTAGGCGGAGTTCGCGACACCGGGGGTGAGCACCACGACGGTGGGGTCGGCGGCGTTGGGGGCCGCGGCGGCACGCAGTGCGCGCAGCAGGCGCAGTGCGTACTCGCCGACGGGCCGGACCCTGTGTTCGAGAAACAGGTCGGGAGCGACCCGGGCCATCGCGCGACGGTTCTCCATGACGTAGGACACGCCCGACGGGGACCGCAGGTTGTCCTCGAGGACCCGGAAGGTTCCGGTCTCGTCGCGGATGAGGTCGATCCCGGCGACGTGGATGCGCACCCCGTTCGGCGGCACGATGCCGGCCGCTTCGCGGTGGAAGTGCTCACACGAGGTCACCAGCCGTTTGGGCACGATGCGGTCGCGGAGGATGTGCTGCTCGCCGTACACGTCGTGGAGGAACATCTCGAGCGCCCGCACCCGCTGGGTGACGCCTCGCTCGATCTTGGTCCATTCGGCGGCGGCGATCACCCGCGGCACGAGGTCGAGCGGGAACGGTCGTTCCTGCCCGGACAGGGAGAAGGTCACGCCTTGGTCGGTGAACGCCCGGCCGAGCGCCTCGGTGCGGGCGGTGAGGTCCTCCGGTCCCTTCGCTTCGAGGATCTTCGCGAGGCGCCGGTACGGGGCTCGCACGCGGCCGTCCGCGTCGAACATCTCGTCGTACGCCGCTCCGGCGGCGGCCGCGTCCGGGTAGCCGTCGAAGACGTCGGTGGTCGTCGATCGACGTCGTTTCCCGGTTCTGGCAGCGTCGAGGGTGGAGTTGCGGCGGCTCATGTCCGAAATGTTCGTACACGTCCGGCCCGGGTGCGGAATCGGAAACAAACTTGTCACGCCTGCGAAACATTTGGAACGGGAACGAAATATTCGGGCCTCGAACGCGACCGCTTTTTGGCATTGCGGCGGCCCGCTGGTATCGTCGTACGTCGGTGCGCATTGGTGCACCCAGAGCTTTCCGACCAGCTACCCAGCAAAACGACAGGATTTTACGCGTGGCCAACATCAAGTCCCAGGTGAAGCGGATCCGCACCAACGAGCGCAACCGACTCCGCAACCAGTCGGTCAAGTCCTCGCTGCGCACGGCGATCCGTTCGTTCCGCGAGGCCGCGGCCGCCGGCGACAAGGACAAGGCCGTCGAACTCCTCGTCTCCACCAGCCGCAAGCTCGACAAGGCCGCCAGCAAGGGTGTCATCCACCCGAACCAGGCCGCCAACAAGAAGTCGGCTCTGGCGAAGGTTGCCAACCAGCTCTGAGGTAGAACGCAAGCTCTGGCTCCGACAAGACCGCCCTCCTCGTGAGGGCGGTCTTTCGTCGTCCGGACCCCGGACCCCGGACCGGGAGCGGTGATCAGCGGCCGGCCAGGGCGGCGATCCGCCGGACCGCTCGCTCGACCGCGTAGTCGGCGTCGGCGGCGATGCCCTTGACCTCACCGTTGAGGGCCGCCACGATCGCCAGTCCGGACGCGACCGAGTCCGGATTCCACGCGCGGGCCTGCGCCTGCGCCTTCTTCACCTTCCACGGCGGCATACCCAGATCCGACGCCATCTTGAACGGATCACCGCGCCCGGCGGACCCGACCCGCGCGATGGTGTGCACCGCGTCGGCCAGCGCGTCGGCCAGCAGCACGTGCGCGACACCGCGGTGCATCGCCCAGCGCAACGCCTCGAGCGCGCCGGCCGTGTCCCCCGCGACGGCCTTCTCGGCCACCTCGAACCCGGTGACCTCCGCCTTGCCGGAGTAGTACCGATTCACCGCGGTCACATCGACCTTCCCGCCGGTGTCCGCGCACAACTGGCTGCACGCGGCGGCGAGCTCCCGCAGATCCGAGCCCACCGCGTCGATCACCATCTGCACGACGTCGGGCGCCACGCGCACCCCGGCGGCCCGGAACTCGGCGCGCACGAAGTCGACACGTTCGCTCGCCTTGGTGACCTTCGCGCATTCGTGGACCTCGGCGCCGCACTTCTGCAGCGACCCCACCATCGCCTTGGCCCGGCCGCCGCCGCTGTGCAGGATCACCAGCGTGACGCCCTCGGGTGGCGCGGCCGCCGCGTCGAGGATCAACGCGACCGCGTCCTTGCCGGCCTCGGCGGCGGCTTCGAGCACCACCACGCGGTCCTCGGCGAACAGCGACGGACTCAGCAGTTCCGCGAGTTCGGCGGCACCGGCATCGCCCGCACGCAGCCGGGACACCGGCAACTGGGCGCCCGCGCCGCTGGTTTCGCGTACTCCGGCGACGATCCCGGCGACCGCGCGTTCGACGAGCAGTTCTTCGTCGCCCAGGACCAGGTGCAGTTGCGTCGCGCTCACGGACCGATCGTGCCACGGTGGTCGGACACGACGGCAAGGGCCCCGGACCCGGCCCGTACCACCGCGATGTCCCCCAGCGCGCCGGTGGTCAGTACGCGTGTGCCCAGTTCCTGCAGACTCGACAGAATCTCCGGGTGCGGGTGCCCGAACGGGTTGTCGCGTCCGGCCCCGACCAACGCGACGCGGGGACGCACCTCCGCAAGGAACCGCGACGACGACGTCCGCGAACCGTGATGCGGAACCTTGAGCACGTCGGCCCGCACCTCGGCGCCCGAGCGGAGGAGTGCCTCCTGCGCACCCGCTTCGGCATCGCCGGTCAGCAGCACCGACCCGATCGGGGTGTCGGCCCGCGCGACCAGCGACCGGTCGTTCTCCTCACCACCGCCCGGGCCGTCGCCGAGCACCCGGAGGGTGATCGTCCCGATCGTGAACACCTCCCCCCGATGGATTTCCCGGGTCTGCACCGAGAACCGCCGCGCGGTCGCGACCAGGTCGGCACCGCCGGGGCGCGAGGTCGCGCCCGGACCCGTGACGACGACCGCCACCGACCGATCCGCGAGCACACCGTCGAGACCGCCGACGTGATCGGCATGCAGATGGGTGATCATCAGCATCGGGATGCGAGTCACCCGCAGCCGGCGCAGGCACCTGTCCACGGCCGTCGCGTCCGGTCCGGTGTCCACGACGATCGCGCCGCCGTCGCCGGTGGACAGCACGAAACTGTCACCCTGTCCCACATCGCACGCGACGAGCACCCACCCCGTCCCGGGCCAGCCCGGCCGGCCGATCCACACCGGCACACACACGGCCGCCGCGGCCAGTGCCGCGACCGCGACGATCCTCCTCAGCCGGCGGTGCCGTGCCACCACCCAACCGCACACGATGGCCGCAACGACGGTCACGGCACCGGCCGCACCCGCCGGCACCGTCAGTTCGGCGGTGGGCAACGCGGCCGCGCGGTCGGCCACTTCGAGCAGCCACCACAACATCGGGGCGGCGCCGCGCGCGAGCAGTTCCGCCCCCGGCGACCACACCGCGCCGCACAGGACGACCAGGGACCCGAGCACGGTGAGCGGCGGAAGCACCGGCGCCACCAGCACATTCGCGACGACCGCCACCACGCTCACCGAGCCGGACAGGGCCGCGACGATCGGGGCGGTGACGACGAACGCCGCCGCGGACACCGCACACACCTCTGCGAGGGCCCGCGGGATGCCGCGGGCCCGCATGCGCGTCACCCATCCCGGCGCCACCGCGATCAGTCCGGCCGTCGCGACGACCGACAGCGCGAAACCGGCGTCGGCCGCGAGCTCCGGTGCGACGATCAGCAACATCCCGATGGACGCGGCGAGCGCCGGCATCGCCTGCCTGCGTCGTCCCACCACCAGTGCGAGCAGCGCGACCGATCCCATCGCGGCGGCGCGCAGCACGCTCGGTGACGGCCGCACCACGACGACGAACGCGACGAGTGCCAGGGCGGCGAGGACGGTACCCGTGCGCGGTCCGATTCCGAGTGCCCGCACGAGCAGCAGCACCGCGCCGAGCACGATGCTCACGTTCGCCCCGGACACCGCGGTCAGATGGGTCAGACCCGCGACCCGGAACTCCTCGCGCACGTCGTCCGGCAGGTTCGAGGTGTCCCCGACGATCAGTCCCGGCAGCAGCCCGGCGGCATCGGGTGACAGCACGGCCTGCGCCGCGGACGCGAGCCCTTCCCGGACGGTCGCGGCCCACCGCTGATGCAGCGGCGGCGGCGCGACCGCGCGCGGTGGTCCCTGGGCCCGCAGCAGCGCGGCCACGAGTCCCGGCCCGTCCGCGACGGCGAGCGTGCCGCGCACCGTGATGCGTTGTCCCGGAACCAGTTCCGACCAGGTTTCGGCCGCCGCGAACAGGACGACCGAGCCGCCCGCGTCGACGCGCTCGCGTCCGATCTGTGCGGACCGCAACGACGCCGGGATACGCACCTGCGGCTCCCCGCCGAAAGCGTTCTGCCGCATCGCTTTCGGATCGTCGTCGACCACCACCTCGGCGGTGACGCTCGCTCCGCGCGGCGCCGCGGTCGCGAGCGGATGCGTCTCGGCGGCTGCGGCACGCACCCCGACGGCGACGCCGTAGCCGGCGCCGATCAGCAACGCTGCCAGGAGCGGTCCCGCGACCACGCGGACCCGTCTCGATCCGCGTGCGCGGGCGAACGCGGCGACCCCGGCGAGCAGCACGGCGATCACGGTGCCGGCCAGGGCCGCCCGGCTACCCGCGTACAGACCGAGCAGCGTGACGGCCCATGCCGCGGCCGCGCACGGAACGAGCCGGGCATCGAGCCGCGTAGCGGTCCGGTCGCTGTTCACACCGTGACCAGCGTGCGCAGTCGCGCGAGCCGGGCCGGGCCGATGCCGTCGACCTCGCCGAGTTGCTCGACATCCGTGAACGGCCCGTTCTCGTCGCGCCAGGCGATGATGGCCGCGGCGGTCACCGGACCCACCCCGGGCAACGCGTCGAGCACCGCTTCGTCGGCGGTGTTCAGATTCACCGGTCCCGCCGCACCTCCCGATGCCGTGCCTCCCGATGCCGCGCCTCCCGGTGCCGAGGCCCGTGATCCCGCACCGGTTCCGACGCTCGACACGCTGCTCGCGGGAGGCGGCGGATCCGGCGGCGCGGCACCGACGACGATCTGGTCGCCGTCGGCGACGCGCTGCGCCAGATTGATGCCCGTAAGATCGGCGCCCGGCAACGCTCCCCCGGCGGCAGTCAGCGCATCCGCGACCCGCGTACCGGGCGCCAACGTCACGAGCCCCGGTGCGGCGACCAACCCGACGACGCTGACGACGAGTTCTTCGGGCTCGGCCATGTCCGGCGCCGCTGCCGCGCCGCTCGGCGCGGAAACGAGCGGCTCGGACGCGGTCGACACCGAAGGAAGCGGTGGAACCGCTTGCGGCACAGGCTGATCACGCCACACAACGACGAACGCGACGAGTGCCGCGACGATGCCGACCACGCCGAGCGCCGCGGTCCCGCCGTTGCCCGTCTGCCAGCGTGCCGCGCGCAATCGGTCGATCAGCCGCAGCGGTTCCGACTCGCCGACCGGTGACTCTTCCCCATCGTCACCGGCAGCCCTGTAATCACCGTCGGCCCCGTAGTCACCGGCGGCACGGGCGATCGCGTCCAGCCGGGACCGGACCCGTTCCCCCTCGTCGCCGCTCCCCATGCCGCGACGGTAACCATCCGGGGATCGGCGCGAGACCCGCCGACGCCGGATCCGGCGAATCTGTGGATGAATCCGGCGCCTGTGGACAACCCCGCGCTCACTGGAAGAACACAGCCGCCCGGTCCGCGAGATCCAGCACCGGCTGCGGCGCGATCCCGAGCACGATGGTCACCAGCGCGGACACCGCCACGACCGTCGCGGTCACCGCACCCGGCGCGACGACCGTCACCGCGTCGTCGCCGGGTTCGGTGAAGAACATCAGCACGATGACCCGCACATAGAAGTAGGCGGCGATCGCACTGCACACGACACCGACGACGACGAGCGGCGCGGCCCCGCCCTCGATCGCGGCACCGAACACCGCGAACTTGCTGACGAAACCACTGGTCAGCGGGATCCCGGCGAACGCGAGCAGGAACAGCGCGAATGCCGCTGCGGCGACCGGGGATCGACGGCCCAGCCCCGACCACGCGGACAGATCTCCGGCTTCCCCGGTGCGGTCGCGGACGAGCCCGACGATCGCGAACGCCCCGACGGTGCTGATCCCGTAGGCGAGCAGGTAGAACATCGTCGACGCGACGCCCGCGTGGTTGGCCGCGACCAGGCCGGTGAGAACGAAACCGACGTGAGCGACGGACGAGTACGCGAGCATTCTCTTGACATCGCGCTGGGTCACCGCGATCACCGACGCGGCCACCATCGTCAGGACGGCGACGGCCCCGAGCACCGGCTGCCAGTTCGCGCTCAGCTCGGGCACCGCGACGTAGAACACCCGCAGCAGCGCCCCGAAGGCCGCAATCTTCGTCGCCGACGCCATGAACGCGGTGACCGAGGTGGGGGCGCCCTGATAGACGTCGGGGATCCACGACTGGAACGGCACCGCACCGACTTTGAACAGCAACCCGACCGCCAGCAGCGCCACGCCGCTCAGGGCGAGGGTGTCGTCGCCGGACCCGCCGGCGACGGCCGCCGCGATCCCGGACAACCGCACCGTGCCCGCGTACCCGTACAACATGGCCATGCCGTAGAGGAAGAACGCCGACGAGAAGGCGCCGAGGAGAAAGTATTTCAGCGCCGCTTCCTGCGAGAGCAGGCGCCGGTGCCGCGCGAGGCCGCACAGCAGATACAGCGGCAGCGACAGCACCTCGAGGGCCACGAACATGCTGAGCAGGTCGTCGGATGCGGGAAACAGCAGCATCCCGCCGACCGCGAACATCGCGAGCGGGAACACCTCGGACGTGGTGATTCCTTGGCCTGCCGCCGTGCGCTCGGCGGCGCTTCCCGGCGGCACGGCGGGTTGCGGCGCGAAGTCGTCGACGGCGAACCGAGCCCCGGCCGTGACCGTCTCGGCCCCGACCGCCTCCGCCACTGCCACACGGCGTTGCGCGATCAATCCGACTGCAAGGATCGAGGCCAGCAGGATCGCGCCCTGCAGGAACAGGGCCGGGCCGTCGATCACGACCGCGCCGAGCACCGCCGAACTGCTGGTTCCGGCGAGCGAGACGACCGCGACGAAGGCCGCGACGAGACCGGCGATCGCGAGCACGAACTGCGTCGTGTGCCGGACCCGGCGGGGCACGAATGCCTCGACGAGCACTCCCACGACCGCGACACCGAGCACGATGAGCATCGGCGAGAGCAGACCGTATTCGATCGACGGAGCGCTGATCTCGTTCACTCGGATTCACCTCCCTGCTCGGGCGTATCGGTTTCCGGATCGGCGCCCACCACCGCCCCGGTCAGCACCGGGCCGGGCACGGTGGGCGCCGGGTCGGTCTGCCCGATCGTGGTCATCGTGTGGTTCACGGCCGGGTCGATCACATCGAGCGCGGGTTTCGGGAACAGGCCGAGCACGATGAGCAGCGCGACGAGCGGTGCGACGACGACCAGTTCGCGCGGCACCAGGTCGCGGACCTCCTCGTTGCCGGAGGCGAGCGGACCGGTCATCATCCGCTGGTACAGCCACAGCACGTAGATCGCGGAGAGCACGAGCGCGCCGGTGGCGAACACCGCGGCGACGCCGTAGCGCGGGAATGTGCCGATCAGGACCAGGAATTCGCTGATGAACGGGGCGAGCCCGGGCAGCGACAGCGTCGCCAGACCGGCGACGAGGAACGTGCCGGCCGCGATCGGGGCGACATTGCGGACCCCTCCGAACGAGGCGATCAGGCGAGAACCCCTGCGGGAGACGAGGAATCCCGCGATGAGGAACAACGCCGCGGTCGAGAGCCCGTGGTTGACCATGTACAGCGTCGATCCGGTCTGGGATTGGCTGGTCATCGCGAAGATGCCCAGCACGATGAACCCGAAGTGCGAGATCGACGTGTAGGCGATCAGCCGCATCACGTCGGTCTGCCCGATGGCGGCGATCGCGCCGTACAGGATGCCGATCACCGACAGGGTGACGATCAGCGGCGCGAACGTCGCCGACGCCTCGGGAAACAGCTGCAGGCAGTACCGGATCATCGCGAACGTGCCGACCTTGTCGACGATCGCCATCATCAGCACGGCGTTCGTCGGTGTCGCTTCGACGGCGGCGCCGGGCAGCCAGCTGTGGAACGGCCACAGCGGCGCCTTGACCGCGAACGCGAACATGAATCCGAGGAACAGCGCGTTCAGCAGCCCCGGGGAGGCACCGAGTTCGCCGGCCGTCGCCAGCGCGACAACCTCCCGGAAGTCGAACGTCCCCACTTCCTGGTCGACGGTCAGGATGTACAGACCGATGACCGCGGCGAGCATCATGAGGCCGCCGAACAGGTTGTAGAGCAGGAACTTCACCGCCGCGGCGGAGCGGGCGGCCCGGTCCTGCGCCCGGCCGAACCCGCCGATGAGGAAGTACATCGGGATGAGCATCGCCTCGAAGAACACGTAGAACAGCAGGATGTCGAGTGCGGTGAAGGCCAGCAGCACCATCGCCTCGACCACCAGGATCAGCGCGACGTACGCGTGCGGCCGCTTGCCCCCGATGCCGTTCCGCACCACGGCGTCCCGGGTGTCGTTCCATCCGGCCAGCAGCAGCAACGGCACCAGCACCGCGGTGAGCAGGACCAGCACCAGCGCGATGCCGTCGACCCCGAGCGTGTATCCGGCACCGAAAGACGGGATCCACCGGTGCGATTCCACGAACTGGTACTGCGCTCCCCCGGGTTCGAACCGCACCGCCACGACGATCGCGAGCACCGCGACCACCAGCGACACGACAAGGGCACCGGCCTTGGCAAGGTCGGGCCGCCGCGCCGGCACCGTCCACACGAGCAGCGCGCCGATCGTCGGCACCAGCCACAACGCGCTCAGCCACGGGAACTGGTTCATCGCATCCTCACCAGAGCACCATCGTGGCGACCACGAGGGCCGCGCCTACCAGCATGGACAGGGCATAGGACCGGGAGAATCCGGTCTGCAGCGTGCGCAGCCGCGCCGACGCGGCCCCGATCAGCACGGCGACCCCACCGACGGCACCGTCGACGGCACGGTCGTCGACCTCGACGAGGGCGCGGGTCGCGTGCTGTCCGGGTCGCATGAACACCGCTTCGTTGACCGCGTCCCCGTACAGGTCGCGGCGCGCGGCACGGGTCAGGGCGGACACCTCGTCCGGTGCATCGACCGGGATCTCGCGGATCGCGTACTGCCGGTAGGCGATCGCGACACCGACGAGCACCACCGCGAGGGTCACGACGGTGAGCACCCACACCGGGACCGGCAGTTCACCGTGCTCTTCCCCCACGACCGGTTCGAGCCAGTTCACCAGCGCCCCACCGTAGGCCAGCAGCGCGCCCCCGGCGACCGAGCCGATCGCCAGCACCACCATCGGCACGGTCATCACCCCGGGTGATTCGTGCGGGTGCGCGTCCTCCGCCCACCGCCGCCGCCCGAAGAACGTCATGAGCATCACGCGGGTCATGTAGAACGCGGTGATGCCGGCGCCGAGCAGCGCGGCCGCGCCGAGGACGAATCCTTCGGCGCCGCCGGATCCGAACGCCGCCTCGATGATCAGATCCTTGGAGAAGAAGCCCGCGAACGGCGGGATCCCGATGATCGCCAGATACGCGAGACCGAACGTGACGTAGGTGATCGGCATGACCGTGCGCAGGCCGCCGAAGCGGCGCATGTCGGTCTCGTCGTTCATGCCGTGCATCACCGAACCGGCGCCCAGGAACAACCCGGCCTTGAAGAAACCGTGCGTGAGCAGGTGCATGATCGCGAACGCGTAACCGGCCGGACCGAGGCCCGCGGCGAGCACCATGTAGCCGATCTGGCTCATCGTCGACGCCGCCAGCGCCTTCTTGATGTCGTCCTTCGCGCAGCCGATGATCGCGCCGAACAGCAGGGTCACGGCCCCGACGATCACCACGCCCAGTTGCGCGCCCGGCGCGACGTCGAAGATCGGGCCGGACCGCACGATGAGGTAGACACCGGCGGTGACCATCGTCGCCGCGTGGATCAGTGCGGACACCGGGGTCGGGCCTTCCATCGCGTCCCCGAGCCACGCCTGCAACGGCACCTGCGCGGACTTGCCGCATGCCGCCAGGAGCAAGGTCAGGCCGATCGCGGTCGAGACCGTTTCGCTCGCACCCGGAACCGCGGCGAAGACGTCGGCGAACCCGATCGAGCCGAACGAGGAGAACATGATCATCATGGCGACGGCCAGGCCCGTGTCACCGACCCGGTTGACGACGAACGCCTTCTTCGCCGCGGTCGCCGCGGTCGGCTTGTACTGCCAGAACCCGATGAGCAGATACGACGCGAGACCGACACCCTCCCATCCGAGGTACAGGCCGAGATAGTTGTCGGCAAGCACCAGCACCAGCATCGCCGCGAGGAACAGGTTGAGGTACGCGAAGAACAACCGCCGTCCGGGTGCCCGTCCCGCGGTGTTGCCCGACGGGTCCGGGCCGTGCGCCATGTACCCGACCGAATAGATGTGGATCAACGACCCGACACCGGTGATGAGCAGCACGAAGCACATCGACAACTGGTCCAGTTGCAGGCCGAAGTCGATCTGCAGCTCGCCGACGGGTACCCACGAGAACAGGTCCTGCTGCACGGCCCGGTCGTCGGCGGCGCGCCCGAGCATCTGCACGAACAGCACCACTGCCAGCCCGAACGAGACCAGCGCGGTCGCGCATCCGACCAGATGTCCCCACGTGTCGCTGCGCCGGCCGGTCAGCAGCAGTACCGCGGCGCCGGCGAGCGGCAACGCCGGCAGAAGCCACACGGCCGAGGTTCCGCCCATCCCGGTCTCCTCCCAGTGCTCTCGGAAAACTCAGTTCTCTCGGCAGGCTCAGTGCTTGAGCAGGTTGTTGTCGTCGACCGACACCGAACGGCGGGTGCGGAAGATCGTCATGATGATCGCGAGGCCGACCACCACCTCGGCGGCGGCGACGACCATCGTGAAGAACGCGAACACCTGCCCGTCGAGATTTCCGTGCATCCGCGCGAACGTCACGAACGACAGGTTCACGGCGTTGAGCATGAGCTCGACGCACATGAACACGATCAGGGCGTTGCGCCGCACGAGAACACCCGCGGCGCCGATGGTGAACAGCAATGCGGAAAGGTACAGGTAGTTCGCCGGATTCATCGGGTCTCCTCCTCGTCCGGCCTCTCGACGATCGCGCCCCGGGCCTCGAGTACCCGGCTCACCGACAGTGGCGAATAGCTGCCGTCCGGCAGTCGGGCCGGAACGTCGACGGCGTTGCGCCGCGCGTACACCCCGGGACTCGGCAGCGGCGTCACCCGCACCTCCGACTCCCCCGCTGCACCCCACTCCCGGAACCGCCTGCGGGCCAGTTCCTTCTGACCGAGACGCTCACCGGTCCGTTCGCGATGCGTGAGCACCATCGCACCGATGGTCGCGGTGACGAGCAGCGCTCCGGTGAGTTCGAACGCCCACACGTACCGCACGAACAGCAGTTCCGCGAGACCCGCGACGTGCCCGTCACCGGCGTCCACCAGACCCGCGAACGGCGGCAGCTCGGAGTCGGCGAGGAACCCGATGATCAGCACCCCGAACCCGATTCCCGCCACGACCGCCGCGATGCGGTGCCCGCGAAGGGTTTCGGTGAACGATTCGGACGCGTCGACGCCGACGAGCATCACCACGAACAGGAACAGCATCATGACGGCGCCGGTGTACACGACGATCTGGACGACACCGAGGAACTGGGCGTCCTGGGCGATGTAGAAGGCGGCCAGCACGATCATGGTCAGCGCCAGGAAGATCGCCGAGTACACAGCCTTGCTCGAGACGACCACCCCGATCGCACCGATCACCGCGACGACGGCGAGAATCCAGAACTGCACCGCTTCACCGGTGGACGTGCGCTCGACGACGTCCTGGGCCAGGACCGTGAGGGTGTTCATTGTTCCGACCCCTCTTTCGGCGCAGCACCCGGCACGAGGCCCCGGTAGTAGTCCTCCTCGGTGGCGCCCGGATACATCGCGTGCGGCGGCGCTTCCATCCCGGGTTGCAGCGGCGCCAGCAGCCGCGACCGGTCGTAGATGAGATCGGCCCGGTTGTCGTCGGCCATCTCGTATTCGGCGGTCATCGTCAGCGCGCGCGTCGGGCACGCCTCGACGCACAGTCCACAGCCGATGCAGCGCAGATAGTTGATCTGGTAGACCCGGCCGTACCGCTCTCCCGGCGAATACCGTTCGGCCTCGGTGTTGTCCGCCGCTTCCACGTAGATCGCGTCGGCCGGGCACGCCCACGCGCACAGTTCGCAGCCGATGCACTTCTCGAGGCCGTCTGGATGCCGGTTCAGCTGGTGGCGGCCGTGATACCCGGGCGCCGGCGGCCGTTTCTGCTCGGGATACTGCTCGGTGATCGGCTTCTTGAACATCGCCGCGAAGGTGGTGCCGAAACCGGCGATGGGATCGAGGAATTCGGGCATCGTCATCCCTCCGCGGGGGTGCGCTGCGCGGGCACGGGACCCGGCATCGGTGGGACCGGGAAGCCCCCGGCCCCAGGGTCGAACGGTTCGGCCGCCTCCGGTGCGGCCCGGGCGGGTTCGCCGCCCCCGGACGTGCGCCGCAACCGGGTGAACACCAGGAACGCCAGGACGCACACCACCCCGACGGCGGCGAGTGTGCCCTGCCCGGCCACGTATCCCTCGTTGCCGAGCGCCCGGATCACGGCGACGACCACGACCCACAGCAGCGACGCCGGAATGAGGACCTTCCAGCCGAGATTCATGAACTGGTCGTAGCGGAGCCGGGGCAGGGTGGCGCGCAGCCACACGAACAGGAACAGGAATGCCCACACCTTGGCGACGAACCACAGCACCGGCCACCAGCCGGAGTTGGCACCGTCCCATATGTTCAGCGGCCACGGAGCGCGCCAGCCGCCGAGGAACAGCGTGGTGGCCAGCGCGGACACGGTCGTCATGTTCACGTATTCGGCGAGCATGAACATCGCGAAGCGCAGCGACGAGTACTCGGTGTGGAATCCGCCGACGAGTTCGCCCTCGGCTTCGGGCAGGTCGAACGGGGCGCGGTTGGTCTCGCCGACCATGGCCGTGACGTAGATGAGGAACGACGGCAGCAGCAGGAAGACGTACCACGTCCCGACCTGCCCGGACACGATCCCGGATGTGGACATCGTGCCGGAGAGCAGGAACACCGCGGCGAACGCCAATCCCATCGCGATCTCGTACGAGATCACCTGCGCGGTCGAACGCAGACCGCCGAGCAGCGGGTACGTCGAGCCGGACGACCAGCCGGCGAGCACGATGCCGTACACACCGACGGAGGTGACCGCCAGGATGTACAGCACCGCGACCGGAAGATCGGTGAGCTGCAACGGCGTCCGCTGCCCGAATGCCGAAACCACCGGCCCGAACGGGATCACCGCGAACGCCATGAAGGCCGGGACCGTCGCGATGATCGGGGCGAGCAGATAGACGGGCCGGTCCACCCCGGACGGGACGATGCCCTCCTTCAGCGCCAGTTTGATGCCGTCGGCGAGGCTCTGCAGAATCCCCTGCGGTCCCAGCCGATTCGGTCCGATCCGCATCTGCATGCGGGCCAGGACCCGTCGTTCCGCGTAGATCGCCACGAGCACGGTCAGCACCAGGAACGCGAACACCGCCACGGCCTTGACCAGGATCAGCCACCACGGATCGTGTCCGAACGCCGACAGGTCTGCATACCCGTCCATCACTGCACCTCCCCCGCCCTGATCCGTACGAGCCCGCCGGATCCGACGCCCAGTTGCCGGTGGACGGCGGAGCCGGGTGAGTTCAGCGGCAGCCACACCACGCGATCGGGCATCTCGGTGATCGCGAGCGGCAGCGTCACGGCGCCGCGGTCGGTGGACACCGTCACCGCATCCCCGTCGGAGGCGCCGATCTCGGCGGCGGTCGCGGCGGACAGCCGGACCACCGGCGGTCGAGCGGTACCGGCGAGGTACGGTTCCCCGTCCTGCATCCGCCCGGCATCGAGCAGCATCCGCCAGCCGGTCAGGACCGCCTCTCCGGGACCGGCGCGGGGTGGCTCGACCGTCTCCGTCGCCGGATCGGCCGGCCGCTGCCCCTCCCACGGACCGAGCAGGTCCAGTTCGCGGCGCGCGGACTCCGCGTCGGGCACACCGAGCCGGGTCCCCATCTGGGCGGCGAGCGCGTCGAGGACCCGTCGGTCCGGCAGGGTACCGGGGCCGCGCAGCGCGATCCCGAACTCACGGACCCGGCCCTCCCAGTCGAGGAAGGCACCGGACTTCTCGGCGACGGCGGCCACCGGGAACACCACGTCCGCGAGGTCGGTGACGGTGCTGCGGCGCAGTTCCAGGCTCACAACGAATCCGGCCGATTCCACCGCCGAGCGTGCGGACTGCGGGTCGGAGAGGTCGTCGAGGTCGACTCCGCCGATCATCAGGGCACCGAGGTCGCCGGCCGCGGCCGCGGCGAGGATGCCCGCGGTGTCGCGTCCGGGATTCGCGGGCAGTTCGACGGTGCCGCCGACGCTGTCGGACCACACCTGCGCAACCCGGCTGCGCGCCTGCGGATCGCTGACGTCCCGGCCACCGGGCAGCAGCGTCGGCAGCGCCCCGGCCTCGAGGGCGCCGCGTTCACCGGCCCGGCGCGGCACCCACGCGAGCCGGGCACCGGTGTCGTCGGCGAGCCGGATCGCCGCCGACAGCGCGCCGGGCATCGTCGCGCACCGTTCCCCGACGATGATCACCGCGCCGGGACGGCGCAGCAGGTCGGAGACGTCGCCGCCCTGCTCCCCCGACCGGATCCCGTCCAGCACCGCGGCTTCGGAACCCGGCACGGCCTGCACCACCCGGCCCGACATCTTCGTCAGGCCCCGGCTCGCGAACGCCGCGATCGACCGGATCGCGGCGCCGCCGCGCGCCGCCAGACGCAGCCGCAGGAAGACGATCGGCGATTCCTCCTCGGGTTCGAATCCGACGAGCAGCACCGCCGGCGCACGATCCAGATCCGCATACGTCACGGAGAGCAGCCGGCCGGCGATGCGGGCCGCGAGGAACTGCGCCTCCTCACCGGAGTGCTCCCGCGCACGGAAGTCGATGTCGTTGGTGCCCAGCACGATCCGCGCGAACTTCGCGTAGGCGTAGGCGTCCTCGACGGTGACGCGTCCGCCGACGAGCACGCCCGCGCCGCGCGCCGCGGCCAGTCCCCGGGCGGCGATCGCGAGGGCGGCGGGCCAGGATCTCGGGACGAGTGTGCCGTCGTCGTCGCGGACCAGCGGGGTGGTGATCCGGTCGGGTTCGGTGGCGTAGGTGAACGCCCATCTGCCCTTGTCGCAGTTCCATTCGGCGTTGACCTGCGGGTCGTTGCCCGCGAGGCGTCGCAACACGACGCCGCGCCGGTGGTCGGTGCGTTGCGCGCAGCCGCTGGCGCAGTGTTCGCAGACGCTCGGGCTGGACACCAGATCGAACGGGCGCGCCCGGAAGCGGTAGGCCGTTCCGGTCAGCGCACCGACCGGGCAGATCTGCACGGTGTTGCCGGAGAAATAGGAATCGAACGGTTCCTCGGCGTAGATGCCGACCTGCTGGCCGGCCCCGCGTTCGAGCAGATCGATGAACGGGTCACCGGCGATCTGCTGCGAGAAGCGGGTGCAGCGGGCGCAGTTCACGCACCGCTCCCGGTCCAGCAGCACCTGCGAGGAGATCGCGATCGGCTTCGGGAAGGTCCGTTTGACGCCCTCGAAGCGAGAATCGCCACGGCCGTTGGACATCGCCTGGTTCTGCAGCGGGCATTCCCCGCCCTTGTCGCACACCGGGCAGTCCAGGGGGTGATTGATGAGCAGCAGCTCCATCACACCCTGCTGCGCCTTGTCCGCCACCGGGGACGTGAACTGGGTGCGGACGACCATGCCGTCGGTGACCGTGGTGGTGCACGAGGCGAGAGGTTTGCGCTGGCCTTCGACCTCGACGAGGCACTGGCGGCATGCCCCGACCGGGTCGAGCAGCGGGTGATCGCAGAACCGCGGGATGCGGATGCCGAGTTGCTCGGCGGCGCGGATGACGAGAGTTCCCGGGGGAACGCTGATCTCGATGCCGTCGATGGTGACGACCGGGTCCTTGGCCGTCGCGGGCCGGTCTGCGGTCATGACACTCCCCCTGCCGTGAGGGTGGACAGGCGCGGATCGAACGGGCATCCGCCGTGGGTGAGATGCGCGATGTACTCGTCGCGGAACAGTGCGATCGACGACGTGATGGGGCTGGTCGCGGCGTCGCCGAGCGCACAGAACGCGCGCCCGAGGATGTTGTCGGAGATGTCGAGCAGCTTCTCGAGGTCGGCCTCGGTGCCGGTGCCGGCTTCTAGACGTTCGAGGATCTGCACGAGCCACCAGGTGCCTTCGCGGCAGGGGGTGCACTTCCCGCACGATTCGTGCTTGTAGAACTGCGACCAGCGCAGCACCGCGCGCACCACGCAGGTCGTCTCGTCGAAGATCTGCAGCGCCTTGGTGCCGAGCATCGACCCGGCGGCCCCGACCCCTTCGTAGTCGAGGGGCACGTCGAGGTGTGCGGCGGTGAACAGCGGCGTCGACGACCCGCCGGGTGTCCAGAACTTGAGCCGGTGCCCGGCGCGGATGCCGCCGGCGTAGTCGAGGAGTTCGCGCAGGGTGATGCCGAGCGGTGCCTCGTACTGGCCCGGCCGGGTGACGTGCCCGGACAGCGAGTACAGCGTGAAACCCGGGGATTTCTCGGTGCCCATCGAGTGGAACCAGTCGACGCCGTTGAGCAGGATCGACGGCACGCTCGCGATGGATTCGACGTTGTTGACGACGGTCGGGCACGCGTAGAGCCCGGCGACCGCCGGGAACGGCGGCCGCAGCCGCGGCTGTCCGCGTCGCCCTTCGAGCGAGTCGAGCAGCGCGGTCTCCTCGCCGCAGATGTAGGCGCCGGCACCGGCGTGGACGACGACGTCCAGGTCGAAGCCGGAGCCGAGGATGTCGCGGCCGAGGTATCCGGCGTCGTACGCCTCGGCGACCGCGTGCTGCAGCCGGCGCAGCACGGGGACGACCTCGCCGCGCACGTAGATGAACGCGTGCGAGGCCCGGATGGCGTAGGCCGCGATGACGACACCTTCGACGAGCGTGTGCGGCGATGCCAGCATCAGCGGCATGTCCTTGCAGGTGCCGGGTTCGGATTCGTCGGCGTTGACGACGAGATAGTGCGGCTTGGCACCGGCGGGCGTGGTCGGATCCTGCGGGATGAACGACCATTTCGTGCCGGTCGGGAATCCTGCGCCGCCGCGGCCGCGCAGACCGGAGTCCTTGACGGTGGCGATGACCTCGTCCGGGTCGGTGCGCAGGGCGCGTTCGAGCGCCTTGTAGCCGTCGTGGCTCCGGTAGGTGTCGAGCGTCCACGACCGGGGTTCGTCCCAGTACCGGCTCAGGACCGGACTCAGCGGCATGTCACTTCCCTTCCGTTCCGGTCGCCTCGGGTGCCCGCATGTTCCGTTCGCGGGCGACCCGCAGCCCGGCGAGGGTCGCGTCGCCCGACGCCGCGCTGTCGTTCGCGCCGGGACGTTCGTCGGGGAATCCGGCCAGGATGCGGGCGGTTTCGCGGAATGTGCACAGCGACGCGCCGCGGGTCGGCGTGATGCGTTTGCCGGCCCACAGGGCGTCGACGAGCGCGGTCGCCGAGTCCGGGGTCTGGTTGTCGAAGAATTCCCAGTTGACCATCACCACGGGCGCGAAGTCGCAGGCCGCGTTGCATTCGATGTGATCGAGGGTGATCTTCCCGTCCGGGGTGGTGTCGTCCGCCGAGCCGGGGTCGACACCGAGATGCTCTGCGAGGGCCTCGAGGATCGCGTCCCCTCCCATGATCGCGCACAGGGTGTTGGTGCAGACCCCGACGTGGTAGTCGCCGGTCGGGCGGCGGCGGTACATCGAGTAGAAGGTGGCCACGGCCGCGACCTCGGCACCGGTGAGCGCGAGTTGCGCTGCGCAGAACTCGATTCCGGCGGGGGTGATGTAGCCGTCCTCGGCCTGGACGAGGTGCAGCAGCGGGATCAGGGCGGACCGCGTCACCGGGTAGCGGGCGATGATCGCGGCGGCGTCGGCCTCGAGACGCTCCCGCACGTCCGGCGGGTACGTCCGGGGTGCGCCGGGGTGTTCGATGCGCTCGGTTTCGGCTGCCGTGCGGCCCAATTCGACGAAGACCGGCTCCGGCCGGTTCGCCGGGACCGCGGATTCGCCGGTCGTGTGTGCCCGGGTCATCGGTCCACACCTCCCATCACCGGATCGATGCTGGCGACCGCGGCGATGACGTCGGCGACCATGCCGCCCTCGCACATCGCCGCGACCGCCTGCAGGTTCGTGAACGACGGGTCCCGGTAGTGCACCCGGTACGGGCGGGTGCCGCCGTCGCTGACCATGTGCACTCCGAGTTCGCCGCGGGGCGATTCGACGGCCACGTACACCTGTCCGGCCGGGACCCGGAATCCCTCGGTGACCAGCTTGAAATGGTGGATGAGCGCTTCCATGGAAGTGCCCATGATCTTGCCGATGTACTCCGGCGAGTTGCCGAGTCCGTCCTCGCGCACCGCCAGGTCGGCCGGCCACCCGACCTTCGGGTCCTCGACCATCACCGGTCCGGGCCGCAGCCGATCGAGGCACTGCTCGACGATCTTCAGCGATTCCTTCATCTCCCCGACCCGGATGAGGTAGCGGCCGTAGCAGTCGCAGCCGGTGTCGGTGACGACGTCGAATTCGTACGTGTCGTAACCGCAATAGGGTTGCGACTTGCGCAGATCGTGCGGCAGTCCCGTCGATCGCAGGACCGGGCCGGTGACGCCGAGCGCCATGCAGCCCATCAGGTCCAGGTAGCCGACGTCCTTCGTGCGGGCCTTCCAGATGGCGTTCTCGTCGAGGAGGTCCTCGAGATCGCGCAGGCGGCGCGGGACGACGTCGAGGACCTCGCGGATCTTGTCGAGCGAACCGTCCGGCAGGTCCTGCGCCAGCCCACCGGGCCGGATGTAGCCGTGGTTCATGCGCAGCCCGGTGACGGCCTCGAACACGTCGAGGATCAGTTCGCGTTCGCGGAACCCGAGGAACATCGACGTCATGGCCCCGAGTTCCATCCCGCCGGTGGCCAGTGCCACCAGGTGCGAGGAGACGCGGTTGAGTTCCATGAGCATCACCCGCACGACGGTGGCGCGTTCGGGCACGAGATCGGTGATGCCGAGCAGTTTCTCGACGCCCAGGCAGTAGGCGGTCTCGTTGAAGAACGAGGACAGGTAGTCCATCCGGGTGACGAACGTGACGCCCTGTGTCCACGTGCGGAATTCGAGGTTCTTCTCGATTCCGGTGTGCAGGTAGCCGATACCGCAACGGGCCTCGGTGACGGTTTCGCCGTCCATCTCAAGGATGAGCCGCAGCACGCCGTGCGTGGACGGGTGCTGCGGACCCATGTTGACGACGATGCGTTCCTCGGCCAGTTCGGCGTCCGGTCCGCCCGAGGCGCGGACCGCGTCGACGATCTCGTCCCAGTCCTGGCCGGCGACGGTGTAGACGGTGCCCTCGGCGTTCCCGCCGGTCGAATACGGATCGCTCATCAGTGGTACGCCCTCCGTTCGTCGGGTGGCGGTGTCCGCGCACCCTTGTATTCGACGGGGATTCCTCCGAGGGGGTAGTCCTTGCGCTGCGGATGTCCCACCCAGTCGTCGGGCATCTCGATGCGGGTGAGCGCCGGATGCCCGTCGAACACGATCCCGAAGAAGTCGTAGGTTTCCCGCTCGTGCCAGTCGACGGTCGGGTACACCGCGTACAGCGACGGAATGTGCGGGTGGGCATCGGGAACCGACACCTCGAGCCGGATCCGTCTGTTGTGGGTGATCGACATCAGGTGGTAGACCGCGTGCAGCTCGCGCCCGTTCTCGTGCGGGAAGTGCACCCCGCTGACGCCGAGGCACAGTTCGAACCGCAGGCCGGGTTCGTCCCGCAGGCACCGCGCGACCCGGGGCAGGTGCTCGGCGCGGACGTGGACGGTCATCTCGTCGCGGTCGACGACGACACGTTCGATCGCCTCCCCCGGGTTCACCGACGCCTGCGTCAGCGCCGCTTCGAGACCGTCGGCGACCTCGTCGAACCACCCGCCGTACGGACGGGGTGTGGCACCGGGCAACGCGATCGGCCGGACGAGCCCGCCGTATCCGGACGTGTCACCGGTGTCGGGCGGACCGAACATTCCGCGGCGCACGTCGATGACCTCGGGTTCGCCCGGTTCCCGCCCGACCGGCTCCCGCCCGGTCATCGCAGCAGGCCTTTCAGTTCGAGGGTGGTCGGGGACGCGAGCGCCGCCTTCTCGGCTTCGCGGATCACCTCTTCGCGGTTGACGCCCAACGGCATCTGCTGGATCTTCTCGTGCAGCTTCAGGATCGCGTGGAGCAGCATCTCCGGCCGGGGCGGGCAGCCGGGCAGGTAGATGTCGACGGGCACCACGTGGTCGACGCCCTGCACGATCGCGTAGTTGTTGAACATGCCGCCGGACGAGGCGCACACCCCCATCGCGAGCACCCATTTCGGTTCGACCATCTGGTCGTAGACCTGCCGCAGCACCGGCGCCATCTTCTGGCTCACCCGGCCGGCGACGATCATCAGGTCGGCCTGCCGGGGCGAGGCGCGGAACGCCTCCATCCCGAAGCGAGCGATGTCGAAACGCCCCGACACGGTGGTCATCATCTCGATCGCGCAACACGCCAGGCCGAAGGTCGCGGGCCACAACGAGCCCTTGCGGGCGTACCCGGCCGCGGCCTCGACCGTGCTCAGCAGGAAACCGCTCGGTACCTTCTCCTCGATTCCCATCTCCGACTCATCTCGCTTCCGGTGTCGCTGTCGTCCCGCGTGGCGGTGTGGTCTGGGGTGGCGCTGTGGTCCCGCGCCGGTTCAGTCCCATCCGAGACCACCGCGCCGCCACTCGTAGACGTAGACCACGGACACGTTGAACAGGAACAACGCCATGGCGGCGAGACCGAACAGGCCGAGGCTGTCGAAGTGCACCGCCCACGGGTAGAGGAAGACGATCTCGATGTCGAAGATGATGAACAGCATCGCTGTCAGGTAGTACTTGACCGGGAACCGCCCGCCACCCGTGGGCGGCGGCGTCGGGTCGATCCCGCATTCGTAGGCCTCGAGTTTCGCCCGGTTGTATCGCCGGGGACCGACCAGTCCGGCCACCCCCACGGAGAACAGCGCGAAGACGACCGCGATCGCCCCGAGCACGAGGATCGGCACATAGAGGTTCATGTCCGCTGATCCCCCTTCTCGTGACCCCGGTGTGCTCGGCACGAAACCGACCGGTCTCACCGATCGCCTCGGCTCGATGCGTAACCGGAATCACTCCTTAGGCCTGGGTGTGATATGTGCGACTCACCCTACAAGGGTTGTCCCCAGCCTTGTCCCGATTTTCACGGTGCTTTCACGGTGCCGAAATTCGGTGGGATCGAAACGGATCCGTGACAAGCGACCACGCGAGTCGTCGCTGTCACAAACCCGTCACGGACAGGTCACACGCGGCGCAGGAGGGGCAGCGCCGCCTCGGCGAGCCGGAACGGATCGACCGGGTGCAGAACCGCCGCGTCGGCCCTCGACCAGGAGGCCAGCCACGCGTCGTCTCGGCGGCCCAGCAACAGCAGCAGGGGCGGGCACGGATCGATCTCGTCGCGCAGTTGCTTCGCCAGGCCGATGCCGCCGACCGGGGTCGCTTCCCCGTCGAGGACGGCGAGGGCGATGTCGCCCTCCTCCACGCGCCGGATGACGACCGGCGCGGTGGCCACCTCGACGTACTCGAGTTCCGGGAGATCCGGGTGTGGGCGCGTCCCCAGCGCACGCACGACCTGCGCGCGGGTGTTCGCGTCGTGGCTGTATACGAGCACACGCAACGGGGCTGCCCCGCCGGACGAGTCGGTCACGGACCCGATGCTAGGGCACCGACCGCACCACCGCCCGGATCCGACCGAATTCGGCGCGCGGCGAAATCACGGTTCCGCGTGGACGTTCCGATCCGGGTCCTGCCCGTCCCGCGAGACGACGATCCCGATCGCCCCGGGACCGACGTGTGCGCCCAGCACGGCGTCGAGTTCGGTCATCCGCAGTTCCGTGCCCTCCGGCAGCCGCCCGGTCAGTTCGTCGAGGAGGGACTTCGCGCGCTCGGGGGCGTCCCGGTGGTGCACCGCGACCTTCGGCTCGGCGATCTTCGCGACCTCGGCGCACTGGTCGACGACGGCCTCGACGAGCTTGGCGAGCGCCTTGGACATGGTCCGGGTCTTCTCCCGCAGGACGAGCTTGCCGTCGACGAGATGCAGGACCGGCTTCATCGACAGGGCCGTACCGAGCAACGCGGTCGCGGTGCCGATCCGGCCGCCGCGCCGCAGATGGTCGAGCCGGTCGACGACGAGCAGCGCGCGGCCGGCCTCGGCGACGTCGACGGCGCGCGCAAACACCTCGTCGAGCGACGCGCCGGTCTCGGCGAGCCGCGCCGCGGCGAGTGCCGAGAAGCCCAATCCCATTGCCGTGTTGCGAGAATCGACGAGACGCACGCGTCCCCCGAATGCGTCGGCCGCGTACTTGGCGGCCTCCCAGGTGCCGGACAGCTGCCGCGAGATGTGCACGGCGACCACGCCGTCACCGTCGCTGTCGGCGAGCGCCCGAGCGTAGACATCGGTGAGCTCGGCGGGCGCCGGCCCCGAGGTGGTCACCTTCGACAGGTCCTCGGGCAGTTCGTCGACGCCCTCGCGGAGCTCACGACCCTCGGAGATCACGTGCAGCGGCACGACACGGATGTCGTACCGCTCCACCGCTTCCCGATCCAGACAGCACGACGAATCGGTCACCACCACAACAGACACGTCGACTACCGTATGCCGTCTGCCACCGAATCCGCATCTCGGTGCACCATCCGCACCGCTTCGACCATCGCGGCGGCGACCTTGCGGTGCCCGTCCCAGCCCCAGTGGATACCGTCCGGGTTCGCGTCGTCCGATTGGATGTTCTCGCGGACCGCCGCCGCCAGATCGACCAGGGGAACGGACTTTTCGGCCGCCCACGCGGTGATCGCGCGGGCCGCCGCGGGACGGCCCTTGTGGACCGACGCGTACTGCTCGCTGCGGTGCACCGACGGCAGGGTGGCGATCACCGGCAGGTCGGGACGCATGTAGGCGAGCGAGTCGCGGATGGTCTCGAGGTATTCGACGCTCACCCGCGCCGGAAGCGCGACCGGCCAGCCGAGCGGCGACAGCCGTGGCTGGAGCCAGCCGTACGCGTTGCGCACGACGCGGCGCAGCGACGCCGGCCGCACGTAGCGGAGCTGTTCGCGCAGCGCGGTCGGCAGGGGCGACGGCAGCGTGTCCATGCCACCGACGGCGAGCACGACGGCACCCGCGCGCGGGATCGACGCCCATACACGGGGATCCTGCGTCATCGCCCACCACGCGTCGCGCGTCGTCCAGCCGATCCGGGCGATCAGCTCGACATCCCAGCCGAGTTCGGCCGCAGCGAGGTTCGGCCAGATCCGCGGATCGTCCGCGGGCAGGCCGCCCTTCGGGCCGTAGTAGCTGAGCGAGTCGCCGATGACCAGCAGGGTCGGTCGCGTCGATCCGCCGGTGGCGTCCGGAACCTCCGGTGCGTCAGAGGACGTCATCGGCCACCACGTTCGCCGTCGCGTTCCACACATCGAGCCGCCATGCGGGTTCCTCTCCGTAGCCGCTGAGCCGTACCCAACCGGTGTTGCCGAGACCGCCGAGGATCGGCCAGCGATCCACGGGCAGATCCAGGAGGGCGGCGGTGAGCGCGGCGATCAGCCCGCCGTGCGCGACCAGGACGATCGGCTGTTCCCCCCAGTGTTCGTACTTGTCGAGCAGTTCCCGCACGACCGGGACGGCACGCCGCGCCACGTCGACCCTGCTCTCCCCCTCCGGCGGTGCCCATGTCGCATCGGCGCGCCACGCGGCCCGGGCACCGGGCGCGACCGAGTCGACGTCGTGGTGCGTGAGCCCCTGCCACTTCCCGAGGTGCGTTTCCCGCAGGCGCGGGTCGATCTCGACGGGAACACCCGCGCTGTCGCCGAGCACGACCGCGGTGTCGTAGGCGCGCCGCAGGTCGGACGAGACGACCGCGAGCGGCTCGAACGCCGCGATCTCCCGTGCCGCGGCGACCGCCTGGCGCCGGCCCAGCTCGGACAGCTCGGTGTCGAGCTGGCCCTGCATGCGGCTGGTCGCGTTGTACTCGGTCTGTCCGTGACGCAGCAGGATCAGCCGGCGGACGATCTCCGTCACAGGTGGTCCGGGGTTTCCGGCAGCGCGTCGTGGGCGGGCGCGGTGAGGTTCCGTGTCGACGGTTCGATGCCCTCGACCGGCACGGTCGGGCAGTCCTTCCACAGCCGCTCGAGGGCGTAGAAGTTGCGTTCCTCGTCGTGCTGGATGTGCACGACGACATCGATGTAGTCGAGCAGCGTCCAGCGCCCTTCGCGGGTGCCCTCGCGGCGCACCGGCTTGTGGCCGGCCTCGCGCAGCTTCTCCTCGACGTTGTCGACGATCGCGTTGACCTGCCGCTCGTTCGCCGCGGAGGCGATCACGAAGCAGTCGGTGATCACGAGCTGCTCGGAGACGTCGAGCACCACGACGTCGGATGCCAGTTTCTCGTCGGCCGCCAGGGCCGCGATACGTGCCATCTCGATGGCTTCTGCCGATGCGCTCACTGCGTGCTCTTTCTCTCGGTTGCGGTGCGGGGCGGTTCCGGTGCGGCCCCGCGGCGGACCGTCTGCGGGTCGGTCACCGCGGCGGCCCCGTCGGGCCGCCGTGAATCCTGCGGACGATACAGATTGCGTTTGCTGATGTACTGCACCACCCCGTCCGGGACGAGGTACCACACCGGGCGGTTCGCGCTGACCCGCGTGCGGCAGTCCGTCGACGATATCGCCAGGGCGGGGATCTCGACGAGGCTCACAGCGTCGGCGGGCAGGCCTTCGAGGTGCGGCGCGAGGTGCTCGACGTTGAGGTCGTAGCCGGGCCGGGAGACGCCGACGAAGCGCGCACGGTCGAACAGCACCTGCCATTCCTGCCAGGACAGGATCGACGCGAGCGCGTCCGCGCCGGTGATGAAGTACAGCTCGGCATCGGGCAGCCGTTCGTGCAGGTCCCGCAGGGTGTCGACGGTGTACGTCGGCTTGCCGCGGTCGATGTCGACACGGCTGACGGAGAACCGGGGGTTCGACGCGGTCGCGATGACCGTCATCAGGTAGCGGTCCTCGGCGGAGCTGACGTGGCGGTCGGATTTCTGCCACGGCTGCCCGGTCGGCACGAAGATGACCTCGTCGAGACCGAAGCGGTCGGCGACTTCGCTGGCCGCCACGAGGTGTCCGTGGTGGATGGGATCGAACGTGCCGCCCATGACACCCACGCGCCGGGGCGGCGCGGGTTGCAGGTCGGATGGCTGTTGCACGGTTGACCAGCTTACGGGTTCACCGGCGCGGCCCTGCCTTCGCAGGGTCGGCAGGGGCGTCAGACCGGCAGGAGCGTCGACACGACCGCCGCGAGCTGCTGCGCGGTCCGGCACTCGTGCATGGTGACGACCTCGCTGTACACCTTCGCCGCCGAGTCGCCGGAACCCCACTGCCCCCGCGGTTCGGGGTTGAGCCAGTGCGCGTGCCGCGCGACCGTCACCAGATGCTCGAGCGCCTCACGGTTCGGATTGCGGTAGTTGGTACGCCCGTCGCCGAGGATCAGCAGCGAACTGCGGCTGGTGAGGCTGTGCGCATACTGCTCGGCGAACACCCCGATCGCGTTGCCGTAGTCCGAGTGCCCGTCGTACGCGATGAGATCGGCCTCGCGCAGCATCCGCGCCATCGACGTCCCCAGGTCGGAACCCGCGGAGAAGTAGTCGGTGACCTCGTCGGTGGTGTCGATGAACGCGAACACCCGCACCCGGGTGAACTGCTCGCGCAGCGCGTGCACCAGCAGCAACGTGAAGTGTGAGAACCCGGCGACGGACCCGGAGACGTCGCAGAGCACCACCAGTTCCGGGCGGGCCGGGCGCGGCTTGCGGTTGACCAGGTCGATCGGCACACCGCCGGTCGACATCGACTTGCGCAGGGTGCGGCGCAGGTCGATGGCCCCGGCGCGGGCCCGGCGCCGGCGTGCTGCGAGCCGGCTCGCCAGCAACCGGGCCAGCGGGGTGACGCTGCGGCGCAACGCCGTCAGCTCCGCGTCCGAGGCGCGCAGGAAGTCGACCTCCTCGGCCAGCTTCGGCACACCGTACTTCTCGACGCGGTCGCGACCGACCTGCTCGGCGGTGCGCCGGCGCGTCTCGCGCTCGACCATCGCCCGGAAATCGGCGACGCGACGCGCGGCGGTGCGGCGCGCGACCTCGGTCTCGTAGTCGCCGGCCGGTTCGTGCTCCTCCGACGACCCGTTGCCCAGCAGCCCCTCGAGGATGCGAGTGACGAGCGTTTCCGGTTTGACGTCCCGCAGCGCCTGATACGCGGAGAACGAGGGACCGTTCCCGGACTGGTACTGGCCGAGTTCCTCGACGAGCTGGGCGGTGAGCAGCTCGGTCAGCTCCAGCGCTTCGGGCGAATCGTCGGACAGCAGCTCGGCGATCAGGTCGCGCAGCGCCTCGAAGTCGATGTCCCCATCCGGTGTGCGCGGCAGCGACGGGTCGATTCCCCCTGCTTCGCGGTTCCCGACCGCGGCGGGGAACCACAGGTCGAACAGCGCGTCGAAGGTGGCGCGGTGGGTGGGCCGGCGCAGCAGCGTGCACGCGAGCCCCTCCCGCAGCGCCTCACGGTCGAGCAGGTCCAGCACCGTCATCACCTGACCGGCGTCGACGGTCTCCGACGGCCCGACCGCGATGCCGCGCCGGCGCAGCGCCTCGACGAAGCCGACGAGGTGGCCCGGCAACCCGTGCGGAGCGGCGGGCCCTCGGTTCTGCCCGGGCGGGCGTGCGCCGGCCATCTCAGTTCAGCCGCAGCTCGGCAGCAGCACGCTGCTGATCGGACTGGTGTTTGAGCACGACCCCGAGCGTGGTGCGAACCGCCGCGTCGTCGAGGGTGTCGAGTCCGAGCGCCAGCAGCGTGCGGCCCCAGTCGATCGTCTCGGCGACCGACGGCAGCTTCTTGAGCTGCATGCCGCGCAGCACCCGCACGGTGCGCACGAGCTGTTCGGCGACGGCCTCGGGCAGCTCCGGGACCCGGCTCGCCAGGATCCGGCGCTCGAGTTCCGCGTCCGGGAAGTCCAGGTGCAGGAACAGGCAGCGGCGCTTGAGCGCCTCGGACAGCTCCCGCGCCGCGTTCGAGGTGAGCACCGCGAACGGCTTGCGCACGGCGCGGATCGTCCCGAGTTCGGGGACGGTGACGGCGAAATCGCTGAGCACCTCGAGCAGCAGGCCCTCGATCTCCACGTCCGCCTTGTCGACCTCGTCGACGAGCAGCACCGTCGGATCCTCCCGGCGGATCGCCGTCAGCAGCGGCCGCGAGAGCAGGAACTCCTCGGAGAACACGTCCTGCTTCGTCGAATCCCACGACTCGCCGGTTCCGCTCGCGGCGTTCGCACCCGCCGCCTGGATCCGCAGGATCTGCTTGGCGTGATTCCACTCGTACAACGCGCGGGACTCGTCGACGCCCTCGTAGCACTGCAGGCGCACCAGTTCGGCGCCGGAGGTCTGCGCGACGGCACGCGCGAGTTCGGTCTTCCCGACACCGGCCGGCCCCTCGATGAGCAGCGGCTTGCCCAGCCGGTCCGCAAGGAACACGGCGGTGGCGGTTGCCTTGTCGGCGAGGTAACCCGTCTCCGCGAGACGTGTGATCACATCGTCGACGTCGGCGAAGATCGGCGGAGTGGTCGGCAGCGCACGATCCACGCTGGATCCTTTCGATCAGGCCGGGCGGGTGTGGCCGTCGCCCCACACCACCCACTTGGTGGAGGTCAGCTCCGGCAACCCCATCGGGCCGCGGGCGTGCAGCTTCTGGGTGGAGATGCCGATCTCGGCACCGAACCCGAACTGCTCGCCGTCGGTGAATGCGGTCGAAGCGTTGACCATAACCGCTGCGGCATCGACCCGCGCGGTGAACTCCCGGGCCGCAGCCAGATCCGAGGTGACGATCGCCTCGGTGTGGCCGGTGCCGTAGCGGTCGATGTGCTCGACCGCGGCATCCAGATCGTCGACGACGGCCATCGCCACGTCGAGTGTCAGGTACTCCTCGGACCAGTCCGCGTCCGTCGCCGGGACCATGCCGGGCAGGTCGCCGTGCACGACGACGCTGTGGGCCTGCATCACCTGCATCAGCTGCGGCACCGCGGTGTCGGCGATCGCCTTGTCCACCAGGATGGTCTCGACGGTGTTGCACACGCTCGGCCGGCGCGTCTTGGCGTTGACGACGATCTTCTCGGCCATCTCGAGGTCCGCGGCCGAGTGCACGTACACGTGGCAGTTGCCGACCCCGGTCTCGATGGTCGGCACCGTCGCGTCGCGCACGACCGCGGAGATCAGGCCCGCGCCACCGCGCGGGACGACGACGTCGACCAGGCCGCGGGCCTGGATCAGGTGGGTGACCGAGGAGCGGTCCTCGCTCGGCAGCAGCTGCACCGCGTCCGCGGGAAGCCCCTGCGCTTCGAGCGCGCCGCGCAGCGCCTCGACCAGTGCCGCGTTGGACCGCTTCGCCGACGACGAACCACGCAGCAGCGCGGCGTTGCCGGACTTGAGGGCGAGACCGAAGGCGTCGACGGTGACGTTGGGCCGGGCCTCGTACACCATGCCGACGACACCGAGGGGCACCCGCAGCTGCCGGATCTCGAGGCCGTTCGGCAGCGTCGAGCCGCGCACCACTTCACCGACCGGGTCCGGCAGACCGGCGACCTGACGCAGCCCGGACGCGATGCCCTCGATCCGGGCCTGGGTCAGCCGCAGGCGGTCCAGGATCGATTCCTCGGTCCCGGCTTCGCGTGCAGCGTCGACGTCCGCGGTGTTCGCGGCGAGAACCGCATCGGCCGCGGCGAGAACCGCGTCCGCCGCGGCGTGCAGCGCGGCGTCCTTTTCGACGGTGGTCAGCAGGGCGAGACGACGGGACGCGACCCGGGCACGACGCGCCGCGGCGTGCACGGCCTCGCGAATGTCCCCGGTGCCCTTTGCAGCAGCGTCCGATGCGGCGGTGTCGGGAGTCACGGCAGTCATGGTTGACAGAGTAGTCGCCGCGCCGGAACAGCCGCTCAGCGCAGCCCGGTGCCCCGGGCGAGAGCGGTCTGCACGAGGATCGAGACGAGCTCGCTGTAACCGATGCCCGCCGCCTCCCACATCCGCGGGTACATCGAGATCGACGTGAAGCCGGGCATCGTATTGATCTCGTTGATCACCGGTCCGTTGTCGGTCACGAAGAAGTCGACGCGCGACAGCCCCTGGCAATCGAGTGCCCGGAACGCGCGGATCGCGAGCGCCCGCAGTTCCTCGCTGACGTCGTCGTCGAGCTTTGCGGGCACGTCGAACTCGCACACGTCGTCGAGGTACTTGGTGTCGAAGTCGTAGAACGCCTCGTGGTTGCCGGAGCTGTCCGGCATGCGGATCTCGGCGACGACGCTGGCCCGCACGTCGCCGTCCGGGAATTCGAGCACGCCGCACTCGACCTCGCGCCCGACGATCGCGGATTCGACGATGACCTTCGGATCGTGCAGGCGCGCCTTCTCGAGTGCCGCGTCGAACGACTCCCAGTCGGCGACCCGGCTGATGCCGATGGACGAGCCGCCGCGGGCGGGCTTGACGAACACGGGCAGACCCAGCTGTTCCTTCTGCTCCTCGGTGAGCGAATCGACTCCCGGGCGCAGCACGATCTGGAATCCGACCGGCAGCCCCTCGGCGGCCAGCAGCTTCTTGGTGAATTCCTTGTCCATGCCCGCGGCACTGGCGAGCACACCCGGACCGACGTACGGGATGCCCGCGAGCTCGAGCAGCCCCTGGATCGTGCCGTCCTCCCCGTAGGCGCCGTGCAGCACCGGGAACACCACGTCGACCGACGCGAGGACCTTGCCGAACTCCCCTTCGTCGAGTGCGACGATGTCGCCGCTGCGGGTCGGGTCGGCGGTGAGCACGAGGGCCGACCCGTCCGCCGCGACCGTCGGCAGTTCGCGCCCGGCCTTCGCCAGCCGGGCGGGATCGGAGTCGCCGAGCACCCACGCGCCGTCGGTGGTGATCCCGATCGGCACGACCTCGTACAGTTCGGGATCGAGATTGGTCAGGATGCTGCCTGCGGAAACGCAGGAAACGGAATGTTCGTTGCTGCGGCCGCCGAACACGACGGCCACCCGGGTGCGGGGATTGCTCACGTACAAACCGTACCGGCACGGGTACCGGCTGCCATACCCGAGTAGGGCCGGTTCGTTCACGATGCCGTGCCGGTCACACCGCCCGGAGAGCCGCGTCGATGTCCGCGAGGAGATCCTCGGCATCCTCGATGCCGCACGAGAGCCGGACGAATCCGGCGGGCACGCGGTCGCCCCAGCGGGCGCGCCGGTCGGCCGTGGTGTGGATCCCGCCGAAACTCGTCGCCGCTCCGACCAGCTCGGAGGCCGCGACGAACCGGTGGAAGGCGTGCTCGTCGGCGAGCCGGAACGTCACCAGCGGACCGAACCTGCTCATCTGCGCGGCGGCGATCGGATGGGCGGGATCGTCCGGCAGCCCCGGATAGCGCACCCCCTCGACGGCGGGATGCGATCGCAGCATCCGCGCGACCGCGAGGGCGTTGGCGCACTGCCGCTCGAACCGCAGGCCCGCGGTCCCGAGGCTGCGGTGCGCCAGCCACGTCTCGAACGGTCCGAGGACGGTGCCGGAGAACAACCGCTCCCGGTCGATACGCGGCAGCAACGCGGAGTCGGCGACGGCGAGGTATCCGAACAACAGGTCGCTGTGGCCGCTGAGCGATTTGGTGCCGCTCGCGACGACGGCGTCCACGCCGAGCGCCAGCGGCTGCTGACCGAGCGGGGTGGCCGTGGTGTTGTCGACGAGCAGCAGTGCGTCGCACATGTGGCACACGGTCGCAATCGCGCGCAGGTCCACGGTGTCGAGACCGGGATTCGACGGTGTCTCGACCAGCACGACGGAATTGTCGGGAGCGGTCACCAGAACGTCGGTCAGGGTGCCGTCGCCGAACTCCGCGCAGGACAGTTCGACGACGGTCACCCCGTGCGGCGCCAGGAACTCCTGGGCGTACGCGCGCACCTGGTAGTAGCCGTCGGACGGAACGACGACGGTGCCGCCCGGTTGCGCCAGCGACCGCAACGCGACGGTGACAGCGGACATTCCGGACCCGACGACGCGCGCCGCGGCCGCGCCTTCCAGCTCCGCGAGCGCCGATTCGAGTGCCCGCCAACCGGGATTCGATGCGCGCGCGTAGCTGTCGAGCGCCGGATCCTCGTCGGGGCCGAGTTGATAGGGCGCCGCGAACACCGGTCCCGGCTGCATCGGCGCACCCGGTTCATGTTCTGCCGCAACAGCTTTCACGCAGCGTGTCGAATTCCCCGGCGTTCGCGGATCACGCGCCACGGCCGGCTCACTCCGGCTTGGTGCGACGGCCGAGCAACCGGCCGATCGCCTCGGGCACCGACAGTCCCTCGTAGCAAACCTGGTGCACCGCGTCGGTCAGCGGCATCTCGACGTCGTAGTTGGCCGCGAGCGCGCGCACCGACGTGCACGACTTGACGCCCTCGGCGACCTGACCGTGCGTGGCCTCCTGGGCACTCTCGAGCGAACCCCCCTGGCCGAGACGTTCACCGAACGACCGGTTCCGCGACAGCGGCGAGGTGCACGTGGCGACGAGATCCCCGACGCCCGCGAGACCGGCGAGCGTCGCCGGCTTGGCGCCGACTGCCGTGCCGAGTCGGGTGACCTCGGCGAGGCCGCGGGTGATGATCGTCGCAATCGTGTTGTCGCCCAGACCCACACCGACGGCCATCCCGCACGCCAGCGCAATGACGTTCTTGCAGGCCCCGCCGACCTCGCAGCCGATCACGTCGGAGTTCGTGTATGGGCGGAAATACCCTGTGGCACAGGACTTCTGGATCTGCATGGCGCGTCCCGAATCGGTGCAGGCGATCACGGTCGCGGCGGGCTGGCCCTCGGCGATCTCGCGGGCGAGATTCGGCCCGGACAGCACCGCGATGCGGCTCTCCTCGGCGCCGGTCACCTGAGCGATCACCTGACTCATCCGCAGCAGCGTGCCCTGCTCGATCCCCTTGGCGAGACTGACGAGCGTGACGTTCGGGCCGATGTCGTCCCGCCAGTGCTCCAGGTTCTCGCGCAACGACTGCGACGGCACCGCGAGGACCACGAAATCCGCACCCGCGAGGGCGAGCCGGTGATCCGATGTCGCGTGCAGCGATTCGGGCAGTGTGACACCCGGCAGGTATCCGGGGTTCTCGTGCCGCGTCTCGATCGACTCGGCGACCTCCGCACGGCGCGACCAGATCGTCACATCGGTTCCGGCCTCGGCCAGCACCTTCGCGAACGCCGTCCCCCACGAGCCCGCCCCCAACACCGTCGCCTTGCTCACGCAGTCCCCTTTGCTCGTATCACCACCACCGGCCGATCGCCGACCGCTCGTCGTCACAGTATTGCCCAGACGATCGTCGCGAGCTGCGCGAACACCCGCGCCCGGGAACGCACGACCGGACACCGGACCGCGCCGGTTTCCCCCGGCTGGCAGAATCGGCAGCCATGACCGCCCCGCACGTGCTGATCCCCGTCAAGGCCCTCGGCCTGGCGAAGACGCGGCTGGCGCGGGTCTACACCCCCGGCGAGCGCGCCGACCTGGCGCTGGCGATGTTCGAGGACACCCTGGACGCGGCGCTGCACCTCGAGGACGTCACGGTCACCGTCGTCACCGGCGATCCGGACGTCGCCCGGGCAGCGCGAGCGCGCGGCGCCCACGTCCTGGCGGATCCTCCCGACAGCGGAACGGAACCGCTCAATGCGGCACTGTCGTATGCCGCGGGGCAGGTCCGGACGTCGGCACCGGAGGCGACGCTCGTCGCGCTGCAGGCCGATCTCCCGGCCGTGCACCCGAGCGAACTCGCCGAGGCGCTCGCGCACGCGCGGCGGGTCGGCCGGGCGGTGGTCGTGGACCACACCGGGGCCGGCACCTCTGCGCTCGTCCACTGTTTCCCCGATCGGCCGTTCGAGCCGCGGTTCGGATCGGATTCCGCCGCCCGCCACATCGCATCCGGCGCCCGCGCGCTCGAGGGCGATTGGCCCGGACTGCGGCTCGATGTCGACACCGGAGCCGATCTCGAGGCGGCCGTGGCGCTGGGTGTCGGCCCCGCGACCACCGCGACGCTCGACCGGATCGGGCTTCCGCTCGGCTCCCTGCGTTAACCGGTTCCTGCCACAATGAATCCGTGAACAACGGTGACAGCACAGATCGACGGCCCGACCCCGAATCTCCCGAGCGCTCCGTGTCGAACAGCGTCGCGACCGCGACGACCTCGCGGATCGGTTCCGCCCCGGCAGCGCCGCCCGCTGCCGCTGCGCTGCCGGCGCTCGCCGACAGCCTTCCCGAAGGCCGGTATCTCAACCGCGAACTGAGCTGGCTCGATTTCAATGCGCGAGTTCTCGCCCTCGCCGAGGACACGTCGCTGCCGCTGCTCGAGCGCGCCAAGTTCCTCGCGATCTTCGCGTCGAATCTCGACGAGTTCTACATGGTGCGTGTCGCAGGCCTGAAGCGTCGCGCGGAAACCGGCCTCGCGGTACGGTCCGCGGACGGACTGTCTCCGCGCGCCCAGCTCGCGCTGATCGCCTCGTCCACGCGCGAACTCGCCAACCGGCACTCCCGGGTGTTCCTCGACATGGTTCAGCCCGATCTCGCAAACGAAGGCATCTCGATCATCCGGTGGTCCGAGTTGTCGGACGACGAGAAGGTGCGTCTGACCGACTATTTCGCCGAGCAGGTGTTCCCGGTTCTGACCCCGCTCGCCGTCGATCCCGCGCACCCGTTCCCCTACATCAGCGGGCTGAGCCTCAATCTCGCCGTGACGGTGAAGGATCTGAAGTCCGCGGGTGAGCACTTCGCGCGCGTGAAGGTTCCGGACAATGTCGACCGGTTCGTCCGGGTCGACCGCCCCGGAATCTCCGACGGCATTCCCGCTTTCCTGCCGCTCGAGGAACTGATCGCCGCGCACCTGCACGTGTTGTTCCCCGGTATGGAGATCGTCGAGCACCACGCGTTCCGCGTCACCCGCAACGCCGATTTCGAGGTCGAGGAGGACCGCGACGAGGATCTGCTGCAGGCCCTCGAACGCGAACTGGCACGACGCCGTTTCGGTTCGCCGGTGCGGCTCGAGGTCTCCGACGACATGACCGAGCACATGCTCGACCTGCTGTTGCGCGAACTCGATGTCGACCCTGCCGACGTCGTGCAATTGCCGGGTCTGCTCGATCTGTCGAGCCTGTGGCAGGTCTACTCCGTCGACCGGCCGGACCTGAAGGATGCACCCTTCGTCCCGGCGACGCACCCGGCGTTCGGTGAGCGCGAGACGCCCAAGAGCGTGTTCTCCACGCTCCGGGAAGGCGATGTACTCGTGCACCATCCGTACGATTCGTTCTCCACCAGTGTGCAGCGTTTCATCGAGCAGGCGGCCGCGGACAGCCAGGTTCTCGCCATCAAGCAGACCCTCTACCGCACCTCCGGCGACTCTCCCATCGTCAATGCGCTCATCGCGGCCGCCGAGGCCGGCAAGCAGGTGGTGGCGCTCGTCGAGATCAAGGCGCGGTTCGACGAGCAGGCGAACATCAAGTGGGCACGCAAGCTCGAACAGGCCGGGGTGCACGTGGTGTACGGCCTCGTCGGTCTCAAGACGCACTGCAAGACGTGTCTGGTGGTGCGGCGCGAAGGTTCGGCGATCCGCCGCTACTGCCACATCGGAACGGGCAACTACAATCCGAAGACCGCACGCCTGTACGAGGACGTGGGTCTGCTGACCTCCGATCCCGAGATCGGCTCGGACCTCACCGATCTGTTCAACACACTCACGGGATACTCCCGGAAGGCGAAGTACCGCAATCTGCTGGTCGCTCCGCACGGGGTGCGGGCAGGCATCATCGAACGCATCGACCGCGAGATCGAGCTCGCCGCCAGGGCGAGCGCAGCGACGGGAGATGCAGCCGGAAACGCCACGGGAATCCGTTTGAAGGCGAATGCTCTGGTCGACGAGCAGGTCATCGACGCGCTGTATCGGGCGTCCCGCGCCGGGGTTCCGGTCGAGATCGTGGTGCGCGGCATCTGCGCGCTCAAACCGGGCGTCCCGGGTCTGAGCGAGAACATCACCGTGCGGTCCATTCTGGGTCGTTTCCTCGAGCATTCGCGGGTGCTGCACTTCCGCGGAGCCGACGAATTCTGGATCGGCAGCGCGGACATGATGCACCGCAATCTCGATCGCCGCGTCGAAGTGATGGTGCAGGTGAAGGATTCGCGGCTGACCAAGCAGCTGGGTTCGATCTTCGATTCCGCCCTGGACCCTGCGACCCGATGCTGGACCCTGGAAAGCGACGGCACCTGGTCGGCATCGCCGGCCCCGGGCACTGCCGCTCGTGACCACCAGGTCGAGCTCATGCGCAGCCGGGCGTGAGTGTCGGAAGGACTTCTGTGACTTCCCCCCGGAAACCGGTGAATTCCGACAAGCCCGTGAAGGCGAACATCTTCGCCGCGGGTGCCGTGCTCTGGCGACCGAACCCGGCCGATCCGGTACGGGTCGAGGTCGCGCTCGTCCACCGTCCCCGCTACGACGACTGGAGCTTCCCGAAGGGCAAGCTCGATCCCGGTGAGACGGCGGTCGTCGCGGCGGTCCGCGAGATCGAGGAGGAGACCGGATTCCGGGCGCAGCTCGGCCGGCATCTCGGCAAGATCACGTATCCCGTTCCGGGACACCGCAAACTCAAACGGGTCGACTATTGGGCGGCGCGTGCGGTCGGCGGCGAGTTCGTCCCGAACCACGAGGTCGACGAGTTGCGCTGGGAGGACCCGGACACCGCGTTCGATCAGCTTTCGTACCCGATGGATCGCACGGTGCTGCGCCGATTCCGGGCCCTGCCGGCGGATACGAAGACCGTTCTGATCGTGCGGCACGCCAAGGCCGGGAGCCGCAAACAGCATCGCGGTGACGACCGGCTGCGGCCGCTCGATTCGACGGGCAAGGCCCAGGCCGAGGCTCTTGTCGCACAGCTGCGCGCATTCGGGGCGGACAGCATCACGGCCGCAGACCGTGTCCGCTGTATCCAGACAGTGGAGCCCCTCGCCGAACAGCTGGGCGTCGACATCGCGATCGAACCGTCGCTCAACGAGGAAGACTACGCAGCCGATCCGCAGCTGGGCCGCAAACGCACCCTGGAGATCGCCCGGCGCGGCGGTTCACCGGTGATCTGCAGTCAGGGCAAGGTGATTCCGGACCTCGTCCGGTGGTGGGCGGAACGGGACGGTGTCACCGTGCCCGCGACCCGTAACCGCAAGGGCAGCACGTGGGTGCTGTCGCTGCACGAGGACCGGGTCGTCGCGGTCGACCACATCGAGAGCGCTCTGCCCGCCCCGCCCCGATAGAAGTCTCGGGAATGCATTTCGGCGGTCACCGGAACGGATCCGGTGACCGCCGAAACGGTTGTGCTCAGCGATGCGGCCCTATCGGGCCGCCCGCAGATCGGTTCTCGGCTGTGCCGATTACTTCTTGGCTGCGCCCCGGCGGGCCGGAGCCTTCTTCGCAGCGGTGGTCTTCTTGGCCGCCGTGGTCTTCTTGGCCGCGGTGGTCTTCTTGGCCGCCGTGGTCTTGGCCGGAGCCTTCTTGGCCGCGGTGGTCTTCTTGGCCGCCGTGGTCTTGGCCGGAGCCTTCTTCGCCGCGGTGGTCTTCTTCGCTGCCGCGGTGGTCTTCTTGGCCGCCGTGGTCTTGGCCGGAGCCTTCTTCGCCGCGGTGGTCTTCTTCGCCGCTGCCGCCGTGGTCTTCTTGGCGGCGGTGGTCTTCTTGGCCGCTGCCGCCGTGGTCTTCTTGGCGGCGGTGGTCTTCTTCGCGGCGGTCTTCTTCGCGGCAGCCTTCTTCACCGGAGCAGCCACACCGCGCTTGACGGCGGGACCGGACGCGGGAAGCTTCTGGGTACCGGCGATGACTGCCTTGAACTGCGCGCCCGGCCGGAACGCCGGCACGGACGTCGGCTTGACCTTGACGGTCTCACCGGTGCGCGGGTTACGAGCGACACGAGCGGCGCGGCGACGCTGCTCGAAGACACCGAAACCGGTGATGGTGACGCTGTTCCCGGCATGCACGGCGCGCACGATCGCATCGACGATGTGCTCGACGGCTGCCGTTGCCGTACGCCTGTCCGAACCGAGCTTCTCGGTCAGAACGTCGATCAGCTCTGCCTTGTTCATTGATTTCCTCCGCACATTACGGTCCACCGTCAGACCGACTTGTAGTCCACGGTAGACCCGCAAACGGGCAAGAGTCTATGTGCCACGCCAATTCTCATGCAACTAGAACGGCGGGCCCGGCCGAAGATCACATCGGCCGGGCCCGCCGGGGCAGTGCTGCAAGGACCCTCGATCAGGGGGTCGAGAGGGTCGTCGGTTTCCAAGACGGCCTTGCGTTTTCGTACTCGGAAATCGCGTCTACCTGCCGCAATGTCAGTCCGATGTCGTCCAGACCTTCGAGCAGACGCCACCGCGTGTAGTCGTCAATAGCGAACTGCACCACAGTGGTTCCGGCCGTCACGGTCCGCTTCTCGAGATCGACTTCGAGCTCGAGGCCGGGCTGCTGTTCGATGAGCTTCCACAGCAGTTCGACGTCGGCCTGCTCGACCTGAGCGGCGAGCAGGCCCGCCTTTCCGGCGTTGCCGCGGAAGATGTCGGCGAAGCGCGACGAGATCACGACGCGGAATCCGTAATCGGACAAAGCCCACACGGCGTGCTCGCGCGACGACCCGGTGCCGAAGTCGGGGCCCGCCACGAGAACCGAGCCGCGGTCGAACGGCGGGGTGTTGAGCACGAACGACGGATCGGTGCGCCAGCCGGCGAACAGGCCGTCCTCGAATCCGCTACGGGTGACGCGCTTCAGGTACACCGCCGGGATGATCTGGTCGGTGTCGACGTTCGAGCGGCGCAGCGGAACACCGATGCCCTTGTGAGTAGTAAAGGCTTCCATCGAGAATTCTCCTTCGGTCCCTTGACCTAGTCCAGATCCGCCGGGGCGGAGAGCTTGCCGCGCACCGCGGTCGCCGCCGCGACCGCCGGCGACACGAGGTGGGTGCGGCCGCCCTTGCCCTGACGTCCTTCGAAGTTGCGGTTCGACGTCGACGCCGAACGTTCGCCCGGCGCGAGCTGATCCGGGTTCATACCCAGGCACATCGAGCACCCGGCCTGACGCCATTCGGCGCCCGCCGCAGTGAAGATCTCGCCGAGGCCCTCGGCCTCGGCCTGGGCGCGCACCCGCATCGAACCGGGCACGACGAGCATCCGCACCCGGTCGGCGACCTTGCGTCCCTTGAGAACATCGGCGACGGCGCGCAGGTCCTCGATGCGGCCGTTGGTGCACGAACCGACGAAGACGGTGTCGACGGCGATCTCACGCAGCGGCATGCCGGGTTCGAGATCCATGTAGCGCAGCGCCTTCTCGGCGGCCAGGCGCTCGGTCTCGTCGGCGATCTCCTCGGGCACCGGCACGTTCGCACCGAGCGGGGCACCCTGGCCCGGGTTGGTCCCCCACGTGACGAACGGGGTCAGCGACGCACCGTCGATGTGGACCTCGGCGTCGAAAACGGCGTCCTCGTCGGTACGCAACGCATCCCACGCGGCGACCGCCGCGTCCCAGTCCGTGCCCTGCGGGGCGTGCGGACGGCCCTTCAGGTACTCGTAGGTGACCTCGTCGGGCGCGATCATTCCGGCGCGGGCGCCCGCCTCGATCGACATGTTGCAGATCGTCATCCGCGCTTCCATGGACAGCTTGCGGATCGCCTCGCCGCGGTATTCGAGGACATAGCCCTGACCGCCGCCGGTGCCGATCTTCGCGATGACGGCGAGGATCAGGTCCTTGCCCGTGACGCCCTCGGGCAGTTCGCCGTCGACGGTGATCGCCATCGTCTTGAACGGGCGCAGCGACAGCGTCTGCGTCGCCATCACGTGCTCGACCTCGCTCGTGCCGATACCCATTGCCAGGGCACCGAATGCGCCGTGGGTGGAGGTGTGGCTGTCGCCGCACACCACCGTCATGCCCGGCTGGGTCAGACCGAGCTGCGGGCCGACGACGTGCACGATGCCCTGATCGATGTCGCCCATCGGGTACAGCCGGACGCCGAATTCCTCACAGTTGCGGCGCAGCGTCTCGACCTGGGTGCGCGAGACCGGATCGGCGATGGGCTTGTCGATGTCGACGGTCGGGACGTTGTGGTCCTCGGTCGCGATCGTGAGATCGGGACGCCGCAGCCGGCGTCCGGCGAGCCGCAGGCCGTCGAACGCCTGAGGACTCGTGACCTCGTGCACGAGATGCAGGTCGATGTAGATCAGATCCGGCTGCCGCGCCGAGCCCTCTCCCTCACCGCGCACGACAACGTGCTGATCCCACACCTTCTCCGCCAGAGTTTTTCCAGCCATCTTCTCCACCTGTCGTACGTGACGAACGCGGTTGCCGGTTCTCGGGGCTGTGACCGGGCCGCGTATGGTGCCGTCCCCGCCCGTCGGTACATGGGTTATGCTTCCCAGTATGCGAGACGGAGGTATCGACCTATGAGACAGCATAGCGGCATCGGAGTGTTGGACAAAGCGATGTCCGTGCTGCACGCGGTGGCCGAGCAGCCGTGCAACCTCAACGAACTGTGCTCCCGCACGGGCCTGCCGCGCGCGACCGCGCACCGGCTGGCCGTGGGCCTCGAGATCCACCGGTTGCTCACCCGGGACAGCGACGGCCAGTGGCGTCCCGGACCGGGCCTGGCCGAGCTGTCCGCCGGGGCCGGCGATCCGCTCGTGGAGGCCGCCTCCCTCATCCTGCCCCGGCTCCGCGAGATCACCGGGGAGAGCGTGCAGCTGTACCGGAGGGAGGGCACCCAGCGCGTGTGCGTCGCCGCCCTCGAGCCCCCGACGGGCCTGCGCGACACCGTCCTCGTCGGCGCTCGGCTGCCGATGACCGCCGGGTCGGGCGCGAAAGTTCTGCTCGCATGGGCGGATGCCGCCACCCAGAGGGCGATCCTGCCGGACGCGGCGTTCGGTGAACGCGTCCTCGCGGAGGTACGTCGCCGCGGGTGGGCGCAGAGCGCCGCCGAACGCGAACCGGGCGTCGCCTCGGTGGCTGCACCCGTGCGCGACACGTCCGGGACGGTCGTCGCGGCGGTCTCCGTGTCCGGCCCCATCGACCGCATGGGCCGCAAGCCCGGCGCCCGCTGGGCGTCCGATCTCCTCGCCGCCGCGGAAGCACTCCACAAGCGGCTCTGAAGGATTCCCCCGCCGCACCGGTGGTGACAGCCGGGCATGACGCATGACACAGTGCTGTCCCATGGGCATAAAACAACGCGCACAGATCACCATGACGGACGACGAAGTCCAGGACTTCCTCGACCGCAGCCGTGTCGCCAACATGGCGACGCTCGGGCCGTCGGGCACACCGCATCTCATCGCGATGTGGTACGCGCTGATCGACGGTGAGATCTGGTTCGAAACCAAGGCCAAGTCCCAGAAGACGGTGAACCTGCGGCGCGACAACCGCATCACCGTGCTCGTCGAGGCGGGCGACACCTACGACCAGTTGCGGGGCGTGTCGATCGAAGGCCGCGCCGAGATCACCGACGACCACGACACCCTCTTCGCGGTGTGCCGCAACGTCTGGGAGCGCTACACCGGTCCGTACACCGACGAGATGCTGCCCGCCGTCGAGCGGATGATGCACAAGCGCGTCGCGGTGCGTGTGGTGCCGGACCGTGTCCGCTCGTGGGATCACCGCAAGCTCGGCATGCCGGCGATGCCCATCGGTGGCACGACGGCCCGGTACCTGTAGGCACTCGAAAATCGGGCGACAGGGCTCCCGCGCCGCGATAGATTCGTTCGCGTCCAGACCGGCCGACCGGAGGGAGATGTCATGAGCGACACGTCCAAGGACCGGATCAAGGAGCAATTCCGGGCGGCGCTCGAGCGCAAGAACAGCCGCGCGGGCCGGGGCACCGCCTATCTCGACGCGGATTCGAAGGCGCACGGTCCGCATGCGACCGCCGATCATCACCGCGAGTTCCGGCGCAAGAGCGGATAGCCGGTACCGACAACGAGGAAGGCCCTCCGAGCAATGCTCGGAGGGCCTTCGCTGTACCCCCGATGGGATTCGAACCCACGCTACCGCCGTGAGAGGGCGGCGTCCTAGGCCGCTAGACGACGGGGGCCTGGACCATCTTCATTTCTTCAGAGAAGAACACCCATCGATCCGGGGATCGATGGGCAGTTCATGGTACCCCCGATGGGATTCGAACCCACGCTACCGCCGTGAGAGGGCGGCGTCCTAGGCCGCTAGACGACGGGGGCCTGAGAACTTCTTCTCTGGTTGCTTCCCGGAGGAAGCTCAGCCAGCTTAGCTGGCCGAGACGCTGTGGGCAAACCACCGCATCTCAGCTGGGGTACCAGGACTCGAACCTAGAATGGCTGAACCAGAATCAGCTGTGTTGCCAATTACACCATACCCCATTGGTTTGTTCCTTCGGCCTGCCCTGCGGGCGTCTGTGGCCTCCGTTCCGAACCGAGAGAAAGATTAGCACCAACCCCACCACGAACTACAAATCGCCTGGTCAAGAGCATGAATTGCCCCTCGGAGCCGTGCGGAACGATCCCCCGCAGACGACTCGGCCCGCCACCTTCCGGGTGGAGGGTGGCGGGCCGAGCCGGGACCGGCGAGATGGTCAGGCGATGCCCGCGCGGGCGGAGCGCAGGCGCGCCAGGGTCACGTCCCGGCCGAGCAGTTCCATCGACTCGTACAGCGGCGGGCTGATGTGCGATCCGGAGACGGCGACACGCACCGGAGCGAACGCCTTACGCGGCTTGAGGCCCAGCTCCTCGATGAGAGCGGCCTTGAGCGCTTCCTCGAGGTTGGCGGTCGTCCACTCCCCCACACCGTCGAGCGCGGCGATGGTCGCGTCGAGTACGGGCGCGGCGTCCGCACCGAGATTCTTGGCGGCGGACGCCTCGTCCACCGTGAACCCCGACTCCGGGACGAACAGGAACTTCAGCAGGTTCCAGGCGTCGGACAACACGACGATGCGGGTCTGGACGAGTTCGGCGGCCGCGGAGAACCGCGCGTCGTCGACGTCGGCCGTGATGTGGCCGTGCTCGATCAGGAATGCCTTCAACCGCGCCGCGAAGTCCGCGGGCTCGAGCAGGCGGATGTGCTCGGCGTTGATCGCGTCGGCCTTCTTCTGGTCGAAGCGAGCGGGGTTCGAGTTGACCTTCGAGATGTCGAACGCGGCGACCATCTCGTCGAGCGAGAACACGTCGCGGTCCTCGGCCAGGCCCCAGCCGAGCAGGGCGAGGTAGTTCAGCAGACCCTCGGGGATGAACCCGCGGTCGCGGTGCAGGAACAGGTTCGACTCGGGGTCACGCTTGGACAGCTTCTTGTTGCCCTGTCCCATCACGAACGGCAGATGCCCGAACTCCGGCGTGAAATCGGCCACACCGATCCGCTGCAGCGCCTCGTACAGAGCGAGCTGCCGCGGCGTCGACGAGAGCAGGTCCTCGCCGCGCAGCACGTGGGTGATGCGCATCAGCGCGTCGTCGACGGGGTTGACGAGCGTGTACAGCGGGATGCCGTTGCCGCGGGTCAGCGCGAAGTCCGGGACCACACCCGCCTTGAACGTGGTTTCACCGCGCACGAGGTCGTTCCACGTGAGGTCGTGGTCCGGCATGCGCAACCGCACCACCGGCTTGCGTCCCTCGTCGAGGTAGGCCTGCCGCTGCTCGGGCGTCAGGTCGCGATCGAAGTTGTCGTAGCCGAGCTTGGGGTCGCGGCCGGCAGCCTTGTGCCGCTCCTCGACCTCCTCGGGAGTCGAGAACGACTCGTAGGCCTCACCGGCCTCGACGAGCTTGGCGACGATGTCGAGGTGCAGATCCCGTCGCTGGGACTGCCGGTACGGCTCGTACGGCCCGCCGACCTCCGGTCCCTCGTCCCACTGGAGGCCGAGCCAGCGCAGGGCGTCGAGGATCGCCTGGTACGACTCCTCGGTGTCGCGGGCTGCGTCGGTGTCTTCGATGCGGAACACGAAGGTGCCGCCGTGGTGGCGCGCGAACGCCCAGTTGAACAGGGCGGTGCGCACCAGGCCCACGTGCGGGGTTCCGGTCGGGGACGGGCAGAATCGAACGCGTACTTCGCTGCTGGTCATGGCTCACTCTGGTAGAGGGATGAAAAGTCCCTACCAGGCTAGTCCTCCCCGCCGCGGCGGCAGAAGCGAAGTGCGGTGGTCACTCGCCCTTCGCGACGACCGGATTGGTGAGGGTACCGATCTTCTCGATCGTCACCGACACGGTGTTGCCCGGCTCGATGGGGCCGACACCCTCGGGGGTTCCGGTGAGGATGACGTCACCCGGGAGCAGCGTCATCACGGCGGAAACCCACTCGATGAGCTTCGGAATGTCGTGGATCAGCAACGAGGTTCGGCTGCGCTGACGCTCCCGCCCGTCGACCTCGGCGGAGATCTCGAGGTCGGAGGCGTCGAGGTTCGTCTCGATCCACGGACCGAGCGGGCAGAACGTGTCGTGCCCCTTGGCGCGTGCCCACTGGCCGTCCTGCTTCTGGTGGTCGCGGGCGGACACGTCGTTGGCGATGGTGTATCCGAGCACGACGTCGAGCGCCTTCGCGGCGGGCACGTCCTTGCACGGCCGGCCGATGACGACGGCGAGTTCCGCCTCGTGGTGCACGAGCGAGGTGTTGCGTGGGATGACGATCGGGGCGCCGGGGCCGATGATCGAGGTGTTCGGCTTGAGGAAGATCACCGGCTCCTCGGGCACCTCGTTGCCGAATTCCGCGGCGTGCGCGGCATAGTTGCGTCCGACGGCGACGACCTTGCTCGCGAGGATCGGCGCGAGCAGGCGGACGTCGGCGAGCGGCCAGCTACGGCCGGTGAACGTGGGCGTCCCGAAAGGGTGCTCGGCAATCTCTTTCGCGATCGCGGAATCGGATTCGCCTTCGATGCTGACGAAGGCGACACCGTCGGGGCTGGCAATTCGACCAAGGCGCATGACGCGCAGTCTATCGGTGCGCCCACGCTCACCCGGCGCCCCCGTCGATCCGGGTGTACCGTTTGTTCATTGTTTCATACTTCGAGATATGTTCCCAGATAGTGAGACACGATGGAAGTTGTCGCCGACATCGGCCGGAAACGGTGGCTGATCCTGGCCCTGGGAGTGCTGGCACAGACCGTGCAGGCCACCGTCGTCAACGGCACGGCCTTCCTCATCCCCACCCTCCACACCGAGCACGGCCTGGACCTCGCGCAGGCCGGAACCCTGGCCGGCGCACCGATTCTCGGAGGGGTACTCACACTCGTCGCATGGGGGGCGATCGCCGATCGCTTCGGTGAGCGGAACGCCCTCGCCGCGGGTCTCGGCATCGCCTCCGCGGCGACGGCTGCCGCCGCGACGACCACAGCCCCTGGCGCACTGGCGGTTCTGCTCGCGGCCGCGGGAGCGGGCGCGGCCAGCGCCAACGCCGCCAGCGGGCGCGTCGTCGTCGGCTGGTTCCCGCAGGCACAGCGGGGTCTGGCGATGGGCATCCGGCAGATGTCCGTTCCGCTCGGAATCGCGTTGGCCGCCATGATGATGCCCCCACTCGCCCGCGATCACGGAATCGGTTGGGCGCTGGCATTTCCCGCGATCATGTGCGGCGTGGGAGCGATCGCGTGCGCGGTCGGAATCATCGACCCGCCGCGGCCGGATCGGGACACCGCAGCCGACAACGGCTTGCTGGACAATCCATATCGCGGCTCGCGGACACTGGCGCGCATCCACGGCACGTCGATCCTGCTGGTGGTCCCCCAGCAGATGGTGTGGACCTTTGCACTCGTGTGGCTGGTCACCGACCTGGACTGGACCGAGACGAGCGCCGGACTGGTTATCACCGCGTCCCAATTCCTCGGCGCGATCGGTCGTGTGATCGTGGGCGTGTGGTCGGACCGGACCGGCAGCCGGATGGGACCGCTGCGGATCGTTTCGATCTCCGTCGTCGTATCGATGGCGGCGCTGGCCGCCACCGCCTGGTTCGCCTCCCCCACCGCGGTCGTGATGCTGCTGGTGGCGTCGGTGACGACCGTTGCACCGAACGGACTGGCGTTCACCGCGGTCGCCGAGCTGGGCGGGCCGTTCTGGGGTGGTCGTGCACTGGGCATCCAGAACACCGGGCAGTTCGTCACCGGCGCGGCTGTCGGTCCCGCCTTCGGAGCGTTGATCGGCGCCGTGGGATTCCCGATCGCCTTCGCGATCGCAGCGATCGCACCGCTCGCGGCCGTGCCCCTCGTCCCGCGGGACGAATAGCCGCCGTTCCCACGGAACGAACAAGGGTCCCTCCGCCGGCCGCCCGCCGGAGGGACCCTTTCTCCGAGCACTGCCGGAAAACGCTGTCTCAGAGCGCTGCCGCGATCCGATCGCCGACCTCGCCGGTCACGATGGGGCCGGTGCCGCGTGCGGCGAGATCCGCCTCGACGGCCGCTTCGATGCGGGCCGCGTCGTCCTCACGACCGAGGTGACGCAGCAGCAGGGCCGCCGACAGGATCGCCGCGGTCGGGTCTGCGATTCCCTTGCCGGCGATGTCCGGGGCGCTGCCGTGCACCGGTTCGAACATCGACGGGTTGGTGCCGGAGGCGTCGATGTTGCCGCTGGCGGCCAGGCCGATGCCACCGGTGACCGCACCGGCCAGGTCGGTGATGATGTCGCCGAACAGGTTGTCGGTGACGATGACGTCGAACCGGCCGGGATCGGTGACCATGTAGATCGTCGCGGCGTCGATGTGGCAGTACGCCGTCTCGACCTCCGGGTACTCGGCGCCGACCGTCTCGACCGCGCGGGTCCAGATGGCCCCGGCGTTGGAGAGCACGTTCGTCTTGTGGATGAGCGTCAGGTGCTTGCGGCGGCTCTGCGCCAGCTCGAACGCGTAGCGCACGACGCGCTCGGCGCCGAACCACGTGTTGATCGACACCTCGGTGGCGATCTCGTGCGGGGTGCCGACGCGGATAGCGCCACCGTTGCCGGTGTACGGGCCTTCGGTGCCTTCGCGAACCACGACGAAATCCATCTCCGGGTTACCGGCGAGCGGCGACGCCGTTCCCGGGTACAGCCGCGACGGACGCAGGTTCACGTGGTGGTCGAGAGCGAACCGCATGTTCAGCAGCAGTCCACGCTCCAGGATGCCGGGGGTGACCGACGGGTCGCCGATCGCGCCGAGCAGGATCGCGTCGTGTTCGCGGATGGCGGCGAGGTCCGCCTCCGGCAGGAGTTCACCGGTGGCGTTGTACCGGCGAGCACCGAGGTCGTATTCGGTGGTCTCGAGGTCGGGCACGAGCTTCCGCAGCACCTTCAGTGCTTCGGCCGTGACCTCGATACCGATGCCGTCACCGGGGATGACCGCAAGCTTCATGGGCTCTACTCACTTCCTTGTGCGACGGTGGCCGCGACCGTGCAGACGGTCGCGGCCACCGGGGGGTGAAGCACGGGATGGATCAGGACAGATCGACCTGCGCGACGCGGGCGTCGAGCTTCTCGACGATCTGGGCGACCTCGGCGTCGCCGACCACGCGGTCCACGCGCAGGATGACGGTGGCACCCGACCCCTCGACGTCCTGGCTCAGCGCAGCGGCCTGGATGTCGATGGACGCGTTGCCGAGGATCGTGCCGAGGATGCCGAGCACGCCCGGACGGTCCTCGTAGTGCACGATGATGTTGTGGCCCTCGGCGCGCAGGTCGAAGCTGCGGCCGTTGATGTTGACGATCTTCTCGACCTGCTGCAGGCCGGTCAGCGCACCCGCGACCGCGGTGACGGAGCCGTCGGCGGCCACGGCACGCACCTCGACGGCGCTGCGGTGCGTCTGCGCCTCGCTGTGCTTGTCGACCTCGACGCTCACGCCGCGCTGCTCGGCGAGCTGCGGAGCGTTGACGAAGGTCACGGCCTCGTCGCTGCTGGCGGAGAACAGGCCGCGCAGAGCCGCGAGCCCGAGGATGTCGACGTTCTCGGCGGAGAGCTCACCGCTGACGACGACCTGCACGTTCTGCACGGCCTCCGGCGAGAGCGTGCCGGCGAGCAGGCCGAGCTTGCGGACGAGCTCGAGCCACGGTGCGACCTCTTCGCCGACCGGGCCGCCGGAGACGTTGACGGCGTCCGGCACGAACTCGCCGGCCAGGGCCAGCAGCACGCTCTTGGCGACGTCGGTGCCGGCGCGGTCCTGCGCCTCGGCGGTGGAGGCACCCAGGTGCGGGGTCACCACGACGTTGTCCAGCTCGAACAGCGGCGAGTCGGTGCACGGCTCGGTGCTGAACACGTCGAGGCCGGCGCCGCGAACCTTGCCGGAGACGAGCGCGTCGTGGAGCGCGGCCTCGTCGATCAGGCCACCGCGGGCGGCGTTGACGATGATGACGCCGTCCTTGGCCCGGGCCAGACGCTCGGCGTTGATCAGGCCGGCGGTTTCCTTCGTCTTGGGCAGGTGCACCGAGATGAAGTCGGCGCGCTCGACGAGCTCGTCGATGTCGACCAGCTCGATGCCGAGCTGCGCGGCGCGCGCGGCGGGCAGGTAGGGGTCGTACGCGATGACCGTGGTCTCGAAGGCGGCGAGGCGCTGCGCGAAGAGCTGGCCGATGCGGCCCAGGCCGACGACACCGACGGTCTTGCCGAGGATCTCGGTGCCGTTGAAGCTCGAGCGCTTCCAGGTCTTCTCACGCAGGGTGCGGTCGGCGGCCGGGATCTGACGCGCGGTCGACAGCAGCAGCGAGACGGCGTGCTCGGCGGCCGAGTGGATGTTCGAGGTCGGCGCGTTCACGACCATGACGCCACGCTCGGTGGCGGCGGGGATGTCCACATTGTCCAGGCCGACACCGGCGCGGCCGACGATCTTGAGCTTCGTCGCGGCGGCGAGCACCTCGGCGTCGACGGTGGTGGCGGAACGGACGAGCAGGGCGTCGGCGTCGGGCACAGCCGCGAGAAGCGCGGGGCGGTCCGGGCCGTCGACCCAGCGCACCTCGACACCGTCGCCGAGCGCATCGACGGTCGATTGCGCGAGCTTGTCGGCGATCAGGACAACGGGACGGCCATTCTGGCTCACGTGCGAACTCCCTGTGGTTGATTGTCTGCGGGCGTCGACGGCGCGCACACCCTTCTCGGCACGCGGCACAGCCGTGACAGCGTCGAGTTTAGAACCCCCTACCTCCGCGTGGGTGCGCGACCCGGGGTTGTCCTACCAGGTGGTACGAAACGCCTCGATCGGTGTGATGCGACTCCCGGCGCACGTCGGAGGTGATTTCGATTACGCCGGGCCGGCGGGAGCCCTCGAGTTCGTCTCGTATGCCCGAATCCGATTTCACGAGAAATCGCTCGCCCGGTGCATGATTCGCGAAATCTCGGTCGAGTGTTGTTCTCGCGCTGGATGTTTCACCGATCAGTACTGTCCGGTTCGCCGGCCGCGCGTCGCTGTTCCCGGAACGCGGTGACCGCCGCGCGCACGGTCGGGTGAAAGTGTGTCGCGTCGAACCGATCCCCCACCCCGAACTGCACCAGTTTGTCCTTGATGGGGCCTTTCATCGCCGCGAACGCCAACCGGATTCCCTTGCTCGCCAGATAGCGGTCCAGGTCGACGAGTTCGTCGACGGCGGTGGTGTCGAGGCCGGTGATCGGTTCGGCGGCGATCACCACCCACTCGACGGGCGTCGGCGCGTGCGCCACCAGTTCCCGCACGTGGCGGTCGAGGAGATCACCGTTGGCGAAGAACAGCGGGGCGTCGAACCGCGCGATCACCAGTCCCGGAATCCGATGCCCCTCGGGATGCCGGGTGATGTCGTGGAGGCCCGGAACCCCGTCCAGTTCCACCAGTTCCGTGCGATAGGGCTGCCACGCTCGGACCACGACCGTCAGCAGGGACAGCCCGATAGCGACCAGGATGCCTTCGAGCACCCCGACGAGCGCGACTCCGAGGAACGCCGCGACGGCGAGACCGGCCTCGACGCGGCTCATCCGCCACATCGTGACCAGACCCCGCACGTCGATGAGCGCCGCCGCCGCGACCAGCACGACCGCGGCGAGCGCGGCCTGCGGCAGGTACGCCGTCAGACCGGGCACGAGCAGCACGAACGCGAGCACACCGAGGGCGCCGACGACGCCCACGAGCTGGGTCCGCGCACCGTTCTGCTCCGCCACCGGTGTCCGGGAAGAACTTGCGGAGATCGGGAATCCGCCGAACAATCCGCCGGCGATGTTGGCCACGCCCATCGCCCGCATCTCCGCGCTGCCGTCCACGTCGGCGCCGCGCCGCGCGGCGAACGTCCGGGACAGCACCGCGGTGTCGGCGAAGGCGATGAGGGCGATCGCGACGGCGGGACCGAGCATGGTGACCACGTCGTTCCACCCCACCCCGCCGAAGGACGGGGCGGGCAGGCCGCGGGGCAGCGCACCGACCATTGCGATGTCGTCGTCGAGACCGAGCACGGCCGACAGCGCGATCGCGCCGACAACCGCAACGAGCACCCCGGGTATCCGGATCCGCAGCATCCGGCACGTCACCATGACGGCCAGCGAGCCGACGCCCACGGCGGTGGCGAGCAGGTCGATGCCTCCGGTGACCGCTTCCCCGGCGACGGTGCCGATCCGGCCGAGTACGTCGTCCGCATCGACGTCGATGCCGAGCAGCGTGGGCAACTGACCGATCACGACGACGAGCGCGATGCCGTTGAGGTATCCGATCCGGATCGGCTTGGACAGCAGATCGGTGACGAAACCCAGACGCAGGAACCCCGCGACGAGCAGGACGGTCCCCACGAGCACGGCGAGCACACCGGCCAGTGCGACTGCCCGCTGCGGATCACCGGAGGCAGCGGCGAGCGGGAGCACGGCCGCCGCGATCAACGGGGCCAGAGCCGAGTCGGGGCCGAGCACGAGCACCCGGGACGGCCCGACGATCGCGTACGCGAGCAGCGGCACGATCGTCGCGTAGAGCCCCGTGTACGCGGGCAGCCCCGCCGCGGTCGCGTACCCCATGCCCGCCGGGATCAGCAGCCCGATCAGCGCGAGGCCGGCGGTGACGTCCGGGCGCAACCACTCGCGACGGTAGGTGCGGACCGTGACGACCCCCGGCAGTCGATCGAGGCCCAGGCTCCAGGACATCGGCACATTATCCACCGAACACACCGGCGTATCCGCCACGAACGCCGCCGGCCCGGCACCCGAAGTCGGGTGCCGGGCCGGCGGAGAACGAAACTGCTTACGCGGTCTCGGTGATCGGGCGATCGACCCAGCTCATCAGGTCGCGCAGCTGCTTGCCGACGACCTCGATGCCGTGCTCGGCGTTCTGCTTGCGCAGGCCCTCGAGCTCCTTGTTGCCGTTCTCGACGTTGGCGACGAGACGCTTGACGAAGGTGCCGTCCTGGATGTCCTTGAGGATGTCCTTCATGCGCTCCTTGGTGCCGGCGTCGATGACGCGCGGGCCGGAGAGGTAGCCACCGAACTCGGCGGTGTCGGACACCGAGTAGTTCATGCGCGCGATGCCGCCCTCGTACATGAGGTCGACGATGAGCTTGAGCTCGTGCAGGCACTCGAAGTACGCCATCTCCGGGGCGTAGCCCGCCTCGACGAGGACGTCGAAGCCGGTCTTGACGAGCTCCTCGGTGCCACCGCAGAGGACGGCCTGCTCACCGAACAGGTCGGTCTCGGTCTCTTCCTTGAAGGTGGTCTTGATGACGCCGGCGCGGGTGCCGCCGATGCCCTTCGCGTAGGACAGGGCCAGAGCCTCGCCCTCGCCCTTCGGGTCCTGGTGGATGGCGATGAGCGCGGGCACGCCCTTGCCGTCGACGAACTGACGACGCACCAGGTGGCCGGGGCCCTTGGGGGCGACCATGCCGACGGTGACGAACTCCGGAGCCTTGATCAGCCCGAAGTGGATGTTCAGGCCGTGGCCGAAGAACAGCGCGTCGCCGTCCTTCAGGTTCGGCTCGATGTCGTTCTTGAAAATCGACGCCTGCGCCGTGTCGGGGGCGAGCAGCATGATCACGTCGGCCCACTCCGAAACCTCGGCGGGGGTTCCGACGGTGAGGCCGGCTTCTTCGGCCTTGGCCCGCGACTTCGAGCCTTCCTTGAGACCGATGCGCACCTCGACGCCCGAGTCACGCAGGCTCAGCGAATGCGCGTGCCCCTGGCTGCCGTAGCCGATCACCGCGACCTTGCGGCCCTGGATGATCGACAGATCGGCGTTGTCGTCGTAGAAAAGCTCGACTGCCACAGTTCCTACCTCTTTCAGCAATTGGGGTGTGTTCAGGCTAACGGGTGGCCGTGATCGACTTGGGACCACGTCCGACGGCGACGACACCGGACTGCACGATCTCGCGGATGCCGTACGGCTCGAGCATCCGCAGAAGCGCGTCGAGCTTCGAGCGGGTGCCGGTGGCCTCGATGGTCAGCGACTCCGGAGAGACGTCGATCACCTTGGCGCGGAACAGGTTCACCGTCTCGATGACCTGGGTGCGGACGCTGGCGTCTGCACGGACCTTGATGAGCACGAGCTCGCGCGCCACCGACGCCTCGCCCTCCTGCTCGACGATCTTGATGACGTTGACCAGCTTGTTGAGCTGCTTGGTGACCTGTTCGAGCGGGAACTCGTCGACGGTCACGACGATCGTCATGCGGGAGATGTCGGGCACCTCGGTTCCCCCGACGGCGAGGGATTCGATGTTGAATCCGCGCCGCGAGAACAGGGCCGCGACACGGGCCAGCACGCCCGGCTTGTCCTCGACGAGAACGCTGAGGGTGTGACTCGTGCTCACTGACGATCCTCTCCTGCTGCGGAATCGGTGGCGGCCTGCTCGCGGTTCATGGCCTCGTGGATGACGGCGGGCTCGGCGGCGGCCTCGTCGTCGTCGAACAGCGGGCGGATGCCCCGCGCCGCCATGATTTCGTCGTTGCTGGTGCCGGCGGCGACCATCGGCCACACCTGGGCGTCCTTACCGACGATGAAGTCGATGACGACCGGGCGGTCGTTGATGGCCTGGGCCTGGCGGATGGCGGGCTCGACGTCCTCTTCGCGCTCGACCCGGATGCCGACGCAGCCGAGGGCCTCGGCGAGCTTGACGAAGTCCGGGATCCGGACCTCACCGTGGGTACCGAGCTCGGTGTTCGAGTAGCGCTGGTCGTAGAACAGCGTCTGCCACTGACGGACCATGCCGAGATTGCCGTTGTTGATGAGCGCGACCTTGATCGGCACACCCTCGACGGCGCAGGTCGCGAGTTCCTGGTTGGTCATCTGGAAGCAGCCGTCACCGTCGATCGCCCACACCTCGGCCTCGGGCTTGCCCATCTTGGCGCCGAGGGCGGCCGGCACGGCGTAGCCCATGGTGCCGAGACCACCGGAGTTCAGCCACGTACGCGGCTTCTCGTAGTCGACGAACTGCGCAGCCCACATCTGGTGCTGGCCGACGCCGGCGCAGTAGATGGCGTCCGGACCGGCGAGCTTACCGACGGCCTGGATGACGTACTGCGGCGACAGGGAACCGTCGGCGGGACGGTCGTAGCTCAGCGGGTAGGTGCGACGGATGTCGTCGAGGTATTCCCACCACTGCGCGTAGTCGAGCTTGGTGCCGGTGGCCAGATCCGCACGGATCGCCTCGACGAGTTCGACGAGGACCTCGCGGCAGTCGCCGACGATCGGGACGTCCGCGTGCCGGTTCTTGCCGATCTCCGCGGGGTCGATGTCGGCGTGGATGACCTTCGCGTCCGGTGCGAACGAGTCGAGCTGACCGGTCACGCGGTCGTCGAAGCGGGCGCCGAGCGTGACGAGCAGGTCGCTCTTCTGCAGCGCCGCGACCGCTGCCACGGTGCCGTGCATACCCGGCATGCCGCAGTTGAGGCGGTGGGTGTCGGGGAACGCGCCGCGCGCCATCAGGGTGGTGACGACAGGAATGCCGGTCAGTTCGGCGAGCTCGAGAAGCTCGGCGGACGCGTCGGCCTTGATGACGCCGCCACCGACATACAGCACCGGGTTCTTGGCCTCGGCGATCAGGCGCGCGGCCTCGCGGACCTGCTTGCCGTGCGGCTTGGTCACGGGACGGTAGCCGGGCAGGTGCATCTCCGGCGGCCAGCTGAAGGTGGTCTGCGCCTGCAGGATGTCCTTGGGGATGTCGACGAGCACGGCGCCGGGGCGGCCGGACGCGGCGATGTAGAAGGCCTCGGCGAGGATGCGCGGGATGTCGGCGCCGTCGGTGACGAGGAAGTTGTGCTTGGTCACCGGCATGGTGATGCCGGAGATGTCCGCTTCCTGGAAGGCGTCGGTGCCGATGAGACCGCGGCCGACCTGGCCCGTGATCGCGACGATCGGGACGGAGTCCATCTGGGCGTCGGCGAGCGGGGTCACGAGGTTGGTGGCGCCGGGGCCGGAGGTGGCCATGCACACACCGACCTTGCCGGTGGCCTGCGCATATCCGGTCGCGGCGTGACCGCCGCCCTGCTCATGACGAACGAGGACGTGACGGACCCGCTTGGAATCGAACAGCGGATCGTAGACGGGAAGGATCGCACCACCGGGGATGCCGAAGACCGTGTCGACCTCGAGCTCCTCGAGGGCTCGGACGACCGACTGGGCTCCGGTGACCCGCTCGGGCGCGACCTGGCGGCGAGTTCCGGGCTGCGCTGCGGCGGCTGCGGTAGTCGGGGTGGACCCCGGCTTTCGCGGCGAGGGTTGAGGCCGTGCGGTTGGTGCGCTCACTGCGAATTCCTCTGATTCTGGCTCCGGGCAACAAAAAACCCTCGTCAGCATCTGCTGTACGAGGGTGGCGCGTCGTGGGCGAGTTGCGGTATGCGGCTCAGGCGACGACGCGCCGGCCGATTACGAGCAACCCATTCTTATTCACGCGCTAGACGGTAGGCGCGCGCGAAGCAGACAGTCAACTTGGTTCGGTCGTCTGTCCCAGAATGTGAGATGCCTCGGCTGCAATGCGAAGATGGTGAGGTGTCATCCTCCCAGCAGCCCGTGCCACCGCGTTCATCATCCCACACGCCGGAATCGGCGACGCGCGTCATTCGGATTTCCCGATTGTCGCTGCTCGCGTGCGGCATCCTGCTCCTTGCGGTGGCCTCGCCCGCGATGGCCTGGCCCGCGGCATTCTCCTGGATGCTGGTGATCCCGTTCCTCGTGCTCGCGTGGATCCTGCGCGTGCGCACCGTCGTCGGACCCGACGGCATCACTGCCCGCGCCACGTTCTCGACGACCCGCATCGGGTGGGGCGCACTCGCGGGAATCCGCTTCCCCAAGCGCGGCTGGGCGCGCGCGACCCTCACCGACGGATCCGAGGTTCCGCTTCCCGTCGTCACGTTCGGCCGGCTCCCCGAGCTCGCCGAGGCCAGCGGCGGGCGCATCACCGATCCGTATGCCGCGGCCGACGCGGCCCGCAGCGCCGAGGACCGCAGTACCGAGGACCGCAGTACCGAGGCGACAGCGGAAGACTCCGCGGCCGAGTCGGATGACGCATCGAAATAGCACAACGGTAAATTCGAAACCGCTGCACCCCGGCCCCTGCCGCAGCCCGGCAGCCGGCCCGACAGCCGAAGGCGCAGCCACCCGCCCTGTGAAGGAAACCTGCACATGCCCCCGTTGAGGTCACGCACCACCACCGTCGGACGCAACGCCGCCGGTGCCCGCTCCCTGTGGCGCGCCACCGGTCTGACCGACTCCGATTTCGGCAAGCCGATCGTCGCGATCGCCAACTCCTACACGCAGTTCGTGCCCGGACACGTCCACCTCAAGGACGTCGGCGAGATCGTCGCCGACGCGGTCCGGGCCGCCGGTGGCGTCGCCCGCGAGTTCCACACCATCGCCGTCGACGACGGCATCGCGATGGGCCACGGCGGCATGCTGTACTCGCTCCCGAGCCGCGAAATCATCGCCGACTCGGTCGAATACATGGTGAACGCCCACACCGCCGATGCGCTGGTGTGTATCTCCAACTGCGACAAGATCACCCCGGGCATGCTCAATGCGGCCATGCGCCTGAACATTCCGACGATCTTCGTCTCCGGTGGTCCGATGGAAGCGGGCAAGGCGGTCGTCGTCGACGGTGTCGCGCACGCCCCCACCGACCTGATCACCGCGATCTCCGCGTCCGCGAGCGAGTCGGTGAGCGACGCGGGCCTCGACGAGGTCGAGCGCAGCGCCTGCCCGACGTGCGGTTCGTGCTCGGGCATGTTCACCGCGAACTCGATGAACTGCCTCACCGAGGCACTGGGCCTGGCGCTGCCGGGCAACGGTTCGACCCTCGCCACCCACGCCGCCCGCCGCGCGCTGTTCGAGAAGGCCGGCACCACGATCGTCGAGGCGGCGCTGCGTTACTACCGCGACGAGGACGAGTCGGTGCTGCCCCGCAACATCGCCACCCCGGCGGCGTTCCGCAACGCGATGGCACTCGACGTCGCGATGGGCGGTTCGACGAACACCGTGCTGCACACGCTGGCCGCCGCGCAGGAAGGCGAGGTCGACTTCGACCTCGAGACCATCGACGCGATCAGCCGCAAGGTTCCGTGCCTGTCGAAGGTGTCCCCGAACTCCGACTACCACATGGAGGACGTGCACCGCGCGGGCGGAATCCCCGCGCTGCTCGGTGAACTCCGCCGCGGCGGCCTGCTCGAGACGGACGTCCACACCGTGCACACGGCGAGCTTCGACCAGTGGCTCGACGACTGGGACATCCGGTCCGGCAAGGCCACCGAGGAGGCGCTCGAACTGTTCCACGCCGCCCCCGGCGGGGTTCGCACCACCGAGCCGTTCTCGACCGACAACCGCTGGGCGTCGCTGGACACCGACGCCGTCGGTGGCTGCATCCGTGACATCGAGCACGCCTACACCGTCGAGGGTGGCCTGTGCGTGCTGCGCGGCAACCTCGCCGTCGACGGCGCGATCCTCAAGACCGCCGGTATCGACGAGGACCTGTTCAGCTTCGAGGGACCGGCCCTGGTGGTCGAGTCGCAGGAGGAGGCCGTCTCGGTCATCCTCGGCAAGAAGGTGCAGCCGGGCGATGTCGTGGTCGTGCGCTACGAGGGCCCCGCGGGTGGTCCCGGCATGCAGGAAATGCTGCACCCGACGTCCTTCCTCAAGGGCGTCGGCCTCGGCAAGGTGTGCGCGCTGATCACCGACGGCCGCTTCTCCGGTGGCACGTCGGGCCTGTCCATCGGGCACGTCTCCCCCGAGGCCGCGTCCGGTGGTGTGATCGGTCTCGTCGAGAACGGTGACCGCATCCGCATCGACGTCGCCTCCCGCACCCTCGAGGTGCTCGTCGACGACGAGGTGCTCGCCGAGCGCCGCGCGAAGATGGAAGCCCGGGAGAACCCGTGGCAGCCGGTCGCCCGTGACCGTGTCGTGTCGAAGGCCCTGCGCGCCTACGCGGCGCTCGCGACCTCCGCCGACAAGGGTGCCGTCCGCCAGCTCCCGTAGCTCGTACTCGTGCGCGGTTTCGGTAGCTCCGGCTACCGAAACCGCGCACGAGCGCGTCAGCGCACGAAAAGCCAGAGGCACACGCCGCCGGCGACGCCGAGCAGCAGTGCCACGAACGATCCGATGAACGGGCGCGTCGCCCAGCCACGTGCTCCATCGACGGCGATCCGGCCGGGACCGGTCAGCACGATCGCCACCGCCGCCGCCCCGAGCAGTATCTCGAACTCCACACCGGATTGCTCCGCCGCGAAGTACTGCAGGCCCGGTTCGAGGTGGTGTTTGAACAGCACGGCGTTGATCATGATCGCGACCACGGCGGCCGCTGCGAGCGGTGTCAGCAGGCCCAGGACCAGCAGGGTCCCCGCCGCGACCTCCCCGATCGCACCGACGATCGCGAGGATCTCCGAGTACCGGTAGCCGGCGCCCTCGACGAGCGCTTCGAATCCGTCGAGCCCGGGCCCGTCCCACCATCCGGTGAGTTTCTGCAGCCCGTGCACGATCATGATGCCGCCGACGGCCAGCCTCAGGATCAGCAAACCGAGGTCGAGGGTGCCGCGCCGCACCTTCGGGGGCACAGCGGCAACCGGTTCCGGCTCCTCGTACGATCCCGGCGCGACCGGCATCTCCGGCCGATGGATCGGGTCGGTGGGGCCGTCGTACGCCCCGGCGGAGCGGGATTCGAACGACCTTTGGTCCAGGTCGAGGTCGTCGTCGGATTCGAGCATCGACGAACGTGGACGGTTCAGCTCGAGCGTCGGATTCTCGTACGGCGCCGGTTCCGGGACGGGGTCTTTCGCCTTGTCGCTCACGTGGTCCAGCGTAGGTCGCGCGGCGGGGAGCACCCGGGAACCGAGGAGACGCTCGGCGTGCCGGTAACGTTTGCGGCATGACGAGGGGTGCGCGGTTGAGGGGTTCGCGGCGACTGCCGACATTGGTACTGGCACTCGGCCTGTTCGCCACGGTCACGTCGTGCGCCCGGTTCGACGATGCGGCCACGACCCCGTTCACACCGGAACCGTCGTTCGACGGCGGCGCCGACATCGGCCCGCTCGAGCAGTCACCGACCACGTCGACGACACCGTCCGTCCCTCCGGTGCCTCCCGGCCCGTGTGTGGATCCGGACCCCGCGGTCGTCGCCACGTGCCTCGACACCACCGGGGGGCTCGTCACCGTGCCGGACGGCAGTTCCGCGTTCGTGGCCGAGCGGCGCACCGGGCGGATCCTGCAGGTCGCCCCCGGCACCGAACCCGTCGAGATCGCGACGATCCCGGTGGACGGCTCGGGCGACGGAGGCCTCCTCGATCTGACGCTGTCCCCCACCTACGGCGAGGACCGGCTGCTCTACGCGTACATCACCACACCGTCCGACAACCGGGTGGTGCGCATCGCCGCGGGCGACGTTCCCAAGGACGTGTTCACCGGCATCCCACGCGGCGCGAACGGTAACGCCGGCGCCATCGAGTTCGTCACCCCCACCGAACTGGCCGTCCTCACCGGAGACGTCGGAAACCCTGCTGCCGCAACAGATCCCGCGTCACTGGCCGGGAAGCTGCTGCGCGTGCCGCTGCCCGCCCCGGGCGGTCCTGCCCCCGCACCGACGGTGGTGCTGTCCGGCATCGGAACGGCCGGCGACGTGTGCCGTGACCCGATCGGCAATCTGTGGGTCACCGACCGCACGCCGCTCGAGGACCGGTTGCAGCGGGTGGGGTCGGACGGTTCCGTCGCGGGCGCGCCGGTGTGGACGTGGCCGGACCGTCCCGGCCTCGCCGGATGCGCGGCCGGCCCCGATGCGGTGGCGATCTCGCTGACCGACGGCAAGGCGGTGTCGGTGGTCGCCACCGACCCGGGTACCGGCGCCGTCACCGCAGCCCCGGTGCTCGCGGCGCAGGACAGGTACGGGCGGCTGGGTGGCGCGTCGGCCGGTGTCGACGGGTTGCTGTGGGTCTCGACCGTCAACAAGGACGGCGGCCAGCCGGGGCCGAACGACGATCGCGTCGTGCGCATCCAGTTCCCGGCCGGTGGCGGCGGATTCGACTGAGTCGGAAAGACCGTCGGACGTCGCCGTCGCGCGTCCCGGAGAATCACCCTGGGCGACAATCGACGCGGTGGATGCGAATTCGCTCACGCTACAGCGTGGGCGAATTCCGAAACACGTCGTGAATTCGGGATTATTCGCAGCCTCAGCGACCGGCGTCCGACGAACTCACCGACTGCGGCCGATCGGATCGCTGGAGCAGCCCCGCGACCATCGGAAGTATCAGCACTGTGATCGCCCCGGCCGCAACGAGAATCGACGCACTGCCGTTCGTCATCTCCCCCGCCGAGACCGCGACCCCGGTGACGGCGACGATGAGCGGGAGCCCGGTCGTCGAGTACAGCGCGATCTGCAGTTGCTCCGCGGTGTCGAAGCGGGACTCGCGGTCGAGGCGTGCGGACACGAACACCGGCACACCCCGGACCAGAATCAGCAACAGCAGGAACGCAATCAGCACACCGGGTTTCTCGACGACGGCACCCACGTCGATCGCCATCCCGGAGGTGACGAAGAAGATCGGGATGAGGAACCCGTAGGCAAGTCCGTCGAGTTTCGTCTCGAGCAGCACGTCGCCGGTCGGAATCGCCCGGCGCAGGATGAATCCCGCGGCGAACGCGCCGAGGATCACGTCCAGGTCGAACACGACCGCGAGGGTGATGAGCCCGACGAGCAGCAGCATCGTCAACCGGACCGACGTCTGGGCGGTGGTCATCGAGGTGCGTCGCACGAATGCCAGGAACTGCGATCCTTCCCGCAGGATCCGCGGCGGCAGCAGTGCCACGATCACGGCGACCACCGCGAACGCCGCGAGGACCAGCAGGGATCCGAGCGCACCGCGCGCGCCCAGCAGCGTCGCCATCGCGATCACCGGCAACAGCTCGCCGACCGCTCCGTGGTTGAGCACCGACCGCCCGAGCGGGGTGTCGACGAGCCCGCGGTCCGCGAGGATCGGCAGCAGAGTGCCCAGCGCGGTCGACGTCAACGCGATCGCGACGGCGACCTCGGCATTCACGAGACCGGCCGCGCCGAGCACTGCGACGGTCGCCAGGGCCAGTGTCATGCACACGCACCACGTGATCAGCGCGCGGCGACCACCGCGACCGCGCAGCTCGGCGGGATCGATCTCGTAGCCGGCGAGCAGGAACAGCAGCCCCAGACCGAGTTCGCGGAGCATCTCGATCCCGCCGTCGACCTCGGCGAAGCCGAGCGCGTTGGGGCCGATGACGACCCCCGCGACGAGCAGCAGCACCACTTCCGGCACGAGCCGGCGAGGCACGGCTCCCGCGACGAGCGGCGCGACCACGGCCGCCACGACGATCCAGAACAGTGAAGTGGCGACTGCGGCATCCATGAACCGCTACGTTAGCGGCTCAAGATCAACTGCACGCGGCGATGACGAGTTCCTTGACGCGCGCCGGGTCGGCCTGGCCGCGGGTGGCCTTCATGACGTCGCCGACGATCTTGCCGGCCGCCTGGACCTTGCCGGAGCGGATCTTGTCGGCGATGTCGGGGTTCGCGGCGAGCGCCTCGTCGACCGCGGCCTGCAGTGCCGAGTCGTCGCGCACGACCTCGAGTCCGCGAGCGGCCACGACCTCCTCGGGTTCGCCCTCGCCGGCGAGGACACCGTCGACGACCTGCCGCGCGAGCTTGTTGGTGAGCTTGCCGTCGGCGACCAGCGCGATGACCTTCGCGACCTGCTTCGGGGTGATCGGCAGATCCGCGAGTTCGACCTCGCGGGCGTTGGCCTGCTGCGTCAGGTAGGCGACCCACCAGGACCGGGCCTCGGACGCGGGCGCCCCGGCCTCGGTCGTCGCGATCACCAGGTCGAGAGCACCGGCGTTCACCAGGTCGCGCATCTCCTCGTCGGAGACACCCCATTCCTTCTGGATGCGGGCGCGGCGCAGCCACGGCAGCTCCGGCAGGGTGCCGCGCAGTTCCTCGATCCACTCGGCGCTCGGAGCGACCGGCTCGAGATCCGGCTCCGGGAAGTAGCGGTAGTCCTCTGCGGTTTCCTTGCGGCGACCGGGCGAGGTCGTGCCGTCGGCCTCCTGGAAGTGGCGGGTCTCCTGGACCACCGTGCCACCGGCCACGAGCACCGCCGCCTGGCGGCGCATTTCGTAGCGGACCGCGACCTCGACGGACTTGAGCGAGTTCACGTTCTTGGTCTCGGTGCGGGTACCGAACTCGTCCGCGCCGATCGGGTTGAGCGAGACGTTGGCGTCGCAGCGCATCGAGCCCTGGTCCATGCGCACGTCCGACACGTCGAGGGCCTTCAGCAGATCGCGCAGCGCGGTGACGTAGGCGCGGGCAACCTCGGGGGCACGCTCACCGGCGCCGACGATCGGCTTGGTGACGATCTCGACGAGCGGCACGCCGGCCCGGTTGTAGTCCAGCAGCGAGTGGCTCGCACCGTGGATGCGTCCGGTCGCGCCGCCGACGTGCAGCGACTTGCCGGTGTCCTCCTCCATGTGGGCGCGTTCGATCTCGACCCGCCACGTGGTGCCGTCGTCGAGCACGACGTCGAGGTAGCCGTTCGTCGCGATCGGCTCGTCGTACTGCGAGATCTGGTAGTTCTTCGGCTGATCCGGGTAGAAGTAGTTCTTGCGCGCGAACCGGCCCCACGGGGTGATCTCGCAGTTCAGCGCCAGGCCGATGCGGATGGCGGATTCGACGGCAGCCTGGTTGACGACGGGCAGCGATCCGGGCAGGCCCAGGCACACCGGGCACACCTGCGTGTTGGGCTCGGCACCGAACGTGGTCGGGCAGCCGCAGAACATCTTGGTGGCGGTGTGCAGTTCGACATGCACCTCCATGCCCATCACGGGCTCGAACTTCGCGAGCACGTCGTCGTAGGCGAGCAGATCATCGGACATGGCGGCAGTCATGCGGTCGATTTTAGACGCCGCCACCCGACCCACTCACCACCACTCAGCCGAACAGAACCCGCATCTCCTGGTATCGCTCTTCCGGCACCAACTTGTGGTGCGCGAGCGCCTCGTCGAACCCGACGCGGACGATGCGGGTGCCGTGCAGCGCCACCATGTGACCCCAGTCCTCGTCGGCGACGAGATCGGTGACGGCCATACCGAGCCGTGTCGCCAGGACCCGGTCGAACGCGGTGGGCACTCCCCCGCGCTGGATGTGGCCGAGCACCGTCGCACGGGTCTCGATGCCGGTGCGTTCCTCGATCATCGGGGCCAGGATCTCGGCGATACCACCGAGGCGCGGACGATCGAATCCGTCGAGACCCTTGTGCGAGTGGGCCTCGGTCATGTCCGGCAGCGTGAAGCCCTCGGCGACGACGACCATCGGGGCACGACCGCGGTCGCGCACACTCGTCGTCCACGCGCAGATCTGGTCGATGCTCTCCGGGTGCTCGGGAATGAGGATCGCGTGCGCGCCGCCCGCGGTACCCGAGTGCAGGGCGATCCACCCGGCGTGCCGCCCCATCACTTCGAGCACCATGCAGCGTTTGTGCGAGTTACCGGTGGTGCGCAAGCGGTCGATGGCGACGGTGGCGATCTCGACGGCCGTGTCGAATCCGAACGTGTAGTCGGTGCGGCCGAGGTCGTTGTCGATCGTCTTGGGAACCCCGACGATCGGGATTCCTTCCTCGAACAGTCGTTTCGACGCCGCCGCGGTGCCTTCTCCGCCGATCGCCACCACCGCGTCGACACCGAGTTTCTCGAGGGTGCGGGCGATGTTCTGCGCGCCGCCCTGCGGTCCCTGATACGGCCCGAATCGGCTGGTGCCGAGGATCGTGCCGCCCTGGTTCGACAGGCCCCGCACCGAACTGCGGTCGAGCGGCATCGCATCGCCCTCGACGAGTCCGCGCCATCCGTCCAGGAATCCGACGAACTCCTGGCCGTACACGGTCTCCCCCTTCAGAACCGCGCCGCGGATCACCGCGTTGAGTCCGGGGCAGTCGCCGCCGCTGGTGAGAATCCCGACCTTCGTCATGTACGCCTCCGTTGCAGAGGATCCGTGTCGCTCCTGTCATCCTGCCCGCAAGCGGCGTGAGCGTCATCTCGATCGGCCACGTTGCCCCGCTGCAAAGTCTCACAGAGAGCCCGCGATCACGCTGAGCGGAACGCAACGCGCACTTACGGCGAGGCAACACACCGGTCACCGCGGCCCTCGACACTTTCTCCGATCCCACAGGAGGTTTGCCGTGTCCTATGTCCCACCGGCCGAGCTGGCCCGTGCAATGGTCGACGCCGGCCATAGCAAAGTCCTCACGTCCACCCGCGACACGCTGATCCGCGCGTTCATGGGCGGTGCGCTGCTCACCCTCGCCGCGGCCTTCGCGGTCACCGTGACCGTCCAGACCGGTAACGCCCTGCTCGGAGCGGCCCTGTTCCCGGTCGGTTTCTGCCTGCTCTACCTGCTCGGTTTCGACCTGCTCACCGGGGTGTTCACGCTCGCGCCGGTCGCGTACCTGGACCGCCGTCCGGGCGTGACGATCGGCGGCGTCCTGCGCAACTGGGGACTGGTGTTCGTCGGCAACTTCGCCGGGGCGTTCATGGTCGCCGTGATCATCACGTTCGTGCTCACCTACGGATATTCGATTCCGCCGAACGAGGTGGCCGAGAAGCTGATGACCATCGGCGAGTCACGCACCGTCGGCTATGCCGAACACGGCGCCGCGGGCATGGCGACGCTGTTCCTGCGCGGCGTGCTGTGCAACTGGATGGTCTCGACCGGTGTGGTCGCCGCGATGATGTCGAAGAACGTGACCGGCAAGGTTCTCGGCATGTGGCTGCCGATCATGCTGTTCTTCTACATGGGATTCGAGCACTCCGTGGTCAACATGTTCCTGTTCCCGTCCGGCCTGCTCCTCGGCGCCGACTTCACCCTCGTCGACTACCTCGTGTGGAACGAGATCCCGACGGTGCTCGGCAATCTCGTGGGCGGACTGGTCTTCGTCGGCCTGGCCATCTACACGACCCACGTCCGCACCCAGCCGAAGCGGGCCACCGTCGAGATCGCGCCCGCACCAGAGCGGGAGACCGAAACGGTCTGATCGCGAACACTTCCGCGGATAACGAAGGGGCCGGGCGTGGTCGGGACGCCCGGCCCCTTCGCGGTTCCGATCCGACCGTCACCCGGGCACGACCAGCCCCGACTCGTAGGCCACCACGACCGCCTGCGCGCGGTCCCGCAGATGCAACTTGCCGAGCACCTTGCCGACGTGCGTCTTGACCGTCTGTTCGGCGACGAACAACCGTTGCGCGATCTCCTGGTTCGACAGGCCGTGCGCGATCAGCTCGAGCACTTCCGTCTCGCGCGGGGTCAGCACGTCGAGCGCGGTGCTGCGACGGGGCGCGCGCCGGCGGGTCACGTCGGCGATGAGCCGGCGGGTGACCGTCGGCGCCAGCAACGCCTGCCCGTCGGCGACGACCCGTACGGCCCGGACGAGTTCGTCCGCCGGCGCGTCCTTGAGCAGAAACCCGCTCGCACCCATCCCCAGCGCCTCGTACACATAGTCGTCGAGGTCGAATGTGGTGAGCATCAACACTTTCGAGCGCGGCTCGCGTCGGTCGGCGAGGATGTGCCGAGCGGCATCGAGTCCGTTCATCTCCGGCATGCGCACGTCCATGAGCACGACGTCGGGCCGCAACCTCGCGACCTCGCTCACCGCGACCTTCCCGTCCGGGGCGTCCCCGACGACACTGATGTCGGGTTGCGCGGCGAGCAGCGCGCCGAAGCCCTGGCGGACCATGGCCTGGTCGTCGGCGATGAACACGGTGATGGGTGCGTGCGGCTCGGTCATCACCCCCACCCTAGGCGGCGGGGACGCGGGGCAGCACCGCCGACACCTCGAATCCTCCGTCGGGTCGCGGGTGCGCGTACAACCGTCCCCCGACCGACGCCGCCCGATCGGCCATGCCGCGGATACCGTTGCCGCCGCCGAGGTCCGGCCGGTCCACGGGACGGTCCCCGCGACCGGCTTCCGAGGCGCCGTTGCGCACCGTCAGGTCCACGCGATCCGGACCGCACACCACCTGCACGGACACCTCCGAGCCCGGCGCGTGCCGGGCCGCGTTGGCGAGCGACTCCTGCAGGATCCGGTACACCGCGAGTCCCGCGCTGTCGGACACCGACCCGGTGTCCCCGTCGATCCGTGCGGTGAGGTGCACCCCGGCGCGGCGGGACGCGTCGAACAGTTCGTCGATCCGGCTCAGCCCGGGCTGCGGAGCGTTCTCGGGCAGCATGCCGTCGCTTCGCAACACACCGAGCATGCCGCGGACCTCGTTGAGCGCCTCCCGCGCGTGAACGCCGATCGATTCGAATTCGGCGCGCACCTCGTCGGAGACGTCCGGCAGCCGGTACGGGGCGCTCTGCGCCTGCACCACGACGAGAGACATGTGGTGGGCGACGATGTCGTGCAGGTCGCGGGCGATGCGCGCCTTCTCCTCGAGCGCCGCGCGACGGGCACGTTCGAGTTCGCTGATCTCCTCCTCACGGGCCAGTTGCCGCCGGGACAGCACCAGCCAGCGCACGAGCAGCGCGAACGCCGCGATCGCGGCGAGCCCGATCGCCCAGCCCCACCCGTCGTTGCCCGGCAGGTAGACGAAGAACAACAGGACGGTCGCGAGCCAGACGACGAGCACGATCCGGATCTCCTCGCGCAGACAGACCGCGACGAGCAGGGCGAGGAGCACCAGGATGTGGACGACCTGCCAGGGATAGCCGTAGTTCGGGACCCGGTCGAACGCCCACGGAACGATCATCGCCGCGACCGCGGAGATCGCCCACCCGAGCGCCGGCTGCGCCCGGATCAGCAGGAACGGGAACACCGCCAGCCCGGAGATGATCGGCATGAGCGGCGCCGGAACGTCGTGCGTGAGCTGGAGCGTCGGCCACGCGATCGCGTAGAGGATCAGGGTGGTCACGACGATCGCGATGTTCCACCAGCGTCCGCGACCGTACCGGACCGACAGGTCCACGCCGTGATGTACACCTTCACGCACCAACGAATTCACGGTTCCCACGCTAGGTACCGCAGCCTCCTCTGTCCTCATACCGTGGAGTGAGATCTCGCTGCTACCCCGGTATCGGGTGGTCCGCGGCGAACCGGTCCGTCGTGTGATCCGGACATCGGTACCGCGTTCCTAGCGTCGGCGTTCATGATCATCGGATCCGCGAGAGCCCGAGCCGCCACGACCGTCGGTGTTCTCGCCGCATACGTCTGGGTGGGTGCCGCCGGGTCGCCGGGAGCGCAGGACCGGTCCACCGCCGAGCATCCCGCCGCTGCGGCCACCGTGCTCGCGCTCGGATCGGGTGACACCGACACCGCGAGCGCCGCGTTCCCGCCCGACTTCGAGACGGCGATGCGGTACAGCCCGATTCGCGAACCCGGAGTCTCGGGCGAGCGACTCAGCGATCCACAGGGTTCGTGCTCGTCGCCGGTGCCGCTGCCGGCGCTGTTCGAACCGGCCTGCCGTACCCACGATCTCGGATACGACCTGCTGCGGTTCGCCCGCGACTCCGGCGGCGAACTCGGGCCGGATGCGCGCCGCGCGCTGGACCGTAACCTGACGCGGGACCTGCGCGAGGCCTGCGCGACGGAGCCGGACGCCGCACCGGGCTGCGTGATCGCCGCGGAGGTCGCATCCGTTGCGGTGCGGATCAATTCGTGGCGGCAGCAGTATCGGGCACCGAGTCCGGAATCGCCGCTGCCGATCCTGCTCGGGCTGGGCACGGCCGCTACGGCCGGAGCCGCAGGATTGCGGGTGCGGTCATGAGCGCAGCGGTTCTCGAAATCCAACGGCCCCATCATCTTTCGACGTACGCATCGATAGCGATCTGCCCGCGCGTCGCGACGACGACGGCGACGACCGTCGCAGTCTGCATCTCGCTGGCCCCGTCGCTGCTGCCGAGGCCCGCGGTCGTCCAGGCCGCCGTCACCGCCGTGTCCGTGCTGTGCGGCCTCGGGCTGCTCGCGGTGGCCCGGGCGCTACGGACGAGATTCCGGCCTGCCCCGGCCGTCGCGTCGGTCCCGGTCCGGTGGGGTGCGGTCGGTGCGGCGACCGGACTGTGCGGCGCGGCGACCCTCGCCGCGGACCGCTGGCAGAACGGGCTGCGGGACGCGATGGGCGTCCCTCCCGTCGGCGCCTCACACTGGGTGGTCGTCGTGACCACCGCCGTGCTGATCGTGGCTCTCACTCTCGGTGTCACCGCACGGATTCGTCGCATCGTGCCGGCGCGGGCACTGGCGGCGGTCGGCATCATCGCCCTCGCCGGATACACCGCCGCAACCGGATTCGCACCGACGGCCGCAGCCTCCCTCCCGCCGTCGCGGCTCCCGGCCGGAGTGTCGGGCGCACCGCAGTCGCTGGTGCCGTGGGACACCCTCGGCGAGCAGGGCCGCCGCTTCGTCGCTCTCGACAACGCCGGCCAGGCGATTCGCACCTACGTCGGTGTGGATTCGGCCCCGGATCCGCCGGCACGGGCCGCGCTCGCGGTGCGGGAACTCGACCGGGCCGGCGGATTCGATCGCGGGCACCTGGTGGTTGCGGTGCCGACCGGTTCCGGGTGGATCGACGCGAACGCGGTGGCCGGCTTCGAATCCGCCTACGGCGACGACGTGGCGTTCGTCGCGGTGCAGTACTCGTCGGCACCGAGCTGGGTGACGTTCGTGCTCGAACGCGACGCCGCGATCGACGCGGCCACGGCGCTGGTGGATGCGGTCCGTTCGCGCCTGGACACACTCGATCCGGCGGATCGGCCGCAGCTGCACGTGTACGGGCAGAGCCTCGGAGCGGTCGGTGCCGGTGCCGCGTTCGACGGACCCGCCGCGCCGGGAGCCTGCGAGGCCTTGTGGACCGGACCGCCTGCGGGCTCGGTGCGGCCGGACGGCGGGACCGTGCTGGCGAACTCCTCGGACCCGGTGATCCGGTGGCGGCCGTCGCTGCTGTGGTCCCCGCCGGACCTGTCCCGCGCCCGCGTCGACGCCCCGCTGCCCGCCTGGCTGCCGGTGATCGGCTTCCTGCAGACGACGGTGGATCTGCTGTTCGCGCTGGATGCGGCACCGGGTCACGGGCACCGCTACGGGCCGGACCAAGCCCGATGCGCTCCCTAGGTGCCGGTCGCCGCCAGGAAGTCCCCGATCGCCTCGGTGAGCTTCTCCGGCTGGTCCTCGGCCAGCAATGTGTAACTGTCGTCGATCTCGACGAGGCGGGAGTCCGGGAAGAGCTCGGCGAGACGGCGTCCGTGGTCGCGGGGCATCATCCGGTCCTCGGTCGCCCACACGATCAGCACCGGCCCGGTGAACTCCGCGGACTTCGCGGCGAGGTCGAGCAGTTCTTGCTTCGGCGGCGCGGACAACGCGTATTTCGCGAGATCGCGCCGCACGTCGCGATCGACCGCGGCCGGCCCGAACCAGGCGTCGTAGATCTCGTCGGGCACAGGTCGTTTGCTCATCCATCCCCACGTGCCGGGACCGCGCCGTCCCAGCTTGGTGCCCAGCACCGTCATCAGCACGCGGAATCCGCCGGGCAGACGAACCAGCGGGAGCAGCAGCTTGACGGGTCCGGGTGGATAGTTGTCGAACGCCTCGCAGGCGGTGAGCACGAGCCGGGACACGCGCTCGGGATTCGCGACGGCGAGGAAGATCTGGGCGCCGCCCCAGTCGTTCTGGACCAAAGTGACCTCGCGCAGGTCTAGGGCGTCGAGGAATTCCCCGATCAGGTGGCCCATTCCGATGAGCGTCAGGTCCGCGTCCGGGTGCATCGGTGTCCGGTGCGAACCGAGCGGCCAGGTCGGCACGATGCACCGGTATCTTCCCCGCAATTCCTCGACGACGTGCCGCCATCCGGACCCGTCCATGAGCAGCCCGTGGATGAACACCAGCACCGGGCCGTCGCCACCGGTGTCCTCGTATTCGATGGTCCCCGCCGAAAGTTCCACCTGGTTCACGCGATCCCCCTTCGCGGACAATGCGTCCCATAGTGGCAGAGATGACGTTGTCACGCAGGCGGATACACGACGGGCCCGGAACCTTACGATTCCGGGCCCGTCGGTGCGATCGGGTCAGACGAGGACCGGGCCGCGCGCAGCCTCGAAGGCCGCGCCGACGCGGTAGAGACGCTCGTCGGCGAGTGCCGGGGCCATGATCTGCAGGCCGACGGGCAGACCGTCGTCGGCGGACAGGCCGGACGGCACCGACATCGCGCAGTGGCCGGCCAGGTTGGTCGGCAGCGTGCACAGGTCGGACAGGTACATCGCCAGCGGATCGTCGACCTTCTCCCCGATCTTCCACGGGGTGAACGGGCTCGTCGGCGACACCAGGACGTCGACCTGCTCGTAGGCCTTGTCGAAGTCCTGTGCGATGAGCGTGCGGACCTTGAGGGCCTGGCCGTAGTAGGCGTCGTAGTAGCCCGACGACAGCGCGTAGGTGCCGATCATGATGCGCCGCTTGACTTCCTTGCCGAAACCGGCGGCGCGGGTAGCGGCCATGACCTGCTCGGCGCTCATGGTGCCGTCGTCGACACGCAGGCCGTACCGCATCGCGTCGAAACGCGCGAGGTTCGAGGAGACCTCGGAGGGCAGGATCAGGTAGTAGGACGCCAGCGCGTACTCGAAGTGCGGGCAGGACACCTCCACGACCTCGGCGCCGAGCTTGGTCAGGGTCTCGACCGCAGCGTCGAACGAGGCGATGACGCCGGGCTGGTAGCTTTCCGAGTGCAGTTCCTTGACCACACCGACGCGCAGGCCCTTCAGGTCGCCGGCAGCGCCCTGGCGGGCGGCCTCCACGACCGGGCGGACCGGTGCGTCGACGGAGGTGGAGTCGCGCGGATCGTGCCCGGCGATGACCTCGTGCAGCAGCGCGGTGTCGAGGACGGTACGGCCGCACGGGCCGCCCTGGTCCAGCGACGACGCGCACGCGACCAGCCCGTAGCGGGACACGGTGCCGTAGGTGGGCTTGGTGCCGACGGTCGCGGTGACGGCGGCAGGCTGACGGATCGAGCCGCCGGTGTCGGTGCCGATCGCGAGCGGGGCCTGGTACGACGCGAGCGCCGCGGCCGAGCCACCGCCGGATCCGCCCGGGATGCGGTTGGTGTCCCACGGATTGCGGGTCGGGCCGTACGCGGAGTTCTCGGTGGACGAGCCCATCGCGAACTCGTCCATGTTGGTCTTGCCGAGGATCGGGATCCCGGCCTGCCGCAGCTTGGTGGTCAGCGTCGCGTCGTAGGGCGCGACCCAGCCCTCGAGGATCTTCGACGCGCACGTCGTGGGCATGTCGGTGGTGGTGAACACGTCCTTGAGGGCGAGCGGCACACCCGCGAGCGGGGAGGCCGGAGCCTCGCCGGCGGCGACCGCGCGGTCGACCTCGGCGGCCGCGGCGAGCGCCTGCTCACCGGCGACGTGCAGGAACGCGTGGTACTCGCCGTCGACCTCACCGATGCGGTCGAGGTGGGCCTGGGTGACCTCGACGGAGGACACCTTGCCGGCGTGGATCCGCGACGCCAGGTCGGCGGCGGACAGGCGGGTCAGTTCGCTGCTCATTCGCCCTCTCCCAGGATCTGGGGAACCGAGAAACGGCCCTCCTCGACGACCGGTGCACCCGAGAGCGCTTCCTCCGGGGTGAGGCCCGGCACCACGACGTCGGGTCGGGTCACGTTGGTCACCGCGTTCGGGTTGGCCATCGGCGCCACGTCGTCCGCGGCCACTTCCGACACCGCCTTGACGTGGCTGAGGATCGAATCCAGCTGGCCGGCGAACTCGTCGAGTTCGGCGTCGGACAGCGCGAGCCGGGACAACCGGGCGAGGTGTGCGACCTCGTCACGGGAGATGGCAGGCACCTTCGGTGACCCCTTTCATGGGAGAACGAACGTCGCATCCAGCGTAGTGCGTGCCCGGTTCGGCCTCCTGTGCGACCCCGGGACGCGGCCGATTCGTTTCGGGGACGCGAAACGCGCGTATCAATCGTGTTTCACGCCCGCCCGCGACCGGCGGATTTGCAATGACGCCGCCCGTTTCGCCCGGAATCTGTGCACCGAACAGGCCTCGAAGGTGACAGGATGGTCGCAGTCGGGGGTCGCCTGTGCGGCCTCACCATGCAGCGCGCCGGCCATCGGCGTGCCCTCGAATCGGCCCATAGGTGAAAGGACGCACGTGTCGTACCTGCTGCGTGTCCAGCTACCCGATCGACCCGGTAGCCTCGGCGCGCTCGCCGTAGCCCTCGGATCGGTCGGCGCGGACATCCTGTCGCTCGATGTCGTCGAACGCGGCGCCGACTTCGCCATCGACGATCTCGTCGTCGACGTCGAGCCCGGCAAACTTCCCGACACGCTGATCACCGCCGCCGAAGCGCTCGACGGCGTCACCGTCGACTCCATCCGTCCATACGCGGGCATGCTCGACACCCACCGCGAACTCGAGCTGATCGACCAGGTCGCCACCGCGCGCGACGGCCGGCTCCAGATCCTCGCCGACGGTGCCCCGCGCGTGCTGCGCGTCGGCTGGGCCACGGTGATCGCCGTCGGCCCGAAGGGCCCCTACCGGGTCGCGGGCAGTCCCGGCGCCCCGGAGACCCACGCACTGGGCCTGCCCTGGATGCCGCTCGAGAAGCCGCAGCTGCTCGACCACGAAGCCGCGTGGGTTCCCGCGGTGTGGCGGCAGATGGACACGACACTCGCCGCCGCACCGCTCGGCTCCCCCACCCGGGTGCTCATGCTCGGACGGCCGGGTGGACCGGAGTTCCGGCCCTCCGAGGTGGCCCGGCTCGGCTACCTCGCCGGCATCATCGGCACCGTTCTGGGGTGACGCCGGGCGAACCGGGTCAGACCAGTTCGCGCACCATCGCGGTCAGTTCGACGCCGGGCACCGGCACCCAGTTGCGCTCGGCGACCGGGACGAATCCGTTGCGGTCGTAGATGCGGCGGGCGTCGACCATGGCCGGTTCGGTCGAGATCACCACGGCGCGGTCCCCGCGCTCGTACGCGGTGTCGAGGGCGTGCCGGACGAGGGCCGATCCGACCCCGCGGCGTCGCGCGGCCGGTGCGACCGCGAGCATCCGCAGTTCGAGTTCGTCCTCTTCCGCGATGTCCGCGAGGCGCGACTTCGGTTCGGCCAGGGTCAGCGAACCGACGATCTCGCCGTCCGCGACCGCGACGACGACCTCGCCCTGAGCGTTGCGGGTCGCCGTGTCGCGCAGCCGTGCCACGTACGGATCGTCGGGTTCGACGAAGCCGCCGCCGACGTACACGTCGACGGTGAGGTCGCCGACGGTCTCGTACTCGTCCGGGCTCACACGCCTGATTTCGATCATTTGTGCACTATGACAGCCGATCCCGCGGCCACCCAAAACGCCGGAACGCGATCCTCACCACACTCGGTCGTCGTCGGTGTCCTCGCCCGTGCCCGTCACCGCGTCCGGACCGAACTCGAGCAGTTTCCGGAACCCGGCCTCGTCGAGGATCGGAACGCCCAGCTCGGCAGCCTTGTCGGCCTTCGATCCGGGGGCGTCGCCGATCACGACGAAGGCGGTCTTCTTCGACACCGAGCCGGCGGCCTTCCCGCCCCGCAGCAGGATGGCCTCCTTCGCCTGGTCACGGGAGAACCCTTCGAGGCTGCCGGTGACGACGATCGACAGTCCCTCGAGAGTCCGCTCGATCGAATGGTCGCGTTCGTCCTCCATGCGGACACCGGCGGCCGCCCACTTGTCGACGATCTCGCGGTGCCAGTCCACCTTGAACCACTCGTCGACCGACGCGGCGATGGTCGGTCCGACCCCCTCGACGGCAGCGAGTTCTTCCACCGACGCGTTCCGGATCCGTTCGAGGCTGCCGAATTCGGTGGCCAGCGCCCGCGCCGCGGTGGGTCCGACGTGCCGGATGGACAGTGCGACGAGGACGCGCCACAGCGGCTTGTCCTTCGCGCGTTCGAGATTCTCCAGCAGCCGCTCACCGTTCTTCGACAGTGCGCCCTTGGTGGTACGGAAGATCGACGTGGTCATCAGGTCCTCGGCGGTGAGCGCGAACAGATCGCCCTCGTTGCCGATCGCACCGGAGTTGATCAGAGCCGTCGACGCCTCGTAGCCGAGCGCCTCGATGTCGAACGCGCCGCGCCCGGCCACATGGAAGACGCGTTCGCGCAACTGCGCCGGACAGAACTGCTGATTCGGGCACCGCAGATCGACGTCGGATTCCTTCGCCGGCGCGAGAGGCGTTCCGCACTCGGGACATTCGGTGGGCATCACGAATTCGCGCTCGGTGCCGTCGCGCAGGTCGACGACCGGACCGAGCACTTCCGGAATCACGTCACCCGCCTTGCGCAGCACCACGGTGTCACCGATGAGCACACCCTTGCGGGCCACCTCGGACGCGTTGTGCAGCGTCGCCAGCGACACCGTCGATCCCGCGACCGTCACCGGTTCCATGTACGCGAACGGGGTGACGCGGCCGGTGCGGCCTACGCTGACGCGGATGTCGAGGAGTTTGGTGGTGACCTCTTCGGGCGGGTACTTGTAGGCGATCGCCCAGCGGGGCGCGCGGGAGGTCGCGCCGAGGCGCCGTTGCAGCGACATCTCGTCGACCTTGACGACGAGACCGTCGATCTCGTGCTCGACGTCGTGCCGGTGCTCGCCCCAGTACTTCATCCGCTCGACGACCGCGTCGGCGCCCTGCACGCGGAGGGTGTGCGGGGAGACCGGCAGACCCCACGCCGCGAGCGCGGTGTACGCCTCGGACTGGGTGGTCGGTTCGAAGCCTTCGAGGCGCCCGAACCCGTGGCAGATCATCCCGAGCCGCCGCTTGGCGGTGACCGCGGGGTTCTTCTGCCGCAGCGAGCCCGCGGCGGAGTTGCGCGGATTCGCGAACGGCGCCTTGCCTTCCGCGACGAGGCTCGCGTTGAGTGCCTGGAAGTCCTCGAGGCGGAAGAACACCTCGCCGCGCACCTCGAGCACGCTCGGGACCGGGAAATCGTCGGTGCCCGTGATCCGTTCCGGGATGTCGTCGATGGTCAGCGCGTTGAGCGTGACCTCTTCCCCGGTTCGGCCGTCGCCGCGGGTCGCCGCGCGCACGAGTTTGCCGTTCTCGTACACGAGGTTCAGGGCGACGCCGTCGATCTTGACCTCGCAGAGGTAGTGCAGGTTGCTGCCGGCCTCGGACTCGACACGGGCGAGCCAGCCGCGCAATTCGTCCTCGGTGAAGACGTTGTCGAGGCTGAGCATCCGCTCGAGATGGTCGACGGCGGTGAAGTCGGTCGCGAAGCCGCCGCCGACGAGCTGGGTCGGTGAATCCGGCGTGCGCAGCTCCGAGTACTGCTCCTCGAGCGCGTTCAGTTCGCCGAGCAGCTGGTCGAACGCGCCGTCGGAGATGATCGGGGCGTCGCGCACGTAGTAGCGGAACTGGTGCTCGCGCACTTCCTCGGCGAGCTGTTGCCAGCGCTCGCGGGCCTCGGGAGGTGCGGTGACGGCTGCGCTCGTCGATTCACCCTCTGCGCTCGTCGCTTCACCCACAGCGTCCGTCGATTCACTCACAGCCCGCAAGCCTAGTCGAGGTCGCCGACAGTTCCCGGTCGCACGGCCCGGGCGATCAGAGGGATTCCGGGTCCTCGGTGAACGCCGCGGCCACGTCGCGGGTCAGGCGCAGCGCGGTGCGCGCCCACTCCGGGTCGGCCCCGGCCAGCCCGCAGGCGGGGGTCACCGCGACCGAGCGCAGGGCCGCTCGGGGGAAGCCGAGCCGGTCGATCAAGGTCACCGCCGGTGCCGCGACCTGCCGCCACGTCGGCGGCGTGGCCGGCGCGGTCGTGGGGATCAGGCCGAGCAGCAGGGTGGTGCCGGAGTCGAGGAGCTCGCCGATGCCGTCGAGGTCGGCGGCCGACACCCGGGCGACATCCAGCGCGACCGCGTCCGCGGCGCTCGCCCGCAGCAGCCCGGTCGGTACGGTCCCGCCGCAGCAGTGCACGGCGACCGACCGCCGCGTCGCCTCGATCGTCGTGTCCAGCACGTGCTGGGTCTCCGGTTCGGGCATCGCGGCAACGGACTCGAGAATCGTTCTGCCCGTGAGGGTTCCGGCGAGTACGTCCGGCAGGGCCGGTTCGTCGAGCTGGACGACGACCGTGGCTCCGGTCCGCCGGGTGACTTCGGCGGCGTGCCGGGACAGGCCCTCCCCCAGCGATTCGGAAAGGTCGCGTACCGCACCGGGATCGGTGAGGACGCGGCGGCCGGTGACCAGTTCGGTGTGCGCGGCGAGTGTCAGCGGACCGGCGGACTGCACCTTCACGGTGGGGCCGGGGCCGAGACCCGCGTTCTCCCAGGCCTCTTCGAACGCGTCGAGATCCTGGTTCAGCAGATCCTCGGCGCGGGCGGCGATCGTGCCGCGACGACCGGTGAGCCGGTAGCCGGTGGTGGTGCCGTCGAGGTGCAGATCCACCAGCAGCGCGCTCGCCCGGCCGATCATGTCCGCCCCGAGTCCGCGGGCGGGCAGTTCGACCAGGTGCGGGAGCGCGGCGAGTTCGCCGAGGATCACCGCGGCGGATTCACGCGCGTCGACGCCGGGCCACGATCCGATTCCGGTCCCGATGCCCGCCCAGCGTCCGGGACCTTCCGGGGCCGCGGTCACCGGCCGCCGGTCGCGGCGGCGATGGTGCCGCTGCCCACGACGATGTCCCCGGCCGGATCCGGCCGGTAGAGCACGGCGGCCTGACCTGCGGCGACACCCGTGAGCGGCTCGCGCAGCGAGATCTCGATGCCGGTGCCGACCGCCTCGGCGACCGCGGGGGCGATCCCTCCGTGGGCGCGGACCTGCACGACGCACTCGATCGGTCCCTCCGGGGCGACACCCGAGGTCCACACCGCACGTTCGGCGGTGATCGAGCGCACCTGCAACTGTTCGGCCGATCCCACCTTCACGGTGCCGCTGTCCGGGTCGATCTCGGTCACGTAGCGGGGACGGCCGTCCGGTCCGGGTCCGGCGATGCCGAGCCCCTTGCGCTGGCCGATCGTGAATCCGTGCACGCCTTCGTGTTCGGCGAGCACCGCTCCGGAGTCCGCGTCGACGACCTTGCCGGGCCGCACGCCGATGCGGGCACCGAGGAACGCACGGGTGTCACCCGACGGGATGAAGCAGATGTCGTGGCTGTCCGGCTTGTTCGCGACGGCCAGCCCACGCTCGGCGGCCTCGGCACGGATCAGCTCCTTGGGGGTGTCCCCGACCGGGAACATCGCCCGCGAGAGCTGCTCGGCGGTGAGCACCGCGAGCACGTACGACTGGTCCTTGTCGGCGTCGACGGCACGGCGCAGCACCCCGTCGTTCAGCTGGGCGTAGTGGCCGGTGGCGACGGCGTCGAAGCCGAGCGCGACCGCCCGGTCCGCGAGCGCCGAGAACTTGATCTTCTCGTTGCACCGCAGGCACGGGTTCGGGGTCTGCCCCGCCGCATACGACGCGACGAAGTCGTCGATCACGTCTTCCTTGAAGCGATCGGCGAAATCCCAGACGTAGAAAGGGATTCCGAGCACGTCGGCGGCACGCCGGGCGTCACCGGCGTCCTCCTTCGAGCAGCAGCCGCGCGAACCCGTGCGCAGCGTGCCGGGCGCCGTCGACAGCGCCAGATGCACACCGACGACCTCGTGTCCGGCATCGACGGCGCGGGCCGCGGCCACCGCCGAGTCCACACCGCCGCTCATCGCCGCGAGAATCCTCATCGTCCGTCACCTCCACGACCGGCAGCGCTCGCCAATCCGGCGGCGCGCGCCCGTTCCACCACCTGCGGCAGAGCCGCGATCACCGCGTCCACGTCGGCACGAGTCGAGGTGTGCCCCAACGAGAATCGCAACGAACCGCGTGCGATGCGCGGATCGGCTCCCATCGCGATCAGCACGTGGCTGGCCCGGGCGACACCGGCCGTGCACGCCGAACCGGTCGAGCACTCGATTCCCGCCGCGTCGAGCAGCATCAACAGCGAATCCCCTTCGCAGCCGGGGAAAGTGAAGTGCACATTGCCGGGCAGACGGTTCGCGCCGCGCGGTCCGTTGAGGATCGCTTCGGGGATCACGTCCTCGATGCCGGCGACGAGCGCATCACGCAGCGCAGCGAGTCGGGCAGTGGTCGCGTCGAGGTCGGTGACCGCCGCGTGCAGCGCCGCGGCCATGCCGACGATCGAGGCGGTGTCCTGCGTGCCCGAGCGGATGTCGCGTTCGTGCCCGCCGCCGTGGGCCAGCGGCACGCACGGCACCTGGCGGCCCAGCAGCAGCGCACCGGTGCCCTGCGGGCCCCCGAACTTGTGCGCCGCGACCGTCATGGCGGACAGGCCGCTCGCCGCGAAATCGACGGGCAGGTGGGCCACGGCCTGCACCGCGTCGCTGTGCATCGGCACGTCGAACTCGGCGGCGACCGCGGCGAGTTCGGGGATCGGCATCACGGTGCCGACCTCGTTGTTGGCCCACATGACCGTCACCAGCGCGGTGTCGTCGGCGTGCTCGGACAGTGCGGCCCGCAGCGTCTGGGGATCGACGCGCCCGTCCGCGTCGACGGGCAGCCACGTCACCTCGGCGTTCTCGTGTTCGACGAGCCACTCGACCGCGTCGAGCACGGCATGGTGTTCGACCGCGCTCGCGATCACCCGGTTCCGGCGCGGGTCCTGCGCCCGGCGGCCCCAGAAGATGCCCTTGACCGCGAGGTTGTCGCCCTCGGTGCCGCCGGAGACGAACAGCACCTCGGACGGACGGGCCCCGAGATCGGCGGCGATGGACTCGCGGGCCTCCTCGATTCGGCGGCGCGCGGCGCGGCCGGAGCCGTGCAGCGACGAGGCGTTGCCGACCGTCGCGAAGACCTGCGTCATCGCCTCGATCGCCGCAGGCAGCATCGGGGTGGTCGCGGCGTGGTCGAGGTAGACGGTCTTCGGGGAGCCGGATGTGCCGGCGGTGGGCGAGGTCATGACCGGTCCAGGATAGCGGGTGCCGGGTCGGTCCCCGACCGCTCGCTGGCCCGCGGCCGCAGCCGCAACCGTGACCGGCATCTCACCCGGCTCGCCTCGTACCGCACGTTCGCAGCGCGCCGCCAGCGCGCGACGGTCGGTGCCGGGCGGCTGGAGGGGTGCGAGCACGACGTCGGCCACGGTGCCCCGGTGCCGCAGCATCCGGCGGATCGCCTCACCGATCGTGTCGTCGCCGACGAACGCGGGAGCGGTCGCGACCGCGCCGGCGCGGCCGAGATAGCGCAATCGCACCGGCTGGACGGGACATCCGGCGTCGACGGCGGCCTGGAACAGCGCAGCCCGGAAGCGGCCGTGCGCCCGCCCACACCACGTGGTGCCCTCCGGGAACACCGTGACACGGTCACCGGCCTGCAGGCGGGTGCGGATCCCGGCGACGACCTCCGGCAGCTCGCGCAGGTTCTCGCGCTCGATGGGGATGACCCGCATACGCCGCGCGAGCGTCCCGAGCGTGCCCCAGCCGAGCAGGTCGGCGCGGGCGACGAATCCGGACGGTGCGATCGCGGTGAGCACCAGAACGTCGATCCAGGACACGTGCGGAGCGACGACGAGGACGCCCGACCCGCGTCCGGTCTCGGCGTCGTCGCGCAGGTCGGTGATCGTCGGCCGCACGCCCGCGCAGCGCAGCAACGCCCGCGCACAGCCCCGCACCAACGCGACGCGAGCGGCGGCGGGCAGCAGGCGTCCTGCGGCGAGGACCGGCACCGCGGCCAGGACGACGAGCACGACCAGCCACCGCCCCGCGCATGTGAGAAGACTCACACGATCCGGGTCGCGCGGAAGGCAACTCGTGTCGCACGGACTGGAGGGCATCCAGGGGTGGGTCCGGACGCTCACGCCGGGACCGCCGCGACGCGATCGGCCTGCTCCGCGGCGCTGCGCAGCCTCGCCAGGTAGCGCGCGTCCGCGTCGTGGAGGTTCAGCAGCGCCACGAAGTCGGCGACCCCGAAGTCCGGGTCGTGGGCGGGTTCGCCGCAGATCCGGGCCCCCAGCCGCAGATATCCGCGCAGCAGCGGGGGCAGCACGGCGCGGGCGGCCCGGTCGGTCGCCGGCACCGGACGCAGCGGCTGCACCCGGTGCCCGGGCGTCGCGGCGTGGCGGGTGAGAAGGACGTCGCGAACCGCGAGGACGTTGGCGCCGTGAACCTCGCCGGGGTGGGCACGCATCGGAACCGACACGCACCCGAAGACCCAGGTGTGGCCGGTAAGTTCCAGGTATCGCAGGATGCCCGCCCACATCAGCGTGAGCACCGTCCCGGAGCGGTGCGCCGGGTCGACGCACGCGCGGCCCATCTCGACCGCGCCGAGCCCGTGCGGGTCCAGCACGGTCAGGTCGAACTCGGTCGCGGTGTAGTAGCCCCCGGCGGCGCGGGCGGCATCGGGCGGCAGCATGCGGTAGCAGCCGACGATGGTGCCGGTGTGACGGTCGTGGACGAGCAGGTGATCACAGAACGCGTCGAACCGGTCCTCGTCCAGATCACCGGCTCCGGCCGGCAGCCGGAATCCGGGTTCGGCGGAGAACACGCGGCGGCGCAGGCGTTGCGCGGCCTCGAAGTGTTCCGGATCTGCGGAGACGAACAGGGAGTAGCGCGGTCCGGACAGCACCGGCGCGGGGTCGAGACGCGGACGGGCGAGCACCGACGGTGTGGTCATGGTGCAGGTGTATCGGGCCGGGGCGGCCGCCCGGCGGCACCGCGATGACTCCGGGATGCACGCGCGGTGAACACCTTTCCGACGATCCCGACACCCGATACGCCGCAGCCCCGCTCCGGCATGCCGGAGCGGGGCTGCGCGCGAGCGACGAGGAGCTACAAGGATCAGCCCTTGTGCTTCTTGATCGCCTCGGTCAGCTGCGGCGCGACGTTGAACAGGTCGCCGACGACGCCGTAGTCCGCGATCTCGAAGATCGGGGCCTCTTCGTCCTTGTTGACCGCGACGATGGTCTTCGAGGTCTGCATGCCGGCGCGGTGCTGGATGGCACCGGAGATGCCGAGCGCGACGTACAGCTGCGGCGAGACCGTCTTACCGGTCTGGCCGACCTGGAACTGGCCCGGGTAGTAGCCGGAGTCGACGGCGGCACGCGAGGCACCGACGGCGGCACCGAGCGAGTCGGCGAGCTCCTCGACGACCGAGAACTTCTCGGCCGAACCGACACCGCGACCACCGGAGACGACGATCGACGCCTCGGTGAGCTCGGGGCGGTCGCCGCCGACGACGGGCTCACGCGAGGTGATCTTGACGGCGGACTCTTCCTGAGCCGGAACCTCGACGGCGACGCGCTCGGCGGCACCGGCCTGCGGCTGCGCCTCGACGGCACCCGGGCGGACGGAGATGACCGGGACCTCACCGTTGGCCTTGGCGTCGACGGTGAACGCGCCACCGAAGATGGAGTGGACGGCGGAGCCGTCGGACTTGACCTCGATGACGTCGACGAGGAGGCCGGAGCCGATGCGCGCGGCGAGGCGGCCCGACACCTCCTTGCCCTCGACGCTCGCGGCGGTGAGCACGGCGGCCGGGCCGACGGACTCGACGAGCGAGGCCAGGACGTCGACCTTCGGGGTCACCAGGTAGCCGTCGATGTCGTCGGACTCGGCGGCGTAGACCTTGGCGGCGCCGGCCGCGGCGAGCGCGTCCTGCAGCTTGTCGGCGGTGCCGGCGGGGCCGGTGACGACGGCGGCGGGCTCACCGAGCGCACGCGCTGCGGTGATGAGCTCGATGCTGACCTTCTTCAGCGCGCCCTCGGCGTGCTCGACGAGCACGAGTACTTCTGCCATTGCTTCTTTCTCCCTTGGTAAGTCTGCTGTTTCGCGTGGGCGCGGATCAGATGATCTTCTGGGCGACGAGGTACGCAGCGATCTTGCTGCCGCCGTCACCCTCGTCGGTGACGCGCTCGCCAGCGGTACGCGCGGGCTTGGGGGTGACACCGGTGACGGTGGAGCCGGCGTTGGCGACGCCGAAGATCTCGGGGTCGAGACCGATGTCGGCGAGCGTGAGGGTCTGAACTTCCTTCTTCTTCGCGGCCATGATGCCCTTGAAGGACGGGAAGCGCGGCTCGTTGATCTTCTCGGTGACCGAGACGATGGCCGGGAGGGATGCCTCGAGGCCGAAAACGCCCTCGTCGGTCTCGCGCTCGCCGGTGGCCTTGCCGTCGGCGATGGTGAGCTTGCGCAGGTGCGTCAGGTGGGGAAGACCGAGGTATTCGGCGATGATCGCCGGGACGGCGCCGACGCGGCCGTCGGTGGCCTCGTTACCGGCGATGACGAGCTCGACACCCTCGATCTGACCGAGCGCGGCAGCCAGGGCGTACGCCGTCTGGATGGCGTCGGAGCCGTGGAGGGCCGGGTCGTTGAGGTGGATGGCCTTGTCGGCGCCCATGGACAGCGCCTTGCGGATCGCGTCGGTCGCCCGGTCGGGACCGGCGGTGAGCACGGTGACCTCGCCCCCGTCGCGCTCCTTGATGAGCAGGGCCTCTTCGACGGCCCGCTCGTTGATCTCGTCGAGCACGGCGTCCGCGGCCTCGCGGTCGAGGGTGTAGTCGCCGTCGGTGAGCTTGCGCTCGGACCACGTGTCGGGGACCTGCTTGATCAAAACGACGATGTTCGTCATGGGTCTACGTCGACCTCCTGTTGTATCGCTGCTTTAGGGATCGGGCGAGGCACTGCCTGGACCGAGCACTCGTGTTTCGCACGGGGTGTGCGTTAGATTACCTCACGCTAAGTTACCCACCAGTAACTTGGCAAGAGATCCGGTTCACCATAACCACCCGAAGGGAACGAGAGGCCTGTGATGTGGACCACCCCGAACAGGGAGAACAGTGATACGTCTAGTCTCTGGGCGGTGAGCGACTCCACCGTCCGCGCAGACGAAGCGCAGCAACTGCCCCTCACCGGCGAGCGAACCGTCCCCGGCATTGCCGAGGAGAACTACTGGTTCCGTCGCCATGAGGTGGTCTACCGCGAGCTGCTCGCGCGATGCACCGGACGAACCGTCCTCGAGGCCGGCTGCGGTGAGGGCTACGGCGCCGACATGATCGCCGACGTCGCCCGGCGCGTCATCGGACTCGACTACGACGAGAGCGCCGTCGCCCACGTGCGCGCCCGCTACCCGCGCGTGGACATCCGCCAGGGCAACCTCGCCGACCTGCCCCTCGACGACGAATCGGTCGACGTGGTCGTCAATTTCCAGGTCATCGAGCACCTCTGGGACCAGGCGCAATTCCTGCGCGAGTGCCACCGCGTCCTCGTCCCCGGCAGCGAACTGCTGGTGAGCACCCCGAACCGGATCACCTTCTCCCCCGGCCGCGACACCCCGCTCAACCCGTTCCACACCCGCGAACTGAACGCCGCCGAACTGACCGAACTGCTCGTAGAGGCCGGTTTCCGCGTCGAACTGATGACCGGCGTGCACCACGGCCCCGCGCTGCGCGCCCTCGACGCCAAGCACGGCGGCTCGTTCATCGACGCGCAGATCGAACGCGCCCTGGCAGGCGAGCCGTGGCCCGCCGATCTGACCGCCGACGTCGCGGGCGTCGCCGTGGACGACTTCGTCCTCGATCCCGAAAACATCGACGCGAGCCTGGATCTGGTCGCCATCGCGGTGAAGGACCCAGCGCGGTGACCACCCGCGAACCGGGCATGTTCGCCCTCGTGCTGCACTCGCACCTGCCGTGGCTCGCCAATCACGGGCGTTGGCCCGTCGGCGAGGAATGGCTCTACCAGTCCTGGGCCGCAACGTATCTGCCGGTCACCGACGTCCTGCACCGGCTCGCCGCCGAAGGCCGCACCCGGCTGCTCACCCTCGGCGTGACGCCCGTGCTCGCCGCCCAACTGGACGATCCGCACTGCCTGACCGGCATGCACCACTGGATCGGCAACTGGCAGTTGCGCGCTCACGAAGCGGCCGGGATGGCCGAGCAGTCGTACCGCGACCTCGGCGCCCGCGAGCACCGCCTCGCCGGCGAGGCGCTCGAACAGTTCGAAACCCGTTGGCGCCACGGCGGTTCCGCGGTCATCCGCGGACTGATCGACGCCGACGCGATCGAACTGCTCGGAGGTCCGCTGGCCCATCCCTTCCAGCCGTTGCTCGATCCGCGCCTGCGCGCGTTCTCGTTGTCGGAAGGTCTGTACGACGCGCAGGCCCGCTGGCAGCACACCCCCCGGGGGATCTGGGGACCCGAGTGCGCCTTCACCCCCGGGATGGAGACCGGGTACGCCGCCGCCGGCGTCGAGCACTTCATGGTCGACGGACCCGCCCTGCGCGGCGACACCTCCCTGGGCCGCACGGTGTGGGACTCCGACGTCGTGGCGTTCGGCCGCGATCTGCAGGTCTCCTACCGCGTGTGGTCACCGAAGTCCGGCTACCCCGGGCACGCCGCGTACCGGGACTTCCACACCTACTGCCACGACACCGGACTCAAGCCCGCCCGGGTCACCGGCCGCACCGTGCCCTCGCACGAAAAGGCGCCCTACGACCCGGATCTCGCATCCGCGACCGTCGACAAGCACGTCGCCGACTTCGTCGAGACCATCCGGAGACGGCTGCGCAGCGAGTCGGCCCGGATCGGCCGGGACGCGCTCGTCGTCGCCGCGTTCGACACCGAACTGTTCGGGCACTGGTGGTACGAGGGCCCACTGTTCCTGGAACGGCTGCTACGGGCGCTGCCCGAGGCCGGCATCGAGGTCGGCACTCTCGCCGACGCCCGCGACCGCGGCTACGTCGGCACCCCCGTCGAACTCCCCGACTCGTCGTGGGGATCCGGCAAGGACTGGCGGGTCTGGGCCGGCGAACAGGTCCAGGACCTGGTGCAACTCAACGACGAGGTCGTCCGCACCACCCTCGACACCCTCGACAAGGACCGCGCCACCGCCGCGCCCGGTCTGCCCGCGCTGCGCAACCGCGTCCACGACCAGATGCTGCGCGAGGCGCTGATGGCGGTCTCGAGCGACTGGGCGTTCATGGTCAGCAAGGACACCGCCGCCGGATACGCCCGCGACCGCGCGCACAAGCACGCGCACGCACTGCGCGAGATCGCCGACGCCGTCGCGGCCGGCCGCCACGACGCGGCCGCGCGCCTCGCCGACGGCTGGAACCGCGCCGACAACCTGTTCCCCGCACTCGACGCACGTCGACTGCCGAACGGAGAGCCGACATGAGAATTCTCATCGTCTCGTGGGAGTACCCGCCGGTCGTCGTCGGCGGACTCGGTCGCCACGTCCACCACCTGGCCACCGAACTCGCCGCGGCCGGTCACGAGGTCGTCGTCCTGTCCCGGCGTCCCACCGGAACCGACGCGTCCACCCACCCCACCCTCACGCACATCGCGGAGGGCGTCCTGGTGGTCGCGGTCGCCGAGGACCCGCCGCACTTCGACTTCGGCGAGGACATGCTCGGCTGGACCCTGGCCATGGGTCACGCGATGGTCCGTGCGGGTGTCGGCCTGAGCAAGGGCGGCATCGGCGAGGGCTGGACGCCCGACGTCGTGCACGCGCACGACTGGCTGGTCGCGCACCCCGCGATCGCGCTCGCCGAATACTTCGACGTGCCGCTCGTGTCCACCCTGCACGCCACCGAGGCCGGGCGGCACAGCGGCTGGCTGTCCGGGAAGATGAACCGCCAGGTGCACTCGGTCGAGTGGTGGCTGGCGAACGAATCCGATTGGCTCATCACGTGTTCCGCCTCGATGCGCGACGAGGTCGCGGAGCTGTACGGGCCGGATCTGCCGTCGATCTCGGTGATCCGCAACGGCATCGACGTCACCACGTGGTCGTACCGCGACCGCGAGCCCCGCACCGGTCCGGCGCGGCTGCTGTTCGTCGGACGGCTCGAATACGAGAAGGGTGTACAGGACGCGATCGCGGCGCTGCCGAAGATCCGGCGGTCGCATCCGGGGACGACACTCGTCGTCGCCGGTGAAGGCACTCAGTTCGAATGGCTGCGCGAGCAGGCCCGCGTCCACCGGGTCGCCCGGTCGGTGACCTTCCTCGGCAACCTCGACCACACCGAACTGCTCGGCTGGCTGCACGGGGCCGACGCGATCGTGCTGCCGAGCCGCTACGAGCCGTTCGGGATCATCGCGCTCGAGGCCGCGGCCGCCGGCACCCCGCTCGTCGCCTCCACCGCCGGGGGTCTCGGCGAGGCCGTCGTCGACGGTGTCACCGGGCTGTCGTTCCAGCCGGGCGATGTGGCCGGGCTCGTCTCGGCGGTGCGGGAACTGCTCGACGACCCCGACGCCGCCCAGGAACGCGCACGCGCTGCCCGCGCGCGGCTCACCGACGACTTCGACTGGCGGCAGGTCGCCGAGGAGACGGCCCAGGTGTACGCGGGCGCCAAGCGGCGGGTGCGGCATCCGCTGGCGCGTCCGAGCATCCCGCAACGTCCACTCCCCGATCGCGGATGACCCGCGCCTCGTGCGCGTTTTCGGTAGCCCCCGCCACCGGAACCGCGCACGAGGCCGTCAGGCCGGGGCGAGCGGCGGCTGCCGGTCGGCCCACGGCCGGGCCTGTTCCAATTGCGCTGCGAGCGCGAGCAACAGGCCTTCCCCACCGAGCGGCGCGACGAACTGCACCCCGAGCGGTAGACCGTCGGGCGTCATGTACAGCGGCACCGAGATCGCCGGGCGCCCGGTGATGTTCGCCAGCTGCGTGTAGGGGGTCCGACCCAGGTTGTCGTCGACGATCGAGTCCAGGAGACCACCGAGCCGCGCGAGACGGCCGAGCCGGCCCGCGACGATCAGCCGGCTCAGAATCCGGACCATCGGCGGGGTGGTCAGTTCGCCGATGCGGATCGGCGGCGACGCCAGCGTCGGTGTGAGGAGCAGGTCGTAGCGCTCGTGGAAGGCCACGAGCTGCTGCGTGTAACCGTTCCACCGCTGAAGGGCCGCAAGGTAATCCGGTGCCGACACCGACCGGCCGACGGCCGCGAGGACACGGGTGTCGAGTTCGAATCCGTCCGGGCCGCAATTGGTCCGGCGACGAGCATCGTCGACATCCTGCGCGAGCGAGGCGAACCACATCGTCAGGAAGTCCGTCGCGAGGCGCCGCTCGTCGATACCGGTCTCGGCGGGTTCGACGTGGTGCCCGAGCTCGTCGAGCAGCGCGATCGCGTCGTCGACGGCCGCGACCGCTTCCCGGTCGACGGGAGTGCCGAGCGGCGAGGCGGTCGCGTAGCCGATGCGCAGCTGCCGCGGCGGACGGCTCGCGATCGCCGCATACGACTCCTCGGCGCGGGCACCGAGGTACGGACCGGTCGGGTCGGGGCCGGCGATGATGTCGAGCATCGCCGCCGCGTCCCGGACCGTGCGAGTGACGACCCCGTTGGACACCGCGCCGTGCAGCAACTCGCCGACGGCCGGGCCGCTGGGCACCACACCGCGCCCCGGTTTGAGCCCGACGAGTCCGCAGCAGGCGGCGGGGATCCGGATGGACCCGCCGCCGTCGTTCGCGCCGGCGGCGGGCACCACCCCCGCCGCGACCGCGGCGGCCGAACCACCCGACGATCCGCCGGGCGTGTGCTCCGGGTTCCACGGATTGCGCGTCGGCCCGTTCGCCTCCGGTTCGGTGATGTTCTTCGCCCCGAACTCCGGGGTGTTCGTCTTCCCGAACACGACCAGCCCCGCGTCGATCCAGCGGTCGACGACGAGCGCGTTGCGCGCGGCCGGCAGCGCGGCGAGGGCACGACTACCGCTTCCGGTCGGTGTGCCCACCACGTCCTGTGCGAGGTCCTTCACCAGGAACGGAACCCCGGCGAACGGCCCGGTGAGCCGGCCCTTGGCGCGGGTGCGGGCCCGCTCGTCGAGCCGGTACACCACCGTGTTCAGGACCGGTTCGACCGCGTCCAGGCGCGCGATCGCCGTCTCGAGCAGCTCCTCGCCGCCGACCTGACCGGTGGCGACGAGTTCGGCCAACCCCACCGCGTCGTAACGGCGGTACTCGCAGTAGTCCATCCCCAGCTCCCCTCACCCTCATCGACGGTCCTCGTCGACGACGGATACCGGATCAGGCTCCGGCGTCCGCGCCTTCCGGCAGGTCGCCCGCCTTCTTGCGGGCGATGTCCTCGAGCGCCGCGATGTACTCGGCGCGCTGCGCCGCGCCGGCCTCCCAGTCGGCCTTCCGGTTCTTCACGGCCTTGGCCGGGGATCCGACGGCGATGCTGTAGTCCGGGATGTCGCCCTTGACTACGGCGTGCGCACCGAGCACGCAGCCGCGGCCGACGCGGGTACCGCGCAGCACGGTGACCTTCGCGGCGATCCAGGTGTCGGGCCCGATCCGCACCGGGCTCTTGACGATGCCCTGATCCTTGATCGGGTAGGTGACATCCTCGGTGCGGTGGTCGAAGTCGCAGATGTAGCACCAGTCCGCGACGAGGGTCGACGCACCGATCTCGATGTCGAGGTAGGTGTTGACGACGTTGTCCTTGCCGAAGACGACCTTGTCGCCGATGCGCAGCGACCCCTCGTGACAGCGGATGGCATTGCCGTCACCGATGTGCACCCATCTGCCGATCTCGAGCCGCGACAGTTCCGGCGTCGAGTGGATCTCGACGTTCTTGCCGAGGAAGACCATGCCGCGCAGGATCACGTGCGGGTTCGCGAGCTTGAACTTCGCGAGTCGGTAGTACCGCACCAGGTACCAGGGTGTGTAGGCCTTGTTGGCCAGCACCCACCGCAGCGAGTCGACGGTCAGGAATTTCGCCTGGTCGGCGTCCCGGCGACGTGAACCACGCCACCTCGTGCGCAACGGTGCGCCCCACATGCTCGTCATAGCATGCCAGCCTACGGTCAGCCTCGTGCGGAAAGCACGGGGCCCGGCCCGATAGGCTGACCGACCGTATCCTTCGGGCCTGAGGAGAGATGTGTGATGCGGGGTGTCCTGCGGACTGCAGTGCTGACGACGACGGCAGCACTCGCGTTGAGCGGATGCGGAAGCGGGGACGAACCCATCGACATCCTCTCCGAAGGAGCGTGGCCGGGCCGCTATTCCGACGCCCGCAACAGCAGCACCGCGGTCGCGGACGGACTCTCGGACGTGTCGGTCGCCTGGACCCGATCGGTCGGCGGCGCGGTCGGATCACCGCCGTCGATCGCCAGCAACGGGCAGATCTTCGTCAGCGCCTCCACCGACGCCGGCTGCAATCTGTTCGCGTTCCAGATCGACACCGGCCGCAAACGCTGGTGTACGCGTCTCGCGCCGGGCGTCGGCGTGGTCACGCCGGTCGCCGACACCGTCGCCAACGTCTACCTCGGCGAGGAGGGCGGTCTGTACTCGTTCAACGAGCACGGGCAGCGCCGCTGGCGTATCCCGGTGAGCGGCACACCGCGCAGCGCACAGTTCACCGGTGACGGAAACCTCTTGGTGGTCACGCACTTCGGTCAGGTCAACGTCGTCGATACGCAGACGGGCAAGCTCGTCGCCCCGATCTACGACATGGTGCCGATCCCGGGTGTGCAGGACGGCACGAACGTGCCCCGGCAGGCCCCCGACCACGGACTGGCCGCGTGCTTCGGCGGCTCCCCCGACTGCCCGGTCGCGACGACGCCCGCGGTGGACGTGGTGACGGACCGCATCTTCGCCACCCTGTGGCGTCCGGGGACGGACCAGGCGGCACTGGTCGCGTTGCGCTACACCGGCGGTGACGACGCGCGCATCGCCGAGGAGTGGTCGCTGGCGGACCTTCCGGGCGGGGCGGTGACGAGCCCCGTGCTCTCCGCGGACGGCGCGACGGTGTACGTGCACGACGGCGACGGCACCCTGTGGGCGATCGACGCCGCGACGGGCTCGCCGCGCTGGAGCCACGATCCGGGTTTCGTCACCTCGACGGGACCGGCGGTGACCGCCGACGGGACGATCCTGCTCGCCGGTGGCGGCGCGGACGGTCCGCTCGTGGCGTTGCGCGACGCCGGGGATCACCCCGAATCCCTGTGGGAACGCGACGACGTGCGTCAGCTCGGCGCACCGGCCGTCGCCGCGAACGGAGTGGGGTACACGGTGGTGCGGGTTCCGGACGGCCTCGCCGCGCTGGTCTTCGACACCTCCGACGGCAGCACGCTGGATCAGGAATCCCTGCCGGGAGCATCAGGTTTCGCGGTCGGCACCGCGATCGGACCGGACGGCGAGCTGCTGGCGACCACGCTGCTCGGGGACCTCTACACGCTGCGCTGAGAGTGCCGAACGGCCACACCACCGGGGCGCAGGCACCGGTGGTGTGGCCGTAGGCCGATCGTCTCAGGAGGCGAGGACGGTCAACTCGATCCCGCTGCCCCGCCGGACCGTGTTGTAGATCGGGCAGGTCGCGACGAACCGCTCGCGCAGGACGTCCGCCGCGGCCTGATCCACCCCGCTCGTGGTGATCGTGACCCGGGTGAAGTCGTACCGGGTCGGATCCTCGCTGCCGCGGGCGTGCGAGGCCTCGACCCGGATCCCGGCGAGCGGCAGCTTCAGTTCCGTCGCGTTCGCCTCGAAGTTCGCCATCGCGCACGATGCGAGCGCCGACAGGAGCAACTCCCCGGCCTGGATGGACTCACCCGGGCCGAATCGCGAGTCGGTCACCAGATGGTTGGCGCGGGCGTCGAGCACGAACCGGCCGGGTACCCCGGCGATGGTGTGCCCCGCGACGGCCGCGATGTTCGACGCGGGCGCGGTGCCGGCGCTCATCGGGCGGCGCTCGCGGGCTTGGGGATCCGGTTCTCCCATTCACGCGGAGCGGGACGCTCGAGTCCGAGGTTCTCGCGCAGGGTGGATCCCTCGTATTCGGTCCGGAACAGGCCGCGCTTCTGCAGTTCGGGGACGACCTGCCGGGTGAAGTCCTCGAATCCCCCGGGCTGGTAGGGAGCCTGCACCATGAAGCCGTCGCACGCGCCTCCGGTGAACCACTCCTCCAGGCCGTCCGCGACTTCCGTTGCGGTACCGATGAATCCGCCTTCGACGCGGCCACCGTACTGCTTGCCGAGCTCACGCAGCGTGAGCCCCTCGCGTTCGGTGATCTCGCGGACCTCGCGGTAGTGGCCCTCGACGCCGGGAACCTCGACGTCGGGCAGCCGCTCGTCGAGGGGGAACGTCGACAGGTCCACGTCCAGGTGGTAGGCGAGGGTCGAGAGCCCACCCAGCGGCGGCACCAGTTCGAACAGCTCCTCGAAGGTCTGTTGCGCGATCGCGCTGGTGGCACCGATGACCGGGGCGATCGACGGCAGGATCTTCACCTGACGGGGGTCGCGGCCGTGCGCGGCGGCCCGCTCCTTGATCTCGCGGTAGAAGTCCTGCGCCGACTCGAGCGACGCGTGGCTGCAGAAGATGACGTCGGACCAGCGGGCGGCGAAGTCCTTGCCCTTGGCGGAGGCGCCGGCCTGGATCACCACCGGGTATCCCTGCGGCGGCCGCGGCACGTTGAGCGGTCCCTGGACGGTGAACCACTCCCCCTTGTGGCCGATCGCGTGCACCTTCTCGGGGTCGGCGAACAACGGCGTCTCGGTGTCCAGGACCAGCGCGTCGTCCTCCCAGCTGTCCCAGAGCTTCGCCGCCACCTCGAGGAACTCGTCGGCGCGTTCGTAGCGCTTCTCGCGGGGGAACTGCTCGTCGAGGTTGAAGTTGCGCGCCTCGGATTCCTGGAACGAGGTCACCACGTTCCAGGCCGCGCGGCCGGCGGTGAGGTGGTCCAGGCTCGCGAACGAGCGGGCCACGGTGAACGGCTGCGCGTATGTGGTGGACACCGTCGCGGCGAGACCGAGGTGCCGAGTCACAGCACCCATCGACGACAGCACGTGCAGCGGATCGAGACGCAACGAGCCGAGCGCGCCGTTGCGCAACTGGGTGTCGGTGCTCGACCCGAACCGGTCGGGCACCGAGAGGATGTCGGCGAAGAACGCGAGGTCGAACCTGCCGTCCTCGAGGGTGCGGGCGATGTTCTGGTAGTACTCCGCGGACAACCACCCGGGGACCGAGGCCGGGTAGCGCCAGCCGCCGGGGCGGCCGGGACCGGCGGTGATGAACGCGGCGAGACGCATCTGGGAGTCGGACATGATGCTGATACCTACTTCGAGAGTTACTGGACGTTCGAGAGTTCTTTGTCGATGACGGACTTGATCGAATCGAACCGCGAATCCTGCAGCCACGAGGTGACATCCACCTGCTCGGGGTAGATGCCGAGCCGGTGGAAGTTGTCGGCGAGATCCTGGGTGCCGGCGATGGCGTCGGCACCGACCGAGGTGAACTGTCCCGCACCGGAGTACGAGAGCCGCTTCGTCTCGACGAGGTCGCGGTACACCTCGGCTTCCATCGCGTTGCCGCCGAAGCCGCCGAGCCGGGTGAACTCGTCGACGGCCGCGGCGGGGTTGGCCTCGATCCAGCGCTGTGCGTCGCGGACGTTGCGCACCAGCTTCGCCGCGACCTCGGGGTGGTTGTTCGCGAAGGATTCGCTCGCGACGAAGAACGCGTAGTCGTAGGTCTTCACGTCGGGCAGGGTCGCGGCGTTGTGCTTGCGCTTGGCGAGTTCGGCCATCGGCTGCCACGTGATCCAGGCGTCCACCTTGCCCTGCGCGAACGCGGCCTCGGCGTCCGCGGCGGTGAGGTTGACGTACTCGATGTCGTCGAGCGTCAGGCCCGCGGTCTCGAGGTACTTGACCAGGCTGTACGTGCCGGTCGTGCCGCGGTGGTCGGCGACCTTGCGGCCCTTCAGATCTGCGGCGGACCGGATGGTGGAGCCCTGCGGGACCAGGACGTCCACCTCGTTGCTCGGCAGCGGGTACGCCACCAGCGGGACGATGGGAACGCCACCGCCGATCGCGTAGATGACGGCGGTCGCGGTGGCGAAGGAGAAGTCGACGCTGCCGGACTTGATCGCCTCCATCACCGGCAGGGACGCCGGGAATCCGGTGGGCCATTCCACCGGCACGCCGAGGTCGGCGGCGACGTCGAACCCACCGAGGCTGTTGCGCAGCACGGTGCCCGGTTCGGCGTTGCCGTCGCCGATCAGCGCGTACCGGACCTGGGTGAGGGGGCCGTCTTCGTCTGCTGCGGCGTCGGTGCTGCACCCGGCGAGGGACAGGGCGGTCAGGCCGAGGACACCGGCGCCGGTGGCCTTGAGGAAGCCGCGTCGGCTCAGCGACGAAGAGGTCAGGGGTGACATAGCGGGGGTGAAACCTTCCTACGGGTGGAGCGGGTGGATCGGAGGGGCAGTGTCAGGAATGGAGGGCGCGGTCGGCCTCGAGGAGCCCGTCGAGGAACTCCTCCTTCCAGGCTGCGAGGCGGGCGTCACCGCGGTGCCGGGGGCGGGCCTGGTCGATCCGGAGTTCACGGGTGATCCCGGATTCGGTGAGCAGCAGCACCCGGTCGGAGAGGATCAACGCTTCCTCGACGTCGTGGGTGACGAGCAGGACGGTCCGGGGCCGCTCGGCGAGCATCCGTTCGAGCAGTTGCTGCATCGTGACCCGGGTGATCGCGTCGAGTGCACCGAACGGTTCGTCGAGGAGCAGCACGTCGGGGTGGTGCAGCAGGGCGCGGGCGAGCGCGACGCGCTGCCGCTGGCCGCCGGACAGTTCGGAGGGCCAGGCGTTCTCCCGACCGGCGAGTCCGACCTCGCGGAGCAGCGCGGCCGCTTCGTCGCGTCGTCCCTTGGTGCCGAGCTGGACGTTGTCGAGGACGTTGCGCCAGGGCAGGAGCCGGTCCTCCTGGAACATCATGCGCGAGACGACGGGCCGGTCGACGGTCGGCTCGACGCGGCCCTCGGTCGGCTGCTCGAGCCCGGCGAGGATCCGGAGCAGGGTGGACTTGCCCACGCCGCTCGGTCCGAGGAACGTCACGAACTCGCCCGGCGCGATCGACAGGTCGATGTTGTTCAGGATGCGCTTGTCCTGGTAGCGGTGTCCGACGCCGAGCAGGTCGAGTCCGACGAGGTCGTCACGGGACATCAGCGAGTTCCCTTCCGGTAGTTGGGGTTCCAGCGGAGGACTCGCGCCTCGACCAGCCGGATGAGCTGATCGGCCAGGAGGCCGGCGAGCGCGTAGAGCACGATCGCGAGGACGATCCGGTCGTTGCGGAGCAGGTCGCGGCCGTTCTGGGCGAGGAAGCCGATGCCCTCGCTGGTCGCGATGGTTTCGGCGATCACGAGCGTCAGCCAGGCCACGCCGAGCGCGTAGCGGATGCCGGTCAGGATCATCGGCATCGCGCCGGGCACGATGACCTGCCGGATCAGCTCGCCGCGCCCGAGCCCGTACGAGCGGCCGAGCTGCACGAGCTTCGGATCGACGGTGCGGATACCCGCGACGGTGTTGAGGTAGACGGGGAAGATGACGCCGAGGGTCACGAGCAGGACCTTCGGCAGCTCGCCGATGCCGAACGCCGCGATGAGCAGCGGGACGAGGGCGAGATGCGGCAGCGCACGCAGCATCTGCAGGGTCCGGTCGACGAGTCCTTCGGCGATGCGCGAGAGGCCGACGGCGAAGCCGAGGACGAGACCGATCCCGGCGCCGATGGTGAAGCCGATGACGATGCGTCGCACACTCACCAGCAAGTGGGTCTGCAGTTCTCCCGCGGCCCAGAGGTTCCGGGCGGTGTCGAGCACCTTGCTCGGGGGCGGCAGGATCGACGCGGAGATCAGTCCGGTGGACGAGGCCCACTGCCAGCCGAGCAGCACGAGGGCCGGAACGACCCACGGCAGCAGCGCGGTCGCCCGCGGCGTCCGGATGACGCGGCGGGTGCGCGGCGGCTCGGCGGTGGGCGCAGGGGTAGCCGGTGCTGCGGAGACCGTGAGATCAGACATCGCCGGTCGCCGTCGGTGTGGGGGTGGTCGTGTTCATCGTTCTCCTCGCGGACAGCAGTGCGAGGAGCACTATAAATACAAACGACAACAAACGACGACAACTGTATACACATGGATTCAAACCCTTCCCATCCGCGCGCCGTCCTGGTATGGGTTGGTTCGTCCACTTTTCTGCGCGTCTCGAGGAGGGAACCGACCGTTGGACGTCGACAGATCGCCGTACGCACAACTGCGCGAACGCATTACGAACGGCAAGTATGCGCCCGGCTCCATGCTGGTGCCGGCCGGCGTCGGCGCGGAGATGGGGCTGTCGCGGACACCCGTGCGGGAAGCGTTGCAGCGGCTCGAGTTCGACGGTCTGGTGATCAAGGTCACCCGCGGCTACATGGTGCGTGAGCGCACCGAGGAGGAGGTACTCGCGATCTGCGACGCCCGGATCGCACTGGAATCCGCTGCCGCGTTCGCCGCGGCGACCAGACGATCCGAGATCGATCTGGCCCGGCTGACGAGTCTGTTCGAGCGCGCCGTCGCGGCACCGGATCCGAAGAGCGCACTCCGCCTGCACAACGACTGGCACGCCGCGCTGCGCTCCGCCGCCCACAACCCGACCATCGCCGAGCTGATGGAACGCCTGGACGCGCAACTGGCCGTCTACGACGCCGAGGCGTCCGCGGCTCCCGACAATCTCGACGCGATCGAGACGGAGCACCGCCACATCCTCGACGCGATCGTCGCGGGGGACGGCGAGCGGGCGCGCGCCCTGATGACCGCTCACCAGGAGCGCACCCGCGATATCCGCATTTCTGCCATGGCGGCGCGCTGATCGGGAATCCCACCGACGGGCGCACGGACCGTGCGACGCTGATCCCCATGACAAGGGCGCTACCGAAGAACGCAGTGCCGAAGAACATGGTCTTCATTCCGGGAGACACGTTCTGGATGGGCTCGGAGGACTTCTATCCCGAGGAACGACCGGTCCACCAGGTGACGGTCGGCGGGTTCTGGATGGACGAGCACCCGGTGACGGTCGCCGAGTTCCGCCGCTTCGTGAAAGCGACCGGATATGTCACGACCGCGGAGGTCGCGCCCGACCCGGACCGGTACCCCGGGGCGGACCCGGCACTGCTCGTTCCCGGGTCACTGGTGTTCACGCCGCCCCGGGGCCCTGTTCCCCTCGACGACTACACCCGCTGGTGGTCCTTCACACCCGGCGCCGACTGGCGTCACCCCGAGGGTCCCGACAGCAATGTCGGTGGCCGGGAACGGCATCCGGTCACGCACGTGTCGTGGTTCGACGCCAGGGCGTACGCCGAGTGGGCCGGCAAGGAACTGCCGACCGAGGCGGAGTGGGAGTTCGCCGCACGCGGCGGCCTCGATCGCAAGATCTTCGTGTGGGGTGACGAGCACGAGCCGGGCGGCAGACCCGGCGGGAACGTCTGGCAGGGCGAGTTCCCGTGGCAGAACCTCCTCGAGGACGGGTTCGCCGGAACCTCCCCCGTCGGGCATTTCCGGCCCAACGGGTATGGGCTCGACGACATGGCCGGCAACGTGTGGGAGTGGACGAGCGACCACTTCTCCCCCGACCACTCGGCGAGCGGCAAGAACGTCGCCCCGGCGTCGTCGTGCTGCATTCCGGCGAATCCCCGCGTCGACGCTGCTGTGGTCCACGACCCGAACGAACCGTATGCGCGCCGCGTGATCAAGGGCGGCTCGCACCTGTGCGCGCCGAACTACTGTCTTCGCTACCGCCCCGCTGCCCGGCAGGGTGAAACCGAGGAGACGTCGACCTGCCACATCGGCTTCCGGTGCATCCTCCGGCCGTGACTTCCATCTCGTAAACCCGTCTCCGCGACGACGAACCGGTGCTGTACTGGAACGGGTGGGCGGAGAAGGGGGCACACGGTCATGGGCAAGGAACTCCGGGCAGCACCGATACCCGGCGGGGATACCCTGCCGTTTCCCCCGACGCCGTCGGGGAGTATCGCGGGCCGCACCATGCAGGAATCGGTGTACAGCCCACACCCGAAGCAGCGCCGGCTGCCCGCCGACGCCCCGAACATCCTCGTCGTGCTGATCGACGACGCCGGTCCGGGTCTGCCGACAGGGTTCGGCGGCGAGGTGAACACCCCAACCCTCGACCGCATGCTCGACGAGGGCATCGGCTACAACCGCTTCCACACCACCGCGATGTGTTCGCCGACCCGCGCGTCGCTGCTCACCGGCCGCAACCACCATCGCGTCGGAAACGGGCAGATCGCCGAGCTGGCCAACGACTGGGACGGGTATTCCGGCCACATCCCGAAGTCGAGTGCGACGGGAGCGGAGGTCCTGCGGCACTACGGGTACACCACCGCGGCGTTCGGCAAGTGGCACAACACCCCGGCCGAGGAGACCACGGCCGCCGGGCCCTACGACAACTGGCCCACCGGCGTCGGTTTCGACTACTTCTACGGCTTCCTCGCCGGTGAGGCATCGCAGTACGAGCCGAACCTGGTCCGCAACACCACCGTCGTCCTGCCGCCGAAGACCCCCGAGCAGGGCTACCACCTCAGCGAGGACCTCGCGGACGACGCCATCGGCTGGTTGCGCCGCCACAAGGCGCTCGACGCCGACCGGCCCTTCTTCATGTACTGGGCCAGCGGCTGCCTGCACGGCCCGCACCACATCATGAAGGACTGGGCAGACCGGTATTCGGGCAAGTTCGACGACGGCTGGGACGCCTACCGCGAGCGCGTGTTCGCCCGGGCCAAGGAGAAGGGCTGGATCCCACCGGAGGCCGAACTCACCGACCGCGATCCCACCATGGCGGCGTGGGACGACATCCCCGAGGAGGAGAAGCCGTTCCAGCGTCGCCTCATGGAGGTGGCGGCCGGGTACGCCGAGCACTGTGATGTGCAGGTCGGGCGGTTGTTCGACGAGCTGGACCGGCTCGGCTACCGCGACAACACCCTGGTCCTCTACATCTGGGGCGACAACGGCTCGTCCGGGGAGGGCCAGGAAGGGACCATCAGCGAACTGCTGGCGCAGAACGGGATTCCGACGACCCCGGCGCAGCACATCGCCGCCCTCGAGGAACTCGGCGGACTCGACGTCCTCGGCTCTCCGAAGACCGACAACATGTACCACGCGGGATGGGCGTGGGCGGGCAGCACGCCCTACAAGGGCATGAAACTCCTCGCGTCGCATCTCGGGGGAACCCGCAATCCGATGGTGGCGCGGTGGCCCGCGAAGATCACCCCCGATCGGACCCCGCGAACCCAGTTCCTGCACTGCAACGATCTGGTGCCGACCTTCTACGACCTGCTCGGAATCACCCCGCCCCGCTCCGTGAACGGGATTCCGCAGGACCCCATCGACGGTGCCAGCTTCGCGGAGACCTTCGTCGACCGGGACGCGAAGGCGGGCAAGATCACCCAGTACTTCGAGATCATGGGCAGCCGCGCGATCTACCACGACGGCTGGATGGCGTCCGCATTCGGACCCCGGGCACCGTGGCTGCAGGGCATGCCCGGCGGGATCCGCGACTGGAACCCCGACGACGACACCTGGGAGCTCTACAATCTCGACGAGGACTGGACCCAGAACCGCAATCTCGCCGAGCAGTATCCCGAGAAGCTGGCCCAGCTGCGGGAGTTGTTCGCGATCGAGGCGGCCAAGAACAACGCCCTGCCGATCGGCGGGGGGCTCTGGGTGGTGGCACTTCACCCCGAGCAGCGGATCACCACGCCGTACACCAGCTGGGAGTTCACCGGCGACGTCACCCGTATGCCCGAATTCTGTGCTCCCGCACTGGGAAACAGGAACAACCGCGTTGCCGTCGATCTGACCGTCCCCGAGCGGGCCGGCGGTGTCCTCTACGCTCTCGGCGGCAACGGCGGCGGGCTGACCTGTTTCATGGACGACGGCTACCTCTGCTACGAGTACAACCTGTTCATCCTGATGCGCACCAAGATGCGCTCGGCGGAGCCGATTCCGCCCGGCGAGCACAAACTCGAAGTGTTCACCGAGTACGCCGAGACCCGCCCCGGCGGCCCGCTGAACGTCCGGATGTGTGTCGACGGGCAGAAGGTCGGCGAGACGACCGTGCCGATCAGCGCGCCGTTGCTGTTCACGGCGAACGACTGTCTCGACATCGGTACCTGCCTCGGGTCACCGGTGTCGCTCGACTACTACGATCGCGCGCCGTTCCCGTTCGACGGAACCATCGAGAAGGTCGTCGTCGACTACATCTAGACCGATGCCTCGCACACGAAAGCCTCTGCGGTGCGCCCGATCCGGGTCAGCACCACCGACAACGACCGCGTACCCCGGAGTTTGAGACGTGGCCGCAGCACCGCGGGGTCGACGTCGACTCCGCGGACGAGGATCTCGGCGACCCCGCAGTCGTGCTGCGCGAGCGCCTGTTTCAAAGCCTTCTCGGTGTACTTGAACCGGTCGAGGATGCGGAAGCCGCGCACGCCCTCGGGCAGGGTGTCGCCGGTGAGATAGGCGATGCGCGGATCCAGTTGCCACAGACCGTGATACGCCGCCCAGTGCCGGACCAGGCCGGCCCGCACGATCGCGCCGTCGGGATCGACGATCCACTGCCCCGGAGGACGGTCGTCGATGTCGTCGGGCATCGCGTCGGTGACCTCGAATCCCGTTCCATCCGAACGCAACACGCTTGCCCGGCGTCGGACACCGGGGCTCGACAGGCCCGGCGAGTACAGGCACGCCTCGCGGACACCGCCGTCGAGCGAGACGACCTCGACCTCCCCCGCCCAGTCGAGCGCGTCGAAATCCAGGCCCGGCGCGCACTTCACCGCGAGATCGCGTCCGGCATAGACGTCGAGCAGGTCCGGCAGCGGTGGTTGCAGCGCCGCCGGATCGTGCGTGCGCCGGCCGCCGGCGCGGCGTGCGGGATCGGCGATCACGGTGGTCCCGCGGGTGACGGGCCGCAGCGCGTCGGCCCGGATCAGCGATGTGCCCGGCACGTTGTGCGCGGCCATCGCCAACCGCACCGGGTCCAGATCGCTGCCGATCACGAGGTCGGCGACACCCACGAGCGCCGCCAGTTCCGCGCCGATCGAACATGTCACGTCGTGCACGCGCCGCCCGGCCAGGCGCCGCGCCCGATGCGTGGCGACCACGGCGGGGGTGGCCTGCTGCACCGCGTCGTCGGTGAGCAGCCATCCCCCGGCCTCCGGCAGTTTCGCGACAGCCTTGCGGCGCGCCAGCACGGTCTCGACGAGCAGGCCGGCACGGTCGCCGAAACGCGTACGCACCCAGCCGATGTCGGCCAGGCGTGTACGCGCGGACAGTTCCCGGCCGTCCACCTCGGTCAAGGCGGACGCCGCCTCGTCCGACGCCAGATAGGCGACGTCGGCGAGGGTGAACTCGTATCCCAACTACTTGCCGGGCTTCACACCGGTGATCATGACGTTGTAGAAGAAGCTGCGCGGCACGACGTGCTTGAGCACCTTCTCGTCGACCCAGCTCAGCGTCTTCCAGCCACCGAACGCGAACTTCGCCCAGCCCCAGCCGAGCTTCTCCTCCGGCACGGCGGCCTCGAAGGTGCGCACGGGCCAGCCGAGCAACGCCGCGGCGAACTCCTCGCTCGACGCCTTCACCTCGACGGCACCGGCCGAGGTCGCGATCTTCTCGAGATCGGACGGATCGAAGGTGTGCAGGTCGACGACGGCTTCGAGGGCCGCGGCCCGGGAGGACTCGTCGAGTTCGGTCTGCGGACGGCGCCAGTCGCTCAGGAACGGCAGCTTGGTGATGTTGGTGGTCGCCTCCCAGGTGATGCGACCGAGCCACCGCGCGTAGAAGTTGCCGATCGTGCTGGGCTCACCGGCGAAGACGAACCGGCCGCCGGGCTTGAGAACGCGCAGGACCTCGCGCAGCGACTGCTCGACATCCGGGATGTGGTGCAGCACGGCGTGACCCACGACGAGGTCGAAGGTGTCGTCCTCGTACGGGATGGTCTCGGCGTCGGCGACCCGGCCGTCGACGTCGAGTCCGAGATTCGCGGCGTTGCGCAGGGCGACCTTGACCATGCCGGGCGACAGGTCCGTCACCGAACCGGACTTCGCGACGCCCGCCTGCATGAGGTTGAGCAGGAAGAAACCGGTGCCGCAGCCGAGTTCGAGCGCCTTCCCGTACGGAAGGGGCTGCTCACCCGCCGCCGCGTCGAAGCGGCCCTTGGCGTAGTCGATGCAACGTTCGTCGTAGGAGATTGACCACTTCTCGTCGTACGTCTCGGCTTCCCAGTCGTGGTAGAGCACCTGGGCGAGTTTGGTGTCCTCGAGCGCAGCGGCGACCTCTTCGGCGGTGGCGTGCGGGTTGGGCGCGGGATCGGTCCCGTCGGTCCTGCTTGCAGTCATAGGTGTGATCCTACCCATCGGTAAGCATGGAACAAGTTCCAGTTTCGGCGGGCTATTCGCCGGTGAACGCGGCCTTGCCCGGGCCGTTCGCGATGAAGGACTCCATCCCGATCGTGCGGTCGGCCGTCGCGAACAGCGACGCGAACACATGCTGCTCGATCTTCAGTCCGGTGTCGAGATCCGTGTCCAGGCCCTGATCGATCGCAGCCTTCGCCGCCGCGAGCGCACGCGAGGCCGCTCCGGTGAACTGCGACGCCCACCTCCGCGCTGCGTTGTACACGTCATCGGGTGCGACGACCTCGTCGACCAACCCGATCGCGAGCGCCTCGTCCGGTCCGACGAACCGGCCCGTGAACACGATGTCCTTCGCCTTCGACGGACCGACGAGCCGCGCGAGCCGCTGCGTGCCGCCGCCCCCGGGGATGATGCCGAGCAGGATCTCCGGCGTCCCGAGCTTGACGTTGTCGCCGATGATCCTGCGGTCCGCGCCGAGCGCAAGTTCCAGGCCACCGCCGAGCGCGTAGCCGGTGATCGCCGCGACCGTCGGCTTCGGGATGTCGGCGATCGACCCGAGCGCGGACTGCAGGTCCCCGATGATCTCGCTCATCTGCACGAAGCCGATCTCGGCGAGTTCCTTGATGTCGGCACCGGCGGCGAACACCTTCTCGCCGCCGTAGACGATCACGGCCTTGACGTCCTTGCGTACCGTCGCCTCCCGGGCGGCGGCACGGATCTCCTCCTGCACCTGCCGGTTCAGTGCGTTCATCGGCGGGCGGTCGAGCCGGATGGTCCCGATGCCGTCGGACACCTCGAGAGTGACGAATTCAGCCATGCCGCTCAGGCTAGATCAGATGTCGGTGCGCTTCGCCCAGGGGTGCGGCCCCCCGCGGGTGTAGTAGCCCTCGTCGCCGCCGAACGAGACGCGGATCTGTCCCTCGTCGTTGCGCGACAGGATCGGCAGGATCGGTTCGATCACGACCTCGTCCGCGAGCACGTCCGCGACGGTGGCGTATGCGGCGAGCGAGGTGAGCTGGGCCCAGGTCGGCGGCAGCAGGATCGACGCACCCGCCTGCCAGTCGTCGAGTGCTTCGGCCGCCGTGCGCCACTGCACGTGCTCGGCTTCGCTGGTGTCGCCGTCGGCGCGCTGCCCTTCGGGGACGGCCGCGACGAAGAAGTGGGTGTCGTAACGGCGGCGTTCACCGAGCGGGGTGATCCAGTTCGCGCGGGGGCGCAGCAGATCGGTGCGAACCACGAGTCCTTCGGCGGCGAGGAAGTCGCCGAACGACAGTTCCCGCGCCTCGAGGAGACGACGCGCCTGCGCGTACTGCGCGGTGTCGGCGACGACGGTGTCCTCGCTGGGTCCGGCCAGCAGCAGGCCGCACTCCTCGAACGTCTCGCGGACCGCGGCCAGCACGAGCGCCTGCGCGCGTCCCTCGGTGGTCGTGAACCGCTCGGCCCACCAGGCGATGGACGGGCCGGCCCAGCGCACGGACGCGGCGCTGTCGGAGGGGTCGACGCCACCGCCCGGGAACACCGTCATGCCGCCGGCGAAGTCCATGCCGACGACGCGGCGCTGCAGGAATACCTCGATACCACGGTCGGAATCGCGGAGCAGAAGGACGGTGGAGGCGTCCTTGATCGGCACCGCGGCCGGATCGAAGGGGGCTGCAGAGCGTTCGGTAGACATGCGTACAAACTACGTGACGGGGTGATCCGCGTCGCATCGGGACCGGCATCGAGACGCCGGTCCCGATCCGGAATCAGACGTGCACGCGGTGCCGGCCCGGCTCCCGGGTGCGGCGCGCGAAGAAGCGCCCGTCCACCCGATCGAGCGTGATCGACTGGCTGAACGCGGTGCTCAGGTTCTCGGAGGTGATCACGTCGTCGATCAGCCCCTGCGCGACCACCTGCCCCTCCTTGAGGAGCATCGCGTGGGTGAAGCCCGGCGGGATCTCCTCGACGTGATGGGTGATCAGCACCGTCGCGGGGGCATCCGGGTCCGCGGCGAGCGTCGCCAGACGCGCGACGAGTTCCTCACGGCCACCGAGGTCCAGACCCGCCGCGGGTTCGTCGAGCAGCAGCAGTTCCGGATCGGTCATCAACGCCCGGGCGATGAGGACCCGCTTGCGTTCCCCCTCCGACAGGGTGCCGTACATGCGGTCGGCGAGGTGTTCGGCGCCGAGGCTCTCGAGCATCTCCGTAGCCCGCTCGGTGTCCATCGCGTCGTACTTCTCCCGCCACCGGCCGAGCACGCCGTACCCGGCGGAAACCACCAGATCGGAGACCTTCTCGTCGGCCGGAACGCGGTTGGCCAGCGCCGACGACGACATGCCGATGCGCGGTCGCAGTTCGGACAGGTCGGTGCGCCCGAACCGCTCGGCCAGCACGCTCGCCGTGCCGGAGGTCGGGAACGTCTCCGCGGCCGCGACCCGCAGCAACGAGGTCTTGCCGGCGCCGTTCGGCCCCAGCACCACCCAGCGTTCGTCCAGCTCCACCTTCCAGGTCACGGGTCCGACCAGGACGTTGCCGCCCCGCCGCACCAACACGTCGTCGAATTCGATGAGCAGATCGGGATCAGGTTGTGCCACGCCGTCCATCTTGGACTACCCCGGCAGCCGATTCACCGGCAGGATCGTTTCGTGTCGCTCTCCCCCACCGATCCCACCGCGCCGCCGGTGGCGCGCGCCGACCGCGGTCCGTTCCCGCTCGGGGCGACCGCCCTCGAAGCCGACGACCCCGACGCGGGCACCCACTTCTCGGTGCACGCCCCGCACAGCGACCGTGTGCAGGTCTGCCTGATCGACGACGACGGGCGGGAACAGCGGATCGACCTGCCGGACCGGACCTTCGGAATCTGGCACGGCACGGTGCCCGGGGTCGGTCCCGGGCAGCGCTACGGCTACCGGGCGCACGGCCCGTGGCAGCCGAGCACCGGGCTGCGCACCAACCCGCACAAGCTGCTGCTCGACCCGTGGGCCCGCCGCCTGACCGGCGCCATCGGTGATCCGCGACGCCTGCTCGCCTACGATGACGATCCCTTCGGCGCACCCTCGACCGTCGATTCCCTCGGCCACGTCCCGTTGTCGGTGGTCACCGAACCGGCCGGAACGGTCCGGCACGACCGCCCCGGCACCGCGTGGGAGCAGACGGTGCTCTACGAACTGCACGTCGGGTCCTACACGGCACGCCATCCCGGGGTGCCGCCCGAACACCGCGGCACCTATCTCGGGCTGACCGCGCCGGCCGTCCTCGAGCATCTCGTCGGGCTCGGGGTGACCGCCGTCGAACTGCTGCCGGTGCACGCGTTCCTCACCGAACCCCCGGTACGGGCACGCGGGATGCGCAACCACTGGGGCTATTCGACCGCCGCCTGTTTCGCGCCGCACCCCGGGTACGCGAGCGTGCCCGGCGCGGAGATCGACGAGTTCCGGGCCATGGTGGCGGCGCTGCACGCCGCCGGGATCGAGGTGATCCTCGACGTCGTCTACAACCACACGTGCGAATGGTCGGTGGCCGGGCCGAGCCTGTCCTGGCGCGGACTCGACGCGCGCGGCTACTACCTGTTGGACGAGCAGGGGCTCGACATCGACCTGACCGGCTGCGGCAACACCGTCGACGCCACCTCGCCGATCGCGGTGCGGATGGTGTGCGACAGCCTGCGCTACTGGGCCACCGAGATGGGGGTCGACGGGTTCCGGTTCGATCTGGCCAGCGCGCTGGGCCGTCCGCGCGGCGGCACGTTCGACTCGCGGGCCGCGCTGCTCACCGCGATCACCACCGATCCGGTGCTGACGGATCTGAAGCTGATCGCCGAACCGTGGGACGCGACCGTCCACGGTTACCGGCTCGGCGAGTTCGGCGCGCAGTGGTCGGAATGGAACGATCGGTACCGCGACACGGTCCGCCGGTTCTGGGCGGGACGGTCCGGGATCCGCGAGATCGCCTCGCGTCTCGCCGGTTCCGAGGACCTCTACGACCGGACCGTGCGGCAGCCGTGGATGTCGATCAATTTCGTCGCCGCGCACGACGGGTTCCCCGTGGCCGATCTGGTCGCCTACGAACGCAAGCACAACGAGGCCAACGGCGAGGACGGACGGGACGGCGCCGACCACAACGAGTCGGTCAACCACGGTGTGGAGGGGCCGACGGACGACCCGGAGATCGTCGCCGCCCGCGACCGGCACGTGCGGGCATTGCTGGCCACGCTGCTGCTGTCCACCGGCACCCCGATGCTGCTCGCCGGCGACGAATTCGGACACAGCCAGGGCGGCAACAACAACGCCTATTGCGTCCCGGCGGACACCCCGGTGACCGATGCGTGGCCGCTGGACTGGTCGTCGGCCGACACCACCCGGATCGCATTCGTGCGACAGCTGCTGCAGTTGCGCAAGGTCGTGCCGGTGCTGCGTCAGCGCCGTTTCTTCGACGGCCGCGCCCGCACCGTCGGCTATCCCGACCTGGTGTGGTTCGGCGGTGACGGCCTCGAACTCGACGAGGCCGGCTGGCACGACGACGACCGGCGCACCCTGCAGGCGTGGGTGGACGGGTCGCAACTGGGCACGGTCACGCGGGCCGGGGTGCCGCTCGCGGACAGCAGCGGCCTGATCGTGCTGCATGCTGCCGGCCCGGCGACGCTCGTGCTCGCCGGACCCGAGTGGTATCGGGGTCGGGTGGTGTGCGTGTTCGACTCGAGCGCACCCGACGGTGCACCCGCCGACGCGTCGCCTCGACCCGTCGGCTCCGAGTGGGAGGTGACCGGACCGACCGTGCTGATGTTCCGGAAGGACGGCTGAGCCCGGCGGGGCGTCAGCCGGCGACCGTGATCACCGTCATCGAACCCGGTGCGACCTCCGTGAAACCGGCGTCGCGGACCGCGGCGACCGGGCCCCGGCCCGCCTCGGCGCGGGCGCGCAGTTCCTTCCACCGTTCGGGGTCCGCGTCGCGCACGGCGCAGCGGTAGCCGTCCGCGGCCCACGCCCGCACCGCGTCCTCGTCGAGAACCCCGGCGAGCAGCATCACCGCGTGCCCGACCTGCGCCGCGGCCTTGCCCACGGTCATGTCGAGGCCGGCGTCGATCCACAGCACCGGAATGCCGGGATCCGGGTCGCCGGGATCGTCGTGCGGCAGGTCGGTGCCACCGATCTGCAGCCGTGAGATGCGCGGGTCCAGGTCACCGACCGGACCCGGCACGAGCGCGCGGGCCTGGGCGCCGTCGTGGTCGACGGTGATCCCGTCGACGTCCTGCGCGGCGAGCCACTGCGCGCCCCGGGCACGGCGGCTGACCTTCCGGATGCGGGCGTCGCTCCAGGCGAGGTAGGCGTCCTGCCACGGACCGGGCTGTCCGTCCGCGTCCGGTCCGACGCGCGGGTCCAGGCACAGGGCGATCGTCGCCATCGCCGCGGCCTCGAGCAGTGCGCTGCGCCGCGGCGGGTTCTGCTTGGGGATGTGCAGCACGATCGGCATCGCGAGGACCGCGGCCGGGTCGTCCGGGTCGGGCCGATGCCCGTATCCGCGGGTGAGCACCCGGTGGCGGGCACCGAACCCGGCGTCGGTGTCAGGCACCGCTGTCAGGCACCGCTGTCGAGGGGCACGCGCCGCAGCGTGCCGTCCACCCGGTCCGCGGCCTCGACCTCGTCGCGGGTGACGCCGAGCACGAACAGCACCGCATCCAGGTACGGGTACGACAGCGCGGTGTCGGCGACCTCACGCAGCGCGGGCTTGGCGTTGAACGCGATGCCGAGACCGGCGGCGCTGAGCATGTCGATGTCGTTGGCGCCGTCACCGACCGCAACGGTCTGCTCGATCGGCACCCCGACCTCGTCGGCGAACTCGCGCAGGGCGCGGGCCTTGGCGGCGCGGTCGACGACGTCGCCGACGACCCGGCCGGTGAGCTTGCCGTCGACGATCTCGAGGGTGTTGGCGCGCACGAAGTCGAGTTCGAGTTCGTGCGCGAGACCTTCGATGACCTGACGGAAGCCGCCGGAGACGACGCCGCAGCGGAAGCCGAGGCGGCGCAGCGTGCGGATGGTGGTGCGGGCGCCGGGGGTCAGCTCCAGGCTCTCGGCGACCTCGTCGATCACGGTCGCGGGCAGGCCCGCCAGGGTGGCGACGCGCTGGTTCAGCGATTCGGTGAAGTCGATCTCGCCGCGCATCGCGGCTTCGGTGACGGCGCGGACCTTGTCCTCGACACCGGCGTGAGCGGCGAGCATCTCGATGACCTCGCCCTGCACGAGGGTCGAGTCGACGTCGAACACGATCAGGCGCTTGGAACGCCGGGCCAGGCCGCCGCGCTCGACGGCGATGTCGATCTCGAGGCCGGCGGCGACCTCGGCGAGGCCGGCCCGGAGCTGCGCGTCGGCGTCGGCGCCGGTGTCGGCCGCGGTCACCATGAGTTCGAGGCCGGTGAGGGGGTAGTCCGCGATGCCGCGGATGGAGTCGATGTTGGCGCCCTGGCGGGCCAGTTCCCGGCCGACCGAGCGCATCGCGCGGGCGCTGACGGGGCTGCCGAGCACGACGACGGCGTGCGTCGAGACCGAGTGCTCGAGGCCGCGTTCGACGCCGATCTGCACGTCCGCGTGCATCCCGACCGTGGCCATCGCCGCCTCGATCTCGTCCTGGAGGGCCTCCGGGTCGTTCGGGCACGCGACCAGGACACCGAGTGTCAGCCGGCCGCGGATGACGACCTGCTCGACGTCGAGCAGATCCACGTCGTGGCGGGAGAGCGCCGCGAAGAGCACACCGGTCACACCGGGATGGTCCGGTCCTGTCACGGTCACCAGCACGGTGGTGTCAGACGCCACTACGTCTCCGATCCTTCGTTTCTCTCGCGGCACGGGCCCTTCCATTCTGCCAATCGGAACGGCTGCCTCAGAGGTTGGGGGTGGTGCGCCCGGTCACGCGCAAGGCCCCGCCCGAGCATCGGGCGGGGCCTTGCGTCACATCGGGTTACCGACTTACTTCAGGGCTTCCCTGTCTGCACCCTCGTGCACGGCCACGTTGTGCTTGTGGCTGCCCGGGCCGACGTGGGCCTCGGCCCGCATCCGCTCGACCATGTGCGGGTAGTGCAGCTCGAACGCCGGACGCTCCGACCGGATGCGCGGCAGCTCGGTGAAGTTGTGGCGCGGCGGCGGGCAGGAGGTGGCCCACTCGAGCGAGTTGCCGTAGCCCCACGGGTCGTCGACCGTGACGACCTGGCCGTACCGGTAGCTCTTGAAGACGTTCCACAGGAACGGCAGCGTCGAGGCACCGAGGATGAACGAGCCGATCGTCGAGATGGTGTTCAGCGTGGTGAAGCCGTCGGTGGGCAGGTAGTCGGCGTAGCGACGCGGCATGCCCTCGTTGCCCAGCCAGTGCTGCACCAGGAACGTGGTGTGGAAGCCGATGAACGTGAGCCAGAAGTGCCAGCGGGCGAGACGCTCGTCGAGCATGCGGCCGGTCATCTTCGGGAACCAGAAGTAGATGCCCGCGTAGGTGGCGAACACGATGGTGCCGAAGAGCACGTAGTGGAAGTGCGCGACCACGAAGTACGAGTCGTGCAGGTGGAAGTCCAGCGGCGGGCTCGCGAGGATGACGCCGGTCAGACCACCGAAGAGGAACGTGATGATGAAGCCGACCGAGAACAGCATCGGCGATTCGAAGGTCAGCTGACCCTTCCACATCGTCAGGATCCAGTTGAAGAACTTCACGCCGGTCGGGACGGCGATGAGGAACGTCATGAACGAGAAGTACGGCAGCAGCACGGCGCCGGTGGCGTACATGTGGTGTGCCCACACCGCGATGGACAGGGCCGCGATCGCCAGGGTCGCGTAGACCAGGCCGGTGTAACCGAAGATCGGCTTACGGGAGAAGACCGGGAAGATCTCCGAGACGATGCCGAAGAACGGCAGCGCGATGACGTACACCTCGGGGTGGCCGAAGAACCAGAACAGGTGCTGCCACAGCAGGACGCCACCGGTGGCCGGGTCGAAGATGTGGCCACCGAGGTGACGGTCGACGAACAGACCGAAGAACGCGGCGGTGAGCAGCGGGAAGACCAGCAGGATCAGCAGGCTGGTGATGAGGATGTTCCAGGTGAAGATCGGCATCCGGAACATGGTCATGCCGGGGGCGCGCAGGCAGACGACGGTGGTCGTGAAGTTGACCGCACCGAGGATCGTGCCCAGACCCATGACGCCGAGGCCCAGGACCCAGAAGTCGGCGCCGACGCCCGGCGAGTGCAGCTCGCTCGTCAGCGGGGTGTAGGCGGTCCAGCCGAAGTCCGCGGCACCACCGGGGGTGATGAAGCCGGCGAGCACGATGGTCGCGCCGAACAGGTACAGCCAGTAGCTGAAGGAGTTCAGACGCGGGAACGCGACGTCGGGGGCGCCGATCTGCAGCGGGACGATGTAGTTCGCGAACGCGAACACGACCGGCGTCGCGTACATGAGCAGCATGATCGTGCCGTGCATGGTGAACAGCTGGTTGAACTGCTCGTTCGAAAGGAACTGCAGGCCGGGGACCGCGAGCTCGCTGCGCATCAGGAGGGCCATGAGGCCACCGATGAGGAAGAACGAGAACGAGGTGATGAGGTACATGATCCCGAGCAGCTTGGGATCTGTAGTCGTGATCATCTTGTAGATGAACGAACCCTTGGGTCCCTGCCGCGGCGGGTACGGCCTTGCTGCAGCTATCGGGACTGGCTGGGGCGCTACGGCAGTCACTAATCCTCCTGAATGCGCGCTCGACCTCGGGCTGGAGGCGAGCGGTCTCTGGCTTGCGCTGAGTCGAATCGTAGACCGTGCACACAGCGGTCGCCCACCGGGTCCTACTCAGTGTCGTACTCGGTGCGACAGCGTACCTCGAGGTGCTGTCACGACCAGGGTGTTGTTCGTGAGCAGAACCCTCGTGAGCCCCTTCCCCGGCGTGTCGCGCGCCGCCCCCGCGCGCGGATGATGTACGTCACATCGGACAGGGATTTAGGGTAGCGAAACCTTATCAGGCTAGTGTTGCGTCGTTGTTGCCCCGCTCCGAAAGTCCGAGGTATGGACGTGCTCCCTCGATTCCGCCGCCGCGCGACCGTCGCGCTCGCATCGGCACTCACCGCCGCAGTCGCCCTCGCCGGCTGCTCCGCCGACAACACCGAGCCGGAAACGTCCGTCTCGTCGACCGAGGGCTTCCCGCGCACGGTCGAACACTTCCGCGGCTCGACCACGCTCGACGAGGCTCCCCTGCGGGTCGTCGCGCTCGACACCAGCTACGCCGACGCGACGCTGCTGCTCGAGAGCGAACTCGTCGGCTACGTCGACTACCGCACCGAAGGACTGCCCGACTACCTCGGCGACGCCCCGGAGAAGTACGCCGCGAACGCCGTCTCGGTCGGCAAGGTCGCCGACGTGAGCCTGGAGAAGATCGCCGCCCTCGAGCCCGACCTGATCCTGTCCGCCGAGGTGCGCAACGGTGAGCAGTACGAGGAGCTGTCGGCGATCGCTCCCACCGTCTTCTCCCAGTCCACCGGACCGACCTGGAAGGACAACATCCGGCTCGCCGCCCGGGCGCTCGGCAAGGAGGACCTCGCCGAGCAGAAGATCGGCGAGTACGAGGCACGAGCGAAGGCGATCGGCGACGAGATCAACGCCTCGGCGAACAACCCGACCGTCTCGGTCGTGCGCTTCGCCGGTGAGCCGACCGCGCGCCTGTACCGCACCACCTCGTTCAGCGGCATCGTCCTCGAGGACGCGGGTCTGGCCCGGCCCGAGAGCCAGGGTCCGGATCCGGCCGACCCGAGCAGCATCATGAACGCCATCAGCCCCGAGCTGATCGCCCAGGCGGACGCCGACGTCATCTTCGTCTCGATGTACCGCGACGGCGACGGGAAGTCGGAGGGCGCCGCTCAGCCGTTCCTGACCAACCCGCTGTGGGGGAACCTCCGGGGCCGCAAGATCGACGTCGACGACAGCCTGTGGATGACTCCCGTCAGCATCCAGGGGGCCCACCTGATCCTCGACGACCTCGCGGAGGCGTTCGGGGTCGATCCGCACAAGGGATAACCTGGACCGTCCCCGAAACAGGAAGTGGTCGAATTGCCCGTTGTGCACCGGTCCCGAACTGCCGTCCTCGCCGCCGTCACCGTGGCGACGCTCGCCCTCGCGGGGTGCGGGGAAACCACGGACGATCCGGCGGACAGCATCGTGCGCACGACCACCCGCATCGCCGGGGCCGCGGTCGTCGGTGTCGATCGCGACACCACGACCGCGTGCCCGCTCCCCTCTCCCCTCGACGCGGGGCAGCCGGCCACCGGCACCCGGACCGTCGTGCACACCGCGGGCACCGCAGAGGTTCCCGCGGACCCGCAGCGCATCGTCGTTCTCGACCTCGCGACGATGGACGCGGTGTGCGCGCTCGGTTTGTGGGAGCGGGTGGTCGGTGTGGCGTTCACCCCGATCGACCCCGGCTACTTCGACTACCTCGGCACCGGCATCGCCGAGTTGCCGTCGGTCGGTTCCGGCGACCTGCCCGATCTCGACCTGGTCGCGCAGGCGCAGCCGGATCTGATCCTGGGCTCGTCGGTCGATTCCGATCTGTACGGCCGGCTCGACGCGATCGCGCCGACCGTGACCGTGGGATCCGACCCCGTGTTCTGGCGGGAGCAGTTCCTGCGCGTCGGCGACGCCCTCGGCCGCCGGGAAGCCGCGCAGCAGGTGCTCGACGACTACCTCCTCGCCGCCGCCGAAGTCGGCCGCGAACTCGCCTCGTCCCAGACGCAGGCGTCGATCGTCCGGTTCACCGCCGACGGGCCCGTCGTGGAAGGCACCGCGTCGTTCGCCGGCCAGGTGATGGCCGACGCCGGCGCCGCCCGGCCCCCCGCCCAGCGCTTCGGCGTCGTCGACGGCCGGTCGTTCGAACCCGTCGACACCGACGATCCGGCGGCGGCGGACGCGGACGTGCTCTTCGTCCGCTTCGACGGCGACACCGGTCTCGCGGAGGGCACCGAATACATGGAAACGGACCGCTGGCTCGATCTCGGCGCCGTGAGCGACCACCGGTTGTTCGCGGTGACCGACGACGTGTGGTCCACGCCCGGCCCGGTCGCGGCCCGGGCGGTCCTCACCGACCTGAAGGTAGCGCTCAATGGCTATTCGAACTGAATTCGGCCGACCCGCCGTGCGGGTCGGCGCTGTACTCGCAGGCTTGCTCGCAACCGTGCTTCCGGCGGCCGCGCCGGCGTCGGCGCAACCGGAGACCCCGGCCATCGAGGTGTTCGCCGCCGACGGCGTCACCCCGCTCGGCGACCTGCCGGTGCACGAGGGCGACATCGTCGTCGTGCGCGGAACCGGTTTCGACCCGGAGGCGAACCGCACCGGTGGCCTGCCGGTGCCGGTACCGCCGGGAGTGCCGCACGGCACCTTCGTCTCGTTCGGCGGCTTCTCCGAGCACTGGCGTCCTTCCGAGGGTGCCCCCACCGCGAACCGCGCGACCGTACGATCCACCAACGCGTGGGTGCTGTCCGAACGCGCACTGAACCAGGTGCCCAACGTGCCGTTCGACATGCGCCGCACCGTCCGGCAGCAGTGGGTTCCGCTGTCCGACGACGGCTCGTTCACCGCGACCCTCACGATCGACGCTCCCGCCACCGTGCCCGCCGACGCGGTGTACGGCATCTACACCTACGGCGCCGCCGACGCGGTCAACGCCGAGCAGGAACTGTCCGTGCCGGTGAACTTCGATCCCTCGCCCGGCCCGAACGCTCCCGTCCCCGCGTCGCAGGACCTGGTGTGGGGATTCGCGCCCGGCTACACGGACCTGGTCACCGACACCACGCAGGGTTCGGTCGTCGGGAAGAACGGCGCGACCGTCAACCCGGACGGCACGCTCGCATTCGAACTGGCCGAGGCGCAGATCGACCCGGAGACCGGGCTCGGCCGGATCGAGTACCGCGGCACCGTCGTCTCGTTCACGCGCTTCCATCTCCTCGAGATCGCGCTGGCCGATCCGTGGATCGAGTTCACCGAGGACGGCACCTGCCTCACCGCCGAATCGTCGACCGGCGATCAGGTCGGGACCGACTCGATGAGCCGGATCACCGTCGCACGTCTCGATGCTGCCGCCGACGCGAGCCGCACCGAGTGGGACGGCGTTCCCGCCCGCTTCTCGGTGCCGCTGCAGCCGTCGGTGCTGCTGCCGTACTCCGGTGGGCAGGCCGCACCCGTGACCTTCCGCTACTGACGGCCGTCGTGCCCGTCCCCGAGTTCGTCGCCGCGCTGCGCGCTCACGTCGGTACCGCCCCCTTGTGGCTGTCCGGCGTGAGCGCCGTCGTGCGCGACGACCACGGCCGGCTCCTGCTGACCCGTCGCGCCGACAACGGTCGCTGGGCGATCGTGTCAGGCATCCTCGAGCCCGGTGAGGAACCTGCGGTCGCGGCGGTCCGCGAGGTCGCGGAGGAAACCGGGGTGGTCGCCGACGTCGTGCGCCTGACGAGTGTGGACGTGACCGCGCCGATCACCTACCCGAACGGCGACGTCGCGCAGTACCTGGACGTGTGCTTCCTGCTGCGCGCGACCGGCGGCTCGGCGCGCGTGGCCGACGACGAGAACCTCGAGGTCGCGTGGTTCGCGACGGACGCGCTGCCCGCCGATCTGACGGACACCTCGGCGCTGCGCATCGACAAGGCGCTGCGCGACGTGCCCGAGGCGTGGTTCCGCCGCCCCTGAAACGCCCCGGAAACGCCTGCGCTCGTGCGTGTTTCCGGTAGCGGGTGCTACCGGAAACGCGCACGAGCGCGGGGGTTACGTGGACAGTCGGGTCAGAAGTCCCAGTCCTCGTCCTCGGTGACGACCGCCTTGCCGATGACGTACGAGCTGCCGGAGCCCGAGAAGAAGTCGTGGTTCTCGTCGGCGTTCGGGGACAGTGCCGACAGGATCGCCGGGTTGACGTCCGTCTCGTCCTTCGGGAACAGCGCCTCGTAACCCAGGTTCATCAGCGCCTTGTTGGCGTTGTACCGCAGGAACTTCTTGACGTCCTCGGTCAGACCCGCCTCGTCGTACAGGTCTGCGGTGTACTGGGTTTCGTTGTCGTACAGCTCGAACAGCAGCTCGAAGACCCAGTCCTTGAGGTCGTCGCGCTCGGCCTGGGTGATCTGCTCGAGGCCCTTCTGGTACTTGTAGCCGATGTAGTAGCCGTGCACCGCCTCGTCGCGGATGATCAGGCGGATCATGTCGGCGGTGTTGGTGAGCTTGGCTCGCGAGGACCAGTACATCGGCAGGTAGAAGCCCGAGTAGAACAGGAACGACTCGAGCAGCGTGGAGGCCGCCTTGCGCTTGAGCGGGCTGTCGCCCTGGTAGTAGTCGAGGACGATCTGCGCCTTGCGCTGCAGGTTCTCGTTCTCCTCCGACCAGCGGAACGCATCGTCGATCTCGCGGGTCGAGCACAGCGTGGAGAAGATGTTCGAGTACGACTTCGCGTGCACGGACTCCATGAACGCGATGTTGGTGAGCACCGCCTCCTCGTGCGGGGTGACCGCATCCGGGATCAGCGACACCGCACCGACCGTGCCCTGGATGGTGTCGAGCAGCGTCAGACCCGTGAACACGCGCATCGTGAGCTGCTGCTCGTACGCGGTGAGCGTGCCCCAGGACGGGATGTCGTTGGACACCGGCACCTTCTCCGGCAGCCAGAAGTTGCCGGTGAGGCGATCCCAGACCTCGGAGTCCTTCTCGTCGGGGACGCGGTTCCAGTTGATCGCGGACACGCGGTCGATCAGTTTCACGTGGGCGCCGTCGGCCGGCGAGTGTGCGCGGGGTGCGGAAGTGGTCATCGGTCTTTCCCTACTGGATGTCGAAGAGTGTCGGCAGATTTCGTCAGAGCATGCAGGAGACGCAGTTCTCCACCTCGGTGCCCTCGAGCGCCATCTGCCGCAGACGGATGTAGTAGAGCGTCTTGATTCCCTTGCGCCACGCGTAGATCTGCGCCTTGTTCACGTCGCGGGTGGTGACGGTGTCCTTGAAGAACAGCGTCAGCGACAGGCCCTGATCGACGTGCTGCGTCGCCGCGGCGTAGGTGTCGATGATCTTCTCGTATCCGATCTCGTACGCATCCTGGAAGTACTCCAGGTTGTCGTTCGTCAGGTACGGCGCCGGGTAGTAGACGCGACCGATCTTGCCTTCCTTGCGGATCTCGATCTTCGACGCCACCGGGTGGATGGAGCTGGTGGAGTTGTTGATGTAGGAGATCGACCCGGTCGGCGGCACGGCCTGCAGGTTCTGGTTGTAGATGCCGTGCTTCTGCACCGACGCCTTCAGCTCACGCCAGTCGTCCTGCGTGGGGATGTCGATGTTCGAATCGGCGAAGAGCTGACGCACCTTCTCGGTCGCCGGCTCCCACACCTGGTCGGTGTACTTGTCGAAGAACTCGCCCGAGGCGTACTTGGACTCGGGGAATCCCGCGAAGTACGTACCGCGTTCGATCGCGAGCTTGTTCGACGCGCGCAACGCGTGGAACAGCACCGTGTAGAAGTAGATGTTCGTGAAGTCGACGCCCTCCTCGGATCCGTAGAAGATCCGCTCCCGCGCCAGGTAGCCGTGGAGGTTCATCTGGCCCAGGCCGATGGCGTGTCCCTCGTCGTTCGCCTTCTTGATCGAGGGAACGGAGTCGATGGACGTCTGATCGGCGACCGCGGTCAACGCGCGGATCGCGACCTCGATGGTCTGCGCGAAGTCCGGCGAGTCCATCGTCTTCGCGATGTTCAGCGACCCCAGGTTGCACGAGATGTCCTTGCCCACATGGCTGTAGGACAGATCGTCGTTGTACGTCGACGGGGTCGAGACCTGTAGGATCTCCGAGCACAGGTTCGAGTGGGTGACCTTGCCGGCGATCGGGTTCGCGCGGTTCACGGTGTCCTCGAACATGATGTACGGGTAGCCGGACTCGAACTGCAGCTCGGCGACCGTCTGGAAGAACTCGCGCGCCTTGATCTTCGACTTACGGATGCGCTTGTCGTCGACCATCTCGTAGTACTTCTCGGTGACGTCGATGTCCGCGAACGGCTTTCCGTAGACGCGCTCGACGTCGTACGGCGAGAACAGGTACATGTCCTCGTTCCGCTTCGCGAGCTCGAACGTGATGTCCGGGATCACGACGCCCAGCGACAGCGTCTTGATGCGGATCTTCTCGTCGGCGTTCTCACGCTTGGTGTCGAGGAACCGGTAGATGTCCGGGTGGTGCGCGTGCAGGTAGACGGCACCGGCACCCTGACGGGCACCGAGCTGGTTGGCGTACGAGAAGGAGTCCTCGAGCAGCTTCATGATCGGGATGACACCCGACGACTGGTTCTCGATCTTCTTGATCGGGGCGCCGTGCTCACGAATGTTGCTGAGCAGCAACGCGACACCGCCACCGCGCTTGGACAGCTGCAGAGCGGAGTTGATCGCGCGGCCGATCGACTCCATGTTGTCCTCGATGCGCAGCAGGAAGCACGAGACCGGCTCGCCGCGCTGCTTCTTGCCGGAGTTGAGGAACGTGGGGGTCGCCGGCTGGAAGCGGCCGGAGATGATCTCGTCGACCAGGTGCATCGCGAGGATCTCGTCACCGTCGGCGAGGGTCAGCGCGACCATGCACACACGGTCCTCGAAGCGTTCGAGGTACCGCTTGCCGTCGAACGTCTTGAGCGTGTACGACGTGTAGTACTTGAACGCACCCAGGAACGTCGGGAACCGGAACTTCTTCGAATACGCGTGCTGGAACAGCTTCTTCACGAACGGGCGCGAGTACTTCCCGAGAACCTCGGGCTCGTAGTAGTTCTCCTCGACGAGGTAGTCGAGCTTCTCGTCGAGGTCGTGGAAGAACACGGTGTTCTGGTTGACGTGCTGCAGGAAGTACTGCCGGGCCGCGGCCACGTCCTTGTCGAACTGGATCTCGCCGTTGGGACCGTAGAGATTCAGCATCGCGTTGAGCGCGTGGTAGTCGAGGCCTTCGAGCGAAGCGTCCGACTTGGCGCTCGTCGCGGTCGGCGCGGGATCGGTGATGGTCACGGTGTTTGCTCCCACTGTGAGTATCGGGTAACGGCGAGTTACGTCTGCGGCCGCGCACCCGGCTTGCCGGTTCGCGGTCGTTCGAGGCGTGGAGACCACGCGGGGCGGCTAGGCGGTCTGCAGTGACCGATCCCAGAACTGCGCGAGTCCCGCCCGGACGCGTTCGACGTCCTCGGCGGTTCCCATCAGTTCGAATCGATAGAGGTACGGAACCTTGCACTTTCGCGAAACGATATCGCCTGCAAAGCAATACGACTCGCCGAAGTTGGTGTTCCCCGCGGCGATGACGCCCCGGATCAGTGCGCGGTTGTGTTCGTTGTTGAGGAATCGGATGACCTGTTTGGGAACGAAGCTCGTGTCCCGTCCGGTCACGGTGGTGCCGCCTCCGTAGGTCGGCACGATCAGGACGTACGGCTCGTGCACCTCGAACGAGCCGTCACGGTCGTGCAGCGGGATCCGGTGCGCCGGCAACCCGAGCCGCTCGACGAATCGATGGGTGTTCTCCGACGCACTCGAGAAGTACACGAGGCGCGTTCCTGTGGGTGCTGAACTCATCGGTACTCACCATCTGCTCGCTCGCTCGGAAGGACCGGCCCCACACACCCGGTCCTTCACACACAAGGGGTTGTGCCGGTGCCGCCGGAGGCGGCACCGGGGAACATCAGGCCGCGACCGCGAGCTGCTTGATGCGATCGGGACGGAAACCCGACCAGTGGTCGTCACCGGCGACGACAACGGGCGCCTGGAGGTAACCCAGGGCCATCACGTAGTCACGAGCCTCCGGGTTCTCGGAGATGTCGACGACGTCGTACTCGATACCGGCCTTGTCGAGGGCACGGTAGGTGGCATTGCACTGGACGCAAGCAGGCTTGGTGTAGACGGTGATGTTCATAGGAGCCCCTTTTGTTCCAACGGGCCGAAACGGCCTGGCGACTGACTGCTGCGTGGTGCTCGAACGGCCGTCGAATCGAGTCGATCCTTCTTCCCCAGAGGGACCGGTGATGTTGTGGCCTTCCAGCGGTCTAGACACTACACCTTGTGGCAGACAGATTCACCAAACCCAGGATGTTGTGAACTACATTCTTGGTATTCCCAGGTCGCGCATGTCCGACCTGGGCGTTTTCCACCCCCTTCCGGCGTGTCGCGCGCCGTCCGTCGGGGTGTGCGTTCGACCACACCGCGAGGCGCGTCCGAGGACAGTGTGGCGCAGCCCACCGACACGTTCCGTGGGCGTCGCGCGAGGCGTTCTTCTAGGGCAGTGCCGGCAGCAGATCGTCGAGCCGCACGGGCAGTGCTCGCACCCTCGTCCCCGTCGCATGCCAGACCGCGTTGACCACCGCGGCGGCGCTGCCGACGATGCCGATCTCCCCCGTGCCGCGCGAGCCCATCGGGGTGGCGCGCCGATCGTCCTCGTCGAGCCATGCGGCATCGACGTCGCCGATGTCGGCGTGGGTCGGAATCAGGTATTCGGCGAGATCGTGGTTGACGATGTGGCCCAGCCGGGCGTCGCGGTGGCTCTCCTCGAACAGCGCCATCGAGATCCCGAAGCTCATGCCGCCGATGAACTGCGAGCGGGCGGTGCGCGGATTGACCACCCGCCCCACCGAGAACATCCCGAACATCCGGGGGACCCGGATCTCGCCGGTGTCCACGTCGACCCGCACCTCCGCGAAGTGCGCGCCGTACGAGTGGATGCTGTAGTGCTCGAGTTCCGGAGCCTTGCCCGCGGTCGCACTCGCCTCGGCGCCCGGCTCGGGGTCGCCGCCGAACCGCTTGTGGAACTCGTCCGCCGCCGCGACGATCGCGCTCCCCCACGACGACGTGCCGGACGACCCGCCCGCGACCGTCGCGTTCGGCAGTGCGGTGTCGCCGATCTCGACGTCCACGTCCTCAGGACGGCAGCCGAGCGCATCGGCGGCAACGAGGGTCAGTGCCGTCCAGGCGCCGGTCCCGATGTCGGCGGCGCCGGTGCGCACCGAGTACCGGCCCTCACCGAGGTGTCGGACGGTGACCTCCGAACCCGGGGCGACCATGTGCGGGTAGGTCGCGGAGGCGACCCCGGTCCCGACCAGCCAGCGACCGTCGCGCCGGATCCCGGGTTCGCGATCGTCGGGGTTCCACCCGAACCGGCGGGCGCCTTCGCGCAGGCACTCGACCAGACGTCGCGACGACCACGGCTTCCCGGACTCGGGATCGATTTCGGGTTCGTTGCGGATGCGCAGCTCGATCGGGTCCACGCCGCAGCGGTGTGCGAGTTCGTCGAGCGCGACCTCGAGCGCGAACATTCCCGGCGCCTCCCCGGGGGCGCGCATCCAGAACGGTGCCGGTACGTCGAGGGGGACGGCGCGGTGGGTGGTGCGCAGGTTGCCGGTGGCGTACATGGTGCGGGCGGGAACCGCGGCCTGCTCGACGAATTCGTCGACGTGGGAGGACTGCACGACGCTGTCGTGAGAGACCGCGACCAAGCGGCCGTCGTGGTCGGCGCCCAGGCGCACCCGCGATACGGTCGGAGCGCGGTAGCCGACGTAGCCGAACATGTCGCGGCGCGGCACCGCGAACTTCACCGCGCGGCCGGGCAGTTTCCGCGCGGCCATCGCGGTGAGCACGTCGTGGGCGTGCGGGCCGCCCTTCGACCCGAATCCGCCGCCGACGTAGGGCGCGACCACCCGGATCCGCTCCTGCTCGATGCCCAGTGCGGACGCGAGCGCCGCGGCGACTCCGTGCGGGTGCTGGGTGGAGTCGTAGACGGTGAGCCGGTCGTCGGCCCACACCGCGACCGCGGTGTGCGGCTCGAGCGGATTGTTGTGTTCCTCGGGGGTGGAATAGGTTTCGTCGACGACCACGTCCGCATGGGCGAGGGCGTTGTCGACGTCTCCGCGCGCGGTGTCCGGCGGGAATCCGCCGTTGACCTTCTCCGGCGTGTAGCGGTCGGGGTGGTCCGCCCGGAACACGACGTCGTGGGGCTGTTCGTCGTACTCGACGGCGATCAGGTCGCACGCCTCCTGTGCGACCTCGGGTGTCTCGGCGACGACGGCGGCGACGATCTGCCCGCGGAACGCGACCTCGAAGCTCTGCAGCACGCGATGCTCGCCGCGGGCAGGTTCGACGAGCCGGGGTGCGTTCTGCGGGGTGAGCACGGTGAGGACCCCGGGTACGGCCAGCGCGGCGTCGGTGTCGATGGCCCGGATCGTCCCGCGGGCGACGGCCGCGGTCAGCGGAACCAGGTAGGCCGGATGATCGACGGGATGTTCGTATGCGTACGGCGCTGTGCCCGCGACCTTCTGCGGGCCGTCGACGCGCGGCGTCGAGGTTCCGATCGCCATGTGCGATGCGGTCACGATCGTTCCTCCCGGGTCGCTCGTGCAGTGAGGTCGCGCAGCACCGCCACGGTGGTGCGGCGCAGCAGCGGCACCTTGAAGGCGTTGCCGTCGAGGGGCCGGGCGTCGGCGAGTTCGGCGTCGGCGGCCGCGGCGAACGTCGTGTCGTCGGGTGCGTGGCCGAGCACGACCTCCTCGGCGCGGTGGGCGCGCCACGGCCGGGTTGCGACGCCGCCGTAGGCGAGACGGCAGCCGGTGACGGTGCCGGCCGAGACGGTGAGGTCCGCGGCGACGGACACCAGCGCGAACGCGTACGACGCCCGGTCGCGCACCTTCCGATAGCAGGCGACCGCGTTCTGCGGCGGGGGAAGCTCCACCGCGACGACGAGATCGTCGTGGTCGAGAACGGTGTCGCTCTGCGGGTCGTCCCCGGGCAGCCGGTAGAACTCCTCGAGCGGGATGTGCCGCTCCCCTGTCGTGCCCAGCACCACGACGACCGCGTCGAGCGCGACCATCGCCACGGCCATGTCGGACGGGTGGGTCGCCACGCACCGGTCGGAGCCGCCGAGGACCGCGTGCTGGCGGTTGAATCCGCCGAGGGCCGCGCAGCCGCTGCCGGGGTCTCGTTTGTTGCACGGGGTGGTCGGGTCCCGGAAGTACACGCAGCGGGTGCGCTGGAGCAGATTGCCGCCGACGGTGGCGGCGTTGCGGATCTGCGCGGAGGCACCGGAGAGAAGGGCCTGCGACAGTCCGGGATAGAGGTCGCGGAGGGTGGGATGCACCGCGAGGTCGGTGTTGGAGACGGTCGCGCCGATCCGCACTCCCCCGTCGGCGGTCGGTTCGATCCCGTCGAGCGGCAGGCGGGAGATGTCGACGAGCAGATCGGGGGCGGTGACGCCGAGTTTGAGGTGGTCGACGAGGTTCGTCCCGCCGGCGAGGTACGCGCCGCCGGGCGCGGAGTGCATGGCGGCGACCGCTGCCTCGGGATTCTCCGGCCGGAGGTACTGCAGTGGTCTCACGGCCTGGCCTCCCGGTTCGCGGCGACGCTGCGCACCGCGGCGACGATGTTGGGATAGGCGGCGCAGCGGCACAGGTTGCCGCTCAGCCGCTCCCGGATCTCGGCGTCGTCGAGCTCGGGTGAACCGCCCGGAGAGGTGACGGCACTGGGGTCGCCGCGGTCGAACTCGGCGAGCATGCCTGTCGCCGAACAGATCTGGCCGGGGGTGCAGTAGCCGCACTGGAACGCGTCGTGGTCGACGAACGCGTCGTGCAGCGGATGTCTCGGCCGTTCGGCGAGTCCGGCGGCGGTGACGATGTCGGCGCCGTCGTGCGAGACGGCGAGGGCCAGGCAGGTCACGACGCGGCGGGAGTCGAGCAGGACCGTGCACGAACCGCACTGGCCGTGATCGCAACCCTTCTTCGGGGACATGCAGCCGATGCGGTCGCGCAGGGCGTCGAGCAGGGTGGTGCGCACGTCCACGACGATGCGCCGTTCGTGTCCGTCGACGCGCAGGGTGACGGTGTGCCAGTGGTCGCCGGTCTCCGGGTGGTCCGCGCCGTTCGACATGTTCCCTCCGATCCGTGTGTCTTCGGATGGAGTTCCCCCGATTCGGGGCCGGAAACCCGGCTCGGCGCGGTACCGGACGACGCAGGCCCCCGACATCGCGGATGCGATGCGGGGGCCTGTGAAGTGCGACGGAGATGTCAGGCGTCGACGAGGGCCTTCTCGGCGGCGAGAAGGTTGACGAGAACCTCGGTGAGCTGGCCGACGGTCTCGGCGTGCTCCTTCGGGTGCGCCTCACCGAACTTGCCGATGGTGCCGCCGACGGACAGCGAGCCGCCCTCGACGACCTTGCCGCCGGCGATGCCGACGGACTTGACGGTGTCCTCGAGCGCCCACTTGGCGGCGTTGCTGCTCGGGGAGGCGCTCACGACCGCGACGGGCTTGCCGGCGATGGCGCCGGAGCCGTAGGGGCGCGACAGCCAGTCGATGGCGTTCTTCAGCACGGCCGGGATGGTGCCGTTGTATTCGGGGGTGAACAGCACGACGGCGTCGGCGGCGGCACCGGCTTCACGCAGCGCGACCGCCGCGGCCGGGGCGTTCTCGCCGTCGATGTCCTCGTTGTAGAAGGGAACGTCGGCCAGGCCTTCGTAGATGACGACCTCGGCGCCCTCGGGTGCGAGTTCGGCGGCGGCCTCGGCGAGCTTACGGTTGACGGAGGCGGAGCGGAGGCTGCCGACGAGAGCGAGAATGCGCGTCTGGGACATGGGTCATCCTTCGTTTTGATCCAGGGGTGGGCCGGTTACCCACGACAAGCATAAACGGACCGCGGTCCACTTTCATTCCCGGGGCGGCTATTGTGATGACGTGAACACCATCCCCCTGCCCCGGGCGGACGACGAGCACACCGCCGAGCGATGCGATGCCGCCCGCAACCGGCGCCTTCTCCTCGACGCCGCGACCCTCCTGGTGAGCGAACGCGGTGTCGATGCCGTGACGATGGAAGCCGTCGCGGCCCGGGCCGGGGTCGGCAAGGGCACCGTGTTCCGCCGTTTCGGATCGCGCGGCGGCCTGATGCAGGCGCTGCTCGACCACACCGAACGCGAATTCCAGGAAGCGTTCATGACCGGTCCCCCGCCGCTGGGCCCCGGCGCCGATCCCGTCGACCGGCTGATCGCGTTCGGCCGGGCCCGGATCGCCCTCGTCGAGGTGCAGGGCGAGTTGCTGCGCGCGGCGGAGGCGTCCAGTTCCAATCGGTTCGACGCACCCGCCCGGGCGGTCACCCGCACCCACATCGAGACGCTGCTGCGGGCCGCGGACGTCGGCGGCGACGTGCCTCTGCTGGCGCACTCCCTGTGCGCTTCCCTCGAGGCGACCCTCGTGCTGCACCAGTGGCGCAACCTCGGCTACAGCCTCGACCGGCTCTCCGACAACTGGTCCGATCTGGTGCGCCGCGTCGCAGCCTCCCCCGATTCGGACGATCCGGACCGTACTGTGACGGCATGAGCCGCACCTTCGGAGTTCTTGCCGCACTTGCTCTCACCGTCGTCGCGACCGCCTGCAGCAGCGACGAGGGCGCCGACGCCACATCGTCCGCAACGGACCCCGCCGCCCTGATCGGCCGCACGTTCGTCTCCACCGAAGTCACCGGCACCCCGATCCCGGGCGAGGGTCCGCTCGTCGTCGAATTCCCGGAGCCGGGCCGGATCGCGGCCACCGCCGGATGCAACCGTGCGGTCGGCGAGGTCGATCTCGCGGACGGGGTGCTGCGCACCGATCGGCTGGCGAGCACGATGATGGCCTGCCCGCCCCCGAAGGACGGCGCCGACGCGTGGCTGACCGGACTGTTCGACGCCGATCCACAGTGGTCCGTCGACGGCGACGTGCTCACCCTCACCGGCGACGCGGTGACCGTCTCGCTCACCGACAAGAAGGTCGTCGATCCGGACCGGCCGCTGACCGGCACCGAATGGGTCGCCACCACGATGTACACCCCGGACGCGACCGTCACGTCGGTGGCGCTCGAGCGGTCCGCGCCCAGCCTGCTCGTCGACGAGGACGGGTCGGTCAGCGGCAGCACCGGATGCAATCAGTTCACCGGCACCGCGCAGATCGGCGACGGCACCTTGACGTTCGGGCCGCTCGCCACGACCCGCATGGCGTGCCCGGACCCGGAGGTGGCCGCCGTCGAGAACCACGTGCTGGCGGTGCTGGCCGGCGAGACCGTCTACGAGATCGACGCCGCCACGATGCGGATCACCGCCCCCAACGGCGTGGACGGGCTCGGCTTCACCGCCCGGTAGCGGCTCAGTACCGGTCGGCCAGCCAGGTCGCGAGAATCCGGGCGCTCTCGTCGACCTGCGCCGGCCAGTCCAGCGCGGACTCGTCGGCGTGATCGCTGACGTGCTTCACGAGCCGGCACCGCGCGCCCATGCGGGCGGCAGCGAACGCGATCGCGAACCCCTCCATGTCGACGAGATCGGCGCGGGTCGCGAGCGCGTCGCGCACCTCGGCGTCGGAGACGAACGCGTCCCCGGTGGCCAGCACCGTGCCGTCGCCGTCGGGCAGCTCGAGCACGTCCTGCACGGGATGTCCGAGGCTGCGCAGGATCTCGCTGCTGATGTCGTGGTTGATCACCGTCGACGGCACGTACAGGCCGCCGTGGTGCGAATGCAGCGCACCGGCGGTTCCGATGTTGACGACCAGCGGCCGCGCGTCCCGCGGATACGCGGCCAGCGCCTCGGTCACCGCGACCGCCGCCGCGACCTTCCCGATGTCCGTGATCACGGTCTCGAAGCGCTTCGGCACATGGGCGGCCTCGCTCTTGGTGGCGGCGACGACAAGAATCCCGTTCACGTGCGTTCTCCGATGTCGAGGGTCGCGAGCGCCGCCCGGTGCAGCGCTCGCCCGTATCCGGAACCGTATCCTGCGGCGTGCACCGCCAGCGGATGCAGCTGGTGCAGCGGCACCCGCTCGCGCCACCCGGGTCGCAGCGGATGCGCGGAGTCGTAACCGGCGAGCACGTCGTCCAGGTACGGGCAGCCGAACAGCGCGAGCATCGCGAGATCGGTTTCGCGGTGCCCGCCGTGTGCCGCGGGATCGATGACCACCACCCCGTCGGGCGACCACAGCACGTTGCCGTTCCACAGGTCGCCGTGCAGCCGGGCGGGCGGTTCGTCGTCGTCGAAGGCCCCGGACGCGACGAGCGCGCACGCCCGCTCGATGTCGGGCAGCTGCCGCGCGGTCACGTGGCCGGCCTCGACCGCGATCCCGACGAAGGGCAGGACGCGTTCCATCGCGTAGAACTCGCCCCAGCCCGCGTGCACCGTGCTGCTCATCGGTCGACGGCCGATGAAGATCTGGCCGTCGAATCCGTCGGGCGCGCAACCGAACCCGTCGGCGCCGGCATCGTGCGCGATCGCCAGGCGTGCCCCGAACTCCCGGGCCGCCGCCGCATCCGGCGCGGTCTCGGTGATCCGCTCGAGTTCGATGGACCGGGCGTCGACGCGGTGCACCCGCGGCACCCGCAGCCCGGCCCGCGCGAGCCATTCCAGACCGGCCGCCTCGGCGCGGTAGAAGTCCGGGTGCGCACCCGGATCGTGTTTGCGAAAGACACGGTCGCTGTTCACCGCACCGAGTCTGCCCGGTGTGCCGGACATAGGCGCGCGGCGCCGCAACGACACCGCTAGGGTTTTGCGAATGACGACTCTTCGCGCCCAGATCATCGAAGAACTCGGCGTCAAGCCGACGATCGACCCGCAGGCCGAGATCCGACTGCGGGTGGACTTCCTCAAAGACTACCTGCGCAGCACGTTCGCCAAAGGATTCGTCCTCGGCATCAGCGGTGGCCAGGACAGCACGCTGGCCGGCCGGCTGACACAGCTCGCCGTCGAGGAACTGCGCGCCGAACACTACGACGTCGAGTTCGTCGCCGTTCGCCTGCCCTACGGTGAGCAGGCCGACGAACACGACGCGCAGATCGCGCTCGACTTCATCCGGCCGGACCGGTCGCTGCGGGTCAACGTCAAGCCCGGGGCCGACGCGAGCGCCGCCGAAGCCGGCGAGGCGATGGCGGAGATCTTCGGTGAGGGGATCCGGCTGCGCGACTTCGTGCGCGGCAACATCAAGGCCCGCGAGCGGATGATGCTGCAGTACGCGATCGCCGGGGAACTCGGCTATCTCGTCGTCGGCACCGACCACGCCGCGGAGGCCGTCACCGGCTTCTTCACCAAGTTCGGCGACGGCGGTGTCGATCTCACGCCGTTGACGGGCCTGACCAAGCGTCAGGGCGCGGAACTCCTGCGTGAACTCGGCGCGCCGGACAGCACGTGGAAGAAGGTTCCCACCGCCGACCTCGAGGACGACCGTCCGGCACTGCCGGACGAGGCGGCGCTCGGCATGACCTACAACGAGATCGACGACTACCTCGAGGGCAAGCCCGTCACCGACGAACTGGCCGCCAAGGTCGAGGAGGTCTTCCTCAAGACCCGGCACAAGCGCACCGTCCCGGTCACGCCGTACGACACCTGGTGGCGCTGACGGGTCCCGCACCCGCCCGACGGGAGGGAACGATGGCGACGGTACTGGTGGCCGGTGGCACCGGCGAGGCAGGCGCGGCGGTGGTGGCGGAACTGCTCGGCCGCGGCCACGACGTGCGGGTGCTCAGCCGGCGCGGCGGCAGCCCGATCGCGGGTGCGCAACCGGCCCCTGCCGACCTGATCTCCGGGTCGGGGCTGGCCGAGGCGCTCACCGGCGTCGAGGTCGTGGTCGACACCACCGACGGCAAATCGCGGCGGGCGCGGCCCGTGCTGACGACCGGCGCGGCGAATCTGCTCGCCGCGGCCGGCGCCGCGCACGTGACGCGGATGGTGCTGCTGTCGATCGTGAACGTCGATCGCGGTCCGCTGGCCTACTACCGGGCCAAGAGCGAGCAGGAACGGCGCTACCGGGACTCCGGCCTCGACACCCGGATCGTGCGGGCCACGCAGTTCCACAGCTTCGTGCCGATGCTGTGCGGCCCGGCCGCGCAGGTCGGGCTGCTACCCGCGTTCACCGACACCGCGTTCCAGCCCATCGACGTCCGGGACGTCGCCCGCGCGCTCGCCGACGCCGCGGACGCTCCGCCGGACGAACCCGGCCGGGCGGGCGTCCCGCAGATCGTGGGAGGTCCGGAGATCCTGCCGATGCACGACCTCGTGCGGGAGTGGAAGCGCGCGGCCGGCGTCCGCGGGGTGGTGGCGCCGATCCGGCTGCCCGGTGGTCTCGGACGCTTCTGGCGTGCCGGGGAGAACCTCGTCCCCGACCACCGGGACGGCACGATCACCTTCACGCAGTGGCTCGCGGAGCGGACCGCCGGCTGACCGAGTGGGTTATCCCCCGGCGAACGGGGGCAGCACGTCGACGCGCTCCCCGGCGGGGCGGGCGAGGTCCCGGGTGAGCTCGGCGTCCGGACCCGATCCGACGAGGAATGCGGCCACCTTCAGGACCCGTTCCATGTCCGGGCCGTGCCGCTCGATCAACGCCGCCTTCAACGCACCCAGATCCGCCGGCGACGCCAGCTCGACGGTTTCCTTCTCCCGGCCCGCCGCGTCGACGGCCGCCGCGAAGTACCGCACCTCGATGCCGGTCACCTGATCACCCACCGATAGCTCCCATACTGCGTTGCGGCGGGGCGAAATCCGCCGCGTCGATGCCGTGCCCGGCCCACTTGTTCCACATCGCGCCGCGCCACACCGCGGCAAGCTCCTCGTCGCTCGCACCGCCGCGCAACGCCGCCCGCAGATCGGTCTCGGTGTCGCTGAACAGGCAGGACCGCACCGTGCCCTCGGACGTGAGGCGGGTGCGGTCGCAGTCCGAGCAGAACGACCGGGTCACCGAGGCGATGATGCCGACCGTGGCGGGACCGCCGTTCACCAGCCACCGTTCCGCGGGAGCGGACGGATCCTCCCGGCCGGTCTCGGTGAGCTCGAACCGTTCCCCGAGGACGTCGAGCAGCCGCTGCGCGGTGACCATGTTCTCCCGCGCCCACGCGTGGTCGGCGTCGAGCGGCATCTCCTCGATGAACCGCAGTTCGACCTGCTCGTCGAGGCACCACTGCAGCAGGTCGGCGGCGCCGGCGAGCGTGTCGGGCATGAGCACCGCGTTGATCTTCACCCGCGTGAATCCGGCGCTGTTGGCGGCGCGGATGCCGGCGAGCACCGAATCGAGGCGGTCGCGGCGGGTCAGCCGCGCGAAGTGGTCGCGGTCGACGGTGTCGAGGGAGATGTTCACGCGGGTCAGACCGGCCGCCGCCAGCCCCGCCGCGCGATGCGCGAGCCCGACCGCGTTCGTGGTCACGGCCAGCGGAGTGCCCGGCGCGACCTCGGCGCATCCGGCGATGATCTCCTCGAGGTCGCGGCGCATGAGCGGTTCGCCGCCGGTGAAGCGGACCTCCTCGATGCCGAGCAGGTGGACCCCGATCCCGACGAGCCGGACGATCTCCGCCGCGGTGAGCAGGTTCTCGCGCGGAATCGCGGGCAACCCCTCTTCCGGCATGCAGTACGTGCAGCGCAGGGAGCACTTCTCCGTGATCGACACGCGCAGGTCGCGGGCCACGCGACCGAAGCGGTCCACCAGTTCCGGTGTGTCGGGACGATCGGACACGTCGTCCGTGGCGACTCGCACGGACGGAATCCCCACATCGATCGTCGTCATCGGATCACCGCCGTCATGACGCCAGTATGCCGCTCCCGTCCGATTCGCGGCGGAAGACACCTCCCCGGCCGGTCGCCGGAGGCTGTCCGGGGTCCCCTCCTGCGCGTCGCACGGCCTACCGCAACGGTCTCCGCGCGCGGTGTGCCTAGGATTGCGGGCATGACAGGCGGCAGGCGGTCCGTGGAGGAACACGTGGAGCACGTCGCGGCGCTCTTGGCGCCGCTGCGAACGAGGCCGACGGTGAAGGTGCCGCTCGCCCGGGCCCTGAACCGGGTGCTGGCCGAACCGATCCTCGCACCCATCGATCTGCCCGCCTTCCGCAACTCCCAGATGGACGGCTACGCCGTCGACGCCGCCGCGGTCGCGACCGTGCCGGTGACGCTGCCGGTGCGCGGAGTGCTCGCCGCCGGTGCCGAGATGTCCGTCCACGAGGCGGGCACCGCGCGGAAGATCATGACCGGCGCTCCGATCCCCGAGGGCGCGGACGCCGTCGTCCCCGTCGAGGACACCACCGACAACAGCTCCACCGACGGGCAACCGGCCACCGTCACCGTGCACCGGTCCGTCACGGCCGGCACCTATGTGCGCGAACGCGGCAGCGACATCGCCGCCGGCGCCGAACTGCTCCCGGCCGGACAGGTCCTCGCGCCCCGGCACATCGCCGCGCTCGCCGCGGTCGGCATGACCGAGGTTCCGGTGCGCGCCCTGCCTCGGGTCGCGGTGATCTCCACCGGCAGCGAACTCGTCTTCGGCGGCACCGATCTCGGTCCGGGCAAGATCTTCAACTCCAACGGGCCGGCGCTCGCGGCCAGCGCGCTCGCCAACGGAGCCGAGGTCGTGTCCGTCGACCACAGCGACGACGACGCCGAGGAATTCGCCCTGAAGCTCACGCACGCCGCGGACGTCGCCGAAGTCGTGATCACCTCCGGTGGCGTCTCCAAGGGCGACTTCGAGGTCGTCAAGGACGTGCTCGGTCCCCGCGGCGGCGAGTTCGTGTCGGTGGCGATGCAGCCCGGCGGTCCACAGGGCACCGCGGTCGTCGACGGGATTCCGGTTCTGGCGTTCCCCGGCAATCCGGTCAGCGCGCTGATCTCGTTCGAGGTGTTCACCCGGCCGCTGCTGCGCACCGCCGCGGGACTGCCCGCGATCGAGCCGCTGACGCTGCCGCTCACCGCCGATCTGACCTCGGTGGCGGGTAAGCGCCAGTTCTTCCGGGCCCGCCGCGACGGTGACGGCGTGACCGTCGTGTCCGGACCCGGATCACACCTCATCGCCGGGATGTCGGGCGCCGACGCGCTGCTCGACGTCGCGGCCGACACCACCTCCCTCCGCGCCGGAGATCTCGTGAAAGTACTTCCGCTGTGAGCGATCTGAGTCATCTCGACGACCAGGGCCGGGCCCGCATGGTCGACGTCTCCGCCAAGGCCGACACCACCCGGGTCGCGGTCGCCGCAGGTGAGCTGGTCACCACCCCCGAGGTGGTGTCGCTGGTACGGGCCGACGACATGCCCAAGGCCGACGTCCTCGCGACCGCGCGCATAGCGGGAATCGCTGCCGCCAAACGCACTTGGGAACTCATCCCGCTGTGCCACCAGCTGGCGTTGTCGTCGGTGAAGGTGTCGTTCGGATTCACCGACACGTCGATCACCGTGGAGGCGACCGCGAAGACGAAGGGACCCACCGGTGTCGAGATGGAAGCGCTGACCGCGGTCGCGGTCGCGGGACTGACCCTGCACGACATGGTCAAGGCCGTCGACCCCGCGGCCGTGATGAACGGGGTGCGGCTGATCTCGAAGGAGGGCGGCAAGCGCGGACACTGGACCCGCGACGAGTCACCCGTTGCGGATTCTGCGGTGCCACAGGAACGTTCGGCGGTGGTGCTGGTGTCGTCGACCGGGGTCGCGGCCGGCACCCGCGAGGACACCACCGGACCGGTCATCGTCCGGTGGCTGAGCGAGCGCGGATTCGCGGTGCGCGGACCCCTCGTGTACCCGGACGCGCGGATCGCCGAGGGACTGGCCGACGCGCTCACCGGTGCGCCCGCCCTGGTGCTGACCACCGGCGGCACCGGCGCGTCCCCGACCGATGCGACCCCGGAAGCGACACTGGCCGTGCTCGATCGGGAACTGCCCGGCGTCGCCGACGCGATCCGTCGCCGCGGTCTCGACGTCACCCCGCACGCGGTGCTCTCGCGCGGGGTCGCCGGACTGGTCGGCCGTACCGTGGTGGTGAACATGCCCGGGTCGCCGGGCGGGGTCAAGGACGGACTGGCCGCGCTCGAACCGATCCTCGATCATCTTCTGGCGCAGGTTTCGGGAGGCGGAGCTCATGAGTGAACTGCTGGCACGGATTTCGTCGGAGCCGCTCGACCCGGCAGCGGTGGATGCCGCGGTCGCCGGACCCGAGCACGGAGCCGTCGTCGTGTTCACCGGCGTCGTCCGCAACCACGACGGCGGGCAGGCCGTGACCGCACTGGAGTACCAGGCGCACCCGGACGCGGAGACCTTCCTGCGCAACTGCTGCGAACAGGTGGCCGCCGAATCGGGTCTGCCGGTCGCCGCGGTGCACCGAGTGGGCCATCTCACCATCGGGGACCTCGCGCTCGTCGCGGCGGTCGCGGCCCCGCACCGCGCGGAAGCGTTCGCGACCTGCGCGGAACTGGTCGAACGCATCAAACGGGAAGTGCCGATCTGGAAGCGCCAGGCGTTCACCGACGGCGCGTCGGAGTGGGTCGGACTCTGAGACGCGTCCGGCGGCGTCCTGAACATGCGGTAGGCTGACCCGGTTCGAGTGTCACGACGACACTCACCGTCGTGGGATACCGGCGGCCCGGGATCGTGCCCGGCCCGCACGCAATGCAGCATCGGCCTTCCTCGCGGCGATCCACCGCACACCACCGGAACTTCCGGTCGCGTGCACACACGCCGCATCGAAAGGCAGCGCCGTACCTTGACCACATCCTTTTCCGATCTCGGTGTCCCGAGGACGCTCGTCGCGACCCTCGGCGACAACGGCATCACCGCGCCGTTCCCGATCCAGGTCGACACCCTCCCCGACACTCTGGCCGGACGCGACGTCCTCGGTCGCGGCCGCACCGGCAGCGGCAAGACCCTCGCGTTCTCGATTCCGCTGACCGCCCGCCTCGCCGGCGGTTCGTCGCGCGCGGCGGGACGGCCGCGCGGTCTCGTGCTGGCTCCGACCCGCGAACTGGCGACCCAGATCGCCGCGACGGTCGAGCCGCTCGCCCACACCACGGGCCTGCGCGTCACCACCATTTTCGGTGGCGTGTCCCAGAACCGGCAGGTCGAGGCGCTGCGCCGCGGCATCGACATCGTCATCGCGTGCCCGGGTCGCCTCGAGGACCTGATGCGTCAGGGCTTCGTCACGCTCGACGCAGTCGAGATCACCGTGCTCGACGAGGCCGATCACATGGCCGATCTCGGGTTCCTGCCCGGCGTCACCCGGATCCTAGACGCGACCCCGCAGAACGGTCAGCGGCTGCTGTTCTCCGCGACCCTGGACAACGGTGTCGACAAGCTCGTCAAGCGCTTCCTGCACGACCCGGTGATGCACTCGGTCGACGAGGCCCATTCGCCGGTGGCGGCGATGACCCACCACGTGTTCGACGTCGACAGCGTCGACTCGAAGAAGGCACTGGTGCGGACCCTCGCGTCGGGGACCGGACGCCGGATCCTGTTCATGCGCACCAAGCATCAGGCCCGCAAACTGGCCCGCCAGCTCACCGAGTCGGGTATCCCGGCCGTGGATCTGCACGGCAACCTGTCGCAGAACGCCCGCGACCGGAACCTCGCGGCGTTCGCGTCGGGTGAGGCGCGGGTGCTGGTCGCGACCGACGTTGCGGCGCGCGGTGTGCACGTCGACGACGTCGAGCTGGTCGTGCACGTCGATCCGCCGGCCGAGCACAAGGCGTACCTGCACCGGTCCGGCCGCACGGCGCGCGCCGGCAGCACCGGTGACGTGGTGACGGTCGTACTTCCGGACCAGCGCAAGGACCTTCAGGTCATCATGCGCAAGGCCGCGATCACGGTGTCGCCGATCCGCGTGACCGCGGACTCGGAGCACGTGCTGAAGCTCGTCGGCGAGGTCGCACCGCACGTGCCGCCGGCTCCGAAGGCGGCTGCGGCCCCGTCTCGGCCGCAGCGCTCGGGCGGTCAGGGTCGTCGCGGAGGCGCACGCCACGGCGAAGGTTCTCGTCAGGGTGGATCGCGTCAGGGTGCCACGTCGCGTCAGGGCTCCGGTACCCGCCAGGGCGGCGGCGCGCGTCAGGGCGGATCCGGACAGAGCCGGTCCGGCCAGGCCGGTTCGGGTCAGGGCGCGGGCCGGCGTCGCGCGCAGCGTAATTCGGCTGCGCGGTAACCTTTTTCGCAGACCGGGTCAGCGTGGCGTGAACCGGTGGACGGCGTACATCGCGTCCGCCGACACCGGTTCCACCGGAACGCAACCCTCCAGCCGCCCGCGCACCGAATCGGCGTCGAGGTCGGCGCCGATCACGACGAGTTCGGTGGTCGCGGGCACCTCACCTTTCCGGGCCGGTTCGAACCTGATGTAGTCGCCGACGGTGTGCACCAGGTAGGCGCGGCTGCGCAGGCCCGCGGCCACGTGCACGTATCCCTTGATGCGGAACACCCCGGCCGGTTGCGCCTCGAGGAAGTCCACGAACAGCCTCGGATGCAGCGGCTTCGCCGACGTGAACGTGACGGCGTCGTATCCGTCGTGCAGGTGCGTGTGTTCACCCTCGTGCTCGTCGTAGAGCAGGCTGTCGAGGGTGAGCTGCTCCCCCGGCTGCGGTTCCGGACGGTCCGGGATGTCGAACAACAGGCCCGGATCCATCCGGGAATGCTCGGTGGAGACGACCGCCGCGCGCCGGTTCAGCGCGCACAGCCGCCCCAGCAGTTCGTCGTGCGCGTCCGCGTCGACGCGGTCGGTCTTGTTGAGCAGCAACAGATCTGCGAGCGCAACGTGCTGTTCCAGTTCGGGATGGCGGGCGCAGGCGTCGTCGAACTCGGCGGCATCGACGACCAGAACCAGTCCCCCGTACGTGATGTACTCGTTCGCCGAGCCGGTGACCAGCCGGATCATGTTGCGCGGCTCGGCCAGACCGCTCGCCTCGACGACGATGACGTCGAGATCCGAGGACCGGTGGGCGAGCTTGTCGAGCATCGCGTCCATGTCGCTGACGTCGACGGCGCAGCACAGGCAGCCGTTGCTGAGCGAGACCATCGAGTCGACCTGACCCGCGACCATCATCGAATCGATGTTGACGGAACCGAAGTCGTTGACGATCACGCCGATGCGCGCGCCCCGGGTATTGCGCAGCAGGTGGTTGAGCAGCGTCGTCTTCCCGGAGCCGAGGAAGCCCGCCACCACGATGACGGGAATCTTCTTGTTCGCCATGGATCGAGCGTAACGGCGCCGGGTCAGGCCTTTCGGACCACGCTCGACTTGAGCTGCATGGGTCCGAATCCGTCGACCTTGCAGTCGATGTCGTGCCCGTCCACGCCGTTCACCAGGCGGATGTTGCGGACCTTGGTGCCCGCCTTGATCCCCGTGGCGCTGCCCTTGACCTTCAGGGTCTTGACCACCGTGACGGTGTCACCGTCGGCCAGCACGTTGCCCACCGCGTCCCGGATCACGCCGTCGGCGGTGTCCTCCGCCGACTCGGACGTACGCGCCCACTCGTGCGCGCACTCCGGGCACACGAGCAACGACCCCATCTCGTAGGTGTACTCGCAGGAACATTCGGGGCACGGCGGCAGGGTCTCGTCCATCCGGACATCATACGGCGGTGCGTCCGTCCGGCTGCGAGGGCCGACCGGCGGACGCACCACCCGTATCGTCAGGATCCGGCCCGGATCCACTCCTCCAGGTGCGGGGATTCGGTACCGATCGTGGTGCCGTCACCGTGCCCGGTGTGCACGACCGTCTCGGCAGGCAGCGCGAACAGTTTGTCGCGGATCGAGCCGATGATCGTCGGGAAATCCGAGAACGACCGGCCCGTCGCACCGGGACCACCGGAGAACAGCGTGTCGCCGGTGAACAGCTCCCCCGCCTCCGGCAGATACAGGCAGGTCGAGCCGGGCGAATGTCCCGGCGTCGCGATCGCCTGGATCTCGGTGCCGGCGACCGCGATCCGCTGCCCGTCCTCGAGCGTGCCGTGCGCGACGCCCGGATGGGTCATCTCCCACAGCACGTCGTCGGCCGGGTTGAGCAGGATCGGCGCGTCGAGCCGCTCGGACAGCTCCGGGGCGACGGTGATGTGGTCGTTGTGGGCGTGCGTGCACACGATCGCCACGACCTTCCGGCCCGCGACCGCGTCGACGATCGGCTGCGCGGTGTGCGCGGCGTCGATGACCACGACCTCGTCGTCGTTGCCGACGAGCCAGATGTTGTTGTCGACCTGCCACTCGCCACCGTCGAGCGCGAACGTGCCCGAGGTGACGACCCGGTCGACGCGGATCGGCGAGACGCTCACAGGACCACCACCGAACGCAGCACCTCACCGCGGTGCATGGTCTCGAACGCCTTCTCCACGTCGTCGATGCCGATGCGCTCGGTGACGAACTTCTCGAGCGGCAACCGGCCCTGCTGGTAGAGGTCGACGTAGGTCGGGAAGTCCCGCTCGGGGAGGCAGTCGCCGTACCACGAGGACTTGAGTGAGCCGCCGCGGGAGAAGAAGTCGATCAGCGGCATCTCGAGGGTCATGTCCGGGGTCGGGACGCCGACCAGCACGACGGTGCCGGCCAGGTCGCGGGCGTAGAACGCCTGCTTCCAGGTTTCCGGGCGGCCCACGGCGTCGATGACGACGTCCGCGCCGAAGCCGCCGGTCAGTTCCTGGATCGCCTCGACGGCATCGACCGAGGTGGAGTTGATCGTGTGAGTGGCGCCGAGGTCGGTGGCCCACTCGAGCTTCTTGTCGTCGCGGTCGACGGCGATGATCGTGCCGGCACCGGCCAGGCGGGCGCCCATGATCGCGGCGTCGCCGACCCCGCCGCAACCGATCACGGCGACGGACTGGCCGCGGGTGACCCCGCCGGTGTTCACCGCCGCGCCGAGACCGGCCATCACGCCGCAGCCGAGCAGGCCCACGACGGCCGGGTCCGCGGTCGGATCGACCTTGGTGCACTGTCCGGCGTGCACGAGGGTCTTGTCGGCGAAGGCGCCGATGCCCAGCGCCGGGGTCAGCTCGGTGCCGTCCTCGAGGGTCATCTTCTGCGTCGCGTTGAACGTGTCGAAGCAGTACTGCGGCTGACCGCGCTTACAGGCGCGGCACTGCCCGCACACCGCCCGCCAGTTCAGGACGACGAAGTCGCCGACCGCGACGGACTCGACACCCTCGCCGACCGATTCGACGACGCCGGCGGCCTCGTGGCCGAGCAGGAACGGGAATTCGTCGTTGATGCCGCCCTCCCGGTAGTGCAGGTCGGTGTGGCACACCCCGCACGCGGCCACCGCGACGACGACCTCGCCCGGTCCCGGATCCGGGATCACGATGGGCACGACCTCGACGGGTGCACCCTTCGCGCGAGCAACGACGCCCCGAACTGTCTGCGGCATGACGGTGTCTCCTTCTGCTGTGGATCGATCCTGCCCACCGTATCCAGCCCGGACCGCCCGCGTACCTGATCGAACGGACTGATCGACCTACTCGAAAGACCAGATCGAACTTTGTCCTCAAAAATACCTAAGTGGTGTTGTGCACGGTTCTAAGTTCGGCTAACGTCGGATTCACGTTCGCCCCCGGCCCCGAGGAGTGCAATGTCGATCGTCAACACGGTGACCCTCCCCCGCCCCCACACCGACGTGTGGGACTGGCAACGCGACGCGGCCTGCCGCGGATTCGAGTCGTCGGCGTTCTTCCACCCCGACGGCGAACGCGGACACGCCCGCGAACAGCGCGAACTGCGCGCCAAGCTCGTCTGCGCCGGATGCCCCGTACTGGAGATGTGCCGCGAGCACGCCCTGTCCGTCGGCGAGCCCTACGGCGTGTGGGGTGGACTGTCCGAAACCGAACGCCGGGCCCGCACCAACGCGGCCGGCCGCGCGCGGCGCTGGACGGCCTTGCACCGCTGACCGTTCCGCCGTACGCGGCCCTACAGCGCGGCTTTGACCCCCGCCTCCGCGCCGAGCGCCGCAGCCTCGCCACGGCTGCCGGCCCCGAGTTTCCTGAGCACGCTCGCCACATGGAATTTCACGGTCGACTCGCTGACGCCGAGCCGTTCGGCGATCGCCTTGTTCCGTCGGCCCGCGACGAGGTGTTCGAGCACCTCGACCTCACGCGGACCGAGTTCGGCGAGTGCGTCTAGAGCCGGACCGCCCTGCGAGGGCGCCGCCAGATCCAGCGGCAGCCGTGCCGCGACCCGGCAACCCCAGCCGGGTATCGCCTCGGATTCGATACTGCCACCGAGGGTTTCGACCCGATCACGGAGCTGGCGCCCGAGTTCGGCGGCGTCGAGCCGGCCGTCTCCGTCGTCGCGGATGTCGATGGACAGGCTCTCACCGTCGCAGTGCCACGCCACCCGGATCCGCGTGACCCCGGGCTGTTCCGCGAGCGCGAGTACCGCGCCGCGTGCGACGGCCCGTGCCGCGTGCGCGACCTCACCGGGCATCCCGCGACCGTGCGCCGAGGGTTCGACCATCTCCAGCGTCAACGGCCGGTGCCGAACCAGCCCGCGCAGTTCACCGTGCATTCTGGCGAACGCGGTGGTTACGGCCTCCTCCGCGAACTCGCGGTGACGATCCACCGCCGAGCGAAGTCCGATCAGCGCGTTCGTCGCCGTCTCCCGGGCGGTCGTGCGAGCGCGGGTGTCGTCGAGATCGTTCGACCGGAGCGTCGCCAGGATCGTCTCGAGTGTCACCGCATGCGCCTCGGTGAGTTCGGCGACCGTGCGTGCCCGTTCCGTGGACGCCGCGCGCGACTCGGCGAGATAGGCCGGGCTCGCTTCCTGTACCTGGAGCTGGATCCCGGTCGCGACGACGGTGAACAACGCCCGGACGAGTTCGAATCGTTGCGCCGGCGGCCATGATCCGCGCGGCACGAGCACGAGCAGCGTGTCGGTGCGGTCGAGGATCGCGCACACCTCCCGGCTGCGGCCGCCGATCACGGCGGGGCCGCGTCTGATCTGACCGGCGACGAGTTCGCTTCGGACACGGTCGAGTTCGGCGATCGTCACCCGGTCCACTACGGCGGGGTCGCCCGCGACCTTCCGGGGCCGGCCCGTGCATTCCCGGGTGAAGACGACGAGCGCGTCGTGCGCAACGAGATCGGTGAGCAGCGCCGAGAAGCGCTGGCCGATGTCGGTGAGCGGGCCGACCAGCACGTCGCGCAGCGCGGTGATCAGGGGGCTGGCTTCGGGGTTCGTCGTGCTCACCGCCCCACGATATCGGGGGCCGGCACTCGGCCCGCTGCCGTGCACCGGCGGCTACGATTTCGGAGCAGGAAGCAGGAGGTGCCCGTGGGGTCCGCAGCACACTACGACGCTGCTCGCGGCACTGTGCCCCGTCTGCTGTTCGACCGGGTGGCCGACACTCCGGGCAGCGAGGCCTACCGATTCCCGGATTCCGGCGGCTGGGCGAGTGTGACGTGGGCGGAGGTCGGTTCGCGCGTCACGACACTCGCGGCCGGGCTCGTCGCGCGGGGTGTCGCACCGGGCGCCCGGATAGCGATCCGCGCGGCCACCAGCTATCGGGCGATCCTCGCCGATCTCGCGGTCGCGTGCGCGGGCGCGGTCTCGGTGCCGGTGTATGCCCCGACCCGCGACGACGAGGTCCGCAACCTGGCACGGCACTGCGACGCGGCGCTGACCGTCACCGACCGGGACGTGGACGCACGCGTGCTGCACCTCGATCGGCTCGCCGAACTCGCGGCGGACGGTGATGCGCTGCTCGACACCGACCCGGACGCCGTCGACGCCCGGATCGCGGAGGTCACCCCCGACTCGGCCGCGTGCCTGATCTACACCGCGTGCGACGACGGAAGCGCCAAGGGCGCGATCCTGTCGCACGGCGCGGTCGCGTACACGGCGCGGGCCATGGCGGAGGTGGGCATGATCGGCCCGCGGGACCTGCAGTTGCTGTGGCTTCCGCTGTCGCACGTGTTCGGCCGGGCGCTGCTGTTCGTGGCGATGCAGGTGGGCCTGCCCACCGCGGTGGACGGCCGGGCCGATCGGGTCGTGGAGAATCTGCGGTCGGTGCGCCCGACGTTCCTCGGTTCCGTGCCGCACGTGCTCGCGAAGATCGGCGCCGCCGCTGCGGCGGACAGGTCGGCGCTCGGCGGCCGGCTGCGGTTTCTCATCTCGGGGTCGGCGCGGTTGCCACGCGACCTCGCGAAGCGATTGGAGGATCTCGGCGTCCCGGTGTTCGAGGGATACGGGATCACCGAGACCGCCGGACCGGTGTGTGTCAACCGTCCCGACGCGCACAAACCGGGCTCGGTGGGTCTGCCGTTGCCGGGCACCGAGGTCCGGATCGCCGACGACTGCGAACTTCTCATTCGCGGTCCGTCCCTGATGACGGGCTACCACGCCGATCCGGTGGCGACCGCGGCCGCGCTCGACGCCGACGGCTGGTTCCACACCGGCGACTGCGCGACGGTCGACCCCGACGGGTTCGTCTCGATGCGTGGCCGCAAGAAGGATGTGTTCAAGACGACCACCGGAAAGTACGTGGCACCGAACGCGATCGCCGAGCGGTTCCGCGCGTTGTGTCCGGGCGCGGAGATCGTAGTGGTCGGCGAGGGTCGCTCCCACTGCATCGGTCTCGTCTTTCCCGGCGACCGCGGCGCCGACGTGCACGCGGCCGTCGAGCAGCTCAACGGCGAGCTGAACAGGTGGGAACGCATCCGGCGGGTCGCGCTCGTGGACCGGCCGCTCGGCGCCGGTGATCGGGACGAGACCGGCGCGCCGCAGCGTGCAGTGGTCCTCGAGCGGTTCGCGGACGTGATCGATCGGCTCTACGACGAGCATTGACATATGCAGCCGATTGGCTGCATATTGGAGGAGTGGATGAGGACGCGGTGTTCAAGGCCCTCGCCGACCCCACCCGCCGCAGCCTCCTCGATTCGCTGCGCGCGCATCCGGGGAGCACCCTGGGCGAGTTGTGCGACGGCCTCGACATGCGCCGCCAGTCCGTGAGCAAGCACCTGGAAATTCTCGAGCTCGCGAATCTGGTGACCACGATCCGGGACGGCCGCCGCAAGCTGCACTATCCGAATCCTGTTCCCATCCACGAGATCCGGAACCGCTGGATCTCGAAGTTCGACGAACCCCGGGTGCTCGCCCTGGACGCGATCGCTCGACGCGCGGAGGAGCTCGCGATGACCTCGACAGACGCACACACCATTCCCGACTACGTCTACACCACCTACATCCGCGCCACCGCCGAGGACGTGTGGCACGCACTCACCGACGCCGACCTGACCGCGCGCTACTGGGGGCACGCCCAGGTCTCCGACTGGACGCCGGGCAGCAGGGTCGAGCACGTCCGCACCGACGGCTCGGGCATCGCGGACTGCGCCGGCCGGGTGATCGAGGCCGACCGCCCCCGGCGTCTGACGTTCGGTTTCGACGACCCCGCACGGGTCGATAACCCGGACTTCGAGCCGAGCGTCGTGACATTCGAGATCGAACCGCACCGGGACATCGTCAAACTCACGGTGGTGCACCGGAAGCTGCGGAACGCCGACGATCTGCACGCGATCGGCCAGGGCTGGCCCGCCGTGCTCGCCAACCTCAAGACGCTGCTGGAAACGGGCGAGGTGCTGCCTCAGGCGCCGTGGGAGTTCCATGCCGAGGAACGCGCCGCGCACATGGCGCAGAACGGGTGAGACGCCTTTCCTGCGGCCGCGGATCTGCCACTAAGGAACCTCTCCGGTGTCGACATCTCCGGTAGGTACCCGCATCCACTGCCGCCGGTGTTCCCGCAGCTCGGTTTCGCGGCGGGCACGGTAGTGCGCCAACGCCGCCGACAGCAGATCACCGAGGTGATGCCGGTGATTGATCCGAGGTCTCTGCTCGGGGTCGATGTGCGGTGGCGGGATCCACTCCGTGCGACCCGGGTGCTCGGAGTTGGCCGACGCGACGCGTGTTTCCCAGCCGCCGGGCCCGTCGTGCACCAGCGCGTGGCAGGCATCGCAGGCGAGGTCCTCGTTGGTGATGTCGGTGGGTCCGCCGTCCTGCCATTCGGTGATGTGGTGGACCGCGGTGAGTGTCGCGGGGGCGTCGCAGCCCGGGCGGGTGCAGCCACCGGACGCGGCGATCAACGCCAGCCGCTGATCGGCCGACGCCAAGCGTTTCGCGCGACCGAGATGCAACGACCGGCCGTGGTGATCGAAAATCGCCAGCACCGGATGCGCGCGTTCTGCCATCCGCAGCGCGTCCCGGATCGGCACCAGCCCACCGGAGGCGGTGGTCACGATGCCGGTCGCTTCCTCGAGTTGCCTGACGGTCATGGTCAGGATCGCGGTCACCGGCAACCCGCGGTGGCTGCCGAGCACGCCCGACGACAACAACTGCCGCAGGGCGACTTTCAGTCCGTCGTGGTTGCGTTGCACCGCGGTGCGGGTGTCGCGGGCGGCGGCCTTGGCGAGCGCGTCGCGGTCCAGGGTCTCGGATTCGACGTCACCGGAAGGTGATTCGGGGTCGTCCGGGTTGTTCATGCCGGGGCGGGCGAGTTTCGCCAGGACCGGTTCGAGCAGCGCCCGGGTTTCCGGATCGATCAGCCCGGAGATCGGGGTCATGAGATCGACGCCCTGCTTGCCGATCCGCAGACCGCGACGACGTTTGCGTTCCTTCTCGTCCGGCACGTCCCCGTCCGGATTCAGGTAGGCGAGCAGATGCGCGCCGAGTTTCACCAAGTCGTCGGGCGTGACCGAGCAGGCCGCGTCCGCGAGGATCTTTTCGGCGACGGTGATCTCGTCGAATCCGACCCCGTGCGGCACCTTCCGCATCACCTTCGCGACCGCGGCGACATGGTCGGATCCGATGGTCCCGGTCTTCACAGCGGCCGCGGTGGCCGGCAGTTCCGGTTCGATGTCCTCGCCGTCGAGGGAACGCCAGGTGCCGACCTTCTTCGCGCCCTTGACCCGCCGGGCCGCGTCGGCGGCGGAGATCCGCAGCGTGCCGACCAGGAGATCGTTGACCGACCGGCACCCGAGATGCCCGGGAATTATGCGTTCGGTGGCCTCGACGACCAGTCGGTGCCCGACCGCGGAGGCCTTGCGCAGCGTGACCTCCAGGCGTTGCAGGACCCCGACGATGTCGTCGTTCGACAGGCCCGACAGATCGTCGCCGAGCAGGCCGTCGACCGCGGCGTCGAGCGCGGACAGCCGCGCCTCGACCACCGCACCCCCCACCTGGCTCGAAAGCATGTTCGAAAGTGTAGCGACGGGGCCCGACAAAAAATCCCTCCGACGTATGTCGGAGGGATTCGTTGCGAGAACTGTGGAGCTAAGGGGACTCGAACCCCTGACCCCCACACTGCCAGTGTGGTGCGCTACCAGCTGCGCCATAGCCCCTTGTGAAAATGTCCAGTGAACATGTCCACCGTGAAACTGTCTCTTCTCAAGACTACAGGCGAGAGTGTGAACTCTCGCCTGTAGTCGGAAGTGGAGCTAAGGGGACTCGAACCCCTGACCCCCACACTGCCAGTGTGGTGCGCTACCAGCTGCGCCATAGCCCCGTATTCAGTTCCTTGCTTCGCGTCCGGGGGCGAGCCCCTCGCGCTGAAAGAAAGCTACACCATCGCGCTCGGCGTCAACAAATCGGCTGGTCAGCGCGGTGATGCCGGGATCGTCTCCCGGCATCACCGCGAGTCGTCAGCCGAGTTCGGCGACCCAGTTCTCGTTGCCGAGGGCGTCGATCACGACACCGTTGTGAACGACGGCGGGGGTGCCGGCGGCACCGGTCGTGGCGAGCAACTGCCGGCCGGCCTCGGCGTCGGCGCGGGCCTGCTCGACCCGGGTGCCGTCGGCGATGCACTGCGCCGCCTCGTCGGAGACGCCGGCGTCACGTGCCATCTGCGCGAGATCTTCGTTGCTGTGGTCGCTGTCGCCGCGCTCGGCGGGCTGGTTGTCCGGGGACATCAGCGCGGAATGGAACGCCGAGTACGCGATGGCGTCACCGCTCTGCGCGACGCACTGCAGCGCCGCGACTGCACGGGTCGAGTAGTCGCCGCTGGCGGAGAGCTGATCGAGGAACGCGAGCATGTGGTAGCGCACGGCGACCCGGCCATCGTCGATCGCCTGGGCCAGTTCCTGACCGTGCTTGTGCTCGAGCTCACCGCAGTAGGGGCACATCGGGTCTTCGAACAGGTCGATGGTGGTCGCCGCGTCGGGCCGGCCGAGCAGGGCGACACCGTTGTCCGCGACCGTGACCTGCACCGCGGAGTTCTGCACACCGCCGTATCCCTCGTTGCGGGCCTTACCGCTGTTGGACTGCCACAGCACACCGCCGATGACGAGCGCGGCGATGACGAGAAGGGCGAGACCACCGAGGATGAAGGTGGACTTGCTGGACGTCGGCTCCGGCGAATACTTGACCGGCTTGACCTTCTTCGCGCTCACGGTTACTGCCCTTCGCTGCTCGGGGATTGCTGACGGGATCTCACTCTGCCATCGCGGGCTGAGCGGTAGCTGAGGACGCGCGTGAGCCCGGTCCCAGTGCCACGGGGCTGCGCGGGAACACGATCAGCCAGGCCGATAGGGCAAGGAACCCGAGGTCACGCAGGATTTCGCGGGCGTAGTCCCAGCTGTCGACGTCCGCGGCGCCACCGCCGCCGAAGCAACCGCAGTCGATGGACAGTCCCCGCGCCCACGCCGACAGGATCGCGGCGATCAGGGTGACGAGCACGACGGCGCTCACCGCGGCGACCGGACGTACCGCCAGGCCGATCAGCAGCAGCAGGCCGAGCACGAGTTCGAGCATCGGCAGCCCGGCCGCGACCGGGCGCACGATGTCCTCGGGCAGCAGTTGGTAGGCCCGGACGGCGACGATCGTCTGGGTGGGATCGGAGAACTTGATCCACCCGGAGACCAACCAGATGGCGGCCAGACCGAGCCGGGCGATCAGGCTGACGATGCGAATCCACACCTCGTCGAGGGTACCGAGCGCGGGCTCAACGGCGTATGTCGTCGGTCACCACCGGCTCGGTGACCACACCGGGCGGTGCGGTGCGCGCGAGCAGCGCCCACGGCAGTACCGCGGCGAGCAGGATCGCGCCGGTCACCGTGAACGCGACCTCGAAGGACAGGCGTTCCGCGAGCAGGCCACCGACGACCGGCCCGACCACCGATCCGACGTCGGCGGTCATCTGGAACGCCGCCAGCACCGGACCGCCACGCGCCTTGCTGCCCACGACGTCGGCGACGGCGGCCTGCTGCGGCGGGCCGAGCAGACCGGATCCGATCCCGGCGACGAGAGAGGTGACGAAGAACAGCGGCACGTCGTCGGTCAGTCCCATCCCGATCGTGGCCGCGCCGCACACCAGCAGCCCGATCAGCACGAACGGCCGCCGCCCGTAGCGGTCGGACAGGCGACCGGAGGACATGAGCACGAGGGCATTGCCGACCGCGAACACCGTCAGCGCCACGCCCGCGAGGGACGCGTCGCGCTGCAGGACCTCGACGACGAACAGCGGCATCATCGCGACCCGCACCCCGAACACGGCCCATCCGTTGGCGAAGTTCGATCCCAGCGCCGCGCGATACATCGGCACGCGCAGTGCGTCGCGCAGCCGCAGCGCCGGGGCACCGTCGGCCGCGGCCGGTTCGGCGAGTGCGGATCCGCGCAGGCTGATACCGACCACGGCAGCGGCCACCAGCAACGCGATCGCGTAGATCACGAACGGGACCCGCAGGCCGAAGCCGACCAGGGCGCCGCCGACCAGCGGTCCGCCGATGTTGCCGAGCAGGAAACTCGTCGCGTACAGACCGGAGACGCGTCCGCGCGCATCCGGCGGCGCGATCCGGATGATCAGGCCCAGTGCGGAGACGGTGAACATCGTCGAACCGATACCGCCGAGCCCCCGGAACACCAGCAGTTGCCAGTAGTTCTGCGCGAACGCGCACGCGCCGGTGGACAACGCGACGATGAGCACGCCGGTGATGTAGACGGGCCGCTCCCCCAGCTTCTGCACGAGGGCACCGCTGGCCGGCGCGAACGCCAGCCGCATCGCGGCGAACGCGGAGACGACGACGGTCGCGGCGGTGATGCCGACGTCGAAGCTGCGGGCGAACTGCGGCAGTGCCGGGGCGACGAGTCCGAACCCGAGGGCGATGACGAAGCTGGCGCTGACCAGCACCCAGATCTCCCGCGGCAGCGCCGCGTCACGTGTGCGCATGATGAGCCGATGTTAGCTTCGCGCACGACACGACCGGGGGGCCGGTCGGTCGAGCACGACCGGCGTACGGGTCAACCGAGCACGCTCGACACCAGTTCGCGCGCGGCGTCTTGCACCTGCTTCAGATGGTCGGCGCCGAGGAACGATTCCGCATAGATCTTGTAGACGTCCTCGGTGCCGGACGGCCGGGCCGCGAACCACGCGTTCTCCGTGGTGACCTTGAGTCCGCCGATCGCGGCGCCGTTGCCCGGCGCCTCGGTCAACGTCGCCGTGATCGGCTCCCCGGCCAGCTCGGTGGCACCGACCTGGTCCGCGGACAGCTTCGCGAGCACCGCCTTCTGGGCGCGGTCCGCCGGGGCGTCGACCCGCGCGTACGCGGGGCTTCCGTAGCGGGCCGCCAGATCCGCGTATCGCTGCGACGGGGTCTGCCCGGTCACCGCGATGATCTCGGAGGCCAGCAGCGCCAGCAGGATGCCGTCCTTGTCGGTGGTCCACACCGAGCCGTCCTTGCGAAGGAACGACGCGCCGGCGCTCTCCTCCCCACCGAACCCGAGGCTGCCGTCGAGCAGACCCGGCACGAACCATTTGAACCCGACGGGCACCTCGAGCAGGTCGTGGCCCAGACCCGCGGCGACCCGGTCGATCATCGAGGAACTGACCAGCGTCTTGCCGACCTTCGCGTCGGTCGGCCAGCCGGGCCGGTGCCCGTAGAGGTAGTCGATGGCGACGGCGAGGTAGTGATTGGGGTTGAGCAGGCCACCGTCGGGGGTGACGATGCCGTGCCGGTCGGCGTCCGCGTCGTTGCCCGTCGCGACGTCGAACTTCGCGCGCGCCCCGATCAGCGACGCCATCGCGTTCGGCGACGAGCAGTCCATCCGGATCTTGCCGTCCGTGTCCAGGGTCATGAACCGCCAGGTCGCGTCGACGAGCGGGTTGACGACCGTCAGGTCCAGGCGGTGCCGTTCGGCGATCGCGGCCCAGTAGTCGACGCTGGCGCCGCCGAGCGGATCGGCGCCGATCCGCACCCCGGCCTCGCGCACCGCGTCGAGATCGACGACGTTCGGCAGGTCGTCGATGTACGCGGCGAGGAAGTCGTGCCGGCCCGCGGTCGCGAGGGCGCGCGTGGCGGGCACCCGGCGGACCCCGTCGAGGCCGGCTGCGAGCAGCTCGTTGGCGCGGGCCGCGATGACGGTGGTGGCGTCGGTGTCGGCGGGACCACCGTGCGGCGGGTTGTACTTGAAGCCGCCGTCGCGCGGCGGATTGTGCGAGGGCGTCACGACGATGCCGTCGGCACGCGGCCCGGTGCCGGCGTTGTGCTGCAGGATCGCGTGGCTCACCGCGGGGGTCGGGGTGTAGCGGTCGCGGGCGTCGACGACGACCTCGACGCCGCCCGCGACGAGCACCTCGAGCGCGGTCGTCCATGCCGGCTCGGACAACGCGTGGGTGTCGCGCCCGAGGAACAACGGCCCGGTGATGCCTTGCGCGGCACGATATTCGACGATCGCCTGGGTGGTCGCGAGGATGTGCTGTTCGTTGAACGCACCGTCGAGGCTCGATCCCCGATGCCCGGAGGTGCCGAACACTACCTGCTGCAGCGGATCCTGCGGATCGGGCTGCACGGTGTAGTAGGCGGTGACCAGGTGCGCGAGGTCCTCGAGGTCGCCGGGTTCTGCCGGTTGTCCTGCTCGTTCGTGCACCATGGGGTCCTCCTCGTCGACAGCGGTGTCGCTCTCATGCAGCAGCGTCGCTCTACAGCAGTGTCGCTCTCATACTGCCCGGGGCCGACCGGGCGCGCGCGACAACACGGATCAGGCAGTGAGGGTGTACCCACCCCACGCCGCGGCAAGCCCGGCGACGACGCTGACGACGACGTAACCGATGCCGGTGAGCGGGCGCCGGATCCGGGTGAGGCCGACGGCTTCGACCGCGAACGTCGAATACGTCGTGAGGCCACCGCAGAATCCGGAACCGAGCAGGGCGAACAGATCCGGGGACAGTGCGGCGGCCCCGGACAACGCCCCGAGCAGGGCGCACCCGAACACGTTCACCGCGAGCGTCGCGAGCGGAACACTGCGATACGACCGGATGTACCGTCCCGCCAGGTAGCGGACCACGGCTCCGGCTCCGCCGCCCAGCGCGACGAACAACACGGTCACCGCGCCGCCCTTCGCCGGTGTAACCGCTCGCCGATGGCCATTCCGCACCGCGCCGCGATCAGGGCGCCGGTGAGCGTGATCGCCACGTACGCCACCGCAACCGCCGGGTTGCGGACCGCGTCGACCGCGAACGTCGAGAACGTGGTGAAGCCGCCGAGCACACCGATTCCGAGGAACAACCGCAGCAACCGGTCCGGGCCGACCATCGCGGCGAGAATGCCGAGCAGCAGCGAGCCGGCGATGTTGATCGCGGCGATCGTCCACACGCCGGGGAACGCCGTGGACAGGCCGTAGCGCGCGACCGCGCCGAGTGCTCCCCCGGCCGCGACCACCGCGACCGCTCGGGCCTGCACGGCCATCACCGTTCGCCGGTCACGAAGCCGGCGGGACCTTGGGACAGGGGCACAAATCAGCGAGGCTACCCTGCCGCCGCCCGGCTATCGCACGCTGGGCCGCCGCGCGTCGGTGCCGCCGGGACGCTGTGCGTCGGTGCCGCCGGGAGGCTGTGCGTCGGTGCCGCCGCGACGCTGCGCATCCGCCCGCACAACCTCGCCGAGGCGGACCAGGTCGTCGGCGAGTTCTCCGGACCGGTCACGGTGTGCGGGGATCAGATTGACGATGACCAGTTCGAACGCCCGCGGCATCGCCAGCACTTCGTAGGACATCGTGACGCGGGTCCGCTTCCCGGTGGGGTCCAGCCGGAACGTCCAGGCCGTCGCGTCGCGGGTGAGCGCCGCGGGTGCGGTACGCGAGCACGCGGGGCGCGGAGACCTCGGTGATCGTGCACACGCGGGTCCAGCGGATCGGGCCGACCCGATTGCGGCCGCGGAACCTCGCTCCGACCCTCGGGACCGTGGCGCCGTCCAGCCACTCGGCGCCGTGGCATTCGCTGCTCCACTCGCCGATGCGGGTGACGTCGGCGAGCACCGCCCAAATTTGTTCGGGGGTCGCATCCACCACGGTGTCGACACTGCCGCCGGGCGGGATCCGTGCCGTGCTCACGGCAGCCGTCCCGGGGTGCGGGTGATCGGCTGGGACGGGACGGCCGCCGCGTCGGTTCCGGACCAGATCGCGGCGAAGTGGCGGCGATTCGCGATACCGAGGACGTGGAGCAGGAAGAACCGCGGGATCGCCGACACGAGGTGGACGACGTGGTCGCGGTCGTCGGCTCCGAGTCCGTCGATGAGCCAGATCCCTTCCTTGCCCAGGGTCACCATGCTCTTGGGGGCGATGTTGGCGTCCTCGTCCCAGGTGCGCCATTGCGCGTCGGTGAGGGTTTCCGACACGACCGGCATCATGTCGAGTTCTTCCCGTTCGAGGTGTGGCAGCAGCACGTCGGTCAGTGCTGTCAGGGCGGCACTCAGCCTCGCCTGCGAATCGCTGTCGGGGTAGGTGAAAAGTGATGCCGCCGATTCGAGTTCGGTAATTGCGGGCTCGATCCTGCGGTGGTCGTCGTCCATGCTGTGGACGAGGGCCGCGGCGTCGGGGTTGAGGCGGACGACGAGCGGATAGAGCGCGGTGTCCTCCCCTTCGTGATGGTGGCGCAGAAAGTCCATCATCCACAGGATGTGGTCCGCGAGCGGGCCGCGGCGGTTGTCTGGGACGGGTCCTGCTTCCAGGACCGTGCGTGTGCGGAGCAGGTCGCGCCTGAGCGCGGAGTGGACGATGCCCATGATCCGGGTGTCGGCGGGGCCTGCGGGGTCGGAGATCATGACTTCTCCTGTATTCGAGGAGGATCAGCGTTCGAGGAGGATCAACCGGGATCCGCCGGAGCGTCGACGACGGTGCGCGGGTCCGGTCCGAGCAGTCGGATGATCGCGTCGGCAATCCAGTCGCGGTATCGCTGCGGCGTCCACCCGGAGTTCTCGACGAGGAGCAGGTAGACGTCGGGGCTGCCGACGGCCCAGAGACCGTCGACCTGGTCGGGTTCGGGATCCCGGCCGAGAACGAGTGCGGCCGCCTGCCTGAAATTGACGCGGCGACGTTCGTGCAGTGCGCGCTGCCGAGCGGCGAGATCGGCGTCTGCGGCGGCAGCGTGCGCGAAGGTGCGTTCGAGCGGGGCGACCCTGCCGTACTGGGCTGTCAGCAGGTCGGCGGCGGCGCCCGCGCGTTCCGCGAGAGTGCCGACGCCCAGTGCCAGGAACTCGGGGCGCTCGGCCACCGGGATCGGTTCGTCGTCCCCCGCCACCGCCACGTCGATCACCCGCAACAACAGGTCGGTCTTGGTTCCTGCGGTGGCATAGACGGTTTCGACGGCCACGCGGGCGCGGCGTGCGATGTCGCGCATGCCGGTCGCGGACCAGCCTCGTGTGGCGAACAACTCCGCCGCCGCGTCGAGCACGGCCTGCCGGGTGTCCGCCGCGTTCGCGCGGCGGCGGGGCGAGTTGTACGCCCGTCGCGGTGAGGCCGGGGGTGCCGACGATTCCGACTTCGGCATGCACCCATTCTGGAACAGCCATGAATTCAATACAAGGCTGTTCCAGTGCCAAAACGCTGCGAAACCGGCCGACCGGCCCGTTTCATGGATGTATGGACAAGGCGAATTGGGATTCCGAGACCCCGCTGTTCACGGAAGAGTGTGCAGCCGGCGGAGCCACCCTCGCGATCGGGCTCGGGGTGGTCGTCACCCTGTTGTTGTTGGTGTTCCTCGTTCCCTGAATCGAAAAGTTGCACCCCGCTTCTCCGGGTACAGGGGTCGGAAAAGCGGGGCGCGAAAGTGGCCGCGGCGAGCGTGTCGGGGGCGCGTCTCCACGACCACGACGGTTGAATCGACAACCACGGATCGAGCGTTACGCCCGTTTCCCACTTTTTCTTTTTTCGTAGGTCCCGGACCGAATGGCATGATCCGGGCGTGAAAATTCGCGCACTCGCCCTGGCCCCTCTGCTGCTTCTCGCCGTCGCCTGCGGATCCTCCGACCCGGATCCCGCACCGTCGACGCCGGACGCAACCCCCTCGACGAGCTCGGCTCCAGCGGCCGATGCCACCGGCACGGCAAGCAACGTGGTGACGATCGACGGCGACGCCGCGGAACCGAAGACCGCAGAGGCGATGTGCGCCGAGCTCCTCCCGATGTTCGAGACCCTGCGACAGACCCCCGGATACAACGTCGAGACCGCGGCCGAGCAGTTCCTCACGGCGACGATGAACGGCGAGAGCCTCCCCGAGGATCAGCGGGAGAACTACCGCGAAGCAGTCCGGGCCGCCGCGACGGGTGAGTGCTGACCGCTCTTCCCCCGGACGAAAAAATACCCCAGGTGAGAGACCGTATTCGATCTCTCACCTGGGGTTTGGTGGAGCTGCCGGGAATCGAACCCGGGTCCTCCGCCGCCTCACCAGGGCTTCTCCGTGTGCAGTTCGCTAAGCCTCTACTTGGATCTCCCGGTCTCGCGAACAAGCCGAGATGACGATCCCAGTCACTGTTTGATGTCCCGCCCGACTCCGTGACCGAGTCGAACGGTAGAGCTCCCTAGTCGATGCCAGGATCCGGGTCGAGAGCAAACCCGGGCTGACAGAGACGCGATCGCTGATCAGGCAGCGAGGGCGTACTCGCGCTGAGTAGACTCGGCGCTTAATTGGTTGCAATGACGCTTACGGTGGTCTCTTGCCTGCACCGACACGCTTCCCCTAGTTGAACGTACGCAGTCGAAACCGTTCAGCCCCGTACGTACCTGCGACCTTCGCAGGACTACCGACTATAACGTCCGATTCGGGTGCTGTCATTCCCATTTTTCGGTGCGTTCACATGACGCGCCTCACAGCAGTTGGAGCGCCTCCCGGCAGTCGGCTTCGACCAGCTCCATGTTCAGCGCGGCGGCGACGCTCGCTCCGGCCGCGGCGCTGACGATCAGATTCGCCATCGGATCGACGACGTTGCCGGCCGCCCGCACACCCGGAACGCTGGTGGCACCCTGCGCGTCGACCGCCACGTAACTGCCGGCCGGGGTGTCGGTCCGCGCGCACCCCAGTTGCCGCAGCACCGCGTCCCGCGGGGTGAACACGAGCGCCCCGCCCACGAACAACCGCGCCCGCTCGAGCACCCGGCCGCCGGCCAGGGTGACCTCGATGTCGTCGGCGCCTCCGGCGACCGAGACCACCGGGCCGTCGACGACCACGACGCCGCGGGCCTCGAGCCGTTCGAGTTGTTCGCCGGTGAGATCGGTCTCGGTGCGGTCCCAGCCGCGGACCAGCGTCACGTCGTCGGACCACTGCCGCAGAAGGAGCCCCTGGTGGGCCGCCATGTCCGGGGTGTTCGCCAGGACCGCGACGGGCCGGCCCTGCACCTCCGAACCGTGGCAGTAGGGACAGTGCACGACCGTGCTGCCCCACCGCTGCGCGAGTCCGGGGATGTCGGGCAGTTCGTCGGCGAGTCCGGTCGCGACGAGCAGCCGCCGGGCGGTGACGGCGCCACCGTCGTGGTCGACGACGAAGCCGTCGTCACCGGCTCGGACGCCGCGCACCCGGGCGTGTTCGATGTGGCCGCCGTAGCGCCGGACCTCGTCGCGGCCCGTCGCGAGCAACTCCGCCGGCGACCGGCCGTCGAATCCGAGATAGCCGTGCAGGTGCGCGGCGGGCGCGTTGCGCGGCGTGCCGTCGTCGAGGACCAGCACCGACCGGCGGGCCTGTGCGAGGACGAGTGCGGCATTGAGACCGGCGGCGCCGCCGCCGAGGACGATCACGTCGAATTCCATCCACCCAGCCTCCCAGCGGCCAACAAATGCGGCAATGTTCTTTGCCGTATCGGCAACGGGAGGTCATGCTGGACGCATGGACCTCACCGCCCGCCTCGCCGCGATCGGACCGCGCCTGAAGGCGTTGCGCCAGGACCGGGACATCACCTTGCAGGACCTGTCCGACGACACCGGCATCTCCGTGAGCACCCTCTCCCGGCTCGAGTCGGGGCTCCGGCGGGCGACGCTCGACCTGCTGCTGCCCATCGCCATCGCCTACCGGGTAACGCTCGACGAGCTGGTCGGACCGGAGGTCGGGGATCCGCGGGTGACGGCCCGGCCGCGCACCGTCGGTTCGATGACGGTCATCCCCCTGACCAGGCAGCCCGGCAATCTGCAGGCCTACAAGATGATCCTCACCCCCGACGACGCACTACCCGAGCCGCGCACGCACGAGGGTTTCGAGTGGTTCTACGTGCTCTCGGGGCGTCTGCGGCTGATCCTCGGCGACCGCGAGCTCACCATGAGGGCCGGGGAGGCGGCCGAGTTCGACACTCGCATCCCGCATTGGCTGGGCCCGGCCGACGACCGCCCCGTCGAACTGCTCACGCTGTTCGGTAAGCAGGGCGAACGCATCCACCTGCGGGCCAGCAGCCGCGGTGCCGGTTCCACGCGAAGCTAGTGCGCAGCGACGTTCAGCTCGCGAATGTGATCATCGCGACCGCCAGCACCATGCCGATCCGTCGATCGGGGCCGACGCGCTCGCCGAGAACCGTCGTCGCCAGCAGCACCGTCGCCGCGGGGTAGAGCGCGCCGATCACGCTGACCATCGACAGCATGCCGTGCTGGAACGCGAACATCAGCGCCGCATTGGCGACGACGTCGAGCACCGCCACGCCGGCGATGAACGGCCACAGCTGCCGTGGTGGCCGCAGCAGCATCCCGGCGCCCAGCGCGACTGCGCCCACCACCACCGATGCCGTCAGCCGCGCCATCGCCAGCGGCCACAACCCGGTTCCCTCGGGGACCTGATTCATCGCCACGAACATCAGGGCGAAGGTGAGCCCGGACGCGAACGTCAGCCACGCCACCCGAGCGGTGAACCGCGGGTGCGCGCTGCCGCCGACGTCCTCGTCGGATTCGCGGCTGACCAGGACCACCGCGAGCAGTGCGAGCGCGATACCGGCATAGGCGAGCGGGCCCGGCCGCTCTCCCAGCACGAGCCCGACGAGCACGGGTATGCCCGCCACGAGCAGCGCGGTCACCGGAGACACCACGGACATCGGTCCCTCGGCGAGCGCCTGGTAGAACCACCAGATCGCCACCCCGCCGGCGACCCCGGCGACCGCACCCCACGCCAGGGACGAGAGGGTGATCTCCCCACCCACCAGCGGGGCCACCGCGAGCACCAGCAGCAGCGACAACGGGTACGACGCGACGACGAACCGCAGCGCTGCGATGCGCCGGGAGGCGACACCCCCGACGAAGTCGCTCACGCCGTAGCCGACCGCGGCAACCAGAGCGAGCAGGACCGCAGTCAGCGGCGCATTCCCTTCACGCGGCGGCCGAGCTCACGCGTGACCTCCCGCTCGGCGGTGCGACGCGCGATGTCCTGACGCTTGTCGTAGTCCTGCTTGCCCTTCGCCAGGGCCAGTTCGACCTTGACCTTGCCGTCGGAGAAGTACATCGACAACGGCACCAGCGTCTGGTTGCCCTCCCGGGACTTGCCGACGAGCGCGTCGATCTCGCGGCGGTGCAGCAGCAGCTTGCGGGTGCGTCGCGGCGCATGGTTGGTCCACGTGCCGTGGCCGTACTCGGGGATGTGCAGTCCGCGCAGCCACACCTCCCCGTCGTCGACGGTCGCGAACGCGTCGACGAGCGAGGCCTTGCCCTCGCGCAGGCTCTTGACCTCGGTACCGACGAGGGCGATGCCGGCCTCGTAGGTGTCGAGGATGGTGTAGTTGTGGCGTGCCTTGCGGTTGGTCGCGATGACCTTCCGGCCCTTCTCCTTCACGTGCAGGCCCTTCCGGTCCACGAGCGATCGAACAGAACACCGTCCAGCATAGGAACCTCCGGCAACCGGTTATTCACGCACGTACAGGCGCAGCGTGACGTACGCGGTGATCGCGGCCATGCCGACCCCGACGATCACGAGGATCGGCGAGACGAGCACCACGTCGCTGGTGGTGATGCGGGCGACGATGTTGGCGTCGTACACGTCGGCGAGCACATCGTCGACGAAGGCGCTCTTCGCGGTGAACAACGCCGCGATCGCGAGCACCGCGCCGATCACCGCGGCGACGACCGCTTCGAGCAGGAACGGCAGCTGGGTGTACCAGCGGGTGGCGCCGACCAGGCGCATGATGCCGACCTCGGTGCGGCGGGTGAACGCCGCGATCTGCACCATGTTCGCGATGAGCAGGATCGCGGCGATCGCCTGCACCACCGCGATCGCGAACGCCGCGTTGCGGACACCGGAGAGCACGCTGAACAGCCGCTCGACGAGGTCCTTCTGATTGAGCACGCTCTCCACGCCGGGCCGGTACCCGAACTCGTCCTGGATGATGCCGAACCGGTCCGGGTCCGACAGCTTCACCTTGAACGACGCCGGGAAGCTCTCCGCGCTGACCAGTTCGGCCAGCTCCGGCTGGTCCTTGAAGACACGTTCGGTCGCGTCGGCGACGGCGTCCTCACGGTTGAGGTACTGCACCGACACCACCGACGGCGTGTTCTCCAGGTCGCTGCGCAGGGTGCGGCAGATGTCCTGTTCGCAGTCGGGGTCGAGGGTCGAGACGTCGTCGGTGAGGAACAGCTGCACCTCCACCCGATCGAGGAAGATGCTCTGGGTCTTGTCGGCCATCTGCACGACGAGCAGACCGGCACCGAACAGGCCGAGGGAGATCGCGGTGGTCAGGATCATCGCGACGGTCATGGTGAGGTTGCGGCGCAGGCCGGTCACGACCTCGCTGAACAGGAAGCTTGCTCGCATCGGGTGGGAAGTCCTTCGGTTGCCGGGCGGTCGAGAGCTGGGGGCCGGCGCCTGCTAGCGGCCGACGCCGTAGACGCCGCGCGCTTCGTCGCGGACCACCCGGCCGAGGTCGAGTTCGACGACGCGCCGGCGCATGGAGTCGACGATGTGGTGGTCGTGGGTGGCCATCAGGACCGTGGTGCCGGTGCGGTTGATCCGTTCGAGCAGCATCATGATGTCCTGGCTGGTGTCGGGGTCCAGGTTGCCGGTCGGCTCGTCGGCCATGAGCACCAGCGGACGGTTCACGAACGCCCGGGCGATCGCGACGCGCTGCTGTTCGCCGCCGGACAGTTCGCCGGGCAGCCGGTCCGCCTTGCCGGAGAGACCCACCAGGTCGAGGACCTCGGGCACCGTGCGTTCGATGATGGACCGGGGCTTGCCGATCACCTCGAGGGCGAACGCGACGTTCTCGGCGACCGTCTTCTGCTGCAGCAACCGGAAGTCCTGGAACACACAGCCGAGGGACTGCCGCAGCTTCGGCACCCGTCGCCCGGAGAGCTTGTTGACGTGGAAGTCCGCGACGTGGACGTCGCCGGACGTCGGTGTCTCCTCGCGCAGCAGCAGTCGCAGGAACGTCGACTTGCCCGAGCCCGACGGTCCGATGAGGAACACGAACTCGCCTTTACCGATCTCGACACTGACGTTGTCCAGTGCGGGACGGGTGGACGTCTTGTACGACTTGGACACATTCTCCAGGCGGATCACGACGCCATGCTAGCTGTTTGTTACCGGATGGTGACCTACTGGCCTGGAGCGACGGTGGGTTCGGTGGTGTTCGCGGTGGTGGTGTTACCGCTGTCGCCGCCCTCGAGACCGGGGATGCCGGGGAACTCGGGCAGACGGAACCGCGGCGTCTCCGTCGTCGTGGGCGCGGTCGTGGTCACCGACGGCTCCGGGACGGCCGGTACCGAGGTGGGGGCGCCCGTGGTGGTCGTCGGCGTGGTGGACTGCGGCACGGTGGTCTCCGCGGTCGTCGCGGGCGTCTCGGCGGGCGCCACGAACGGCACGTACGGCGTCTCCGAGATCACGACCGCACCCGGCTGTGCCG
>Ga0180218_1000064_pt1 | contig 207214 bp, 200 predicted proteins | sample eDN3rd37CKraftBY_FD_151334 | JGI IMG/M metagenome (GOLD analysis project Ga0180218, IMG submission 151334) | Enriched backyard soil microbial communities from Emeryville, California, USA - eDNA 3rd pass 37_C Kraft BY (version 2) (version 2) | ecosystem: Environmental > Terrestrial > Soil >... | reverse complement strand
AGCGTGGGACACGAAGGCCTCCTGAGTGCGTGAAGCGGTTCCTAGACAGCTCCACTCTCGCAACGGGAGGCCTTCGCCCGTCAGCAGATCACACGCGATTCACGCAACAACGTCCCTGGACATCACACCTAGTCGGCGTCCCCGTCCGAACCCACCGGCGGAACCGGGATCTCGATCGAGGTCACACCTGCCGCGGCATCCGGGATCACCAGCGCATCGACCGCGGGCGCGGCGTCGCCCAGCTGCTCGGCGGGCGTCGGCTCGACGGGCTCGGACGGGAGTCCCGCCCACTGCTCGTTGTGCTCCGGTCGCTGCGTGAACAGGCCCATGCGTCAACGATACGTCGGGCCTGGCGGCCGCGGCTCGCCCCTGCCCGGCGGCTACGCCATCACGGCCGACAGCACCGCGTATCCGACCTGTCGCCCGGTGACGGCGGAGTGGCCCGAGATGAAGTCGTCGGACTTGAGCGACCACACACCGGGACCCGAGAAGTCGTACCGCCCGCCGACGTCGAGCATCGTCGCGGTCTTGGCGCCCTTCGTCTTGAGGGCTCCGTTGCGACCGATGCCGCCGTACGGGTCGTTCTCGTCGCCGAGCCCCTGTCCGATCTGACGCGCGAGGCGGGATGCGATCGGATACGCGAGCCCGACCGCCTTGTCGCGGTGCGTGTGCGTCACGATGATCGGCCCGCTGATCTTCGACGGAACCTTCGCGAACATTCCGTTCGTCCCCGAGCCGTCCCAGTCGGTGGCCATACCGAAGTGGCTGTACGCCGCCTGCAGCAGCGACATCGACGCGATCGGCGCCTTCGTCGCGAGCGCCGCGGCGGTGACGGCCCGCCCGCCGAACGAGTGCCCGACCAGGTGGATCCGAGCGTCATCCGCTTCATCGTGCACGTGATCGAGCAGTACGGCGACGCCCTTCTTGCCGACGACTCCGGCGCGCTCCTTCATCGTGTAGTAGGTCGTGATGTTCAGGAGGTTCCGGCCCATCTGTATCACGTTGTCGAACAATCCCGCACCGCCGCCGTCCTCCGGCAGCGGCGGCAGACCGCTCGGGTCGATCGACGCGGCGCCTCCGGCCGCCGCGGGAGCGGCGTCTTCGGCACCCAGGGTCTTCGCGGCCGCGATGACCTCCTGCGGGTCGGCCTCTTTGAGGGCCGTGAACGCGGCCACGTCCTCGCCCTTCGTCGACTTCGGCAGCGTCTCGCGCAGCAGCTCGAGGAACTCCTCCTGAGCAGCCGACGAACCCTCGAGCCTCGGTACGAGCGCGACGAGCCGGTCGGCGATCGCGCGGTCTTCGACGCGCTCGCGGATCTCCGTCTCGAGCTCCGCCGCGGAGTCTCCGACTCCCGCGCCGGCGCCCGAGTTCTCATCCGGCGCCCACTGGATCGACGGCCACAGCACACCCACCACGACGAACCTCCGCTGGCGCGCACCGGCGACCTTCCCGCGCACGGCGACGATCGAGTCGACGAGCTGGTCGTACAGCGCGCGGGCCTGGCCCTGGGTGTTGTTCCAGCCGTGCGAGATGACGATCACATCGGTCGGATGCTTCTGCGTGAGCAGCGCGTCGAGCTCCTCGAGCTGCGTCCGGTCGACGAGCCCGCCTTTCTTGTCGAACTCGACCTCGGCGTACGGCAGCGACATGGCCATGGCCGACCTCCTCTCACCTCGTCCGCGGCGCCGTCGCCGCGTCACACGCTCTGGATCGCACGCATCGCGTCGACGAGCCCGCGACCCTGAAAAGTCGTATCGCGCCCGAGGTCGTTCGCGGAGTCCATGAGGATCCGCTTCACGTCGTCGGGCTTGCCGATGAACTCCCTGTGCACCGAGAGGAAGGCAGCCGCCACTCCTGATACATGCGGAGCCGACATCGAGGTGCCCGAGTCTTCGACGTAGGTGATGTCGGATGCCTTCTCACCGGGCTTCAACTGGACGTTGGCGCGCGCCCGGTCGAGCAGCTCGCCGGCGCCCGCGCTCACGACGCGCTCACCGGGCGCCACGACATCCGGCTTGCGACGACCGTCCCCGGTCGGTCCTTTGGACGAGAAGTACGAGACTCCCGTCGAATAGGGCTTGATCGACGTGGATCCCACGGTGATCGCCCGTGCGGCGTTGCCCGGGTCGTTGATCGTCATGCCGAACCCGAGGCGCATCTCGCGTCCTGCGGTGTCACGGGCGGCTCCGTAACCGGTGTTCCCCGCCGACACGACGACGCACACGCCATTCGCCACGAGCCGATCGACTTCGCGACACACGGGTGAGAGGCCGGTCGCGAACCAGGACGGATCGAACGGATAGCCCAGCGAGAGGTTCACACCGTGGACGTTGAGCTCGCGCCCCGACAGGTTGAGCTCCTCGATGTACTCGAGTGCCTCGAGGAGCGACGCGACATCGCCCGTGCGGTCGTCGCGCAGCACCTTGATCGACAGGATCTTCGTCCGCGGGGCCATGCCCATGATGCGGTCGAGCTCGACCCGTTCGACCCCTGTGCCGCCCTCGGCGGTCCGATACCACGTCGCGGCGCAGATCCGCTTGCCACGCGGTTTGGCGATCTGACCGCCGGCGATGATGCCGGCGACGTGGGTTCCGTGGCCGTTCGGGTCGCGCAGCGCGTCGGCATCCGTCGTGTCCGACACGAAGCTCCGCGGTCTCAGCGTCTCGGGCAGGTCGAGCGTCTCATAGGTCTGGAAGTGGGCGTGCCTCCGATCGACGCCGGTGTCGAGCACCGCCCACACGACTCCCTCGCCCGTCGCCGCGAACGACCGCACCGCGGCATCCGCCTTCATCGTCGTGACCGAGCGATGGATCGTCGCGCGCACCTCGAAGTTCGGCCACACGCGGTTGATGAAGCTGCGCGGCGCGGTCTTCTGCTCCTGCCGGTCGCGCGCGGGAGTCCGGCCCTTGTCGGCGTCGATGCGGACGAGCTCGAGGATCTCATCCGCCGTGAGCGCCGCCATGACGTAGTGGTTCGTCGCCGTCGAGTACGCCTCGAGAGCGCGACCGCCGCTCGCGATGCGGATCATCGCGAGCAGCTCCTGCGCGGCGTTCTCGGGCGGAATCCCGCTGTCGGTGCGCAGTTCGACGACGATGCCGATCAGTTCCTCCCTGCTCGCCGACGCCATGCGCTCGGCGAGCGGGCGCGTGATGACCGAGTCCGTCACGAGCGAGACGGTGCGCGGCACGTCCGGCAGCGGGAACGCAGGCGCCGTCGGCGGAATGCGAGGGGGAGGGGTCGGCCCCTCCTCGGAGCTCGGCTCCTCGTGCTCGGCTTCTCCCTCGCCTTCGGGAGCGCCTTCTTCGGGAGGCCCACCGGGCGCGGCGCCACGAGACGGCACGGGCCTCTTGCCGCCGCCCGGCCCCTCGCCGCGCGGCCTCGGACGCGGCGGCTCCGGCTCGAGATCGGCGTCCGCCTCGATCGCGGGGAACTCGCGCGGCAGCGCCGTGCGGTTGTCGTCGTCGGATGATCGTGCCACGGCGCCCCCCGAGCGTCGATCCGTCCCCCGCGGTGAGCGTACCGCCGGACGGCCGCGGGTGCTACGGGGTCTCGCGCGCAGGCGCGGAGCGGCTCAGTCGAGTTCGAACTCGTCCTCATCGGGCTCGTCGCCCGCGGCCGGGAGTGCGCTGCGTCGCCGGAACGCGCCGCCCACCTTGCGCGCGGCGCCGCCGACCGCCGTCGCGCTCTTCGTGACGCCGTCGGCGATGACACCGCCCGCACGGCGGAACGTCTGCGCGGCGGCCGACTCGATGCGCGTCGCGCCCGGCCGGGGCTCGAGCTCGGCAGGCATCGCGACGGGTGCGACGCCGAACGCACGGCGCGAGTTCACAAGCACGCGGCGGCCGAGGATGTGGTTGCCCGCGCCGCCGATGACGGCACCCACGCCGAACGGCAGCGCCTTGCCGATGAAGGAGGCTCCGCCCTTCGCGGCGAACTGGCGCGTGAATGCGGTCTTGAGGCGGTCGACGAGAGGACCCATCGCGGCCCGCGGGAGCGTCTTCGTGATGAGCTCGCCCCAGTAGCGGTCGCGCGTGACACCTTTGCCCGCCGCCTGCCGCGCGAGCTGTGCGACGAGGTCGACACCCTCCTTGCCGAGCATGAGCGTCAGCACGAGGGCGCGCGCACGATCGGGATCCGACACGGGAATGCCGTGCACCTCGGCGACCGACTGCGCGAACAGCGCGGTCGCCTCGAGGAATGCGACCGTCTCGACGCCGCTGAGCGTGAGCGTCACGCCGGTCCCGATCCCCGGGACGACTGCGGTCGCCCCGACCGCCGCACCCCCGGTCGTCACAGCGGCGAGGTAGCGGCGTTCCAGCATCCGGATCACCTCGGTCGCCGTCGCATCGGGGTTGCGAAGCCGGATGCTGCGCAGATGGGCGAGCACGACCGGCCGCTGGATCGCGAGCACCTTGTCGAGGGCGCGGACCGTGCGCGGATGCTCCGTCGAGCCGGCAGGCGGAAGGCCCCCGTCCCACGGCGCTCCGTCGGGCAGGGAGTGGATGCGGTGCACCTTCTCGGCCATCAGGCCGATCCTAAGCACGCGGATCTGGCCGGAACCTGTGGAACGCCCGACGAACCGGAATCAGCGAGTGCCCCGGGGGCTCGGCCGGTTCAGACGAAGAGGTTCGCGCGCTCGAGGTCTTCGGCGAAGTCGACCTCGACGGCGTAGAGGTCGGAGATGTCCATCGGCGCGAGGCGCAGGCCGTCTTCGGCGATCGCGAGCTCGAGGCCGCGCTCGAAGTAGTCCTGGTCGTCGACGCGCTGAAGCTGGCGCATGAACGCCTTCTTGTCGGCGGCCGAGATGTAGTTGATGCCGACCGCCTCGCCGATGCCGTCCTTGACGGTCTTGGACAGCTCGGCGATGTACCCGCGGTCGTCGATCGTGTACTTGACCTCTTCGTCGCTCACCTTGGCGGTGTTGACGGTGACGAACGACTGTTCGCGCTCGATGAGCGACACGGCGCGGCCGAGGATGCGCGGATCGAAGACGACATCCCCGTTCATCCAGAGCACGCCCGCGCGGCCGGTCGCGTTGAGGGCGCGCAGAAGGCTCTTGGAGGTGTTCGTCTGGTCGTAGCGGTCGTTGTAGACGTAGTCGACGTGCGGGAACGCCTCGACGATCGTCTCGGCCCGGTAGCCGACCACGGTCGTGATGCGGGCGTCGTCGCCGAAAGCAGCACGGATGTTGTCGTGCTGCTGCTGCATGATGCTCCGGCCGTCGCTGAGCTCGGTGAGGGGCTTCGGAAGGGCCCGGCCGAGCCGCGAACCCATGCCGGCCGCGAGAATGACGGTCTGAAGTGTCACGGTTGGTCTCCTGGAGTGCTCGTTCGGCGTCAATTCACTGACGCGACACTCCTTCGTGCCTGGTTCATGGTAGCGAGAGCGCCTGAAAGGGCGCACAATGTCCGCCGTCCGTTGTCGTTTCGTGACATAACGCGCTGTTGTCGACAAACCGTGCCCCAGTGGGGAGTTTCACAGCGCGGTTGATACGTTGGACAGGTGACTCCCTCTCTGCCGGTGCCACACGAATCCGCTCCGGACGACCCGGAACGGCCCGATGAGAGCGCCCAGCTGCGGGACCTTCTGATCCTCCCGCCTCGGCCGCCCCTGCCGAGCGACAGTCAGGAGCAGGCCGAGGCGACCGCTGAGACGGATGCCGCCGCCGCAGAGTCCGCGAAGCCCGAGGCCGCGTCGCAGCAGGCCAAGCCCGCCGATCGCCCGCGCAAGCCGAAGAACAGCAAGGGCAAGGGGCGCGGCAAGCGCCGCCCCGCCGCGAAGGCCGATCCCGGTCCGCCGCCACCGCTTCCGCCCGATGTCGCCGCACCCGAGGCCGCAGAGCCCGCACCGCAGCCCGCGGCAGAAGAGGTCGTGATCGACGGCGAGATCGCCGTTCCACCCAAGCCGCCGCTTCCGGCGGCAGCGCTCGTCTCGCCCGATGTCGAGATCGACGTGCCGCCGCCCCCGCCGCCGCCCGTCCCCGCCGCCGAGGTCGCGGCAGCCGTCGTCGCCGAAGAGCACGCGGACGCGCCGGTATCCGAGGATGCCGTCGCGGCAGACGAGGGGACGGTCGAGGAAGAGGCGCAGGTCGCCGTCCAGGCGGAGGCGGAGGCAGCGGAGGCGGAGCCGGAGGTCGCCGAGCCCGAGCCTGTGGACGCCGAGCCCGAGCCCGTGGACGCCGAGCCGGAGGCCGTGGAAGCCGAGCCGGAGAAGCCCGAGGCCGACGAGGCCGAGCCCGAGCTCGAGGAGCAGGACGCAGCGGATGCCGCGGATGCCGCGGACGCCGCGAATGCCGTCGAGGCCGAGCCCGACGTGCTCGAAGAGCAGACGACCGAAGCCCCGCTCGCGCCCGAGACCCCGGAAGAGATCGCGCACGCGGCATCCGTCATCGAGCCCAAGCCGCTCGAGCACGTGCCCGACGTCCTGACCGTGTCGGACGTCGATCCCTCCCAGGCCGCGCTCGTGCTGCGGGGCGTGTCGAAGTCGTTCGGCGGAGCACTCGCGGTCGACGGCGTGGACCTCACCGTTCCGGCCGGCACGTTCTACGGACTCGTCGGCCCCAACGGAGCCGGCAAGACGACGACGCTGTCGATGATCGCGGGCCTGCTGCGCCCCGACCGCGGCTCGGTGCATGTGACGGGCATAGATGTGCGCGCCAACCCCCGCGGAGCGAAGCGCCGCATGGGCGTGCTGCCCGACCGGCTCCGCACGTTCGACCGGCTCACCGGTCGCCAGCTGCTCTATTACTACGGCGTGCTGCGCGGTCTTCCGCCTGCGGTGGTCGAGAGTCGCACCGCCGACCTCGCGCGTGCCTTCGACCTCACCGATGCGCTCGGCCGCGTCGTGGCGGACTACTCCGCCGGCATGGCGAAGAAGGTCATGCTCGCGGGGGCGATGATCCACTCGCCGCGTCTGCTCGTGCTCGACGAGCCGTTCGAGGCGGTGGACCCCGTCTCGAGCGCGATCATCCTCGACATCCTCTCCACGTACGTCGCGCACGGAGGAACGGTCATCCTGTCGAGCCACGGCATGGAACTCGTCGAGCGCGTGTGCTCGCGCGTCGCGGTGCTCGTCGCGGGGCAGGTGCTCGCAGAGGGCACGATCGACGAAGTGCGCGGCGAGCTGACGCTCGAGCAGAGGTTCATCGAGCTCGCCGGCGGCCTCAGCGACGTGGAGGGCCTGGAGTGGCTGCACACGTTCTCCGACTGAGGGTCGCGATGCTCCTCGGAGCACTCCGCGGAGACATCGAGTCCGTCACGCGCACGATCGCATGGCTGATCCTCGTCGTCGGGTCGACGGCGCTCGTGTGCTGGGGACTGCTGACCCTCGCGGATGCGGGCACCGACGTCGCCCTCACCGTGACCGTCCTGGGCGGATCCGCCGTCACCGCCGGCTTCGCGATCGCCCCGATCGTCGGCGGAGTGGCCGACCCGCTCGACCCCCGCCGCTTCGCGCTCATCGGACTCCCGAACGGACCCCTCGCCGCGATCCTCGCGGTCGCCGGACTCATCAGCGTGCCGATCATAGCGCTGCTGGCGGTCGCGATCAGCTCCGCGATCATGTGGAGCCAGGTCGGCGTCCCGTGGGGAGCGGGCGCGGCATCCGTCGTCCTCGGTGTCGTCACGTGTGCGCTCCTGGCCCGCACGTGCATGGCGCTCACCTCGCTGTTCCTGCGCGAGCGGCGATCGCGCGAGCTTTCGGGCGTGTTCCTGCTCGCGGTGGTCGTGGTGGTCGTGCCGGTCGGCGTGTTCCTCGCGTCTCTCGAATGGGGTCGTCGCGTCCCGCCGCAGCTCGTCGAGGCGGTCGAGATCCTCGGCCGCACGCCGCTCGGCGCCGCGTGGGCGTTCCCGGGGCTCATCGCCCAGGGGGGTGACGCGGGCTTGAGCCTGTTCGTCGCGATCGCGACGGTCATCGTGCTCGCGGGTCTGTGGGCGCTGCTCGTGCACCGACTGCTCACGACGACCGAGCGTCCCGCATCGGTGCGCGAGCGCGGCGGGCTCGCCTGGTTCGCCGTGGCGCCCGGCACTCCGGGCGGTGCGATCGCGGCACGGAGCCTCTTCTACTGGCTGCGCGACCCGCGGTACCTCGTCAACATCGTCATCATCCCGGTCGCCGCGGCCGTCACGACGATCCCGCTGCTGATCGCCGGCGTGCCGCCCGCGATCGTGGCGCTCGTGCCCGTGCCGTTCATCGCGCTGTTCCTCGGATGGCTGCCGCACAACGACGTCGCATACGACTCGACCGCCGTGTGGATGCACGTCGGCAGCGGCGTGCGGGGGTTCTCCGACCGCATCGGTCGTCTCGTGCCCGTGCTGTTCATCGGAATCCCGCTGCTCGCGATCGCGATCCCGGTCGCGATCGTGTTCCACGGGCGCTGGGCGATCCTGCCCGCCCTCGTCGGCGTGTGCGCATCCCTCTTCCTGTCGGGCCTCGGGCTGTCGAGCATCTCGTCGGCGCTCGCGCCCTACGCGGTGTCGCACCCGGGCGAGAGCCCGTTCGAGCAGCCCCAGCGGATCGGCGCGACCGGCGCGATCGCCCAGAGCGTCGTGCTGTTCGGCGCGATCGTCCTGAGCATCCCCGCACTGTGGTGGGGCTGGCTTGCGATCGACGGCGACGCCGAGGCGGCGACGACCGCCCTGTGGGGTGGCGCCGGCATCGGGTTCGGCGTGTTGGTCGTCGGTCTCGCGGTCGGCTCGGTCCTGTTCGAGCGACGCGGCGGCCGCATCATGGAGTTCGCCGAGACGACGTGATGCGAGTGGCGAAGTGACGGATGCCGCGGTATCCGCCACCGCCTCCGGTGGCGAGCCCGCGGGTAGACTAACCGTCCATGAGCACCCCCCTCGAAGGCCCTGACCAGGGCGGACTCGCCACTCTCGATCGCGAGCTCGAAGAGCTCATCCGCGAAGAGACCATCGAGCCGGGTGACCACGAGCGCTTCTCGCACTACGTGAAGAAGGAGAAGATCCTCGAGTCGGCCCTCACCGGCAAGCCGGTGCGGGCGCTGTGCGGCAAGAAGTGGACGCCTGGGCGCGACCCCGAGAAGTTCCCCGTATGCCCGACGTGCAAGGAGATCTACGAGTCCATGGGCGGCTGAGCCGTCACACCTCGTCGGCGTCGACGTAGACCGTGGGGATGGCCGGATCGGACCGGCTGAGCGCGAGGGCGCGCACCGGCAGCTCTTCGCGCACGCGCGCGTGGTGGCGGCGAGCCGCGTCGACGCCCTCGGGGCCCTCGAACGACGCATCCGTCTCGCCGTCGACCACCAGCGGAACCTGAAGAGCGCGTGCGCCGGGATGCCGGTCGGGGGTGTCGATCTCTTCGAAGCCGTCCGAGACGACGATGAGCTCGCTCGTCGCGGTGCCCGCGTCGAGCGTGCGGAAGGCGGCCTTGCGTCCGCCACGAGACGTCTTGTCGGCCGACGTCTTCTCGACTCCGACCCAGCCGCCCGCGCTGTCCTGTCGGGCGACGAGCTTGTAGACCATGCCGGCGGTCGGCGTGCCGGATCCCGTCACGACCGACGTGCCGACACCGTACGAGTCGACCGGTGACGCCGCGAGCGCCGCGATGGCGTATTCGTCGAGGTCGCTCGTGACGGTGATCTTCGTGCTCGTCGCGCCGAGCTCGTCGAGGAGCTCGCGCACCTCGGCGGCGACGATCGGCAGGTCGCCCGAGTCGATGCGGACACCGCCGAGCTGCGTGCCCGCCACGCGCACCGCCGTCTCGACGCCCTCGCGGATGTCGTACGTGTCGACGAGGAGCGTCGTGTCGACGCCGAGGGTCTCGACCTGCGCGCGGAAGGCCGCCTCCTCGCTGTCGTGCAGGAGGGTCCACGCGTGGGCGGCCGTGCCCATCGTCGGAATGCCCCAACGGCGGCCCGCCTCGAGGTTCGACGTCGCGCTGAACCCCGCGATGTAGGCGGCGCGGGCGGCGGCGATCGCGGATGCCTCGCCCGCGCGGCGCGAGCCCATCTCGGCGAGCGGACGGTCGCCCGCGGCGACGCTCATGCGGGCCGCGGCGGTCGCGACGGCCGAGTCGTGGTTCAGCACGCTCAGCGCGAGCGTCTCGAGCACGACGGCCTCGGCGAACGTGCCCTCGACGGTGAGGATGGGGGAGCCGGGGAAGTACAGCTCGCCCTCGCGGTACCCGGTGATGTTGCCGCTGAAGCGGTAGCGCTCGAGGAAGTCGATCGTCTCGGCGTCGACGACGCGCTCATCGCGCAGAAAGCGCAGCTCGTCGTGGCCGAAGCGGAAGTCGCGCAAGAGGGTCAGGAGGCGCCCCGTGCCCGCGACGACGCCGAAGCGGCGGCCTCCGGGGAGTCTTCGCCCGAAGAGCTCGAACACGCAGCGGCGCTTGGCGGTCCCGTCGCGCAGGGCGGCGTCGAGCATCGTGAGCTCGTAGCGGTCGGTGTGCAGGGCGGAGCTCGTCCAGGCCGTCATGCGGTCAGCCTAGTGATCAGGCGCTGGCGTAGGCTGGCTGATCGTGACCCTTCGACAGACTCGCGACGGCGCCGACGCGCCGATCGGAATCTTCGACTCGGGAGTGGGCGGACTCACGGTCGCACGTGCGGTCTCGGCGATGCTTCCGCGCGAGTCCATCCTCTACATCGGCGACACCGCCCGCTCGCCCTACGGTCCGAAGCCGATCGCCGACGTGCGGCGGTACTCGCTCGAGGTGCTCGACACGCTCGTCGAGCAGGGCGTCAAGATGCTCGTGATCGCGTGCAACACCGCATCCGCCGCCGTCCTGCGCGACGCGCGCGAGCGGTACGACGTCCCGGTCGTCGAAGTCATCGGGCCCGCCGTGCGCACCGCCATATCGACCACCCGCAACGGCCGCGTCGGCGTGATCGGCACGGCCGGCACGATCGGCTCGGGCGCCTACCAGGACATGCTCGAGGTCAACGAGCGCCTCACCGTCTTCGCGCAGGCGTGCCCGCGCTTCGTCGAGTTCGTCGAGGCCGGCGTCACCGGCACGCCCGAGGTGCTCGCGGTCGCCGAGGAGTACCTCGCGCCCCTGCGCCACGCGGGCGTCGACACGCTCGTGCTCGGCTGCACGCACTACCCCTTCCTCGAAGGGGCGATCAGCTACGTGATGGGTCCGGACGTGTCGCTCGTGTCGAGCGACACCGAGACCGCGAAGGACGTCTACCGTCAGCTCGTGTCGCGCGACCTGCTGGCGGGGCCGGATGCCACGCCCACCCACGTCTACGAGGCGACGGGCGCGTCCGCCGACGAGTTCCTCGACCTCGCCCACCGGCTCATGGGCCGCGAGGTCTCGGCGGTGCGGGTCGTGCAGACCGGCGCGATCGATCTGCCCACCGGCTGAAACGCCGGCCGAATATCGTTCTTCACCCCCGGTTCGACGACGACAAGGAGACCCCCGTGACGCTTCCCTCCGCCGATGCCCCGATCGTCCGCAGCGACGGCCGCGCGCCCGACGAGCTGCGGCCCATCACGATCGAGCGCGGCTGGAGCGCGCACGCCGAGGGATCCGCGCTCATCTCGTTCGGCGGAACGAAGGTGCTGTGCACGGCGTCGTTCACGAACGGCGTGCCGCGGTGGCTCACCGGCAAGGGCAAGGGCTGGGTCACGGCGGAGTACGCGATGCTCCCGCGCGCGACGAACGAGCGCAACGACCGAGAGGCGGTCAAGGGACGCATCGGCGGCCGCACCCACGAGATCTCGCGTCTCATCGGCCGCGCGCTGCGCGCGGTCGTCGACACGAAGGCGCTCGGCGAGAACACGATCGTGATCGACTGCGACGTCCTGCAGGCCGACGGCGGAACGCGCACCGCCGCGATCACCGGCGCGTACGTCGCGCTCGTCGACGCGATCGAATGGGGGCGGCAGAAGAAGTTCATCGCCCAGCGCTCGGACGTGCTGCTCGACTCCGTCGCGGCGGTGTCGGTGGGCATCATCGACGGCACGCCGATGCTCGACCTCGCGTACGTCGAGGACGTGCGCGCCGAGACCGACATGAACGTCGTCGTCACCGGCCGAGGCCTGTTCGTCGAGGTGCAGGGCACCGCCGAGGGTGCGCCGTTCGACAAGCGGGAGCTCGACGCGCTGCTCGAGCTCGGGGTCGCGGGGTGCGCGTCGCTGCGCGAGCACCAGCTCGCTGCCCTGGCCGACACAGCCGACGGCGACACGGAGAGCGCCGGGACCGTCGGGAGCCCCGCGTGACGGCGCATCCGAACGAGATGGCGGATGCGGTCGCCGACGTCGCCGGCGAGCCCGAGTCCGCCGAGCTGCGGCAGATCGTGCTCGCGACCCACAACCCGCACAAGGTCGAGGAGTTCCAGGCGATCGTCGCGGCGACCCGCCCCGATCTGCACGTCATCGCATACCACGGCCCCGAGCCCGTCGAGGACGGCGTGACCTTCGCCGAGAACGCGCTCATCAAGGCGCGCGCGGCCGCTGAGCACACCGGCCTTCCGGCGCTCGCCGACGACTCCGGCATCTGCGTCGATGTGCTGGGCGGCGCGCCCGGCGTCTTCTCGGCGTATTGGGCCGGCCACGCGAAGGACGCAGCCGCGAACGTGAACCTCTTGCTCGACCAGCTCTCCGACATCGCCGACCCGCACCGGACGGCGCAGTTCGTGTCGACGATCGCCCTCGTCGTGCCCGGTGACGCGTCGAGCGAGAGCGTCGTCGAGGGGCGTTGGCCGGGGCGCCTCGCCCTCGCCCCCGCGGGGGAGGGCGGATTCGGCTACGACCCGATCTTCATCCCCGACGGCCAGGAGCCGGGCAGCGAGCGCACGGTCGCCGAGATGTCCGCCGCAGAGAAGAACGCGCAGTCGCATCGCGCCCGCGCCTTCGCCGAGCTCACGCCGCTGCTCGAGCAGCTCTGACCTCACGCGCGCCCGGCCGGTGATAATCGGGATCATTCCCGACAGGCTCGGCGCGCCCTCGCGACGCAACCGTCCGGCCTAGCCTGGAGACATGCACGACCACGCGAAGGACCCCGCCCGGGGCGTCCGTGGTGCGAGCAGTCGGCGTCTTCTCGCGGTGTCGCTCGCGATCACGTCCGTCGTCATGGTCGTGCAGATCGTGGGAGCGGCCCTGTCGGGATCGCTCGCCCTGCTGGCCGACGCGGCGCACATGTTCACGGATGCCGCGGCCCTCGTCATCGCGCTCATCGCGAGCACGGTCGCCGCACGCCCCGCGAACGACCGCCGCACGTTCGGCTACCAGCGCGCGGAGGTGTTCGGGGCGCTCGTGAACGCCGTGATCCTCATCGTCCTCTCGGGGTGGGTCGCGATCGAGGGCGTGCGACGGCTCGTCGAGCCGGGCGAGGTCGAGGTCGCGGGCGGGCTCATGCTCGTCGTCGCGATCGTGGGCCTCGTCGCGAACGGCGTCGCGATGTGGCTGCTCGGCGCGGCGCAGCGCACGAGCATCAACGTGCGCGGCGCGTACCTCGAGGTCATGGGCGACCTCATCGGGTCCGCCGCCGTCATCGTCGCGGCGATCGTGATCGTGACGACCGGTTGGGTGCAGGCGGATGCCATCGCGTCGCTGTTCATCGCGGCGATGATCATTCCGCGGGCGATCGGCTTGCTCCGCGAGGTGATGTCGGTGCTCGCGGAGTCGGCGCCGAAGGGCACGCACGTCGCCGAGATCCGCGACCACATCCTCTCGACGCCAGGCGTCGTCGATGCGCACGACGTGCACGTGTGGCAGCTCACGCGCGGGGCGCCGGTCTTCACTGCTCACGTCGTGGTCGAGGACGAGGCTCTGCGCGACGGGCGGGCGGCGGGCATCCTCACGCGCCTGCAGTCGTGCCTGTCGGACCACTTCGACGTCGAGCACTCGACGTTCCAGCTCGAGCCCGCGGGTCACATCGAGCACGACGCCCACGCATGACGGGGCTAGAACGGCGGCAGATCCTCGCGGACGACCTCGTCCGGGCTCTTGTCGGGCCGCAGCCCGCGCCAGCGCGGGTGCCGGAGGATGCCGGCGGGCGTGAACTCGCCGTACTCGACCTCGCCGACGAGCTCGGGTTTCACCCACAGGGCGTCGCGCGCGTCCAACCGCGGCACGCCCACGAGCGGGTTCTCGTCGGTGCGCAGCGGCGTGAGCTTCGTCATGAGCATCCGCAGCGTGGAGTCGCTGAACCCGGAGCCGACGCGCCCGGCGTACTGCAGTCCGTCCGGGCCGGGGATGCCGAGCAGGAGCGACCCGAACGTCGAACTGCGTCCGCCCTGGCCGGGGCGCATGCCCGCGATCACGACCTCCTGCGTGCGTGTGAGCTTGACTTTGAGCCATGACTCCGACCGCACGCCGCGCAGGTAGAGAGAAGACGGATCCTTGACGACGATGCCCTCGAGCCGCAGCGTCTTGCTCGTGTCGAGGGCGACGTCGACGTCGTCGAACACGGGCGGCACCGCGATCGCCGGGATGACGCCCTGCGCGAGGCGTTCGAGCTCTTCTCGCCGCTCGCGCAGAGGCAATCCCGCGAGGTCGTGCCCTGCGATCGCGAGGACGTCGAACAGGTAGTACCGCACGGGCGTGCGGCGCGCCTCGCGTGTGATGTCGCCCGCGCGCTCGAGATTCATGCGCGTCTGCAGCAGCGGGAAGCTCGGGCGCCCATCGGGCTCGAGGGCGACGAGCTCGCCATCGACCACGCACGGCTCATCGCCCAAGCCGGCGTCGACCTCGGTCAGCTCGGGGTAGCGGTGGGTGATGTCGTTGCCGCTTCGGGCGAACAGGCGCAGCCGGTGGCCGTCCCACACGCCGACGGCGCGGATGCCGTCCCACTTCGCCTCCGCCCACGCGAGGTCGCCCCACCGCGCAGCCGCGCGTCGCGCGGCATCCGGGGTCGCAGCCGTCGCCCGCATGACGCGCACGGCGTCCTTGCCCTCGGGGGCGCGCGGAAGCTTCGAGAGGTCGCGGCCCGAGGCCGTCTTGACAGGCTCAGGGGCCGTGTCGACGGGCCGATGAGCCGCCCCGCGCGCTCGGCGCCGCCGCGGCTCGTCGGCCTGATCGCTCGCGACGACGGGTTCGCCGTCCGGCTGCGGGCGGCCGTCGGCATCCGTCTTCATGCGATGGAGCAGCCAGCTCGACTTCTCGCCCTCGCCCTCCGTCCTGATGAGCGCGAGCCGCACGCGGCCGAGCGGACCGCCGGGGCGGCCTTCGAGCGTCACGATGATCTCGTCGTCGCGCCACTTCTCGAGGTCGTAGCGCCCGTCGTCCCAGATCGTGACACTGCCGCCACCGTACTCGCCGGCGGGAATCGTACCCTCGAAGGTCGCGTACTCCATGGGGTGGTCCTCGGTCTGGATCGCGAGGTTGTTGCGCTTGTACGTGTGCGGCACGCCGCGCGGCACGGCCCAGCTCTTGAGCACGCCGTCGTGCTCGAGCCGGAAGTCCCAGTGCAGGGCGGTCGCGTGATGCTCCTGGATGACGAAGATCGGCTTCTCGGTGCCGGTGCCCGTGGGGGCTGCGCCGAGCGGATTCGCCGGCACGGGCTCGGGTGTGCGATCGGCGCTGCGCTTGGCGATGTACGCCGACAGCGGACCCGACTCCGCCTCGCGCCCGCCCGCGTGGAAACCGAGCGGCGCCATGGGATCGCCGATCTCCTGGATGCGCTCGAGCACCTCGGTGAACTCGAGATGGCGCAGGTCCGGGTCGTCGAGCTCTTCCCACGTGCGGGGCGCGGCGACGGTCGGATGCGGGCGCCCCCGCATCGAGTACGGCGCGATCGTCGTCTTCGAGCCGTTGTTCTGACTCCAGTCGATGAGCACCTTTCCCTTGCGCTCGGCCTTCTTCATGCTGCTCACCACGAGGTCGGGGTGGTCGGCTTCGATCGCGCGGGCGAGCTCATTGGCGAGGGCGGATGCCTGCTCGGGGGTCTGCCCGGGCGGAAGAGCGGCGTAAAGGTGGATGCCCTTGCTGCCGCTCGTGACCGGGTAGGGCTCCAGGCCCATGCCCTCGAGGATCGTGCGCGCCCAGCCCGCGACGACGGCGCACTCGGGGAGCCCCGTGCCCGGGCCCGGGTCGAGGTCGAGCACGAGGCGGTCGGCGAATCCGCGGTCGCCGTCGGGCGTGAAGCGCCACTGCGGCACGTGCAGCTCGAGGCTCGCGACCTGCGCGAGGTACACGAGCGTGGGGACGTCGCCGACGAGCGGGTACTCCTTGGGTCCGCCGGAGTGCTCGATCGGCATCCGTCTCACCCACGACGGCGCTCCGCGCTCGAGATCCTTCGCGAAGAAGACCATGCCGGGGTCGTCCGCAGTGCCTACGCCGTCGGGCCACCGCTTGCGCGTGACGGGACGCCCCACGACGTGGGGGATCATGACCTCGCCGATGCGGGTGTAGTAGTCGATGACCTCGCCCTTGGTCGTGCCTGTCTCGGGGTAGAGCACCTTGTCGAGGTTCGTGAGCCGCAGGCGGCGGCCCCCGATCGTCACGAGCTGCGGAGCGCTCATCGGGTGGCGACCCCGTCCGGCGCGACGCGTGCGGTGCGCGCCCGCACGATCGCCTTGCGCACCTCTTCGACCCAGATGACGAGCGACGCGAGCCCGACGCACACCGCCCAGTGCACCGGGTCGAGCGCGGTGGTGCCGAACGCGGCCTGCAGGAACGGGACGTACACGACGGCCACCTGCAGCGCGACCGCAAGGGCGAACGAACCCCACAGCACGCGGTTGCGGAAGAGGCCGCTCACGACGCTCGCGCGATCGGAGCGCGCGTTGAATGCGGTGAGCAGGGCTGCCAGCACCATCGTCGTGAACCCCGCGGTGCGGGCCGTGTCGAACGTGTCGGCGCCGCCGGGCACGAGGCCGCCCGGAAGGAAGATGTCCATCGTCAGGAGCGTCGCGATCGACATCGTGAGGCCGGTCGTCGCGATGATCGTCCACATCGAGCCGTCGATGGCGCGGTCGCCCGGGCCGCGCGGGGGCCGCGCCATGACGTCGTCGACCTCAGGGTCGACGCCCATCGCGAGGGCGGGCGCGGAATCGGTCACGAGGTTCGTCCACAGGATCTGCGTGGCCAGCAGCGGCAGCACGACCGCCTCGGGGCTCGCCTGCGTGAATCCGAGCGCGCCCGCGAACACGACGCCGAAGAACACCGTCAGCACCTCGCCCATGTTCGAGCTGAGGAGGTACCGGAGGAACTTGCGGATGTTGTCGAAGATCACGCGCCCCTCGCGCACGGCGGCGACGATCGTGGCGAAGTTGTCGTCGGTGAGCACCATGCGGGCCGCCTCCTTCGTCACCTCCGTCCCCGCGATGCCCATCGCGATGCCGATGTCGGCGGACTTCAGCGCCGGTGCGTCGTTGACCCCGTCGCCGGTCATCGCGACGATCTCGCCATGCTCCTGCAGCGCGTCGACGATGCGCAGCTTGTGTTCGGGCGCGACGCGTGCGAACACGGACGTCGTCGCGACGATGTCGCGGAGCCGCGCGGCATCCGCGTTCTCGAGGTCGACGCCGGTCGCGACCGGGTCGCCCTCGCGCGCGAGGCCGAGGTCGCGCGCGATGCGGGAGGCGGTGGCCGGGTGGTCGCCGGTGATCATGATGACGCGGATGCCGGCGCGATGCGCCTCCTCGATCGCCGCCGCCGCCTCGGGGCGGGGCGGATCGATGATGCCGACCGTGCCCACGTAAACGAGATCGTGCTCGTGCGACTCGTCGAACGCGGCGCCGTCGGTCGCATCGACCTCCTCGGGCGCGATCCGGTACGCGACGCCGAGCGTGCGGTATGCCTGCGCCGAGAGCGCCTCGACCGCCTCCATCGCCCGGCGGCGTCCCTCGTCGTCGAGGGGGACGGCCTCGTCGCCCACCCGCTGCTCGGTGCAGCGCGCGAGCAGCACGTCGGGTGCGCCCTTGCTGAAGACGTACACCGGACCGCCCTCCTCGCGGTGCGCGGTCGACATCATCTTGCGCTCCGAGCTGAAGGGCACCTCGCCGATGCGGCCGAAGCGCCGCGGCGACGGGCGCTCGCTGTCGAGCCGGTGCGCCGCGAGCAGGAACGCCGTCTCGGTGGGGTCGCCCTCCGCCTGGAGTCGACCCTCCTCCTCGACGAGCCGTGCATCGTTCGCGAGCGCCCCCACGCGGAGCGTGAGCTCGGCTTCGCGCATCGCCGCCTTCGTCGTCTCGTCGGCCGCGTCGAGATCGCGGAAGGCGGCGGTCGCCGAGACATCCGTCTCACCCGAAGCGGTCACGACCCGTTCGATCCGCATGCGGTTGGTCGTGAGCGTGCCGGTCTTGTCGGTGCAGATGACGGATGCCGAACCCAGCGACTCGACGCTCGACAGGTTCTTCACGATCGCGTTGCGCTTCGCCATGCGCTGCACGCCGAGGGCGAGCACGATCGACAGGAGCGCCGGCAGGCCCTCCGGCACGGCCGCGACGGCGAGCGAGACGCCGAGCAGCAGCACCGTGACGAGATCGGCGGGCGAGGTGATGCCCTGCACGAGGGTGATCGTGATCATCACGACGATCGCGATCGAGATCACGATGATGCTGAGCGTCCGGCCGAGCCGCGAGACCTCGCGCTGGAGCGGCGTCGCCTCGGCCTTCGTCTCGGCGAGGAGGTCGGCGATCGCGCCGGTCTCGGTCTCCATCCCCGTCGCCGTGACGATCGCGCGGCCGTTCCCGCGCGTGACGGCGGTGCCGGCGAACACCATGTTCGCGCGGTCTCCCAGCGGCACGAGCGACGGCAGTGCCGCGGCGTCCTTCTCGACGGGCGCGCTCTCGCCGGTGAGCGACGACTCCATCGTGTGGAGGGAGTGCGTCGTGATGAGCCGCGCGTCGGCGCCGACGCGGTCGCCCTCCGCGAGCAGCAGGATGTCGCCGGGCACGAGGTCGGCGCTCGACGTCGATCGGATGCGCCCGTCCCGCACCACGGTCGAGTGGGCATGCGTGAGGGAGGCGAGTGCCGCGACGGCGCGGTCGGCGCGCGCCTCCTGCGCGAGCCCGATGATCGCGTTGAGCACGATGATCGCGCCGATGACGATCGCGTCGATCGGCACGGGCTCCTCGCCCTCGATGACCCACGCGACCACCGACACCCCGGCGGCCACGAGCAGCAGGATGATGAGCGGATCGGCGAACTGTGCGAGCGCGCGCCTCCACAGCGGTGTGCGCGTGGCGGCGCGCAGCTCGTTCGGCCCGTACTGTGCGAGGCGTCTGGAGGCCTCGGCTTCGCTCAACCCCGTCTCGGGATCGGTGCCGAGCTCACGGGCGACGTCCCGGGCATCGCGCGTCGACGGATGCTCGGTCGACAGCGGGGTCGAGCTCTCCGGTATCGCCACGCTCTCATCCTCGCGGTCGGTCGTCGAGGCGGGCAAGGCGACGGGGCCGAGCGGGCGCACTTCCGGAATGCAAGCCCTAGCCGTGAAGGCTGTGACCGGTGTGTACTGGTGGGATGAGGGCGATCTGGAAGGGCGCGCTGACCTTCGGCCTGGTGAACGTGCCGGTGAAGGTCTATTCGGCGACCGAAGACCATGACGTGCCGCTGCACCAGGTGCACGCCAAGGACGGCGGGCGCATCCGGTACCAGCGCATCTGCGAGATCGACGGCGAGGTCGTGCCGTATCAGGACATCGACAAGGCCTACGACGACGGCGAGCACACGGTGATCCTCACGAAGGAGGACCTCGCGTCGCTGCCCTCTGAGCGCAGCCGCGAGATCGACGTCGTCGAGTTCGTGCCGAGTGACCAGGTGGACCTCCTGACGCTCGACCGCGCGTACTACCTCGAGCCTGACTCGGCGTCGCCGAAGGCGTACGTGCTGCTGCGCAAGACGCTCGAGCAGACCGACCGCACCGCGATCGTGCGCTTCTCGCTGCGCCAGAAGACACGGCTCGCGGCGCTGCGCGTACGCGGCGACGTGCTCGTGCTGCAGACGCTCTTGTGGTCGGACGAGGTGCGCGAGGCGTCGTTCCCGGTGCTCGACGAGCCCGTGCGCATCTCGGCGAAGGAGCTCGAGCTGTCGTCGGCGCTCGTCGAGAGCTTCGCGAGCGACTTCGACCCGTCCGAGTTCGAGGACGAGTACCAGGCCGAGCTGCGCACGCTCATCCAGGCGAAGCTCGAGAAGGGCGACGCGGTCGACACGGCCGAGACGTTCGGCGAGCAGGAGGAGGAGACCGGCGGCGAGGTCATCGACCTCATGGCGGCGCTGCGCGCGAGCATCGAGAAGTCGCGCGAGGCTCGCGGGGGGTCGAAGAGCGGGTCATCGACGTCGGATGCCGCGTCCAAGAGCTCGCCGAAGAAGTCGACCTCGTCGAGCAAGACGGCCGCGAAGAAGACTCCCGCGAAGAAGACCGCGTCGAAGTCGGAGCCCAAGAAGAAGACGGCGAAGGCGTCCTGACCTCGGGCAGGCGGGCGCCGCAAGGGCGTGCGTGACCGAGTGGCCGCAGTCGCGGCATCCGGTTCTCACGCCTTGTGGTCGCCCTCGTGGTGCTCGGGGCCGCGCTCGAAGACCTCGGGGTCGAGCACGAGTTCGCGCGCCTCTTCGGGATCGGTGACGACGTCTTCGCCCGCGGCGGCAGCCTTCTTGGCCTTGCTGCGCTCGCGCAGGTAGTGCCACAGCGTCACGAGGGCGGTGCCGCCGACCGCGGCCAGGAGGATGAGGTCGATGTAGTGCTCGACGAAATCGGCGATCGGCGGGATGAAGCCGATGAGGTAGCCGAACATCGTGAGGCCGAAGCCCCAGATGACCGCGCCGATGAAGTTGTAGAGCGTGTACTTCCACTTGTTCATGTGGCCGACGCCGGCGGCGACGGGCGCGAACGTGCGGACGATCGGAACGAAGCGGGCCAGGATGATCGTGAGCCCGCCGAAGCGCTCGAAGAACGCGTTCGTGCGTTCGACGTTCTTGACGCTGAACAGGCCCGATTCCTTGCGCTCGAACACGGCCGGGCCGCCCTTGTGTCCGATGTAGTACCCGACTTCACCGCCGACGAACGCGGCGAGCCCGATGAGCAGGGCGACCCACCATACGCTGATGCCGAACACGCCGTGCGGGGCGTACGACTGCGGGTGCGAGAGCAGACCCGAGATGACGAGCAGAGTGTCGCCCGGCAGCAGGAACCCCACGAGCAGGCCGGTCTCGGCGAACACGATGAAGCAGACGACGGCGAGGGCCCAGGGGCCCGCCCACCCGATGATCGCGGCGGGGTCGAGCCAGGGGATGAGGGCTGCGTAGTGCAAGAGGATTTCCCGTCGGTCGGATCGGTCGGCGGCGGATGCGGCGCTGAGCGCACCTCGTGCGGAAGGTGGGACTTGAACCCACACGCCCGAAGGCACAGGAACCTAAATCCTGCGTGTCTGCCAGTTTCACCACTCCCGCGGGTGGGTTCAGTCTACTGAGGCGGGTGGGAAGCGGCTGGGGGGTCAGCCCCCGGATCGCGGGGTGGGTTCAGCGCCGGATGCCGAACATGAAGTACGTCGTCGGTCCGATCCAGTTGACGAGGATGACCGGGATCCACGCGGGTTTGGGGCCGCGGATCTCGTCGCGGTCGCGATGCGAGAGGTCCCAGAACGCGAGGAACGCGAACACGGCCTGCAGGATCGCGCCGACGCCCACCGCCGCCTTCGCGCCCGGGCTGAGCTGCTTCTTCGTCTTGGTCATGGTCAACCTCCGCTCCGGTCTCATCCTGCCCGGTGTCCGGCCTGAGCGCACGAGGGCCCGCCTGTGGATAACTTCGCGATGGTCGCCGTGCACCGGGTGAGGATGCTTCGGTGACTCCCGCTGCCCCGCCCGCCGTCGTCGAACGCGTTCGCGATCGGCTGCGGGCCGAGCGGGTCGACACCTCGCGCGACGCGTCCGCCGCGCTGAGCATTGCGCGCGACGAGGTGCGTCGGCACAACGACTTCGCGCTCGCGCGCGGGCTCGCGCCGATCGACGACGAGGCGGCGTGCGTGCGCGAAGTGCTCGCGCGGGTGACGGGGTACGGGCCGCTGCAGGCGTACCTCGACGACCCGACGGTCGAGGCAAATTGGGCGTAATGCCAAAGTGCGCCGTGCGAACAGCGACTGCTCGATGACGTCGCCTGCTTTCTGGTCGGCACACCGGAAAGGGTGCGACGCCCCATTAGTGAGTAGTGTGAGCCGCGTGGCGAGGGTGATAGTGCCGGGATTGGTCGGCGCGGACATGGCGGTCGTAACGGCGCGGGCGAAGTTGCCGGACGATCTTGCCTTTGAGGAGTATCACCGGATTATCGACGATCTCCGTGTGGCCGTCTCCTTCGCGGAGTTCCTTGAGTCCAGTGGCGAAGCGCGTTGGGATGAATCAAAGCTGCCCGCCACGACACTCGTAAGGGCACAGTACGGGAGCGATTTTCTCTGCATCATTGCGGTCGGCGGCGCCGGCCTCACCGGGCTCAAATTGGTCGCTGGGATCGTGAAAACCGTCGCAGAAGCAGTCCGCGCGAGTGCGGAGGCGCGGCGGGCGGACGCGGAGGCGCGGCGGGCGGATGCGGAGGCGCGGCGGGCGGATGCGGAGGCGCGGCGGGCGGATGCGGAGGCGCGGCGGGCGGACGCGGAGGCAGGACTACTGATCGAGCAAATGCTCGGCGCCAAGGAAGAGCGTCTCGCGAGAATGAGGCAGGAAGTGCCGGACGTCGACAATGCGGTCGACGAAGCATTCTCCGAGGCCTCCGCACTCTTCAACGAACGGAACGCGCAACTCAACAGCTTGACGTTCCGTCAATTCGAGCGCGTCGTTGGGGTCCTGGCTCGGCTGGGTCGCTATCAGGTCTCGCTCGTCATCGAGAAGCAGGGCGACGAACCCGGCGACCGCGGGCAAGCAGGTTGGCGGCCGGCAGAACCGTAGTGCAGACACGCCCGACTCAAACGAAAAAGCCCCTACCTCGGGATGAGGCAGGGGCCTTCGTTCAGGATGCGGCGAGGAACGCGCGGCAGGCGTCGCGTGCGAGAGACTGGGCGGAGATGACGTCGAAGTCGCGGCCCGTTGCGAGGCGCGCCCACGAGACGAGCTCTCGGCGGTAGAGAGCGCGCCAGGCGCCTGGGGCAGAGAGGTCGACGAGGACGGGCTCGCTTGCGAGCGGGACGGTCACAGATGCCATTGCAAACCAATCGACGGGGCGCGCCGCTAGCATCGGCGCATGTCGAGAATCGAAGAGTTCCTTGAAGCCATCGGGCAAGAGCCATCGCCGGAGCAAGCGCGCAAGTTCGAGATGGCGGTCCTTGAGGTCATCTCGTCGAACTCGGACGAGGTGGGCCGGGCCGCGAGCCGAGGCTTCACGAACAGCAATCGGCAGGGCGGTGGCTGACGCAGAGACGCGCGCGACGGGGGTTGTTGCGGGGAGAGTCAGCCCTCGCCCTTTGCGGCGCGAGAGATGGTGAGGCGGTCGAGGAGGTCCGCCTCGCGCAGGCCGGTGACAGAGCTCAAGAGCGCGTGATGCGCCGCACGGGCGACACGCGCCGGGTCGAGGTCCGGTTGCGTCGCGGCGACGTCGTCTGCGTAGTGGGCGGCGGCTGTGCGGGCGCTCGCTGGGGTCCAGCCGCCCGCGGGGGTGCGGGGCCGCCACTCGGGGAGTGGGTCGACGTCGTCGGCGATGCGGAGGTCGAGGCGGGGCCGGAGGCCGGGCGCCGGTCGATTCGGACGCGGGATCATCGGCGGTGCCACCTCGATCCGGCGAGTTGAGCGCCAGCGGTGGAGGCGGAAGTCGCCGCCTTCGGGGGCACGGTGAGGCCAGCGGCGCGGAGGGTGGTGACGGCATCGCGCCGGAGGGCGCGGACCTCGGCGACGGCGGGGTTGACGACAAGCTGGCCGGTGGAGCCGGTGGTCATGAGTCCGTGCTCGGGGATCGTCGCCGCGAGGTCGTCGGCGAGCGCGATCATCGCGCACGCCTCGAAGAGCGCCGCAAGCTGGGCCGCGGAGGCGGTCGGGTTCTCTTCGGCTACCTCGATGTACGTCGTGCGGGCGGAGTCGCTCCAGTCGCCGGGGAGGGCGTCGTAAGGGGTGCTGTCTGTTGTGGGCATGGTGCTCTGGGACGGGAGTCGGGGCGGGGGTTGTCAAAAAACGGGGGCCGCCTACGCATAGAGCCTCTGGCCCTATGCCGCTCCGGCCTTACGACCTGGCCGGCCCCGTTGAAATGAAGTCGAGTTCGGCTCGGGCCACGCCGCGGACAGGTGGCGAACGGCGAAAGGGGGCGCGCCTCGACGATGCGGCGCGACGTCATCGCAGGAGAGCGAGCGCGCTTGTCGGGCGGTGTCAGATGGCGGAGGCGACGTCAGAACCGGGCGGCGGGGTCGCCGCTTCGGTCGTCGTCTGTCCGTTGAGGTTGTTGAGTGCGCTCTCGGCCCACCTCGCGAGCTCGGGATACTTCCGACGCGGGCGTGCGAGGGCAAACGTGATGATGTCTCGCGCGACCTGTAGCGCGTTCCGCGCGTTCTCCTCCCTGAACTTCACATACGACGGCTCGATGGACAGGGGGAAGTCAGGGTGGCGGATCGGGTCGACGAACCCCGCTGGGGGGTGCACGGCGTCGTTACGGAGCCGGAAAATCATTGCGAACGGCGCCCGGAGAGACTTGGCCGTCTCGTTCGGAAGGTCGAACCCCGTGTGCAGAACGTGGCGCACACGACGAGCCGCGCCGTCGGGAAGCTGGGGAGTCTCGGGAAGGTGGACACGAACGGAGTTCGAGAACGCCTCTAAAGCGAACGCCGAAGCGCAAATGCTGGTCATCGCGTAGCGGAGCTCTTCATCGAGCGACGTCGTGAATTCCTCGGGATGGTCGGGGCCGGGGTTCGCCGCGCGTGCCGCGACAGCGGCGTCTCGAGCCCGCTCGGCGATGTCCAGCCAGGCGGCGAACATATCCCACTGAACCTGTAGGCGGAGCGTGTGCTGGCCGCCGTCGAGACTGATCGTGAGCTCGGCGATTCGCAGACGCGATCCGCGCTGGAGATGCACGCCGCGGTACGCGGCGCTGTCGCTGGCCATGTGGCGAGCGTACCGAGGGGGACCGACAGCCCCGCGCCCGTCCGCATCGTCGCAGACAGAGCGCGGGGCCGTGCGTGTCGCGCCGGGAAACCCCAAACCCGGCCACACGCTCATTGCCGCGCGGGTGACAAGGCCGCCGCAATGTCTCGCCGCGTCCCACCCGGAAGGGTGAAAGGTCCGGGACCGCGAGCTCTCGTCGTGCCATGGCGCGAGCACGGCGAGGAATCTAGGGGCCTCAGCCGCCGAGGATGGCGGCCTCGGCGTCGCGTGCGAGGCGGGGCGGCTCGACGCGGGCGTCGATGCCGTGGCGGCGGAGGAAGGACCGCACCGCGAGGACCGTTCCCTCATTCGGGCGCGAGAGAATCACGCGGCCCATGTTCGGCAGGACGGTCGCGAGGTACGCCGCGGCGAGGAGGTCGAGGTCGTCGCGGCGGAGGCCGTAGAAGGCCTGGGCCGCGTAGGTGACGTTCTCGTACTGGCCCTCGTAGGCGGCGACCGCCAGGCCGGCGCCGACCTCGATGAGGAGGTCGTCGGGCGTGGTCTTGAACGTGAGGAGGATGTCCTCCTCGCGCACGCGGCGGAGGTACTCGATGTGGCGGGGGTCGCGGGTCGTCTTGGTCTTCTTGCGGAGTCGCATGGCGTCCTTCCGGGGTCAGGGATTGTCAGGGTCGGGGTGCCGGGCCGCCCGCCCGGTGAGGGGTAGGCGGCCCGGTGTGTTAGCGCCGTAGCGTCTAGCAGGGTGCGCTGTCCGGTTTACGCGTCGCCAGAGTCGACATTCTCGATATCGGCCTTGACCGTCAGGCCCTCGTCGATCTCCTCGATCTGGGCGGTGCCGGGGGTGTAGTCGGCCTCGCCCTGGCGCTTGGCGTCCTCGGTGCGAGTCACCTTGTACGCCGGGAGGATGCCGACGCCCACCATCGTCGAGACGACGGAGCGCTGGGCCGTGTATGCCGCGTCGTAGTCCTGGAGCGTGCGGAGCTCGAAGCCCTCGAAGTTGGACACGGCGCCTGCCACGCCCGCGGGCACCTCGGGAGCGCGGCTCGCAAGGTACAGGCTGTTGTCGCGGGTCAGGAAGACGATCTCCGTGTCGCCGATGGCCGAGGACTCGACGACATCGAATCCGCGGATCTTGCCGATGGCGCCCTTCGTCAGGGCCGACGGGTCGCCGCCGAGGGCGGGGGCGTCGAGGGCGCCGCTGTCGAGGAGCGCGTCATAGGCCGTCGTGCCCACGAGCGCGACGAGCGGCTCCTGGGCGATGTCGACGCCCTTGGCTCGCATCGCGGCGCGTGCCTTCGTGAACACGCCCACGGGTTTCTGCGGGTCGTAGACGATGGTGTCGTCGACCGTGAGGCCGTCGATCACGTCGGCGAGTGCCGACTCGATCTTCGCCGTGACCGCCGCCGCCTGCGGGTTCAGAACCTGCTTCGCGAGGTCGGTGATGTTCAGCGAGAGGTCGGCCTCCGAGAGGAGGACGGAGCTGTAGGCGTGCACATCGAGCGAGATGGGCTCGCGGAGCTCGTTGATGTTCTCCGAGATGATCGCGTTCGTGACGTCGTCCAGCTTGCGACCGTGCGCGACGAGGGCGCCGCCGCGGGTCAGGTAGACCGTGTTGCCGCGACCGGCCTGGAAGTCGCTCTTGTCGAAGCGGTGCGCGACCGCCGCGAGGTGGAAGTCGCGGACGGCAAGGCGGATCGTCACGTCGCCGACGGCGACGCTGTCGGTGGTGAAAACAGACATGAAGGCGTTTCCTTCGATCAGTTCGGCGCGGTGATGCGCCGGGGGTGGACTGGGAGGAAACCGGCCTGCGGGGTTGACGTCCTGCCGCCTGGGCAGGGTGTCGACGGGCACCAGCCATCGGGCCACGAGCGCGCGCCTGGCGTGCTCACGTGCGCCGTAGGGCGGGTGCCTGGGATTGCGTCCAGCGGCGTTGTCCGGGCGCTCACGTCGCCATGCCGGGCCTGCCCGGTTTGCGTGTGTGAGCGCCGCTGTGACGCCGCGGAGCGTGAGGGATCGCGAGCGATGCTCGCTGGAGCCGTCGGGGACGGGCTCCGGGTCGCTCCGGCGTCGTCGCTCGTCAGCGAGACGCGGGAGCGCACGCCCGGCGCGGGGTGCGCGGGCGAAGCTATGAAGTCGAGATGTGGGCGAGCATCCACGAAGGGAGGCGTCGCGGCTCGCGAGCGCGAGTGCGGAGGACGTCGCGGGCGACGTCCTCGGGGGTGTTGGGGCAGTCGCGGAAGCGGCAGTCGTGGAGGCTCGTCAGGATCCGGCTCTGCGTCGGCCCGTCGAGGGCGGCGAAGTGGAGGCCGTGCTTCGTGCTCATCGGGGCTCCTATTCGCGTCGGAATCTCTCGGCGGCGTGGATGACGGCGCCGTCCGTTCCGGTGGCGGCGAGGCGCTCGCATGGCCGTTCCTCGGCGTCGCGGCGCCGGGCCAGGACGCCGAGGAGAACCTCGCGTTGTTCGGCCCATGCGAGGGTGGCGACGCGGTCGAGGATGGCGTCGGCGAGGATCTGGTCGTCGGGGATGGTCGGCATGGAGTTCTCCTCTCGTGCCTCCGGCTGAGGGAGGCGGTAGCGGCGCTCGTTGCCGGAGCGCGTCTCGACGAGGCCGAGTTCGCGAAAGAGGGCGACGGCGCGGCGGGGCGTGATGGTGACGGGATGCTCCGGGTAGCCCATCTCCTCGGCGATCTCGGGCCACTCGTTCACTGGTTGAGGCGCCGCGCCCTGTCGCTTCTCGAAGCGGGCCCGGTTCCACGCGCCGAGGGCCATGACGTATTGCCGCTCGGCGTCCTCACGAGCCTCGACAGCCTCGTCGGCGAAGTTGACGAGCCCGTCGACGAGCTCGGCGCGGGTGATCGCGTCGGCGGGGAAGGTTCCGTCCTCCTCGCGCCACATCTCCAGGTAGGCGCGGGCGGTGGCGAGCTCGCGTTCCCGGCGACGTGCGCGGCAGGCGCGCTGGCGCTCGGCGGGCGTCATCGGCGCCGGGCGTGGCTCGCGGGGAGCCTTGGGGGCTGGGACGGGCTTGAGGGCGCCGGGGAGCGCGTCGAGGACGGCGGCGAGGTAGGTGTCGACCTCGTCGGCGGTGGCGAAGCGCGTGTAGGCGCGGAGGCCGCGGTAGAGGTCGCTCTGGCTGAGCTCGCGGAGCCCGCGGACGCGCTCGGGCATTGAAGCGACGAGGTTGCGGAGGGACGCCGCGAGCGCCTCGCGGGGGATTGGCTGGGGCTCGCCCTCGACGAGGCGGACGACGTCGCCATCGGCGGAGTGGAAGGTCGGCGCCTCGTCGTCGAGGTGCCGGGCGAAGAAGTAGCGCGCGACGTGAGCCGGGGAGGGGACGCGGTAGTGGTGCGTCCAGGCGGTCTCGGGGTTGTAGAGCTCGATGTAGCGGGCGCGGTCGTCGCGGGGGTTCACGCCGCGGTGGGCGCGGGCGTAGAGGCGGATTGCGTCGGGGACGTCTCGCATGGGGTATCCGATCTTGTGCGCGCCGTTGAGCGTGTCGGCGATCCGGTCTCGCGGGAGGTAGGAGCACGGGCAGGTACGCCAGTAGGCCCAGCCCTCGGACCGGATAACGAGGGTGGGCCTACTGGGCGTTGACCGTGACGGGTGCTCAGGCCGTCGCGGTTGCGCGTTCAGACGCGGCTTGGGTGGGCGCGGATAGCGCCGCGGTCTTGTGAACGCCTCCGCTCGTGCACGATCCGGGCTAGGGCGTGTGCGGCGGGGCGCTCGTCGTGTCGTGGCTTCGAGATTCGACACGTGAAGGGGCGAGCCCTCCACATCTGTGGGGCCGTTACAGCGCTGGGGCGGTGCGCTCGGCGACGTCGGCGAGGCGGCGGAGCTCGGCGATGAGGCGCTCGCGCTCGGGGTCTGTGGGCCGGAGGCTGGCCGCGGCCTCGCGAGCGAGGCGAGCCTGCTCGGCGAGGAGCGCCGCGGCGGTGACGGCGTGCTGAGCCTTGCGCTCGCGGAAGCGGCGGACGCGGCAGGTCGTGCCGCAGGTCTCGGCGTAGGAACGGGCCGCGGTGAATCGGCGTCCGCAGACAGCGCAGTCAATCTCGTAGGTCATGTGCGGCTGTCCTCTCGTGTTCGCAACGGGATGAGGCCGAAGAAGAGCGCCCGCCACGTGGGCGGGCATGATGGTCTCCTCCTGTGTGGATATATGCCGCCTGGGTGCCCACGCCTGCCCAGAAGTCGTTTGGCGTGGGCGAGCTCGTTCCGCCGGGTGGCCGGCGAGGGGCCGGCTGCCCAGACTCGTCGCGCGTGGGTGCAGATGGTGCAGGTTTCGCGGGGCGGGGTCGCGCCGGGCAGGGCGGCGGCGGCCCTAGTGCGTCATGAAACGGTCACGATTCACTCGGAGCGCCGAATCTATATATCTCTTACTAGTCGTCGTCTCGCTCTTGTCGGAATAAAGAAGATCAAGCCCAAATCGGAATCGTGACCGTTTCATGACGCATTCTGTGGCACCGCCGCCCGCTCCGGCGCTCCACCCGCTCGGCGACTGCGTCGTCCCCGACGCGGCGGGGCGTTGCGCCGCCCGCTGAGGCGGGCTCCTATTCGTGGACGAGGGCGTCGAGCTCCGCCTGCACCTTCGCCCACTCCTCGGCGTAGGCGACGAGGATGCGCGCACGCTCGGACGATGGCGCACCGGCCCTCTGCGCCTCTAGGGAGGCCTCGTAGGCGGCCTGGGCGTAGGACTCCTGGAGCGTCTCGGAGTCCGGGCGCGCGGCCACAGAGGCGCGGATCTGCTCGGCATCCATGCCGCCCACGATAGGTGGCTAGTCTTCGCCGAAGGGGTCGGGTTGGCCGTGCCAGACGATGCGGATGCGCTCGTGGGGGAGGAATCGCGCGCCCGGCTTCGGCGCCGCCGTGACGTAGATGCGCTTGATCGCGAGGCGGAGGAGCGCTCGCGCCTCGTTCACCGGGGCGCTCTCGATTGCCGGTAGTGAGAGCTCCGGGTCGAGGAGCGCCGTGAGGTCGACGGCTGGCTCGGGGAGGTCGGCGAGGCGTGCCGCTAGGGTGGCGATGCGCTCGTTGAGCGCGCGGGACACGCGGGCGTAGCGCTCGGCGTCGAGGGTGCCGCGGACGTAGTGGTCTTCGTCAGCCGCCGCGAGTCGTGCGCGCGCCTCGTCGAGTTGCTCGGCGAGCTCCTCGCGCTCGCGGAGCGGTGCAGGGTCGTAGGTCTGGAGCCAGTGCTCGGCGACCGCGGCGAGGATCGGCGACTCGGGATCGTGGGCGGCAAGACCGAAGGCCCACGCGCGCCGGACCGCGGGCTCGATGACGTCGATGGAGACGTTGAGCGGGCGCTCGCAGTCGTTGCCTCCCACGTGCCACTTGCGACAGCGGTACGACCTGCCGAAGGTGTGCGCGGGCCGCTTGCACGACGCGCACCGGAGGAGCCCGCCCAAGAGGCTCTTCGGCTGGCGCACGGGCATGCGACCACGCCCGTAGGCGCGGAGTCGGGAGTCCATGAGGTCGAGGAGTCGCTGACGCTCGCTCTCTGTGACGATGGCCCGCTCGCCGGGCGCCATCAGGGAGACAGTCTCGCCTGTATCCGGGTCGCGCCATGCCTCCGTGCTTGTTGACCACTTGCCCTCGACGCGGCGCTTCTCGGGCATCAGGCCAGCGAGGGCGGGAGAGCGGAGCGCCGCGGAGAGGGTCGACGTGCGCCACGTGCCACCCTGGCGCCGAGTCGGGATGCCGCGAGCGTTCCAGTCTCGGCAGACAGTGAGGAGCGAGTCGCCCGCGAGGACGCGGTCGACGAGCTCGCGGACGAGTGGCGCTTCGTCGGGATGCTGGCGGAGCTTTCGGTCTTCGTCGACGATGTAGCCCCACGGCGCCGTGCCGCCGAGGTACTTGCCCTCCTTCCGGCTGGCCTCCTTCTTGGCTCGCACACGTAGCGAGGTGTTCGCGCTCTCGGCGCGTGCTTGCTCGGACACCATGACGATGACGATGCGGTGACCGGGGATCGACGAGTCGAGCGAGTCCTTGAGGAAGAAGAGGCGTCCTCCGACGGCGTCGACATCGTCGAGCACGGTGCCCACCTGTCCGGCGCCCTGGCGGCTGAGCCGATCAAGCTTCCAAACGGCGAGGGTGCCGACCTCGCCGGACGTGACGGCGCGGATCGCGGCGTCGAAGTCGGGTCGCTTCACGCCGCGCTTGTAGCCTGATTTCCCTGGATCGCGCCATACCTCGCGGACGGTGAGGCCTTCGCGGGTGGCCCACGCGCGGAGGTCGGCCTCCTGGCGCTCCAGCGAGTCCTTGCCCTCCTTGTCGATGGACAGGCGCAGGTACAGGTCGACTAAGGACTTGCGATCAACCTCTTGTCTCGGCATGCCGAGAATGTTATTACGTACGTTCATCCGAGGAAGTGTGGATCAACGCGCCCGACCGCATCTTCATCGCGCGGGGCGGCGTGTCGGAGCGCGTGCCGTTGGCGCTGACGGATGCCGCCATCCGCGACCTCGTCGAGCGCATGCTCCACGCGACCGGGCGCCGCGTCGACCTGAGCCAGCCGTTCGTCGATGCGTCGCTGCCCGACGGCTCGCGCCTCCACGTCGTGATCCCCGATACTGGTAGCGCCGATTGTTGTTGAGTCGCGAATTGACCAGATGTCGGCTGGCTTCCGGGTGGTGGCTGGCCACCGGCCGATCCGTGATTGATCAGCGCATACTGTATAGTTCAGTGCATGCTGACCATTGCTTCACGCCTCGATGTCATGAACCGGCTCGGCCGGGCCATGGCAGACCCGACGCGTTCCCGGATCCTGATGTCCCTGCTCGATGGCCCGAGTTACCCGGCTGTGCTCTCGCGCGAGCTGGAGCTGACGCGCTCGAACGTGTCGAACCATCTCACGTGCTTGCGTGACTGCGGGATCGTGGTCGGCGAACCGGAGGGTCGTCAGACCCGTTACGAGATCGCCGACCCGCACCTCGCCGCCGCGCTTGTCGCGTTGGTGGATGTCACCTTGGCTGTCGACGAGCACGCTCCGTGCGTGGACTCGGCGTGCACGGTGCCGGGGTGCTGCGGAGCGGGGGCTGACGCGTGAGCGCGGCGTGCGGCTGCGAGCATGAGCCTGCCGCCACGGCGGGCGAGGAACACGAGGAGGCCGAGCGGCCCTGGTGGAGGGACCGGAGGGTCATGGTGCCGGTGTTCTCCGGTGTCGCGTTCCTGGCCGGTCTGGTCTTTGAATGGTCCGGCCTCGCGATCCCGGCGCTGGTGCTGTTCTGGATCGGTCTCCTGCTGGGTGCGTCGACGTTCACGCCCGGTGCGATCCGGAAGCTGTTCAAGGGCAAGCTCGGCATCGGACTCCTGATGACGATCAGCGCTGTCGGCGCGGTGATCCTCGGCTACGTGGAGGAGGCCGCAGCGCTGGCGTTCCTGTATTCGATTGCTGAGGCCCTGGAGGACAAGGCGATGGACAGGGCCCGCGGGGGTCTGCGGGCGTTGCTGAAGCTCGTTCCGGAGACCGCGACCGTGCTGCGCGACGGCGGGTCCGTGGAGGTGCAGGCGAAGGAGCTGACGGTCGGCCAGGTCATGGTCGTTCGTCCGGGCGAGCGGATCGCGACCGACGGGATCGTTCGTGCGGGGCGTTCCAGCCTGGACACGTCGGCGATCACCGGGGAATCGATCCCGGTCGAGGTCGGGCCCGGGGATGCGGTGTCGGCCGGCGCGATCAACAGCTCCGGCGCGCTGGAGGTCGAGACGACGGCGGCGGGCACAGACAACTCGCTCACGACCATCGTCGAGTTGGTGGAGCAGGCGCAGACGGAGAAGGGCGAGCGGGCGCGTCTCGCGGACCGGATCGCGCGCCCGCTGGTGCCGGGCGTGCTGATTCTCGCTGCGCTGGTTGCGCTGATCGGGTCGCTGCTGGGCGACCCGGAGGTGTGGATCACCCGCGCGCTCGTCGTGCTGGTCGCCGCCTCTCCCTGCGCGCTGGCGATCTCGGTGCCGCTGACGGTCGTGGCCGCGATCGGCGCGGCGAGCAAGTTCGGCGTGATCATCAAGTCGGGTGCGGTGTTCGAGCGGTTCGGTGCTGTCCGGCACGTCGCTGTCGACAAGACCGGCACCCTGACCCGCAACGAGCCGACGGTTACCGCCGTCCTTACCGCCGACGGCGTGACCGAGACGCAGGCGTTCGCCTGGGCGGCAGCGCTGGAACAGCACAGCACGCATCCTCTCGCTGCGGCGATCACCGCGGCAGCGCCGGGTGTTCCGGCGGCTGCCGGCGTGACCGAGCAGGCGGGGCACGGCATCGAAGGCACCGTCGACGGGGCGAGGATCATAGTCGGCAGCCCCCGCTGGCTTGACGCCGCTGGGCTCGGCGACCGGGTGGCGGTTCTCGAGGAGAAAGGGATGACTGTCGTGATCGTGCACCGTGACGGGGCACCTGTTGCCGCGATCGGCGTCCGTGACGAACTGCGACCAGAAGTCCCCGAAGTCGTCCGCACCCTCGCGGATCAGGGCATCGAGGTGACCATGCTCACCGGCGACAACGCCCGCACCGCTCGTGCACTGGCTGCGCAGGCCGGGATCAATGACGTGCGCGCGGAACTGCGTCCTGAGGACAAGGCGACCGCGATCGGCGAGCTGTCGAAGGCGGGATCGGTCGCGATGATCGGCGACGGCATCAACGACGCTCCGGCCCTCGCGGCCGCCGACATCGGCATCGCGATGGGCGCGACCGGCTCCGATGCCGCGATCGAGTCCGCCGACGTCGCCTTCACCGGCCACGACCTGCGCCTCATCCCGCGGGCGTTCGACCACGCCCGCCGGGGACGGCGGATCATCAACCAGAACATCATCCTGTCGCTGCTGATCATCACCGCGCTGCTCCCGCTCGCCCTGTTCGGGGTCCTGGGTCTCGCCGCCGTCGTCCTTGTCCACGAGATCGCCGAGGTCATCGTGATCCTCAACGGGCTGCGCGCCGCCCGCACCCGCACCCCACGGTTGGAGAGCTGATGCTCGCGACCATCGGCTCCGCGATCGGTCTGTTCGCGGCGACCAACATCGACGACATCGTCGTGCTCACCGTTCTCTTCCTCGCCTCCCGGCGCGGGAGCCCACGACCCTGGCAGATCGTCGCGGGCCAGTACCTCGGGTTCATCACCCTGGTCGTGATCAGCGTGGTCGCCGCCCTCGGCTTGACGATCGTCCCGGACGAATGGGTCGGGTTCCTCGGCCTGATCCCGCTCGGCATCGGCATCTGGACCCTCGTGCGCGGCCTGCGCCGCAACGGAGACGACGATGACGACGACCACAAGATCACTGCGGTCGGGCTGTGGGGCGTAGCGGGGATCACCATCGCCAACGGGGCGGACAACATCTCCCTCTACACGCCGATCTTCCGCACCAGCACCCCCGGCGACGTCGCGATCATGATCGTCGTGTTCCTGATCCTCGTCGCCGTCTGGTGCGCCGCTGGCCGACTGATCGGGACCCACAAGGCCGTCACGGAGACGCTCGAGCGCGTCGAGCACTGGCTCGTTCCCGTCGTCTTCATCGGCCTGGGCCTGTTCATCCTGATCGAATCCGGCGTCATTGTCCGCCTCTTCGAGGTCCTCGCATGACCCCGGACGCGAAAACTGACGTTGAGCGGGCGTCGGAAGAGCAGTCGCAGAGAGGGCGCTGGCGGCTCACGGCCTGGGCGCTGCTGATCGCCGTCCTCGTCGTCCTGGTCGACCAGGGGACGAAGGCGTGGGCCGAGGCCGCCTTGTCGGAGCACGAGCGGATCCCGTTGGTCGGCGACCTGCTGGGCCTGCAGCTCGCGTACAACCCCGGAGCGGCGTTCTCCTTCGGCGAGGGCTCCACCTGGGTGTTCGCTCTCATCGCCGTCGCGGCCACCGTCACTGCGATCGTATTCGCGTTCCGCGTCCGACGCCCTGGGTGGGCGATCGTCATCGGCGCGCTCGGCGGGGCCGCCGCCTCGCACGCCGGCGACAGGCTCTTCCGTGCCCCAGGATTCGCTCGGGGGCACGTCGTGGACTTCCTCGCCTATGGCAACTGGTTCATCGGGAACGTCGCCGACATCGTGATCGTCACCGCCGCGATCGCCGGAGCGCTGTTGATGATCCGCGGCACCGAGAACTGAGAGGACCTTCATGGAGATCACACTGCAGTACTTCGACGGCTGCCCGAACTGGGAGGTGCTCGATCACCGGCTTGCTCAGGTCGTCGAGGGTCGAGCGGATGTCCGCGTCGCCCATCAGCGAGTCGAGACCGCCGAGGACGCCGCCCGCCTCGGGTTTCACGGGTCTCCGACCGTCCTCGTCAACGGCGTGGACCCCTTCGCGGAGGAGGGTGCGCCGGTGGGGCTCGCCTGTCGAGTGTTCCGCACCCCTGCCGGGCTGGCAGGGTCACCGACCGTCGATCAGCTGCGCGAAGCGATTTCCGGCCCCGGCTCGGACGTGTGATGCTCGTTCAGGCGTGGGTGGAACGAAGCGCCGGGTAGTCGGACCATTCACCGCCGGCGAGACGCGACCATGATGCAGCGGACGCCGTCGTGATGCCGAGGAGATCCGAGACGATCCGGGGATGCAATTGCCGGGTGAGCTCGATGAGCGCTGTCGTGCGGGCGCTCCCGGCAAGCAAACCTTCGGTGCGAAGACGGCGGCTCAGCGGGCCCGGGGTGAGGTGACGGCCGGGGTTCCTGCCGGGGAACAGCCATCCTTCTGGGTGGTGCTGGGCAGCATCGACAAGTTCGACGATGGCGTCGCCGAGGATCTCGGGGAGCTCGATCGGCTCGGCTCCGACGGTGAGTGTTACGGGCTGCGAGCTCGTATTGACCTGTGTCCGTGTGATCGTGACGATGCGGGTCAGTTGTATTCCGTAGAGCAGCACGAGGAGACCTGCGGCCCGGGTCTTCGGGTCCAGGTCAGGATCGGACAGGAACCTGCGGGCCATCTGCCAGCGGTGGTCGGAGGCGTAGTCTCGCCCTTCGAGGCGGTGGGCTCGGAATTCGACCCGAAGGGTGCTCAGCCGGTGCTTTCGGAGCCAGCGAGTGAACGGTGCCAGCGCGTCGCGTTGGCTGGGCGAACCGGTCAGATAGGCGTCGAGCCGGCGCTGCGGGAACGTCGCCGGTGTCTCCTGTTGCGCCCGGATCTCCCCAAGGAGCGCGGCACAGTACTTCAGCGCGGCTCGTTGCCTCTGGAAGCCGGCGGCGGGGCTGGATTGGCTGCGGGTTCGAGTGGACCGGAGGAGCTCCCAGGTGCAGTAGCGGCGGAGGATCAGCCGGTCCTCGGGGTGGTCGATGTCGTCGAGCCAGTCGTTGAGCCAGTGGTTGAAGCGTGTTGCTTCGACGTCGAGCGCCGGGAGCACTCCTGAGCGGACCAGAAGCGAGAGGAGGAACGCGACGGCCTGTCCTGACTGGGCTCGGGTAATGATCGCCTCGGCGGTGAGCGGCAGGGCTCCGTCCGCGAGCTCGCGGAGTACGCTCGCGCATTTACTCTTGTGCAGCCAGCGTTCCAGCGACGCCGCCTTGCTGTGATGCGTGAGCAGGTAGTCCGCAAGAGGGTGAAGATCCGTCCGAATCTCTCCCGTGTCGTCGGCGAGCAGCTGCTGGATCGCGATGGGCCTGCGGCACTCGACGCAGAGGTGATGCTTGCGGATCTCCTCGATCGAGCCGCAGCCAGGACAAGCCATCGTTACCGGCGCACCCGCGCAGTCAGCACAGACCTTCTGATCATTCATGAACCCGGTGAGGAACACCCTGCGCCCGCACTCGGGGCAGGGCTGGGGTCTGCGCATCGCGTAGTAGCAACGCGCGCAGACCCGTCGCCCGTCAAGGTGGGAGGCGACGCGGCCAGGCTCTCCGCAGAGACCGCAGGTCTTGATCGGTGCGGTGTAACAGGCCAGGCAGACAAGTTCCGGGCGGCGGACGATGATCGTCGCATGCTGACCGCACCGCGAGCAGTCGCCGAACGATCGAGGGTCGGCTCGCCAGCAGTCGCGGCAGAAGCGCTGCCCGTCGATCGTGCGCTGCACGGGTCGGACCCGGCCACAGGAAGCGCAGGAAACCGACCGGGCGTTCCGCTCGCATCGGGAGCAGTGCCGACCACCGTTCGGTGTCTTGTGTGGCAGACGGACCGCGCGGCCACACGACTCGCACGTCGGCAGGACGACCATGCCTGCTCCGTCGTCGACGAGCGCACGGGCCAGGTCCTGAACAGTCACCGGCACGTTCGCATGCCGCCCCTCGAGGACCCCCGGCTGCTTGATCAGCGCAAGCTCAAGAAGCCGCTGCGTCAGCGGCACCGGCGCGACTGAATGCACGATCTCGACGAGACGCTCGGGCGAGATCTCGGGAACAAGGGGGCGTACGAGGTCGACGACTTCCGCGACTCGCGGCTGCTGCGGAGGCTTCGCCACCGCGGCTACTTCGTCCGCGGCCGGCGGATCGTCGCGCGAACGGGGCGGAGATCGCCAATCGACCCGCGCGTCGCTTCTTCGCCCACGGCAACCGGGGCCGAGGCCTCCCGGCGAGTGATCGTCACGAGATCGTCGAGTGAACACTCCAGCGCATCGCACAGAGCAGCGAGGACGTCGAGACGCACCCGCTGGGGTGGCTGCGTCACCAGCCGATACACCTGCTCTCGGGACAGGTCGATGCCGCGGTCCTCGAGCAGAGGCTTCAGCTTGGAGGTCTGGAAGATCCCGCGCGAGGCCATCACACTGCGCAGATTCCATCCGGTATCGAGCTCAATGGTCATCAGCTTCTCCTTCGATGAGGGCCTTCAGGGCTTCGGCGAGCACCCGGTTCTTGTAGTCCGAACTGACAGAGGCGTAGATCGAGGTCGTCGACGCGTGCATGTGCCCGACCTGCTCCTGGACGAATCGATCGGCGTAGCCGAACTCCAGCAGGTGCGTCACATAGGAATGCCGGAGGCTGTGCAGCGTCAGATCCTTCGACAGGCCGGCCTCGTCCCGCAGCTCCGCGAATCTTCGGTCGAGATAACCGGCGGACAGACGCGTGCGGCGCTCGGTCACCCAGAGCGCGTCGAGGTCATCTCCGGGCGCGAAGCGCTCCCGGGCCTGCTCGAGCCATTGCTGCATGCCGGGCACCCACCAATCGAACTCCGGCACCAGCAGCACCGTGCGCCGTCGTGGTGCGCCGCCGCCCGCGGCCTTCGCCCACCGCACATGGATCGCACCAAAGCGCCCCCACTGGCGCATCTTCGCGTTGTGGTGCAGATCGACGGTATCGAGCATCACCGCCTCGGTGCGGCGCAGACCGAACGCGTACACCGTCTTCAGCAACTGGGCATCCCTCAGCGCGCCGAGCGCGCCCTTGCGGCCCGACGCCACGAGCAGCTCAACGCGGGCGTCGGCCGTGTCGAACAGGCGCTCCACCTCGTCATACGTGAACGGGCGACGCTTCCCATCGCCTTCGAACTCGAACCGGTGCGCCACTGTGTTCCACGGCAGACACACTTGCGAGGGGACGTCCCCGAACTCGCGATCGCAGATCTCCATCCAGTCGTACAACGGGTTCGTGAGGTAGTCACAGAACCCACGGATCGACCCATGATTGGCGCGCATCGTCGACAGCGTCCGAGTCCGGCCACCGGACTCCGCAGTGAACTCATCCACATCCGCCACCGTCCATTTCCACGGCGGCTTGTCCACGAAATCACGGAACCGGGTCACCGTCGCCGTCCGATTTCGGATCGTCTGATCACGAAGCCCCCGTGACAACTGCTGGTTCCGCCAGCCCTCGATCATCGCGTTGAATACCTGCTCCTCAGGGTTCGCCAGCGCGACGTTCGAAGCTGAAGTGATCAGTCGAAGCGCCGCTGGAGAAGCCCCAAAGTCTTGCATTAGATGCAACAAAGTATGGGACAGTGCATCACCATGTCAACTCAGGACTCGGCATCCGCAAGATCGCGCTGTTATGGTCAGAGCAGTTCGGCACCGAACAAGACGAATAGGCGTCGTTTGCAAACGTGAACAGTTGCATTCACTGCAACACGCGATGGTTCATCACACGGCGGCACTGGTCCGTCAACATCCGCAAGTTCCTCCCCGCCTTCGGCGACCTGGCGAGCCTCGTCGCAGCGGGGTCGCTCGCGCCCGAGGCCGCGCGAGTCCTGCGCGATGCGATGGGGGACGGACGGAGCGTCCTCGTGTCCGGCGCCACGCACGCAGGCAAGACCACACTCCTCGGCGCGCTGATCGCCGCGTGTCCGCCGCTCCACCGCATCGTCACGGTGGAGGAGACGTTCGAGCTCTTCGTCGACGCGCCCGACCTCGTTGCGATGCAGGGGCGTCAGCCGTCCCTCGAGGGAACGGGGGAGGTCACGCTCCGCCGGCTCGTGAAGGAAGCGCTGCGGATGCGCCCCGACCGCCTTGTCGTCGGCGAGGTGCGCGATGCCGAGGCCCTCGACCTGCTGCTCGCGCTCAACACGGGCGTGCCGGGCGCCGCGACGATCCATGCGAACTCCGCGCGCGAAGCGCTCACCAAGCTGAGCGCCCTGCCGCTGCTGGCCGGCCGCAACATCGACTCGGGATTCGTCCTTCCCGCCGTCGCGGGTTCCGTCGACCTTGTCGCGCATTGCGAACGCGACTCCGCTGGACGGCGACGCGTCGTCGAGATCGTGGAGCCCATCGGCGTGGTCGACGGCGTGATCGAGTGCCGCACGGTGTACACGTGCGGTGCGACGGTTGAGAGCCGCGGGGACTCGGCCGCATGACGCTCGTGTGGGGAGCGGTGCTCGGCGCGGGACTGGTGATGGTCCTGTCGCCGTGGCTGTGGCCGGTCCGCGAGAAGCAGACGGATGCCCCGCCCGGTCGCCTCGCGCGCCTGCTCGAGTCCGCCGGACTGTCGCGTGTCGCTCCGGGCACCTTGCTCGTCGCATGCGCCGCGGGCGCGGCGCTCGGCGGGGCGACCGCGTGGCTCGCGACGCAGGTGTGGGCGCTCGCGCTGGTGGCGGCCGTGGGCGGCGCTGCCGTGCCGCTCGCATGGCTGCGCGCTCGCCGACTGCGCCTCCTGCGAACGCGCCGCGGACTGTGGCCCGACGTATGCGACCTGCTCATCGCATCCGTCAGAGCGGGCATGTCGCTGCCCGACGCCCTCGCGAGCCTCGCCGATTCGGCGCCGACCTCTCTGCGGGCACCGTTCGAGCAGTTCGCACGGGACCTTGCGGCATCCGGTCACTTCGACTCGAGCGCGCAGCGGCTCAAGACGGCGCTCGGCGACCCCGTGGCCGACCGCATCGTCGAGACGCTCCGCATGGCACGCCAGGTCGGCGGCACCGAGCTCACGACCGTGCTGCGTGCGCTCGCGGCATCCGTACGCGCCGACGCTTTGCTGCGCGCAGAAGTCGAGGCCCGGCAGTCGTGGGTGCGCGGGGCGGCCGTGCTCGGCGTCGCGGCGCCGTGGATCATCCTCGCGCTCCTCGCGATGCGGCCCGAGGGGGCTCGCGCGTACGGCAGCCCGGAGGGCGTCGCGCTCATCCTCGGCGGCGCGGTCGTCTCGCTCGTCGCGTACCGCCTCATGATCCGGGTGGGGCGCCTCCCGGAGCCACGGCGGTGGTTCTCGTGACCGTCCTTGCAACCGACCTCGCTCTCGCGGTCGTGCTCGGCAGTGCGTTCGGGGTCGGCGTGTGTCTCCTGCTCGCACTGGTGCCGCGATGGGGCGCGCCGTCGCTCACGCGCCGCGTCGCCCCGTACCTGCGCGACATCACCGATCCTCGCGGTATGGCGTTCGTGCCGGAGCCCTTCGGTCTCCGTGCGCTCCTGCGAGAGGAGCGCGACCGGTGGGCGGCCCGGCTGGGCGGGTCGGCATCGATCGAGCGCCGCGTGCGCCAAGCGGGATGGGAGACGGATGCCACGGCCTTCCGCGGCCGTCAGCTCGTGTGGGCCGTGGCGGGTGTCGCAGCCGGGGGAGTGCTCGTCGTCGCGCTCGTGCTGCTCGGTCGCGCGGCGCCGGCCGCCGCGCTCCTTCCGCCGCTGTCCGGAGCGATCGCCGCGCTCGGCTGCGATCAGCTTCTCTCGCTCGCGGCACGGAAGCGGATCGAGCGCATCCAGGACGAGCTGCCGACCCTGCTCGAGTTCCTCGCGCTGTGCCTGTCGGCCGGCGAGGGCATCTTCGACTCGCTCCGCCGCGTCGCCGGCACCGGAGCGGGGGAGTTGAGTGCCGAACTCCGCGCGGTCGTCGTCGCGGTCGGCACCGGCTCGTCGCTCACCGATGCGCTCAACCGGTTGTCGCGTGACCTCGAGATTCCCGCGCTCACGCGGTCGGTCGATCAGCTCATCGCCGCGATCGAACGCGGCGCCCCTCTCGCGGATGTTCTCCACGCGCAGGCGCTCGACGCGCGCGAGGACGCCAAGCGCGCCCTCATCGAACAGGCGGGCCGCAAGGAGATCTACATGCTCGTGCCGCTCGTCTTCTTGATTCTGCCGCTGAGCGTGCTGTTCGCGGTGTTCCCGGGGATCTTCATGCTTCGCCTCGGAATCGGCTAGGTCGGAAGGAGACCACTCATGATCCGGAGTCTCATCTCACGCGCGGCGACTCGTCTGCGCGTCGTCGTCGACGACGAACGCGGCGACGTGCCCGGCTGGGTCCTGATCACTCTCATGACCGCGGGTCTGGTCGTCGCGATCTGGATGCTCGCGGGCCCGGCCCTCGCCGGACTGTTCGAGCAGGCGATCGAGCGCGTCTCCGGCTTCTGAGCATGTCCGACGTACGTGCGAGCGGACGGCAAGCGTTCGCGGTGGTCGTCGATCGAGTGCGTAGGCGCCTCGACCTCGATGACCGCGGCGCGAGCCCGGTCGAGTTCGTGCTCGTCGGGACGCTGCTCACCGTCGTCACGCTCGCCGTGTTGCAGTTCGGACTCGCGGTGTACGTGCGGAACGTCGTGCACGACGCCGCCGTCGACGGCGCGTTCCATGCGGCGCTCGCCGACACGTCGCTCCGAGACGGCGTCGATCGCACGCGCGAGATCGTGACGCGCGCGGTCGGCGCCGAGTTCGCCGACGACCTCGCGGCGCGAGAGACCGACCGCTTCGGGTATCCCGCGGTCGAGATCACAGTGCGAACAACCCTTCCGCTCATCGGTCTTCTCGGTGCACCACGGATGCTGGAGGTGACCGCACATGCACCCGTCGAGTCCTTCGACTGAGGTCACGGCGATCAAAGTCCCGCCCGACGATCCCGAGCGCGGGTCCGCCCCGCTCGAGTTCATCCTCGTGGGTCTCCTGATGCTCGTGCCCCTCGTGTACCTCGTCGTCGCGCTCGGTCTCATCCAGTCGCAGGCGCTCGGCGCCGAAGCCGGGGCGCGACACCTCGCCCGTGCCGTCGCCACGGCCGGTGACACCGCCGACGCCGACCGCCGTGCGGAGCGCGTACTCGATTCCGTGGCGGCCGAGTACGGGCTCGAGCGCGCGACCGTGGTCGTCGACGTCGAGTGTCTTCCGGCCGGGGGTGCGTGCCCTCGCGCGGGCGCGATGTTGCACGTGACGATCGCCGGCCGGGTGAGCCTCCCGCTCGTGCCTCCCGTGTTGGGCCTCGAACGGTTCGCGAGCATCCCGATCGAGGCGACGGCGGTGCAGAAGGTGTCCCGCACGTGGGGTGATGGCACGTGAGCGGCATCCGTCAGTTCCTCGCCCGCGTGCGCGCCGCCGCTGCGCACGACGACGAGGGGAGCGTTCTCCCGCTCACGCTCGGCTACGGCGTGCTCGCGCTCGTGGTCGTGCTGGTCTGCGCCGACGCGACAAGCCTCTACCTCGCGCAGAAGCGACTCGACGGTCTGGCGGATGCCGCGGCGCTCGCGGGCGCGGACGGCTTCATGTTCGACGTGGTCGACGGCGCTCCGGTCGCGAGCCTCACACCCGCAGGAGTGCGCTCACAGGCGGAAGCCGTCGTCGCCGACGTCGGGACGACGGCCGTCCTCGTCGATGCCGGCACTCCCGACGGGGTGTCGGCGCGCGTGACGGTGGCGGACACGTGGCGTCCGCCGATTCTCGCGCTGTTCGTGCCGGACGGCGTTCCGCTCGAATCGACCGCGACGAGTCGCACGGCGTTGCGCTGAGCCCATCGAAGACAAGACCGTCGTTCTCGAGCTCAGCCAGATCGGTGAGCAGCGCCGGCAGCTGATCGAGGTGCCAGACCCCTGCCGGCGCGCCACCGCGAGCGACGTGCCGCGCCGCAAGGGCCGCGACCAACCCGGTCGCCCGACTCTGGCTTCGGCCGCGCACCCACCACGCTGCGCGCCGGCCGGCGTCCTCGGCCTCCGCGAGCACGACGAAGTCCTCGCCGCCGATCGGCAGACGCCCGCTCGCGCCCGTAAGTGCGGCCCGCACGGCACGGCTCCTGAGCACGCGCCGTCCGAGCTGCGAGCGCCCGAAGCCGAAGAGCAGCCACGTCAGCACTCGCGAGTCCAGGCAGAGGCGCGTCGTGACGCTCGGCACACCCAGTGTCCGTCGGAGCGAGACTTGGTCGGCGAACGGCATGTCGTGGGCGGTTCGCCGCCCGATGCCGGGCACGTCGACGCGGCGGGCGCTGTGGTGCGCCGCATCCGGTTCGAGGATCCCGTCGATCGTCCAGCGCACCGCCTCGGCACCGTGCTCCTCGCGTGCTCCGACCATCACCGTGAGGTCGACGCTCTCGGCGTGCCCGCCGAGAGCCGAGACCGCCTGTCGTGCGAGCACGTTCGTGAGGCCGGGCGCGACGCCGACACTCAAGACGATGCTCGCACCACGCTTCCGCGCGATCGGCGCGAGCGCCTCGACGTTCGCGAACTGCTCGGCCGACGCGGTCACGTCGACGACGGAAACGCCCTCCTCGAGGCACACCGCGTGGAGCGAGCCGTCGGGCACGTCCACGCACAGCACGACCACGCTCGGTCGCCAGCGGCGGAGCGCGGCCCGAACGCTCGAAGCGTCGGTGACATCCACGCGCACCGCGGTGTGCGGTCCCTGCTGCGACGGATGCCGCGAGCCCACCAGCACGCGGAGTCGGGGATCGCCCGCGAGGCGCTCCGCCGCGATCGACCCGACACGACCCGATCCGCCCACCACGAGGATCCGGCGTATCGCGTCGCCGGCTTGCCCGCGCGGGGACACGTCGCTCATGGCCGCCCCGTTCAATGCAGCGGCCCCTCGGGCAGCGCACTCGAGTCGATGCGACCCGGTGCGATGAAGATCAGCGACACGGCAGCCGCTCCGATCGCGGCGATCGCGAGCGCGCCGAATCCGCGGCCGAAAGCGCCCGCGTCGAGCAGCGGTGCCGATGCGGCGCCGATGACGGATGCCACGGCGGCCACGCCGAACGCACCTCCGATCTCGTGGCCGGTGTTGACGATGCCCGACGCGAGTCCCGCCTCGTGCACGTCGACGCGCGCGAGGGCGCTCGCGGTCGCGGTGAGGAACGCAGGCCCGAGCCCGAACGACACGAGCACGAGTCCCGCGATGAGGGGGTACCAGAGCGTGGACGAACCGTCGAGCTGTGTGAGCACGAGCCCGCCCGCGGCGGTGATCGCGAACGCCACCGCCGCCACGAGGCGCACCGAGAAGCGGGCGAGCGCGCGCGACGCGAGGTGCGCCGAGATCACCGTTGCGATCGCCGACGGCAGGAACGCGAGACCCGCCTGGAACGGATCGAGCCCGACCACCTGCTGCAGGTACATCGACGCGAGGAAGAACATCGACAGCATCGCTGCGCTCGCGAGCAGCATGAGCGCGAGCCCGGTCACGACCGGTCGCTGACGCAGCACGCCGAGCGGCATGAGGGGCGCCGGATGCCGTCGCTCCTGCATGGCGAAGAGCACGAGCGCGAGGAATGCGACGCCGAGCCCCAGTGCGGTCGACCACGCCGCGGCGAGACCCTCCGCGTCATCGCCGGCCCCGAGTCCGCTCAGCGCGACGACGAGCGCCGCCGCGAAGACCGTCGCGAGCACGCCGCCTACGACGTCGATCCGCCCTCCGATTCCGCGTGACGCCGGCAGCATCGCCGACAGCAGCGCGATGAGCGCCACGCCGATCGGCACGTTGACGAGGAAAATCCATCGCCACCCCGGACCTGAGGCGAGCAGTCCGCTCGCCATGAGCCCGACAGCGAAACCGGATGCGCCGATGCCCGCCCACACGCCGAGCGCGCGCGTGCGCGCGGCTCCGGTGAACAGTGCCGAGACCGACGCGAGCGCCGCGGGCGAGATGAGCGCCGCGCCGACGCCCTGAGCGGCGCGGCCGGCGATGAGCAGACCGCCATCGGGCGCCAGACCGCACAGGGCCGAGCTGATCGTGAAGACGGCCAAGCCGCTCACGAGCAGTCGCCGCCGACCCAGGACGTCCGCGAGCCGGCCGCCGAGCAGCATGAGGCCGCCGAACGCGACGGCATATGCCGTGATGACCCACGTCAGAGCGCCCGTGTCGAGACCGAGGTCGCGGCCGATCGAGGGAAGCGCGATGTTCGCGGCGGTGACATCGAGCACGAGCATGAACTGCGCGACGCACAGCAGTGCGAGCACGACCCAATCGCGGGTCGTCGGGACGGCCGGGGAAGAGTCGGGTGACGTGCGGCCGGCCGGTCTTTGGGTGCTCACGGGGGACCTCCTCTGGTGTGGCTTGCCATGAACAAGCGTTCACGATACGCTCGTGAACATCGATTCACAACCCCGATGGGAGAAAAACCATGACGACGCTCACCTTCATCGCCTCGTACCGCGTGCACGACGGGCACCTCGACGCCGTGCGCGCACTCGCAGCCGAGTACGCCGACCTCGTCGAGCGGGAGGAGCCGCGGTGCATCAGCCTCCGGCTCCACTTCAGCGAGGACGGATCACGATTCGTCCATCTGGCGGAGATGCGCGACTCGGATGCGATGGAGTCGCATCTCGCGCTCGTGGCCCCGTTCATCGAGGGCTCGGCCGACGACCTCGTGGCGGAGCAGCTCATCGTCATCGGCGAGCCCGGCCCGCGGCTGCAGGGCGCGCTCGAGCGCAATGCGGCTGCCGGTACCACCGTCGCGGTGTTCGCACAGCCCGGTTTCGGATTCGATCGCATCCCGGCGCTCGCCGGCTGAGCGTGCGATCGGTCGCGGGTCGGGGCGGCGCTAGCCTGTCTACGTCATGCATCAGCTCACATCGACAGGTCGGCGTCGTGCCCGCCCCGCGCTCGACTGAGGCGACCTCGCGCCTGCGCGCGGATCTACTCGGGCACGCACGCACGCTCGTGCGCCGCGACGGACCTTCGGCGCTCACGATGCGGGCGCTCGCGCAGGAGGCCGACTGCGCGGTCGGACTCCCGTACAAGGTCTTCGCCGACCGGGAAGAGATCGTGATCGAGCTCATCAAGCTCGAACTCGACGACCTCGTCGCGCAGTTCGACGAGTGGCTCGCAGGGAGCGAGCAGCACTCGGTCTCCGCGAACCTCGACCGCTACGCGACCATCCTGCTCGATTCCCCGGCGGCGGCGCTGGTGCACGCGGAGCTCATGGGTGCTCGCGTCGTCGACGACCGTCTCGCCGCGGCCACGCGCGACTCCGCGTTCATCGCATCGCTTCACACCGCCGTGCCCGAGTATCTGCGGCTCGAGCAGCGGCGAGGGCGCGTGCGGACCGACGTCGATGCGGAAGCGTTCGGTTTCCTCATCACAGGTGCGATCCACAACCTCATCGCCGCGGGGTCCGTGTATCCGCGTCCCAGCCGTGCCGAGCTCTCCGCGATCCTCGAGCACATCGCACAGACGATCACCTGACGCCTGCCCCGCCGCGCGACACTGCGCCATTCACCCAGAGCGCGCGACGGGACCGGACCCGCGTGGCGGCTGCTTGCGCAGCTCCCACGGCATCGGCGCCCCCGATCGCATGCCCGGGCCGTGCGAGCGCACGTACGCCATGTGGATGCGCTGCGCCGCCTCGCGCAGCGTCGTCGCCCAGCCGATGACCTCGCCGCGCCACACCGCGCGATAGCGGACCTCTTGCCCGTTCATGACGCGCCGGATCTCGATCGTGCCGTACTCGGTGCCGTCGGGAGCGATCATGCGCCACGTGCCCGTCGGACCCTCGACCGCAGCGAGAACAGGATGCCAATCGCCGACCAACCGGAGTTCCCCTTTCTCCGGCCGACGACACCAGGATAGGACGCGACCACCGACACGACAGCACAGGTCCCTCGCGCTGTCGAAACCCGCACGCGCGGTCGTCGCGAAATGCCGCGGATGCAGGAAACCGCAGCGCGAGCGCGTAGACGACCCCTCCCGGGCTGCGGGCTACCGCACCCGCGGAACGAACCGCGGCACCCACCGCACGAACCCGTACGCACCGACGAGCCCGATCACGCCCATCGCGCCCGTCGCGATCGACAGCGACGTCGCGGCGGCGATGCCCGACACGAGCAGCGGCGCGAGCGCGCCGCCCGCGTCGGTGAGCGTGCGCCACGAGCCCAGGAACGGCGCAGGGTCGGCCGGTGGCGCGACATCCGCTCCCAGCGTCAGCAGGATGCCGCTCGACAGACCGTTCCCGACGCCCAGCACCGCCCCGAACATCGCGAACCACATCGCCGCCGAGTCGAGGTCGTGCGTGAAGGCCAGCGCGAGGAACCCGGCGCCCATGAGCACCATCGCCGGAAGCGCCGCCCACAGGCGGCCGAAGCGGTCCATCACCTGGCCGCTCGCGTAGAAGAGGGCGAAGTCGATGGCGCCCGCGACTCCCACCACGAGCGCGATCGTCTGGGCGTCGAGCCCCAGCGACACGCCCCACAGCGGCAGGACGACCTGGCGCGCCGAACGCACGGCCGACAGCGACGCCGCGGCCAGCCCCAGGCGCGACAGCACGGTCCGGTGCCGCCACATCGTGCGGAACACCCCGACGCGATCCGCCGTCGGGATCGAACCCGTCACCGCCTCGCCCGTGTCCTCGCTGATGGTGTCGTCGGCCGGCGTGTGCATCGCCGGCGGCGGGGCGGCGGGGGCCGCATCCGCCATGAACGCTGTCTCGGGGTCGCGCCCGAACGTCACGAGGAGCCCGGTCGCGAGCAGACACACGCCGAAGAACCAGATCGCCGCGTGCGGGTCGCCGAACAGTGCGAGCAGGCCCGCCGCGATGAACGGCCCGACGAACACGCCGAGGCGGTAGCTGCCGCCGAGCAGCGACAGCGATCGCGCGCGGAACGACAGCGGCACGCGCGTGGTCATGAACGAGTGGCGCGCGAGTCCGAAGGCGGCGGCGCTGAATCCGATGAGCAGAACGGATGCCGCGAACACCCCCAGCACAGGGGCGAGCGCCATCGCGACGACGCCGACGAGCGAGACACCGGCGGCGATCATCATCGTGAGCCGCTCGCCGACGCGCGCGACCGCCCATCCGGCCGGGAGGTTGCCGATGAGCTGGCCGACGACGAGGGCGGATGCCACGAGCGCCGCCACCGGGACGCTCGCGCCCAGATCGGCGGCGATCACCGGGATGAGGGGGAGCACCGCGCCCTGACCGATGCCGTAGAGGAGGGTCGGACCGTAGATCATCGGCGCGAACTGCCACAGCAGCTTCCGTGCATCGTCAGCTGGGCGTTCGGTCACGACCATCCACGTTAGTCTGGAGTGTCATGCTCGAATTCGATCCGTCCGACGACATCCAGGCCCTGCGCTCCACGTTCGCCGACATCAAGGCGGTGGTCGACGTGCCCGCGCTCGAGGCCGAGATCGCGCGGCTCAGCGAGCAGGCCGGCGCCCCCGATCTGTGGGACGACGTCGAGAAGGCGCAGAAGATCACGAGCGCACTGAGCCACCGGCAGTCCGAGCTCAAGCGCATCACCGACGTCGAGCGGCGTCTCGACGACCTCGACGTGCTCGTCGAGCTCGCCAACGAGATGGACGACGAGGATGCCGCCGAAGAGGCGCGCCGCGAGATCGCCGAGCTGGAAGACATCGTCGGTCAGCTCGAGGTGCAGACGCTGCTCGACGGCGAGTACGACGACCGCGCCGCCGTCGTGACGATCCGCTCCGGCGCGGGCGGCGACGACGCGACCGACTTCGCCGAGATGCTGCTGCGCATGTACCTGCGGTGGGCCGAGCGTCACAAGTACCCCGTCAAGGTCATGGACACGTCGTATGCCGAGGGTGCGGGCATCAAGTCCGCGACGTTCGAGGTCGACGCGCCCTACGCGTACGGCACCCTCTCGGTGGAGGCCGGCACGCATCGCCTCGCGCGCATCAGCCCGTTCGGCTCGGCCGACAAGCGCCAGACGTCGTTCGCCGCCGTCGAGGTCATCCCCGTGATGGAGGAGGCGCAGGAGGTCGACATCCCCGAGAGCGACATCCGCGTCGACGTCTTCCGGTCGTCGGGCCCCGGCGGCCAGTCCGTCAACACGACCGACTCGGCCGTGCGCATCACGCACATCCCGACCGGCATCGTCGTGTCGATGCAGAACGAGAAGTCGCAGATCCAGAATCGCGCGGCCGCCATGCGCGTGCTGCAGACGCGCCTCCTGCTGCTCAAGCGCGAAGAAGAGGCCGCCAAGAAGAAGGAGCTCGCCGGCACCATCACCGCGAGCTGGGGCGACCAGATGCGCTCGTACTTCCTCTACGGCCAGCAGCTCGTGAAGGATCTGCGCACCGGCTACGAGGTCGGCAACCCCGCGATGGTCTTCGACGGAGACCTCGACGGCTTCATCTCGGCCGGCATCCGCTGGCGCAAGCGCAAGTCCGAAGAGGACTGACACCGAGTCCCGATCGCCGGGATGAGACGGATGCCGCCCCGGCGGGTGTCGCTGGGCGACCGCTCGGCCTGCGCGCTTAGGCTCGTTAGGCCATGATCCGGTTCGAAAACGTCACGAAGCGCTATCGCGGCACGTCGAAGCCCGCCCTCAGCAAGGTCGACTTCGAAGTGCAGCGCGGGGAGTTCGTGTTCCTCGTCGGTGCTTCGGGCTCCGGCAAGTCCTCGTGCCTGCGCCTCATCCTGCGCGAAGAGACCCCGAGCGACGGCCGCGTGGTCGTGCTCGGCCGAGACCTGAGGACACTGTCGAACCGCAAGGTGCCGTACTTCCGGCGCCACATCGGCGCCGTGTTCCAGGACTTCCGTCTTCTTCCGAACAAGACCGTCTTCCAGAACGTCGCGTTCACCCTTCAGGTCATCGGGTCGTCGCGCGGGTTCATCCACCAGGCCGTGCCCGAGGTGCTCGCGCTCGTGGGCCTGTCCGGCAAGGAGAAGCGCTTCCCGCACGAACTGTCCGGCGGCGAGCAGCAGCGCGTCGCGATCGCCCGGGCGCTCGCGAATCGGCCGCAGGTGCTCCTCGCCGATGAGCCGACCGGAAACCTCGACCCGGCGACCTCGGTCGACATCATGCAGCTGCTCGCGCGCATCAACGACGGCGGCACGACGGTCGTGATGGCGACGCACGAGGCCGGCTTCGTCGACCAGATGCAGCGCCGCGTGATCGAGCTGCGTGACGGCGAGATGGTGCGCGACGAGCGTCATGGCGGGTACGGCGACACGTCGAGCCTGCCGAGCCTCGCGCCCATGCCCGAGCGGGGAGCCGCCGCCGTCGCCGCGCTCACCGCGGTGCTCGAGCTCCAGCGTGAGATCAACGAGAGTGGGGTGGTCGACCTCGAGCCGGCCGCCGAGGCGGCCGCGACGGCCGCCGCGGAGGCCGCGGCCCCCGAGATCCTCACGCCCGAGCCGGAGCTCGAGCCCGAGATCGAGGCCGAGCCGGTCGTGGACCCGGAAGGTGCGGCATCCGTCGCGTCCCGCGGTCGGCCGGCACCCGCTCCCGAGGCCGAGACGGCCGAAGAGGAGACGGATGCGGCAACCGCCCCTGCACCGCGCACCGCGCCCGTGCCGGTCGCGGACATCCCCGAGGTCGAGGTCGCCGAGCTCGGGCTCGCCGATCGCCTGGGGCTCGCGGATGCCGAGAACGACGAGGAAGTGGGTCCCACGACGTGAGGGTCGGACTCGTCATCACGGAGGCGCTGACCGGCCTCCGCCGCAACGCCTCGATGGTCATCTCCGTTGTGCTCGTCACGTTCGTGTCGCTCACGTTCGTCGGCGCGGCGATGCTCATGCAGATGCAGATCGGCACGATGCGCGATTACTGGGTTGATCGCGCGCAGGTCGCGGTGTACATGTGCACGTCGATTTCGCAGGCGACCACATGCGTCGACGGCGCCGCGGGCGAGGAGCAGATCGCCGCCGTGCGCGAGAAGCTCGAAGGGCCTGCGCTGTCACCTCTCATCCGCGAGATGCGCTTCCTCAACCACGAAGAGGCGTATGAGGAGCTGCTCGAGCTCGTCGGCGAGGACAACGCGAGCGTGCTCACCCCCGATCAGGTCAACGAGACCTTCCGCATCACGCTCGTGGACCCGACGCAATCGGATGTCATCGTCGAGGCGTTCCGCGGAGAGCCGGGCGTCGAAGAGGTGCAGGACCAGCTGCAGTACCTCGATCCGCTGTTCTCGGCCCTCACCGTGGCGACCTACATCGCCGTCGGGATAGCGGCGCTCATGCTCATCGCGGCGGTACTGCTGATCGCCACGACGATCCGCCTGTCGGCGTACGCGCGAAGGCGCGAGATCGGGATCATGCGACTCGTCGGCGCGTCGAACGGGTTCATCCAGTCGCCGTTCGTGCTCGAGGGCGTCTTCGCGGCGCTCTTCGGCTCGGTGCTCGCGAGCGCCGCCGTCCTCGCCGGCGTGCGGTTCGGCGTCGAGGATTACCTGCGCGGGCGCATCGAGTTCGTCACGACGTGGGTGGGGCTGTCCGATGCCTGGCTCGTCGTTCCCGTCCTCATCCTGATCGGTGTCGTGCTGGCGGCGTTCTCGGCGGGCTTCGCCATCCGGCGCTGGCTGCGCGCCTGACCGGACTCGCGCGTCGGCTAGACTGACACGCTGCCGTGCGCCCGGTGCGGCACTCGATCAAGGAGTCACGTCATGCCCAAGGAACGCGGTGAGAAGGTCATCGCGACCAACCGTCGCGCGCGGCACGACTACACCATCGAGAAGACGTACGAGGCGGGGCTCGTGCTCACCGGCACCGAGGTCAAGTCGCTGCGACAGGGTCGCGCGAACATCAACGACGGGTACGCCTACATCGACGGCGGCGAGGCGTTCCTCGACGCGGTGCACATCCCCGAGTACGCCCAGGGTCACTGGACCAACCACGCCGCCAAGCGCACGCGCAAGCTCCTGCTGCACAAGGACGAGATCATCAAGCTCTCGCACGAGGTCTCTGCGGGCGGTTACACGCTCGTGCCGCTCAAGCTGTACTTCTCAGACGGTCGCGCGAAGGTCGAGATCGGCGTCGCCAAGGGCAAGCGCGAGTACGAGAAGCGCCAGACGATCCGCGAGCGAGAAGACAAGCGCGAGGCCGAGCGCGCGATGCGCACCCGCAACCGCCTGGGCGAGTGACGCGGGGCGCGGCATCCGCGCAGGCGGGATCAGCGCGCGCTGAACCGAGCCTCGATCGCCGCCGTCACCACGATGTCTTCGGGCTGGAGGCTGATGGCCGGTGCGCCGCCGCCCGCATCCGCCGCCGAGAACGCGGCCCGCGCCATGAGCGGTCCTTTCGCCATGGGCTGCGACTCCTCACGCGCGAGGAGCCCGACGTCGGCGATCTGCAGCGGCGACACCGTGCCGAGGCCCAGCGCCGACGCGTATGCGGTCGCTCGCGCGACGGCGACGTGCACGGCTTCGGCGGCGGTGTCGCGCTCGACCGCAGCGCGGGTCTCGGGCGTGAGCTGCCACTCGATCCAGCCCAGCTGGACGCCCTCGCGCTCGGCCACCTCGCCCGCCCACCACGACAGCGCGGTGAAGTCGCGGAAGGTGGCGGTGAAGTCGACGGATGCGTGGTGCACGGGCGCGAGGCGTCGGCCCTCCGGATGCCACGGCCGCTCCGACCACACCGACACGCGCCGGCTCGTCCACTCCTCGACCGTCCCGTCCGCCTTGCGCGTGGCGAGGTCGTCGCGCACGGGCTCGCTCAGCGCGGCCATGCGCTCGACGACGGCTCCGCGCTCGGGGCCTTCCGCGCGCACGGTCAGGTGCGCGACCGCGCGCTCGGGCTGCAGGCGTGTCTCGTGCTCACCGCGCACCGAGATCGTGACTTCGCTCATGGACGAGAGCCTACGCGGCGGGGGGCGTGTCAGCGGCCGGCGTCGGGCGACGTGATGTAGTCGAGGTACTCGGGTTCGGCGGCCCACCGCACGGCGAAGGGCGTGAACAGGAATGCGCCGCCGGGACCGCTCGTCCGGCTCGTGAAGAGGGTCGAGCCCGTGGCATCCGTCTCACTCCTCGTCCACCCCGTCTCCTCGAGGTGGAGCATCGCGCTCACGGCGTTGTAGGAGTCGATGCGGGCCCAAGCGAGGTCGATGACGTTGTCGGTCGCGACCTCGGGGCCGGCGCCCCACCGGCACACGATGAAACCCTCCGGCGTGCCGCCGGGGAAGTCGTCGAAGGGACGCGCGCCGATCGGCTCGTCGACCGTGCTCCACGAGATCCAGCCGTTGGAGCGGGCGAGTGCCTGGAACTCCGACGTCGACGTGTTCTCGCACGTCGCCGCCGCGGGCGTCGGTGCCGTCGTCGGTGTGGGTGAGGAACTGGTGGTCGGCGTCTGCGTCGGCGACGGCGACGTCGTGCGGGTCGGGGTCGCCGTGGGCGTCGCGGTCGGCGTCGGACGGGGCACGGCGAACACGAGGATCAGCACGAGCGCGGCCACGGCGGCGGCAGCGCCGCCGGCGATGATCCAGAGGCGGGTGGTCGTCACCGATCGAGCGTAACCGTTCCGGATGCCGCGGCCCGCCGTCGCCGCGCGGGGGTGGCACACCACCCGCGTCGGCGCAACCCCGACCCGCGGCCGCGCCGGGTGCTCTAGCGTCGGTCGCAGAGGAACGTACGAGTTCGTCCGGGAGGCACGATGTCTCGCAACGTGAGGGAGCTGCGCTGCACCCCCGAGGACGTGTTCCGCGTGCTCGGCGACGGCTGGCTCTACCCGTCCTGGGTCGTCGGCGCGTCGCGCATGCGCGAGGTCGACGAGGCCTGGCCGCAGGAGGGCGCGGAACTGCACCACTCGGTGGGCGTGTGGCCCCTGCTCATCAACGACAAGACGGTCGTCGAGCAATGCGACCCGCCCCGTCGACTGGTCCTTCGCGCCCACGGCTGGCCGCTCGGCGAGGCGCGCGTGACCATCGACGTCAAGCCGCGCGGCGAGAGGTGCGTCGTGCGCATCCAGGAAGAGCCGATCGCGGGGCCGGGGATGCTCGTGCCCACACCGATCATGGATGTCCTCCTGCACTGGCGAAACGACGAGACCCTGCACCGTCTCGCATACTTGGCCGAGGGCATGGGTCAGCGCAGCGCCGAGCAGAGCACGGGGGAGCGCGAGATGCAGGCGAACGGGCAGAAGGGGCCGAAGAAGGGGTGAGCATGGCGGCGCGCCGCGGATCGACGGAATTCGACGCGGTCGTGGTGGGCGCGGGTCCGAACGGACTCGCGGCGGCGGTCACGCTCGCGCGCGCAGGGCTCCGCGTGCGGGTGTTCGAAGCGGCCGACCAGGCCGGCGGCGGCGCGTCGACACGCGAGCTCACGCTGCCGGGCTTCCACCACGATGTGTGCTCGGCGGTGCATCCGCTCGCCTTCGAATCCCGCTTCTTCCGCGAGTTCGGCCTTCGCCGGCGCGTGGAGTTCGCCATCCCGGAGGTGTCGTTCGCGCATCCGCTCGACGGCGGTCGTGCGGGTATCGCGTATCGCGATCTCGATCGCACGGCCGAGGCACTCGGTGCCGACGGCCGCGCATATGCCGGACTGCTGGGTCCACTCGTCGAGCGCTCGACGCGCGTGGCCGACTTCACGGGCTCGTCGCTCCTGCGGATTCCGCCCGACCCCGTCACGGCGGTCGCCTTCGGCCTGCGGGCACTCGAACAGGGAACGCCCGTGTGGAACGCGCGCTTCCGCGAAGACGCGGCCCCCGCGATGCTCGTAGGCGTCGCGGCGCATACGATCCTGCATCTTCCGAGCCTCGCGGCCGCGGGCGCCGGACTCGCTCTCACGACGTACGCCCACGCGGGCGGCTGGCCGATCCCGATCGGCGGAAGCCAGTCGATCATCGACGCGCTGGTCGACGACCTCCGCGCGCACGGGGGAGACGTCGTGCTGGAGCATCCGGTCACGGCCCTCGCGGAGCTGCCGAGCGCTCACGCGACGCTCCTCGACGTCACGCCGCGCGCGCTCGTGCGCCTCGCGGGCGATGCGATGCCCGACGGCTACCGCCGCGCGCTCGAGCGCTTCCGCTACGGCGGCGGCGTCGCGAAGGTCGACTTCGCCCTGAGCGAGCCCGTTCCATGGGCCGATCCCGATGTGCGGCGGGCGGGGACCGTGCACCTCGGCGGCACACGGGCCGAGGTCGCGGATGCCGAGAACGAGGTCGACCGCGGGCGCCTGCCCGATCGCCCGTACGTGCTCGTATCCGCAGCCGTCGCTCTTCGACCGAGTCGTGCGCCCGACGGCAAGCACACGCTGTGGACGTACACGCACGTTCCGGCCGGCAGCACCGCCGACCGGCAGGAGGCGGTGATCCGGCAGATCGAGCGCTTCGCGCCGGGCTTCCGCGACACGATCCTCGCGGTGAGCTCGCGCACCGCGGTCGACGTCGAGCGGCACAACCCGAACTATCCCGGTGGCGACATCGCGGCGGGAGCCCCCACGCTGTGGCAGATGGTGCGCCGGCCGGTGCTCAGCACCGACCCGTGGCGCACGCCGATCCCCGGCGTATACCTCGCGTCCGCATCCGCCGTTCCCGGGCCCGGTGTGCACGGTCTCCCCGGCTGGTACGCGGCGCGCAGCGCGCTGCGGCACGAGTTCGGCACGCGTGCGCTGCCCGACCTCTCGCCGCGCACAGGAGGCTCGTCATGAGCGAGGAAGGGCCCGTCGTCGTCATCACCGGGGCATCGAGCGGCATCGGACGCGCCACCGCGCACGAGCACGCGACGCGGTGCGCGGCTCGTGCTCGCTGCGCGCAACGAGGACTCGCTCGAGACGGTCGCCGAGGAGTGCCGGGCTCTCGGCGCCGAGGTGCGGGTGATCCCGACGGATGTCTCGCAGCAATCCGACGTGCATGCGCTCGCGGTGGGCGCCGTGGCCGAGTTCGGGCGCATCGACGTGTGGGTGGGCAACGCCGGCGTCTTCGCATACGGGTCGTTCGAGCAGCTCTCCGAGGCCGTGTTCCGGCAGGTCATCGAGACCAACCTCATGGGCCAGGTGCACGGCGCGCGGGCGGTGCTGCCGTACTTCCGGCGGCAGGGCTCGGGCACGCTCGTGCTCGTCGGTTCGCTGTACTCGCGCGTGAGCTCGCCGATGATCTCGCCGTACGTGGCGAGCAAGTTCGGCGTGCTCGGGTTCGCGGAGTCGCTCAGGCAGGAGCTGCGGGGGAGCGGCATCCGGGTTCGCGTGATCCTGCCCGCTACGGTCGACACGCCTATCTACCAGAACGCCGCCAATGTGACCGGCCGGCACGTGCACCCGCTTCCGCCGGCCAGCTCTCCCCGGCGCGTCGCACGGGCGATCGTGCGTGCGCCGGACACGCGGCGCACCGTCCGATTCGTGGGACGGGTCCAGACCGTGGCGCTCCTGCCGCACCGGATGGCCCCGAGGGTCTACGACACCGCAGTGAGGCTCTCCAAGGAGAGGGTCGAGCTGCGGGGGACGGATGCGGATCTGACGGTGGGCACCGTATTCGAGCCGCCGTCCGCGGCCGGCGGGGTCACCGGCGGATGGAGATCCGTCGGCGCGAGGATCGGCGCGGCCGCCGCCGTGTCGGCGATCTTCGCGCTGCTCGTCGCGGGCGGTCGGCTCGTCTCACGCGCGGGTCAGCGGTAACCCTCCAGCTGCGTGCGCTCGTCGGCGACGCGCACCCCGTAGCGATAGGCGAGCTTGCCGCCCAGCCACCCCGAGACGCCGAGCGCCGCGAGGGCGACGATGCTCAGGATGAACCCGACGATGCTCACCTCGTCGTCGTCCGAGTTGAGCCGCACGATGAGGTTGATCAGGAATACCACCACGACGCCCAGATTGAGCGACATGTGGATCAGCGCGGTGCGGTGTGCGGCGCTGCCGCGGGGGAGCTGCAGGAAGTCGAGGAACCCCCAGATCGCCGCGAGCACCGCGCCGATGAGGCCGATGAGGATGAGGATCCACGCGGCGGTCACGTACGGAGTGGGGTCCTCCGCCGCGAAGCCGATGATGTCGAACACGAGGCTCGCGACCCACACCCCGATCGGGATCGTCACGAGGATCGGATGGAACGGATGCCCGTACGGGCCGGCCAGCGGTGTGCGAGGCTGCTTCGCCCGCTGCTGGGGCGTGTTCTGCGGAGCTGACTGCGTCATGAGTCCAGTCGAGCACCCGCCGCGACATGGGGCACAGGGTATTGACAGGGCGGCCGGATGCGGTCATGTGAGCGGGAATGGCGCGGGTGCGGCATCCGTTGTATCCTGTGATGCTCGGATGCCCCGGCATCGAGCATTGACAACTCCACAGTGTGACAGCGGCCGCTCCATGAGGAGCACTCCCTGACTTCAGGGCACGGGGATGATCGGTTTCGACATCGCCTGTGAATCTGCGTGAAGCGGGCCGAGGATGCAGGGTTATCTCGTGAACGCCCCCTGCAAACCAATAACTGCCGAACAGAAGCAGTCTGACTTCGCCCTCGCTGCCTGAGCAGCGAGCCCGAGTCCGTCAGTCCGTGATTGATCCCGTCACGGTTCCTGGCGTCATCTAGGGATCTTGCTGCGTGACGACGCCTGAGCGTCACGCGGGACTCTCATCAGGCTGGGCTCGTCGACTTAGGTGTCTGTGACAAAGGTCGGAGCCGAGCAGAACGCCTTCACAGACTGCGCCCGGAGAAGCCGCAGGCTCTCAGCGATGGACGGGGGTTCGATTCCCCCCATCTCCACGGTGCCGCTGTCACAGGAGTTTCGGGCCCGGCTCCCGCCGATTCGGTGGGGGTCGGGCCCTTTTCATCGGTCTTTTATGCTTCTGAGAGCCCGCACGCTCGCGGATGATGGGGCCGTGACCACTCTTCGATGGATCGGCGTCGACGAGCCGAACTCGGACCGTTCGGCGAGCTCTCGGTATCCGGGGCTCTTCCTGCGGCTCGGCGGTGATTGACTGCGACGAAGGCCCGGCCCGCCGATCGGCGAGACCGGGCCTTCGTCGGATCGTCAGCTCTCGTCGACGGGAACGACGTCGGGGTACTGCTCGAGCCAGGCCTCGATGGCCTCGGCCTCGCGACCCTCGCCGTACTCGTTCACGACGAGGTCCTCGAGCGTGCCGTACTCGGCGTCGTCGAGACGGATGCCGCCGATGAGGTCCGCGGCCTCGGCGCAGCGCGCCGAGAAGCCCTCGGTGCCGAGGAAGTGGAGCGACTCGGGCTCGCCCATCGCGCCCTTCGGGTCTTCGAGGTCCTTCAGGTCGTACGCGTCGTTCGCCCAGAACGGACGCCACGACGTGACGACGATGTCTTCCTGAGCGGCGACGGCGTTCGACAGCTCGGTCGTCATCGCGACGGTGGAGGAGGTGATGAGCTCGTACTCGTCCTCGAGGCCGTATGCCGGGATCATCGAGTCCTGCGTCTGCGCCGTGAGGCCCGCGCCCGGCTCGATGCCGACGATGCGGCCGCCGAAGCGGTCGGCGTTGCCGGCCAGGTCTTCGATCGAGTCGATGTCGACGTAGCTCGGGACGGCGATGGTGAGCTTCGCGTTGTCGTAGTACGCGCCCAGATCCTCGATCGAGTCGCCGTACCGCTCCATGTAGGACGCGTGGGTCAGCTCGGGCCACGCGGACGGGTAGATGTCGACGTCGCCCTGCGCGAGACCCGTGTAGAGCGGGCCCGCCTCGGTGAGCGTTTCCATCTCGACGTCGTAGCCGAGCGCCTCGAGCCGGTTCTCCAGCAGGTAGGCCGTGCTCAGGCCGTCCGTCCACGACGGCAGGAAGCCGAGGGTGATCGTGTCGCAGCTCTCACCGGAGCCGCCGTCCGCGGCATCCGATCCGCCGTCGTTCGCACCGCAGCCGGTCAGCACCAGCGTCGCGGCGGCGCCCAGGGCGAGGACGCCGGTGAGGTTTCGCTTCGTCATGTGATTCATTCGGTCACGCATGTTCTTCACTCGTTTCGTTTCTCTCTCGGTGTGGCGGCGCGGGTCGCATGCCCGCGCGCGGCCGTCAGCCGGTCTTGACCGGCTGCCTCATGGACGAAGCGTCGTTCTCCTTCGCCTGAGTCTGATTCCCTCGTGACTGCGCGGACGCGGGCTGCGCCGTGCGCGCGGCCGCGCGTCGGCGAGCGGCGATCCCGATGAGGGACGAGGGGTGATCGGTCGGGGTACCCAGGGCCGCGGTGACGCGATCGAGGTAGACCGCGATGATCACCACCGCGAGTCCGGCTTCCACGCCGATCGCGAGTCGCGCGGTCGAGACCGACTGCACGACGAGCTTTCCGAGGCCGTCGGCGCCGACGATGCCGGCGAGCACCGCCATCGACAAGGCGAGCATGATCACCTGGTTGACGCCGGCCATGATCGTGGGCATCGCGAGCGGGAGCTGGATGCCCCGCAGGATCTGGCCGGGCTTCGCGCCGAACGCGTTGCCGGCCTCGACGGTCTCCGCGTCGACTCCGCGGATGCCGAGCTCGGTCAGACGCACGCCCGGCGGGAGCGCGAAGATCACCGTCGCGACGACGCCGGGCACGACCCCGATGCTGAAGAACGTGATCGCGGGGATCAGGTAGACGAACCCCGGCATGGTCTGCATGAAGTCCAGCACCGGCTTGAGGATCGCCCGCACGGTGTCGTTGCGCGCCGACCAGATGCCGAGCGGGATGGCGATCACCACCGCGACGAGTGTCGCGATGAGGACGAGCGAGAGCGTCTGCATGGACGCCTCCCACAGGTCCATCGCCACGATCAGCGTGAACGTCAGCGCGGTGCCGAGCGCCATCTGCCACGACCGGACCGCCCATCCGATGAGCGCGAACAGCAGGATCGCGAGCGGCACTGGGATCGCGAGGAGGCCGTCGGTGAGTCCGTCGACGAGGAAGCGCACGACGACCGTGATGACGTCGAACAGCGCGTCGAGGTTGTCGCGCAGCCACGCGACGGCGTCTTCGACCCACGTGCCGAGGGGGATGCGGAAGCCGTCCATCAGTGCACCGCCTCTCGGTCGATGCCACCCGATCCCGGTGGCGTTTCGCCCCCGGCGAGCACCTCGTCGATCACGGAGACCGGGATCGGCTGCGGCTGGACCGGGATCTCCTCCGTCGCACCGGGGCCGGGTCCGAGCGCCGCGAGGAGAGTGACGCGCGGGATCACGCCGACGAGATGCCCGTCATCGTCGGTCACGGCGAGGGGGAGGGGCGACTCGACGGCCGGCACGAACAGGTTCATGAGGATCTCGTCCTGTCGCACGCTCTGCGGCACGGGACGCAGGACGGGCGCCATCGACACGGCGCCGGCGCGCGCGAGCTTGACGGCGTCGCGATCCGTGATCATGCCGACGAGCGTGCGATCGCGCCCGACGACGTACGCGGCCGAGGTGTAGCTGTCGCGCATCTGGCGGAGGGCCGTGCGCGGCCCCGCGGTCTCCGAGACGACCGGACGGGGGCGCTCCATCACGTTCGCGGCTGTGAGGACGCGGGCGCGGTCGACGTCCTGCACGAACTGCTCGACGTAGTCGTTCGCGGGGTCGGTGAGGATGTCCTCGGGCGTGCCGACCTGCACGATGCGCCCGTCGCGCATGACGGCGATCCGGTCGCCGAGCAGCATCGCCTCGTTGAGGTCGTGGGTGATGAACACGATCGTCTTGCGCAGTTTCTGCTGCAGCTCGAGCAGCTGCTCCTGCATCTCGCGCCGGATGAGCGGATCCAGGGCGCTGAAGGCCTCGTCCATCAGGAGGATGTCGGTGTCGGCGGCGAGGGCGCGCGCGATCCCCACGCGCTGCTGCATGCCGCCCGACAGCGCCGACGGGAGCTTGTCGCCCCACCCGCCGAGGCCGACGAGCTCGAGGATCTCCTCGGCCTTCGCCCGGCGCGCGTCCTTCGCGACTCCGCGCAGCTCAAGCGGGTAGGCGACGTTGTCGGCGACCGTGCGGTGAGGGAGCAGCGCGAAGTGCTGGAACACCATCGCGATCCGGTCACGGCGGATGCTGCGCAGACGGCTCGCGCCGACGCCGGTGATCGGCTCGCCCTGCACGGTGATCGTCCCCGTGGTGGCGTCGTGCAGACCGTTGAGCATGCGGATCACGGTCGACTTGCCCGAGCCGGACAGGCCCATGATGACGAAGATCTCGCCGGGGTGGACGTCGAAGCTCGCGTCGATGACCGCCGCGGTGCCGGCATCGGCGACCTCCGCGCGCGTCGCGCCTGCGCGCAGGCGCTCGACGACTCTCTCGGGGTGGCGGCCGAACACCTTGTAGACGTGCTCGACCCGGATTGCTGGAGCGGTCACTGTGCAACCTCGGCAGCCCGGTGCAGAGGGCTGCATCGGTAACGCCCGGGTGGCGATCACTCGCGCTCGTTCGGAAACGGCGCTCCGGCTGCGGATTTCGGATCCGAGCAAAGACCGCCGACCGTACGCCCGCCGGTCTGATCCCTTCCCCGGGAATCACCAGCGGCCGCGGACTGGTCGGGTAAGCCCTTTCGGGCCGCCTTCGACACTCTCACGCATCAGCGAGCAGATGCAAACCCGCGGTCCCGCCAGACGGGCCGCAGCCCGCCCCTTACGCCCGCAGCGAAGCCGCGACCGCGAGCTCGAAGTCCTCCTCCACCAATGCTCCGTGCGCCGCCGCGCCCGCCACTGCTCCGGCGCCCATCGACTGAGGGACGTTCGCCATCGGATTCACCACGTTTCCCGCGGCCCAGATGCGGCGGGAGCTCGTGCGGCCGCCGGCGTCGACGGCGAGAAACAAGCCGTGCGGCGTCTCGACGCGGACCAGGTTCAGGCCCGCGAGGAACCCGTCGTGCGGCCGGGGCGTGGCCATCGTGAACATCGCGTCGAGCGGAATCGTTCGCTCGTCGCGAAGTCGCACTCCGGTGAGGTCCGGCGCGTCGCCGAGGAGCTCGAGGACGGGCTCGCGCTCGATCGCGATGCCGCGTGCCCGCCAGCGCTGCTCGACGGCGGGGTCCAGATCGCCGAGCGCTCCCGTGAACACGGTGACGTCGTCGCTCAGCTGCCGCACGAGCTGCGCCTGGTGCAGCTGCAGCGGCGAGAGCAGCAGCACCCCGAGCCGCTGATCGCGCACCTCCCACCCATGACAGAAGGGGCAGTGCAGCACGCTGCGGCCCCATCGCTCCGAGACACCGGGAAGCTCGGGCAGCTCGTCGGTGATCCCGGTCGCGACGACGAGCGTCCGGGCTGCGTGCCGGGTGCCGTCATCGAGAGACACCGCGACGCTCGTCGACCCTTCATCGACGGTGACGACGGATGCCGCCCGCACCGCGACCCCGTACACCTCCAGCTCGGCGCGGCCGCGCGCGAGCAGGTCGGGCGGGGGAGTGCCGTCCTGCCCGAGGACGGCGTGCATGTGCTCGGCGAACCGGTTGCGCGGTGCGCCGGCGTCGACGACGAGCGTGCGTCGGCGCGATCTCCCGAGCATCTGCGCGGCGCTGAGGCCGGCTGCGCCGGCACCGATCACGATCGCATCCCACTGTTCCATGGCTCAAGCGTGGATGGCAGGATGGATAATGGCAAGCGCGTTTGCAAAATCAGCAAGAAGGGTCGTGAGTCATGGAGGAGCTCGATCGGGTGGGGCCGCGCCTGAGAGAAGCACGCCTCGCGAAGGGACTGACGCTCGAGGCGGTCGCCGGCAGGTCGGGCATGTCGGTCAGCACACTCTCTCGGCTTGAGTCGGGGAAACGGCAGGCGACGCTCGCGCTGCTGATCCCCGTGACGCGCCAGCTCGGCATCCGCATCGACGACCTGGTCAGGCCCGAGTCGGCAGACCCTCGCGTTCGGCGTCCGGCGGTCCGTCGCAACGGAATGGTCATCGCGCCCCTCACGCTCGAGGACTCGCCCGTGAGCACCTTCAAGATCACGTACTCGCCGGCTCGTGAGCTCCCGCCCCTCAAGACGCATGACGGGTTCGAATGGCTCTACGTGCTGAGCGGGCGTCTGCGCCTGCGGCTCGGCGAGCAGGACCTCGTGCTCGCCCGCGGGGAGGCGGCCGAGTTCGACACGCGCACGCCGCACGCCATGAGCGCCGTCGGCGCGCGCCCCGCTGAGGTGATCAGCATCTTCAACGCGGAGGGAGAGCGCATCCACACGCACGACGCGGCCTCGCGCGACGCGTGAGCCGTGGGATCCGTCTCGCCGTCATCGGCCGCGACGCCGGCCGATCGTCAGCACCGGGTCGACGACGCCCGACCCGTGGTCGAGCTGGTAGTCGAGGTTGACCGCGGCGTTGATGAGTGCGAGGTGGCTGAACGCCTGCGGGAAGTTGCCGAGCTGCTCGCCGGTGAGCCCGATCTCCTCGGCGAAGAGCCCGAGGTGATTCGCGTACGTGAGCATCTTCTCGAAGATGAGCTGCGCCTCGTCGAGGCGGCCCGAGCGCGCGAGCGCGTCGACGTACCAGAACGAGCACAGCGTGAACGTGCCCTCCGAGCCGCGCAGGCCGTCGGGCGCTGCGGCGGGGTTGTACCGGTAGACGAGGCTGTCCGACACGAGCTCGTCGTCCATCGCATCGAGCGTCGACAGCCACATCGGGTCGTTGGGCGCGACGAACCCCATGAGCGGCATGACCAGCAGCGACGCGTCCAGCACGTCGGAGCCCTCGTGCTGCACGAACGCGCCGCGCTTCTCGTGCCAGCCGCTCGCCATGATCTCGGCGTAGATCGCGTTGCGCTCGCGGATCCACCGGTCGAGGTCGGCGGGCCTGCCCCGGAGCTGGGCGAGGCGGATGCCGCGGTCCAGCGCCACCCAGCACATGAACCGCCCGTACGTGAACTTCTGCCGTCCGCCGCGGGTCTCCCAGATGCCCTCCTCAGGGGTGTTCCAGTTGTCGCACACCCAGTCGAGCATCTCGGCGATCTGCACCCACCCCGCGTGCGGGAGCTGAAGCCCGTGCGTGTCGGCGAGGTGGATCGAGTCCATCGTCTCGCCGTAGATGTCGAGCTGCAGCTGGTCGGCCGCGCCGTTGCCGATGCGGACGGGCGTCGAGCCGCGATACCCCGCGAGGTGGTGGAGGGTCTCCTCCTCGAGGTCGGACGAGCCGTCGACGCGGTACATGATCTTGAGCGGCCCGGACCCGGTGCCGGCGCTCTCGCGGATGCGGTCCATGAGCCACTTCACGAACGCCTCGGCCTCTTCGGTGTAGCCGAGTCCGAGGAGCGCGTACACCGAGAACGACGCATCGCGGATCCACGTGTAGCGGTAGTCCCAGTTGCGCTCGCCGCCGACCTGCTCGGGCAGCCCCGCCGTGGGCGCGGCGACGAGGGCGCCCGTCGGCGCGTAGGTCATGAGCTTGAGCGTCATCGCAGACCGCGCGACGACCTCGCGCCAGCGCCCGCGGTAGGTCGAGCGGTTGTTCCAGTCGCGCCAGAATCGGCGCGTCGTGTGGAACAGCTCGATCATCTCCTCTTCGCTCACCTGTGTCGGCGGCACGCCGCCCGACTCGAGCATCACGCCGGTGAGCTCGCCGGCCTTGAGGGTCCCGGTGATGCGGATGCCGCCGTCGACGAGCTCGATCCGCCCGGCCCGCTGCGACCCGTGGATCACGGGAGGTCCGACGCGGTGGAGCGTGAGCGACAGATCGGGGGTCGTGAACATGACCCCCGACTCGGGCACGGGATGGATCTCGTGAGGAGTGCGGCCGTAGTCGAAGCGGGGCTGGATGTCGGCCTGGAACGTCATCTCGCCGCGCACCACGCGGACCATCCGCACGAGCCGATGGCGATCGGTCGCCTCACCCTCGATGACGGGCATGAAGTCGATGAGCTCGCCGACTCCCGCCTCGCTCATGAAGCGCGTGATGAGGATGGCGGTGTCAGGCAGGTAGAGCTGGCGCGTGACGTAGTCGTCGACGAGCGGCCGCACGCTGAACCGGCCGCCCTTCTCCGCGTCGAGCAGGGACGCGAAGACGCTCGGCGAGTCGAACCGTGGAAGACAGAACCAGTCGATCGTGCCGTTGACGTCGACGAGCGCCGCTGTCTGCAGATCGCCGATGAGCCCATGGTCCGCGATGTTCGGGTAATCCTGCGCCACGTATGACCTCCTCGCTCCGACGAGTCCGACAGTACGCGAGGACGCGTCGCGAAGGTCATACCGACAGGGTGATCCGGCGCGATGGACTCCTGATGAACCGCGCGAAAGGCCAGTATCGTTCGAGCCATGAGCACAGTGCAGACCACGCCCGCAGAGCCGTGGTTCACTCAGGACGCGGATGCCGTCGTCGCGGCGATCGGGACCGACCGCGAGCGCGGACTGACGAACGCCGAGGCGCAGCAGCGCCTCGCGACGTACGGGCCGAACTCGATCGCGGCGGAGCCCGCGCCGTCGGTGTGGCAGGTCGCGCTGCGGCAGCTCGCCGATCCGATGAACATCATGCTGGTCGCAGTCGCGATCGTGAGCCTGTTCATCGACCAGACGAGCGTCGCGATCCTCGTCGGCGGGCTCGTGGTGCTCAACGTCGTGCTGGGCACACGGCAGGAGCTCAAGGCGAAGGCGTCGGTCGACGCGCTCGCGAAGATGCAGATCCCGCAGGCGAAGGTCGTGCGCGACGGCGTCCTCCAGCAGGTCGACGCGACAAGCCTCGTGCCGGGCGACATCGTGATGCTCGAGGCGGGCGACATGGTGCCGGCGGATGCCCGGATCCTGCGTTCCGCGACGCTTGAGACGCAGGAGGCGGCGCTCACGGGCGAGAGCGCGCCGATCGCGAAGGACGCGGGGAGGATCGACGACCCTGAGACGACCCTCGGTGACCGCGCGAACATGGTGTTCCAGAACACGCAGGTCACGCGCGGCACCGCGACGGTCGTCGTCACCGACACCGGCATGAACACCCAGATGGGTCGCATCGCATCGATGCTGTCGGCCGTCAAGCCCGCGAAGTCGCCGCTGCAGCGCGAGCTCGACTCGCTCACCGTCGTGCTCGGCTGGATCGCGTGGGGCGCCGTCGCGATCATCGTCATCGCGGGGCTCCTGCGCGGGCAGGAGATCGCGTCGGTGCTGCTGCTCGGCATCTCGATGGCGATCTCGGCGATACCGACGGGCATGCCGTCGTTCGTGCAGGCGATGCTCTCGTACGGCTCGCGCCAGCTCGCCGAGCACAACGCCATCGTGAAGAACCTCACCGACGTCGAGACTCTCGGCGCGACGAGCGCGATCAACTCCGACAAGACCGGCACGCTCACGATGAACGAGATGACCGTCGAGTCCCTGTACTACGCGGGGGAGTGGTTCTCGGTCAGCGGCTCCGGGTACGAGAAATCCGGTGAGATCCGCGGAGTCGCGGGTGGGGCGATGCCCGACTTCACGAACCTCGCACTCGGGCTCACGCTGTGCAGCGACGCGACCGTGTCGGACGAGGGCGACGTCATCGGCGATCCCACCGAGGCGGCGCTCGTCGTGCTCGCCGCCAAGATGGGCGCCGACGCCGAGATCACCCGCGCGCGCTTCCCGCGCGCCGCCGAGGTGCCGTTCGACTCGGCGTACAAGTTCATGGCGACCTTCCACGAGATCCCGGACGGCGCCGGCACGCGGCTCATCGCGATCGTCAAGGGCGGACCGGATGTCGTGCTCGAACGCTGCGCGCACGCCCTCACGCCCGATGGCCCGGTCGATCTCGCGTCACGCCGCGACGAGATCCTGGCCGCCAACCGCCGGCTCTCCGAGCAGGGACTCCGCGTGCTGGCGTTCGCCGTGCGACGGTTCCCGCAAGGCACGCCTGTGCCGGCAGATCCGATGTCGGCCGTCACCGACCTCACCTTCGTCGGCCTCGTAGGGATCATCGACCCGCTGCGCCCGTCGTCGAAGGAGGCGGTGCGCATCGCGCGCGAGGCCGGCATCGAAGTGCGCATGATCACGGGTGATCACTCGATCACGGCCGCCGCGATCGGCGAAAAGCTCGGCCTGGCGGAAGGGGCCGCGAGCGGAGCCGACATCCAGGCGATGAGCGACGACGAGCTCAAGGCCGCGCTGCCGATCCTGCACGTCTTCGGCCGCGTGACGCCCGAAGACAAGCTCCGCCTCGCACGGCTCATGCAGGAGCAGGGCGCCGTCGTCGCGATGACCGGTGACGCGGTCAACGACGCCGCAGCGCTCAAGCAGGCCGACATCGGCGTCGCGATGGGCTCGGGCAGCGACGTCACGAAGCAGGCGGGGAAGATGATCCTCGTCGACGACAACTTCGGCACGCTCGTGACGGCCGTGCAGCTGGGCCGCGCGATCTACGACAAGATCGTCAGCTATGTGCGCTACCAGATGGCGCTGCTGTTCTCGCTCGTGCTGCTGTTCCTCGTCGCGAGCCTCTTCGACATCAACGACGGCGTGCCGCTCACGCCGATCATGGTGCTCTTCCTGAACTTCTTCATCACGATCTTCCCGGTCATCGTGATCATGGTCGACCCCGCGCCCGAGGGGATCATGCAGAAGCCGCCGCGCGACCCGAAGAAGACGATCGCGAACCCGCTCGCCGTCGCGCAGTGGCTCTTCTACGGTCTGCTCATCTTCCTCACGGCGCTCCTGCCGCTGTTGCTCTTCGCCGACCAGGCGAGTTCGACCGAGCCGAACGTCCCCGTCACGATGACGTTCGCGGTCGCCGCGCTGGGCTCGATCTTCGCGGGCCTCGTCACGCGACGCGATCCCGAGTCGGGGCTCGAGCCGCCGATCCTCGCGGCGATCAAGTGGCTCTCGATCCCGCTCGTCCTGACCATCGCGACGGTCGAGCTCGGCTTCCTGCAGAACATCGTCGGAACGACGAGCCTCGACGGCCGCCAGTGGCTGCTCGTGCTCGGCCTCGCGCTCATCGTGCCCGTCGTCATCGAGCTCGAGAAGTGGATCCGGCGCACGCGTACGCGCCGCCGCGCCCATGCGGAGGCGGTGCCCGCGCGATGAGCGGCGACGACGAGCTCGAGGTCGCGACGCCCGTCTCGCGCATCCTCATGACCGAAGAGGCGGTCTACGGGCTCATCCTCGTCTCGGGCATGCTCGTCATCAGCGGCACGAACGCGGGAACCGCGCTCAACGCGCTCGTCACGGTTGCGCTCACCGTGGTCGTCTTCTTCGCCGCACACGTGTTCGCCGGGGCGCTCGCGCGCCTCGCCGCATCGGGCGGGCGGTCCGGCATCCGTGCCAGTGTCGGGTCGGCGGCGCGCCAGACCTTCGGTCTGCTGTTCGTGAGCATCGTCCCGCTCACGATCCTGCTGCTCGGCACCCTCGGAGTGTTCGACGATCATCGTGCGATCTGGCTGGCTCTCATCGCCAACACGATCATCCTCGGGGCGCTTGGGTGGTGGGCGATCGCACGCTGGAGCACGCACTGGACCGCGCGTCTCATCGGCGCCCTCATCACGGCGTCGTTCGGCGGCGTGCTGGTCCTCCTGAAGGCGATCGTCACCCACTAGGGCCGTGCAGAGACGGCGGCATGCGCCGTCGGTCCGATCAGCCCTTCGGCCACGTGACGAGCAGCAGGCCCTGCTTCGTGTCAGCGAGCTTGACCGTGCCGTCGGCGAACAGGTACGTCATGCCGTAGCCCTGCGCGTCGGTCGCGATCGTCGTCTGCGGGTTCTCGGTGATGTAGACGCCCTCAGGCGCCTGCTCGCGGATCCAGCCCTGCCCGACGAGCTCGTCCTGCGCGGTGCGCGCGAGCGAGTCGTCGACGCGAGCCCATCCGAACATCTGCAGGTGGTCGCTCGCGGGGGCGTTGAAGTCGGCCCACACGCACACGAGCCCGTCGGGCACCTCGTGCGAGCCGATGTAGAACGGATCGGCCCGCGACGTCCAGCCGATCGACTCGAAGTCGGCGACTGTCGTCTCGTCGATGATCGTCTCGCACGTCGGGTCGGCTTCCTCGCCGGCCGGAACGGGCTCGGCCGTCTGCTCGGGCTGCGTGGGCTCGGGCGCGGGCGACGTCTCGCTGGCATCGGGGGTGGGTGCGGCATCCGGCTCGGCTGATCCGCACGCCGACACGAAGAGGGCGGCTGAGGCGATCACGAGAGCGGCGCCGAGTCGGGGGAGCTGGCGGTTCATCGGTCGTTCTCCGGGGGGACGGGGGTGGGGGAGTGAAGGAGGTCGAGGAACGTCTGGTGCAGGACGCCGTTCGTCGCGAGCGACGACCGGCGGGAGATCGAAGGGGTGCCGTCGAAGGCCGTGAAGCGGCCGCCGGCCTCCGTGACGATGGGGACGAGGGCAGCGAGGTCGTACTCTTTGACGTCGAACTCGGCGACGAGCTCGAGGCGGCCCTCGGCCAACAGCATGTACGGCCACGCGTCGCCGTAGCCGCGGTCGCGCCACACCGACGACGTGAGGCGCTCCAGCGCGTCGAGCTGCCCCGCGTCGCGCCACTGGCCGATGCTCTGGAAGCTGACACTCGCCTCGTCGAGGGAGTCCACCGTCGAGACGGCGATCCGGCGTTCGCCGCCGTCGGGAGTGTTCGTCCACGCGCCGAGACCGGATGCGGCCCACCACCGGCGGCCGATCGCGGGCTGGCTCACGACGCCCACCTGCGGCACGCCGTCGACCGCGAGCGCGATGAGCGTCGACCACATCGGGATGCCGCGCAGGTAGTTCGCGGTGCCGTCGATGGGGTCGATGATCCACTGCCGGTCGGTGCCGCCCGAGACCCCGAACTCCTCGCCGAAGATCCCGTCGCCGGGACGCTCCTGCTCGAGCAGCGAGCGGATCGCGCGCTCGGTCGCGAGGTCGGCCTCCGTCACGTGCGTCGCGTCGGCCTTGACGCTGATCTCGAGGTCGGCGGCGTCGAAGCGGGCGACGGATGCCGCATCCGCGGCATCCGCAAGACGCAGTGCGAGGTCGAGGTCGACCTGCCAGGACCCCCCGGAGGCCGCGACGGCAGAAGGCGGGGTGGCGGGGGGAGTCACACGGATAGGATAAGCGGCGCACGACCTGGCCGATTTCACGGTGACACAATCGTGATGGTACTGTTGACCCTCGGTTCGCCGCGTGCGAAGCATCCGCCTCTAGCTCAATCGGCAGAGCAACTGACTCTTAATCAGTGGGTTCAGGGTTCAAGTCCCTGGGGGCGGACCATCTCTCTCTCAGGTCCGCAGCAGTGCTGATCGGTCGGCTACCATCGCGACGGTGGACGACATGACGGTGGTTCGGATCGTGCTCCTCGTCGTCCTCGTCGGCGCGGGTGTGCTCATCGTCTGGATGGCTCGCGCCACGGCTTCCGGGCGCCTGAAGCGCAATCACTTCGCCGGCATCCGGCTGCCCAGCACGATGGCGAGCGACAGCGCCTGGCTCGCGGCGCATGTGCGCGCGAAGGGGCCCACCGAGATCGCGGGCTTCACGGCGATCGCGATGGGTGTGTTCGCGCTGCTGCCCTTCCCTCTGCCCGTCCTCACGACCGGACTGATGGCCGGATGCGTCGTGATGCTCGGGCTCGTCCTCTACGGCGCCGGCGTCGGTGCACGCGCCGCCGCCGACGCTTCGCGCGGCTCGGACGACTGAGGCGTCCGCGGGCGCGCCGTCACATCGGGGCGCCGACCGTCAGTCCTCCATGTCGTCGTCGTCGACCTGCTGGTCGGTCGCGAGATCCGGGTCGGCGCCCTGCGTCACGTCCGCCGATTCGATGTCGCCGGCTGCGGCGGCGTTGCGCTCCATCGCCTCGCGGTCGCCCGTCTCATCCCACCCGCCGGCCGGGTCGGCGTTGATGAGGCCCTCGGGGAGGTTCTTCTCGTTGTCGCTCATGGGAGCTCCTCTCGACGGACCCCAGCCTGCGTGGCAGGCGGGGGTCCGTCGATGGGGTTGACGTAGCCCGTCTCGGTCAGGCGGCGTCGCCGAGGAGCACCGCGGATCCCTCGACCGCGTCATCCGGTTCGCGTTCGTCGACACCCGCGAGAGCCCGGCGCCCGATCAGGAGGGTCGCGGTCGCGATCAGCATCGAGACGGCTGCGAAGCCGTACGGAACCGCGGGTCCGTACAGGTGCCACAGCAGTGCGGCGAGCGGGGGAGCGGCGGCGCCGCCGAGGAACCGCACGGCCGAGTACGCCGACGAGGCGACGGCGCGAGGGAGATCCGTCGCCTCCATGACGGATTCGGTCAGCACCGTGTTCATCACGCCGAGCAGAAGTCCGCCGACGATGATGCATGCGACCAATCCCGTGGGATTCGCGACGACGAGCGCGGCGGCGACGAGATCGAGCGCGAGCAGCGGGAGCGTGATGAGCATGATCGTCGTGCGCGCCATGCGGCGGACGAGGATGGGTGCGAGCCACACGCTGGTCACCGCGAGCCCCACGCCCCATCCGAAGAACGTGAGGCCGATGCCCATCGCGCCGAAGCCGAGCGGGAAGGGCGAGAAGGCGAGCAGCACGAAGAAGCCGATGTTGTAGAACAGCGCCGTGATCGTGAGAACTGCGAGCGCGGGCACCCGCAGCGCGCGGAACGGAGCCGAGAACGGGACCGGTGCGCGACGTTCGGTCGGGCCCCGCAGGAGCGTCAGCACGGCCACGAAGGCGATGGCCATGAGCACGACGACGCCGAAGAACGGGGCTCGCCATGTCCACTCGCCGAGGAGGCCGCCCAGGAGCGGACCGACCGCGATGCCGAGGCCGAGAGCCGCCTCGTAGAGGACGATCGCCGCGCCGCTGCCGCCGCTCGCAGCGCCCACGATCGCCGCGAGCGCCGTCGAGATGAACAGGGCGTTTCCGAGCCCCCATCCGGCACGGAACGCGATGATCGCGTCGACGCTGCCGCTCAGTGCGCTGAAGAGCGAGAACACCACGATCAAGGCGAGGCCGATGAGGAGGGTCGCCTTCGATCCGAGTCGGCTCGAGATCCAACTCGTCACGAGCATCGCGATCCCTGTGACGACGAGGTAGCTGGTGAACAGGAGCTCCGTCTGGACCGGCGTCGCGTCGAGCGAATCCGCGATCGCGGGCAGGATCGGGTCGACCAGGCCGATGCCCATGAAGGCGACGACGCACGCGAAGGCGACGGCCCAGACCTGCGCCGGCTGACGCCACACGGTGCTGCGTGGAGCGCCGCTCATCGGGCGACCTCCTTCGTGCGCGTGCGCGATTCGAGGATGCTCGCCGCCTTGTGCAGTGCGGCCCACTCATCGTCGTCGAGGTCGTCGAACCACGGGGTCAGCACCTCGGCGAGGTGGGTGCGCCACGCCGCGAGCTCCGCGAGCCCCTTCTCGGTGGGGGCGACGACGACGGCTCGCGAGTCGTCGGGATCGCCGCTGCGCTCGACGAGCCCCGCGTCGGCCATCTGGCCCACGAGCCGGGTCATGCCGGGCTGAGTCACACGGCTCGCCGTCGCGAGCTCACCCAGACGCATCGCTCCTCGGTTCTCGAGGAGGGAGAGGGTTCGCCATTGGGCCTGCGGTGCGGTGCTGCCGGTGTGCGACGCCGCGATGCGGGCGAGCGCATGAACGGAGATCAGCAGGCGTTCGAGATCGTTCTGTCGGGTCACCGAAAAAACATAACACAGATATATAACGTCGGTATGAATCTGCCCCGTGTGCGCAGACCCGATTTGACCGCGGTGACGCGTGTGCTACATTCCAAACACCTGAATCACCTTTCATAAAGACCGGATGCCCGCACCGGTGTCCGGTCCTGGTGAAGAGAGTCCCCTTCCAACGGCGAAAGGCAAGGCACGCACATGCGCGTTACGAAGAAGTCCATCCTGGGTGCCGCGGTCGTGGCATCCGCTCTCGTGCTGGCGGCGTGTGCGCCGCAGGCGTCCCCGGGCGGCGACTCCGCCGACGGCGGCGAGGGCCCCACCGAGGTCACGGTCGGCATCGTCACGAGCGAGACCGGTCCGCTCGCGGGCTACGGTGCGCAGTACCTGGACGGCTTCAAGGCCGGCCTCGAGTACGCGACCGACGGAACGAACGAGGTCGACGGCATCGCGATCGAGGTCGAGTACCGCGACGACGCGGGCGACCCCGACAAGGCCGTCACCGCCGCCAAGGAGCTCATCGGCGCGGGCGTCAACATCATCGCCGGCACCGCCTCCTCGGGCGTCGCGCTCGCCCTCGCCGAGCAGGCCGCGCAGAACAAGGTGCTCTACATCGCGGGCCCGGCCGCGACCGACGCGATCACGGGCATCAACGAGTACACGTTCCGCTCGGGCCGGCAGAGCGCGCAGGACGTCGCGACCGCCGGTACGTTCCTCGACGACATCGAGGGCAAGACCATCGCGGTGTTCGCGCAGGACAACGCGTTCGGCCAGGGCAACGTGGCCGCCGTCGAGGCGATCCTCGGCGCGCAGGGCGCGACCGTGACGCCCGTGCTGGTCGCGGAGGACGTCACCGAGTTCACGCCGTTCGCGCAGCAGGTGCTCGCGGGTGCTCCCGACCTCGTGTTCGTCGCATGGGCCGGCGCCACCTCGGGGGCGATGTGGCAGGCCATGAGCCAGCAGGGCGTGCTCGACGAGATCCCGGTCGTCACGGGCCTCGGCGACGCCGCCACGTTCGGCGCGTACGGCGAGGCATCCGAGAAGATCAACTTCCTGAACCACTACTTCGCGGGAGCGCCCGACAACGACGTCAACGAAGCCATGGTCGAGCTCATCGAAGGCGCCGGCGGCACGCCCGACCTGTTCAGCCCCGACGGTTTCAACGCGGCGCTCATGATCGTCCAGGCGATCAAGGAGGGCAAGGGCGACGTGGACGCGATGATCGCGGCGCTCGAGGGCTTCGAGTTCGAGGGCCCGAAGGGCACCACGACGGTCCGCGCGGGTGACCACGCCCTCATCCAGGAGATGTACCAGGCGAAGCTCGTCGCCGACGGCGACACGTTCGTGCCCGAGCTCGTCGACACGGCCGACGCCGACGCCGTCGCTCCGGCCGAGGCGAAGTAACCTCCGGAGTCACGCCAAGATGAGCACCCCCGTCCCGTCCGCGCCTGCGCCCGAACCCGAAACGGGCGCGCGCCGCGGCTCCGCACTCTCGATCGAGGGCATCGGCCTGCAGATCGGCGGAGCGACCATTCTGAAAGACGTCGACCTCGACGTTCCCGCGGGCTCGCTCGTGGGCGTCATCGGGCCGAACGGCGCCGGCAAGACCACGCTCTTCAACGTGGTGTCGGGGCTCGTCGCCCCGACGGCCGGCCGCATCCGGATGGACGGCGAAGACATCACCCACACATCCGTGCCCGCGAGGGCGCGGGCGGGACTGGGGCGCACCTTTCAGACCTCGAGCCTGTTCCCGCGGCTGAGCGTGCTCGAGAACGTGCGGCTGGCCGCACAGGTCGCGCTGGGCGGCGCGACCTCGCTGTTCCGCTTCCCGACGAAGACGGATGCCGCAACCCTCACCGCCCTCGACAAGCTCGAAGCCGTCGGACTCTCGCACAAGCTCGACACCCCGGCCGGTGACATCTCGCACGGCGACAAGCGCAAGCTCGAGATCGCCGTGCTGCTGGCGACCGACGCGAGCATCGTGCTGCTGGACGAGCCGATGGCGGGAGTCGGCTCGGGCGACGTCGACGGACTGGTCGAGAACATCCGGGCGCTGCATCGCGAGACCGGATGCACCGTCCTCATGGTCGAGCACCACATCGACGTGCTCATGGGGCTCGTCGAGAAGGTCGCCGTCATGTACTCGGGGAGCATCATCGCGTACGACACCCCGCAGCGCATCATGGCCGACCCGCTCGTGCAGTCGGCGTACCTGGGGAGCGCCGCATGAGCGCCGAACCGATCCTCACGATCGAGCACCTCCGCTGCTCGATCGCCGGGCAGCAGGTCGTCGAGGACGTGACGTTCGAGGTGCCGGCCACCGGCATCACCGCGGTCCTCGGGCGAAACGGAGTCGGCAAGACGTCGACGCTGCGCGGCATCCTCGGGCTCATCCCTCGCCGCGGCGAGGTGCGCCTCGCGGGCGAACGCATCGACGGCCTGCCGCCGCACAAGGTGGTCCAGCGCGGCGTCGGCTACGTGCCGGAGGACCGCGAGGTGTTCGCGTCGCTCACCGTGGCCGAGAACCTCGCGCTCGCCGAGCGCCAGCGCAACCCGCGGCGCGAGTTCGTCGCGGAGCTGTTCCCCGACCTCGTGGCGCGTCGCGACCAGCCCGCCGGAACCCTCTCCGGTGGACAGCAGCAGATGGTCTCGGTCGCCCGCGCGCTGATCAACGACAATCGCCTCCTGCTCGTCGACGAGCCCACGAAGGGCCTCGCGCCGAAGATCGTCGGGGAGGTCGCCGACGCGCTCGCCGAGGCGTCGCGCACCGTCCCGATCCTCCTCGTCGAGCAGAACCTCGACGTCGTGCGCCGCCTCGCGAAGGACGCGATCGTCATCAGCGCCGGCCGCGTCGTGCACATCGGCGACGCCGCCGAGCTCCTCGCCGACGACGAGATGACCCGCCGGCTGCTCGGCGTGCACGTGGAGGCGGTCGCATGAGCACCGTCGTCCTGACCCTCATCACGGGCGTCGGCCTCGGCGCCCTGTACTTCCTCGTCGCATCCGGTCTGAGCCTCATCTACGGCCTCATGCACGTGCTCAACTTCGCGCACGGCGCCTTCCTGACGTTGAGCGCGTTCGCCGGTTACCTCGTGGCCGGTGCACTCGGCACGCAGTCGTGGGGCGCGTTCCTCGTGTCGGTGCTCGTGGGCGCTGCCGTCGGAGCGCTGTTCGCGACCGTGACCGAGCTCGTGCTCATCCGTCCTCTCTACGAACGGCACATCGAGCAGGTGCTCGTGACGGTCGGGCTCTCGTTCGCCGCCGTCGCCCTGTTCGAGGGCATCTGGGGCACCGACCCCATCAACATCTCGGGACCGCCGTGGCTGCGACAGACCACCGAGGTTCTCGGCGCGCGCATCCCCAACACGTACTGGGTGCTCATGATCGCGGCGGCGCTCGTGCTCGTGGCGCTCGTGCTGTTCCTGCGCAAGACGCGATACGGCATGATCATCCGCGCCGGCGTCGAGAACCGGTCGATGGTCACCGCGCTCGGCATCGATGTGCGCACGTCGTTCACGCTCGTGTTCGCGATCGGCGGTGCGGCGGCCGGCATCGGCGGTGTGCTCGCGATGCACTACTCGACGTTCGTGTCGGCCCACCTCGGTCAGACACTGCTCATCTTCGCGTTCATCGTCACCGTGGTGGGCGGTCTCGGGTCGCTCACGGGTGCGGCCGTGGCATCCGTTCTCGTCGCCGTGCTGCAGCAGTTCGCCAACTTCTACCTCGGCGGCACCGGTGACTTCATCGTCGTGATCCTCCTCGCGGTCGTGCTGCTCGTGCGCCCGCGGGGTCTGTTGGGGAGGAAGGCATGACGGTTCGACAGGCTCACCGACCGGGTTCGGATCAGCGATCGGCCTCCAGGTTCGTCCCCGCGATCGCGGGCATCGTGCTGGTCGTCTTCATGGCGGTCCTTCCCCTCCTGAACATCTCGATCCCGGGCGTGCTGCCCACCCCGACGTACATGCCGGGCACTCTCGCGCTGCTGTCGCTGTGCATGGTGTTCGCCGCGCTCGCGCTGTCGTACAACCTCCTGCTGGGGTCCGCGGGCATGCTGTCGTTCGGCCACGCGCTGTACTTCGGCGCGGGCGCCTACGGCCTCGGGATCGCGCTCGAGCACTTCGGCGTGCCGCTGTGGCCCGGCGTGTTCCTCGCCCTCGTGGGCGGCATGATCGTCGGCATGGCCACGGGGGCGGTCGCGATGCGCGTGTCGGGCATCCCGTTCGCCATGGTCACACTCGCGTTCGCGCAGGCGGGCTCCGTGCTCGTGCGCCGCAACTCCGCGGTGACCGGCGGTGAGGAGGGCCTGAGCCTCGCGACCGAGCAGGTGCCCGACTTCCTCGTCGGCGTCGTCAACACGCGCAACCTCTACTGGCTGTGCCTCGTCGTGCTCGTCATCGTGTACCTCGTCACGCTGTGGGTCGACACGTCTCGACTCGGGCACCTCGCCCGCGCCACGCGCGAGAACGAGCAGCGCGTGCGCGTTCTCGGGCTGCAGCCGTATCGCGTGCGCCTCGCGGTGTTCGCGATCGCGGCGGTGCTCGCGAGCCTCGCCGCCGTCGCCTACATGCTGCTGCAGTCCGGCACGGTGCCGCGTGCGGTGTCGGCCGACCTGACCATCACGATCCTCGTGATGGTCGTGCTGGGCGGCGTCGGATTCCGCTGGGGTGCGATCCTCGGCGGCGTCCTCTACACACTGCTCGACCAGCGCCTCACGGTGCTCGCCGGATCCGAGGCGATCGCGGGCCTTCCCGAGCTCCTCCGCGTGCCCCTGTCGGAGCCGCTCTTCCTCCTCGGCGTGCTGTTCATCATCGTCGTGATGTTCCTTCCGGGCGGAATCGCGGGCACGATCGACGCATGGGTGCGCCGCCGCCGGGGCGAGCGCGTGAGGGGAGCCCTGCGCACGATGGACGATGCCGAGGACGAGACGTCGTCGCCCGTGGAGGTGAAGGCGTGATCGAACCGCACGACGAGCCGCACACGATCGGTCGCTGGCTGACCGATCGTGCCGCGCAGTCGCCTGCGCGCGTGGCGATCGACGACCGCGGCGTGACGATCGCGTACGCGGAGCTCGCGCGCCGTGCGGAGGCGCTCGCCGAGGCGCTGCGCGACGCGGGCTACGGGCCGGGTCACCGCATCGCGACGGTGTCGGGCAACTCGACCGATCACGTCGTCGTGTTCTTCGCGTGCGCGCTCGCCGGTCTCGCGTTCGTGCCGCTGTCGTGGCGTCTCACGCCGAGGGAGCTGTCGGACGTCGTGTCGCGCTGCGCGCCCGCGCTCGTGCTCGTCGAGGACGAGTACAGCGCCCTCGCAGACGAGGCCCTGCGCGGCTGGTCCGGCACGGGGCCCGTGCCACCCGTCGCACCCCTCGGCACGACGGGGGTCGAGGTCGCGGTGCCCGCTCCGCACGAGACGCGTGCCTCGCGCCCGGTGCGCGACGACGATCCGCTGCTGGTCATCTTCACCTCGGGGAGCGAAGCGGCGCCCAAGGGCGTCGTGCTCACGCATGCCAACTGCTTCTGGAACAACCTCGCGCTCGCCCGCGCGCTGCCTCTCACGCAGGACGACGTCGTGCTCGCGATGCTCCCGCAGTTCCACGTCGCGGCGTGGAACTGCCAGCCGCTGCTCGCGTGGTGGACGGGCGCGACCGTCGTGCTCGAGCGCTCGTTCCAGCCGAGCCGCGTGCTGCAGCTCATCGGCGAGCGCCGCGTGACGGCGATGATGGGCGTGCCCACCCAGTACGCGCTGCTCGCAGCCGACCGTGACTGGGAGACGAGCGACCTCTCGTCGCTGCGCCTCGCGCTCGTCGGCGGCGCGACGATGCCCGACGAGCTGCAGCGCACGTGGTCCGACCGCGGCGCGCCGCTGACGCAGGGCTATGGGCTCACCGAAGCGGGTCCGAACGTGCTGCACGCGCCGTCCGACGGCTCCGCGAGCCCCGGCACCGTCGGGCGTCCGTACCCGTACGTGCAGACGTGCGTCGTCGACACCGAGACTCTGCTGCCCCTCGAGGGCGATGCGACGGGCGAGCTGTGGGTCGCAGGCCCGAGCGTCTTCGCGGGATACCTGGGCGACCCGGATGCGACGCAGCGTGCGCTGCACGACGGATGGCTCCGCACGGGTGACGTCGTGCAGCGCGACGGGGAGGGCGTCTTCCGCATCGTCGACCGACTCAAGGACATCTTCATCTCGGGCGGCGAGAACGTGGCGCCCGCCGAGGTCGAGGCCGCGCTCACGCGGCATCCGCTCATCGACTCGGCCGCCGTCGTGGGCGTGCCCGACCCGGTGTGGGGGGAGCGCGGCGTCGCGTTCGTCGTACCCGCCGCGGATGCGTCGCTCTCGTCCGACGAGGTGCTCGCACACGCGCGGCGCCACCTCGCCGCGTTCAAGGTGCCGGTGCGGATCGAGTTCGTCGATGCGCTGCCGCGCTCCACGATCGAGAAGCTCGCGCGGGTGCGCCTGCGCGAACGAGCTCAGCGTGTGATGGCCGGTGCGGCCGGTGTGCAACGGAGGGATCGAGCATGAGCCTGCACGACAGTGTCGACATGGCCGAAGAAGAAGCGCCGGTGTCGTCGGCGACCGGCCGCCCGCTCACCAAGCGCGGCGAGGCGACGCGGACCCGGCTGCTCGAAGCCGCCGAGGCGGTCTTCGCCGAGCAGGGCTACCACGAGGCGTCGATCGTCAAGATCACCGAGCGCGCGGGCATCGGCCTGGGCACGTTCTACCTGTACTTCGACAGCAAGCAGACGATCTTCGAGGCCCTCGTCCTCGACCTCAACCGCCGCGTGCGTCGCTCGATGTCCGAGGCGATGGCCGGGGCGAGCTCCCGTCTCGAGGCTGAGCGCGCGGGCTTCGCGGGGTTCTTCCGCTTCACCGCAGCACACCCCGCCCTGTACCGAGTCGTGCGCGAGGCGGAGTTCGTGTCGCCCGAGACGCTCCACCTGCACTACACGCGCATCGTCGAGGGCTACGAGGCGGGGCTGCGCGCAGCGCAGCAGGTCGGCGACGTCGACCGCCGGCTCGACCCCACGGTCACGGCGTGGGCGCTCATGGGCATGGGCGAGCTCGTCGGCATGCGGTTCCTGCTGTGGGAGCGCGACGAGAAGGGCCGACCGCCGGCCGAGCTCGACCAGGAGATCTTCGACGCGCTCATGCGCTTCATCGACAACGCACTCGCGCCGCGTGACGGCGCGGCATCCGATTCGTCCCAGGAAGGCGGCCGATGACCACCGAACACGACCTCGAGGGCCGACGCGCGATCGTCACCGGCGGAGCAAGCGGCATCGGGCTCGCGTGCGCGCACGAGTTCGCGCGCCGCGGCGCCCACGTGATCGTCGCGGACGTCAACGCGGAATCGGCGGATGCCGCGGCCGAGGCCGTCGGCGGTGAGCCGTGGGTCGTCGACCTGTCCGACACGAAGGCGCTCGAGTCGCTGTCGCTCGAGGCGGACATCCTCGTGAACAACGCCGGCATCCAGCGCGTCGCGCCGATCACCGAGTTCGATCCCGAGAACTTCCGACTGCTGCTGCGGCTGATGCTCGAGTCGCCGTTCCTGCTCATCCGCGCGGTGCTGCCAGGTATGTACGAGCGGGGCTGGGGGCGCATCATCAACATTTCGAGCGCACACGGACTGCGCGCGAGCGCGTACAAGTCGGCGTACGTCTCGGCCAAGCACGGCCTGGAGGGGCTCTCGAAGGTCACGGCGCTCGAGGGCGCACCGCACGGCGTGACGAGCAACTGCATCAACCCCGCGTATGTGCGCACTCCGCTCGTCGAGAAGCAGATCGCCGACCAGGCGCGCGTGCACGGCATCCCCGAGAGCGAGGTCGTCGAGAAGATCATGCTCACCGAGACGGCGGTGAAGCGCCTCGTCGAACCCGACGAGGTCGCGTCGCTCGCGGGGTGGCTCGCATCCGACAAGGCCGGCATGGTGACGGGTGCCTCCTACACGATCGACGGCGGGTGGACGGCTCGATGACGCACGCGTATCGCACGATCGACGTCCCCGTGCGCGGGGGCGACCTGCGCGTGGGCGTGTGGGAACCGGAGGGGGAGCGGACCCTCGACGTCCTTGCCGTGCACGGCGTCACGTCGTCGCACCTCGCGTGGCCGTTCGTCGTCGAGGCGCTTCCCGGCGTGCGCGTCATCGCTCCCGACCTGCGCGGTCGCGGCGCGAGCGCGCAGGTCGAGGGTCGCGCCGGCATGGACGCGCACGCCGACGACCTGGCGGCGGTGCTCGACGCGCTCGACGTACCGCAGGCACTCGTCGTCGGGCACTCGATGGGCGCGTTCGTGAGTCTCGTGTTCGCGGACCGGCACGCGGAGCGTGTGTCTCGGCTCGTGCTCGTGGACGGCGGACTGCCGCTCGACGTCCCCGACGGCATGTCTCCCGATGAGGTCATCCAGCACGTGCTCGGCCCCACGGCGGAGCGCCTCGCGATGCGGTTCGGCACCGTCGGCGACTACCTCGACTTCTGGCGAGCGCACCCCGCGTTCGCCGACGACTGGACGCCCGAGCTCGAGCGCTACCTCGCCTACGACCTCGTGGGGGAGGAGCCCGAGCTGTGCCCCGCGACGTCGTACGAGACGGTCGCGGAGGACTCGATCGACCAGAACACGGGCACGTCTCTGGCTGACGCGCTGGCGCGGCTGCGGCATCCGACCGTGTTCCTCACCGCAGAGCGGGGCCTGCTCGATCAGGTGCCCGCACTGTACGCGGCCGAGCGGATCCCGACACTGCTCGAACAGCACCCGGGACTGCGGCACGTGGCGGTGCCGGGCGTGAACCACTACACGATCGTGCTTTCGGAGCGAGGGGCGGATGCCGTCGCCCGCGTCGTGCGCGAGGGGCCGGTGGCCTCGAGCCCGAGCGCCTGAGCCCGGATCAGCGTCCGGCGGCCTGGATGCGCGACGTCAGCTGGTGTGCGTGGGCGAGGAGCGTGCGTGTGAGGTCGGGAAGCCGATCGGGTCCGAAGCGGAACTCGACCCCCGTGATGCTGAGGGCCCACTGCGGGTGACCCTCCTTCGTGAACACCGCGGCGCCCATGCCGTAGCTGCCTTCGACGATGAGCCCGGGGTTGAGCGCGCAGCCGCGCTCGACGGTCTCGCGCAGCCGAACACGCAGGCGGGCCTCGCTGTGGGCGGCTCCCCATCGTTCGGGGAGCTCCGGATGCCGCTCGAAATAGGCGTCCACATCGTGAGGCGGCAGGAACGCGAGGATCGCAAGGCCGGCTGATGCGACGCCCAGCGGGAAGCGCACGCCCTCGCTCAGCACGAACGAGCGGATCGGGAAGCTGCCCTCCTCGCGCAGGAGGCATACCGTCTCGTCACCGCGCCGCACCGACAGGAATGCGCTCTCCTCGGTGCGCACGGCGAGCGAGCGCACGATGTCGCGCGCGATCGCCGTGATGTCGTAGCGCGACGCCGCGACGGTTCCCATGAGGTAGAGCTCGGGCCCCGGCATCCAGCGGCCTGTGCGCTCGTCGAGGTCGACGAGACCCTCCGCACGGAGCGCCGAGAGCAGCCGATGCGTCGTCGGGCGCGTGAGCTGCGCGCTTCGCGCGAGCTCGCCGACCGGGGTGCCTTCGTCGCCGCCCGCCGTGACGAGCCGCAGGAGGCGCGCCGCACGCGAGACGGACTGCGTGCCCGGGATCGCGTTCCTCGGCATCGTGTCCACGATATGGACAGTAGGCGTCGGTTGATCCACATCGCAAGCCCCGGCGTGCGCGAGCGCGCCGGCAGCGGTCACGATGGAGGGACATCGTGAATCGACACGTACGAAGGAGTACCGGGTGATCGACAAGACGTACCCGTCCGCCGCCGAGGCGGTCGCCGACATCCCCGACGGGGCGACCCTCGCGGTCGGCGGCTTCGGACTCTCGGGCAACCCGATCGCGCTCATCGAGGCGCTGCTCGCCCAGGGGACGACCGACCTCAGCATCGTCTCGAACAACTGCGGGGTCGACGACTGGGGTCTCGGGATCCTCCTGAACGCGAAGCGCATCCGCAAGATGACCTCGTCGTACGTGGGCGAGAACAAGGAGTTCGAGCGCCAGTTCCTCTCGGGCGAGCTCGAGCTCGAGCTGACGCCCCAGGGCACGCTCGCCGAGAAGCTGCGGGCGGGCGGATCCGGCATCGCCGCGTTCTACACCCAGACAGGCGTCGGCACGCAGGTCGCCGAGGGCGGCCTCCCGCGCAGGTACGCACCCGACGGCGGCATCGCCGTCGCGTCGCCCGCGAAGGACGTGCGCACGTTCGATGTGAACGGCGAGCCGCGCGAGTTCGTGCTCGAGGAGGCGATCGTCACCGACTTCGCGCTCGTCCACGCGCTGCGCGGCGACCGCCACGGCAACCTCGTGTTCAACAAGGCCGCTCGCAATTTCAACCCGCTCGCGGCGATGGCCGGCCGCGTGTGCATCGCGCAGGTCGAGGAGCTCGTCGAGCCCGGCGAGCTCGACCCCGACAGCATCCATCTCCCCGGCATCTACGTGCACCGCATCGTGGAGGTCGGAACCGACATCGAGAAGCGCATCGAACGGCGCACGGTCTCGGTCGCGCAGACCGCCGCGCGCGAGATTCCGGAAGGAGCATGACCATGGCCCTGACCCGCAACGAGATGGCCGCGCGCGCCGCACGCGAGCTGTCCGACGGATCGTACGTCAACCTCGGGATCGGGCTGCCGACGCTCGTGCCGAACTACGTGCCCGATGACGTCACGGTCGTGCTGCAGTCCGAGAACGGCATCCTCGGCGTCGGCCCGTACCCCACCGAGGAGAACGTCGACCCCGACCTCATCAACGCCGGCAAGGAGACGGTCACGACGCTTCCCGGCGCCGCCTTCTTCGACTCCGCCACGAGCTTCGGCATGATCCGCGGCGGCAAGATCGACGCGGCGATCCTCGGCGCGATGCAGGTCTCGGTCAAGGGCGACCTCGCGAACTGGATGATCCCCGGCAAGATGGTCAAGGGTCCGGGCGGCGCGATGGATCTCGTGCACGGCGCAGGCAAGGTCATCGTGCTCATGGAGCACGTCGCGAAGGACGGCTCTCCGAAGATCGTGAACGAGTGCTCGCTGCCGCTCACCGGCAGGGGCGTGGTCGACCGCATCATCACCGACCTCGGCGTGATCGACGTCACGCCCGAAGGTCTCGTCCTCGTCGAGGTCGCGCCCGGTGTGACGGTCGACGAGGTCATCGCCGCGACCGAGCCGCCGCTCATCGTGTCCGACCACCTGCACGTCGTGGAGGGCGTCAAGGAGCCCGTGGAGGAGAACGCATGAACAACGACGACATCGTCATCGTCGCCGCCGCGCGCACGCCGCAGGGTCGGCTCAAGGGCCAACTCGCACCGCTCACCGCGGTGCAGCTCGGCAGCGCCGCGATCCGCGGCGCGCTCGAGAAGGGCGGGATCCCGGCCGATCAGGTCGACGCCGTCCTGGTCGGACAGGTCCTCCCGGCCGGGTCGGGGCAGAACCCCGCGCGCCAGGCCGCCATCGGCGCGGGCCTCGGATGGGACGTGCACGCGTCCTCCGTCAACAAGGTGTGCCTGTCGGGGCTCACCGCCGTCATCGACGGCGCGCGCATGCTCGCGGCCGGCGACGCGACGGTCGTCGTCGCGGCCGGCATGGAGTCGATGACCCGGGCGCCGCACCTGCTCATGGGCTCGCGCGACGGCTGGACGTACGGCTCGGTCGAGGTGCTCGACCACATGGCGTACGACGGGCTCACCGACGCGTATGACCGCGAGAGCATGGGCGCCTCGACCGAGAGGCGCAACCCCGAGTACAAGGTCACGCGCGAGGAGCAGGACGCCGTCGCCGCCCGCTCGCACCAGCGTGCGGCGGCCGCGTGGGACTCAGGCGTCTTCGCCGACGAGATCGTCGAGATCGACATCCCGCAGCGCAAGGGCGACCCCGTGCGCGTGACGCGCGACGAGGGCATCCGCCCCGACACCACCGTCGAGACCCTCGCGCGGCTCCGCCCCGCCTTCGCCGAGGGAGGCACGATCACGGCCGGCAACTCGTCACAGATCTCCGACGGCGCGTCGGCCGTGGTGCTCACGACGCGCGCGCACGCCGCCGAGAAGGGGTGGGCCGTCCTCGCGGTGATCGGCGCTTCGGGGCAGGTCGCCGGGCCCGACAACTCGCTGCAGGCGCAGCCTGCCCGCGCGATCGAGAAGGCGTGCGCGAAGCAGGGCATCACGCCCGCCGACCTCGACTTCGTCGAGATCAACGAGGCGTTCGGCTCGGTCGTCGCCGCGTCGCAGCGTCAGCTCGGCCTATCGGACGACGTCGTGAACATCCACGGCGGCGGCATCGCGATCGGCCACCCGATCGGCGCATCCGGCAACCGCCTCGTCGTCCACACCGTGCACGAGCTCGTGCGCAGAGGCGGAGGAACCGCCGCGGTCGCGCTGTGCGGCGGCGGCGGGCAGGGCGACGCGCTCATCATCACGCGCTGACGAACCGACGACCCTCGGCACCGCCCGCGCGACCCCGAATGAGGGCCGCGCGGGCGGTACCGTCGTCGGATGACCACGATCCACGACCTCTCCGCGTCCGATCGCGACGAGTGGCTGCCGCTGTGGCGCGCGTATCTCGACTTCTACGAGACGACGCTTCCGGATGCCGTCACAGAGTCGACGTTCGAGCGTCTCGTGACGGGCCGCGAGCTCCACGGCGCACTCGCACGCGACGCCGACGGTCGGCCGGTCGGCCTCGTCCACTGGCTCGCGCATCCGGCGACGTGGACCACGACGGCCTACTGCTACCTCGAGGACCTCTACGTCTCACCCGACGCCCGCGGCACGGGCGCCGGCCGTGCGCTCATCGAGCACGCGCGGGCGTGGGCCGAGGCATCCGGATGCTCCAAGCTCTACTGGCTCACGCACGAGACGAACACCACGGCACGCGCCCTCTACGACCGGGTCGCCCGATCGACCGGCTTCGCTGCAATACGAGATCAGACTCTGATCCGCATCCGGGAGGGCGTCACCTTCGGACGCTCTTGCGGAGGATCTTCGATTCCTTGCCGTGGACGGGGGAGTCGGCGGGGGCGAGCTCGCCGTGGCGCGCACGGCGCACGTCGACGACCGCGCCGATCGCGAGGGCGAGCGAGATGCCCCAGCTCAGCCACGCGAGTGCGGTGCGCCACGTGAACTGCTCGGTGCGGAGGCTGCGCAGCAGCGTGATGCCGCCCGTGATCGCGGTGAGCAGGCCGGTGCCGAACAGATACTTGCGCATGCGAACACGCTAGCGCCCGCATGTCAACGCGGGCATCGGGGTTGCGGCATCGCGATAGCCTGGCTATTGCCGCGTACCCCCCGAGTGAGGAGCCCGCGTGTCCGGAGCCGAGTTCGTCATCGTCGCCAATCGTCTGCCTGTCGACTGGGTGCCCGACTCGGCTGACGGAGGCGATGGCGAGGGCTCCTGGCGCCGGTCTCCCGGCGGCCTCGTGACCGCGCTCGAACCGGTCATGCGGCGCACCGACGGGGCCTGGGTCGGGTGGCCCGGCCGTCCCGATCTGGAGGTCGAGCCGTTCGAGTTCGACGGCGTCAACCTGGTGCCCGTGGCCCTCAGCGAAGACGACGTCGAGCTCTATTACGAAGGCTTCTCCAACGACACGATCTGGCCGCTCTACCACGACGTGATCGCGGTGCCGCGCTATCGCCGCGTGTGGTGGGACGCGTACGTGCGCGTGAATCGGAGATTCGCGGATGCCGCGGCCGACGTCGCCGCCGAGGGCGGAACCGTGTGGGTGCAGGACTATCAGCTGCAGCTCGTGCCGCAGATGATCCGCGAGTCGCGACCCGACCTCACGATCGGCTACTTCCATCACATCCCGTTCCCGGCATATGGCCTGTACTCGCAGCTGCCGTGGCGGCGCCAGGTGCTCGAGGGGCTGCTCGGCGCCGACGTCATCGGCTTCCAGCGCGTCGCCGACGCGGGCAACTTCGCGCGCGCGATCCGGCGCCTCCTGCACTACGAGACGCGCTCGTCGCGCATCACCGTCCCCGAAGCCGACGGCAGCACGCGCACGGCGCTCGCTCGCGCGTACCCGATCTCGATCGACGCCGAGTCGTACATCGAGATGGCGAAGCGCCCAGACGTCCAGGCCCGGGCGAAGGAGATCCGCGAGAGCCTCGGCAACCCGTCGAAGATCCTCCTCGGCGTCGATCGGCTCGACTACACGAAGGGCATCCGGCATCGGCTGAAGGCCTTCGGCGAGCTCCTCGAAGACGGCCTCATCGACGTCGAGGACACGACGCTCGTGCAGGTCGCGAGCCCGAGCCGCGAGCGCGTCGACTCGTACGTGCAGCTGCGCGACGAGATCGAGCTCACCGTCGGGCGCATCAACGGCGACCACGACACGATGGGTCACACCGCGATCCGGTACCTGCATCAGGCCTATCCGCGCGAGGAGATGGTCGCGCTCTTCCTCGCCGCCGACGTCATGCTCGTCACCGCCCTCCGCGACGGCATGAACCTCGTCGCGAAGGAGTACGTCGCCTCGCGCATCGACAACCGCGGCGTTCTCGTGCTGAGCGAGTTCACCGGCGCCTCCGACGAGCTGGGGTCGGCGCTGCGCGTGAACCCGCACGACATCGACGCACTGAAGGACACCATCATGCGCGCGATCGCGATGCCGCCGGCCGAGCAGGGCCGCCGCATGCGCGCGCTGCGCCGCAAGGTCATCGAGAACGATGTCGAGCGCTGGTCGAGGTCGTTCCTCGACGCGCTCGAGGCCGCCCGCGCCGAGAAGCGCCGCCCACCGAGGAGAGCCACCGCGTGAACATCCCCGACGACGCCGAAGAGACGCTGCACGCCGAGCTGCGGCGGATCGCCGCATCCGATCATCTCCTCGTCGCCCTCGACTTCGACGGCACGCTCGCACCGCTCCAAGACGTCCCGCTCGAGGCGCGCATGCTGCCCGAGGCGGCCGCCGCCGTTCAGGCGCTGACCGCCGAACCGGGTGTGTCCGTCGCGTTCGTGTCGGGGCGCAGCCTCGTCGACCTGCGGCACATCGCCGAGCACCGCGACGACTCGCCGATCTACCTCGCGGGGTCCCACGGCGCCGAGTACTGGATCCCGGGGAAGGGGCCGGTCGAGCCGAACGAGGACGAGCGCGAGATCGCGCTTCGCGACGAGCTGCGCGCGCACGCCGAGTCCCTCGTGTCCAAGTACGAGAATGTGTGGATCGAGCCGAAGACGTTCGGGTTCGCGGTGCACACGAGATTGACGGATGCCGCGACCGCCGCCCGCGCCGACGCCGAGGTGGACGAGCTGGTGGCCACCGAGGCGCCCTCGTGGCGGCGCCGGACGGGCCGGAACATCGTCGAGTATGCGTTCCGCGACGAGGGGAAGGACACCGCGGTCCGCAAGCTTCGCGAGCTCACGCATGCCGACGCCGTCCTCTACGCGGGCGACGACGTGACCGACGAGGACGCGCTCGGCAGCCTCGGGCCGGGCGACCTCGGGATCCTCGTCGGAGACCGGCCCTCGGCGGCGCGCGTACGTGTGGACAGCATCCCGAAGATGGCCGCAGCTTTGGCGTTCCTCGCGCAAGAGAGAGGTCGCGCCCGGATCTAGACTGGGGCAATGCCACAGTCCGGAGAAGCGATCGACATCAAGCCGCGCAGTCGCGTGGTGACAGACGGCATCGAAGCCACGACCTCCCGCGGAATGCTCCGCGGGGTCGGCATGGGCGATGAGGACTGGGACAAGCCGCAGATCGGCATCGCGTCGAGCTGGAACGAGATCACGCCGTGCAACCTGAGCCTCGACCGGCTCGCGCAGGGTGCGAAGGAGGGCGTGCACGCCGGCGGCGGCTACCCGCTCCAGTTCGGCACGATCTCGGTTTCCGACGGCATCTCGATGGGTCACGAGGGCATGCATTTCTCGCTCGTCTCGCGCGAGGTCATCGCCGACTCGGTCGAGACGGTCGTCATGGCCGAGCGGCTCGACGGCACCGTGCTGCTCGCCGGATGCGACAAGTCGATCCCCGGCATGCTCATGGCCTCGGCGCGTCTCGACCTGTCGAGCGTGTTCCTGTACGCCGGATCGATCGCTCCGGGCTGGGTCAAGCTCTCGGACGGCACCGAGAAGGAGATCACGATCATCGACTCCTTCGAGGGAGTCGGCGCGTGTCTGTCGGGCCGCATGAGCGAAGCCGACCTCAAGCGCATCGAGTGCTCGTTCGCACCCGGAGAGGGCGCGTGCGGCGGCATGTACACCGCCAACACGATGGCGTCCGTCGCCGAGGCCCTCGGGCTCTCGCTTCCCGGCTCGGCAGCGCCCCCATCGGCCGACCGCCGTCGCGACGCGTTCGCGCACCGCTCGGGCGAGGCGGTCGTCAACCTCCTGCGGCTGGGCATCACGACGCGCGACATCCTCACCAAGGAGGCGTTCGAGAACGCGATCGCCCTCGCGATGGCGCTCGGCGGCTCCACGAACGTCGTGCTGCACCTCCTCGCGATCGCGCGCGAGGCCGACGTCGACCTGAGCCTGCACGACTTCAACCGCATCGGCGACAAAGTCCCGCACGTCGCCGACATGAAGCCGTTCGGCCAGTACGTCATGAACGACGTCGACCGCCACGGCGGCATCCCCGTCGTCATGAAGGCGATGCTCGACGAGGGTCTCCTGCACGGCGACGCGCTCACCGTGACGGGCAAGACGCTCGCCGAGAACCTGCGCGATCTCGATCCCGATCCGGTCGACGGCAAGGTCATCCACCGCTTCGACGACCCCATCCACGCCACGGGCGGCCTCACGATCCTGCACGGCTCCCTCGCACCCGAGGGCGCGGTCGTCAAGACCGCCGGATTCGATGCCGCGGTGTTCGAAGGGCCGGCGCGCGTGTTCGAGCGCGAGCGCGCCGCGATGGACGCGCTGGAGGCCGGCGAGATCAACGCCGGCGACGTCGTGGTCATCCGCTACGAGGGCCCGAAGGGGGGTCCCGGCATGCGGGAGATGCTCGCGATCACCGCCGCCATCAAGGGCGCTGGGCTCGGAAAAGATGTACTACTCTTGACGGACGGACGATTCTCAGGCGGCACAACCGGCCTGTGCATCGGCCATATAGCACCCGAAGCGGTGGACGCTGGTCCCATCGCCTTCGTGCGCGATGGTGATCTGATACGGGTCGATATCGCGGCTCGCTCTCTCGACCTACTCGTCGATGAAGCCGAGCTGAGTTCCCGCCGCTCTGGCTGGGAGCCCCTTCCTCCGCGCTATACCCGTGGCGTCCTTGCCAAGTACTCCCGACTCGTGCGCTCCGCCGCCGAAGGCGCCGTGACGGGGTGACCCCCGTCGGTCGTCGAGAAGCGGCGCTGCCGCGCTTCGAACCCTGACCACAGATCCGAGGATCCATCACTATGCCCTCCGACTCCGCCCCAGCCGTTCCACGGCCTCCCGCTCGCACCGCGTCCGCGCCCGTGCTCACGGGTGCTGAGGCGGTCGTCCGCTCGCTCGAGCTGCTCGGTGTGACCGACGTGTTCGGTCTGCCGGGCGGCGCCATCCTGCCCGTGTACGACCCGCTGATGGACGCGTCGAAGATCCGCCACATCCTCGTGCGGCACGAGCAGGGCGCCGGTCATGCGGCCGAAGGCTACGCCGCCGCATCCGGCAAGGTCGGGGTCGCGATCGCGACATCCGGGCCGGGCGCGACCAACCTCGTCACCGCGATCGCCGACGCCTACATGGACTCCGTGCCGATCGTGTGCATCACGGGGCAGGTCTTCTCGAACCTCATGGGGACGGATGCGTTCCAGGAGGCCGACATCGTCGGCATCACGATGCCGATCACGAAGCACTCGTTCCTCGTCAAGCGTGCGGACGAGATCCCCGGCGCGATCGCGGCGGCGTTCGAGATCGCCGGCACCGGCCGTCCCGGCCCTGTGCTCGTCGACATCACGAAGGACGCGCAGCAGGCTGAGGTGCCGTTCGTGTGGCCGCCGAAGATCGAGCTGCCCGGCTACCGGCCCGTCACGAAGGCGCACGGCAAGCAGATCCAGGCCGCGGCGCGGCTCCTCGCCGAGGCGAAGAAGCCCGTGCTGTACGTGGGCGGCGGCGTCATCCGCGCGCGCGCGGCGGCCGAGCTCGTGACGTTCGCCGAGTCGACGGGCGCCCCGGTGGTGACGACGCTCATGGCACGCGGCGCGTTCCCGGACTCGCATCCGCAGCACCTGGGCATGCCCGGCATGCACGGAACGGTGCCCGCGGTGCTCGCGCTGCAGGAGGCCGACCTCATCGTCGCGCTCGGGGCCCGCTTCGACGACCGCGTGACGGGCAAGTCGGCGCTCTTCGCACCGCACGCCCAGATCGTGCACGTCGACATCGACCCCGCCGAGATCTCGAAGATCCGCACCGCGGACGTGCCGATCGTGGGAGACCTGAAGGACGTGCTCGTCGACCTCGACGCGGCGTTCAAGGGCGTCACGGGCGGTGCCAAGCCCGACATGGCCGCGTGGTGGTCGTTCCTCGACGGCCTGCGCGACGAGTTCCCCCTGGGTTACTCGCCGACGAGCGACGGACTGATGTCGCCGCAGTACGTGATCCAGCGCATCGGCGAGATCACCGGCCCCGAGGCCGTGTACGCCGCGGGCGTCGGGCAGCACCAGATGTGGGCGGCGCAGTTCATCAAGTACGAGCGCCCGAACGCGTGGCTCAACTCGGGCGGCGCGGGCACGATGGGCTACGCGGTGCCCGCCGCCATGGGCGCGAAGGTCGCGGAGCCCGACCGCGTGGTGTGGGCGATCGACGGCGACGGATGCTTCCAGATGACCAATCAGGAGCTCGCGACCTGCGCGATCAACAACATCCCGATCAAGGTCGCGATCATCAACAACTCGTCCCTCGGCATGGTGCGTCAGTGGCAGGCGCTGTTCTACGACGGCCGCTACTCGAACACCGACCTCGAGACCGGGCACGGCACCGCGCGCATCCCCGACTTCGTGAAGCTCGCGGAGGCGTACGGATGCCTCGCCCTGCGGGTCGAGAAGGAAGAGGACGTCGACGCCGCGATCCAGAAGGCCCTCGAGACCAACGATCGCCCGGTCGTCATCGACTTCGTCGTGAGCGCCGATGCGATGGTGTGGCCGATGGTGCCGCAGGGCGTGAGCAACAGCTACATCCAGTACGCGCGCGACCACTCGCCCGCGTTCGATCAGGAGTCGTGAGATGCCGAGTCATGTGCTGAGCCTTCTCGTGGAGAACAAGCCCGGTCTGCTCACGCGCGTCGCAGGTCTGTTCGCGCGTCGTGGATTCAACATCGAGTCGCTCGCCGTGGGCGTCACCGAAGTGCCGGGCCTGTCCCGCATCACGGTCGTCGTCGACGTCGAGGAGCTCCCGCTCGAGCAGGTCACGAAGCAGCTGAACAAGCTCGTGAACGTCATCAAGATCGTCGAGCTCGACCCCGCGGCATCCGTGCAGCGCGAGCACATGCTCATCAAGGTGCGCGCCGACAATCAGACGCGATCGAATGTGCTCGAGGTCGTGAGCCTGTTCCGCGCCCAGATCGTCGACTACGCGCCGGATGCACTCGTCGTCGAAGTGACCGGCGACAAGGGCAAGGTCGACGCGTTCCTGCGGGCGCTCGAGCCGTTCGGCATCAAGGAGCTCGCCCAGTCGGGCCTGCTCGCGATCGGCCGCGGCGGCAAGTCCATCACCGAGCGCGTCGCGCGCGGCTGACCAGAAACCTGCTTGCTCGCCCCGGTCGTTGAGCGAGCGAAGCGAGACGAAACGACGACACCAAGGAGAAACACGAAGTGACCGAGATCTTCTACGACGCCGACGCCGATCTGTCGATCATCCAGAGCAAGAAGGTCGCGATCGTCGGCTACGGCTCACAGGGCCACGCGCACGCCCTCAACCTGCGCGACTCCGGCGTCGAAGTCGTCGTCGCCCTCAAGGAGGGCTCGAAGTCGATCGAAAAGGCGAAGGAGGCGGGCTTCGAGGTCAAGACGGTGGCGGATGCCGCGGCCTGGGCCGACGTGATCGTGATCCTCGCCCCCGACCAGCACCAGCGCGGGATCTACGCCGAGTCGATCAAGGACAACCTGAGCGAGGGCAAGACGCTCCTGTTCAGCCACGGCTTCAACATCCGCTTCGGCTACATCCAGGCGCCCGAGGGGGTCGACGTCGTCATGGTCGCCCCGAAGGGCCCCGGCCACACCGTGCGTCGCGAGTACGAGGCCGGCCGCGGTGTGCCCGTCATCGTCGCGGTCGAGAAGGACGCGTCGGGCAAGGCGTGGGACACGGCGTGGTCGTACGCGAAGGCCATCGGCGGTCTCCGCGCGGGGGGCATCAAGACGACCTTCACCGAAGAGACCGAGACCGACCTCTTCGGCGAGCAGGCCGTGCTGTGCGGCGGCGTCTCGCAGCTCGTCCAGTACGGCTTCGAGGTGCTCACCGAGGCGGGCTACCAGCCGCAGATCGCCTACTTCGAGGTGCTGCACGAGCTCAAGCTCATCGTCGACCTCATGTGGGAGGGCGGAATCGCGAAGCAGCGCTGGAGCGTGTCCGACACCGCCGAGTACGGCGACTACGTCTCCGGCCCTCGCGTGATCGACCCGCACGTCAAGGAGAACATGAAGGCGGTGCTCGCCGACATCCAGTCGGGAGCGTTCGCGAAGCGCTTCATCGACGACCAGGACAACGGCGGCGCCGAGTTCTACGCCCTGCGCGAGAAGGCCGCCCAGCACCCGATCGAGGCGGTCGGCAAGGAGCTGCGCGCCCTCTTCGCCTGGAAGCAGGTCGACGAGGACTACACCGAGGGCTCGGCCGCTCGCTGATCCGACCTCGAGCACCAAGACGGCCTGCCGATCCGGCACGGCTTCTCGCCGGTCGTCGTCGCTCCCAACCGGGGCGGCGGCGGCCGGCGCTTTCGTGCCGGCCATCTGCGTCGGCTGCGGGGGCGCATCAGTCGCAGATCGGATGCTGCTCGCCGAACTCCGCGAAGTACGCGTGGCACTCCTCGGGGCTGGGTTCGCGACCGACGAGAGCGCAGGCGGCTTCCGCGTGCGCCTCCGGATCGAGGGTCCAGTACTGCACGCCGGTGGTGCCCGAGGTGATGAAGCCGGAGCCGTCGGGACTGAGGAACGAGAACGAATCCGCCCCGGCGGGGATCATCCCGCCGATACGGCGGCGAGACTCTCCGTCGATGAGGGTCACCCCGACGCCGGAGGAGGCGTGCGCGAGCACCTGGCCGTCCTTGCTCGCCGTGAGGTGCCAGACGAACTCGCCGGGGCCGGGAAGGACGCTCAATCTCGTCAGGGTCGCCGAGTCGTACAGCTCGAGACCTGCCGCGACCGCGGCGACCAGCGTTCCGTCCGGCAGCAGGACCGTCGCCTGGGCCCGGGGAAGCCCGGCGGCGAGCACGGTCCCGTCGTCGCTGTGCACGGTGGTGCGGAAGGGATCCGCGCCGCCGCGCTCCTCGGTGACGGCGATGCGGTTTCCGTCCGGGGTGGTCGAGAGGGAGACGACCGGGCCCTCTGCGTCCACTCGGTCGATGCGGAACGGCAGCCGCCGCCATGATGGGAACTCGTAGGCCACAACCTCCTGCGACTCCGCCTCCTCGGTCTCCGGGATGTCTTCGAGCGTGGCGTAGACGATCTCTCCCGAAGCGTCCGGGAACACCCACCACGTGTTCAGCGGCAGGGGCGTGCGTTCGAGCGAGCCCGTGGCGGGATCGATGACCGCGGTCGGCAGGAGGCCCGTTTCGAGATCCGGCAGCCAGACGAAGAGTCGGTCGCCGACCCAGCGCGGATCCGTGATGAGCGCGCCCTCTTCGGCGTCGACGTCTTCCGGGATGCGGAGCACGACGCGCTTCTCGTGGACGTCCCAGACCTGGTAGTGCGGGACCTGCTCGCCCTCGAACGTGTCCGTGTCGCCGAGCACAACGTACCGGCCGGTCGGGTCGAACCCCCAGACGACGGTGAGCTCCGGCCCGCCGAGGGTCGCCGCGGCCGGCCCGCCGCCGTCGAGCCGCAGACGCGGGATGCTGGGTGAGACGGCACTCATGAGGAGCAGCTCGGCCTCGTCGCCCGACAGCGCCAGCTCCCCGCCCCCGCCCAGTTGGTAACGCCACTCATCGCCGACCTGTTCGCCCGTGTCGACGTTCCAGCGCATGAGCCTCCCGGTCTCGTCGCCGCACAGCGCGAGCCGCCGCACGCTCGAGATCGCCATGCGGGAGCATCGGCTGCCCAGCGCCGGGCGCGTCCACAGGACGGACCCGTCGACCGTGAACGCCGTGATCCCCTCCGGTCCGTAGGTGACGCCGACCCCGTCGGCGCCGACGACCATGTCACCGCTGCCCGTGCCGGGCGGGAGCGGTATGCGCCGACGCACCTCGAAGGTCGCCGAGTCCAGGACGAGCGCTTCGTCGTCCCGGGTGCTGACCACGATGCCGTCGCCCGGGGCGAAGGCTCCCTCCGCACGCATCTGCGCGTCCTCCGGCGGGGGGAGGACGGGGAGAAGCGGATCGCTGAGGCGGACCCTGCCGCTGTCGCGCTCGACGAGGACGATACGGCCCATGTGCGCCCACATGAGCTGCGATCCGTCCGAGTTGAAGGAGACCGTCGTAGAGAAGTCGTCGACGTGCACGGGCGCTCCGATGCGCTCGCCGGATGCCACATCGTAGAAGTGCACGAGCTCGTCGGCCCAATGGTCGAGATCGTCCTCTCCCGGGCCCGCTTCGGGCTCGGGCACATGCTGCACCACGGCGATCGTGCTGCCATCGGGGCTGACGCGCACCCACGGGCGGATCAGCCAGTCAGAGCTGTCCAGCGTGTCGACCGTCCGGAGAAGCTCGCCGGTCTGGAGGTCGTGGATCCCCACGTGGGTGCCGTCGCGCACGACCACGACCTCCGAGGTGCCCGGGATCGGCGATGCCCCGATCCGCCACTCCGCGTCGGGGATGAACGTGTTGCCCATGAGCGGGCCGACCCCGGTCATCACACGCATGAGCGCGTCGGCCGAACGGGGGTCGTCGGGCCATCGACGGTATGCCTGGACCGCGAGCAGCGCCGCGATCTCGCGGTTGGAGTCGAGCAACGTGCCGGAGGTGCTCGTCACGGCCTGGATGAGCGTCTCCTCGGCCGCCGCGGTGGCCTCGTTGCCCCGTACGACGGCGACTCCCGAGGCGACGACCGACGCGACCAGGAGCATCGCCGCCCCGGCGAGCGCCCAGCGCAGCCGGCAGTTCTGGCGCCGGTCGCGGGCCGCCTGCTCGCGCACGGCCTCGGTCTCGGCGCGCCGCCGTGCATCGGAGGCCTCGAGGAACGCGCGCTCCCGCTCGGTGAGATCGGGATCCGCGCTCGCCGCCCACTCGAGGGCGGCTTCGAGCCGGGCTCCGCGCAGAAGGTCGTCCTCCCGGCGTCCGCCGATCTCCCAGGTGTCGGCGGCGGACGCGACGTGTCGCATGAGACGCGCGCCGTCGGCATCCGCCTGCAGCCATTCCTCGAGGCGCGGCAAGGCTGTGGCGACCGCTTCATGGACGATCTGGAGCACGGGTCCGTCGGCGACCACGAGGCGCGACGCGACGAGCGCGTCGACCACCGCGCGCCGCTGCGGGTCGTCGAGGAGCGGTTCCAGTGCGACGCGGCGCCGGATCGGCATCCCGTCTTCGGCATTCTCCACGAGGCGCAGCATGAGGGCGCGGCACAGTTCGCGGTCGTGCTCGCCGAGGCGCTGGTACAGCTCCTCGGCGGACTGTGCGATCGCGCCGCCGATACCGCCCGCCGCCTCGTAGCCCTCCACCGTGAGCGTAATCCCCTCACGACGTACCCAGGTCTCCTGCATCGCGTGCGACAGCGGCGGCAGGGTCGAGGAGCGGTCGGCGGCGTCGCGCAGGACCAGTTCGACCAGTCCCGGCTCGAGCCTCAGACCGGCGCGGGTGGCGGGCTCGGTGATCGCGGCACGCATCGCCTCGCGGGAGAGCGCCGCGAGCACGTACACCCCGCGGGCGAGATGCGTGCCCACGTGCGGGAGGGCCGCCGCCTCGTCGAGGAAGTCGGAGCGGATCGTCAGCATGATCGCGCCGCCACCGGCGGTGAAGCGGGCGGCGGTGGCGCAGAAGGGCTCGATCTCCGTGCCGCCCCCGTGCAGCAGCTCCTCGGCCTGGTCGATCACGACGAGGTCCGCCGCGCCGTCCTCGACGATGCGGTGGAGCTCGGTGGCCGCGGCCGACCCAGGACGCATGACGTGCACCCTGCGACCGCGCTCGATCAGCCGCGGCACGACACCTGCGAGCACGAGGGACGACTTGCCCGAGCCCGAGGGGCCGGTGACTGCCGTGATCGAGCCGGCTGTGACGCGCTCGAGCAGTTCGTCGATCTCGGTGTCGCGCCCGAAGAACTCGTCGGCGTCGGCGGGGCCGAAGGCCGCGAGGCCCCGGTACGGGCACCCCTGAGAGACCCGGGGGAGCGGTCGCACCGGATCGAGGGCCGGATCCTGGCGCAGGATCGCGGTCTCGAGCTGCGTGAGCCGAGCACCGGGTTCGATGCCGAGCTCGTCGAGCAGCCGGCCGCGGGCCGCTCGGAGCACCGCGAGCGCTTCGGCCTGCCTGCCGGACTGGTAGTTCGCCAGCGCAAGGATCGCCCACCGCTCCTCCCGCAGCGGGGCCTCGCGCACGAGGCGCTCGGCGGCCGGGATCACCGCCCGGTGGTCGCCCGTCTTCAGCCGCGCGTCGAGCAGCTCCGCCTCGGCGCTGCGCCGGATCTCATCCAGTCGCATCGCCTCGACGACCCCCGGCTCCCAGTCGGCGAGCTCGGGGTACGCGGCTCCGCGCCACAGCCCGAGGGCGCGGGTGTACGCGTCGATCGCGCGGTCGTGCTCGTCGTGGAGCCCGTGCTGCCCCGCGGTGGACACGAGTCGCTCGAAGCGCACCGCGTCGATGACATCCGGTTCGATCCCCGCCGCGTACGCCGAGCCGCGCGTCGCGATCGCGTCGTGCCCGAGCCGCCGGCGGATGCGCGCGATCGACGTCTTGATCTGCTGCGCCCAGGTCGCCGGCAGATCCTCGCCCCAGTACGCCTCCGCGAGCTCCGCCGGCGACACGGAGGACCCGAGCCGGACGATGAGCGCCGCGAGGATCGCCCGCTCCCGCGGGCTGAGCTGCTCAGCGCCGGTATCCAAGGGCCCCAGCACCCTCACGGTCATGTGCTCAGTGTGAGGACCTTGACAGACCCCGTCAATGGCATGGCCGGCGGGCGAGTACCGGATGAGTACCGGAGAGCCGCGCGACGAGTACCGGGACCCGCGACGGTCGGATCGACGGCGGGATCGGCTCCCCGGCAACGGAGAAGGAATCACCATGGACACCACGAACTCCACAGGCCGCCTTCGCCGCGCGATCGCCTCGGCGATCATCGCGACGGCCCTCGTCGTCGCCACCGGCTACGCCGTGTCGGCGGCTGCGCAGAGCGAAGACACGTACGCGCCGGGCGGCGGTTCCGCCCGCGTCGCGCACCTCATCCGCTGAGGAGGTGATCTGAATGGACTTCACCACTTCGGCGGCCCTCCGCCTCGACCAGCACCGCGCGGCGGAGCTCACGCGAACCGCGGAGCTGCGGCGTCGTGCGGCAGACCGTGAGACCGAGCCGCAGCCCGCGCACCCCGCGACCCGGCGTTCGTGGTGGCCGGCTTTCGGGGTCGTTCACGCCGCGCACGGGCACTGAGGCGGCCGAGCGGCCCGGAGTGCGAGGTCTTCGCGGGCCTCGCCTCCGGGTCGTGGCGCTTCCCGCGCACTACGCTGGCACCGTGACAGCGGGACGCGACGACGACGCCCTGACGTGGGAGGGCGACGACGACCCCACGCTCGACATCGGGGCGTCCGCACCGGCGCCGTCTGAGGCATCCGCCGACGAGGTGGAGTCCGACGCCGACTCGACCACGGTGCTGCCCGAGGGCTTCACGGCGGTCGGCAAGGGCAGCGAGCAGTTCACCGCCGAGGCCGACGCCGATCAGACCGAGGTGATCTCCGACCGAGACGCTGGGGGAGCGGCATCCGCTTCGCTCGGCAATGCCGCCCTCATCGGCCTCGGCGTCCTCGGCGGCATCTACCTCCTGTACGCGATCGGCTGGATCGTCGGCGGCCTGCGGCTGCGCGGCACCGCCCAGTTCCTCGTCTCCCCGATCGCCTACGACGTCGCGATGTGGCTCGCCGCCGCGAGCCCCGTCATCTGGTTCGCGGCGGTCCACCTCCTCACGCGGACGTCGCCGGTATGGATGCGCTTGGCATGGCTCGCGGCGGGTGCGCTCCTGCTCATCCCGTGGCCGTTCATCATGATGGGGGCGATCGGACGATGACCGAACTGACGGATGCCGCCCCCTCCCGTCCCATGCCGGTGTGGGTCATCGCGACGATTGCGGGCGTGTTCGGCCTCTTCTACGCGTACGCGGTGTGGAATGCGCTCGCGTTCCTGCTCATCCAGGCGACCGGGCCTCGCGGGCTCAACGGATACGGGTGGGCGTTGCTGTTGTCGGCAGTCGTGTTCCCGCTCCTCGCTTTCGCGGTCGCATTCTGGGCGGGCTATCGGCGCCGTGCGGGGGAGTTCGCTCTCGCGCTGCTGGCGGGGCTCGCGCTCGTTGCGGTCTTCTGGCTCAACGTAGTGAGCTACGCGACTGTGAGCGGGAACTCGCTTGTCGCGGTCCCTCTCACGTAGCGGAATGTCACGGGTTCAAGCGCGGCAGGTGCCTCGCGCTAGGCTTGAGCACGGCCTCGCCGCCTGCTGAACGCGGGCCTGAGCGAGGACTTCCACCGCACCGTCGCATCCGCATCGCTCTGGCATGCCCGCTCCGAAGGACCACCACGTGACGAAGCCCGTCGTCCTCATCGCCGAACAGCTCTCACCCGCCACGATCGATGCGCTCGGATCCGACTTCGACGTGCGCCACGTCGACGGAACGGACCGTTCGGCGCTTCTGGCGGCGCTGGGCGACGCGCATGCGGTGCTCATCCGCTCGGCGACCCGCATCGACGGCGAGGCGCTCGCGGCGGCCCCGCAACTGAAGGTCGTCGCCCGGGCGGGCGTGGGGCTCGACAACGTCGACATCAAGGCGGCCACGGCCGCGGGCGTCATGGTCGTGAACGCGCCGACGTCGAACATCGTCTCGGCGGCCGAGCTCACGATCGGGCACATCCTCAGCCTCGCGCGTCACATCCCCGCGGCGCACGCGTCCCTCGCGAGCGGCGCGTGGAAGCGCAGCGCCTACACCGGCACCGAGCTCTTCGAGAAGACCGTCGGCATCATCGGCCTCGGCCGCATCGGCGGGCTCATCGCCGAGCGCCTGCGCGCGTTCGGAGTGCGCGTCGTCGGCTACGACCCGTACGTGACGCCGGCCCGCGCGTCGCAGCTCCAGGTCGAGCTGCTCTCGTTCGAGGAGGTGCTCGCGCAGAGCGACTTCGTCACCGTGCACATGCCGAAGACCCCCGAGACCACCGGCATGATCGGCGCCGAGCAGCTCCGATCGATGAAGCGCACCGCGTACCTCGTGAACGTCGCGCGCGGCGGTCTCATCGACGAGGACGCCCTCTACGACGCGCTGTCGACCGGCGTGATCGCCGGCGCCGGACTCGACGTCTTCACGAGCGAGCCTCCTGTCGAGGGCGGCTCGGCGCACCGCCTGCTCACCCTCCCGAACGTCGTCGTCACGCCCCACCTCGGCGCGTCGACGGACGAGGCGCAGGAGAAGGCGGGCATCTCTGTCGCGCGCTCGGTCAAGCTCGCCCTCGAGGGCGATCTCGTGCCCGACGCGGTCAACGTCGCGGGCGGCGTCATCGACCCGTTCGTCCGCCCCGGCATCGCGCTCGTCGAGAAGCTCGGACAGTTCTTCACAGGTCTCGCCCACGGCGCGCTCACGAGCCTCGACATCGAGGTGCGCGGTGAACTCGCCGCGTACGACGTGAGCGTGTACCGCCTCGCGGCACTCAAGGGCATCTTCACGCGCATCGTGTCCGAGAACGTGTCGTACGTGAACGCTCCGCTGTTCGCCGAGCAGCGCGGCATCGAGACCCGGCTCATCGTCGAGGCCGAGAGCCCGCTGTACCGCAACATCACGATCCTGCGCGGCACCCTCTCGGACGGCACGGTGCTCACCGTCGCGGGCACCCTCGCCGGCACCCGCATGGTGCCGAAGGTCGTCGGCATCAACGGCTATGAGATCGAGGTGCCGTTCGCGCAGTACCACCTCGTCATGCGGTATCAGGATCGTCCGGGGATCGTCGCGATCTACGCGAAGGAGCTCGGCGACCAGAACATCAACATCGAAGGGCTGCAGGTCGCGCACCCCGACTCGAGCGGCCGCGCCCTCTCGGTGCTGACCGTCGACTCGCCCGTGCCCGAGGCCGTGCTGAACAAGATGCGTGAGGCCGTGGGCGCCGATCTGTTCCGGCAGATCGAGATCACCGAGGACTGACCCGTAGCCTGGAAGCCTGCGCGTTCCCGCGCACCTCACCCGAGCAAGGAGAGCAATGTCGCGCGTCGTGAAGCTCGCTGTCATCCCCGGTGACGGAATCGGACCCGAGGTCATCGCCGAGGCCGAGAAGGTGCTCGACGCGGTGACCGCGGGCAGCGGCATCCGATTCGACAAGTCCCGGTTCTCGCTGGGGGCCGCGCGCTACCTGGAGACCGGCGACACGCTGACCGACGCCGACCTCGATGCGATAAAGCAGCACGACGCGATCCTGCTCGGGGCGGTCGGGGGCGTGCCGGGCGACCCGCGCCTCAAGGACGCGAACATCGAGCGCGGGCTGCTGCTCAAGCTCCGGTTCGAACTCGACCACTACGTGAACCTGCGGCCGTCGAAGCTCTACGCCGGCGCCCCGGGGCCGCTGGCCGAGCCCGGCGAGATCGACTTCGTCGTCGTGCGCGAGGGCACCGAAGGACCCTACGTCGGCAACGGCGGCGCGATCCGCAAGGGCACGCCGCACGAGGTCGCCAACGAGACGTCGGTCAACACGGCGTTCGGCGTCGAGCGAGTGGTGCGCTACGCGTTCGACCTCGCCGAGCGCCGACGTAAGAAGGTCACGCTCGTGCACAAGACGAACGTGCTCGTGCACGCCGGGTCGATGTGGAAGCGCATCGTCGACGACGTGGCACGGGAGCACCCCGAAGTCGACGTAGACTACCTGCACGTCGACGCGGCGACGATCTTCCTGGTCACGAACCCGGGCCGCTTCGACGTGATCGTCACCGACAACCTCTTCGGCGACATCCTGACCGATCTGGCCGGCGCCGTCACAGGAGGCATCGGCCTCGCCGCTTCGGGCAACATCAACCCCGACGGCGCGTTCCCCTCGATGTTCGAGCCCGTCCACGGTTCGGCGCCCGACATCGCAGGTCAGCAGAAGGCCGATCCCACCGCTGCGATCCTCTCGGTCGCGCTGCTGCTCGATCACCTCGGGCTGCGCGACGAAGCCGCCCGCGTCACCCGCGCGGTCGAGGCCGACATCGCGGCACGCGGCACCGCTGCCCGCACCACCGCCCAGATCGGCGACACCATCGCCGCGGCCGTCCAGGCGTAACCTGGAATCTCCGGCACGTCGCCACACAGACCTCAGGACGTGACATGACCCTCATCGACTCCGACCCCGACACCGGACTCGCTCCGCTCGAGTTCACGGTCCACCGCAACCTCCAGGCGAAGTCCGCCGCCGAGCGCGAGAAGATCCTCGAGAACCCCGGCTTCGGCACGAGCTTCACCGACCACATGGTCGACATCTGCTGGTCGATCAACGGCGGGTGGCATCGCCCGCGCGTCCAGCCGTACGGCCCGATCTCGCTCGACCCCGCCGCTGCCGTGCTGCACTACGGGCAGGAGATCTTCGAGGGCATCAAGGCGTATCGCCACGCCGACGGGTCGATCCACACATTCCGGCCCGATCAGAACGGGCGCCGGATGCAGCGCTCCGCGCGTCGCCTCGCGCTGCCCGAGCTTCCCGTGCCGTACTTCATCCAGTCGCTGCGCGAGCTCATCGCGGTCGACGGCGACTGGGTGCCCTCCGGTGAGGACCAGACCCTCTACCTGCGGCCGTTCATGTTCGCGAAGGAAGCCTTCCTCGGTGTGCGCCCGGCGCATAAGGTCGCGTACTACGTCATCGCCTCGCCCGCGGGCGCCTACTTCACGGGCGGCGTGCAGCCCGTGTCGATCTGGCTCAGCGAGGAATACGCTCGCGCCGGCAAGGGCGGCACGGGTGCGGCGAAGACGGGCGGCAACTATGCCGCGAGCCTCCTGCCGCAGTCAGAGGCCTACGAGAACGAGTGCGACCAGGTCGTCTTCCTCGACCAGGACGGCAACGTCGAAGAGCTCGGCGGCATGAACGTCGTGTTCGTCTTCAAGGACGGGACGCTCGTGACGCCGCAGTCCGAGTCGATTCTCGAGGGCGTCACGCGCGACTCGATCCTGCAGCTCGCGCGCGACCGCGGGCACAAGGTCGAGGGGCGTTCGATCTCGCTCGCCGAGTGGCGCGAGGGCGTGGCATCCGGCGACATCGTCGAGGTGTTCGCGTGCGGCACGGCCGCCGTCGTCACCCCGATCGGCGTGCTCAAGGGGAAGGACTTCCTCGACGAGCAGCCCATCGGCGAACTCGCACTGTCGTTGCGCGAGGAGTTGACCGACATCCAGTACGGGCGTCGCGAAGACAAGCACGGATGGCTGCTTCGCCTCGACGATTGACCGTCTGCAGCCGGACGACGTCGCAGCGGGTGGGTAGGGTGATCCGGTGAGAATCGCGCGCTTCAGCCACCAGGACTCCATCCGGTTCGGGATCGTCGACGACACGGACCTCGTCGTGCTCTCGGGCGACCCGATGTTCGCGGGCTACGACACGACCGGCGAGCGCGTGCCGATCTCCGACGCCGTGCTGCTCGCACCGGTCATCCCGCGCTCGAAGATCGTGTGCGTGGGCCGCAACTACCGCGACCACGCCGCCGAGCTCGGCAACGACGTGCCCGCTGCGCCTTTGCTGTTCTTCAAGCCGAACACGTCGGTGATCGGGCCGGGCGACACGATCGTGCTGCCGCCCCAGTCGTCTCGCGTCGACTTCGAGGGCGAGCTCGCGGCGGTCATCGGCCGCATCGCGAAGAACGTTCCGGCCGACAAGGCGCTCGAGTACGTGTTCGGCTACACGATCGCGAACGACGTCACCGCGCGCGATCTGCAGCAGACCGACGGCCAGTGGGCGCGTGCGAAGGGATTCGACACGTTCTGCCCGCTCGGCCCCGCGATCGAGACGGACTTCGACGTCGACGGCGACGCGGTCATCACGACGCGCGTGAACGGCGAAGTGCGTCAGCAGGGCCCGATCAGCGACATGATCTTCTCGCTCGCGGACGTCATCGCGTACGCATCGGCCGCGTTCACGCTCCTGCCGGGCGACGTGATCCTGACGGGCACGCCCGCCGGTGTCGGCCCGTTCGCGGCGGGCGACACCGTCGAGGTCGAGATCACGGGTCTCGGCACGCTGCGCAACCCGGCGCGCGCCGCCTGACCGCGCGGTCACGGGCGACATCATGAAGACGGATACCGCGACCCTCACGGTCTCGGACGTCGGGCGAATCCAGCGCCGCACCGTGTGGGTGCTCTCGTTCGGGCAGATCCTCGGCGGTCTCGCGTTCGGCGCCACGGTCTCGCTCGGAGCCGTGCTCGCTGCGGAGCTGTCGGGCGATGAGGCGTTCTCGGGCCTCGCCGCCGCCGCGATCACGCTCGGAACGGCCGCGCTCGCGGTGCCGTTCGCGGCGTTCGCGCGGGCTCGTGGTCGGCGTCCCTCGCTCGCTCTCGGCATGACGATCGCGCTCGTCGGCGTGGTGCTCGTCGTGCTGAGCGTCGCGGTGGACTCGTTCCCGCTCCTGTTGATCTCGTTCGGGCTCGTCGGAGCCGGGCAAGCCGTCAACCTGCAGACGCGCTTCGCGGCGGCCGACCTCGCGACCGACGCGACCCGAGGGCGCGACCTCTCGCTCGTCGTGTGGGCCACGACGATCGGCGCCGTGCTCGGGCCGAACCTCACCGGACCCGGCGAAGACCTCGGGCAGGCCCTCGGCATGCCGCCGCTCACGGGTCCGTACCTGTTCACCGTCATCGCGCAGGTGCTCGGCATCGCGCTGTACCTCGTCGCGCTGCGGCCCGACCCGCTCATCCTCGCGCAGCGCCTCGTCGCTCGCGACGCCGGCAAGCAGACGCGGGCGATCGCCAAGCCCGACCGGCCCGTCGTCGCGCGGTACGCGATCTTCGCGATCGCCGCAGCGCACGGCACGATGGTCTCGGTCATGGCGATGACGCCCGTGCATCTTCTGCATCACGGTGCGTCGCTCACTGTCATAGGCACGACGATCAGCCTGCACATCGCCGGCATGTTCGCGCTGTCGCCCGTCTTCGGCATCCTCGCCGACCGACTCGGACGCGTGCCGACGATCCTCGTCGGTCAGGCGCTGCTCATCGCGTCGCTGCTCACGGCATCGTTCGGCGAGGCGTCGACCGTCGCGGTCACGGTCGCCCTCGTGCTCCTCGGCCTCGGCTGGAGTGCGTCGACCGTCGCCGGCTCGGCGCTGCTCACCGAGGCATCCGCCGAAGACCTGCGCACTCGGCGGCAGGGGCGCAGCGACCTCATCATGAGCCTCGTCGGCGCCGTCGGCGCGATCGCCTCAGGCGTCGTGCTGTCGTGGATCGGCTATGCGGGACTCGCGCTCGTCGCAGGCGTCCTCGTCGTCGCGACGATCGCGCTGTCGCCCCTCGGTCGCCGCCCGGAGTCAGCGGCCGAGGGCGGCGAGGGCGATCTCGACGTCGACGTCGTCGTTGAACACGTGGAACGCGACGCGGGCGCGCCCGGCTCGTCCTGACGCCGTGATGCCCGCCGCCGTGAGGCGCGCGAGGTCGCAACCGTCCGGGTCCTCCCACGTGACGATCGCGCTCGGGATCTGCGGGATGTCGAGCCCGAGTCCGCGCCGGAAGATCGCCGCAAGCCCCGTCGTGTGGTCGTGCACCGCTTCGAGGTCGGACGCAGCGAACAGCTCGAGCGCGGGCTCCGCGCCGACGAACGCCTGCCACGCGGGAGACACATCGAAGCGCGTCGCATCATCGGCCAGGTCGACGTCGTGGCCGTAGCACGAGGTCCACGGGTCGGCGCCCGCGTACCAGCCGGCGAACAGCGCGGGCAGCTCGCGCCCGAACTCCTGCGAGAGGGTGAGGAACGCGACGCCGCGCGGCGCGCACAGCCACTTGTATGCGTGGCACACGAGGGCGTCGTATCCGGATGCGTCGACCGGCAGCCATCCGACGGCCTGCGTCGCGTCGCAGAACGTGCGCGCGCTGTGGCGGGCCGCAGCGGCTCGGATCGCGCGCTCGTCGGCGACCTCGCCTGTGGCGGACTGCACGAGCGAGAACACCACCATCGCGGTGCCGGAGGTGACGGAGTCGGCGAGCTCGCCGAGCGGAACCGCGCGCACGCGGAGTCCCTGCGGCGCGTGCACGAAGGGGAGGAGCAGCGACGCGAAGTCGTTCTCGACGCACAGCACCTCGCCGCCGGCGGGGACGGATGCCGCGACGAGCGCCGCGAGCACGGAGGTCTGCGAGCCGATCGCGACCCGGGCGGGGGAGACGCCGACGAGAGCGGCGAAGTGCGCGCGCGAGCGCTCGGCCGCGGCCGAGTAGCCCGCGACGTCGACGCGACCGCGGGCCGCGGCATCCGCGTCGGCGACCATGGCGGCGTGCGCCGCGCGCGGCGGCAGCCCCGCCGTGCAGGCGGCGAGGTAGCCGCGACCACCCGCGAATCGGTCCTGGACGTCGGCGACGTTCAGGCCGCGCCGCGACGCGTCGTCGCGCGCGGGACGGGGGAGGAGAAGTGCCTGGACCATGTGAATCAGTGTGGCTCGGCCCGTTTCATTCGTCTACGGCAAGTATTCGATGCAAAACATGACGTTGGCTTATGATCGGACCATGACCGACACGACCATCGATCCGTTCGACGCCGACGGGCTCGGCCTCGACGTGCAGTCGCTGCGCCTCGTGAAGGCCGTTGCCGACGAAGGTTCGATCACCGGCGCCGCCGCCGTGCTGGGGTACAGCCAGCCCGCGATCAGTCAGCACCTCAAGCGCCTCGAGACGCGCCTGGGGGTGCCGCTCGTCGAGCGGGTCGGCCGCAGCGTCCGCCTCACGGAGGCGGGGCGGGTGCTCGCGCGCCACGCGCCCGCGGTCACGACCGCCCTCGACGCGGCGGCGGGTGAGCTCGCGCAGCTCCGCGGCGGGCGCACGGGGCGCGTGCGGCTCGTGTCCTTCCCGTCGGCCTCGCCGACCGTCGTTCCGCGCCTGCTGCGCGAGCTCGCCGAGACGAATCCCGGCATCCAGGTCACGTACGTCGAGGCCGAGCCGCCCGAGGCGGTGGAGGCCGTGCGCGAGGATCGCGCCGACCTCGCGCTCACGTTCAGCTACCCGGGCGACCGCGACGACCCGCACGGCGCGAGTGCACGCGGACTGTCGGTGCGGACGGCGGGGCACGACGACATGCTCGCGGTGCTGCCGCTGCGGCATCCGGCGGCTCAGCACGACGACTTCGACGTCGCGACCCTCGCGTCGGAGAACTGGATCGCCGGATGCCCACGCTGCCGCGGACACCTGATGGAGCTGTGCGGACGAGCGGGTTTCGAGCCGCGAATCACGTTCGAGACCGACAACTTCGTCGCGGTCGAGGGGCTCGTCGCGCAGGGAATCGGCGTTGCGACGCTGCCTCGCCTCGCGGTGGAGGCGTTCCCGAGGCTCGGAGGTGTCGTGACGCGACCGCTGCCGGAAGGCGAGCGCCGCACGCTGCACCTCGTGACGGCGCACGGCGCGGAGCGCGTGCCGTCGATCCGGGCCGTGCTCGACACGATGATGCACGTGCTGCCGACGGTGCTCGCCGGCAAGGGCGCCGAAGGTTAGTCGACTAAAATCGGCCGAATGGCCTCCACCCCCGATCCCCGCACCACCACCGCGACCGGCGCCGATGTCCGGGTGCGCTTCTGCCCGTCGCCGACGGGACTTCCGCACGTGGGTCTCATCCGCACGGTCCTCTACAACTGGGCGTACGCGCGCCACAACGGCGGCAAACTGATCTTCCGCATCGAAGACACGGATGCCGCGCGCGACAGCGAGGAGAGTTACCTCCAGCTGCTGGAGGCGCTCAGGTGGCTGCAGATCGACTGGGACGAGGGCGTCGAGGTCGGCGGCCCGCACGCGCCCTACCGCCAGTCCCAGCGTCACGAGATCTACCGCGAGGTGCTCGACAAGCTCATCGAGACGGGAGCCGTCTACGAGAGCTACTCGACGGCCGAGGAGATCGACGCCCGCAACGAGGCGAACGGGCGCGCGAAACAGCTCGGCTACGACAATTACGACCGGTACCTCACCGAGGAGCAGAAGGCCGCGTTCCGCGCGGAGGGTCGCGAGCCCGCGTGGCGACTGCGCGTGCCGGACGAGGACCTGACGTACGTCGACCTCATCCGCGGCGAGGTGACGTTCCCGGCTGGTTCGTTCCCCGACTTCGTGCTCGTACGTGCCGGGGGAGTGCCGCTGTACCCGTTCGTGAACCCCGTCGACGACGCGCTCATGGGCATCACGCACGTCATCCGCGGCGAAGACCTCATGCCGTCGACGGCCCGGCAGCTCGCGCTCTACCGCGCGCTCATCGACGCCGGCATCACGACGTTCGTGCCGCGCTTCGGCCACATGCCGCTCGTGCTCGGCGAGACGGGCAACAAGAAGCTCTCGAAGCGCGACCCCAAGGCCGACCTGTTCCTCCAGCGTGAGAAGGGCTTCATCCACGAGGGCCTGCTCAACTACCTCGCGCTCCTCGGCTGGTCGATCGCGCCCGATCGCGACGTGTTCACGCTCGACGAATTCGTCGCGGCGTTCGACATCGCCGACGTGAACCCGAACCCGGCCCGCTTCGACCAGAAGAAGGCCGAGGCGATCAACGGCGACCACATCCGGATGCTGCAGCCCGCCGACTTCGCGGAGCGGATCGTCCCCTACCTCGCGTCCGCGGGCCTCGTCGCCGAGCCGCCGACGCCCGAGCAGAAGGCGCTCATCGAGGCATCCGCGCCGCTCGTCCAGGAGCGTGTGCAGCTTCTCGGCGAGGTGCCTGGCCTGGTCGGGTTCCTGTTCACGGACTCGGTCACCTACGCCGAAGACGCGCTCAAGTCGCTGCCCGAGAACGCCGCCGAAGTCGTGGTCGCGTCCGTCTCGGCGCTCGAGCTCATCCCGGAGTCGGAGTTCACCGCGGCCGCCGTGCAGGAGGCGCTCGCCGCCGCGCTCGTCGAAGGACTCGGGCTCAAGCCCCGCGTCGCGTACGGTCCGCTGCGCGTCGCGCTCACGGGTCGCCGCGTGTCGCCGCCGCTGTTCGAGTCGATCGAGCTGCTCGGCAAGAGCGAGACGCTGCGCCGTCTCGCGGCGTTCGTCGACAGCCGCGGCTGACGACGAACGCGGAATCCGCTCGGTTTGGAGCAGGGGTGCCGGTCGTCTAGACTTGATCCTCGGCACGACCCCGGTCGAAACCGGTGGGGTATGGTGTAATTGGCAACACGGCTGATTCTGGTTCAGTTGTTCTTGGTTCGAGTCCAGGTACCCCAGCAAGACAGAAACCCTCGATTGATCGGGGGTTTTCTTGTTTTCTCCTCCCATGTTCCCGGGCCATGCTCGTGAGCCTCTCCTGGCTCGGTCCGGTTTCGGTGGCCTTCGCCCGTGACTCCGCGATCCGCACGCCGCACGAGCGTGTCGAGCTGGTCTCAGCGGATGGATCGACGGTTGGGTGGGCTCCTCGGCGTCGCTAGCTTGCCGGTGACCATGACCGATGACGATCTAGGAGTGCCAGCCATGCGCACACGTCTGTCGACACGATTGGGGGTGGCGGGGCTCGGCGCGGCCGTTCTGGTGACGGGCCTCGTCTTCGCCCCCGCCCACGGTGCGGAGGAGCCCGACTCAAGCTCCCTCTCTGCCACAGCCCCGACCGGCACGGACATGCCCACGGTCGGCGGCAACCTCGGAAATCAGCACTATTCCTCGCTCACGCAGATCAAGCCCGAGAATCTGGAGCAGCTCGCCCCGGCGTGGCGGACCCACGTGTCAGCGGTCGATCCGGTCTCGACGCGCACGGGACAGCAGACGACCCCGATCGTCGTCGATGGGGTGCTCTATCTCGATACCCCCTCCGGCGGGGTGATCGCCGTTGACGGCGCGACCGGCGATCCCGTCTGGAAATGGGAGAACACGGCCATCGGCTTGTCGACGACGCGGCGCGGCGTCTCAGCAGGCGAAGGACGGATCTACACCCTCGCCGGCGGCAACAACGTGGTCGCTCTCGACCAGGAGACCGGCGAGGAGATCTGGGTCGCGCCAGCGGTCGGGCCGAACGGCGAAGACCTGGGCCGCGTGGGGAAGGTCGCGACGGTGTACTTCGACGGTCTCGTGTACGCACACGCGGCCGACGGGAATCGCGGTGCGGTGGTTGCGCTGAATGCCGAAGACGGATCCTACGTGTGGCACTTCTTCGGCGGTCCGATGCGGGGCGAGGAGTTCACGAAGCTCGACGGCACGACTTTCGATGCGTCCGCGACGTGGGGGCCCGTGCTCGATGACGGCACGGACTGCTCCGAGTCGGGAGGTGCCACGAGCTGGATGCACGGGGCGGTGGATCCCGAGCTGGACCTCTACTACATGACCTTCGGCAACGCGCGCTCCTGCAACTCGTCCCAGGACGGCTCGAACCGGCCCGGCGACAATCTCTTCTCATCGACGATGGTCGCGGTCAACGCCCACACGGGCGAGTACGTGTGGCACTACCAGTCGATCCACCACGACGTGTGGGACATGGACAACGTGCATCCGCCCACCCTCGCCGACATCGAGATCGACGGGCAGCTCCGCAAGGTCGTCTTCTACGGCAGCAAGTCCGGTCATCAGTTCGTGCTCGACCGCACGAATGGCGAGCCTGTGCTGCCGGTCGCAGAGAAGGCGATGATCATCGACGACCGGCAGGCGCACTCACCGACGCAGCCGATGCCCGCGACGCGTCTACTGCCCGAGTGCCTCGTGTGGGAGCCGCTCGACCCGGACAACGTGCCGGGCGACCCGTGGCGTGGCGTACCGAACTACAACGGCTATCAGCCTGACGCTGACGGGAACCTCGTCTTCAACCCCGACAGCTACGTCGCCGCCGACGAACCGCACCTCACGTATCCCGAGGGCAGCTCCGGCCACCGCGAGGGCTGCATGTACGACCCGCAGTGGGACCTGCCGATCCTGTCGACGACGAGCCAGAATGGCGGCGGCGACTGGTCGAACAACGCCTACAGCCACTCGACCAACTTCGTCTACTTCTCCTACGGCACGAACCCGGTCGCTCACTACAACGGCGCATCGGCGAACGGCCTGCGCGCGACCGGTCAATACCAGACCGGGGGCATCGTCGCGTACAACGCGTCCACCGGTGAGGTCGCGTGGCAGAACCACCTCGGTACGGACATGTCGCACGGGCAGGGCTCCCTCGCCACCGCAGCAGATGTGCTCTTCGTCGGACAGGCTGATGGCCGTCTCCTCGCTCTGGACGCACGCACCGGCGACGTGCTCTGGGAATTCCAGACGGGTACGGCGATCGGCTCGACCCCGGTGACATACGAGGTGGATGGCGAGCAGTACGTCGCCGTATTCGCCGCGGGCACGACGAACCCATATGGCGGATCCATCACCGCGGGCGACTCTCTGTGGGCGTTCAAGATCGGCGGCGAATACGTCACCGAGTCGGGGAGCCAGGAAGGTCCCGTCACGGCGCCGCTGTCGATCCGGCGTCCAGTAAGCGGATCGGCGGTCGAGGGCGCAACGGTCGACAACACCGTGCTGCTCGCGCGGACCAGCCGCACGGCGGACACCGCCACTGCTGCGGACGCGACAACCACCTCGGCGATGCAGCCCACCCACCTGCGGGTCTCCGTGGGGGAGACGGTGACGTTCCTCAACCCGGGCGTGGAGACCTTCCCGAACAACCCCAACACGAAGGAGCACTGCGCGACGCAGTTCTTCGAGGGCGAGTTCAACGCGCGCCTGCAGCCGGGTGAGAGCTACCAGCACACGTTCACACGAGCCGGGGAGTACTTCTTCAACGACTGCACCGACCCTCGACCCACCGGCAAGATCGAGGTCGTCGCGGACGTCGAGGAGATCCCCGACGCTCTCGACGTCAGGGGCAAGGCGAATCTGACGTCGAGCAACGGACTGTTCACCGGGGTGGACGGAGTGCTGACGATGCACTTCGAACTTCCCCGCGGCTACACCTACGAGAGCGGAGTCGAGCTGATCACGGAGCTCGGGCTGCAGCCCATCGCGGCCGCGAAGGTGACCGCCAACAAGAACCGCATCATCGTGCAGTTCGACAAGTCCGACGTCGACAACAACGTGCCGGAGGGTGAGACCACGCTCGTCGTGACCGCCTACGCCTTGGACGGCAATGGGGTGCAGAAGCAGCTCAGATCGTCGACGGAGGTCGTCGTCACGAAGTGACCTGTCAAGCCGAGATCGCCGCGTCATCCTCGGGTGGCGCGGCGATCTCGTCGCGGAGGAAATGTGTTCCATCGGCTGGGATCCCTTTTTGGCACCTTCGCAATCGTCGTCAGAGTGAAGCGCGAACGGCAGAGACGCCGTCGCGTCGGAAGGGAGAACGCGGCAGATGAGCCGACGAGACGAACCCGAGGAATCCATCTACGGCCACACCGAGACCGTCTACACCTCGCCCGACGTGAATGTCGGAGTGCCTCCCGAGCCGTGGTTCCTACGAGTGCTGTCGAGCGTCGAGGTTGTCGTAAGCGTCGTGCTGTTCGCGGGGATCTTCATCGGCGTGATGTGGCAGGTGATCGGTCGGTACTTCCCCAAGGTGTCCTGGCTCGGCGCGGGCGAGCTCGCACTCCTCAGCATGATCGCGATGACCTTCGCCATGATCGGCTATCTCACAGGACGCAACGGCCACATCGTGATCGAGCTGTGGGATCAGCTGCTCGAGGGGAGGCCGCTGTTCGCGGTGCTGCGCATCGTATCGGCGGTGATCATGGCGGGAACGTGCGCGTGGATGGCCTACGACGCCTGGGTCAAGATCGGCCTCGAGTGGAGTCGGGAGAGCGCCGCGATCGGCATTCCGCTCGGCGTGCTCTACATCTTCGCACTCCTGGGCGTCGTCTCGGCGGCGATCCACTCGGTCTGGAAGATCCGGCACGCGAATCGGCCTGAGCGTCGGCTCGAGATCGATGAGATGGAGGGCTGATCATGGACCTCTGGTTCTTCGCTCTCCTCCTCGTCGTGCTCCTTCTACTGCGGGTGCCGGTCGCCTTCGCGATGATCCTGCCCAGCATGATCTACTTCACGAGCCACGGCCTGTCCGCAGGCTACGCGATGACCTCGATGCTCAACGGAATCAACAGTTTCCCGCTCCTGGCCGTCCCGTTGTTCATCTTCGTCGGCACCCTGTCGAATCACCTCGGCATCGCCACTCGGCTCTACGACTTCGCCCGCGCGCTCCTGCCACGTCTGCCGGGCAACCTCGCCTTCGTGAACCTCGGCACTGCAATCGGGTTCTCGTGGATCAGCGGATCGGCACTCGCCGACGCCGCATCCACGAGCAAGGTGCAGATCCCGCAGATGCTCAAGGCGAAGTATCCCTACGGCTTCTCGGCAGGACTCACGGCCTCCAGCTCGCTGCTGAGCACCGTGATGCCGCCCAGCATCCCCGCCGTCCTGTTCGCGGCAACGGCGTCGATCTCGACCGGTGCACTGTTCGCCGGCTCGGTGCTCCCGGCTGCGCTCATGGCGGTCGGTCTCGCGGTGTACATCGCCATCTGGGTGCGGCTGCACCCCGAGATCACGGGGAGCCGCCCCTTCGACGTTCGGATGCTGGGGACGGCCACGGTGCGCGTCCTCGGACCCGCCCTTCTGCCGATCATCATCCTGGGTGGGATCTTCAGCGGATGGTTCACGCCCACGGAGAGCGCCGGCGTGGCCGCCGCTGTCACGATCGTGCTCGGCGCCGTATACCGGACGCTCTCCTGGGCCACCTTCTGGAAGGCAGCCAAGGAGACCGTGATCATGTCGGGCGGCATCCTGCTCATCATCGGGGCCTCGAACCTGCTGGGACAGGTGCTCGCCCGCGAGCAGGTGTCACGCGGACTAGGCGAGTGGCTCGCCGGCGTCACGGACAACCCGATCGTGTTCCTTCTTCTCCTGAATGTGCTTCTCATCCTGCTCGGGGTCTTCCTGGAGGCGCCGCCGGTGATCCTCGTGCTCGTTCCGATCCTCATGCCGATCGTCTCGGGCTACGGCATCGACCCCGTGCACCTCGGCGTGATCATGATCGTCAACCTCATGATCGGGTCGCTGACGCCGCCCGTCGGCGCCGTGCTCTTCGTCGTGGGGTCGATCACGCGCCGGCCGATGGGTGAGCTTTTCCGCGGCATACTGCCGTTCCTTGTTCCGCTGTTCGGAGTGCTTCTGCTCCTGACTCTCTTCCCGCAGATCGTCACCATCGTGCCGACGATGCTCGGGCTGTGATCTCGAAAGGACCGACTTTGACCCGCAAGCTCTATGTGCTCAACGGCCCCAACCTCGACATGCTGGGACAGCGCGAGCCCGAGATCTACGGCACCACGACGCTCGCCGACATCCAGGCATCCGTCGAGCGGCTCGCCAGCGAATTCGGCTTCGAGCTCTTCTTCGCTCAGACCAATGCGGAACACCAGATGATCGAGTGGCTTCACGACGCGTTCCGCGACGCCGCCGCCGTGGTTATCAATCCGGCAGGCTTCAGCTTCCAGTCCGTTCCGGTGCTCGACGCGCTGCGGATGCTCCGTGTTCCTCTCGTCGAGCTGCACATCTCGAACATCCACGCCCGGGACATCGTCCACCGGCACTCACTCGTGTCTGCCGTCGCGACGGCGGTGATCGCGGGTGCCGGATCGTTCGGCTACGACCTCGCGGTGAGGGCTGCGCACGCGCTGTCGAGGTAGCCCGTTCCACTCGTCGGGAGCACTTTCGACGGGACCATCGGCTCCGGCAAGAGTCGGAGCACGCAGCAGCGCAAGGATGCGCACACAGAAGGAGACGCACATGACCACATCGCAGTCCATGCGCCGAGGCCTCGTCGCCACCTCGGCGATCGCCGTCGCCACGCTCGCCCTCGCGGCGTGCAGCGGTGGCGAGACGAACCCCCCGGCAGGCGACGGTGGCGACAACCCGGTGACCTTGACCGTCTCGCTCACGCAGAACGAGCAGACTCCGAACTACTACTGCGGGGTCGAACTCCTCAAGGAGCGTCTCGAGGAGTCCGGCCTCGGGTTCACCGTGGATCTGTACCCCGCGAGTCAGTTGGGTCCGCACGCGGATCGATTCCCGATGACGCAGGCCGGAGACATCGACATCGACCTCCTGGGCGGGTCCGAGCTCGCGACGACATTCGCGCCGATCGAGGCCGTCGACGCCGCATACGCCTTCGATGACGTCGACCACGCCTTCAGGTGGATCGACGAGGGTGCCGCTGATCTGTTCGCCGACTTCCACGAAGCCACGGGTGTGCAGATCGTCGACGGGTGGTTCTTCGGGAACCGGACCTTCACCACGAAGGGCATCGAGGTCCGCAGTCCGGGCGACCTGTCGGGTGTGCCGATCCGCTTCCCGAACTCTCCCGGCTTCCTCGCCAACGCAGCTGCTCTCGGCGTCGACAGCCCCGTGTCGGTCGCGGTCGAAGAGCTCTACTCAGCCCTGCAGCAGGGGATCGCCGTCGGGCAGGAGAATCCGATCCCCGCGACCCACTCGTCGGGCTACGACGAGGTGCTGGACACGGTGGTTCTGAACAATCACAACGTCGGACTCCAGTTCGTCATCGTGAGCGATCGCACCTTCGAGAAGCTCAACGAGGAGCAGACGGCAGTGCTCGAGTCGACGATCCACGAGATCCGCGACGAGAACCGCATCTGCGTCGAGGACGAAACCGATGAGATCCTGGACGAGTACCGCTCGGACTCGGCGTACACGGTGATCGAGCAGGGCGAGATCGACCTCGACGCCTTCATAGAGAAGGCCGAGGCGTACTTCGCCGATTACTACGACGGCGAGACCCTAGCCGCGTACGAAGGGATCAGGGCTTTGTCCGACTGATCGATCATGAGAGTGGGGAGGGGACGCTCAGCGCCCCTCCCCATTCTTCGCGTCGTGGTGTCACGCGGCCGCGATCCTGCGGCTCAGCGCCGCGGCCGTGTGACGGACGAGTGGGATGGTCTGGACGGGATCGAGCTCGTCGATCCCACCGCTGACCGAAAGGGCTGCGACCACCGTGCCCCGCTCGAACACCGGGCTCGCGACGCACACATGGTCGCCGTGGTCTGCTTCATACGTCGTGACGACGTCCTGCTCCGTGCCGCGCTCGCGAAGCGTTTCGAGCGCGGCGCCGAGCGCGGTGGTGGAGCGCGGCAGGCGCTGGCCGACATGTGCGGCTGCGAGGGGTGTGCTGCGCCCGAGGGAGGTCGCGATCACGAGTGCGTCGTCTCCGTCCGCGATCGCGAGGTGCACATGGTGCCCTGTCGCATCGCGGAGCCTGCTGAGAGTCGGTATGGCCGCCTGGCGGAGGCGGCGGGGGTGCTCAACGCTCTGCCCGAGCTCGAACAGGCGGATGCCGAGGTAGAGGCGGCCGTCCACGCGATCGAGATAGCCCTCTGCCACGAGGTCGGCCGCGATGCGAGAGACGGTGGATTTCGGAAGGTTCGCACGTCGAGCGAGCTCGGTGACGCCGAGACCTTCCCCAACGCCGAAAGCCTCGAGGACGGCGCTCATGCGGTCGAGCACGCTCACCGAGTCACTCCAGGCCGCCGTGCGCATGGTCAGGCTGCGGCGAGTCGGCGCGTCAGTGAGATCGCGGCTCCGCGGACGAGCGGCTCCACATCGGCCGCGCGCATGCTGTCGGCAGGGCCGGCGATCGAGATCGCGCCCACGACACGCTGCTCGGCACCGAGGATCGGACTCGCGACCGCGAGAACACCCCGGTAGGACTGCCCGGGGTCGGTCGCGGACGAGACGGATCGGACTGCCGTCAATTCGTCGTAGAAGCGGTCCGCGTCGCCGTCGTGGAGTGGAGCGGCTACACGCTCCACGATGTGCGGGTCCTCGCAGAAGGCGAGGTAGGCCTTGCCGCTCGCGGTCGTGAGCGCGGGGGATCGCACTCCCGCTCGAGCCGGGAGCATGGGGAGCCGCCCCGGGACGGCGGCGAGAGAGACCATGTCGGTGCCCTGCTGAACCCAGAGGCCGACGCGCTCGCCGGTGTGCTGAGACAGGTCGCGCACCACCGGTGCGGCGACCGAGAGGAGGCGTCGCGGCTGGGTGGCGAGGGAGCCGAGCTCGAACAGCCGGAGACCGAGGGTGATACCGTTCCGATCGCGCGCGAGATAGCCGCGTTCGACGAGATCGCTGACCAGGCGCGCGGCGGTCGATTTCGGAATGCCGGTACGAGCCGTGATGTCGCTGACGGTGGTGGGACCACCTGCGGTCTTGACCGCATCGAGGACCGCGAGGATGCGATCGAGGACGGACATCGGCCGCTCATCGTCGCTGGAGGTGAGGCGCGACATCGGATCTCCCTTCCCGGGTTAGCCCCAGCGCTCCCGGATCCGAACGTAATCGTTGTTCCGTGCGAACCGCAACGAGCCCGGACGCGATTCGCGTCCGGGCTCGTCGAGTTCAGGCCTGGCAGAAGGGCTGAATACCCATCACGCTTTCGAGGCCGTTGACGATGTGCTGCTTGAACAACTCCTCGTTGGCGATCTCACCGTTCGGGTCACCCGTCCACAACTGGACGTCGTGGCCGAGCGTCGTGAGGAACGCCTTCCCGCCGTCGTAGTAGTGGCACCAGCTGACCGGGTGCTCAGCGCCATGCCCGGGATGACCGGTTGCACGTCCGTTGAGGCTCGTGGCCTCGTCGACCTCGAGAAGTACGTTCACATAGCTCGGGTACGGCACGAGGTTGTAGAACTCGTCGCGGAAGTCCCACGTCGCGGGGAAGCCGGCCGTTGAGACGTCGTCGTCGTTGATCGTCTCGATCGTGCCCGCCCGGTTTGGGGCGTGGTCGTAGAAGTTCGCGCCGCCGAGCAGGCCCTCGTACCACGGCCAGTGGTATTCCGTGCCGAACGCGTTGTGGATGCCCACGAAACCGCCGCCGCGCCGGACGAACTGCATGAGCGCCGTCTGTGCGTTGTCGTCGAGGGTGTCACGCGTGGGGCTGAGGAACACCACGGCCTGATAGTTGTTCAGGCTCGTCATGCGTGAGACGTCCTCGGTGTAGTCGACCTGGATGCCGCGCTCCTCGGCCCACGCCTTGAGCGCAGCTTGTGCGACGTTGTTCGGATTGAGCGGCGGGTTCAGCCCGGGTGCGAGCGCGGTGCCGAGGTGTGCGTGGCGGGGACCCACCGTGCGGCTGTAAATCAGGATCCGCTTCGTTTCGCCCTCCGTCCAGCCCTGCCCCCAGTCGTTGTAGCAGGCGGGATCGACGCCGCGGCACACACCGTAGTCCTTGATCCCATCGAGATAGACCGCGTCGGCGGTGGTCGGCTGTCCGCCGAGCCCCTTGCCGTTGCCGTTTCCGTTGTTCCCTTGGCCGGCGATCGCGACGCTGCCGGCCGTGCTGCCCGGGCTCGCGATCGTGTTCGTGGCGGCGAAGATGCCGGCGCCCAGCACCGCCGCCGTCACCAGCGCCATGCCGGAGCGCAATACCGATTTCACGTGAGATCTCCTTCGATCAGTCGCGTCGAGGCCCGAGCGGGGAGCGGGTGCCGGGCAACCGTGACGCTAGGGCGCCGCCGAAACCGCGGGCAACGATCGTTCCATTCAGTGGGCGCCGGTGTGGTCCCGCCGCCCGCTTGCGGGCGGCGATAATGGAGGGATGACCGCATCGTCGCTGTCGCCCGAGCGCTTGGATGAGCTCGCCGCTCTCCGGCGGCGTGCCTACGGCCCGGATGCCGACATCGAGCAGGATCAGGACGCGGTCGCGCGGTTGCAGGAGCTCGAAGACCTCGCGCGCCCCGGCACGGTGGCAGACGCGGCCCCACCCGTCGAGGGGCAGGCGCCCACGAGCGTGGACGCCGCGGTCGAGGAGGCGGCAGCGCCGATCCAGCCCGAGACTGCCGCGGTCATCGACGTGGCCGACGTGCCCCCCGCGCCCATGGGCGCCCAGCCCGCGGGGGCGGGCGCGGCATCCGTGTCGTCCGGTGACGATCGGAGCGCGACGGATGCCGCCGCCGCAGCCGAGACGAAAGCCGAGACCGCCCCACCGGTCGAACAACCCGCTCCGAAGGGGTTCTTCGCGCGCATCGCAGCGTGGTGGCGACGCATCCCGCGGTGGACGATCGCCGTCGTCGCGGTCATCGTCGGCGCGGTCGCGAGCGTGGGACTCGGCGCTGCCGCCTCGGCGCAGCCTGCGGCGCGGCTCGGGATCGACTCCTCGCGCGTCGGGTCGGACATCGTGTTCCTGCCGGAGGGCGCCCTCGTGTACTACGAGCTCGAGAGGGACGACATCCGCCTCCACGAGGCGTTCGGCGACCTCCAGGTGGTCTCGGGCATCAACGACTCCGACCAGGAGTGTCTGTTCGCCGCCGTCGGCGACCGCTGGCTCAACGGCGGGTGCGCGCCCGCCGAGTTCGGCGCGGTCTTCGACATCACCGACGACTACGGGCTGCAGGAGCTCACCGACCCGGACCTCCCGCAGAGAAGCACCATCCGGCTCATCCTGAAGGGCGAGGTCGTCGAAGTGTGGGTGCACGTCGGCGAGGGCCCGAGGATCATCGAGGGCTGACGATCACGCCGTCGCTTCGGCGAGCGCCTCGGCACCCAGCGCGGCGTACGCGGGGTTGTCGTCGCTGTGCTGGAGGAGCGTCGCGGCTACCGCCACCGCCCATCCGCGCGCACGCGTCCACGTGGCTTCGTCGTGCCGGTCGGCGAGCATCGCTATGAAGCGTTCCCGACCCGCCGCGTCGAACGCGAGCCAGGCGATCGCGAGGTCGTACGCGGGATCTCCTGCGGTCACGTCGCCGAAGTCGATGATCGCGGCGAGCCGGCCATCGTGGGCGACGAGGTTGCCCGGGTGCATGTCGCCGTGGATCCACACCGGAGGAGCGGAATGGGCGGGCGCCGCCACCGCCGCGCGCCACAGCTCCTGGGCCGTGCGCAGTCGTTCGTCGGGTGCCGCGCGTCTCTCGTGCAGCGCCGCGAGGCGCGCCTCGACCGCTTCGTCGCGATCCGCGAGCGGCACACCGCGGAACGGGTTCACCGGATGCTCCGCCGGAGCCTCCACATGCATGAGACGCAGCGCGCGGGCGAGCTCGGGCGCCCACGGCGTGCGCTCCGCGCGCGGGACGGAAAGAGCGCTCGTCCCGTCGAACCACGGAACAACCGACCACCGCCAGGGGTAGCCGCCCGACGGCAGGCCCTGAACCAGAGGGGCCGGCACGCCGATACCGCTCGGCGCGATCAGGCGCGCGAGCGTCGGCAGCACCTCATGCTCGTGTACGAGCAGCCTCGCGGCGACTGCGCGGCGCGGCATCCGCACCGCGAGGTCGTCCCCGAGGCGCCACATCTCGCAGTCCCACCCCGACTCGGCGAGCGAGAGCGGGCGGGTGGCGGCATCGGGAACGACGTCCGCCGCCTGATCTGCGAGCAGGCGGCGGATCAGCGGGTCGTCGATGGTGATCTCGGCTGCGGGCTTATCGGGCATTCAGCCGACGATACCGGCGCATCAGACGTCGGCGCTGTCGCGCGGGTCGAGCTCGAGGAACTCGCCGCCGTTCTGCTCCGTGGCCCACTTGAGGCGCTGGCGGTGCATGCCGCGGCCGATGACCGACAGGGTCATGTCGTGCGTGCCGAACGCGCGGCGCGGCTTCACGGCGAGCACGAAGTCCATCGCCTCGCCGATCTTGAGCCACGGTGCGCCGAGGGGTGCGGCGAGCAGCTTCACCTCGACGCCCTCGGGCACGGCGTACGAGTCGCCCGGGTAGTAGAACGTGTCGTTGACGAGCACGCCCACATTGTCGACGACGGGGATCGACTCGTGGATGACGTTGTGACGACCGCCGAAGAAGCGCAGCGTGAACGGGTCCACCGTCACGGTCTCACCGGGGCCGACGACGGTGACGTCGTACCCACCGGCGGCGTCGGCGACTCCCTTCGGTCCGAAGACGGGGGTGTCGGGGAACTTCGTGAGCAGTCGATCGAGGTGGTCGGGCGTCCAGTGGTCGGGGTGCTCGTGCGTGAGCATGATGGCGACGACGTTCTCGAGCTCGTCGAGGGGGTTGGTGAACGATCCCGGATCGATCACGAGGGTCTTGCCGGAATCCTGGACGGTCAGCGCCGCGTGCTCATACTTCGTCACTCGCATGCGTTCGAGTCAACCGGCCATGAGGCGGCGACGGCAAGCCGGATGCCCCATCCCGGGCTCGATTTGGTCGGCCTGAACCCGCATGGCATACTTGAACGGCTGACAAACGGCCCCATCGTATAGCGGCCTAGTACGCCGCCCTCTCACGGCGGTAACGCGGGTTCGAATCCCGCTGGGGTCACCACCAACGACAGAAGCCCGGTCCACAGGACCGGGCTTCTGTCGTTTCCCCTTCACCCCTTCAACCCGCTGGTACTCACCCCCCTGGATGATCTGCCGCTGCCCGATGAAGAACACGATGATCATCGGGATCGTGGCGATGACGCTCGCGGTGACGATGATCTCCCAGTGCCACTCGCCCCCGAAGCCGAAGGCGTCGACGAGGGACTTGAGTCCGCGGGGGATCGTGAAGGTCGACGAATCGCGCAGATAGATCAGCGCGCGCATGAGGTCGGTCCATACGGCCTGCACCTCGAAGACGAGGGTGACGGCCAGCGCAGGCTTGCACAGCGGGAGGGTGATGCGCCAGAAGAGGGTCCACTGCGAGGCTCCGTCGACGCGCGCCGCCTCGAACAGGTCGCGCGGCAGTCCGAGCATGAACTGCCTCAGCAGGAAGACGTAGAACGCGCTCGCGAAGAGATTCCCCGCCCACAGCGGCACGAGGGTCCCGACGAATCCGAGGGCGTTCCAGATGAGGAAGGTCGGGATCATCGTGACCGCCCCGGGGAGCATCATCGACGCGAGCACGAGTCCGAACAGCACGCCGCGTCCGCGGAAGCGGAAGTAGGAGAAGCCCCACGCGACCATCGCGCTCGAGATGGTCACCGTGACCGCCGCGAGCACTGTGACGACCAGCGTGTTCAGCAGCCACAGCGCGAGCGGCGCCTCCTGCCACACCGTGACGTAGTTGTCCAACGTGAATGTGTTCGGGATGAGCCGGTTGTCGAACACCTCGCCGCGCGGCTTGAACGACGCGCTCACGAGCCAGATGAACGGGTACGCGAACACGACGCCGAGCACGACGAGCGCTGCGATGACGAGCCCGCGTATGAACGGCCTGCGGCGGCGATAGGCCGCGCCCGCATCCGATCGCCGTCGCAGTTCGCGCGCGTTCGGCACCCTGATCGAGTCGAGGGTCGTGAGCGGTCCGCTCGGCAGCGGATCGGTCTCGTACTCGCGGTCAGGAGCACCGTGGGGGAGCACTCTGCTCATCTCGGCGCCTCGCCCTCGTAGTAGACGAGCCGCCTGGACACGATGAGCTGCACCGCGGTGACGACCATGATGATCGCGAACAGGAGCCACGCCATCGCCGACGCGTAGCCCATGTGCAGGAACTCGAACGCCTGCTGGAACAGGTAGATGACGTAGAACAGCGCGGCGTCGTTGCTGTAGGTCGTGTTGCCCGATCCGAAGAACGCGGTGTACGCCTCATCGAAGGTCTGCAGTCCCGCGATCGTGTTCACGACGACGATGAAGAACAGCGCGGGGCTGATCAGGGGGAGCGTCACGCTGAACGACTGCCGCCAGAAACCCGCGCCGTCGAGCTTCGACGACTCGTACAGTTCGGTCGGCACGTCCTGGAGCGCGGCCAGCAGGATGATGACGGATGCCCCGACCGTCCACAGGCTCATGAGGATGAGGCCCGGCTTGACCCACGCCGGATCGGTCGTCCACGCGGGTCCGGCGACGCCGAACCATCCGAGCACCGTGTTGATGAGCCCGTTCTGCCCGTTGAACAGCAGCAGGAAGAGGATGCCGACCGCGACCGGGGGAGTCATCTTCGGGAGGAAGAAGATCGTCCGGAAGAACCCCGCGCTTCGTCCCGCCCGATCCAGCAGCAGCGCAAGCAGGAGCGACACGATCACGTACGCGGGCACCTGCAGCGCCGTGAACAACAGGGTGTTGCCGATCGCCAGAGCGATCTTCGGGTCTTCGAACAGCTGCGCGTAGTTGTCGAACCCGATGAACCGCGGGTCGTTGATGACGTCGTAGTCCGTGAGCGACAGGTACGCGCTGTACAGGATCGGCCAGGCCGTGAACACGGCGAATCCGATCAGCCAAGGCGACAGGAACAAGAAAGCGGATGCGACGTTCCTGCGCTTGGCGCGGCGGCGCGACCGTTGCCGCTCCGGCGTCATCGCCGGCGCGGCAACGGCGGTCGAGGCGTTCACCTCGGATCAGTCCCTCGAATCGAGGTCGGCCCACGCCTCGTCGAGCGCGGACTGAGCCGTCTCCTGCGCATTCGCGAGCGCCTCGGCGGGCTCCGCCTGGCCGTTGAGCACGGCGTTGACGGCGTCCTGGAGCGCCTGCTCGAACTCGGCGTCGGCCGGGTTGGCCGGCATCGAGAACGTCGCGTCGTTCGCCTCGTACATCTTCTCGACGGCGGTGTCCCACGGCTCTCCACCGGAGGTCACCATGCCCGAGATCATCTCGTCCGCCTGCGCGTTGCCGGTGAGGATGCCCGTGAACGGCTTGCCCTCGCCTTCGCGGACCTCGATGCGCGCCTCGGCTGCGGCCTGCCACGCGTCGATCGACGTCATGACACGCGCCCAGCGGCATGCGGCCTCCGGGTTCTCGCTTCCCGCCGGGATCGCCCACGCCGAGCCGGCCGCATAGGCGAGCGTCTCGCCGTTGCGGTCGCGGACGGTGTCGAACTCCATCGCGGCATCCGGCGACACGTCATTGAGGGCGTTGACGTACCACTGCTCCATCGGCATCGCCCCGAGCACGCCCGTCGCGAACTGGTTGCCCGCGCCGAAGAAGTCGGCCGAGTCGCGATAGGCCTTGACGGCACTGAAGCCGCCCTGATCGTCGTAGATCGAGACCGCCCACTCCAGCGCCTCCACGACCTCAGGGGCGTCGAGCTGCGCGGTCTTGCCGTCCGCCGAGATGAGGTCGACGCCGTTGGCTTTCGCCCACAGCGGCAGGAACTCGGGGAGCTTGCTGTCGACGCCGATGACGCTCAGCCGGCCGCCGTCCGACTTCGTGAGCGCCTGGTTGGCAGCGCTCATCGCCTCCCAGTCGGAGCCGTTGACGTCTTCGATCGTGACGCCGGCCGCCGACAGCAGGTCGGCGTTCGCCATCGTGAGCTGCACGGTGTTGAACTCGGGGATGCCGTAGACCTCGTCGTCGAGGGTGACCTGGTCGATCGCGGCTTGGACGAACTGCCCCGTGTCGATGCCCTCGCCCTCGATGCAGTCCTCGAGCGGCAGCACGGCGCCGCGTGCGGCGAGCGAGCCGATCTGGTCGCGATCGGCGTAGACGATGTCGGGCGGGGAGCCCGTGGCGACCGCCGAGAGGAACTGCTGCAGATCGAGGTCGCCCTCGATGAGGTCGACAGTCACGTCGCCGAGCGCCTCCTCGGCGAGCTCCATGCGCGACGTCGCGACCTCGTCGACCCCCGAGAAGCCCATGACGCTCAGCGTGCCGCTGAGCTCGGCATCCGACGAGAAGTCGATGTCGGCGGTCTCGGACTGGCCGGTTCCGACGGCGCATCCGGTGACCACGATCGCGGCGGCGCTCACGAGGATCAGCCCGCCGAACGCCTTCGAGTTTCCGCTTCTCACGTTCCACCTCCGACCGCCCGTAGCAGTGAGCGGAGCGGCCAACGTAAGAATCGTGTGGGTCAGCACAAAGGGGCTTGACCGAGTGGCGTCGATGTGCCTCGGACCGGCGATCACGCAAGGCGGGTGCTGCTGTCCGCCGGCAGGGTCGGGACGTGCGCGAGGTCACGCTGGGGCGGGACTTCGCCGCGGTTCGAGGGGGTTGACACAATGCGGCGCGACGGCGACGGTGGTGGCTCGCACAGGCGGAGGGCGACTCATGACACCACGTGACGCGGGTCTGCGGCCCGGCGACGTGCGCGTCGGCACCTCAGGCTGGAGCTACAACCATTGGAATGACGTCCTCTACCCCCGCGGCACGCCGTCCGGGCGCCGCCTCGAGGTGTACGCGGAGAGCTTCGACACCGTCGAGCTCAACTCGAGCTTCTACCACTGGCCGCGCGCGGACGGGTTCCGGGCGTGGGAGGCGCGCCTGCCCGACGGGTTCCTCATGACGGTGAAGGCGCCTCGCGGCCTGACCCACGCCCGCAAACTGCGCTCGCCGCAGCTGTGGACGGAGCGCCTCGCGGAGGGCATGGCCGCGCTCGGCGACCACGCCGGCCCGCTCCTGCTGCAACTGCCGCCGGATCTCGAGCGCGACGACGATCGTCTGTCCGCAGCCCTCGACGCGCTGCCCTCCGGCGTCCCGGCGGCGGTGGAGCTGCGGCATCCGTCCTGGGTCCACGACGACGTCTTCGCGCTGTTGGAGCGGCACGGTGCGAGCTACTGCGTCATGAGCGGTGCGCACCTGCGCTGCGAGCTCCGCGCGACCGCTGAGCTCGTGTACGTGCGATTCCACGGTCCCGACGACGACCGCCTCTACGTCGGCAGCTACTCGGACGCCGACCTCGACTGGTGGGCCGAGCGCATCGACGAATGGCGTGCCGCCGGGCACAGCGTGCTCTGCTATTTCAACAACGACGGCGAGGGCCATGCCGTGCGGGACGCGCTCAACCTGCGCGCACGTCTGGAGTGACCGGATGCCGCGGCCGCGGTCACCGGGCCGAGGCGTCGTCCTTCGGGCGCTCCGCGAGAGCATCCGTCCGGACCCGGCGCCGCCGCCCACGCGCCAGCGCCACGATTCCCCACACGACGAGCCCGACCACGCCGGCGACCGCGATCCAGGGGATGAGGAACCCGAGGCCGATGACGATGCCGTTGACCGTCGCGACGAGCCCGTTCCACCCGGCGGCGAGGCCGTCGCCGAACCCGGCGGGGTTCGCCTCGACCGGCTCCGGCTCGGTCGTGAGCGTCACCGTGAGCGTCGACATCTGCACCTGCCCCTCGAGCGACTCGAGCTGCTGCCGGTACGACTCGAGCATCGCCTGCCGCTCGGACAGCGCGCGCTCGGCCTCGATGAGGTCGCTCAGGCTTCCCGCCTGCGACATGAGCTCGGTCAGCCGGTCCACCGACGCCTGGGTCGCGTCGATGCGGGCGCGCAGGTCGACGGCCTGCTCGGTGACATCCTCGCGCTGGATGGCGGATGCCGTCACGTCGCCGAACTCCGACAGGTCGCTCGTCAGCGCCGTGAGCTGATCGGCAGGCACGCGCACGGTGATCCAGGCCCCGTCGATCGGCGTGGGGTAGGGGACGATCACGTCGTACTCGGCGCCCGAGCCGTCGGCCGGACCTGTGACGCCTGTCTTGCCGATGCGCATGGACTCGACATACCCGCCGCGCGCCTCGGCTGCGGCGCCGATCGCCTGCGCCGCCTCTTCGGGGTCGTCGACGACCACGGTCGCGGTCGCCGTCGTGATGATCTCGCGCGTGCTCGCGCCCTCTTCGGTGGCGTCGCCGCTCGCGGAGGACGCGTCGTCTCCGCCCGGGGCGAGGTCGACGATCCCGCCGTCGGCCTCGCCCATGTCGGGTGCGACCGCGCCGCCGCCGACCTCGGGGGACGACTGGGTGCCGACGAACGCACTGTCGCCCGCGCCCTGCGGAGCCATGAACGAGGACACGACGGGAGGGAGGACCGCCGCCGCGATCACGACGACCGCGGCGGCCGCGCCGCCGGCCATCATCCAACGGCTCCGGCGCGTGCGTCGCGCGGCCCGTTCGCGCGCGATGTCGGCGAAGAGCGCGTTCTCGATCTCGTCGATGCGCTCGTCGGTGAGTTCGGGAAGCGTGGTGCCCGAACGGACCTCGGTGGGCTGTTCGGTGTTCATGTGCTCTCCTTGACGACGGTCCGCAGTCTCGTGCGGATGCGGGAGAGACGATTGCGCACGACGCCGTGGGCGACGCCCAGCTCGTCGGCCGCCGCCTGGTACGCGTAGCCCTCGGTGGCGCACAGCCGGAAGATCTCGCGATCGAGCGGGCTGAGCCCTTCGACCTCGCGCAGGATCCGGTCCGCGAGTTCCGCGTCGACGACCTGCTGTTCGACGTCGACGGTCGACGGGATGGTCTCGTCGGCCGCGGCGGCGGTGTGGCGGCGGTCGCGCTGCTGCGCCCGCATCCGGTTCGCCGCCTGGAAACGGCACACCGTCGCGAGCCACGGCAACAGCGAGTCGCCCGCGAGCTCGAGGCCCGGGAGCTTCCGCCACGCCACGAGGAAGGTCTCCTGCGTGACGTCCTCCGCATCGGACGCGTCGTGCAGCAGTCCGTGGGCGAGCCAGTAGATCGGACGGACGTACGCGCGATACAGCGTGCGGAAGGCGTGCTCGCTTCCGCGCGCGGCCAGAGCCACGAGCTCGGCATCGTCGTGCGCGTCGTGTGCGTCCATCCCCATCCCTCGGCTCGCACCGCGCGCCGCTGTGAGCGCCGTCGCGGAGCACCATTGTCTCTCACAGTGTTGGTGTCGGCGAGGAGCGGATCGTCTCACCGGCGCGCCGGGGGCGCGGCATCCGCAACGGCCTCCTCATCGCCCGCCGGACTGTATCCTGAAACCCGCGAAAGGGAGTATCCCGTCATCGCCGTCCGTCATCACGGGCTCTGTCGGAGGGGCCCCGGGCGTGCGACGCAGTTGCGGTTCTGCTGCGGGGAGAGACTTTCCAGACGTTTCAGACCCCTTCGCCTGAAAGGCCCGCATGGACCTCGCCCTCCCCCTCTGGTTCGAGATCGGCTCGCTCGTCGGGCTGTCGCTCATCCTCCTCGCAGACCTGCTGCTGATCCTCAAGCGCCCGCACATCCCCACGACGAAGGAGTCGTCGCTGTGGGTCGTGTTCTACGTGACGCTCGCGCTCATCTTCGCCGGCCTCATGTGGATCTTCGCCGGCGGCGAGTTCGCAGGTCAGTTCGTCGCCGGCTGGCTCACCGAGTACAGCCTCTCGATCGACAACCTTTTCGTGTTCGTGCTGATCATGACGCAGTTCGCGGTGCCGCGGCGCTATCAGCAGGAGGTGCTGATGGTGGGCATCATCATCGCGCTCGTCCTGCGCGGCCTGTTCATCCTCGTCGGCGCGACCGTCATCGAGCACTTCAGCCCGATCTTCTACGTGTTCGGCGCGTTCCTCATCTGGACGGCGATCCGTCAGGCGTTCCCCGGCGGAGACAAGGGCGACGACGTCAAGCAGGAGAGCTTCGTCGTGCGCCTGCTGCGTCGCGCGATCGACATCTCCGACCACTACGACGGAGCGAAGCTGCGCACGGTCGTCGGCGGCAAGAAGATGTGGACGCCGATGATCATCGTGTTCGTGGCGATCGGGGTGACCGACCTGCTCTTCGCGATCGACTCGATCCCCGCGATCTTCGGCATCACGCAGAGCCCGTTCATCGTGTTCACCGCGAACATCTTCGCCCTCATGGGCCTGCGCCAGCTCTACTTCCTGCTCGGCGACCTCCTCGACCGGCTGCGGTACCTGCACTACGGCATCGCGTTCATCCTCGCCTTCATCGGCGTGAAGCTCATCCTTCACGCGATGCACGTGAACGAGCTGCCGTTCCTCAACAGCGGCGAGCCGATCGAATGGGCACCCGAGATCTCCACGTGGATGTCGCTCGGCGTCATCGTGCTGTCGATGACCGTCGCGACGATCGCGAGTCTGTGGGCGTCGGCGCGCGACCGCCGGGCCGCGTTGGCCGCCGCGGATGCCGCGAGTGCCGCGGCCCGGAGGACGGATCCGGACACCGATTCCGGCGCATAACTGGGAGCGCACTCAGGTCGCACGCGTAGCGTGCGGATGACAACCGGGGGAACGTGCTCCGAGGGCTCTCGGATCGACCAAAGGAGGTCGGAATGTCGACGGGAGTCCGCACAACGAAGCCGCGAACCCCGGACCGAGCCGCGAGCGACTTCACCGAGCTCGCCGCCGTCGTCCGCGAGTCCGGGCTGATGCGCCGCCGCTACGGGTATTACTGGACGAAGATCATCCTGCTGCCGGTGGCGCTCGGGATCGCGATCGTCGCGTTCATCGTGATCGGCGACACGTGGTGGCAGATGTTCACAGCGGTGGGTCTCGCGGTGATCTTCACGCAGATCGCGTTCCTCGGACACGATGCCGCGCACCGCCAGATCTTCGTGTCCGGGCGGTGGAACGACTGGATCAGCCTCCTGCTCGGCGACCTGCTGGTCGGCATGAGCTACGGGTGGTGGCGTCACAAGCACACCCGCCACCACGCGAACCCGAACAAGGTCGCAGCAGATCCCGACATCGACCTGCCTGTGCTCTCGCTCACGCGCGACCAGGTCGCGAAGCCCCGCCCCGCCTTCGCGAGGTGGATCCTGGCCCATCAGGGACTGTTCTTCTTCCCGATCCTCCTGCTCGAGGGTCTGTCTCTGCACGCGTCGAGCGTGCGTCGGGTCGTGGCGCGCGAGCGCGTCGAGCGTCGATGGGTCGAGATCGCGTTCCTCGCGGTGCGCCTCGGCGGATACGTCGCGCTCGTCTTCCTCGTCCTCTCGCCCGGGATCGCGGCGGCGTTCCTCGGAGTGCAGCTCGGAGTCTTCGGCGTGTACATGGGCATGTCCTTCGCGCCGAACCACAAGGGCATGCCGCTCGTGCCCAAGGAGGCGCGACTCGACTTCCTCTCACGCCAGGTGCGGACGAGTCGCAACATCCGCGGCCCGTGGATCCTCGACGCGGTGCTCGGCGGGCTCAACTACCAGATCGAGCACCACCTCTTCCCGTCGATGCCGCGGCCTCACCTGCGGCGCGCGGCGCGCCTCGTCTCGGAGTACTGCGAGAGTCGAGGCGTCCCCTACACCGCGACCGGCCTCATCGAGGCCTACCGGATCGTCGTGCGCTACATCAACCGCGTCGGACTGGGCGAGCGCGATCCTTTCGAGTGCCCGCTCGTCGCGCAGCGGCGGGCGATATAGCGTTGCGCCGCGGCATCCGAAGCCGGTGGTAACCTTTCCGGGTGCGGATCGCTCGCCTTCTCCTTAGCGGCCGCGACGAGTCCTAGTTCTCAGGCCTTCCTCGTCGCGGAGTTCGTCGCGGGCCCGATTCAGTGAGGGCGCAAGCCCCATTCCGAGGAGAACGACCAACCAATGAGCAGCCCTGTCCCCGGTATCCCCGACCACCCGCGCACGCTCGCCGAGAAGGTGTGGAACGACCACCTCGTCGTGAAGGGCGAGAACGGCGAGCCCGACCTGATCTACATCGACCTCCACCTCGTGCACGAGGTGACGAGCCCGCAGGCGTTCGACGGCCTGCGCGCCGAGGGGCGGCCCGTGCGGCGTCCGGATCTGACGATCGCCACCGAAGACCACAACACGCCGACGCTCGACATCGACAAGCCGATCGCCGACCTCACCAGCCGCACGCAGATCGAGACCCTTCGCCGCAACGCCGCGGAGTTCGGGGTGCGACTGCACCCGCTCGGCGACCGCGAGCAGGGCATCGTGCACGTCGTCGGCCCACAGCTCGGCTTGACGATGCCGGGCATCACGGTCGTGTGCGGCGACAGCCACACCTCGACGCATGGTGCGTTCGGTGCGATGGCGTTCGGCATCGGAACGAGCGAGGTCGAGCATGTGCTCGCGACGCAGACGCTGCCGCTCAAGCCGTTCAAGACCATGGCGATCACGGTCGAGGGCGAGCTCAAGCCCGGCGTCACCGCGAAGGACATCATCCTCGCCGTCATCGCGAAGATCGGCACGAACGGCGGTCAGGGCTATGTGCTCGAGTACCGCGGCAGCGCGATCCGGTCCCTCTCGATGGAGGGCCGTATGACGATCTGCAACATGTCGATCGAGGCCGGCGCCCGCGCGGGCATGGTCGCGCCCGACGAGACGACCTTCGAATACCTGAAGGGCCGTCCGCACGCACCCAAGGGCAAGGACTGGGACGACGCGGTCGCGTACTGGCGCACGCTTCCCACCGACGAGGGCGCCGTGTTCGACGCCGAGGTCTTCATCGACGCGAGCGAGCTCGAGCCGTTCGTCACATGGGGCACGAACCCCGGCCAGGGCGTTTCGCTGTCGGGTGTGGTCCCGTCTCCCGACGACTTCGACGACCCGAACGAGCGCACCGCCGCCGAGCGCGCGCTGGAGTACATGGACCTCGTGCCGGGAACCCCGATGAAGGAGATCCCGGTCGACGCGGTGTTCATGGGCTCGTGCACGAACAGCCGCATCGAGGACCTCCGTGCGTTCGCTTCGATCGTGAAGGGCCGCAAGAAGGCCGATGGCGTGCGCGTCATGGTCGTGCCGGGCTCCGCCCGCGTGCGCCTCGAGGCCGAGGCGGAGGGGCTCGACAAGATCTTCGAGGAGTTCGGCGCCGAATGGCGGTTCGCCGGGTGCTCGATGTGCCTGGGCATGAACCCCGACCAGCTCGCGCCGGGGGAGCGCTGCGCCTCGACGAGCAACCGCAACTTCGAGGGCCGCCAGGGCAAGGGCGGTCGCACGCACCTCGTTTCGCCGCTCGTGGCCGCCGCCACCGCCGTGCGGGGCACCCTGTCGAGTCCGGCGGACCTCGACATGTCGACACCCGCCGACTACTCGATCACCGGATCCGGCGGCGTCAGGACGGAGGCCTGAGCATGGAGAAGTTCACGACCCACACCGGCGTCGTCGCACCGCTGAAGCGCTCCGCCGTCGACACCGACCAGATCATCCCGGCCGTCTACCTCAAGCGCGTCACCAAGACCGGCTTCGAGGATGCGCTGTTCGCGAGCTGGCGCCAGGACCCCGAGTTCGTGCTCAACCAGCCTGCTTTCGCAGGGGCGAGCATCCTCGTCGCGGGCCCCGACTTCGGGACCGGCTCGAGCCGCGAGCACGCCGTGTGGGCTCTGCGCGACTACGGCTTCAAGGTCGTGCTGAGCCCGAGGTTCGCCGACATCTTCCGCGGCAACGCGGGCAAGCAGGGCCTGCTGACGGGGGTCATCTCCGAGACCGATCTCGAGGCGGTGTGGGCGGCGATCGACGCCGATCCCGGCATCCGCATGACCGTCGACCTCGAGGCGCGAACCGCCGCTCTCGGCGCGCTCACGGTTCCGTTCGAGATCGACGATTACACTAGGTGGCGGCTCCTCGAGGGTCTCGACGACATCGGACTCACGCTGCGCAGCGAAGACAAGATCGCGCAGTTCGAGGCGCGCCGCGAGGCATGGCGGCCGCGGACACTTCCCGTTCCGTAAGCCAGGGCTCCGCCCCACGAAGGCGGCTCCGCCCGACCCGCGCCCTCGAACAATCAAGTGAGGTTCACCGCATGAAGACCCCCCTTCTCATCCCGTCGACCGACCCCGCGACAGCAGAGAAGGAGGCCTCCGGCGAAACCCTCCGGATCCGAGGCGGCCGGCCGCTGACGGGCCGTGTCGAGGTCAAAGGTGCGAAGAACCTCGCGACCAAGGCGATGGTCGCAGCGCTCCTCGGCGAATCGACGAGCACACTTCGCGACGTGCCGAGCATCAGCGACGTGCAGGTCGTCCGGTCGCTGCTCGAGGTGCACGGCGTGACCGTCATCGACGGCGAGGAGGAGGGCGTCCTCCATCTCGACCCGAGCGGTGCGGTGTCGGCCCACATGGAGGAGATCGACGCGCACGCGGGTGCGTCGCGCATCCCCATCCTCTTCTGCGGACCACTGCTCCACCTGCTCGGCCAGGCGTTCATCCCCGATCTCGGCGGATGCCGCATCGGCGACCGCCCGATCGACTTCCACCTCGACGCGCTGCGCCGCTTCGGCGCCATCGTCGACAAGCTGCCGAGCGGCATCCGCCTGTCGGCGCCCAACGGCCTGCACGGCGCCAACATCGAGCTGCCTTACCCGAGCGTGGGGGCGACCGAGCAGGTGCTGCTCACGGCCGTACGCGCGGAGGGCGTCACCGAGCTGCGCAACGCGGCGATCGAGCCCGAGATCATGGACCTCATCGCGGTGCTGCAGAAGATGGGCGCGATCATCTCGTACGAGCCCAACCGCGTGATCCTCATCGAGGGCGTCAAAGAGCTTCGAGGCTACGACCACCGCTGCATCTTCGACCGCAACGAGGCTGCGTCGTGGGCGTGCGCGGCCCTCGCGACCGACGGCGACATCTTCGTCGGCGGCGCGAAGCAGCAGGAGATGCTGACGTTCCTGAACGTGTTCCGCAAGGCGGGCGGCTGGTTCGACATCCACGAGGACGGCATCCAGTTCCGTCGCGCGGGTGCCCTCAAGCCCGTGATCGTCGAGACCGACGTGCACCCCGGGTTCATGACCGACTGGCAGCAGCCGCTCATCGTCGCGCTGACCCAGGCCGAGGGCGAGTCGATCGTGCACGAGACGGTGTACGAGAACCGCTTCGGCTTCACGCAGGCGCTCGTCAAGATGGGCGCGAACATCGTCGTGCACCCGCACGGACTCGAAGGCGGCTACCGCCGCGTGCCTCGCCGCGCGCTCGAGCAGGCGGCGGTCATCAACGGGCCCACGCCGCTGCACGGCGCCGACATCGTCGTGCCCGACCTCCGCGGCGGCTACAGCCACGTGATCGCGGCGCTCGCGGCTGAGGGCGAGTCGATCGTCCGCAATGTCGGGATCATCCGCCGCGGCTACGAGAAGCTGTTCACCAAGCTCGAGACCCTCGGCGCCGACTTCGACGTCATCGGCTGACGGCGGCGATGAAGCAGGACCGGCCACGCGCCACGCCCGAGAAGTCCAGGCCCAGCATCTTCTGGCCGCTCGCGGCGATCATCGTGCCCATCATGGGGCTCATCACGAAGGTCGAGATCGTCGACGGGCACAAGCTCCCGCGTGATGGCGCGTACATCCTCGCGCCGAACCACTACAGCGAGTTCGATCCGCTGATCGTCGCCGTCGCGACGTGGCGGCTCGGGCGTGCGCCGCGGTTCCTCGCGAAGGAGAGCCTGTTCCGCATTCCGGTGTTCGGGTGGGTGCTGCGCCGCACGGGGATGGTGCCCGTCGCGCGCGCGTCGACCGCGTCGGCGGCCCGGCAGACGCTCGAGGCGTCGGCCGAGATCGTCGAGCACGGGCGGGGCATCATCGTGTATCCCGAGGGCAGTCTCACGCGCGATCCCGACATGTGGCCGATGCGCGGAAAGACGGGTGCAGTCCGGCTCGCGCTCGCGCAGGGCATCCCGGTGATCCCCGTCGCGCACTGGGGAGTGCAGCAGATCCTGCCGCGCTACGGCAAGCTGAGTCTGTGGCCGTTGCGCAAGCCCGTGAAGCTCATCGTCGGCGACCCCGTCGACCTGTCGGAGTTCGCCGGCAAGCAGTCGTCGCAGACCGCCCTCGTCGCGGCGACCGACGTCGTGATGGCGCGCATCGCCGATCTGCTCGCCCAGCTGCGCGGCGAGCCCGCCCCGCCGGAGCGCTGGAACCCCGCAGCGCACGGCCAGACCGAGACGGGGCGCCTTGAGTCGTAGGGACGCCTCGCTGCCCCGTGTCGCGGTGATCGGCGCGGGCAGCTGGGGCACGACCTTCGGCAAGATCCTCGCGGACGGCGGCGCGCACGTGACGATGTGGGCGCGCCGACCTGAGCTCGCGCACGAGATCGCCGAGGCGAAGCGCAACAGCGAGTACCTGCCGGGCATCAACCTGCCGCGCAACATGACCGCGACGCACCACCTGTCCGAGGCGCTCGACGGTGCCGAGCAGGTGTACCTGTCGATCCCGAGCCAAGCGGTGCGCCAGAACCTCAAAGCGGTGCGGCCGCTCGTCATGCGCACCGAGGCGCCGATCGTGTCGCTCATGAAGGGCGTCGAGCGCCGCACGGGCCTGCGCATGAGCCAGGTGATCGAGCAGGAGCTGCACTGCGACCCGGCGCGCATCGCCGTGGCATCCGGCCCGAACCTGGCCCTCGAGATCGCACGCGAGCAGCCGACGGCCGCCGTCATCTCGTCGACGAGTCAGGAGACGGCGGATGCCGTCGCGCGGCGCGCGCGCAACCGCTACTTCCGCACGTTCGTGAACACCGATGTGATCGGCACGGAGTTCGGCGGCGTGCTGAAGAACCTCATCGCCGTCGCGATCGGCATCGTCGACGGCGTGGGCTACGGCGAGAACACGAAGGCGTCCATCATCACGCGCGGCCTCGTCGAGATGACGGACTTCGCGGTGGCCTTCGGCGCCCACCCCGAGACCCTGCAGGGCCTCGCGGGGCTCGGCGACCTCATCGCGACGTGCCAGTCGCCGCTGAGCCGCAACAACACCGCGGGGCGGCTCCTCGGCCAGGGCTACCGCTTCGACGACGTCGTCAAGCAGATGAACCAGACCGCCGAGGGCCTCGCCTCAGTCGCCCCGATCCTCCAGCTCGCGCGCGAGGTGGGCGTCCAGATGCCGATCGTGGAGCAGGTGAAGATGGTGCTCGACGGCACCATGAACCCGAAGGACATCGCTCCGCATCTCACGACCGACGACGACACCCCGAAGGGGGAGAGGACTCAGAATGGACAAGCCGGCGGTGGCGGTGCTCTTTGGCGGTCGCTCCAGCGAGCACTCGATCAGTTCCGCCACGGCGGGAGGGGTGCTGCGGGCGATCGATCGTGACCGCTACCGTGTGATCCCGATCGGGATCACACGCGACGGTGCGTTCGTCCTCGAGGACGACGACCCCGACAAGTTCACGCTCGACCCGGAGCGGCTTCCGGAGGTCGTCGACAACGGCACGCGCATCGTGTGGCCGGATTCGGCCCTCAGTCGTGAGCTGAAGGTCAAGGACGCCTCGGGAGAGCGCTCGCTCGGCGACGTCGACGTGGTGTTCCCCATCCTGCACGGTCGGTTCGGCGAGGACGGCACGATCCAGGGCTTCCTCGAGCTGATCGACATCCCGTACGTCGGAGCCGGCCTGCTCATGTCGGCGATCGGCATGGACAAGCACGTCACCAAGAGCATCCTGAAGGCGGCGGACGTGCCCGTCGTGCCGTGGGTCTCCGTCACACGCGCCGACCTCGCGCGCGAACGCAAGCTGTGGGAATCGCGGATGCGGGCGCTCGGTCTCCCCGTGTTCGTGAAGCCCAACCGCGCCGGCTCGAGCGTGGGCGTCTCGAAGGTGTCGGACTGGTCGGAGCTCGACGCAGCCCTTGACACCGCGTTCGCCGAGGACTCGACGGTGCTCGTCGAACAGGCCGTCGTCGGGCGCGAGGTCGAGTGCGGGGTGCTCCCCGGTCGCAACGGCGCGCTGCCGCGCGTGAGTGTCGCGGGTGAGATCGTCGTCACGGGGCGCGACTTCTACGACTTCGAGGCGAAGTACCTCGACGCCCCCGGCGTCGACCTCGTGTGCCCCGCCGACCTGCGCGAGGGCGAGCTCGCCGAGATGCAGCGCATCGCGGTGCGCGCGTTCGAGGCGATCGGCGGGCAGGGGCTCGCGCGCGTCGACTTCTTCTTCACCGGCACCGAGTTCTTCGTGAACGAGCTCAACACGATGCCCGGTTTCACGCCGATCTCGATGTTCCCGAAATGCTGGATCGCGTCGGGCATGACGTATCCCGAGCTCATCTCGGAGCTGATCGACACGGCGCTCGAGCGCGCGGCCTGACAGAGAGGCCGTCACTCCTCGGGCGGCGCCTCGGGGGCGGTGCACGCGCGCGTGGCCGGGATCATCGCGACGGCTCGGCTCAGGTCGTCCAGCGCGTCGTTCGGCGACACGAGCTCGTTGTCGAGGTAGACCTCCACGGCGGGCGTGCGCCCGTAGGTCGTGAGGCGGAAGCGAGGTGACTCGGATTCATCGACGAGCCAGTCGACGCCGCCGATGGTGATGCACCGCAGGGTCGACGGCCCGGGCGGCTCGAGCCCGCACGTGAGCAGCACAGCCGCCGGATCGCCCCACGCGCCCGTCGCCTGAGAGTCGGTCCATCGCCTCGCCTGCCCGTCGACGGTCGACGGGAGTCGCACGACGACGTCCGCGCACAGCGGATCGTTCGCATCCGGGGCGGGCTGCATCGCCACGGTCGTCGAGCACCCGGTGAGCGCGGTCGCGGCGAGCGCGACGAGCACGACGGCGGAGGCACGGAGCGAGCGGGTCACCTCTCCAGGCTAGTCGCGGCCGTCGCGTGGTCCGTGCCGGGGGAGGGGCGGATGCCGCGTGGCGGGAGGCGCCGCATCCGTTTCGCTACCGTGGTCAGGTGACCGAGCACGATCCCACCGTCGGAGACCTGAGCGAAGCGGCTGTCCTGCGGCGGATCCTCGATCGGCTCGGGCCGAGCGACGCGCTCGTCGGGCCCGGCGACGACGCCGCGGTGCTCGCGTCGCCCGACGGGCGTGTGGTGGCGACGACCGACACGCTCGTGCACGGGCCGGACTTCCGACTCGCATGGTCGACGCCGTTCGACCTCGGATGGAAGTCGGCGGCGGTGAACCTCGCCGACGTCGCGGCCATGGGCGCGCGCCCGACGGCACTGCTCGTCGCGCTCGCGATGCCCGACGCCACCCGCGTGTCGGTCGTGGAAGGTCTCGCCGACGGGCTGCGGGCCGCGTGCGACGCCCTCGCCCCCGGGTGCCGTGTCGAGGGCGGAGACCTGACGGTGTCGGACACGCTCACGATCGCGGTGACCGCGCTCGGCTCGCTCGACGGACGCGAGCCCGTGCTGCGCAGCGGCGCGCGCGAGGGGGACGTCGTCGCGGTCGCCGGAGCCCTCGGGCATGCCGGTCGTGGACTCGCACTGCTGTTCGAGAGGTTCCGCGACGACTCCGGCACCCCCGTCGCGATCGACCGCTCCGCCCTGACCGCCCAGGACGTCGTCGACCTCGACGCACAGTTGCGGCCCTCGCCCCCGATCGCGCTCGGACCCGTCGCGGCGGATGCGGGCGCGACCGCGCTCATGGACGTGTCGGACGGGCTCGTGCTCGACGCGAGCCGGATGGCCGCGGCATCCGGCGTCACGATCGAGCTGTCGACCGAGCGACTCGGCCACGATCCCGGCACCGCGCTCGCGGGGGGCGAGGACCACGCGCTGCTCGCGACGTTCCCGCCCGATGCGACGCTGCCCGAAGGGTTCGTCGCCATCGGGCGGGTGGGCGCGGCCGGGGCCGATGCCGTGCTCGTCGACGGGCGACCGCACGCGGGGCGCGGCGGGTGGGATCCGTACCACGACTGGGACGCCGGCCGAGGCTGACCGGCGCGCGGCGAAGCGCCTCAGACGACGGCCGCCCACCACACGGTCGTGTCGCCGTAGCGCTTGTCGCGAGTGTGCTCGAGGCCTGCGGGCAGCGACGGCTCGGGCGAGCGCGACGCCCGTTCGATCACGACGACCGCGTCGGGTGCGAGCGTCGGCACGAGCAGCTCGAGCGTGGCGGTCAGCTCGGCCTCGCGCACGTCGTAGGGCGGGTCGAGGAACGCGATGTCGTACGGTCCGCGCCCCGTGCGCAGGAACGCGTCGGCGGACGACCGGTGCACGCGGATCGCGCCGTCGCGTCCGATCGCCTTCTCGACCTTGCGCGCGTTGCGGGTGGCGACGGATGCCGCGCGCGGCGCCTTCTCGACGAGGTCTGCCGACGCCGCACCGCGGCTCATCGCCTCGAGGGCGAGGGCCCCTGAGCCGGCGTACAGGTCGACGACGGATGCCCCGTGGAGGACGCCGGCCGAATCGAGCGCGCCGAACAGCGACTCGCGCACGCGATCGCTCGTGGGCCGCGTGCCGGCGTCGGGCACGTCGAGCACGATCGAGCCGGCTCTGCCCGCGATGATCCTCGTCACACGCACCACCCTACAAACGCCCCGGCCGAGGGGTCGGAAGCGGTGAATAGACTCGTGGGCATGCCCGCCCTCACGCTCGAATCGCGCCTCGACGGCGCCGTGGGCGGCAAGACGTCGGCGGCGCTTGCGCGGGCGTTCGGCATGAAGACGGTCGGCGATCTGCTCGCCCACTACCCGCGGCGGTACGCGCGCCGCGGAGAGCTGACGCCCATCTCGTCGCTGCCCGTCGGCGAGCCGGTCACGATCGTCGCCGAGGTGCGTCGCGCGAACGAGCGGCGCATGCAGAACCGCAAGGGCTCGATCCTCGAGGTCGTGATCAGCGACGGGCACGGTGACCTGTCGCTCACGTTCTTCAACCAGTCCTGGCGCATGAAAGACCTGCGTCCCGGGCGTCGCGGCATCTTCGCGGGCAAGGTGGGCGAGTACCGGGGCGCCAAGCAGCTCGCGCACCCCGATTACGAGCTGTTCGACGACGAAGACGCGGCGCGACTGAACGCCGAGGCGTACGCGAACCTGCCGATCCCGATCTATCCCGCGACGGGCTCGCTCGCGAGTTGGCAGATCAAGCGCATCGTCGACCTCGTGCTCGACGGGCTCGGCGACGTGCCCGACCCGCTGCCCGAAGAGCTGCGCGCGCGCCACGGGCTGCTCGACGCGCGGACCGCGATCGAGCGCATCCACCGTCCCGACTTCATCGAGCAGGTCGAGCAGGCGCGTGCGACACTGCGCATGCATGAGGCGTTCGTGCTGCAGGTGGCGCTCCTGCAGCAGCGGGCGTTCGTGCGCGCGATGTCGGCCACGTCGCGTCCGCCGGGTGAGCTGCTCGAGCGCTTCGACGCGGCGCTCCCGTTCGAGCGCACGCCCGACCAGATCGCGGTGGGCGACCGCATCTCGCGCGATCTTCAGGGCGACTGGCCCATGAACCGGCTCGTGCAGGGCGAGGTCGGCTCGGGCAAGACGCTCGTCGCGCTGCGCGCGATGCTCCAGGTCGCCGAGAGCGGGGGCCAGTCGGCGCTCATCGCGCCGACCGAGGTGCTCGCGGCCCAGCATGTGCGGTCGATCGCACGGATGCTCGGACCCGAGCTCGCGCCCGAGCTGATGCCCACTCTCCTGACGGGTCAGCTGCCCGCCGCCGAGCGTCGGAAGGCCGCGCTCCGGGCGGCATCGGGCCAGGCGAAGATCGTCGTCGGCACGCACGCACTGCTGAGCGAGACGACGACGTTCGCCGACCTCGCACTCGTCGTCGTCGACGAGCAGCACCGGTTCGGCGTCGAGCAGCGCGAGGCGCTGCGCGCGAAGGGCTCGGCGCCGCACGCGCTCGTGCTCACCGCGACCCCGATCCCGCGCACGGTCGCGATGACGGTGTTCGGCGACCTCGACGTGTCGACGATCCGCACGATGCCGACCGGACGCGCCGGCATCCAGACATTCGTCGCACCTCTCGCCGAGCGCCCGGCGTGGTTCGCGCGCGTATGGGAGCGCATCGCCGAAGAGGTCGCCCAGGGGCGGCAGGCGTTCGTCGTGTGCGCCGCGATCGACGCCGAGGCGCTGACGAAGGACGACACCGCAGACGAGCCCGTCGCGGAGGTCGAGGGCGAGGCTCCGCGCACGCGATGGGGCGTCGTGCAGGTCGCGGAGCTGCTGGCGCAGCATCCGTCGTTCTCGTCGATCCGCGTCGAGATCCTGCACGGCAAGATGCCCTCCGACCAGAAGGACGCCGTCATGCAGGCGTTCGCGCGCGGCGACGTCGACGTGCTCGTGGCGACGACCGTCGTCGAGGTCGGTGTGGACGTGCCGAACGCGTCGACGATGGTGATCCTCGAAGCCGACCGGTTCGGCGTGTCGCAGCTGCACCAGTTGCGCGGCCGCGTCGGTCGCGGCGGCATCCCGGGCCTGTGCCTGCTGGTCACCGAGGCGCCCGAGGGCACGCCCGCACGCGCACGCGTCGACGCGGTCGCGGCGACGCTCGACGGGTTCGAGCTCGCCGAGGTGGATCTCGAGCTGCGCGGCGAGGGCGATGTGCTCGGCGACGCGCAGTCCGGCGCGCGATCGTCGCTGCGGCTGCTGCGCGTCGTCAAGGACGCCGACATCATCGCCCACGCGAGGCAGGCCGCCGAGGCGGTGCTCGACGACGATCCGGCGCTCACGCGGCACGTGGGACTCGCCCAGGCGCTCGAGCGCCGCGTCGGTATGCAGGAGCGCGCCGCTCTCAGCAAGGCGTGATTTCCAGGTACCGGAACCGACGGCCGGTCGCGCACCGTGCGGCCGATAGGCTGTCGCCATGAACAGCCGGATCGCCGTCGTCCCGGGTTCCTTCGATCCCCCCACGCTCGGTCACATCGACGTGATCCGTCGTGCCGCTCGCCTCTACGACCAGCTCCACGTCCTCGTCGTCCACAACCCCGACAAGGAGGCCATGCTGCCGATCGCACAGCGACTCGCGCTGCTCGAGCAGTCCATCGCCGAGGACGACGACATCGACGGCGACGTGATCGTCGCCTCGTGGAGCATGGGGCTGCTCGTCGATTACGCGACCGACGTCGGCGCCGGCGTGCTCGTGAAGGGCATCCGCTCGCAGGTCGACGTCGCCTACGAGACCCCGATGGCGATCGTGAACCGGCATCTCGCGCACGTCGAGACGGTGTTCCTGCTGCCCGACCCCGCGCACGCCCTCGTCTCGAGCTCGCTCGTGCGGCAGGTGGCCGCGCTCGGCGGCGACGTGTCGCCGTACGTTCCCGCCGCCGTCGCGAGGTTCCTCGACACGGGCGCGCGCGACATCATCTGAGCACTCCTGAGCGCTGCGCGCTGCTCCGCGTTCGGGAGCTGGGCGGTGCGCATCCGGCCCTCGTCCGACACCCGGCCGGTACGATGGTGGATCGTGAAAAAGCATCTCTCGGGGCCTCTCGTGATCCCTGTTCGCGAAATCGCCCACAAGCCCGGCGAGATGCGCGAGCACTCGATCGAGTTCCCCGCGCCGGAGAAGTGGGGCGAGGGGCTCGTGTCCATCGCCGAGGGTGAGCCGGTCGTCGTCGACGTGCGGCTCGAGTCCGTGCACGAGGGCATCCTCGCGACGGGACACGTCGACACCGAGTACACCGGCGTGTGCGGACGGTGCCTCATCGACGTCGCCGAGGTCGTCCAAGTCGAGTTTCAGGACCTTTTCGCGTATCCTGGAGCGGAAGCAACTGACTTCGAGGTTCAAGACGACCACGTGGATCTTGAAACTCCGGTCAGGGATGCGATTGTCCTGTCGCTTCCGTTTCAGCCGGTGTGTCAGCCGGATTGCCCCGGCCTCGACCCGGCCACGGGCGAGCGTTTGGCCGACAACTCCGGGTCAGAGCCCCGCGCTCCCATCGATCCACGCTGGGCGGCGCTCCAGGACTACACCACAGACCACGATGAAGCAGCGCGCGCAGCGGGCCGCGACGTCGAGAACACAGAAGAGAGCTAGCCATGGCAGGTAACCCCCCGAAGCGGAAGGTCTCCCGTTCGAACACCCGCTCGCGCCGCGCGCAGTGGAAGGCCGAGGCCCCGAAGCTGGTCAAGACCGTCGAGAACGGCAAGGTCGTCTACAGCCGCCCCCACCACGCGAAGGTCGTGACCGACTCGCAGGGCACCGAGTTGTTCCTCGAGTACAAGGGCCGCAAGGTCGCCGACGTCTGATCCGCGCCTGCGGCACGACGTGACCGACGTCATTCCCGGGCGCGAAGCGCTCACCGAGAAGCTCGGGGTCGAGATCGACCCCGAGCTTCTTTCGCTCGCGCTCACCCACCGCTCGTATTCGTACGAGCACGGCCAGATCCCGCACAACGAGCGCCTCGAGTTCCTCGGCGACTCGGTGTTGGGACTCGCCGTCACGGTGCGGCTGTTCACGCAGCATCCGGAGCTCGATGAAGGCTCGCTCGCGAAGCGGCGGGCCGCCGTCGTGTCGACCGTCGCACTCGCCGAGGTCGCACGCGGCATCGGGCTGGGCGAGCACATCCTCCTCGGCCGCGGCGAGAACATGACCGGCGGCCGCGACAAGGACTCGATCCTCGCCGACACCATGGAGGCGCTGATCGGCGCCGCGTACCTGTCGGCGGGTGCGGATGCGGCGACCGCCCTCGTGCTCCGGCTGGTCGGTCCGCTCCTGGACGACCCCGAGCGCTACGGTGCGGCGATCGATCCGAAGACGAGCCTGCAGGAGCTCGCCGCGAGCACCGGCCGCACGCCGCCGTCGTACTCGGTGACCGCCGAAGGTCCCGATCACGACCGGACGTTCACCGCGACCGTGAAGGTCGGCGACTTCACCGCGCAAGGAACCGGCTCGAGCAAGAAGCAGGCCGAGATGGCGGCCGCGCTCACCGCGTGGAGAGAGCTCAGCGGGCGTGCCTGAGCTTCCCGAGGTCGAGGTCGTGCGATCCGGCCTCGCGCCCGCGGTCACGGGTGCGACGATCGTCGGCGTCTCGGTGCTCGACGAGCGCGCGTTGACACGCCACGCGGGTTCGGCCGTCGACTTCGAGTCTCGCCTGACGGGTCGCACGGTGCGGGCCGTGGGTCGTCGCGGCAAGTTCCTCTGGCTCGCGCTCGAGCCGGCCGGCGACGAACACGCGCCGGCGACCGAGGCGGTCGTGGGGCACCTCGGCATGAGCGGGCAGCTCCTTCTGCGCCCGGCGGGCGCAGCGCCCGAGCGCCACGAGCGCATCCGGTTCGACATCCACCACCCCGAGCACGGAGAGCTGTCGGTCGTCTTCGCCGACCAGCGCACGTTCGGCTCGCTCGCGATCGACGAGCTGATCCCCACACCGGATGCCGCGCCCGGCGGCCACGGGTGGGGCGAGTCATCCGTCCCGCGCCAGGTGTCCCACATCGCGCGCGACCCGCTGGATCCCGCCTTCTCGGACGCCCGGTTCCGGGCACTCCTCGCGCGCAAGGACTCGGCGATCAAGCGCGTGCTCCTCGACCAGACGGTCGTGAGCGGCGTGGGCAACATCTATGCGGACGAGGCGCTGTGGGCGGCGCGCATCCATCCGGAGATCCCCGCGAAGGAACTGTCGACACGAGCCGTGAACAGGCTGCTCGCCGAGACCCGCGCGGTGCTCGACAAAGCGCTCGCCGAGGGCGGCACGAGCTTCGACGCGCAGTACGTCAACGTCAACGGACAGGCGGGATACTTCGCGCACTCGCTCAACGCGTACGGCCGCACCGGCGAGCCGTGCCCGCGGTGCGGCCGTCCGATCGCGCGCGTGTCGTTCATGAACCGCTCGAGCCACTACTGCCCGCGGTGCCAGCGGATGCGGATGCCCCGGCCCGCGCGCGAGGGGTGAGCCGAAGCATCCATCACACCGTCTTCTGCCGGTCCGCGATGTAACCGGTGGGCGTGAACCCCACGGTCGCGCCCGCCTCCCTCACGCGAGGACCTTCTTCCACGCGCCCGCGTACGAGACCGGCACGAAGCCGATCGCCTCGTTGATGTCGAGCATGTGACGGTTCTCCTCGGCGTTGAACGTCGACACGCGCGGGGACTCCGGCGCGATCCCGCGCCACCGCAGCAGGTTGGCGCACTTGATGATCACGCCGAGGCGATGACCGCGGTGCTCCTTCACGACGAGCGTGCCGAACTGCTGCGTCGCCGCCGTGCGATCCTCGCCGATGACGAGCTCGTTGTACGCGACGATGCGACCCGACGGCACGTGCTCGACGCACGCGACCGAGACGGTCAGGCCTTGATCGCGCAGGCGGGCGTCACGCCGGCGCACACGGTCGGCGTCCCACACCTCCTCCTCGATCACGAGACCGCCGGCGGGCACATCGGTCGACATGCGCGAGATGACGTACGCGAAGCTGTCGATGTGCTCTTCCGGTGTCGGCGACGTCCACGTCACCACGCGGTAGTCGTCACCGACTGCGGCGAGCGCCTCGGCCAGCATCCGCTCCACCACGTCGAACGATCCGTGCAGGTCGAACGCGCTGTTGCGCTCCACCTGCTCGAGCGTGAACCCGTTCTCGAGATGGAACACCGTCTGCGGATCGTCGGCGGGGATCACACCCCAGCCGGTCGACGGCCGCATCGGCTGGGTCGGGGGGTCCGGGCGGTGCAGCGTCCACGTCTGGATCACGGATCGTCCGAGTCGGCGCGCGTCGTCCTCGAGCGCGGCGAGCAGCGCCTCTTCGGCGCCCTCGCCCCGCCGCTCGGGGTCGACCATGAGGTCGAACTCGAGCGTGTCGGAGTCCTCGCGCTGCGCGTAGACCGACGTCACGGCGCCGACGATGCGACCGCCGCGCTCGACCGTGAACCCCGAGTGGCCCCAGTCCTCCTGATGGTGCCAGGGGCCCAGCATCTCGGCCGGCTCCTGGTCGAGGTAGTCGTGGCCGGCGTCGTGCCGGCAAACGGCGTTCGCCAGGCGCACGGTCTCGAGGAACGGACCCGCGTCAGGAGCGTCGACCGACGCGGGTGCGACCAACCGGGCGACCGTCAGCGGGTGTGTGGCGATGTCAGTCATCGAGCACCTTCTTCCATGCGCCCTCGTACGAGACCGGCGTGAAGCCGATCGCCTCGTTGATGCTGAGCATGGGGCGGTTCTCCTCAGCGTTGTAGGTGATGACGCGCGGGGAGTCGGGGGCGATGTCGCGCCACGCGACCAGTCCCGCGCATTTGACGAGCATTCCGAGGCGATGCCCGCGGTGCTCCTTGAGCACGAGGGTGTCCTCCTGGTGGGTCACGCCCGTGCGGTCCCTGCCGATCACGAGCTCGTTGAACGCGCACAGCTGCCCGCTCTCGATGTGCTGGGCGGCCGTCACGTGGATGACGCGCTGCGAGGCGGTGTACTGCTCGTCGTGCTTCGCGATGCGGGCCGCGTCCCAGGTCTCTTCGGGCATCTCCAGCCCGGCCGACGGGGCATCCGTCGACATGCGCGCCTTCATCTGCGCGTAGCCGTCGGCCCACTCGGGCGGAGTCGGCGCGAACCACTCGACGACGCGATAGCCCTGGGCCACCTCGGCCGCCTCGGCGAGGAGTCGGTCGACCGTGTCACGCGACGTGCTCAGGTCGAGCTCGCTGAATCGCTCCACCTGCTCGAGCGTGTAGCCCTTTGAGAGGTAGAAGCGTGCGGCGTGGTCGAGGGGGATGCTGCCGAAGCCGGTGGGCGGGTCGAGCCGCGGTCCGGCGGCCTCGGGGTGCTTCGCCCACGACTCGAGCACGGTGCGGTCGTGCTCACGGGCCACCTGCTCGACGAACTCGTATGCGGCCGAGCCGATGCCCTGGCCCCACACCTCGCGCTGCAGCTCGATCAGCCAGTACAGCGCTTTCGAGCCGCCCTCGAGCGGGATGTCGACGCCGATGCGACCGACGACCGCGTCGTCCTTCACGACGGACCACACGAAGCGCAGCTCGTACTCATCGGGCTGGTAGAAGGGCAGAAGCTCGTCGGCCGTGATGTCGTTGTCGTCACGACCGGAGATCTGGCGGTAGACGATGTTGCGCACGCGCACCATCTCGGTGAAGTCGGCCGCCTCGGGGGCGTCCATCGACTTCGGGATGACAAGGGACCGGAAGGCGACTCCAGCCGGGGCGGTGATCATGATGGTCCTCGGTTCTCGCGTCGAAGTTCAGGGGAGCGGGGGATGGGGCCGGGGCCGCCGGCGCGGCGGCCCCGGCTCACGAGCGCACGCTGAGAAGAGCGTGCTTGCGCAGAGCGTCGTGCTCGCGATCGGTGCGCGCACGGTTCTGCTCGAGGAGCAGAGCGCGTGCCTCGGTGTCGCGTGCGGCCCCGTTGCGGCGGCCGCTGTGCAGCAGCAGCCACAGACCGAGCCGCAGCTCCAGCCTGTCCAGCGGCGAGAGCCGCGAGACGTCGGAGAGCGACGTCGACAGGAGCGCATCGGTATCGGGAGGACGAACGCGGGCGAGCGTGTCGTTCATGATGATCTCTTTCCAGAAGGAGCCTCGGTCGAGGCAGGACGGGATGGATGCCCGAAAGCGGGCGCGGAAGCGCGCCGGATGCGCGCGAGTGGAACGGGCTCAGCAGGAGGATGGCCGCGCGGCGGTCCGCGAGAGTGCGGATGGCGCGGGGCGAGGCGCCCGATGGGCAGAGTCCTCCTGCGCGGCTGGTGTCAGCCCGCAGCGCAGTGTGCAGCGCCGAAGGAACCAGTCACCGGAGCAACCCCTCCGAACGGGGTGTGCGTGGCCGGGGCAATGCCGGCTGCGATCATGTGCATCATCGGTGACCTCCTTTCGACTTCGACGCGAGGAGTTACGCTAGCGCCGACCTGATACTCACGTCAAGGACATCTCCGAGATTCGTGTGAAATCGGATGCGGCGATCCGGAGCGCGTGGCGATGGGATGCACGTGACGCGGCATCCGTCGCCCGTCGGCTCGCCTGCACGGGACGGCGCGCTCGCTCAGGTACCTTTGAGCGGTAGTTCGACGGGGTGGAGGGGCATTCATGCACCTGAAGAGCGTGACGCTCAAAGGGTTCAAGTCGTTCGCCCAGCCGACCACTTTCGCGTTCGAGCCGGGCGTGACCTGCATCGTCGGCCCGAACGGCTCGGGCAAGTCGAACGTCGTCGACGCGCTCGCGTGGGTGATGGGCGAGCAGGGCGCGAAGACGCTGCGCGGCGGCAAGATGGAGGACGTCATCTTCGCCGGCACCGCGACGCGCGGGCCGCTCGGTCGCGCCGAGGTGCAGCTCACGATCGACAACAGTGACGGCGCACTCCCGATCGAGTACTCCGAGGTGACGATCAGCCGCACGCTCTTCCGCAACGGCACGAGCGAGTACGCGATCAACGGCGAGAACTGCCGTCTGCTCGACGTGCAGGAGCTCCTGAGCGACTCCGGTCTCGGTCGCGAGATGCACGTGATCGTCGGTCAGGGCCGACTCGACAGCGTGCTGCAGGCGACGCCGGAGGACCGTCGCGGCTTCATCGAGGAGGCCGCGGGCATCCTCAAGCATCGGCGGCGCAAGGAGAAGACCGTCCGCAAGCTCGAAGCGATGGAGGCGAACCTCACGCGCCTCAACGACCTCGCCGGCGAGCTGCGGCGTCAGCTCAAGCCCCTGGGTCGCCAGGCCGAGATCGCCCGCGAAGCGGCGACGATCGCCGCGATCGTGCGCGATGCGAAGGCGCGCCTGCTCGCCGACGAGATCGTCGGCCTGCGTGAGCAGCTCGCGGCGCACGCGCGGTCGGAGCAGGAGCGCACGACCGAACGGCTCGTGCTGCAGGACGAGGCCGAGAACGTGCGGGCGCGCATCGAGCGGCTCGAGCGCGAGCAGCAGTCCGAGGCGGTCGACGAGGCCCGCCGCGTGCTGCACGGACTCGAGCGCGTGCAGGAGCGGCTGCGCGGACTGTACACACTCGCCGGCCAGCGCCTCGCCCTCCTCGGCGACAGCGAGCAGGACGACGTCGGCGAGCACACGACCGTGACGCAGGCGACGATCGACGAGGCGCGCGCCGAGGTGGACGAGATCGCCGCGGGCCTCGGTGCGGCTCAGGACGCGGCGGCGGATGCGGCGCGCGAGGTCACACGCGCGCGCGCCGAGCTGGACGCGCTCGACGCCGACATCGCAGCCCAGAGCGCGCTCGTCTCGGAGCACGACATGCGCATCACGGCGCTTCGCGGAACGGCGGAGGCCGCGGCATCCGCCCTCGCCGCCGTGCGCACCGCCGTCGAGCGGCAGCAGAAGGCGCTCGATGCGGCGCTCGCCCGTCGCGTCGAGGCGGAGGAGGCGCTCGCGGGCCTCGACCCCGACCTGGAGCCCGAGGGCTCGTCGGCCGAGTACGCGTCGGCGTACGAGCGCGCGCAGCGCGACGCGAACGACGCGGAGGCCCGGGTCGCCGGGTTGCGCGATCGACTGCACGCGGCGGAGCGCGAGGTCGAGGCACTCACTGCCCAGACAGCCGCGCTGAGTCGCGCGCTCGACGTGCAGAACGGGGCATCCGCCCTCATCGCGGAGGGGCACGCCGGCGTGCGCGGTCTCGTGGGCGACGCGGTGCAGGTCAAGCCCGGCTTCGAGGCGGCGATCGCCGCGGTGCTCGGACCGCTCGCCGAGGGTGTGCTCGTCGAAGGACGAGACGACGCGTTCGCCCTCGCCGAGCGCGTGCGCGGATCGGACGCGGGCGTGGTCGACATGGTCATCGCGGATGCCGGGGCGACGGCACCGACGTTCCCGCGGATGCACGGGGTCGTGCCTGCGCGTGACGTCGTCACCGCGCCGGACGGCGTGCTCGGGCTCCTGTCGTATGTCGTCATCGCGGAGGACCTGGACGCCGCGCGCAAGGCCGGGCCCGCTCTCGCGGACGCCGAGGTCGGCGGACCGGTCACCATCGTCACACGGGCGGGCGAGGTCCACACCGAACACTCGCTGCGCGCGGGCGCCGGCGCTTCTCGGTCGCGCCTCGAGCTGTCGGCGGAGCGCGACGCGGCTGCGGAGCGGCGTGACGAGATCACCGTCGTCGCCGATTCGCTGCGCGAGGCGCTCGCCGATGCGACGAAGGAGCTCGAGAGCGCACGTAAGCGCACCAAGACCGCGCTCGAGACGCTTCGCGCCCACGACGCGGCGCTGGCCGCGCACACCGAGCAGGTCAACCGGGCGACCGTCCGGCACGAGGCCGCGGTCGCCGAGTGCGAGCGCCTGTCAGCCGGACTCGCGCAGGCGCAGGCGGCGGTCGCGGATGCCGAGGCCTCGGCGCGCGTCGCCGACGAGCAGCTCGCGGCGGCGCTCGAAGCACCGCGTCCGATCCTCGACGCGTCGGCGCGCGAGGGCGTGCTCGCGGCGCTCGAGGAGGCTCGCGACGCCGAGATGCGCGCGCGCCTCGACGTCGAGACCCTGCGCGAGCGCATCCGTGCGGGCGAGGCGCGCGTCGCGCAGCTCGAGCGGCAGCGCGAACGGGAGCGCGAGGCGGCAGCCGCCGCGGCGCGCCGCGCGGTCATCCGCCGTGCGCAGCGCGAGCTCGCCGAGCAGGTCGTGTCGCAGCTTCCCGCCATCCTCGACTCCGTCGATCGATCGGTGACTCAGGCCCGTGTCGAGCTGGCAACGGCCGAGTCGGCGCGCACCGCTGTGACGACCGAGCTCGCCGAGCTGCGTCGTCAGGAGGCGGACGTGCGCGAACGCCTCGCCCGGCTGACCGAGAGCGTGCACGGACTCGAGCTGCAGATCCACGAGAAGCGCCTGCACGTCACCGGCCTGCTCGAACGTGCGGAGTCGGAGCTCGGGCTCGACGAGAATATTCTCGTTTCGGAATACGGTCCCGACCAACCCGTTCCTGTGGACGACGCGCCGCGCGCGCCCGCGTCCGACGAAGAGGGTGCGGATGCGGCATCCGATCGTCCGCCGGCCACGGAGCCGTACGACCGGGCGCGCCAGCAGCGCCGCCTGCAGGAGGCGGAGCGCAAGCTCGCCCAGCTCGGACGTGTGAACCCGCTCGCCCTCGAGGAGTTCGCGGCGCTCGAGCAGCGGCACAAGTTCCTCACCGAGCAGCTCGTCGATCTGACGCAGACGCGCAAGGATCTGCTCACGATCATCGAGGAGCTCGACGAGCGCATGCAGTCGATCTTCCTCGCGGCGTTCGAAGACACGAAGGCGGCCTTCGGCGAGGTGTTCCCGGTGCTGTTCCCCGGTGGAAGCGGCTCGATCTCGCTCACCGACCCCGAGTCGCCGCTCACGACCGGCATCGAGGTCTCGGTGCGTCCCGTTGGCAAGAAGATCGAGCGCCTGTCGCTCCTGTCCGGCGGCGAGCGGTCGCTCGCGGCGGTCGCGCTGCTCGTCGCGATCTTCAAGGCACGGCCGAGCCCCTTCTACATCCTCGATGAGGTGGAGGCGGCGCTCGACGACGCGAACCTCGGCCGACTTCTCGGGGTTTTCGAACAGTTGCGCGAGACGAGCCAGCTCATCGTGATCACGCACCAGAAGCGCACGATGGAGATCGCCGACGCGCTGTACGGCGTGTCGATGCGGCAGGACGGCGTCTCGGCCGTCGTCGGCCAGCGCGTGCGCGAGCGCGCAGCGTCCTGATGCGGCATCCGTGGCACGCCTTCGGCGCCTCGTGTTCGCCGGCAGCAGTGCGCGCGTGCGCGGGTTCCCTCCTTTCGCCCGCCTAGGCTGGAGTCATGGCGGAGAACTCCTGGTCGCTCGGCCGCGCCCTGCGCGGCATGTTCGTGAAGCCGACGATCGACGAGACGACGTGGGAAGACCTCGAGGCAGCGCTCATCACGGCGGACTTCGGCCCCGACATCACCGAGCGCATCGTCGACGAGCTCCGCGACAAGGTCGACCGCTACCGCACGACCGACCCGCGCGACCTCAAGCGCATGCTCGTCGAGACGCTCGAGGAGCACTTCGCGAAGTTCGACACGACCCTCAAGCTCACCGAGCGGCCCGCGGTGGTGCTCGTGGTGGGCGTGAACGGCGTGGGCAAGACCACGACGATCGGCAAGTTCGCGAAGTTCCTCCAGCGCTACGGCCGGTCGGTCGTCGTCGGGGCTGCCGACACGTTCCGCGCAGCCGCGGTCGACCAGCTCGCCACGTGGGCGGAGCGAGGCGGCGCCGCGATCGTGCGCCCCCAGCAGGAGGGTCAGGACCCGGCATCCGTCGCATACCAGACCATCGAGTACGCCAAGCGCACCGGCACCGAGATCGTCCTCGTCGATACCGCCGGCCGCCTGCACACCAAGGGCGGGCTCATGGACGAGCTGAGCAAGATCCGCCGGGTCATCGAGAAGCAGGCGCCGATCAGCGAAGTGCTCCTCGTGCTCGACGCCACGACGGGGCAGAACGGCGTCATGCAGGCGCAGGCGTTCCTCGAACACGCGGGGGTCACGGGCCTGGTGATCACGAAGCTCGACGGCTCGGCCAAGGGCGGCTTCGTGCTGGCCGTCCAGGAGCGTACGGGCATCCCCGTGAAGCTGCTCGGACAGGGTGAGGGCATCGGCGATCTCACGGGCTTCACGCCCCACGTCTTCGCCGCCTCGCTCGTCGAATAGGGGTCCTTCGCCGACCGATCCCGGACGCGTTTCCTCCCACGGGTGCGTCGGACTATCGCACCGGGCAAGAGGCTGGTTTCATGGGGTCATGGCGATCGAGCACGACTTCTTCGGCCTTCTCGAGTCGGGGCCGGACGGGTCGATCTTCTGGTCCGAGAACGTGGAGCTCGGGGACCAGACGGTCACGGTCGACCTGACCGCTCCCGACCAGGACGACGTGTCCGAAGCGGCCCTCGACGTCGCCGCGGCGCTCATCTCATCGCTCGAGACGATCGACCGCAGCGCCCGCAACGCGATGGTGAACGAGCTCGGCGATCGCACGAGCGAGGTCACCGAGTACATCCTCCAGCAGCAGGAGACGCTCGGCGACGACCTGCAGGACATGCTCATCGACATCTCCGGCGACACGCACATCGACGTCATCCGCTCGCTGCAGCTCATGAGCATGACGATCCTCGCCGACGAGCACGGCGGCGCCGACCCGTTCGCGGTGCTCGAGTACGCACTCGATCCGGATGCCACCGACGACGTGCTGCTCGTCAACCTCGACTCCGGGGGCGACGTGCTCACGGTGACGAGCGCGGACTAGACCGCCTGAGCGAACGACGCCCCTTCGGCGGCGATGTCCTGCGCGAGGTGCGCCAGGTGCGGCGGGATGTCGCGGCCCTTCGCGATCATCGACGTCGCCCACAGGCGCCCCGCGCGGTACGACGAGCGCACGAGGGGTCCGGCCAGCACGCCCAGGAACCCGATGCGCTCGGCCTCCTCCTTGAACTCCACGAACTCCTGCGGCTTGACCCACCGGGCGACCGGCAGGTGGCGCGGCGTCGGTCGCAGGTACTGCGTGATCGTGATGATGTCGGTGCCGGCGTCGTGGAGATCCTGCAGCGCCCGCACGACTTCTTCGGGCTCTTCGCCCATCCCGAGGATGAGGTTCGACTTCGTGATGAGCCCCGCGTCGCGGGCCCGGGTGAGCACGCCGAGCGAGCGCTCGTAGCGGAACGCCGGCCGGATGCGCTTGAAGATCCGCGGAACGGTCTCGACGTTGTGGGCGAACACCTCGGGGCGACTGTCGAAGACCTCGTCGAGGAGGGCGGGGTCGCCGTTGAAGTCGGTCGCGAGGATCTCGACGCCCGTGCCGGGGTTCTGCGCGTGGATCTGCCGCACCGTCTCGGCGTGGAGCCACGCTCCGCCGTCGGGGAGGTCGTCGCGGGCGACGCCCGTGACGGTCGCGTACCGCAGCTGCATCCGGGTCACGCTCTCGGCAACGCGTCGCGGCTCGTCGGTGTCGTACTCGGCGGGCTTGCCGGTGTCGATCTGACAGAAGTCGCATCGGCGCGTGCACTGCGAGCCGCCGATGAGGAACGTCGCCTCGCGGTCCTCCCAGCACTCGTAGATGTTCGGGCACCCGGCTTCCTGGCACACCGTGTGCAGGTCCTCGCTCTTCACGAGCGAGTGCAGCGCCTGATACTCGGGTCCGAGTTTCGCCTTCGTCTTGATCCACTCCGGCTTGCGCTCGATGGGCGTCTGCGCGTTGCGGACCTCGAGGCGCAGCATCCGTCGCCCCTCGGGAGAAGTGGCGCTCACGCGGTCACCCCCGCGTACTCGGCGGCGAAGACCCGCGAGACGGTGTCGACGATGTCGGCGGGGAAGACATGCGCGCCCGCGACTTCGCTCACCGTCGTCACGCCCGCGTCGGTGATGCCGCACGGGATGATCCCGCGGAATGCCGCGAGCGAGTTGTCGCAGTTCACCGCGAACCCGTGCATCGTGACGCCGCGCTCGACGCGCACGCCGATCGCGGCGACCTTGTCCTCCGAGAGGGGGCGGCGCACCCACACGCCGCTGCGCCCTGCGACCTGGTATCCGTCGACGCCGTGCTCCCGCAGCACGTCGATGAGCAGTCGCTCGAGTCGTCGGACGTGCGCGACGACGTCGACCGGCTCGGGGAGCCGGACGATGGGGTAGCCCACGAGCTGGCCCGGACCGTGCCATGTGATCTTGCCGCCGCGGTCGACATCGATCACGGGGGTGCCGTCGGTCGGACGCTCGTGCGCCTCGGTGCGCCTGCCCGCGGTGTAGACGGACTCGTGCTCGAGGAGGATGAGAGTGTCGGGGCGATCACCCGCGACGACGTCCGCGTGGATGCGGCGCTGCAGCTCCCACCCCTCGAGGTAGGGGACGTAGTCGGGCGCGAGCCCCGCGGGCAGGATGTCGAGCATCGTGCTCCTTCGCTCGTGGGATTATTGGATCGCGTCCAACAATACGCGACGACACGACCGGGGCGATCCGGATGCGCGCGCCCGCGTCACGCGTCGGCTGTGAGCCGATCGCGGTGCACGCCCCACTGAGACTCAAGCGCGATCCACCCGTCGCGCGTGATGCGCAGGCCGCGTCCCTCCGGAACGCGCGCGACCCAGCCGGCCTCGAGGAAGCGTGCGGCGACGGCGGCCCCGAGCGCACCCGCGAGGTGAGCCCTGCGTTCCGTCCAGTCGGCGCACCGGCGGGCGATGCGGCGCCGTGCGGGCAGGGTCTCCAGGTCGATGCCGCGTTCGGCGAAGGCTGCGGGCGCGGCGGATGTCGGTGCCAGGTCGGCCTCGTCGAGCCACCCTGCCTCGATCATCGCGTCGGTGAGTGCGACTCCGAGCCGGCCTGCGAGGTGGTCGTAGCAGAACCGCGCCCGGGCGAGGGCGCGCGCGTCGCGAGACTGCCGGTACGTGACCGCCGGCGCATCCGGGCAGAGGTTCCCGAGGTGCTCCAGAGCTGACGCGACGGCTCCGTCGGCGAGCCGGTAGTACCTGCGTCGACCGCGCGGCGTGCAGGTGACGAGCCCGGCGTCGGTCAGGACGGCGAGATGCTCGGATGCCGTCGCGGGCGACACTCCCGCGGCGGAGGCGAGTTCGCTCGCGGGCCGCGACGAACCGTCCATGAGGGCGTTGATCATGTCGGACCTCGCGGGTGTCGCGAGGGCGCGACCGATCACGGTGAAGTCCTTCGCCATGCGTCAGACGTTAGTCGCGCACACTTCGGCGCGGGCCGAAACGATCTCGACCTATCGTCGCGGCATGACAGAGCACACCTACCGCGCACTCACGACGTGGACCGGGTCGACCGACGGCCCGTACGCCGCGTACGACCGGACCCACACCGTATGGACTCCGCCCGCCGAGGCCGTGCTGCGCCTCAGCGCCGATCCGGCGTTCCGCGGCGACGGGAGGCTCATGAATCCCGAGCAGCTCCTCGTCGCGGCGGCGAGCTCGTGCCAACTGCTCTCGTTCCTCGCGGTGGCGAACCGCTCCGGAATCGAGGTTCTCCGCTACGTCGACGACGCCCGCGGAACGATCGACCTCGCGGCGACACCGGCGCGCGTCGGCTCGATCGTCCTCGCCCCGACGGTGCACGTCGCGCCCGGTACGGATCACGCCGAGGTCGTCGCGACCGCTCGCCGCGCGCACGAGACGTGTTACATCGCGAACTCGCTCAACACCCGGATCTCGCTTCGGGTCACTGTCGTCGACGCTGTGCCGTCGGGGGCGATGTCGTCATGAGCGGCTTCGTCGATCTCGGCATCGAGCTCCCGGCGCGGCCTGGCGCGCTCGCCGACTTCGGGGCCGTGCTCGGCGCCGCCCGGGTCAGTCTCGAGGGCGGCGGAGTCTTCACGCACGGCGGCGTCGGTGTGGCGCATTACCTCGTCGCCGACGGCGAGCGCGCCGCGTCCGCCCTCGCGTCCGCGGGGCTCGGCCGTGCGACGGTGTCGCCGGTCGTCATGCTGCGCCTCGACCAGGAGGCACCGGGTGAGCTCGGCCGGTTCGCACGGCGGGTGGCGGATGCCGACATCGACATCCTCGTTCAGTACAGCGACCACGACGGGCGCCTCGTCCTCGTGGTGCCGCCCGATCGCCGTGACGACTGCGCCGAGATCGCGCGCCGATGGGACACCGAGCGAGCGACTCGACCGCAGTGAGACCCGGATCCTCGTGGACCGCCGGCCTGTCTAATCTGGACGGATGGCGCCTTCCGACTCCGCATCCCGCACCGGCCGTCCTCGAGCGTCCTCCCGCGAGACCCTGGCCGAAGCCGCCTGCGAGCTCTTCCTCGAGCGCGGGTACGCCGAGACCTCCGTCTCCGACATCACGACGCGCGCCGGCGTCAGCCGCTCGAGCTTCTTCAACTACTTCGCCTCGAAGGGCGACATCCTGTGGGCGACGTTCGATGAGCGCATCGACGCGGCCTCGAGCGCGCTCACGGTCGGCGACGAGCCGGTGCGTTCGGTCCTCGAGTCCATCGCCGACGGGTTCGCTCCCGACAGCCTCGCGCTCGCGGTCGCGAACGCCGACGCGATGGGAATCGCCGACGAGCTCATCCGCGAGCGGGCGGTCCGGCAGGCGCGCCTCGCGCGGGCGATCGCCGAACGCCTCGCATGCATGGGCGCCGATCACCTGACCGCGGAAGTGCAGGCTGCCGCGCTCGCCGGCGCGGTACTCGCGGCGGTGTGGGAGTGGGCGGATGCCGGTCCCGGCCGCACCCGGCTCAGCGAGTTCCTCGCTCGGGCGCTCGACGTGGCGGCGCGCGGCGTGCCCGTCGCGTCGCGGGGCGACGTGCGCCAGTTGAGGGTCGTGGCACGTGCCGAGGACTTCGAGGAGGCGCTCGCGTTCTACCGCGATGTCGTGGGCATGCCGCAGGCCGAGGCGTACGAGGCGGAGGGCGGCGCGCGCGTCGCGATTCTCGACGCCGGCCGCGCGACACTCGAGCTCTCGAACCCCGCGCAGGTAGAGTTCATCGACCGGGTCGAGACCGACGGGGGCCGCAGCGACCGCATCCGCATCGCCCTCGAGGTCGACGACACGGCGGCTGCACAGGAACGACTCGCGGATGCCGGCGCCGAGGTCGAGGCAACCGCTCGTGTCACGCCGTGGCGATCGCTCAACGCACGCCTGCGCGGCAGGGCCGATCTTCAGCTCACGCTCTTCCAGGAGCTCGGACCTGAGCCCCAGAGCGGGGACGAGGGTTCGCTCGCGTAAACTTGCCGGATCATGGCTACCTTCGGCACGCTCTCCGATCGGCTCACCGAGACCTTCCGCAACCTCCGCACCAAGGGCAAGCTCTCGCCCGCGGACGTCGACGGCACGGTCCGCGAGATCCGGCGTGCGCTGCTCGACGCCGACGTCGCGCTTCCGGTCGTCAAGGACTTCACCGCGAAGGTGCGCGAGCGGGCGCTCGGCGACGAGGTCAACCGCGCGCTGAACCCGGCGCAGCAGGTCGTGCAGATCGTCAACGAGGAGCTCGTCGCGATCCTCGGCGGTGAGCAGCGCCGCCTGCAGTTCGCGAAGAACCCGCCGACCGTGATCATGCTCGCGGGACTTCAGGGCTCCGGCAAGACGACGTTCGCGGGCAAGCTCGCGCGCCAGCTCGAGAAGGAGGGACACACGCCGCTGCTCATCGCGGCCGACCTCCAGCGCCCGAACGCCGTCAACCAGCTGCAGGTCGTCGCCGAGCGTGCCGGCGCCGCGATCTACGCGCCCGAACCGGGCAACGGCGTCGGCGATCCCGTCAAGGTCGCCCGCGACGGCGTCGAGGTCGCTCGTCGGCAGCAGCACGACGTCGTCATCATCGACACGGCCGGCCGACTCGGCGTCGATGCCGAGCTCATGAAGCAGGCAGCCGACATCCGCAGGGCCACCGACCCCGACGAGGTCCTGTTCGTCATCGACGCGATGATCGGTCAAGACGCCGTCAACACGGCGAAGGCCTTCCAAGAGGGCGTCGACTTCACCGGCGTCGTGCTGTCGAAGCTCGACGGCGACGCCCGCGGCGGTGCGGCGCTGTCCGTCGCATCCGTGACCGGTCGCCCGATCATCTACGCGTCGACCGGTGAGGGTCTCGACGACCTCGAGCCGTTCCACCCCGACCGCATGGCGTCGCGCATCCTCGACCTCGGCGACATCCTGACCCTCATCGAGCAGGCTCAGCAGGCGTTCGATGAGGAGGAGGCGCGCAAGGTCGCCGACAAGCTCGCGACCGAGCAGTTCACGCTCGAGGACTTCCTTGAGCAGATGCAGCAGATGCGCAAGATGGGCTCGATGAAGAAGATGCTCGGCATGCTGCCGGGCATGGGCCAGATGAAGCAGCAGCTCGAAGACTTCGACGAGCGCGAGATCGACCGCACCGAGGCGATCATCCGCTCGATGACCCCGGCGGAGCGCCGCAACACGAAGCTGCTCAACGGCTCGCGCCGCCTGCGCATCGCGCGCGGCTCGGGTGTCACCGTGACCGACGTCAACCAGCTCGTGCAGCGCTTCGAGCAGGCCGCGAAGATGATGAAGACCGTCGCGCGCGGGGGAGTGCCCAACATCCCCGGCATGGGTCCGATCCCCGGTGCCGGTCGCCCCGGCGCGTCCTCGAAGCGCGGCGGCAAGGGCAAGAACCGCAAGCAGGGCTCGCGCTCGGGCAACCCCGCCAAGCGCGCGGCCGAGAACGCCGGCCTCGCGGCGCAGGCCGCTGCCCAGCCCACCGGCTCGGGCTTCGGCCTCGGCGGGCCCGGTGCGGGAGCGGGTGCGGCGGGTGGCACGCCGTCGGCCGAGGAGCTCGCCGAGCTGCAGAAGCTGCTCGGGCGGCGCTGAGCGCGCCCCGGCGCGGGGTCACGCGACTGGCGGCCCGCGTTCGCGGCGGTCCGTGCTCTACGTAGGAGATGGTGCGCCGGTAGGACGGATGCGCACGCCACGTCCTACGCCCGGATCATCTCCTGCGCTCGCAGCTTCTCGGCGTCTGCGCCGACTCCTCCCCACCCGGGGGTAGGAGCGGGCCGTCCACATCGTGGATCCTTGTGGCGGATGACGGTGCCGCACTGGGCACTCTGATGCTGTGGCATCCGCACAGCACGTAATCAGGTGGCTCGAGCAGCGCGGTGGTGTCGCGCACACTGCCGAAGCGCGCGCACGGGGATTCTCGGGGCGCGCGATCGCCGAAGCTGTGGACGCGGGAGTACACCGCGTACGGAGGAGCTGGCTCGTCGGCGCGAGTGCTGATCCCGAGGTCTTCGCTGCCATCGCCGCCGGTGGGAGGGTCAGCTGCGTGACCGCCGCGCGGCGTTCGGGCCTGTGGGTGCCCGCACATGACGGCGTGCACATCGCGGTCAAGCCGACGGCGTCCCGTCTGGGAGGCTCGGAGCGACTCGTCGTGCACTGGGCAGTCGGTCCCGCGCCCGTTGCGCGGTACGCGATTGCAGATCCGCCGATGAACATGCTGTTCCATGTGGCTCGGTGTATGCCTCACGAGGACGCCCTGGTGGTATGGGAGTCCGCGCTCAACAAGGGGCTCGTCGACGGTCGGATGCTCGCTCGCATCCAGTGGGGGAGCCCTCGAGCGGCGGCTCTCGCGGAGTTGGCCACATCGCTGAGCGATTCGGGTCTGGAGACCCTCTTCCTCTCCCGCATCTCCGCCTTCGGGCTCGAGGTGCGTCAACAGGTGGTGCTCGACGGCCGCAGAGTCGACTTCCTCATCGGGGAGCGACTTGTGGTGCAACTGGACGGCTTCGCACACCACAGCACGGCGCACGAGCGCCGGAGGGACATCGAGGCTGATGCGCGTCTCGCGCTCTTCGGGTTCACGGTGCTCCGGTTCGACTGGAAGCAGGTGATCCACGAGTGGTCGAGTGTCGAGCGGACCGTGCTCACGGCCGTGGCCCAAGGACTCCACCGCGCCGCGTGACGCCGAGTTGCATCCTGAACTCCTGCCGGAGGTAGGAGATGGTTCGGGGGCAGGACGGATGCGGCGGCTCGCTCCTGCGCTCGCGACATCTCCTGCGCTCAGAACCCGACGTCGACTCCGGGCGAGGGCAACCGGCGTCTTCGGGGGGCGCGCGGCGCGGGGCGCGCGGCGCGCGGCGCGCCGCGGCCGCGCGGGTCAGATGCTGAAGTTCGCGAGGTGCTCGCGCAGCGTGGGGCCGGCGCGGAACTCGCGGATGAGGTGCATCACGACCTCGCGCAGGTCGCCGTCGGCCGCATCCGCCACCAGCACTTGCCGTGCGTAACTCGCGCCCTGCGACAGGATCAGCTCCAGCCCCGCGAATTCGCGTGCGCACTTGAGCTCGACGGCGATGTCGGCGAGGATCTCCATCGTCTCGCGCAGGTGTTCGCGTACGGGCCTCTCGGTGCCGTCGCGGTCGACGATGACGCGCGCCTCGAGGCCGTAGCGGGCTGCGCGCCATTTGTTCTCGCGGATGAACCACGGCTGCAGTCGCGGCAGCTCGCGGCCCTCGTCGAGCTGACGCGAGAAGTGCTCCACGAGCGTCTGGACGAGCGAGGCCACGGCGGCCAGCTCGGGGAGCGTCGACATCCCGTCGCACGCGCGCACCTCGACGGTGCCCCAGCGGGGGGCGGGGCGGATGTCCCACCGCACCTCGGTCGCATCCTCCATGACCCCCGTGCGGATCATGTCGTCGAGGTAGCCCTCGAACTGCGCCCAGTTGTCGAGCGGCCACGGGAGCCCCGCGGTCGGCAGCTGTTGGAAGACGAGCGAGCGGTTGGAGGCGTACCCCGTGCGCTCGCCGGCCCAGAACGGGGAAGACGCCGACAGCGCCTGCAGGTGGGGGAGGTAGATCGAGAGCGCGTTGATGATCGGGAAGACCTTCTTGACGTCGTCTACTCCCACGTGCACGTGGATGCCCCAGATCATCATGTTGCGGCCCCACCACTGCGTGCGCTCGATGAGCTTGTGATACCGCGTCTTGTCGGTGATGCCCTGCTTGTACCACTGCGCGAACGGGTGGCTGCCCGCGCACAGGAGCTCGACCTCGAGCGGGTTCGTCACGGTGCGCACGGCGGCGATCGCATCCGCGATGTCGTCGACGGCGGCCGCCACCGTGGCGCCGATTCCGCTCGTGACCTCGACGGTGTTGGTGAGCAGCTCGCCGGTGACGGTGTAGCGCTCATGCCGCGTGTTGTCGGCGAGACCCTCGAGCACGTCGGGGGCGCGCGGCACGAGGTCGCCGGTCTTGCCGTCGGCGAGCATGATCTCCCACTCCAACCCGACCGACGATCTGGCGGATGTCGCGAAAGGCACCGTCATTTCCACATCTTGGCATGCGGATGCCCCGGTCCGCCCGGTTCTTCGGAAGGCTTGACTTCGACGGGCGGTGGTGGTGTTCGCGGGAGCCCTTGCGGTCTGGTGGGCGGGGTGTTCGCGGGAGCCCTTGCGGTCTGGTGGGCGGGGTGTTCGCGGGAGCCCTTGCGGTCTGGTGGGCGGGGTGTTCGCGGGAGCCCTTGCGGTCTGGTGGGCGGGGTGTTCGCGGGAGCTCCTGCGGTCTGGTGGGCGGGGTGTTCGCGGGAGCCCCTGCGGTCTGGCAGAATAGAGGGCTGGACGCGACGCTCGACCCTCTATCCAGTGTCCGTCTCCCTCTGAGCTTCCGCCGGGTGTGCACCCCACGCTCCAGGCGACCGGTTCGCTTCGCTTCCGTTATCTTTCAGGAGAATCGTGGCTGTCAAGATTCGTCTCAAGCGCCTGGGCAAGATCCGCGCGCCCTACTACCGCATCGTCGTCGCCGACTCGCGCACCAAGCGCGATGGTCGTGTGATCGAGGAGATCGGCAAGTACCACCCCACCGAGGAGCCCTCGCTCATCGAGGTCGACTCCGACCGCGCCCAGTACTGGCTGTCCGTCGGCGCGCAGCCGACCGACCAGGTGCGCGCGCTCCTCAAGCTCACGGGCGACTGGGGCAAGTTCAAGGGCGACAAGGACGCCGTCTCGACGGTGAAGACCGCCGAGCCCAAGGCCGAGTACCAGCCCGACGCGTCGAAGAAGTCGGTCATCAAGCCCAAGGCCGAGAAGAAGGCCGAGGCGCCCGCCGCCGACGCGGCCGAGGCCGAGGCGCCTGCCGCCGACGCGACCGACGCCGAGTAATCCGTTGCTCGCCGCCGCGCTCGAACACGTCGTCAAGGGGATCGTCGATCACCCGGACGACGTGCGCATCACCTCGTCGACGTCGCCCCGTGGCGACGTGCTCGAGGTGCACGTGCACCCCGACGATCGTGGACGCGTGATCGGGCGCGGCGGCCGCACAGCCAAGGCCCTGCGCACCCTCATCTCGGCTCTCGCCGACGGCCGCCGGGTGCGCGTCGACGTTGCTGACGACTGACGTGGCCGGCGCAGACGCCAAAGGCTCGAAGGGCTCGCGCCCGCCCCGGGCCGGCAAGAAGAAGGGCCGCACGCAACTGCGCGTGGGGCGCCTCGTGAAGGCGCACGGTCTCAAGGGCGCGCTCAAGCTCGAGCTCTACACCGACGACCCCGAGGGTCGCTTCGTCCCGGGCGCGACGTTCACGCTGCAGGTTCCCGAGTCGTCGCCGTGGCACGGAAAGACGCTCACAGTGCGCGAGTTCCGGTGGATGAACAACCACCCCGTCGCGTTCTTCGAGGGCATCGACGACCGCACCGCGGCCGAGAGCGTCGTGCGAGCGATCCTGTGGATCGACCAGGACGAGAGCGCCGCGCCCGCGGAAGACGACGCGTGGTACGACCACCAGCTCGTCGGTCTCGATGTCGTGCGCGACGGTGAGACGGTCGGACGCGTCATCCGCGTCGACCATCTGCCCGCGCAGGACCTGCTGATCGTCAAACCCGCCTCGGGTGGCTCCGAGGTGCTCGTGCCGTTCGTGAAGGCGATCGTGCCCGAGGTCGACATCGCGGGTGGTCGTGTCGTCGTGACGCCGCCTGCGGGCCTCTTCGAGGATCTGCCCGCCGAGCAGGGCGAGACCAACGATGGCGTGGCGGGTGCCGCATCCGACGCCGCGCCCGAGGGCGACGCCGCCGACGACTGAGCGCGCCTCACAACCCGCGTGTCCGCATGATGCGCGAGATGTGATCCCCGCGAAACACGCCGGGAAACGCCGCGGAACGTCGGCATCGGATCATCGATCCGTATGACCACGCCCGCCGACACCATCGCTCGCGAGCACGACGGCGCCACGGGGACGACGACCCGCACCGTCTGCTCGTACTGCGGCGTGGGCTGCGGCATCGTCGTGACGACCGAGACGGGCGGGGCCGGGCATCCGACGATCTCCCGCGTCGCGGGCGACCGTGAGCACCCCGCCAACCACGGCCGTCTGTGCACGAAGGGCGCCACGCACGCCGAGCTCATGCGCGCGCCCGGGCGAATGACGACGGCATACGTGCGGCCCGAACGCGGTACACCGGCGGTTCCGGTCTCGATCGACGAGGCCGTTCGCGAGGCGGCGCGGCGTCTGCGCGCGATCATCGACGAGCACGGGCCGGATGCCGTCGCGGTGTACGTCTCGGGTCAGATGTCGACCGAGGCGCAGTACCTCTCGAACAAGCTCGTGAAAGGGTTCCTGCGGGGGATCCACCTCGAGTCGAATTCGCGCTTGTGCATGGCGTCGGCGGGGACGGGTTACAAGCAGTCTCTCGGCGCCGACGGGCCCCCGGGCTCGTACGAGGACATCGATCGCGCCGACCTCTTCTTCGTGATCGGATCGAACACGGCCGACTGCCACCCGGTCCTGTTCCTGCGGATGGCCGATCGCCTGCGCGAAGGTGCGCGGCTCATCGTGGTCGACCCGCGTCGCACGGCGACCGCCGACCGCGCCGACCTCTTCCTGCAGATCCGGCCTGGAACCGATCTCGCGCTTCTCAACGGCCTGCTGCACCTGCTCGTCGCCGACGGCGGCATCGACGAGGAGTTCATCCGCGAGCACACCGATGGCTGGCAGGCGATGCCCGCCTTCCTCCAGGACTACGACCCCACGACGGTCTCGCGCATCACGGGGCTGCGCGAGGACGACATCCGCACCGCTGCGCGCTGGATCGGCGAAGCCGGCGAGTGGATGACGCTGTGGACGATGGGCCTCAATCAGTCCACGCACGGCACGTGGAACACGAACGCCATCTGCAACCTGCACCTCGCCACGGGTGCGATCGGCCGCCCCGGAAGCGGGCCGCTGTCGCTCACGGGGCAGCCCAACGCGATGGGCGGTCGCGAGATGGGCTATATGGGTCCGGGCCTTCCGGGTCAGCGGTCGGTGTTCGACGCGGACGACCGCGCGTTCGCCGAGCGTGTATGGGGACTCGCGCCGGGCACGATCCGGGCCGAGGCGGGCACCGGCACGATCGACATGTACCGTGCGATGGCCGACGGCGAGATCAAGGCCGCGTGGATCATCTGCACGAACCCCGTCGCCTCGGTCGCGAACCGTCGCACCGTGATCGAGGGTCTCGAGGCGGCCGAGCTCGTCATCGCCCAGGACGTGTTCACCGAGACGGCGACGACGGCGTACGCCGACATCCTGCTGCCGGCGGCGCTGTGGGTGGAGTCTGACGGCGTGACCGTGAACTCCGATCGCACGCTCACGCTCGTGCCGCGCACGGTCGAGGCTCCGGGCGAGGCGCTGCCGGACTGGCGCCTCATCTGCCTCATGGCCGAGGCGCTCGGGTTCGGCGAGGCCTTCGCGTACGAATCGTCCGAGGAGGTGTTCGACGAGCTCCGCCGCTTCTGGAACCCGGCGACCGGGTGGGATCTGCGCGGTGTCACGTACGAGCGGCTCCGCGAGGGGCCGGTGCAGTGGCCCGCGCCGCCGGGCGACGCGGAGGCGCGGCATCCGATTCGGTACGTCAACGACGGTGTGAGCCAGACCCTGCATACGGACGAGACGGGCCGGATGCCGCGCCTCGCGTTCCCCACGCCGTCGCGGCGCGCCCGATTCCTGGCACGACCGCACCTCGATCCTGCCGAGCTGCCGGACGACGACTATCCGTTCGTGCTCAACACCGGCCGGCTCCAGCACCAATGGCACACGATGACCAAGACGGGGCGCGTGCCGGCGCTCGTGCGACTCGATCCGGGTCCGTTCGTCGAGGTGAACCCGCGCGACGCGAACGCGCTGGGCCTCGAGGACGGCGACCAGGTAGAGGTCGCCTCGCGCCGCGGGCGCGTCGTGCTGCCCGCCGTCGTGACGGATCGGGTTCAGCCCGGTTCGTGCTTCGCACCGTTCCACTGGAACGACGAGCACGGCGAGTACCTCACGGTCAACGCGCTCACGAACGACGCCGTCGACGAGGCGTCGCGGCAGCCCGAGTTCAAGTACGCGGCTGTCACGATGCGACGGGTGGCAGGGCCGGCGACGACCGAGGACCCGGATGCCGCGACCCTCGCGGGCGGCGACGAGCAGCACCCCGCACTGGCTCCCCACGAGGAGGCCTACCTCGCCGGGTTCCTCGCGGGCGTCGCCGATTCGGGCGCGCGAAGCGGGGTCGCGCCGACTCTGCCCGCGACGGCACCGGTGTCGGCGGCCGTGCGATCGTGGTTCGACGGGCTCCTCGCGCGAGCGGTCGCCGGCGGGCTGGAGCCTGCGGAGCTGACCACCACTTTCGGCGATGTACCGCACCGCGACGCCGTGCTGCTCGTGTGGGGCTCGCAGACCGGCACGACCGAGGAGTTCGCACGGCGGACCGCGACCGCCCTCGCCGAGCGGGGCGTGCCCGTGCGGCCCGTGGGCATGGATGCGATCGGCGTGCGCGAGCTCACGCGCGTCGACAGGCTCCTCGTCGTCACCTCCACATTCGGCGACGGCGGGCCGCCCGACAACGCCTCGGGCTTGTGGGACGAACTCCGCGCCGAGGGTGCCCCGTCGCTCGACGGCCTCCGGTACTCCGTGCTCGCGTTCGGCGACACCGGATACGCCGACTTCTGCGGCCACGGGCGCAGCGTCGACGCGCGCCTCGGAGAGCTGGGGGCGACGCCGATCGTGCCCCGTGTGGACTGCGAGGCGCATGATCCGGCCCCGGCGAAGCGGTGGCTCGACGCCGTGATCGCGGCCCTCTCGGGCGAGGAGCGACAACAGCCGGCTTCGGCGACACCCGCAGCGACGACGCCTGCGGTGGTCTCGGCATCCGACCCGCCCGCGTCGACCAGCCCGTCGACACGCGAGCCGTTCACGCGAGCCCGTCCGCTCGTGGCACCCGTCATCCACAACGAGCTGCTGAGCGGCGCGGGGTCGGCGAAGGAGGTGCGGCGCATCGCGTTCGACCTCTCCGCGGCGGACGTCGCGTACTCGGCGGGCGACTCGATCGGGGTGGTGTGCGACAACGACCCGCGCACGGTGGACGCGTGGCTCGCGACGACGGGGCTCGGCGCGGCGACGACCGTGTCGGTCGACGGCGAGCGGCGGCGGTTCGGCGATGTGCTGCGCACGCGCCTCGACATCACGCGCATCACGCCCGCACTGCTGCGGTTCGTCGTCGAGCGCAACGGGGATGCGACACTCGCGCGGCTCGTGCGGAACAGCAGCGCCGACCTCGAGCGGTTCCTGTGGTCGAAGCAGGCAGTCGACCTGCTGCGCGAGTTCCCGGTACGCGCCGAGCCGGAGGAATGGATCGACGTGCTGTCGCGCTTGCAGCCGCGGCAGTACTCGATCTCGTCGAGCCCGCTCGTCTCACCCGACCGCGTCGAGCTCACGGTCTCGGTCGTGCGCTTCCGCACCGAGGCGGGCGAACCGCGCGGGGGAGTGTGCTCGACGCTGCTCGCGGATCGTGCGGCACATGCGCCCGTGCCGGTCTACCTGCAGCGGTCACCTCACTTCAGGCCGCCCTCCGACCCGACGGCGCGCGTGATCATGGTCGGGCCGGGCACGGGCATCGCACCGTTCCGCGCGTTCCTGCACGACCGTCGCGCGAGCGGGCACACGGGCCCGAACTGGCTCTTCTTCGGCGATCAGCACGCCGCGACCGACTACCTCTACCGCGACGAGCTCGAGGCGATGCACGCCGACGGCTTCCTCACGCGCCTCGACCTCGCGTTCTCGCGCGACCAGCGACAGAAGATCTATGTGCAGGACCGGATGCTGGAGCACGGCGCCCGCCTATGGCACTGGCTGCAGGAAGGCGCGTTCCTCTACGTGTGCGGCGATGCCTCCCGCATGGCGCGCGACGTCGATGCGACCCTCGTCCGTCTCGCTCGCGTGCACGGTGGGTTGAGCGAGGACGACGCCGAGGAGTTCAAGAAGCGTCTCGTCGTGGAGAAACGCTACCTGCGGGACGTGTACTGAGCTGGTCGGCCGCCTGAACGGGACGGCCGCGCACACGAGAAGGGCGGGACCGGCGCACCGACCCCGCCCCTCCATGTGCGCTCAGATCCGCTCGCGCGCGAGCGCCTTCCGCGGGATCGCGTACACGAAGAGCGTGATGGCGAGCAGCACCGCGTACGCGGCCGCGAACGCCCAGAACGCCGCGGTGTATCCGCCGGTCGCGGACTGCGACGCGTTGAGCAGCTGAGGCACGAGGAATCCGCCGTAGGCGCCGATCGCCGAGATGAGGCCGAGCGCCGCCGCGGCCTGCCGCTGCGAGGCGACGGCGGGCGCCGCATCCGCCTTAACTCTGCCGCGCGCCGCGAAGACCATCGGGATCATGCGGTACGTCGACCCGTTTCCGATGCCCGTCGCCGCGAAGATCACGACGAAGCACGCGAGGAACAGCCAGAAGCTCCCCAGCGGAAGCAGTCCGATGAGCGCGAGCGCGCCGAGTGCCATGACCGCGAACGCGGCGACGGTCACGCGGGCGCCGCCGAAGCGGTCGGAGAGCCGGCCGCCGTAGGGGCGCGCGAGCGATCCGACGAGGGCGCCGATGAACGCGAGCGACAGCGACGCCTGACCCACCTGGAACGTCGAGAACTCGGGGAACTGGTCGGCGATGAGCTTCGGGAACACGCTCGCGAATCCGATGAACGAGCCGAACGTGCCGATGTAGAGCACAGAGAGCAGCCACAGGTGCGGTTCGCGAAGCGCTGCCGCGGATGCCGCGAAGTCCGCCTTCGCCGACGAGAGGTTGTCCATGTAGCGCCACGCGCCCCATGCGGCGAGGAGGATGAGCGGGATCCACATCCAGCCGGCGAGGGCGAGGTTCAGCGTCGCCGCGGCGCCGAAGGTCACGGCGATCGGCACGAGGAGCTGAGCGATCGAGGTCCCGATGTTGCCGCCGGCGGCGTTGAGCCCGAGGGCCCAGCCCTTCTCGCGCTGCGGGAAGAAGTACGTGATGTTCGCCATCGAGCTCGCGAAGTTGCCGCCGCCGACACCCGCGAGCGCCGCGACGAGGAGCATCACGCCGAAGGGCGTCGAGGGGTTCGTCACGACGATGCCGAGGAGCGTCGTCGGCACGAGCAGGAGGGCGGCCGAGATGATCGTCCAGTTTCGGCCGCCGAACTTCGCGACCATGAACGTGTACGGGAACCGCAGCGTCGCACCGACGAGGCTCGGCAGCGAGATCAGCCAGAAGGCCTCGGAGCTCGAGAACGAGAAGCCGGCCGCGGGCAGCATCACGACGACGATGCTCCACAGCTGCCACACGATGAAGCCGAGGAACTCGGCGAAGATCGACCACCCGAGGTTGCGCCGCGCGATCGAGCGTCCCTCGGCGGCCCAGAAGGTCGGGTTCTCGGCGTCCCAGCCGTCGATCCAGCGGCCGGGGCGCCGTGTGAGATGTACGGCGGATGCCGTGCGGGCGGGCGCGCCGGAATCGGCGAGCTCGAGGTCGGGCTGCGGGGGCGAGGACGTTGCGGGGGTGATGGTCATGGGGCCTCCTCCGGTCGTGTGCTCCGACGTTAGGGATCGGGTGTTTCATCGCCCCGCGCGGGGCGTTTCCTCCGGGTCACTTCTCCGTCACGGTCGCGTGAGCGCCGTCGTGAGAGGCGCGTGATCTGCGCGTTACACGAGCACGGACGCACGGATGCCGCGCCGGGCGTCGGCCCGCAGGTGTCAGGCCGCGCCGGCCAGGGTGGCGGCGGCCGCGCGATACCGTTCGGCGACGATCGCCGCGATGCGCGGATCCGGACCGAGGGGGCTGGTCGCCGCATCCGCCCCCGATCTGCGGATGACGTCGGCGAAGTACCCCGGCGCGAGGACGTAGCTCGCTGCCACGACCCGAGTCGCGCCCGCCGAGCGGGCGGCGCCGACGGCGGCGTCGATGCGCGGCTCGCACCCTGCCGCGAAGCCCACGGTCACGAGACGCGAGAGGCAGCGGGAGAGCCGCTCCGCGACCGCGCTCACGTCGTCGGCGGCGCGCGGGTCGCTCGAGCCGGCCGCGGCGAGCACGATCGCGTCATCGTCGCGGAGGCCGAGTTCGCCCAGCCGGGATTCGAGCACGAGCGCGAGCAGGTCGTGCGGTCCCAACGGCGGAGCCGCCACGACTCCGTCGCGCCGGCGTGCCGCGCGGGCGATGTCGACGCCCGTGTGGAACCCGGTCGAGAGCAGGAGCGGCACGATGACCGCCGGACGTCGTGGCGGAAGGGCCGCCACGACGTCGTCCACCGAGGGCTCCTGCACGTCGACGAACGCCTCGCGCACGTCGACGCTCGGGAGCAGCACGCGCACCTCGTCGACGAGCGAACGGATCGCGTCCCTGCCGTCGAGTGAGCTCGTTCCGTGGGAGCACGCGATGAGGACGGGGCGGATCATTCGTCCTCCTGGACGTCGAGGCGGTAGCCGCGTTTGACCACCGTGCGGATGAGCTCCGGTGCGCAGATCGCTTCACGCAGCCGTGCGATCGCCATCTCGACGGCGTGTGCGCTGTCTGCGGAACGTGGCAGGACGTTGAGCAGCGCCCCCTGGGAGACGACCCCGCCGCGGGCGTCGAAGAGGGCGCCCAGCACCTCGACGCTCGTGCGCGACAGTGGCCGGAACCGGCCGTCGAGCACGGCGCCGCTGCTGCGCAGCTCCAGGCGCCCGGCAGCGGTGTCGAGCGCTGCGGCCCGACCGGACGCGTAGTACGTCACCACGCCGCGCACGAGCGCGCCGAGTCGTCCGCGGTCGGCCACGAGCACGTCGATGCCGGCAGCGCGCAGCGGCCCCGCGGTGACGGGGCCCACCGCGGCCACGAGCAGGCGGCCGGCGCGCGCTCGACGAGCGATGTCCGAGACGACGCCCTCGCGCTCCGCCGCCGCCAGCCATTCCGCCGCGCCCGGCGCGGAGGTGAACAGCACCGCGTCGACCTCGCCGGACGCGGCGGCGAGCACCGACCGGGTGACGGCCGCGGCATCCGGCGGTGCGCCCCACCGGTACACCGTGAGGCTCACGACGTCCGCGCCGTGGTCGGCGAAGAGCGCGTCGAGTCCGTCGGCGCCCGATCCGTGGTGCTGCACCGCGATGCGCTGCCCCGACACTCCCTCGGCGACGAGGAACTCGCCCAGCTCGGCGGCCGTCTCGGTCTCGGCGACCCAGTCGGCGATGAAGCCGGCCTGCTGGATCGCGCCGCGGGCCTTGGGGCCGCGCGCGACGAACCGCGCGTCGGCGAGGGCTTCGTGCAGCGGGTCGCTCAGCCCCGCCTCGTCGGCGGCCTCCATCCATCCGCGGAAGCCGACCCCCGTGGTCGCGACGACGATGTCGGGCGGGCTCTCGATGAGCTCGCGCGTCCGTGCGACGAGCGCCTCGTCGTCGATGTGCGGGACGATCGTGAGGGCCGGCGCGTGCTGCACCTGTGCGCCGTGGCGCTCGAGCGCCGCCGCGAGCTCGCTCGACCGGCGATCGACGGCGATCACGATGACGCACCCGGCGAGCGCCGCCGACAGCAGGGGACGCGCGGGTTCGCTCACGGGCCCGCGCTTCCACGGGTCGCGGCCGGTGTTCGCAGCAGCAGGTCGGGGCGTGCGACGTCGCCCACGACGATCACCGCGGGGTTGGAGACGCCGACCGCACGCGCGTCGTCCACCGCGTGTCCGAGGGTCGTGCGAGTCGTCCGCTGCCGAGGAGTGTGGCCGCTCTCGACGATCGCGACGGGTCGATTCTCCGGCACACCCGCGTCGAGGGCGGCGTGTATGAGACGGGGAAGCGCGGCGACGCCCATGAGCACGACGGTCGTGGCATCCGGGTCGGCGAGCGCCGCGAGCGTCGCGGGCGAGACGGCGGCCTGCCCGTTCACGACGTGCACGGAGCCCGCCGTTCCTCGGTGCGTCACGGGGATGCCCGCCGCTTGCGGCACCGCGAGGGCGCTCGAGATGCCCGGTACGACCTCGACGGCGACCCCTGCCGCAAGGCACGCCGCAACCTCCTCGCCGCCGCGCCCGAGCACGAACGGGTCGCCGCCCTTGAGGCGCACGACGCGGCGCCCCGCGCGCGCGTGCTCGACGAGCAGCTCATTGATGCGGTCCTGCGGCACAGGGTGGTGTCCGGGCCGCTTCCCGACGTCGATCACCTCGACGTCGGGATCGAGGTCGGAGAGGACGGATGCCGGCCCGAGCCGGTCCGCCACGACGACGTCCGCCTCGGCGAGCAGTCGTCGACCCCGCACGGTCATGAGGTCCTCGGGGCCGGGCCCCCCACCCACGAGCGCGACGTGCCCGGACGCCGTCGCGCGGCGACGCCGCACGGGCAGGCGCCCCTCGCGCAGCAGCTCCGCGACAGCATCGCGCAGGCGGGCGGCGCGCGACGGGTCGACGCCGGAGTCCGACACGACGCCGACGAGCACATCGCCCGAGCGCGCCTCCGCCGCGAGCCGCGCGGTGCCGTGCGCGCCGTCCGACGCGTTGACGCACAGTGTGCGGCGCTCCTCGCACGCGCGGGCGACCCACTCGTCCGTGCGCGCGTCGCCCGTGGCGGTGTGCACGAACCACACGTCGTCGAGATCGGATGCCTCGACCGCCCGAGCGATCCACTCCACGTCGCGCTCCCGCACCAAGGTCTCGACGGCGGGGTCTAGCTCGGGGGCGACGATGCGCACGCGCGCACCCTCGTCGAGGAACCGCGGCAGGCGGCGCGCGGTCACGGAGCCGCCGCCCACCATGAGCATCTCGCGTCCGGCCAGTGAGATCCCGATGAGCGTCGTCATGAGCGCGCCGCCCATCGCACGAACACGTCGCCGTCGCGCACGGCGACCGGCCACGTCGTGAGCGAGCGCTCGTCCTTCCCCTGCGTGTCGAGGCACGCGCCTGTGCGCAGGTCGAACACCTGCTTGTACATGGGGGAGGCGACGGTGGGGGCATCCGCCTTCGTCCCGACGATGCCGCGCGAGATCACGTGCGCTCCGCTGTACGGGTCGAGGTTCGAGACGGCGTGGATCGGGCCGCGTCCGTCTGGACCGTGCAGGAGGAAGAGCGCGAGCTGAACGCCGTCGATGAGCGCCGCGCGTCCGCGCTCGGGCTCGAGGTCGGCGACGGCGCACACGCGCACCCACTCCCACGTGCGCGGGGGACGCTTCTGCGCGGTCTCGAGGATCGTCATGCCCGCACCTCCAGGGTCGTTCCGGCGATGAGCACGCGGCCGTCCGCGCGCTCATCGGGGGTGGCCGGGCGCGGCTGGCCGCGCTCGAGGGTGTAGGCGAGCGACGGGTCGGGAGTGCGCGGAGCGTTGACGAACGACGCGAAGCGCCGAAGCTTCTCGGGATCCTCGAGCGTCGCCCTCCACTCGTCCTCGTACGACTCGATGTGGGCGGCCATCGCGGCGTCGAGGTCGGCGCAGATGCCGAGGCTGTCGTCGAAGATGACAGCGCGCAGCGCGTCGAGACCGCCCTCCAGCTCCTCGAGCCACGGTGCGGTGCGCTGCAGACGGTCGGCGGTGCGGATGTAGTACATGAGGAACCGGTCGATCGCCGTGAGCAGCGCGTCGTCATCGAGACCCTCGGCGAGGAGCGCGGCGTGGCGCGGCGTGAAGCCTCCGTTGCCGCCGACGTAGAGGTTCCAGCCGGCCTCCGTCGCGATGACGCCGACGTCCTTTCCGCGGGCCTCGGCGCACTCACGTGCGCACCCCGACACCCCGAGCTTGAGCTTGTGGGGTGCGCGCAGACCGCGATACCGCAGCTCGAGGGTGACCGCCATGCCGACCGAGTCCTGCACGCCGTAGCGGCACCACGTCGAGCCGACGCACGACTTCACGGTGCGCAGCGCCTTGCCGTACGCATGCCCTGACTCGAAGCCCGCGTCGACGAGGCGGCGCCAGATGTCGGGCAGCTGCTCGAGGCGCGCGCCGAACAGGTCGATGCGCTGCCCGCCGGTGATCTTCGTGTACAGGCCGAAGTCCCGTGCGACCTCGCCGATCGCGACGAGCCCCTCGGGGGTGATCTCTCCACCGGGGATGCGCGGAACCACCGAGTACGAGCCGTCCTTCTGCAGGTTGGCCATGACGTGGTCGTTGGTGTCCTGCAGGGTCGCGTTCTCTCCGTCGAGCACATGCTCGTGCACGAGGGTGGAGAGGATGCTCGCGATCGCGGGCTTGCAGATGTCGCATCCTCGTCCCGTGCCGAACCGCTCGACGATCGCGCTGAACGTCGAGAGACCCGCCACGCGGACGGCGTCGAACAACTGGGCGCGCGAGAGCGCGAAGTGCTCGCACATCGCGTTGCTGACCGTGGCGCCGCTCTTCTCGAGCTCGCCGACGACGATGCGCTTGACGAGCGGGACGCACGATCCGCAGGCGGCGCCGGCGCGCGTGCACGCTTTGACGCCCGCGACGTCGGTGCAGCCCTCCTCGTGCACGGCGTGACGGATCGTTCCCGCCGACACGCTGTTGCAGGAGCACACCGTCGCGTCGTCGGGCAGCTCGCCCGCCGGAGCGGGCGCGCCGCCCTCTGGCAGCAGGTACGCGGCCGGGTCTGTGCCGAGCGCTCCGCCCACGAGCGGCCGCAGCGCCGCGTACGCCGACGCGTCGCCGACGAGCACGCCGCCCAGGAGCGTCTTGGCATCGTCCGACAGCACGAGCTTCTTGTAGACGCCCGCCACGGGGTCGGCGTAGACCACGTCGAGCGCCCCCGGCGTCGTCGCGAACGCGTCGCCGAAGCTCGCGACGTCCACGCCGGAGAGCTTGAGCTTCGTCGACAGGTCGTACCCCGGGAACGTCGCATCGCCGCCGAGCAGTCGCGTCGCGACGACCTCGGCCATCGCATAGCCGGGTGCGACGAGGCCGACGCACCGTCCCTCGAACGAAGCGACCTCGCCGATCGCGAAGATCGCCGGGTCGGATGTGCGGCAGCCCGCGTCGATCACGACGCCGCCGCGCGGGTCGACATCGAGGCCCGCCTCGCGTGCGAGCTCGTCACGCGGCCGCACGCCGACCGTGAAGACCACGACGTCGGCGTGCTCGTAGCCGCCGTCGCTGAACTCCAGCCCCGCGACGTCGCCGGAGGGACCGGGGTCGAGTCGCGTCGTGATCGACGAGGTGAGCACACGGATGCCGCGTGACTCGATCAGTCGTCGCAACGCGTCGCCCGCGGGGAGGTCGAGCTGCGCCGACATGAGCCGATCGGCCGCCTGGACCACGGTCGGGGTCACGTCGAGCCCCTGCAGGGCGCCGGCCGCCTCGAGGCCGAGCAGCCCGCCGCCGATGACCATCCCCTTCGGCGGACGCCCGAGCCGCCGCGCGCGGTCCTCGACGAACGCGCGGAGCGCGGCGACGTCGTCGAGCGTTCGATAGACGAAGCACCCGGGCAGCTCGAAACCGTCGACCGCGAGCCGCGCCGCGTACGAGCCGGTCGCCAGCACGAGGGCGTCGTACGGGTGCCGCGCCCCGTCATCGGTCGCGACCACGCGCTCGCGGCGATGGATCCGCGTGGCGCGCACCCCCGTGTGGAGGCGTACACCCTCGTGCTCGAAGACGCGCTGCTCGAGCGTCAGCTCTTCGGCCGTCGCGCCGTCGAAGAACGACGTGAGAGCGACGCGGTCGTACGGCGCGCGCGGCTCCTCGCCGAGGACGGTGATGACCGTGTCGCCCTCGACGCGCGATGTGAGGCTCTCGACGAAGCGGTGCGCGACCATGCCGCCGCCTACGACCACGACGCGTCGCGGCTCTCCCGTCCGGTGCATGGCCTCACGATAGGCGCGCCCGTTTTCGGCGCCGTGTGTCCCATGTTTCGAGTTCGTGACGTCGTAAGAGCCGGACATCGTGCCTCCTCCCGCGGCCGGTCGGACCGTGCGATCCGCTGTCTGCCGTGGCCACGACGTTAGGACGAGCGCGTTTCGCGACGGGTGCCGGGGCCGTTACCCCGAGGCAACGTTTCGCTCACGCCCGCGCCTCCGCGGTTGTGAGATCGGACGCCCGCCGCACGCTGACTAGGCTCGATCCGTGCGTATAGACGTCGTAACGATCTTCCCGTCGTTCTTCGACGTGCTGGAGGTCTCGCTGCTGGGCAAGGCTCGCGACCGCGGGCTCCTCGACGTGTGTGTGCACGACCTGCGCGAGTGGACGCACGACCGCCACCGGACGGTCGATGACACCCCCTACGGCGGTGGCGCCGGCATGGTCATGAAGCCGGAGCCGTGGGGCGAGGCGCTCGACGCGATCGTCGCGGACTCCGAGGCACCGCCGGTGTTCGTGTTCCCGTCTCCCGCGGGCGAGGTCTTCACGCAGGCCACGGCGCGTGAGTTCGCACACGAGCCGCACCTCGTGATCGGATGCGGACGGTATGAGGGCATCGACGAGCGCGTGTTCGAGTATGCCGCGACGCTCGGGCGCGTGCGACTCGTGAGCCTCGGCGATTACGTTCTCAACGGCGGCGAGGTCGCGGCGATGGCGATGATCGAAGCGGTGGGGCGGCTCATCCCCGGGGTCGTGGGCAACCCCGAGAGCCTCCTCGAGGAGTCGCACGAGGAGGGCCTCCTCGAGTACCCGTCGTACACGAAGCCCGCATCGTGGCGAGGCTACGAGGTTCCCGAGATCCTCCTCAGCGGCAACCACGGCGCGATCGCCGCGTGGCGGCGCGAACAGCAGGTCGCACGCACGCGCGAGCGCCGGCCCGACCTCCTCGACGAGTGATCCCCGGGCGCGGCATCCGCCCCCTTGTCGCGCAGGAGGTGCCTTGTCAACGGCTCTCGGCAGGCGGAATGCGCTCGACTAGGGTGTGAGCGACCGCCAGGGGAGGAGTCGTATGGAGACCTGGCCCGGATCGGCCTACCCGCTCGGGGCGACCTTCGACGGGAGCGGAACGAACTTCGCGCTGTTCAGCGAGGCCGCCGAGAAGGTCGAGCTCTGCCTGTTCGACGAGACGGGGGCCGAGACCCGCGTGCCGCTCGTCGACGTCGACGCGTTCGTGTGGCACGCGTACCTGCCGAACGTGCGACCCGGGCAGCGGTACGGGTACCGCGTGCACGGCGAGTACAACCCGGCCGAGGGCAAGCGGTTCAACCCGAACAAGCTGCTCCTCGACCCGTACGCGAAGGCGGTCGAGGGTCAGGTGCGGTGGAACCAGTCCGTGTTCGGCTACGACTTCGGCGACCCCGATTCCCGCAACGACGAGGACTCCGCGGCGAGCATGATGAAGGCCGTCGTCGTGAACCCGTTCTTCGACTGGGCGGGCGACCGCCAGCCGAAGACCCCCTATGCCGAGTCGCTCATCTACGAGGCGCACGTGAAGGGACTCACGATGCTGCATCCGGCGGTTCCCGAAGAGCTGCGCGGCACGTACAGCGGCCTCGCGCACCCTGCCGTGATCGAGCACCTGCGCAAGCTCGGGGTGACCGCGGTCGAGCTCATGCCCGTGCACCAGTTCGTCAACGACGACACGCTCGAGCAGAAGGGCCTCTCGAACTACTGGGGCTACAACACGATCTCGTTCTTCGCGCCGCAGAACACGTACGCGTCGCCCGGTGAACCCGGCCGGCAGGTGCAGGAGTTCAAGGCGATGGTGCGGGCGCTGCACGCGGCCGGAATCGAAGTGATCCTCGACGTCGTCTACAACCACACCGCCGAGGGCAACCATCTGGGTCCGACCCTCAGCATGCGCGGCATCGACAATGCCGCGTACTACCGACTCGAAGAGGACGACAAGCGGTACTACACCGACTACACGGGCACGGGGAACAGCCTCAACGTCTCGAGTCCGCACTCGCTGCAGCTCATCATGGACTCGCTGCGGTACTGGGTGCTCGAGATGCACGTCGACGGCTTCCGCTTCGACCTCGCCGCGACGCTCGCGCGCGAGTTCTACGACGTCGACAAGCTCGCGACGTTCTTCGAGCTCGTGCAGCAGGACCCCGTGGTGTCTCAGGTGAAGCTCATCGCCGAACCGTGGGACGTGGGCCCGGGTGGGTACCAGGTGGGGAACTTCCCTCCGCAGTGGACGGAATGGAACGGCAAGTACCGCGACACCGTGCGCGACTTCTGGCGCGGCGAGCCCGCGACCCTCGGCGAGTTCGCGTCACGGCTCACGGGGTCCGCTGACCTCTACGAGCACTCGGGGCGGCGGCCCGTGGCATCCGTCAACTTCGTCACCGCCCACGACGGGTTCACGCTGCGCGACCTCGTGTCGTACAACGAGAAGCACAACGAGGCCAACGGCGAAGACAACAAAGACGGCGCCGACGACAACCGCTCGTGGAACTGCGGTGTGGAAGGACCCACCGACGACCCCGCCGTGCTCGAACTGCGGGCGCGGCAGCAGCGCAACTTCCTCGCGACGCTGCTGCTCAGCCAGGGGGTGCCGATGCTGCTGCACGGCGACGAGCTCGGCCGCACGCAGCAGGGCAACAACAACGGCTACGCCCAGGACAACGAGCTGACGTGGGTGCACTGGGACGCCGTCGACCAGCCGCTCGTCGAGTTCGTGTCGGCGGTGTCGAAGCTGCGGCGGGAGCATCCGACGTTCCGGCGCAGCCGGTTCTTCGACGGCCGCCCCGTCAAGCGCGAGGAGGGCGCACCGATGCCCGACATCGCGTGGCTGCGACCCGACGGCACGCAGATGCAGCCGGAGGACTGGGACTCCGGGTTCGGCCGTGCGGTGGGCGTCTTCCTCAACGGGGGCGGCATCCGCGAGCGGGATCGGCGCGGACAGCCCATCGAGGACGTGCACTTCATGGTGCTCTTCAACGCGGGCGACGAGCCGGTCGACTTCCGCATCCCGGCCGCCGAGGCGAGTCCGCAGTGGGACGTCATCGTCGACACCGCCGGTCGCCAGGCGGGCGTCACGACACTCGACCCCGGCGAGGTCGTGCCACTCGAGTCGCGGTCGATGCTCGTGCTGCAGGAGCACACCGAGGAGGAAGTCGAACCCGACCACTCGGTCGCGGCGTCGCTCGCGGCGCTCGGCGAGAGCCGGGCCGAGGACATGCCGGCGAAGGCGCCGCGCATCGAGGCGCAGCGCGACACGCGCTGACCCGGCACGCTGCCCGGTCGAGGGCGAACGGCGCGGAAGGAGAGCGGATGCGCATCCCACCGGCTTCGACGTACCGGATGCAGGTGCGCGCGTCGTTCGACCTCGACGCCGCGGCCGACGTGACCGACTACCTGCGCGACCTCGGCGTCGACTGGGCATACGTGTCGCCGCTGCTTCGCGCGACGTCGGGCTCGGACCACGGCTACGACGTCGTCGACCCGACCGAAGTCGATCCCGAGCGCGGAGGAGCGGCGGCGCTCGAGCGGTTCGCGATCGCCGCGCGGCACGCGGGTATCGGGATCCTCGTCGACATCGTGCCGAACCACATGGGCATCTCGCGCCCGGAGCAGAACGCGTGGTGGTGGGACGTGCTCGAGCACGGCCGCGCATCCCGCTGGGCCGAGGCGTTCGACATCGATTGGGACGAGGGCGGCGGAAGAGTGCGCGTGCCGATCCTGGGTGCGGAGCTCGAGGAGGCGATCGCCGACATCGTCGTCGACGCGGATGCCGGCGTCGTGCGCTACTTCGACCACGCGCTGCCTCTCGCGCCCGGCTCCGCCGATGACGGGGCGGATGCCGCGACGGTCCTCGACCGGCAGCACTGGCAGCTCATGGACTGGCGGCGCGAGGCGACCGACCTCAACTATCGGCGCTTCTTCGCGGTGTCGACGCTCGCCGGGCTCCGCGTCGAGCTGCCGTGGGTGTTCGACGCCGCGCATGTCGAGGTTCTGCGATGGGTGCGCGACGGGCTCGTCGACGGGCTGCGCATCGACCATCCGGATGGCCTCGTCGACCCGGGCGCGTACCTCGAGCGCCTCGCCGCCGAGACGGACGGCGCGTACGTGCTCGTCGAGAAGATCCTCGAGCACGCGGCGACCGAGCACCCCGAAACCCTCCCCGCGTGGTGGCATGCCGACGGCACGACCGGGTACGACGCGATGGCCGAGATCGACCGCGTGCTCATCGACCCGGCCGGCGAAGACGCGCTCGACGCGCTCGACGCACGACTGCGCGCCGAGACGGGGCTCGCGCCCGCGCAGGAGTGGCCCGACCTGATCCACGACACGAAGCGCATGATCGCCGACACGATCCAGGTCGCCGAGATCCGTCGGCTCGTGCGGTGCCTGCCGACCGAGCTCGCGAGGAACCGGGAGGCAGCGGATGCGCTCGCCGAGCTGCTCGCGTGCTTCCCGACGTATCGCTCGTACCTCCCTGCGGGGAAGGAATGGCTCGAGCAGGCGGCGGCCGACGCATCCGCCCGTCGCCCCGACCTCGCCGCGACCATCGCGTCCCTCGTTCCCGTCCTGTCCGACCCGTCGCACGAGGTGGCGCGACGCTTCCAGCAGACCACCGGGCCCGTCATGGCGAAGGGCGTGGAAGACACGGCGTTCTATCGCGCGACGCGCCTCGGCACGCTCACGGAGGTGGGCGGTGACCCGAGCGTCTTCTCGCTGTCGGCGGACGGGTTCCACCGCGCGTTCGCGCGGCGCCAAGCGGCGTGGCCGGGCTCGATGACGGCGCTGTCGACGCACGACACGAAGCGGGGAGAGGATGTGCGCGCGCGGCTGTCGGTGCTCGCCGAGATTCCGGAGCACTGGGCCGACGTGCTGGGGCGCCTGCGCGACGTCGCCACGACGGGCCACGGCCCGTTCGACAGCCTGCTGTGGCAGGCGATCATCGGGACGTGGCCGGCCTCGCCCGAGCGGCTGCACGCATATGCGGAGAAGGCCGCGCGCGAAGCCGCGGAAGCGACCGGGTGGCTCGATCCGGAGCCCGAGTTCGAGAGGCGGATGCACCGGCTCGTCGATGCCGCCTTCGGAGACGCTCGTCCGATCGTGGACGACTTCGTCGGCGAGATCGCGCCCTTCGGATGGTCGAACTCGCTTTCCGCGAAGACGCTGCAGATCGCGGGGCCCGGAGTGCCCGACGTGTATCAGGGATCGGAGCTGTGGGAGACGAGCCTCGTCGACCCCGACAACCGTCGTCCTGTGGACTTCGCCGTGCGGCGCGAGCTGCTCGCGCGCATCGATGCGGGTTGGCGGCCTCCGATCGACGAGACGGGGGCCGCGAAGCTGCTCGTGACCTCGCGCGCGCTGCGGCTGCGGCGGGAGCGCCGCGAGCTGTTCACCCGCTACACGCCCATGACCGTCGTGGGGGATGCCGCCGGCCATGCGGTGGCGTTCGATCGGGGCGGTGCCCTCTCCGTCGCGACGCGTCTGCCCGTCGGCCTCGACCGGCGCGGCGGTTGGGGTGACGCTGTGCTCCTGCGGCACGCCGGCCCGACGGTCGACGCGTTCACGGGTCGTCGGTTCGAGGGAGCCGAGGTCGAACTGCGCCACCTGCTCGCGACGTATCCCGTGGCACTGCTCGTGTTGGAGGACGACGCATGATCGGGGTGTGGGCTCCGCGCGCCGAGCGCGTCCGGCTGCGGCGACCCGGCCAGGACGATGTCGAGCTCGAGAAGGCGGATGCCGGATGGTGGGCCGCTGACGTCGAGCTCGCTCCGGGCGATGAGTACGGATTCGTGCTCGACGACGCGGATGCCCTGCGACCCGACCCGCGGTCGCGCCGCCAACCGCGGGGCGTGCACGAGGCATCCGCCCATTTCGATCCCTCTGTGTTCTCGTGGACCGACGGCAGCTGGACGGGGCGCCAGCTCGCGGGGGGCATCGTGTACGAGCTCCACATCGGCACGTTCACACCCGAGGGGACGCTCGACGCCGCGATCGGCCGGCTCGACCATCTCGTGGAGCTCGGGGTGACGCACGTCGAGCTGCTGCCTGTCAACGCGTTCAACGGCGAATGGAACTGGGGCTACGACGGCGTGCTGTGGTACGCCGTGCACGAGGCGTACGGGGGCCCTGAGGCGTATCAGCGCTTCGTCGACGCGGCGCATGCGGCGGGGCTCGCCGTTGTCCAGGACGTCGTCTACAACCACCTCGGCCCGAGCGGCAACTACCTTCCGGAGTTCGGCCCCTACGTGCGGGACGCCGAGCGCAACACCTGGGGCGCGTCGATCGACCTCGACCAGCCGGCGGTGCGCGCGCACATCATCGAGAACGCGCTCATGTGGCTCGACGATTACCACGTCGATGCGCTGCGCCTGGACGCCGTGCACGCGCTGAAGGACGGGTCGGAGAAGCACCTGCTGCGCGAGCTCGCCGAGCGGGTCGACGCACTGTCGGCGCGCCTGGGTCGCCCGCTCACGCTCATCGCCGAATCCGACCTGAACGACCCGACGCTCATCCTCCCGCGCGAGGCGGGTGGCTACGGACTGACCGCACAGTGGAGCGACGACTGGCACCACGCGGTGCACGTCGCGCTCACCGGCGAGACAGCCGGATACTACGCCGACTTCGCCGCCCCCGATGCTCTCGCGAAGGTGTGGACGCGGGGGTTCTTCCACGACGGCACGCACTCGTCGTTCCGCGGACGCGAGCACGGCAGCCCGATCCCCCAGGACGTGCCCGCGTGGCGACTCGTGACATTCGCGCAGGATCACGATCAGATCGGCAACCGGGCGACGGGAGACCGTCTGTCGCAGACCCTCTCGACCGATCGGCTCGCGGTGGCGGCCGTGCTCACGATGACGGCGCCAGGCACTCCGATGCTCTTCCAGGGCGAGGAGTGGGGAGCGTCGACCCCGTGGCAGTTCTTCACGTCGCACCCCGAGCCCGAGCTCGGCGAGGCCACCGCGAAGGGTCGTATCGGGGAGTTCGCGCGCATGGGGTGGGATGAATCCGTCGTGCCCGACCCGCAGGATCCCGAGACCTTCCGGCGGTCGAAGCTCGACTGGTCCGAGGCATCCGCCGGCGATCATGCCCGCCTGCTCGAGCTGTACCGTGCGCTCGCGCGGCTGCGCCGCGAACGCCCCGAGCTCACCGACCCGTCCTTCGCATCGCTCGGTGCCGAACTCGTCGGGGGAGAGGGGACGGATGCGGCGCACCGCGCCTTCCGGCTCGGGCGAGGCGCCGTCGAGATCCTCGTGAACCTCACCGGAGGGGAGATGCTCTTCGCCGTGCCGAAGCTGTCGCGCGTGCTGCTCACGACGTCGGCGCGCGTCCACGTCGCGGAGGGGATGCTCGCGGTGCCGCCCGATGCCGCGGTCGTCGTGGGGCCCGAGCTCCGTCGGTGACGGGAGGGGTCAGCGCACCCCGAGGAACGAGCGGTCGGTGAGCACGATCGGTCCGTCGTCGGTGATCGCGATCGTGTGCTCGGAGTGGGCGCCGCGCGAGCCGTCGGCGCTGCGGAGGGTCCATCCGTCGGGGTCGGTGATGAGCTTGTCGGTCGTCTGGAGGAACCACGGCTCGAGTGCGAGGACGAGCCCTGCGCGCAGCGGGAAGCCGCGGCCCGGCTTCCCGTCGTTCGGCACGTGCGGGTCGCCGTGCATGACGCGTCCGACGCCGTGACCGCCGAAGTCGGTGTTGATCGAGTAGCCGTTGCCGTGCGCGATCTCGGCGATCGCGAAGGAGATGTCGCCGATGCGGTTGCCGACGGTCGCCGCCGCGATCGCCGCGTCGAGCGCTCGCTCCGTCGTCTCGATGAGGGCGAGGTCCTCGTCGCGCGGCGTGCCCACGATGAACGAGACGGCCGAGTCGGCCACCCAGCCGTCGATCGACGCGGCGAAGTCGAGCGAGACGAGGTCGCCGTCGCGCAGGACGTAGTCGTGGGGGAGCCCGTGCAGCACCGCGTCGTTGACCGATGTGCAGATGACCTTGCCGAACGGGCGTGCGCCGAACGAGGGGTGGTAGTCGATGTAGCAGGACTCCGCGCCCGCGCGACGGATCATGTCGTGCGCGCGGCGGTCGATCGCGAGGAGGTTCGTGCCGACCTTCGTCTCATCGCGGAGTGTGGCGAGCACCTCCGCCACGAAGCGCCCCGCGGGTCGCATCGCCTCGATCTCGGCCGGGGTGCGCAGCTCGATCATGCTCGTCCTCTCGTCCCTTCCATTCTCGCCGATGAATGCGGTCCGTCCGCCCGGGGCGCACCGCGGCGCCTGGGAGGATGCCGCGCAGAGACACCCGGCGCTCCCGCGAGCCCGCGCGTCGGCGTAGCATCGGTGCTATGTGGCTGCGGCGCGCGTTCTATGGCTGGCTGATCCCCGCCGCCTTCCTCCTGCCGCTGTGGCTGCTCGTGGGCTGGGCCGTGTTCGACGCGGGCGGGTGGGGCTTCCTGTGGGTGCTCTTCATCGCGATTCCGTCCGTCTTCCTCGGCCAGCTCATCCTCACGCTCCTCGTGCGCGCCCGCGGCACGGTCCGCGCGCAGCGCGCGGTCTCATGGTGGGACGTCGGCGGATTCACGCTGTGGCATGCGCTCACGATCGCGCTCGGATTCTTCAACCCGGCGTGGTGGGCACCCGTGTTCGTCGTCACGATCGTCGTGGGGATCGCGATGTTCTGGCTCGAGCTGTGGCAGCTGTGGCGCGAAGCGCGCCCGTCGGGCCTGGTGCTGCATGCGACCGGCGGCATGGCATACATTCCGCCGCCTGCTCCACGCGTGACGACCGAGTCGGCCGACGAGGTCATCATCATCGCCGAGAACCGCTCCGAGCGCTGACGCGGAGCCTCCCGGCCGCGGTTTTGGCGGGGTGTGGCATCCATGGCAGAATGGTTGTTTGTGCCCCGCCCAGGCTCTGCCTCAGGGGAGCCCGTCGTCGAAGCCTCACGGCCGGCGGCTCCGGGCGCACACCGAATCCTCACATCCATTCATCCCGCGGTCGACCTGTGGCGGCCGCAGAGAGAGCACGATCATGCAGATCCTCGACACCGTCGATGCGGCCTCGCTCCGCAACGACATCCCCGACTTCGGCCCCGGTGACACCGTCAAGGTGCACGTCAACATCACCGAGGGCAACCGCTCCCGCATCCAGGTCTTCCAGGGCGTCGTTCTGGGCCGCTCCGGCGACGGCGTGCGCGAGACGTTCACGGTCCGCAAGATCAGCTTCCAGGTCGGCGTGGAGCGCACCTTCCCGGTGCACTCGCCGGTGATCGACCGCATCGAGGTCGTCACGCGCGGCGACGTCCGTCGCGCCAAGCTCTACTACCTGCGCAACCTGCGCGGCAAGAAGGCCAAGATCAAGGAGAAGCGCGAGAACTGAGTCGCTTCGCCTCGAACGCCCCGGATCCTCGGATCCGGGGCGTTCTGCGTTTCGCGTTGTGGAGTTCGGCAAGGAGGATTCCGCGCGAATATGGGAACCTTGTTCCAGCGGTTCTCCGAGGTTCGGCGAGCCGGCGAAGGGCTTCATGACGACCGAGAAGACGGCACCGGCCGAACCGATCGAGACGACGCACAGCACGCGCGGCTCAGCCCAGCGCGCGCGTCGTCGCAGCTGGCTCGTCTTCGCCCGCGACGTGATCATCATCGTGATCGTCGCGGTGCTCGTGTCGTTCCTCGTCAAGACGTTCCTCGTGCGATCGTTCTACATACCGTCGGGCTCGATGGAAGAGACGCTTCACGTGAACGACCGCATCCTCGTCGATGAGATCACGCCGCGCTTCGGCGGCTACTCGCGCGGCGACATCGTCGTGTTCCGCGATCCGGGCGGATGGCTCGTGCCCGACACGTCGCCGCAGCGGCCACCGGTCGTCGAGGCGATCGAGTGGGTGCTGTCGCTCGTCGGCCTCGCCGCACCCGACAGCGACGATCACCTCGTCAAGCGGATCATCGGACTGCCGGGCGACCACGTCGTGTGCTGCAACGCGATCGGCCAGATCACCGTCAACGGCGTTCCCGTCGACGAGTCCGACTATCTCGATCTCCCGTCGGCCGACTCGCCGGCGTCGGCCGACTCGTTCGACGTGGTCGTGCCGGACGACAGCCTGTGGGTGCTCGGCGACAACCGCAACCGCTCGCGGGACTCGCGCTACAACACGGATCAGCCCGGCAAGGGCTTCGTGCCGCTTGAGAACGTCGTCGGTCGCGCGTTCCTCATCACGTGGCCGTTCGATCGGTTCGGCACCCTCGACTTCCATCACGACGTGTTCGCGGGAGTGCCCGAGCCGCAGCCTGTCGAGGAAGGCGGCGCATCGCCGTGATGGCCGTCGCCGAGCCCCGTCTGACGCTCGAGCGGCGCCTGCTCCGCGAGCGTCCATTCGTCATCGCGTGCGACGAGGTCGGCCGAGGCGCCCTGGCCGGCCCCGTCGCGGTCGGCGTCGCCGTCGTCGATGCGGCCCGCGCGCGCAAGCGCGTTCCGACCGGGCTGCGCGACTCCAAGCTCGTCCCCGAGCCGCGACGCGCCGAGGTCGCCGGCCGCGCAGCCGAGTGGGTGCTGCACAGCGCCGTCGGCTGGGCCAGCTCGGCCGAGATCGACGACATCGGGATCATGCGGGCGCTCGGCCTCGCGACGGCGCGGGCACTCGCCGACCTGCGCGCGCACGGCGTCGTCCCGGAAGAGGCGATCGTCATCCTCGACGGCAACTACGACTACATCACGCCCGCGGGCGAGCGCGGGCTCACGGTGCGACCCGTGATCAAGGCCGACCGCGACTGTGCGAGTGCGGCCGCCGCATCCGTCATCGCCAAAGTGGCCCGCGACACGCTCATGGTCGGCCTGCACGACGAGCTGCCCCAGTACAACTGGGCGAGCAACAAGGGCTACGCGAGCCCCGATCACCGGGAGGCGATCCGCGAGCACGGCCTGAGCCCCCACCACCGCGCGTCCTGGTCGATCGGCGACGCTCCGACACTCTTCTGATCGCGGTCGAGCCACCGGATGCCCCGGCGCACGCGGCCGGGACGCGGCAGGGTCCGGCGACTCTAGGATGGACTCATCATGGATGACGAAGTCTTCGAGGACTACGACCGCGAGCTCGAGCTTGCTCTGTACCGGGAGTACCGCGACGTCGTCTCGCAGTTCCAGTACGTGATCGAGACCGAGCGCCGGTTCTACCTCGCGAACGAGGTGAATGTCGTGCGTCGTGACACCGAGCACGACTTCTACTTCGAGATCTCGATGAACGACGTCTGGGTGTGGGACATCTACCGCGCCGATCGCTTCGTCAAATCCGTGCGAGTCCTGACCTTCAAGGACGTCAACGTCGAAGAGCTGTCGCGTCGCGACTTCCATCTTCCCGAGGAGCTGTCACTCGACACGTGACATCTGTTCCTCCCCGGGAGGCCGTGCACGGAGGCTTTCCACCGCCGCGCCTTCGTGAGCCGCCCGGTGAGCGCCCGCCCGCGAAGCTGGGGGCATGGCAGACAAGGACGTGCTCGGGCGGGCGGGTGAACAGCGCGCTGCGCGCTACCTCGAGTCCCGCGGATACGCGGTGCTCGACCGCAATTGGCGTTGCAAGGAGGGCGAACTCGACCTCGTCGTGGCCGACGACAGCACGCTCGTCGTGGTCGAGGTCAAGACTCGCCGTTCCGATGGATTCGGTGATCCGCTCGAAGCGGTCGACGCGCGCAAGCGGCGACGCCTGTGGCGCCTTGCCACCGCATGGATCGCGGCGCATCCCGATGACGTCCAACGTCGCCGGCTGAGGCTCGACGCGATCGGGTTGACGGGGCCGGATGCGGCGACCGCCCGCCTCGACCACCTCGAGGACATCTGGTGACCGTCGCGCGCACGATGGCGGTCGCCCTCGTGGGCGCCGACGGCGCGGTGGTCGAGGTCGAGGCGGATCTGTCGCGGCAGACGCCGGAGTTCCGGATCATCGGCCTTCCCGACAAGGCGCTCGGAGAGGCGGTGCAGCGCGTGCACAACGCGTGCGAGAACAGCGGCCTCCCGTTGCCGCGACGGCGCCTCACCGTGAACCTGTCACCGGCGTCACTGCCCAAGCAGGGTTCTGGTTTCGACGTCGCGATCGCGATCGCGTCGCTGGCGACCGAGGTGCCGATGGATGCGGCATCCGTCGCGGCGACCGCGCACGTGGGGGAGTTGGGACTCGACGGGCGGCTGCGCCCCGTGCCCGGCGTATTGCCGGCCGTGCTCGCGGTGGCGCGCGCCGGCATCACGCGGGTGGTCGTCCCGCATGCGAACGCCGACGAAGCGCGACTCGTCGAGGGGATCGATGTGCTCGGCGCGGTGAACCTCGCCCAGGTCGCGCGATGGCACGGCGCGGATGCCGAGGTGCCCGACCAGGAGCCTGTCCCCGGGCGTGCGGAGCACGCGCCCGACGACGAGCCGCTCGACCTGCGGGACGTCGTCGGCCAGCGCGAGGCGGTGGAGGCGCTCGTCGTCGCGGCGGCGGGCGGGCACCACGTGCTCATGAGCGGCCCGCCGGGGGCGGGCAAGACGATGCTCGCGCGACGGCTGCCCGGAATCCTTCCCCCGCTCGACGATCGAGCCGCACTGACGGTCGCGTCGATGCGTTCGCTCTCCGGCGAGCCCGTCGCCCACCTGTCGCGCGTCGCGCCGCTGGAGGCTCCGCACCACAGTGCGAGCGTCGCTTCGCTCGTCGGCGGCGGGTCGCGCGGCGTCCGGCCGGGTGCGATCGCCCGCGCGAGCGAGGGGGTGCTGTTCCTCGACGAGGCGGGGGAGTTCCCCGCGACGGTGCTCGATGCGCTGCGCCAGCCGCTCGAGAGCGGGTCGATCGTGATCCATCGGACCGGCATGACGGCCACGTTCCCCGCGCGGTTCCAGCTCGTCGTCCTTTGTGTGCGACTGGATACTGTCCATGGTGACTGAGCAGCCAAGTGCTGCCCGCGGTCAGCAAGCGCACGTCTATCGAAAATAGGCGTCAACGGGCGAGACGCGATCATCGTCGAAGCGCACCGCCGGGGGCCTTCTCTGACCCGGCGACCCTCGAGAGTGCCCGTCAGCTCGCAGGACACGATCACGACACGATGTCGATCCCGGGCGAACACGACGATTCTGTGCAGAATCAACCTGGAATACGCGACAACGAGCAGGAGATGGAAATGGTCAATCACGACGACTTCTGGTCGCGTAAGCAATCGGCAGCGGTCCTGAAACACGCGGTGCTGGGCAATTACCTGACACCTTTCGTGGCGATGACGGCCGGCGAACGTTCCGACTACCGCGCCTGGTACGTGGATGCCTACGCGGGCCCCGGCGAATACGCCGCCGAAGACGGCGAAAAGGAGGGGCAGCCGGGCTCGCCGATCGTCGCACTGGGCACCGCCCGCAGCCTCGCCGAGAAGACCCCGCCGAGGGATCTGCAGTGCGTCTTCATCGAACAAGACCCCGCCCACGCACAGACCCTCTCCGCCGTCGTGCAGCGCAGCGCCGCACGACGGAAGGCGCGGGTCATCCAGGGAGCCGCCCAAAGCGAGCTGACCGGAGTGATAGCCGCGATGGGCAAAGATCCGGCGCTGACGTTCCTCGACCCCTACGGCACCGCACTGCCGTACTCACTGATGCGGGATGTGATCCTCGGCCGCGACGCGAAAGCAAACGAGGTCCTGCTGAACCTCAACATCACCACCTTGTGGCGGATCGGCGGGATCCTCGGCAGTGGCAGGAAGCTCACCGCCGCCGACCAGAAGACCGTCGACCTCCTTGATGTGTTCCTCGGCGAGTCGTCCTGGCGAGACGTTTTCCTCAGCACGTTCCGGCGCGGCGTCCCCGGCTCCGCGGCGACGGCGGCGCTGGCGGTCGCCGAGCACTTCCGAGACTGCGTCAAACGCGACACGGGGTACGAGTCATTCGCGATCGACGTACGCAAGGCACCTGGGCATGCGCCGATCTTCCAGCTCACGTTGTTCTACCGAAGCGGCTACGCCGCCTACAAGTTCGCCGACGCCGCCAGTCACGGACACGAGCAGTGGCGCGAATTCAACATGCGCACCGAAGCGCGTAAGAACGGCGTGCTGTTCGCCGACGCGCTCCTGGCGGAGGATTTCAGTGAGGAGTCTTTCGCGGCCGAGTTCAAGACCACCGAAGACAAACTCCATCTCGATCTGGTCCGCACCATCGAAGCGAACATCCGCGACCTGATGCTCACGCGAACCCGGGTAGCGCTGAACAGTGACGCCGACATCAAAGCCGTATACGGCGAGGCTCTGGGCATCGGGCGGGAGAAGCACCTGCGCGCGGCCTGGGACAGCCTCGCCAAACAGGGCGTGGTCCAGCCGCGGGTGAAGTCCGCGAAAATGCACCACGCACGCATCGAGCGTTTCGGAACCGCGCCCGCGCTGCGCTAGTTCTCCCGCCGTCGAACCGCCTGTCAGGCGATGGCGCGGCGCGGGTGCGCGGGCATCTGGTTCCACACCAGCCCGTCCAGCTCGCGGCCTCCGGCTTTCGGCGTGCGCCCTCCCCACTGCTTGTGGAAGAACGGCACATCCTCGGCCACGCACTGGTCGCGAATCTGCCGCACCCACTCCGCTTCGAGAGGCCGGGCGCCGGGCCCAGACTCACCACCGGTGATGACCCAGTCGATGCCGTCCAGGTTCAGACCGTCCAGCGGCCCCAGCAGTGGCTCGCACGATAGGAACCGCACCGCCGCCGGCACCTGACGCAGATGGTCGACCCGGTTCAAATGCGCAGCGTCTTCAACGCTGACACCGAGCCACAGGTTGCTCGGCCAGTCCAGCTTGTCCGCGATCCGCGGCAGCCGTGAGGACCGCTTCGTGAGCACCTGATAGGTGTGCTGCGGAGTGTCGGCGATCACCTGGAACACGCGCCGCACGAATTCCAGCGGCACCTTCGCGTGGAACAGATCGCTCATCGAGTTCACGAACACCACCCTGCGCCCGCCCCACCGATACGGCTGCTGCAGGGCACTTTCATGAAGAGTCAGCGCGAACCCTGGCCCGGACGTGCGCGGATCGCCGTCGGCCTGGTACTTCTCCGCCCCCATCGCCTTGAGTCGCTTCGCGAGCGTCAGCGCGTAGCAGTTGTCGCACCCAGGGGAGACCTTGTCGCACCCCGTCGTGGGGTTCCAGGTCACCTCGGTCCACTCGATGCCGGTCTTCTTCACCACGCCGCACCCTCGATTCACGTTACGTAGTTGACGTTACGAATTATCTGTATATTATCAGCGTGAGCGCCATCCAGCCAGAGCCTCTGCGGCAGCTTTCACGTGTCGTGTTCGGTCAGGAGCATCGGCTCGAGTTGATGCTTGCCATCGCCGATAACGGTGACGGCGTGGTCACACTCGGCCAGATGGCCGCGGTGCTCGGTGTGTCTCCGAGCAGCATCCAGAAGCCGTTCCATGCGCTGGTTGAAGCCGGCATGCTGACGTCCGTACGGACCGAGGATCCGCGGCGGAAGTTCTATCTCGCCAACAACAGCTCCGGATGGGCGTGGGCGCGTGAGCTCGCCGCGCACGCGGAGGTGAGCACCGTGAAGGGTGCGCCCGGAACCTCGAAGGCGTAACTGTTCCCGGAGCGCTGGCCCGGGCTTGTCCGAGCCGGGACATCCGAGCGTGACCGCGAGGTATCGTGCCCACATGGATTGGCTCGACGCTTCCGCTCAGCCGCGGTGCCCGGACGATGGCACCGTGCTGCGAGTCAGGGACGGTCAGTATCGCTGCGCCTGCGGACACGTAGAGCCGCTGACAGACGTCGAACGGCCACCGGACGACGCCGGCATCATCGAGTTCCCGAGTGAACGCCGTGGGTGAGAATCTTCCGCATCCGTTCGTCGCTGACGGTCGTTCACGACGGATCAACGTGAAGACGCAAGCTCACCACGGCGCGACCGCTCCCGAGCTGCGAAGACGACAGCATTTCGGGTGGACGATACGGCTGGGCAAGTACGCGCTCCGTCTTACCGGCGAGCAGTGCGCGCTGCCTGGAAGCAGCTGACCAATGTTCTACCTACGCCGCGAAGACCTCGGTGAAACGGATTTGGGAAGCATGCGCCTGGCGGTTCGTCGACGACGACTACCGCATCTATTCCGACGCCTACGTTGAGCAGCAACGCGACTCGGCACTGCAGAACGTCGATCTGAACACGGCGTCCTTCGCCCACCTCGACCCGGCAGAGTTCGAAACGCGCTCACGTCCGCTCGGGCAGTCGCCCCTTCGTTCGAGCCCGTGAGCGACCTCGATCAATGGGAGGCCGTCAGCGGCGTCTCCATCAAGGTGCTCGACGATTGCAGGCAGGACTACGTCGGCCAGGCGCTGGACTGCCGTGTAGGTCCCGCCTGGTGTTGGGCATTTTCGCGGCCAATGGCATGGATCTGGCGCGTATACCATCTCGGACTCGCGCCGGAAGAACTGTCCAGCGCGGGGCTAGACGCGTGACGCGGGGTTCGCTCGTACGACGATTCGGCTCAGTTCGTTGGGCTGGGTCGTCGTCTCTCGCCGGGAGCTCGAGTGGCTGCGCGCGGCGCGGCTGGACAATCAGCGGGGATCGATGCGGAGCGTGGTCTGCTTCGCGATCTCGCTGGTGATGCGCCGCGTGGCTTCACCGTTGCCGTACTTGGCGGCGTAGGCGGCGTCGATCTGCGCGTCGTGGTCGGCATCGCGTGTGAAGCGAACGTCGCGGGTCTCGTCGGCCCAGGCGATCACGCCCTCGTGGTGATGAGAGACTCCGCGGTACCACTGTCCCTCAGGGCCACGCACCGAACGGGCGTACAGGACGCCGTCCACGACGACGTGCCAGATGATCGTGAGGGTCCGTGTCGTGCCGTCTTTGCGGCGTCCCGCGACCCGGACCTCGTTCGCGTGGTCCAGTGCGTCCAGTTCGTCCGTGGTCCAGGCGGCCATGTCGGGTCCTCTCGTCGTCTCCTCCCTGATCCAAGATCACCGGTCCGCATCGCGCAAGCGGGAAGAGGTGTGCCGTCAGCCCCTCCCTCGATCCCCCTCGACGCGCCTAGCGTGGTGGCACTCACCAGGAGGAGGAACCGCGTGGATCGTCGGACCCTGCTACGCGCCATGGGCGCGCTCGGCGTGGCCACCGCGACTGGGGCGTTCACGGCGTGCGCCCCCTCGCGTCGAGAGGAAGAGGACATGACACAGGATTCGCCGCGCGACTCCGCCTCGCCGACGACGCCGGCCGGGACTCCGACCGGACCCGAGCGCGTGCTTGTGGCGTATTTCTCGAGGCCGGGCGAGAACTACTACTACGGCGGGCGCATCGATCTCGAGATCGGGAATACCCAGGTGGTTGCGGAGATGATTGCGGCTGCTGCGACGGTGGGCGTGTACCGGATCGAGGCCGCGGACCCGTACCCGGAGGACTACGAGGAGACCGTCGCCCGGAACGTCCGCGAGCAGGATGCCGACGCCCGCCCCGAGATCGCCGGGGACCTGCCGGATCTGTCCGGCTACAGCACGGTGCTGCTGGGAAGTCCGATCTGGAACGTGCGGGAGCCGATGATCATGCGCACGTTCATCGAGAGCGTGGACCTCGCTGGCAGAACGATTCATCCGTTCCTCACGTTCGCCGTCAGCGGCATGGGTCAGGTCGAGCGGAACTACACGGAGTTGCTGCCAGAGGCGTCGATCGGCGAGGGCCTCGCGGTGCAGGGTGAAGAGGCCGCCGAGGCACGCCCTGATGTGGAGGCCTGGCTGGGGCGTATCGGACTGCTCGCCTGACGGTGTGCTCGCGATCGGGAGCGAGGTTCAGTTCTCGGCCGGGAAGTCGGTGCTGCGGCTGAGGTGCTCCCACGCGTCGATCTCGGCGCGCTGCCGGTCCAGTTCCGCGCGGATGACCTCGACGGCATCGCTGCCGAGGAGCAGCCGCAGGGGTGGATCGGCCGACTCGGCGATCGTGATCAGCGCCTGGGCTGCGCGCGCCGGGTCGCCGGGCTGGGTGCCATGGGTGCGGTCGTTCTCCTTGCGGCGCAGACCCGCGGTGCCGGCGTAGTCATCGATCGGCGTCGCGGACTGCTGTAGGGAACGCCCGGAGAAGTCGGTGCGGAACGCGCCCGGCTCGACGACGACGACCCGCACGCCCAGCGGCGCGACCTCCATGCGCAGGCCGTAGGACATGCCCTCGAGCGCGGCCTTCGTCGCCGAGTAGTAGCCGGAGCCGGGGTTGGACATCCGGCCGGCGATCGAAGAGATGTTGATGATCGTGCCCGAGCGGCGCCGCCTCATGCCCGGCAGCACCTGCTTGATCAGGTCGACGGGGCCCGCGAAGTTCGTCTCGAACAGCTCCTGCACCTCGTCCGGCTCGCCCTCCTCGACCGCAGCGCGATAGCCGTGGCCGGCGTTGTTGACGAGCACGTCGACGTCGCCGAAGTGCTCATGCGCCTGCTGGGCGACCGCGAGGACCTGCTTGTGGTCGCGCACGTCCAGCGGGAGCGCGAGGGCGGTGTCGGGGTGCGCGGAGACGATCTCGGACAGCGTCTCGGGGGTGCGGGCGGTGATGACGGCGTTGTGGCCGGCGTCGAGGACTGCCTCGGCCAGCGCGCGGCCGAGACCGGACGAGCAGCCGGTGATGAGCCAGGTGGACATGATTTTCCTTCGTGATGTCGTGCGCGGACGGGGTCAGTCGGTTGCGTCGGTGCTGCGGCTCAGCGCCTCAAAGCGGGCGACGTCATGCTGCTCGGCCCGAGCGAACGCGCTGTAGCCCTCGAAGGCGTCGCTGCCGAGCAGAAGCAGGGCGGGAGGCTCCGCTGCCGCGGCGGCCTTGAGGATGGCGTGCGCGGCCTTCTTCGGGTCGCCCCGTTGAGGGCCGAGGGCCGTGTCCCCGTTTCGGCCGAGCGCTTCGTCGTAGTCTGCGATGTGCACTTCGGACTTCCGTGCGGAGCCGCCGCGGAAGTCGGTGCGCAGGGACCCGGGCTCGACGACCATGACGCGGATCCCGAGCGAGGCGACCTCCTTGCGCAACGATCCCGATACAGCTTCCAGCGCGGCCTTCGCTGCGGAGTAGTAGCCGCCGCCGGGGAGGGTGATCTTCGCGCCGATCGACGAGATGTTGACGATTAGCCCGGAGCGGCGGGCACGCATGCCGGGCAGCACCGCTTTGATGAGCGTGACGGGGCCGGTGAAGTTGGTGGCGAACTGCTCAGCGACGGCGTCGTTCTCGCCTTCCTCGACGGCGGCCGTGTACCCGTAGCCGGCGTTGTTGACCAGCACGTCCACTCCGCCGAAGCGTGCCTCTGCCGCGGCCACGGCGTCAACGATCGAGGCCGGGTCGGTGACGTCCACCCGCACGGTGAGCACGCGATCCGGGTGCTTGCCCTCCAGATCGCGGATCGACTTCGGGTCCCGGGCCGTGGCGACGACACGGTGCCCCCTGGCGAGTGCCTCCTCGGCGATGTCGCGGCCGAGGCCTTTCGAGGTGCCGGTGATCATCCAGGTGGCCATGCTGGTCGCCCCTCAGGAGTTGTCGACGGCGAACGGGAAGGTGCGCGTGTTGAGCTGCTCGGGGTCGGGGCCGCCGCGCAGTCCGGTGTCGAGTGCGTCGATCGCGGCGAGCTCTGCGGGTTCGAGGGCGAAGTCGAACACGTCGATGTTCTCGGCGATGCGGGACGGGTTGACCGACTTCGGGAGGGCGCTGCGACCCTGGTCCAGATGCCAGCGCAGCACGACCTGGGCGGGGGACTTGCCGTACTTGTCGGCCAGGTCGGTGATCGTGGGGTTCTCGAGCACGTTGCCGCTGCCGGGGGCGTCGGCGGGCCGGTAGCGGTGGATGCCGCCGATCGGCGACCACGCCTGCGTGACGATGCCGAGCGTCGCATGAGCGTGCTGGACGGTCGCGTTCGTGAAGTAGGGGTGCAGCTCGACCTGGTTGATCGCGGGCACGACGTCGACCTTCTCGAGCAGGCGGGTGAGGTGGTCGGGGCTGAAGTTCGAGACGCCGATGGCGCGGGCCTTGCCGGCCTCTACCATCTTCTCCGCGACCTGGTAGGCGGCGATGGTGTCGTCGAAGTCGGCCGGGGTGGGCTGGTGCAGGAGGTACACGTCGACGTAGTCCACGCCGAGGCGCCGCAGGCTCGCGTCGAAGCCGACCTGGGCCTTGTCGGCGCCGTAGTCGCTGATCCACAGCTTGGTCTCGACGAACAGCTCGGCTCGGTCGACGCCGGACCGGCGGATCGCCTCGCCCACCTCGCGCTCGTTGCCGTACGAGGCGGCGGTGTCGATGAGGCGGTATCCGTCGGCGATGGCCGTGGTCACGGCCGCGATGGTGTCGTCGGGCGGGGTCTGGAAGACGCCGAACCCGAGGGCGGGGATCTCCAGTCCGTTGTTCAGCGTGAGGCGGGTCTGTTCGGTGGTCATCTGATGCTGCCTTTCGTGGAAAGCGGGGTGATGTGCGAGGTCAGGGGCGGACGAGCACCTTGAGGGCGGTGCGGTCGTCCATCGCCTTGTAGCCGTCGGGCACCTCGGCGAGGGAGATGGTGCGGTCGAACACGCGGCCCGGATGGATGGTGCCGTCGAGGATCTTCGGCATGAGCCGCTCGATGTAGGCGCGGGCCGGGGCGACGCCGCCGGTGAGGGTGATGTTAGGGAAGAACATCGACGCCATCCCGACGTTCGCGTCCTGATACTGAGGCACGCCCACTCGGGAGACGGTGCCGCCGGGCCGGACCACGCCGAAGGCCTGATCGAACGCCTCCGGGAAGCCGACGGCCTCGATGACGACGTGCGTGCCGTCGCCGCCGGTGAGGTCCTTGACGCGGGCGATGCCCTCCTCGCCGCGCTCGGGCACGACATCGGTGGCTCCGAACTCGAGGCCCAGATCGGTGCGCGCCTCGTGCCGCCCCATGAGGATGATCCGCGATGCACCCAACAGCTTCGCGGAGAGCACGGCGGAGAGCCCGACGGCGCCGTCGCCGATCACGGTGACCGTGGTGTCCTCGCCGACCCGGCCCTTGAATGCGGCGTGGTATCCGGTGCAGAACACGTCCGACAGGGTCAGCAGATCGGGTAGCAGCTCCGAATCCACGCCGACCGGAAGTTTGACGAGAGTGCCGTCGGCCAGCGGAACTCGCACGGCCTCCGCCTGGGCTCCGCCGACGTCACCGGCACCCCACACGCCGCCGTGCCGGCAGGAGGTGTGCAGCCCCTCCCGGCAGAAGTCGCAAGTGTTGTCGGCCCACACGAATGGAGCCACGACGAGGTCGCCCTTCTTCAGCGTCTGGACGTTGGCGCCCGTCTCCTCGACGAGCCCGAGGAACTCGTGACCCATGGCGGACACGCCGGAGCGGATGCCACCGCCGTGGTAAGCGTGGAGATCGGATCCGCAGATGCACGAGAGCACGATTTTCACGATCGCGTCGGTGGGCTGCAGGATCTTGGGGTCCGCGGTCTCCTCGACGCGGACATCCCCGGGGCCGTACATGAACGTCGCAAGCATCGGATGGGTCCTCTCTGTCCGGACGCGATGGAGCGTCCTCGTCCACTGTGCGCGCTCGGCGACCGGCGAGGGAGTTGCCCGTGACCCGCGTACTGCCAGTCCCTCCCACCGCCCGGCCCCTACGCCTAGCGTGGACCCATGGACTACAGAGGTGAAGTGCGCGACTTTCTGCGCACCCGCCGCGCGCGCGTCACGCCGGACCAGGTCAACCTGATCACCGGCGGCAACCGCCGGGTGCCGGGCCTGCGTCGCGAGGAGGTCGCGCTCCTCGCCGGCGTCAGCGTCGACTACTACGCGCAGCTCGAGCGCGGCAATCTCGCCGGGGTCTCCGACGAGGTGCTCGAGGCGATCGCGCGGGCACTTCGGCTTGACGAGGCGGAGACCGCGCACCTGTTCGACCTCGCGCGCGCCGTCCAGCCCAAGCCGGTCCGCCGGGCACGCAAGGCGAGCACCGGACAGGTGCGACCCAGCCTGCAGCGACTGCTGGACGCGATCACGGACGCGCCCGCATGGGTACGGGACGAGCGCATGGATATCGTCGCCACCAACTCTCTCGGCCGCGCGCTCAACGCCCCTCTCTTCGACGACCCCCGACGCCCGGTGAACAACGCCCGATTCGTCTTCCTGAACGAGGATGCATCCCGCCGCTACTACACAGACTGGGAGAAGGGCGCCGACGACATCGTCGCCGCGATGCGCGGTTACGCCGCCCAGCGGCCGCACGACAAACAGCTGACCGACCTGATCGGCGAGCTCGTGACCCGCTCCGACGCGTTCCGTACGCGTTGGGCCGCGCACAACGTGCGCTATCACCGCACCGGGATCAAGCGCCTCCACCATCCCGTCGTCGGCGACCTCGAGCTCACCTACGAGGCACTCGACCTGCCCGCTGACCCCGGCTGGCACCTGTTCGCGTTCACTGCCGAGCCTGGCAGCCCCTCCGACGAGCGGCTCCGCGTGCTCGCGAGCTGGGCCGCCACTGGGGAAGGCGGCGCGGGTGCGGACGCGGCCGATGATGTCGAGCCGTCACCGATGCGCGACCTCGACCGCGGCTGAGCGGCCCACGACGAAGGTTCCAGGGACGTACTAGCAGTCCGTGGGTCCACAGCGACTCCCGCAGGTGCCGGACACGAGCGACGCTTGGAAAGCGGATCGCCCAGGGCGGTCTCGCGTCATTTCGTCCAGACCTGAACAGAGATTCCATGACTTCGTCCCTGATTCCGCTTGCGATGATGACCGGCTGGTCGACCCGCATCGCCTCTCGTGCGTCAGATGAGTAGGCCGACGTCGCCCCGAGCCGGGTGGCGTCTGCCGAGCACGCCGGCGTTCGTCGTCATCTCCGGCGCGCTCGTGATGGTGTTCCTCGCCTCGGGAACGCCCGTGCCGCTCTACAACACCTTCCGCGTCGAGGACGGCATCACAAACTCCGGCCTCGCCATCACGACGGTGATCTACCTGGCCACGACGGCACTCGCGCTGCTGACGACCGGGCGCCTGTCGAACCACCTCGGCCGCAGGCCTGTCGCATTCGGAGCCATCCTGTTCGCTATCGCGGGGTGCCTCCTGATGATGAATGTGCACGGACTCGGCGTTCTCATCACCGGACGCGCTTTGCAGGGGATCGCCTGCGGCGTCGCATCCAGCGCGCTCGGTTCGTATGTCATCGACACGGCGCCGCCGCGTCCACGCTGGCTGCCGGCAGTGATCACGAGCAACGCCCCGCCTTTCGCCATCCCGGTCGGCGCGCTGATCTCCGGTGAGCTGGTCGAGGTCGGTCCGGCGCCGCGGCTTCTCGTGTTCGCTGTCCTCGCCGTCGTCCTGGCCGTGTTCGGTCTGCTGCTGTGGGCATGTCCTGAGACCGTGAAGCCTCATCCCGGCGCGATGAGGTCTCTTCGCCCGCGGATACACGTGCCGCACGGTGAGGGGCGCCTCCTGTTCGCGGCAGGAGCAGCGTTCGTCGCCACCTGGTCGCTCAGCGGCTTCTATCAGGCCTTCTCGCCTGTACTGACGGTCGACTACCTCGGTACGTCCAGCGCGCTCGTCATCGCTGTGGTGTTCGCATCGATCGTGATCCTCAGCCCGATCGGCGGCGTGCTCACCGGGCGACTCCGAACCGCCCGCGCCGTACGGCTCGGCCTCGGCGCGTTCGTCGTCGCCACCGCGGCGATCCTGCTCTCCCTCCACGCCGGGGCGATCGTTCCGTTCCTCATTGCGAGTCTCGTCGCGAGCGTCGCTCAGGGGGCGGCGAACAGCGGTGGAATGCGGGCTGTTCTCGCCCACAGCCGGCCGCAGGACCGGTCTGGGCTCCTCGCAACGATTTACCTCATCTCGTACGCGGGAGCAGCGGCTCCCGGGTTGCTGGCCGGGCGACTCGCCAACTCGATGCCGGTGGACCAGATCGCGCTCGGATACGGCGCGCTCGTGCTCGTAGCTTCCGCCGCTGGGATCGTCGCCATTCGCTCTTCGAGTGCCGCGCCTCGTCGTTGAGCGGATCGCCACGGGAGCGGCTACAGGAACGAAACCTGGTGACCTACGTCCAGCGGTGTCGGCGTTCGACTGCCTGCCGGCCCTGGCAGACGAGCAGCGCACGGTCCCATCGTCGGCGGGCGCGCCGTGAACGAGGCCCGTGCACTGCAGCCGCGGCACGGGGAAATCCTTCCCGCGTCGACCTCACGGCACGCTAGCCCCGCGGCCATGGCCTGCTACTGTCTTCACCCCGTTCCTCACCACGCCCGAGCATGTGTCTTCTGCGGGGAGGTCGGCACCCGTCAACGCGGCTCCGGCCACGATGATCGACGCACAGCATCACGTCGACGCAGTGTGCTGCGCTGCGGGCGACTGGACGTCGGTTCGGTGTCGCCAGCCCCGCGGTCTCGGCCTCGATTCGCTCACCCTCCGTGGCTGGCCTCATCAGCGGGCCTCCTCGGCCATCTGCCGTGCATGATCTGTGCAGAGCGTCCAGGACCACAGCCGAATCGTGTACTGCTGCGCGGGGCCACCGCACAGCTCGCACAGTCGCGTGCTTTCCCACTCGGCCGCGCGGATGATCTCCGCGAAGGCGTCGTCATGCACCTCCGGGTCAGGTGATGGCTGAGCGTAGAAGCTGAGGGAGCCGAACTTGGATTTGCACTGGAGGACGATGTAGTCCGGAGCGATTGCCGAGAGCTGCTCGTCAAGGCGCCCCAGCAGTGGAATCCAGCCGATGTTCACCTCGAGCAGCTCTGGCCATCCCGGAGCGATCCGGGCGAGGATCCGCTGTGCCTCGGGTCGGTTCTCACCGATCATCTGTGCTCCGCTCGCTCGAATGTGTAGGTCGCGTCTGCTCATCGGTCACGTGTGCGATCAGTCGGTGGCGGGTCTCCATCTGGGCGTGCTGTCGGTCTCGGGATCGCGCCCGGAAGGCGCGCCCAACGCGCAGGCTGCGGGTCACGCCTGTCTCCCAGCTGATCATGCCGCGCCGGCGCCACTCGATTGTGACGTGTCCGCGAAACCCGGTCAGGGCGCGGCGTCGTTCGAAGTACGTAAGGCCCGGTGGAAAGGGAGCGGGCAGCCCGTCTATGTCGGGAAGTAGATGCGCGAACAACTCCGTATAGGTCGGGCCGCGGCCGGTTCGGCGCCGGACCTGGGCCACGAAAATGCCCGCAGCCAGCGCCCACTCCTCGGCGCTGTCTTCGCCTGTGAGCTCATCGAAGACGTACGCCCACTGCGCGGGCGGCGGGCTGGGGATCTCTCGCCACCAGATCGGGTACGAGTCGGGCGTCACTGCACCATCACAATCCTGGTCGCATGCGAGGGTCGACCCCGCGACGCGACCAGTGGCCGACGGGGCCGGCAGCACACGTGCAGAAGATGGCGGACGGATCCGACGAGTACCAAGATTGTTTCGTATGGCCTTCGGAATTATGCCATACGCATTAGGCCATACCCGGACTAGTCGATCGCGACGCTGGACGGATGGCTCGGCGTGACGACAGTATCAACGCGGAGTGGAGCGACTACGTAAAGCGCCTCGCAACTAATCTGCGCCGCACCCGGGACCGGGCGGGGCTGAGCCAGGAAGACGTCGCCTACCGGGCGGGGCTGACGCGTTACACGTATCAGAAGTACGAGAAGGGCGAGTCGCGCCCAGGGAGCGCCGCGAATCCGACGTTGCGGACCGTTCTCACGCTGTCGCAAGTGCTGGGCGTGCCGCTGTCCGAGCTGATTCCCGATGAGGTACCGGACCTGCGCAGCCGTTGAGAGGCGTTGGACGGTCTACTCGTCGCCGCGTGTGTGGAGCGGGATGACGCCCGATGATTGCTCGAGCTGTGTGCGAAGGGCCTGGTTCTCGAGCGTCAGCCGCTGCACTTCCGCGGCCGCCACCCGCACCTCGTTCACGAGACGGGCTTTGTCGTTGCGGAGCCGCGCGAGTTCAGCGACGGGCAGTTCATGCACCGGGCGTTCCGGAGTGCGGGCGCGATCGCGCAGCGCGACTCTGCGGGTGTCGGCGAGTGTCTGCGCCAGCTGAGGGAAGCGGCGCCAGAAGGTGGCGTTGCTGAGTCCGAGTCGCGCGGCGACGGCGAGGACGGCGGGAGGGCGAGACGGATCCTCCCGCGTGAGCGCCTCGACGACGGCGGTGATCTCGGTCTCGGTCGGCAGTGGTACAGCGCGAGTCATGGCTCGGTTCCGTTCCTCTCCAGCAGATGCATGATCTGCGCTCGGCGCTTGCGCAGGCGCTCTGCCAGGAGCGGCGGCAGTGCGGGGCGGGCCGCGGTGTCGGCGTCGATGGTCTCGAGCTCTGCCTGCCAGGCCCGGCGGTTGTCGGCATCCAGGGCGACGTTCCCGCAGGCGAGGGGCTTGCATGCGCGCAGGTCCGGGCCCTCATCCGGTGCGCCGGTGCGGTCGCGGCAGAGTGCCTTGCGGTGGTCGTAGACGCAGGTGACGTAGCGATCGGGATACACCGCGGGATCGTTGCGGGTGATGATCCGCAGCAGCCGGTGACGATCGGTGGCAACGACGCCTTGGAAGCGAGCCTTCTCGCCGAACTCGGCCAAGCGCTCCCGAGCGGCGTCTGCTGCGGGTCCAAGGAGCGCTGAATGGTCGTGCTGGTCGATCATGGCCAGCAGGTGCTCACCGCGGGCCAGCGCCTGTTCGGCTTCGACCTCGGCGCGGAACCCGGATTCGGATGTGCCGGCGTAGCCCTCGAACATGTGGATGCTGTGGTGTCGGTACGCGATCGCTCCCGCGATCGATCCGCCGGGGCGGCGCGCGATGTACCAGGCGAGGGTGCGCCGGAACTGCCTGCTGGACAGTCGCCAAGTACGTCCGTTGACGTCGGGGATCCCGTCGTCCCGGCCGTGTGCGGCGCAGTACTCGTTGACCCAGGTCGTGAAGCGTGCCAGCTGCCTGTTGGTCGCAGCGAGGGTGAGTGCGTGGTTGCCGCCGCGACCGGCCGATCCGGCACCAGGACCTACTTTCAGCGGCGCGAAAAGCCATCGAGCAGGTGTGGACGTGGCGGAATGCGCGTCCTCGAGTACACGGATGGCGCGCGCGGCGGCCTCGCCGATGACCCAGGTTGCAGTGGTGCCGCGGTCGTCGAGTTCGCCCTTGAACGCCGTGCTCGTCACGGTCCACCGGTAGGGACGCCCCGTCCCGTCCCGGGCAGACGTGCAGCAGCCGGGGCGGAGATGCTTGATCTCGTTGTCGCGCATTCCAGACAGGAAGGCGATCACGATGTAGCAGGCGATGTGGAGCACCTGCGTGAGTACGGTGAGGGACTGGTCCGTCCCGGGAGTCAGGCTGATGCCCTCGATCCACGGCGCGCCGTCGAGACGGCCCTGCACGTTGAGGCCGAGCTCGGCGTACTCCGACACGCCAACGATCGCGGCCGTGGCGAGGATCTCTTCGCGCTGTCTCTCGAGAGCAGTGCGGTCGCACCCGATCTGGTAGGCGATCGCGTTGAAGTGCGGGATGCCGCGCAGTCCGGGCAAGGGCGAGCCCGTGCGACGGGTCTCTGCGAGGTATGCGCGTATCCGGTCTTGCTGGAATCCGTACGGCTTGCCGGTGATTGGCCCGTTTTGCGCCGGGCGGCGCCGGACGCTCCAGGATCTGATCGCGGCGAGGATGTCGCCGCTGAAGTCATCCACGAATCGCATCGCCCACACCAGTACCCGGCTGTGCACGCCTTCGGGGATGCGTTCGGTCGTGTTCTCACGGTTGCGGCCCGGGTCTGGTTCGCTCCAGGAGGCCGCGCGTCGTGGATCGGTCTGCAGGCCCGCGTCGGCGACGGCGCCGCGATAGCGCCACAGCATGTTCACAGCCGAGCGCAGCGCGAACCGCCTCGACGCGGACGGGAAGGTGGTGAGTAGATGGCGCTGGAACTGCTCGTAGACCGTCGTTGTGACCTCCGGCAGGTGCATGTCGGGGTGCGTCGCCTCCAACCAGCGAAGGAAAACCCGCAGGTTATAGAAGGCGGTCGCGACACTCGAGATCCGCGGTCGCGGCGCCTCGTCCGGCAACGGCCCGGACAGCATCGCGTAACAGAGCCGTTTGAGCGCGGCCCGGTGCAGTGCCGGGACCGTGTCGAACCGGAGCGTGAGGCCGCGTTCCTGCTGCTGCACGGAGGCGGGCGCCAGCGCCCAGTCGTCGTCGTCGAATCGCGCCGTGTCCTCGAGCTGGTATCCGGGACGCAGCGCGCGCCGATGGAGGACGTATCGGAGGTCCGCGATTTCCGCGTCGGAGGCAGTGCGCAAGGTCATGTTCGTTCCCAGGGAGGTTCGACGAGATCCAGCAGGCTGTCGTTCGGGCGCGCGGCGTGTGCACGCGCGATCTCCGCCTCGGTGAATTTCGGCAGCACATCATGACGGATCGCCGCCCAGACCGGCCCGTAGCGGGCCCACCACTCCTGATCCGAGAGCGCAGACCGACGCGTCTCGAGTGAGTCCAGCAGGCTCAACAGCCGGGGTAGGTGATCTCCGGTGATGACGGAGTTGCCGCAGTGGAAGCAATCGAGGAAGGACGCCCCGCAACGACGCCCCGTGAGCGGATGGTGGGAATGGTCGCGACACGACGTCCACGCCGTCTCCGATTCACCCGCTTCGGCCTCCGGGGGCGCCGATCCGGCTGGCGGTGCGGTGATGCGGATGTTCAGCTGGCGGCGTCCGCCGGTGTCGCGCAGCGCGCGCAGATGCGCGTCGTAGGCAGCGCGCTCCACGTCAGTGAACGCCTCGGAGACCACTTCGCGTGCCCACTCGATCGTGGTCTGATCACCCGAGAGGTAGTTGCGGAACAGCACGGCGGTGGTGTTGCTGCGGGCTGCGGAAGGCAGATGTCCGCCGAGCTGACGGGTACGGCGGACATCGATACTCGTCTTCAGCCGGTTCGCGGTGAGCCGCAACGGGTCTCCAGTCGCGTCCGGGGCGGATTCCGCTCCCGACGGTGGGTCGGCGCGCAGACCGTGCGTTTCCACCCACGAGCCCCAGCGCAAGCTCGCATCCAATGAAGCGTCGAACGGATTACGGCACTCCGACGTGTGAGGTTGCCTGCCGGACTGGTGCCAGATGGCCCAAAAGGCGGGCGTCTGCAGGAACGCGCGAGCTGGGGCCATAAGCCGATGCAACAGCAGGTAGAGACCACCAGGCGTATGAAGCTCGCGACCTTGCGCACCGATCTCCCACGTGACGGTCTGGTGCCAGTGACCCGGGCCGCGGCGCCGTTTGACGAGATCGACTTCGACCGCGCGCCCCTCGATCACGCGATGCGCGACCGGGAGCTCCTTGATGACCTCCAGGTTCCATCCCGTGACCGCCATCAGCAGCACCAGCATCGGATAGAGGTCTCGGCGAGTCGCGAAGACCTTCGCAGCCACTGACCGCCTCTCCTCGGCGTGTGCCGGCCCAGACACTGCACCGAACCTCACGCGACCAGTCCGGCGTGCCGCGGATACTGCCGGATCCTCGCTTGTGGCGGCGTCGTGGAGTCGCTGCCGAAGCGCATTAATGTCTGCGCGTGCCGCGGCGACGATTCTCGCCAGCTCAGCATCCGAGTATCCGGAAACCGCGGCCCTATTTCGGCTGGCGAACACGCGAAGGCGGAGACGGTCTCTAACCTCCGAGGACACCAGCTGATTGAGCGGCGGCTGCTTGAAGAGAAGGCCGATCATACGCAATTCGATGCCGGCCTGGCCTCGACCAATGGTCTCGGAGCGCACCCGCCGGAAATCGTCCACGTGCATCGCGGTGAGTTCCGCTGGCACCGTGGGAGGCCAGCGCGTCCCGTCGAGGAACCGCAAGAATCGCCTCAGCGCACCCCAATCGCCTTGGCTGGACGAAAGGGTACGAAGGCCACCGGCCGGGCCGGTGCGCGCTGCCCACGCACTAGCAAGAGGCTCATGCCAACCAGGTAGCGGCAGCGAGCCGACCTCGAAGCGATGCTGTCGCCCATCCTCGCCTCTGAAGTGCACGGTCGTTCCCTCGACGCCCGACGTGTCGCCCGCGACCGGGACGTAGCGCCCGGCGGGAGACCGCGATGGTCGGCCGACGCCGGTGCTGCCTCGCCCTGCCATCACGCTCCGCCCCCTGATCGAGCGGCGCGCGGATCGTCCCATTCGTCCGGGATCAGAGTCAGCCGGGTCTCCAGCTCGAGCTCCTCCAGCGCATGCAAGTAGATCTGCGTCGTCGTGACGCTGCGATGCCCCAGAGCCCTGCGCACCCAGTCCAGGGGATCTCCGAACACGCGCACATAGTGCGTGCGCTGCTCGGGCTTAAGCCCGGCCAACGCAGCGATATGCCCGCGTTGCAGCTGCTCCAATGTCAGCACAGCGAATGTGTGGCGAAGCAGATGAGCGTGCGCGCGCAGTGCGAGCCCACGCGCTGTGCACCTCTCATTGGCCTGGCGGAACATGTCCTTCCAGGTCGACACCGACACCGAAGCACCGTCCTCGGTCAACCACAGCGCCGCCGGCTCGAGCCCGTCCTCTGCCTCGACCATGAGGCGCGCCCGCTCCGACGGCGGCAGGTTGGCGACCCTCGTGCGCGACAGCAGCCCACCGCCCGCCCGGGTGATGACAACTCCTGAGTCGGGGTCCAGAATCGGGCCGGCGGCATGCTCGTACCGTCCTCGAGCTCGCGCAGACTCGATCACGCCTCGTCGATCGACCCGCACATACTCGGCAATCTCGCGCAGGACGCTCGCCGGTGCGTAGATCCAGCGCTCGGAGCCCCATTTGGCCACCGCACTGCCCAGCCAGAACCTGCTATACCCGCCCGCGGGTTCCGAAGGGATCTCTGCCACCAGCAAGGAAGCCTGTTCCGTCAGACGTAGACCCGTTCGCACCATCAAGTCCGTGAATGCCGCGTTGCGCACAGCCCATCTTCCGCGGAACGACGGGTCCGGAAGGGCATCGGTCGTGTACCCGCGCACGCCCACATCGCGCCACGTCCGATAAGAAGCTGCGGGTAGCCAATGCACGTGCTCACGACGCGCGTCGTGCGAATATGTCGCCGCAGTCTGCTCCACAGAACGCGGCGCAGACCGTGGGCCAGGGCGGGAGTCGCGTTGCGGAATCGGGTTCTCAGTCACGCGGCCACGCGAAGTCTGCCAGCGAAAGAAGCGGTTCTGGGAGCTGACCTCCCGGTCCCACGTCCTCCCACTGACCAACGGGCCCTGCGGATCCTGCCGGCGCCACAGGAGATATGCGCGATGATCCGTCTCAGTCGCGTCCCGCCAATCGACGACTCCACGGCCGCGGTACAGGAAGTTGAAGAACATCACGAGGTCGCCTGCATACCCCACGCGCGTCGACAACCGCGTCGACAGCATGTCCGCCGAGTAAAAGAACTCGTTCAGCTCACGGTCGTACGCGAACGAAGGCGATAGGAGAAACGGCGTGCCTAACGGAATGCCGAACTGCTCCCACCACCTTGAGTGCGCAGGAGTCTTCGCCTCGAGCGGCCCGTCAGTCAGCCGGAAGAGACGCCAACGCGCGTCCTCGAGTGACCACTCGTCACCCGACCTCGTGCTCATGCCCGGACACTACGCTCACTCAGTCGGGAAGTGAACACTGATCAGCACGAAACCCCCGACACAAGCTCGCCACGAACCCGTGTCCATGCGGCAACTACGGCGTGCGTGGCGCGTCGTGCTCATGTCCGCCGATGGCCATCCGGCGGTACCTCGGTCGACTTTCGGGGCCTCTTCTCGATCGCATCGACATCGAGCTGTCGCTCACGCGCGTCTCGGTCGCGCCGACGGATGCCGCACAGACGGGTATGACGACGGATGCCGCGCGCGTTCGCGTGGCCGAGGCCCGCGAACGCGCGGCGCATCGACTGCGCGGCACGGGCTGGCGACTCAACTCGCACGTACCGGGAGCATGGCTGCGCCAAGGCTCGTTCGCGCCGACGCCCCAGGCGCGTCGCCCGCTCGATGCGGCCCTCCACCGCGGGTCTCTGACGCTGCGCGGCTATGACCGTGTGCTCCGAGTCGCGTCGACTCTGGCCGACCTGGACGGTGCCGCGCGAATCGAGCTCGACCACGTCGGCCGCGCGCTCTACCTCAAGAAGGGACTCACCGCATGAAGATCTCAGCGCTCGATCCGTCCGCCGCGCGCCGCGCGCTCGACGGCGTGACCACCGTGGCCGGGCTCGACGACGACGCGATCGTGGAGCGCTATGCGCGAGTCGTGTGGAACGTCGTGACGGAACCCGGCGACGGGGTCGCGGGCAGGCTCATCGCAGCGCTCGGGGCGGCGCCCGCCCTCGCCGTCGTTGAGGGAGGGAGCGTCATCGCGCCCGTCGAGGGGGTGAGCACGCGCGAGTTCGCGGAGGGACGCAGGCGTTGGTCGCCCCGCCTGCGATCGGTCGATGTCGACGACGCGCTCGCTCTCGCGCGCGCACGAGGAGTGGAACTGGTGTGTCCCGATGATCCCGCCTGGCCCCACCGGGTCGACGACCTCGGACCCCACGCACCCCTTGCGCTGTGGGTGAAGGGCGAGGCTGCGGCGCTCGCCTCACTCACGCCATCGGTGGCGATCGTCGGAGCCAGAGCAGCGACGTCCTATGGCGAGCACGTCGCGGGGGAACTCGCTGCGGAATCGGCCGGACGTGGGATCCCGGTCGTGTCGGGCGCGGCCTACGGCATCGACGCGGCCGCCCACAGAGCGGCGCTGGCGGTCGGCGGGACGACGGTGGCACTGCTCGCGGGCGGTGCGGACCGCCCCTATCCCGCGGGCAACGGACGCCTCATCGACCGCATCGCCGAGAGCGGTGCAATCGTGAGCGAAGTGCCGTGCGGCGGCGCGCCCACCAAGTGGCGCTTCCTGCAGCGGAATCGCATCATCGCTGCATCGGCCGATGCGACGGTCGTGGTCGAGGCGGGCTGGCGCAGCGGCTCGCTCAACACCGCCAGTCATGCGCGCGCACTCGGGCGACCGGTCGGCGCGGTGCCGGGACCGGTCACATCAGTTATCTGGGTGTTGTCAAGGGGGTGGGACTGCTGCACGGATAGGTGACAGGTTGTAGTCACGCCGCCAGTGCGACGGTCGTGTTCATGATGGTCTCGAACTCGATGGGCGTCAAACGGCCCAGGCGGGGTTGGCGCCTCCGGC